>Ga0208271_100006_pt1 | contig 428953 bp, 383 predicted proteins | sample LakWasM111_LOW13_2_FD_183927 | JGI IMG/M metagenome (GOLD analysis project Ga0208271, IMG submission 183927) | Freshwater sediment methanotrophic microbial communities from Lake Washington under simulated oxygen tension - Sediment Metagenome... | ecosystem: Environmental > Aquatic > Freshwater...
GCTCGATCTTGCGACTGGAGAAGGTGCCGCTGGCATAGCCGTAGACCAGCAACGCCAGCATTATGGCCGGATGATAAGCCGCTGAACCACTCCCGGAATAACGGCGCGTCAACTTGCACAAATCAAGCTGATCGATCACCTCTACGATAAACCGCGCCAAGTGTCCTTCCGGTAACCATTCGTCCACAGACGGCGGAAGCAAATACTGTTGGTTTCGATCATATTGGATAAAACGACTCATGAAATCTTGCCAGTGAAAGTGTTGAACTTAAGGCCATTTTACAATATATGAGGCTTAAAGGCTGATAAGTCCGACAGCCTCCTAGAAAAGTTGCTTAGTTAAGTGTCCGTGAAATTCGGGCAAGATCAATACGCATGTGTTCACGTATCAAGGACAGCCAGTAACCAGAGCGAATAATCATGCATGGCGAAAGGCATTAATCAGAGCTGATATTAAAGATTTTCGTTGGCATGACTTGCGGCAGACTTGGGCAACGTGGCACGTTCAGAACGGGACGCCGTTACACGTGCTCAAAGAGCTTGGTGGATGGGCTAGTTTGGATATGGTTTTAAAATATGCACATTTTTCCTGCAAACACCTTGAAGGATACGCGGGAAACTCGAAGTCAAATGTGACAAATTTACTACACGCAATAAAAAAGGCTTAGTATAAATAACCTAAGCCTTTGATTTAATGGTGGGACGTCAGGGATTCGAACCCTGGACCCATGGATTAAGAGTCCACTGCTCTACCAACTGAGCTAACATCCCAATGTCAGGCCGGCAATTCTAAAGGATTTCCTAACTAAATCCAAGAATAAAATGTCTCGAGCTTACATGTAGAGTCTATTTTGCAAGATCTTTACTGTATTTTTCTCAGCGCCTGAGATAACTCCTGACTGAATTCGCTAAGGACTTTGTCCAGTGCTTTGACTGTAGCCGGGTAGGATGGGTCATCCAGTGGATGTTCAATTTTGCTTCGACCATTGCTTAACAGGGTATGGTTTTTTTCATTCATTATCGCCCAGTTGGCTTCAAAGTCTACGGTCTGTTCAGGGCGGGTGTCGAACCTGATAATGTCTATTATGATGCGATAGTCGACCGCTCCGTATGCGCTCCAGGGATAGGTTCTGATCAGGTCGCCTGTTTGCAGCGTCGCCAGATTGTGGCTTAGCACCTGTGCGACATTATCTTTTAAAGGCGATGCCCATTGATGAAATTCGGCGATTTTTATACTGTTATCCGGTAACCGGGTGACAATTTGCTTGCGCTCAAGCAATGTCGGTATCGATACCGGGCCTATGCCTATCTGGCGTTTTTTTTCCGTTGCCGTTGCGAATGGCGGCGGCTCGCTCAGCGCTTCCAACACATAAAATTGGGTGGGCGGTGTCGATAGGCAGGCCGAAAGCAGGGTGCTTACGAAGAGTGCTATTAACCATTTTGAAAGTTGATTTGCCATAATTACTGCTCTTTTTTGCCGCGAATTAAGGAGTTGGGATTTTGTTCCAGGTAATCGGTCAGTTGCTTGACCGAGCTTGCCGCTTGGGTGAGTTCTTGTAGCAGCTGTTCCAGTTCGTAGTGGGTGGTGGAGCCGGGTTCCAGAATGCTTAACACCTGATGTGCCGAAGCCATGGTTTTGTCGGCTGTATCAAGCGTGCCTTGGGCGCTGACCAGCATGCCGGTTGCTGCTTTTGACGTGCCTTGTAAGGATTGCAGGGTTTTGTTGGCTTCGGCTGTCAAGTCCTCCAACGGCAGTTTGGCGACTTTATCCATGATGATATTCGCGGAATGGGTAAACTGATCCAGAGAGCTGGCGGTGGTGGGGAACTCAGGATAGACGCTTTGATTGTCGCTTAACACAATTTTGCTTTTCGGGTGAAAATCAAGATCGACCAACAGTTGTCCGGTCAGCAGGCTGCCGGTTTGCAATTGCGCGCGCAGGCCTTTGTTGATCAGCTGCGCCATAATATCTTTATCGCTGATGTGGTTGTCGTTATTGATTTCCTTGATGCGTTCCGGCTCCAGTTCCACGGTGACCGGAATGTGGATTTCAGCGGTCTTCTTGTCCAGCTCCAGGTTGATGTCGGTGACCTTGCCGATCGGAATGCCGCGTAATTGCACCGGCGCGCCTACGGTCAAGCCGCGTACCGAACCGTTAAAATACATAACGTATTTTAAGGTGTTTTGATAAACAATCTGGGTCGACAGCTCATAGGTATCGTACAGGGGGAAAATGCTGTTTTCAGGCTGAATATTTTCAATAGTGTCTTCGGCAGCCGCGCGAAAGGCGATGCCGCCGCTTAACAAGGAAATCAACGGCCCGGTTCTGACTTTAAAACCGTCTGCGCCGGCGGATAAATCGACGCCGCTGTCTATCCAGAAACGGGTGTTTTTCCTGATGAACTGGTCGTAGGGTTTGTTAATGAAAACGGTCAAGCGTATCGCATTGGCTTCGTCGGATAATTTGTGGCTAAGGACTTCGCCAACGGTTATGCCGTGAAAATTGATCGGCGTTCCCGGCTTCATCGAGCCCAGATTATTGGTTTCGAGAATGAAGTGCATACCGTCGGCGTTGTTCTTTAACAAGGGCGGGGTGGTCAGTCCGGTAAAATGATTTTCTTTGGAACCGTCACCCGGTTTGATCGCTATATAAGGCCCGGAGAGCAGCGTGCCCAGTCCGGAAATTCCGCCCAGGCCCACTTGAGGCCGCACCACCCAGAAGCTGGTATTTTTGTTCAAATAACCGGAGGCAGTGCTGTTCATTTGCGCGGTAATCAGGATGGTTTTTAAATCGTCGCTGATGGAGATGGCGGTGACTTTGCCGATTTCCACATTCAGGTATTTGATTTTGGTTTTATCCACTTCCAGGCCTTCAGCGGTAGGGAAGCTGATCGTGATAACCGGGCCTTTTTCATTGTAGGATTTGGCTATTAACCAGCCGCTGACCAGCAAGGCGATTAAAGGTAAAAACCACACCAGCGGCAATTCGGTTTTTTTATTGATGGTCGCTTCTGACACATCAGGGTCGATAAAGTCATTCATTTTAGCGCTGATTATCCCATATTAAACGTGGATCGAAATTTTTGGCGGCAAACATGGTTAACACCACCACCGCAGCAAATGCCGTTGCCGCAGGCCCTGCGATGACCTGCGCGACGCTGCCCATGTCAACCAAAGACACGAGGATTGAAATCATAAAAATATCCAGCATCGACCAGCGGCCTACAAAAGCGATAATGCGGTATAAGATAGTCCATTTTTTGGCATGGACTTGCCAGCGATAATGAACGTTGAGTAATAACAGGCCGATGCCCAGCAGTTTTAGTAAAGGCACCAAAATACTGGCGACCAGAACCAGTATTGCTATAGGGACCATGTTGCCGTTAATTAATGCAATAATGCCGCCGATAATAGTGTGCGGCTCGCCGACACCCAAGCGCGTGACGGTCATGATCGGAAAAATATTGGCTGGAATATACAAGCAGAAGGCGCTCAACAGCAAGGCGGCGCTACGTTGAAAACTATTGGGCAGCCGTCGATGCAAGTGGCCGCCGCATAACCGGCAATGGCTGTTCTTGTCAGATTGTTTCGATAAACAGCCGCAATCATGACAGCGAATAAAGCCCTGAGCCAAGGCTGTTTTTTTTGATTTCATGTTCTTAATTGCCCGATTTGCCGCCAGAACAAAACCTTATCCAGACTGCTCGCCAGCATGCCGGTTATGATCAGCAGAGCCACGAACGCATAGAGTCCAAAGCCGAACTTAAGCTCGGACGTGGAGGAAAGTTTAACGCAGGCGACAATAATGCCCAGCATATAAACTTCCAGCATCGCCCATTCATCCATGTGTTGCAGCCAGCGCATCCAGTGCGCCAGATGCCGGTTCGGCCGGTTAAAATAAAGATGCGCGCTGATCAGCAAGGATAAAATAATATTCAGCAGCGGAAACAAAATGCTGGATAAAAACACCAGTGCCGAAACGCCCCACAGGTGTTCTTCAAACAATGCCACCACGCCCGACCATAAGGTGCCATCCTTAGCGCCGCCCAGCATTTTAATGCCGACCAGCGGCATTAAATTAGCCGGGAACATTAAAATCAAGCCGGCAATAGACAGCGCAAAAGTGCGCTCGACGCTTTGCTTGCGCGGCCGTTGCAGCAGGTAGCCGCAGCGCGGGCAGTGGGCCTTGTCGCCGACCACCGGCGAGGAGGGCTTGAGCAATAAATCGCACTCGGGACAGGCGCTGAGGTTTGTTGGGTTCATTTTGTGGAGTTAATGTTTTTTGTGGCGGCTATTATCCTCGCGGATACCGTTGTTGTCATTTGATCTTGCAGTATTGGCGTAATCATTGTAGGTCTTAAGGTTTGATCGACAAAATTTTAGTATCGTTTCAATGCTGGTGTAAAATCGAACATATTAATACTAGAGACAGTCATGACGACAATCAGTTACGAAACAGACATTGTTGCCTGGGCGAACGAACAGGCCCAGCTGGTTCGCGCAGGGCGATTTGAATTACTTGATTTGGAGCATATCGCTGAGGAGATAGAGGACGTGGGCAAAAGCGAACAACGCGAGTTAGCAAGTCGCATGACTATACTTTTAGCGCATTTGCTCAAGTGGCAGTTTCAACCGGAACAGCAAGGTCGCAGTTGGTAAATTACCATTCGTAATCAACGCCGGGCCATTCAACTTCATCTCAAGCAAGTTCCGAGTTTGAAGGCAAAATTAGATGGCACCGAATGGTTGGAAATTGTTTGGGGCGACGCTGTATATCAAGCATCAACAGAAACCGGTTTAGATAGTTTTCCTGAAACATGTCTATGGTCAATTGCGGATGCGCTTTCGAATGAATGGATGTCGACATCGAATTGATTTTCACCTCCCGGTTGGAATGACGGCAATATTGTTTTCGTTAACCCGGTACAGCCAACAATTTCTATTCCCTAGTTGCAATAGCTTTGAACTGTCGATAAAGTTCTGCTAACTATTTCAATATGATTCCATGTAGCCACCAGGAGGTATACACATGAAAACCCGTTTTTACGGTCTGGGCTTGTTAGCCGCATTATTTTGTCTGTCAGCATCGGCGGCCGAGCTTAATCGGGCATCCGTGCAACAGCGACTTGCCAAGGCTGAAAAAGGTCATCCCGCGCAGTTGCGTCGGAAAGATCTTACCGGTCTGGATTTATCCGGACTGGATTTCAGGAACGCCGACTTGTGGGGCGCCGATTTGCGCAACGCCAATTTCAGCAACAGCGATTTGTCCGGATTGAATCTGGATTTAACGGTGATGTCCAAAATCAATCTTTCCGGCGCTAACTTGTCCAATGCCAGTATTTTCGGCGTGCATATGGGGGGCGCTAATTTGAGTAACGCCAATCTTACCGGCAGCCGTTTTATTGCCAATTTGGATCGCGCCAATCTTAGCCATGCCAATCTGTCTCGTGCCAATTGGGGCGTCGATATGAAGAATCAGCCCATGGGCTTAATGCGGGTCAGCTTGAATAATGTCAATTTATCCGGCGCCGACCTGACCGATGCCAATCTTAATCGTGCATTGATGCGCCATGCCAATCTTTCCGGAAGTGTGCTAAAAAACACGGTGTTATTTGGCGTCGATCTTTCCGGGGCCGATTTAACCGATGCCGACTTATCGGGGGCGGATTTATCCGAAAGCAAATTGGAAGATGCCGATTTTACCGGCGCAAATCTGGCAGGCACCCGGTTTGGCGGCATCAAGGATAAATCGGTTTTGAAAGGATTGATTTCCAGCAAAAATCTTGAAGCGGCTATTTTCGAGTGATCGAATAGATCTAAAAAGCCAACAGGTCGCTGTTGAAAGAGACCTATCAAAATCATTTGATCCACGAAAGCCCAAAGTAGTCGCCTTTAAGCGACACAAAAAGCACGAAAATATTCAAAGATACAGCCGTTGTAGAAGGTCGCCCGAAGGGTGAGAGACGACGCTACAACATACTGATATTTTTCGTGCTTTTCGTGGACAAACTGTGTCCATTCTTATGTTGCGCTCTCAATAATTCAGCAAACTTTTCCGCCGCTACCGGTTTGCTGGCGAAATAGCCTTGATAGGCATCGCAACCCTTGTTTCGTAAAAAGTCCAGCTGTTCCTGAGTTTCTACGCCTTCCGCCATGACTTTAAAACCCAGAATATGGCCCATCGCAATAATCGTGGCGGTGATTTCCATATCATCTTGAAGATGCGGAATGTCGTCGATAAAACTTTTATCGATTTTCAGCACGTCTAAGGGGAAGCGTTTGAGATAAGCCAGCGACGAATAACCGGTGCCGAAGTCGTCAATGGCAAGACGAATGCCCTGAGCACGCAGATTGTTGAGCACTTCCACCGCTTTATCCTGATTATCCATTAGCCCGCTTTCGGTCATTTCCAATTCCAATTGTCCGGACGGAAAGCCGGTTTCGGCCAGTACTCCAGCGACCAGCGCGTTAATGTCGCAACGACGAAACTGTTGCGTCGATACATTGACTGCCAGGGTTAGCGGCAAAAAACCGTCTGCCATCCAACATTGGCCTTGACGACAGGTTTCGCGCAGCACCCATTCGCCGATGGCGATAATCAGGCCGGTTTCCTCGGCAATGGGAATAAAATTAATCGGCGCGATAAGTCCTTCGGTTGGGCATTGCCAGCGTACCAGCGCTTCGGCGCCGACAATCCGGCCGCTGGCGATATCTATCTGCGGCTGGTAGAAAACCCGTAATTCCTGTTGTTCTATGCCTCGGCGCAAGCGATCTTCCAGCGCGATACGCTTGCGAACGGCGATGGTAAGCTCTTCGGAGAAATAGGCGAAGCAGCCGCGTCCGGCCTGTTTGGCTTCATACATGGCGGTATCGGCTTGCTCCATCAGCAGTTCCGGGTTGTCGCCATGTTGCGGATACAGGCTGATGCCGATGCTGGCGCCAATCTGTACCTCGCGGCCCGGCTCGTGGCCGGCTTCATTACAGCCGGGCAAATGAAACGGTCTGCTTAACTCGGCGACTATTTCTTTCGCTACCCGTGCTGCATCTTCCGAGTGCGCAATATCTTCCAGCAGCACGATAAATTCATCGCCGCCCAGGCGCGCCACCATGTCCACATCGCGCAGCCGCTTCTGGATGCGGCCTGCGACTTGTTGCAGTAACTCATCCCCGGCGGCATGGCCCAGACTGTCATTAACGGCTTTAAAGCGATCCAAATCGAGCATTAGCAACGCCAGTTGCTTGCCGTCGCGCCGTTCCACATCAATGCTGTGCTTTAGACGCTCCAGCAGAAAGCGGCGGTTAGGCAGTTGCGTTAACGAATCTTGCGTTGCCAGGTAGTTGAGTTCGTCTTGCAGTCGGGCGCTGACCAGGGTCACCATAATAAGCAGCCGGGCGGTGCCGGTAATGAACAGCAACATAAAAAAGACTCGGTCCGGCTGCTCCGGTGACAGTATGTAACTGCCTACAGGCGTTGGTGACAGCATGACGATGATCACGCGGATCAAATGAATCAATGTCTCCGCAGCAAGGAAACCAATCAGGAGATTGGTTTCCATCATCAGCGACAAGCTGCGATGACGGACGATGTCGCGAATTGTAAATACGCCTATCAGTATGACAAATGCCGACATGACTATCTGTCGCGCCGACACCGATGGCAGGACTGTCATGTAAAAACCGAGCAACAGCGCAGCGGGCAGGATGAACCAGACAAATAACGACCTATGCCGGCGCAGCCCAAAAAAGCCGCGAATGCCTATCCAAACGCAGACGCCACCGGCAAGAATCAGTGCATTGGCAACGACAATCGACACGATGTCGGGAATAACGCCCCGCAGACAGATGCCCAGAAATCCGGTGAAAAATGCCATACAGGCGGCAAGCCACCAGCCCGGCCCGACAAGATTAGGGTGTCGACGAACGGTTACCGCAAAAGCAATGGCGAAAACCGCATCGACGATGAGATAAGCCATCAGGGTGGTTAATAAATCAAACTTCATGGACTAAATTATTTTCTAAGATAATTGAGATAGATTGTCAGTTCTTATTACATTCACCGCGCTAGCGGCGATTTTAGTAAGGCATGGAGGACGCACGCTATAAAGCCGCTTGCGTATTAACGGGACAGATGTCCGTTATTTGCTCAATCGTCCCGAGTACGGCTTGATTGCGTCCCTGCTTTTTGGCCCGATACAGGGCCTCGTCTGCGGCCTTCATCAACATATCGGGCGACAGGCTTTGTTTCGGAACCATAGCCGCCACGCCGATACTGGCGGTCACCGATCCGAATTCGGACATTGGGTGCGCTAAGGCCCGCGTTTGTAGCGCTGCGCAGATTTTACCGACCATGTTGAGCGCGACAGCGCCATCGGTGGTCGGCGCAATGAAGACGAATTCCTCGCCGCCATAGCGGGCTACCAGATCGCCGGCACGGCAGATGTTGGCGGACAACACCTCGGCAATAATGCGCAGGCATTCGTCGCCCTTTTGATGTCCGTAGTAATCGTTATATTTTTTGAACCAGTCGACATCGAGTATCGCCAATGCCAGAGGCTGACCCAGGCGCGCCGCGCGATTCCACTCACTGATCAGCTTTGCGTTGAAACGGCGGCGGTTGGCGATACCGGTTAATTCATCGGTGGTGCTCAAGGTTTCGAGTTTGCGATTAAGTAGTTGCAGTTCGTCGGTGCGTTCCGCCACGCGAATTTCCAGTAGGTGTTCGGATGACTTCAGATTTTCAACCAGGCGTTGTTGCGCTTCCAGCGCCTCTTTTTGGGCTTTTTCTTTTTCCCTGCGAATCACGTTAAACCGATCGGCCAACGCAATAGCCAACAGTAGCATTTCCAGAGCTGAACCGAATTGCAAAGCGTTCAGGGTGAGGATGTTGACAGGGAACACTCCCAAAGCCGCCAAAATGCCGATGATGCCGCCGAAACAAAATATGGCGAAAGCTCCTACAAAGAAGTAGGCGCTACGCTGGCGTTTGAAAGCGCAGTACAGGCCAATGCCTATAATTAATATCAGCATAATGCCGTAAAATTGCACGGCCGGTTCGATAAAGGTTTGGGGCGAAACGACGAACCCGACCGGCAAAAGCAGGAAACAGCCCACGAAATATTTTAGTAGCCGGTCGAATTTCGGAATGACAGTCTCCGTGTTCAGCATCTTCCGTATAAAAATCAGCATGGCCGCGAGCGTCAACGCATAGCCGGTGGCGGTGGATATGGTCGACCACAGCGGCGAATTAGGCCACAGAAACTCTTTGACCAGCCCATTTTGCGCGGCCATGGAGAAAGCCATGCAGGTGACGAAGTTGACATACAGCAGATAGATGACATCCCGTAGCGCGATGAACAGTAGCAGGTTGAATAAAATCATCGACGAGGCCATGCCGAAATACCAGGCTTGCCCGATATAGTCGTTGCGTTCGTGCGCATGAAAAGACTGCGGTTCCCACAATCGGGCCGGGACAAGTATGGAACTCATGGAATCGAGCTTGATGTAATACACTTGCTCGGAGTGTGCCGGCAGGATTAGCGGAAAGACAAAAAACCGATTTTTATAGGGGCGCGTTGCAAAGGGCATGACGCTGCCCGTGGTCAGGGACTGGTAGGTTCCATCCGCGACCGGTTGATAAAACTGAACATGGGCAAGGCGCGCGTAGCCGATTTCAAACATTCGTTCAACGGGGCGGTCATCGTCGTTGCGTAAAGTCAGGCGCAACCAGTAAGCAGAGCGAGTGTAACCATAATTTAGCGCCGCTGCCGATGCTTGGACGGCTATGAAGCGGCTAGCCCGGTCAGGCTGTTGCACGTCATTGAGCGTCAATGCCCGATTGGGATCTTCGAGAACGGCGAAATAGTCGGTCAGTGAAACCGGACTCCGATCGAGCCGGCTTATAGACAGTATCTTGTCGGCTGCAAAGACATTGGCTGTCGACCAGGATAAGCCAAACAAGATTAGAAAAATTAAGCACCTGTACGTCTTGGTCATTGATTTGTTATTGAGCCGGACCGATAGATAGACACTGAACCCGGCGCTGACAGCCCTTCCAACCGACATAAATCCGGGTGCCCACTAAATTGGTCATACGTTATATCCTGCAATAAATGTGCTTCGGTCAGGCGGGTTATGATATGTTGAGCGGCGGCATTTGTTTGTGATTGATGTCTTAAATGCGCTAAAAACCGGTGTGCAATCCCAAATAAAACGCCGCGCCATTGAAATTAAAGTCGTTAAGCTCGGGCGTGCGTTCGTCGGTGATGTTTTCGCCGCGCAAATACACATCCGTTTTCGAGCTCAGCTGATATTTTAGCAAGGCGTTGACGCGAGCGGCGGAATGCGCTCTGAGGGTATTGGCGACATCAAACCAGTAACCGCTGCGAACCGTTAACTCCAGGCGTAATTTTAACGGCTGCAACAATTGCACTTCATTCCAGAATACGCTCTGATGCTCGGGTCGCCCAGGTACGCGCAACTGGGTCGCCGGATTTTTGGTGGTCATATAGCTGTAATTTAAACCGCTTTCCCAGACGTTGTTCCAGCGGTGCTGGGATTGCATCTCTGCGCCTCGGACATCCACTTCCTGAATGTTGCCGGCCCTGGTTATGCCGGTTCCGGCATCCAACTGCATGGTAATCATTTGCCGATAATTTTGATAATAGCCGCTCGCCTTGACTTCGCTCTCGGGCGTCGGATGCCAGCGCCAGCCGATTTCGCCGCCGGCATTATGCTCGCCCTGCAATGCTTTGTTGCCGAACACCGGGTGCATCAGTTCACTGACGGCGGGTTGTCGATAACCGGTGCCGCCGTTTGCCCAAACGCTCATGTTTTGCGGCAATGACCGGTTCACGCCCAGCGAAAAGACTTGATGATCGCCATAACTATCGCCGTGATCGGAACGTGCATCTGCGCTCCATTGCCAAGCGCCCATCGATAATTCCCCGCGCAGGTTGGGACTGACCACCGTCTGGGTCGCCGGGAAGTTCAGCGCATGCTGGTGTTGGGTACTAATCCCCCATGTCAGTAGCGCTTGGTTTTTGTTGTTCGCGCTCAGCGGCAGGCGATGGCTGTTGCTCCAGTCCAGCATAAATAACTGGCTGGTCAGCGTAAACGGTCGGATCGCGGTCGTTACCATTTTTTGCCGGTCTTGAGTAAAGCCGAATTGCAGCGAACTCTGCCAATACGATGCCAGGTCATATTGGCCGCGTAACTGCGCCACCCAGGTCTCATCCGAGAACCGGCCCCGCTTATCGTCCACCCAGCCTAAGGTGCGCCTTGGCAGGACTAATCCGGGGCCGTCGATGTCTTCATCGCTGCGTACAAAATAGACTGATGCATTCAGGCCGCCCCGGCTGAATTCTTTAGACCAGTTACCCGAAGCATGGGTCATGCCGAAGTCGTCGCGCTCTGCACCGTTGTGTGCCTGACTGATGCCGTTAAAAACATCGCTACGCCCGACAACGGCCGAAAAATCACCGGCCTTGGTAGTCAATCCAGTGCCGGTAGCGCCACGTACCGTGTCATAACTGCCGCCTTCAAGGTGCAAAAAGTTATCTTTTTCCTGTAGTTGCCGGGTTTGTAAATGAATGGCTCCGCCGAGCGCGCGGCTGCCGTGCCGTTCACCGCCCGGACCTCGCGTTACCGTTACCCGGTCTAAAGCATCCAGCGCATAGTGGTTTAATGAGTAGAATCCGGCAAAATTGGCAAATAAGGGGACGCCGTCCAAAGTGACCATGCCTTGCCCGCCGCTGCCTGCGCCGCGTAAGCTGAGGCCTGTCATCATCTGTCCGCTACCTTGATTGAGCATTAAGCCGGTCTGACTTCTTAATACCCCGTTAAGATCAGGCATCCCGGTGGCTTGTAAGGCGTCTCGATTTAATTGATTGCTCATACGCGGCTGTTCAATGAGTTCAGGATCAACCCGGTCATCGTAAACAGTCATGGGCGTTAGCGAAACCTTGTCGCTGCCGGCTATCGCGCCGGTCGACAGGCATGCTAAAAAACCAGTCAGCGCCACGGCAGATGTCGGATATTTTCTGCCGCGCGACGTTCTTTGACGACGTTTAAAAGAAATAGGGGGTAAGAACATGTGTTTATTCCGACATTTAACCAGTGTTACAGCGCTTGCTGCTGTTTGCCCGCGATGAGCATGCGGGCCAGCGTGCGCAGCCCGTCGGATGAAATATCCAGGCCGAACGGAGCGCCCAGTCTTTCAAGTTCGTAAATTACGTCGGTCGCCGCTATAAAGGTGATGTAGCGCAGGCCTTGTATGCCGGGCAATTCGTTGGCGACGGATTTCAATACCGGCGCCAGGCGTCCCCACGTGTCGGTAAAAAAGATCCGCACCGGATCGTTGTCCGCGTCGTGCTCTTTTAAGCCTGCCTGAAAGGCTGTCCGCGAATCCATCAGAATTGCCATCAGGGTTTCACGCAGTTCCGGCGATTGCGTATCGTCGGCGGCCTGTTTAATGGCGGAACTCAGAAAGCTATCCCATTGTTGCCAAGCCGATTGCCATTGCTTTTGCTCGGCCTCGCTAAAGGCTGGGGCAGGTTTTGCAACAATTTTTTTGGCCGGTGCGTCAAGATCAAGCTTAATGCCGATGCCATTCTCCCCGGCATTGATGCTGCTGAATCTGAGCGACTTGAGTATTGCCTTAACTTCCGCCGCATTATCCTTAGGTAAAAAATGCGCCAGCGTTTGCTCGATATTGCCACGGGATTCGTTTAAATCGATTTTTACGGCGGCAAGCTTGGGTTCGGCAAAGCGTTTGATCAAATCCTGTAATTTAGTGATAGTCAGATGATGGCCTTCGCGATCATAGGCGGTCGCGCTGATGAGCGGAAAGCTCAGCACGGAATGCCCTGAATCGAGCGTCGGTTGCTGAAATGTTTCCAATACCCCGGACCATTCCAGAACCGTCAAGCATTGTCCGCCCAAGCCGGTTCCGAAGCGCGCTTGAACCTCGTTTAGCAGCTGGATTTGACCGTTTTTGCCGTTAATGTCGGGATTGGAAAGCCTTAAATAGCTGCATCCCTGACGGTCGTTCCACAGCTCGGCGCTATTGCCTTTGCCGGTATACAACTGGGAGATGAGTACTTTTTTAATAAGACTGTAATCGATTTGCAAGGGAATGCTGAGCTGATCGGCCATGCCGTTTTCGGCAAACAACAGCGATAGGCCGAAGACAGCCGCTATAAAATTTTTATGCATACATTTTCTCCAGTAGATCGGGCTACATTACATGCACTACGCCAATAAGTAATGCGAATCTATTTTTCTCCAACAACGGATTGTATAACAGCAACCTCTGTTGGCATCGGCTCAGGCTGTTTTTCAGGTACGTATTTGGGCCGCGTAAACTGACGCCCCATGAATATATCATTGCTGACTATCGATACATTCTCCAGCCAACGGGAGGATAGTTGGCAGGCGTCGGAATAGGGCGGCTCTTTGCACATATCGACAGTCCCGTCAGCCAGTATGTTGAAATGCAGGCCCGGCAACGGCCGCACCCGCATGCCCGGCAACGGCGCGGTGTAATCCATGATGCTCGGTTCATTGAAGTTGAGCAGATCGAGCAACAGCTTGGGCACTTGATAAAGCGGCAGACTACCGATCTTAAGCGGACCGCGTTTGCCGTCGATAATCAGCATCGGCGTGCTCACGTAGGTTTTGAACATAGCCGGCGTAAATTCGCTACGATTGGCGGTCAGTACGCCTGATTCGACATAGCCTGCAAAATTCTCGCCTAAAAAAGGCAGGTGATCGCCGAAGACCACGATAATGCCGTCCGGGTCGCGTTTGCGCATGTCGTTGATAAAGGCCAGCAGTTCCCTCGACTTATAATAAACCGTGTTGGCGTAGGCCGACACTTCCTCGATTTCCGACGAAGAGCTGACTTTATTGGGCCGGCTTTCGCTTAGCGGGTAATTCCAATGCCCGAAATAAGTCACGATATAATCCAGCATCGGTTGCCTGGCTTCCAGCGAGCCGGATATTTTTTCCAACACCTGGCGGTATAAGGTGTTGTCGGACATAAATTCCCGATTCATGTCGTCCTGAACAAAATCCTCCAGCGACCAGTAAGTTTGAAAGCCCATGCGTTTATAAGCATTGACACGGTTCCAGAATACCGGAACATTCGGATGCGAGGCGATGGTGCGATAGCCTTTGTCGGCAAGAAGATGCGGCAAGCAAGGCACATCGTTAAGCAATTGACGTTCGAATTTGACCGCATCTTTGACTGCCGGAAACCCGCATAACACCTCAAACTCGGAATTGGCGGTAAAGCCGCCGAATACCGGAGACAGCGCATGGGAGTATTCCGCGCTTTTCCACAGGTCGCGAAACTCGGGCGAAAGCGGGTTTTGCTTGTACTTGGCTTTTTTCAGAACACTGGGGTCCCAGAAAGATTCCAGTAATACGATATGAATGTTACGCGGCGTAAACGTTTTAGCAGCGGCCTCATTTTTAGACGCGACGGGAAGTGCGGAAACCGGTATTGCATCGATGCGATGCGCAGTCAGTAAGTTGTCCGCCGCTTCCTGAGCCATATCGGCGTCAGGAATCACCTCGGCTGCGGCAAAATAACGCGCGCTTTCCAATAGCGTGTACAGCGTTGCGCCGCGCCACACATAATTGGAACGCTGGTCCCATACCGAGTTGCCGAAGTAACCGTCCAGTGGGTCCAAGATGGTGGAGGGTTTGTAAACCACGGTGATGCCAAGCAAGATGACGGCCAGGCTGGCCAAGTAAGCGCTCCAGTGGCGCATGGTAAAGTTGAACAGCAACAAGCTGGCAATGGCGGCCAGCGGTATGGCGGCGGCAAAAAACCGCCAGCCGTCAAGTATTAAAAGCAGCGATTGCAGGGCAAAAACGTCATCCGGCATAATCGGTCCGCCGAAAAACGATATTTTTACCGCGTTACCCACATACAACACTCCCATCAGCAGGGCATGAAGCACCAGAAAAACCCATACCCGCTTCGACAAGGCATAAAGCGCATAGGCGACAACCAGTTGCAGCAGGTAATCGTACGGCACCGATGCTGTTAATATTTGCACATCGAATTTGAAGGTGCTGATCAGATAATACAACACATAAAGCAGTGTTGTAGAAAGTAGCGGTAATAGCGTCAGTGGCATTAAGTTAGGGGTTTGAATCTGTTTGGGTAAATAGAATCTATTTTATCATAGAATTTAACCCATCTTATTGAGCGGCGCTGTGAAGCCGATCTTGGCTTTAACCTTGCGCGTCTTGCTTCATCCGGCATAGAATGCCCGCTTTTGTCGCTTTTTGGGGGTATGTAATGTCAGATACAATTTGGTTTAAGACCGGCGAAGCCACGGTATTTTCCAGCGACGGTCAAGGCACGGACGCCATGCCCGAAATATTGATAGGCAGCGTGAAGGGGCCGGCGGGTCATGCTTTTGCCAATCTGATGGGGCAAACGGAAGGCCATACCCGAATGTTCGCCATTCGGGCCTGCAATCAGCAAGTGAAGCCGGCAACGATCATTGTGCCCAAAGTCACCATCAAATCCACCGATTATGTAAACCTGTTTGGCGGGCCGGTGCAGTCAGCGGTAGCGGATGCGGTTCTGGACAGCGTCATCGACGGCGTTATTCCTGCCGACCAGGCCAATGAGCTGTGCATTATTGCGATGCTGTGGATCGCTCCTGAATGCGCCACCAACCCTGATCTGGATCGGAAAGATTTATATCGCACTAATTATGAGGCGATGAAGCTGGCCATTTCCCGCGCCATGAGCAATTCGCCCAGTGTTGAAGAGTTAATCGCCAACCGGCACAAAATTGTCCACGAAATGTACGATCCTGAAACCGGCGAGTCACAGTGGTAAAAAATAGCGACGGGGGCGAGTTAAGTTAAGGATATGGTCGGTAATAACTTCCCGAAACATAAACGCATCGTTCCCACGCTCTGCGTGGGAACCCTAAGCGGAAGTTCTTATTGATGGAGTCCTCAGTCAAGTGGTGCAGCGGGCAACGGTCGCCCTCGCTAAACCTTGGCTACCTTGGTCTTTTTACCGCGATTCTAATTAGGCTGATCACACATTCACGCTTTTTCTTGATACAGAGCATTACCATGCGTTTATTAATCAAATATCTTTCGCTTTGCTGGTTCATAAATAATCCCGCTGATTTAGTTCCCACCAAATCATTTATGTGGAAAACGGTCGCGTTCTATCTTATTTCAGGGATTATTGTTGAGGGGCTGATTTCCGATCCTGCCGACGGCACGCTGGAGGTTTTGCTGCGAACCATCATGGCTTTTTCGTCTGTCGCCACGTTATTGCTCGTCATCAAAAAATGGCAGCATTTTAATCAACTATTCACGGCTATTTTTATTGGCGAAAACTTTATTATGACGCTGGCAACTGTCACCGAGGGGCTTTATTTTTTGATGGTAATGAACCATCATGAATATGCGGAAGAAATATCAATCGCTATAGGCGTATTGCTGGTCGGGTGGTATTTAGCGATTGTAAGTTATATTTTGCGGCAATTATTGTCGTACAGAATGAGCCATAGCGTTATTCTAGCGTTCGGCTATTTTGTTTTAACTTACGGCATTCCGATGCTGTTCATGGATATATAAAATATATCCTGATTATAAAGCTGCTTCAGCTAACGCAAAAAACTCCGATAGGGGTAGCTGAAGCAGCTTACTAATCAGGAAATATATTGTAGGATGGGTAGAGCGGGAGCGAAACCCATCGCATCCGAACCCTATTTTTGAGGGGTGTTACTGCGTTGCATTATCAGGCTAGTTTTTAATCTGAGGCTTATTGTCGTTGCCCTGTTTTTTGGCATCCTTTATCGCTAATTGCAGTTCCAGTCGTTGTTTTTCAAGCGCCAGTAATTCGATTTCCCGGCGTAGATAAACATCGGATTCCTTCCTTTTTTTATAACTTTCCTGTTGCATTTCCAGACGCTGCTGTTCGCGGCGTTTTTGGTTTTCTACGTCGGTATCGAACTCCAGCTGTTTTTGGCGTTGCTCAAAGGCTATCTGTTGAGCATGGATCTTATCTTTGGCTTCTCGCCATCTGGCCTGCTGATTTTCATATTTGGCAATATCGGCTTCCAGTTCTTTTTCTTTTAACTTGGCTTGGTGCGCCAATACTTCCACATGGGTTTTTTGTTCCGCAAGCCTAAGGCTGGCTTCGTGTTTTTGCTGGCTCTCAATATCCGCTTCCAGTGTTATTTCCTTGAGGCTATTATCCTGCTTGACTTTTTCGATGTGGATTCGCCGTTCAATTTCAAATTGTTCCAGCAGTTGTTTTTCTTTTTCTTCCAGCAACAATTTTCTATTTAAAGCGTCCTGCGCTTGCTTCAAGCGGTCCAGTTCGGCATCGCGGTTTAATTGCTCAAGTTGTTTTTGTTTGTGCTCCAGATTCTGGTTTTCAATTTCCTGTTGCTGATGGAATAATTCCTCTCTTTTCGCTTCGTTAAACTCAAAGCTTTTTTTAAGGACGCATAAATAAACGCTTTCCTGGGCCAGCTGTACATCGGGGAATTCTTCAAATGAAGGTTTTAACGTGCATAGTGTTTGTGATTGGATATTTTGCAATATCAGCATCTCACTCACCGCTAAAGAAATTTTCTTTTCAATATCGGCAACGCCTTTTTGTACCCATGCGCCATCCGATAAACTCTGCAATTCTTTATGTATCAAATTGAGCAGTAAATCTTCATAGGCGGTTTTGATATGTCCGTTAATATCGGACAAAATATCCATATTATTGAGGGCATATTTCAATGTAGCCTGGAAGCGAATATCCAGAGTTATGTCAATCGTGCAAAAACCGTCGTAAAGCTTGATTTGTTGAGTAATGGGCCAGTTTTCAACTGGTAACGGGTAAACATGGTGATAAAAGCGTTTAACAAAGCCTTCAGGGCGTAAAAATAATTTCCCGTAAGGGCCTATTTTGGTGTGGACAAGTTGGCGGTCGGCGTCAAAAATAGCTTCCCAGACCTCCGGGGTAGCGACGTCATCGCTTGCTAAGGCGCCTTCAATAAACCATTTATCGATTTCAGTTCTGGAGCTATTCATCAGCATCTGCTTGTCTGGTAATGGTAGACTCGGCTTTTAATTTGTTAATCTTATCGCTCATTTTCTCGGCAATCAGCGGATAAAGATTAGGCGCGAATTCTACGGTTTTATCGTCAATTTTTCTTAAAAAACCGCGGCTTAATAATAAGCCTACGGCAAACATTCTCGACCAGTCGGAGTAACGCTTGGCCCGTTCTATTTCGGTTTTCTCGATGGTCATTTCGAGTTCGTTGTTTTTGTTGATCCGGAATTCGGTAAATTGCCTTAAGCATTCGAAAACCAGTTCTTCTTCCTCGGCGGTCAATGGGCCGGGCGCGGTGAATTCAAGGCGATATGACAGCAAAACGGTGAAAAAATCGGCCATTGCCGCGCAAATAAAGGCAAAAAACGAGAAATTCGAATCCGACCACATGGCGAATGAGGGCTGGATATCGGCGGTAAATTGTTTGTAAGTCATCAATAACGGCGCTTCCGGTAAGGATTGGCCGATATTGCCGGATAGCAGGTTGATTTTCAGCTGGACATTCTGGAAGTTCTCCAGCATCGCAGCATAGGCGCTTTCAATATTCGTTGCGACATCCAGTGCATTGATGCTGACTTGCAGTTTTTGAATATCCTTGTCCAATTCAGAAAAATCATGTTCGAATTTAGCCTGCTGCTCTTTTTTCTCCAGATAAATTTGGTTGTAATGTTTCCAGAAAGGGCCTTCGCCGACTTGCTTCTTATAGCCTTCGGCAATTTGAGCGTGGGTACCGAAATAGGCCTGCTGCACATCGAGAGACGCTTTTTCCATATCGGCGCGCTGTTGTTTTAAAACCTCGCCTTTAATGACCAAGACGCGGTCCACATAGGATTTTACGTCGGTTCTGATTTGATTTAAGCGGTTAATGTGCAGATTGTCCTGTTGGGAAATCTCATAAAATTTGAAGTAAGAGAAAGAAATTGACGCGGTCATCGCAACCACTAGGGAGCAGACAACAGAAAAATAGCGCATCCGGTTAGCACGCCAGTGAATACCGGCAAGTTCCAGCGAGCTAATAACAATAATGGATTGAATCGCAATGGTAATAATCAGAGCAATCCAGGGAGTGATGAAATGGGATAAGCCGTAGTAGGTGGTGAATCCTGTAGCAAGGCTCAACATTAATACAATCGGAATCGTCCATATTCTTAACAAGCCGACAAATAAGGTTTGGATGCTGTTAATAAAATAACCCACGCCTGACGCTTTTATTTTTGAGAATTCGGAATTTTTCATTTTAAGATAATGCTATTCAGGCTTGTCACGATGAGTTGAAGGATTAACTGTTTTTTTCATCTTACCCCATCTTGTACGAATACCCGAACTGATTTTCTCGCTTGATATAGGGTAACTTATAGGTTTCGCAGGGGGCAATTCCTGATGCGGCATCGGGCCTAAAAGGGCAGGCGCAAGGCCTGCCCCTTATGCGCGATGCTAATGGATAATCTGTTGGTTTTTCAACGCGCTGTAAATATCGTCAACAGCCTGCGTATCGCTATCAAAACTAATATCCGCCAGATTGGCGCTGCAATTGACGCATAAGCAAATCAATCCGGCATTTTTTACGGCAACTATAAGCGATGCGTTTTGAGTTTCTAAAACGGTTGCCGCATGACCGTTATCAAATAATTTTCTTTCCAGTTGATAAGCGATTTCCTTGCTGTTTGAGCCGGATAAAGCAATTGCTGTCGCCGTTTGGCTAAAGCGCGCGGCGCGTTCTTCGGGACTGACCGGTTGCAGGCTTTCTTCCTCGGTGCCGCCGGTAATCATGCCCGCGCCGACCGTGCCGTTGGTCAGGCGGTCGATGATGATGAATGCGCCGGTGCCTTTATGGCTAAGGTAAGGATCGAAAACCACCGGCGCGTTCACTGAAACCGTGCAAGAACCGATTTCATTCAAGTGCAATTCGGTCGCGTCATGGTGTTCCAGGGTGTTGACGTCGATTCTATGATGAATCATCGCGACAGAACCGGACACGCTACGCGTCGCCAATTTGATAGTGTATTGCCGACCCGGCGCCAGCGCATTTTCAGCCATCCAGACGATAGTGGCTTTGAATTTGTCCGAGACGGTTGGCGCTGTTTTTTCTGCGCCGATCAACATATCGCCGCGGCTAATGTCGATTTCGTCTTCCAGCGTCAGGGTGACCGCCATCGGTGGGAAAGCACGCTCCAGTTCGCCGTCATAGGTTACGATGGACTTGATTTTGCTGCTTTTGCCTGAGGGCAGGGCGGTGATCTTATCGCCTTTTTTGAAAATGCCGGAAGCGACCGTGCCGCAAAAACCGCGGAAATCGAGGTTGGGACGGTTGACGTACTGAACCGGAAAACGGGCGTCGCTGAAATTGCGGTCATTGGCGATTTCGATGCTGTTGAGCGCTTCCATCAGCGGCATACCGGTAAACCAGGACATGTGTTCGCTGGGATTGACTACATTGTCGCCGTCCAGCGCCGACATCGGGATAAAGGTGATGTCTTGTAAAGCCAGCGATTCGGTAAAATTCAGATAGTCCTGTTTGATTTTGTTGAAGGTCGCTTCGCTGTAATCGACCAGGTCCATCTTGTTGACCGCGACGATGATGTGATGGATGCCCAGTAACGACGCGATAAAGCTGTGCCGTTTGGTCTGGGTTTGCACGCCGTAGCGGGCGTCGATCAGGATAATGGCCAGATCGCAGGTTGAAGCGCCGGTCGCCATGTTGCGGGTGTACTGCTCGTGTCCCGGGGTGTCGGCAATAATGAATTTACGCGTGGCGGTGGAAAAATAACGGTAGGCTACGTCAATGGTGATACCCTGTTCGCGTTCGGCTTGTAGGCCGTCGACCAGCAAGGCCAAGTCGATCTTGCCTGCACCGGTGGTGCCTGATTTGACGCTGTCGGCCTGAACGGCGGCCAGTTGATCTTCATAGATCATTTTGGAGTCGTGCAGCAAACGGCCGATCAGCGTGCTTTTGCCGTCGTCGACGTTGCCGCAGGTTAAAAAGCGCAATAATTCCTTGCGTTCGTGTTGCGCCAAATACGCGTCAATATCGGTGCTGATTAAATCGGATTGGTGGGACATGGTTTTCCTAAAAAATAAATATTAGATTTATTGGGTAGTGATTGATGTAATCAACCCATGTTTTTTGGCACCTGCTTCATTCAGGACAATAACGGAATTGAGATTTATGTTCCAGATACGAGCTGTTTTTTTGAGGGCATTTTTAAGCTTGTCTTGCAAGGGCGGCAACCTTGATTTTTCACAGTTCTGAAGGGCCAATATCAAAATAAAGTTCACATTTGAGAGTTCAGTTTGTTTGAAAAAATCGGATAATTCCGAATTATTCTTGCTGTGTCGTTGCAAATAAATGGCGATAAATAATGATAGGCTGTTGCTAAGTTTTTCTTGTACGTCGTTAATATACTCGTCAGCGTTTTTTGGAGCGCTAGACTTAGCTTCAATTATTGAAATACTTGATTTACCGTTTGCTGTTCTAAGCAATAAAAACTCCGCTATCTTTACGCCTTCACCTTGATTTGCTTTGTCGTTAATTTTTTTGAGAATTGCGCTGCTTTCAATTTCAAAACAATGTCCGTCAGGATACGGGCCAAACATCCGTTCAAAGTCATTTTTGGGATGGGTGATCATTTAAAGGCCAAATCCACTTCTTCTTCATAAAGTCGAATAGACTCGTTAATAATTGGGTTGTCTGGCATTTCTTCTAATAAATCAGATTTCAGCCATTCATTATTTTGATAAGAAAGCACCGGAATAGACAATTTTTGTTCCTGGGCAATCAGGAATAATTTTTTAATGACGAAATAAGAGTGACTTGCTATAAAAAACTGAATACCGTGATTAGCAAGTATAACGATAATATCAAGGAGTTTGGCAATAGCTTCAGGATGTAATGCAGATTCTGGCTCGTCAATAAAAATAATCGAATTTTTTGTTAAGTAACGATTACATAATAAAGTATCTAAAATAGCGATTTTTTTAATGCCCTCGGCGGTCACACCTATGGCAAATTTTTGATTCCCTTTTTTAAATTGCCAACGACTTGAAGCATCATCATATTCAACCTTACCACCAATAATTTCTTCTAAAGATTTACGTGATTTTGAGAATTCTAAAAAATTTTTCCCTTTCTGGGGCGATTGGTGCAATGCCTTCGCTAAATCAAGATATGTGTCATCAAAACCGAATACCTTATCTTGTTCACGAGATTTCAAAATAATGTGAAATAAAGATAAAACTTCTTTTGCAGGTAAAAAAATGGAATTATTAGATCGAGGTAATACATGATTTTCAATACTGGCAATTGATTTATTTGTATCTTTACCAAAACTATATTTGAAAACTCTATTATCTAATTTCAATTCAAGTGATAAAGGATCATTAGCTTGTTTATTGACTAAATCGCCAATTCTCCTATCAGGTTGAAAAGTCCAAAATAGTTTGGTTGCTAAAATATCGGCCGCACTATTTTGTTTATTATCTCCACGCTGGTAATCTTCTAAAGTCCGCACAGCACTGTACAACGCTTTAAGCAGAAAGGATTTACCGCAGCCATTGCTACCGATGATTAGGTTAATATTGCCTAAACCTTGCCAATCCAATTGTTCAATAGGCCCAAAGTTTCTTAATGAGGCGTTGTTTAGCATATTCATTATCCTTTAAGCCTGATTAATTAAAAATACCCTTCGCGCTTTTTCTGCTCCATGGAACCGGATTGGTCGTGGTCTATCAATCGGCCCTGACGTTCGGAAGTCGTGGTCAACAGCATTTCCTGAATGATTTCCGGCAGCGTGGTGGCGGTCGATTCAACTGCGCCGGTCAACGGATAACAGCCCAAGGTGCGGAAACGCACCATTTTCATTTCAACTTTTTCATCAGGGCCGATCGGCATGCGCTCATCGTCAACCATGATCAACATGCCGTCGCGGTCAACGACAGGGCGTTCCTTGGCGAAATACAGCGGTACGATCGGAATGTTTTCCAGGTGGATGTATTGCCAGATGTCCAGCTCGGTCCAGTTGGACAGCGGGAATACCCGAATGCTTTCGCCTTTGTCGATCTTGCCGTTGTAGATGTTCCACAATTCGGGGCGCTGGTTTTTGGGGTCCCAGCGATGATTTTTATCGCGGAACGAATAAACCCGTTCCTTGGCGCGCGATTTTTCCTCGTCGCGCCGCGCGCCGCCGAAAGCCGCATCAAACTGGTACTTATTCAGCGCCTGTTTGAGGCCTTCGGTTTTCATTACGTCGGTGTGTGTTTTACTGCCGTGTGAAAAAGGCCCAATGCCTTGCTCTACACCTTCCGGATTGATATGGATCAGCAGTTCAAGGCCCAGATTCTTGACCATCTGGTCGCGAAACTCGATCATTTCCTTGAACTTCCAGGTGGTATCCACATGCAGCAACGGGAACGGCGGTTTGCCCGGATAAAAGGCTTTCATGGTCAAATGCAACATGACGGCAGAGTCTTTGCCGACCGAATACAACATCACCGGACGTTCAAATTCGGCTGCGACTTCACGAATAATATGAATGCTTTCAGCTTCCAGTTGTTTAAGGTGGGTCAGTTTATAATCAGTCATTAAAAGTCCGTCAGGTTTGGAGATCGCGCTATGTTTATTGAATGCGCTCAATAAGAAGACGGTTATTTTAATTTGAACGGACTTTTAATGCCAGATTTGCTTGGGATTTATTGATAGTTGAGTAGCGTTTCAGGCAAATAGTGAATTCTGCAAAAATAACTCAAGACTGTTATTTAACTGGTTTGCAGTTGATGATTTATTGGGCGTTTTAGGGGAAGGCTAAATTTTAGTTAATAGCCTCCTGATGGTATTATTTGTCGGCTAATACCGCCATAAAATAGAGAATACATGAGCAATCCTGATTTGCATGCGATTTCGATAAAGGATATTACCCAAACCAGCTTATTAACCTGCTTGCCCAATGAGACGATGCATGATGCGGCGGTCAAAATGGTGGAACGGAATTGTAGTGCTATCTTGATTGTAGTTGATGATGAAATCATCGGCATCTGGACGGAAAGGGATGTATTGAAATTTGACTTCTCGTCGCCTGCTGCCCGCTTTATACCTGTATCCGAGGGCATGAGCAGTCCGGTTATCTGTGTTAATGAGAATGCGAGCCTGGAGGAAGTTTCGCTTAAATTTAAAAAAGACGGTGTCCGCCATTATGTCGTAACCGATGATCAGGGCAAGCAGCGGGGCATCATTTCTCAGACTGATGTGATCAAGAAACACAATTTTGAGTTTTTCCTGGTTTTAAAAACGGCGGGCAGTGTATTAAAACCGATTCCGCCGATGATCCAATCAACGCAGAGCATGGCACAAGCGAGCAAGCTTATGCATTCTTCGCATTCGGATGCGATAAGAGTTGAATTTCCCGATCAATCAATCGGCATTCTGACTGAGCGGGATGTGGTCAAGGCGCTGGCTTCTTTAATGCTGAATCCAATCGTTGCGGATTATGCAAGTCGGAATTTGGTTGCCGTTAATGAGCACGAAAGCCTTTACCATGCCAAGAAAATTATGCTTCTAAACGGTTTTCGGCATCTTGGTGTCAGTGACAATAAAGATAATTTAATCGGCATTATCAATCTGGCTGACATATTGGCGGGATTTCGCAGCACTTATGTCGAAGAGCTTAAAGAATCCTTGGCGCACAGGGACGTATTGTTAAGAGATTCGTTAAAGAGCCTGGGCTTGGCGAAAAAGATTATTGATAATACCCAGGAAGGCGTTATCACCACCGATAAATATGTGATCATTCAGACCTGTAATGCCGGTTTTACCAAAATTACCGGTTACACGGAAGAGGAAGTTATCGGTAAAACCCCCGGCATTATTAGTTCGGGACGGCATGATAAGAACTTTTATTATGCGATGTGGGAAAAAATCAACAAATACGGTTTCTGGCAAGGTGAAATCTGGAACCGGCGCAAAAACGGCGAGGTTTATCCCGAGTTGCTGACCATTACCGAAATTCGCGATGATGAAACCAATGAAATCAGCAATTACGCGGCCATTTTTAGCGATATTAGCCAGTTAAAAAGTGATGAGGAAGAAATCAAGCGACTGGCTTTCTATGACCCGTTAACCGAATTGCCCAATCGGCGTTTATTGAATGATCGCTTGGCCCAGGAGTTGGCGATTACCGGAAGATCAGGCAAAAACGGCGCGCTTTTATTTATCGATCTCGATCATTTCAAGAATATTAATGAAACCCTCGGGCACTCGGCCGGGGACAGGGTTCTTGTGGAGGTCGCTTACCGATTAAAGCTGCGTGTCAGGGATTGCGACACGGTCGCCCGTCTCAGCAGCGATGAGTTTGCGGTTATTTTGACCGAATTGAACGGGCAAATAGAGCAGGCATGCAATGACGCCCGGTATATTGCCGAAAAAGTGCAACAGGCTATTTGCCAGGTTTATTCGGTCATGAACCACAAGCTTTATATTTCTTCCAGTATCGGCATTGCGATGTTTTCCGAGAACTCCGACATAGCCCCCGATGACTTGCTTAAACAGGCCGGTACGGCAATGTATCGCGCTAAAGAAAGCGGTCGCAATATGTTGCAGTTTTTTCAGGACAGTATGCAGGAAGCCGCCATGGAAAGGATGCTGATCGAAAAAGAGCTGCGGCAGGCTTTGGATGAACATCAGCTGTCTTTGTATTATCAGCCTCAGGTTGATTATCACGGCAATCTTACGGGGGCAGAAGCCCTTATTCGCTGGAATCATCCGACCAAGGGTTTTGTTCCGCCCGATAAATTTATTCCTATTGCGGAAGAGTGCGGTTTGATTCAGGCAGTGGGTTTTTGGGTGCTTGAGCAGTCATTTATTCATCTTAGGCAGTGGGATAGGCTACAAGTGCATTTGCCGCATTTGGCGATTAATATCAGTCCGAGGCAGTTTTATCATGATGATTTTATAGGTATATTGGCAAAGCTTGTTAAGCAGTACCAGATCAGTCCGTCAAGAATCATGCTGGAATTTACCGAAGGACTGTTGATGAATGATGTCGATGCCGCTATCGATAAAATCAGGCAATTGAAAAAATTGGGCTACACCTTTTCAATAGACGATTTCGGCACCGGATATTCATCCTTGAGTTACCTGAAACATTTGCCGGTGGATCAGTTAAAGATTGATAAATCCTTTGTCGAGGATATTACTAAAAATGAAGATGATGCCGTTTTTGTGGGTACTATTATTGCCATAGCCCGGCATATGAATCTGGGGGTTGTTGCGGAGGGTGTTGAATCGAAAATGGAGCTGGATTTTTTAAAACAAAATGGGTGCCTTTGCTATCAGGGTTATTATTTCAGTAAGCCTTTGCCTGATGACCTGTTTTTTGAGCATTGGTTGAGCAAGGCGTCGCAATAATTTAATAATTGATGTTACGCAGTTAGTCGAATTTAGACTGCATTAACATTTTTTATTATTAAAAAGTGCCGCTACCGCGACGATTATTTGAATCGGGTTGTCGCACCCGAAGACGAGTTACTTTCTTTTGCTTCGTCTCGGCAACTGCTCCTGCTTCAAACGGGGGAAGTACCATCCGTGCGTAACATCAGTTAATAACATGATATTTTTTAAACGGATGTGTTGTTGCATCGTTTGTATTCAACACTACCGAGCGCTCGAAATGAGTCGGCCGGTATATTCAATAAAACGTAAGTGGATAAATTCACCACGAACGACTTGCATGGGCAAATATTTGCTCCTCGGTAAATTACTCCTGCATTATTCTACCTCTTGATCTATACAGTTGTGCAATGTCTGCATTCACCGCATCTCTGTGGATTATGAAGGAGGTAGGGGGATTGCCGAGAGACAAAAGGGCTGCTATATCGGTTGGTTCATGTTTAACGCCAACGCCTCGGCGACTTTGATGCCATCCACCGCCGCAGAAAGAATCCCGCCCGCATAGCCCGCACCTTCCCCGGCTGGATATAGTCCTTTGATATTTATACTTTGGTAAGAGTCGTTGCGTTTGATGCGGATTGGCGATGAGGTGCGGGTTTCTACGCCTGTCAGCACAGCATCTTTCATTGCAAAGCCTTTTATTTTTTTATCGAAAGCCGGAATGGCTTCGCGTAGCGCGGTTATCGCGTAATCAGGCAAGGCTGAGCTTAGATCGCATAAATGAACGCCCGGTGTATAGGAAGGCTGTACTGTCCCTAGTGCCGAAGAGGGGCGTTGGGCGAGGAAATCGCCAACCAGTTGCCCCGGAGCTTCATAGGTTTCTCCTCCCAATTTAAAGGCGCCCGCTTCCAGGCGGCGTTGAAAATCGATGCCTGCCAACGGATGGCCGGGATAATCGTCAGGCGTAATGCCGACTACGATGCCGCTGTTGGCATTGCGCTCGTTGCGCGAGTACTGGCTCATGCCGTTAGTGACCACATGCCCCGCTTCCGATGTCGCCGCGACTACAGTGCCGCCTGGACACATGCAAAAACTGTATACGGAGCGTCCGTTGCTACAGTGATGCACTAGTTTGTAATCGGCTGCGCCCAGCAACGGATGACCGGCATTGCTGCCGAATCGGCATGTATCGATCAATGACTGCGGGTGTTCTATGCGAAAACCGATCGAAAAAGGTTTGGCTTCAATATAAACGCCCCGGTCATAGAGCATTTTAAAGGTGTCGCGCGCGCTATGCCCGACCGCAAGCAGCACATGAGTGGTGTTAATGGTTTCGCCATTGGCGAGTACTACGCCGCGCACCTGTTCATTCTCGATGACGATGTCGTCAACCCGGTTTTGGAAGCGGATTTCTCCGCCTAGCGATTCGATAGTTGCGCGTAGCTGTTCGACCACGGTGACCAATCTGAATGTACCGATATGGGGCTTGCTGACGTGGAGAATTTCGGGCGGCGCACCGGCTTTGACAAATTCAGTCAGTACTTTGCGGCCGTAGTGATTCGGATCCTTGATCTGAGTGTGCAGCTTGCCGTCGGAAAAAGTACCGGCGCCGCCTTCGCCGAACTGCACGTTGGACTCGGGGTTGAACCGGCTTTTACGCCACAGGCCGAAAGTATCTTTGGTGCGTTCCCGTACCTCTTTTCCCCGCTCCAGAATGATCGGTCGAAAGCCCATTTGCGCCAGGATCAAGCCGGCAAAGAGCCCGCAAGGCCCGGTGCCGATGATGACGGGGCGTTGCGCCGGATCTTTTGATGCGTGGGTTACAAAACGATAAGTGCTGTCCGGCGTTAAAGAGATGTGCGGATCGTCTTGCAGGCGGTTAAGAATGGTCTGTTCATTTGCGGCTTCAATATCGACGGTGTAAACAAGCAAAATCGCATTGCGTTTTCGCGCATCAAAACCTTGCCGAAATATTGTATAAGTGATGAGTTCTGCTGTGCCGATGCCAAGTCGATCAAGTATGGCGGTTTTGAGCATGTATTCCGGGTGATTGAGGGGAAGTTTAAGTTCAGTGATTCTCAACATGTAATGTATTCCGATAGATCCCTGTTACAGAATCGTTTGTTTTGCTGGTGGCAAGGTAAAATAATGTTTATTATTTTACCTTAATGGGGCTTTTCTTGTTAGTTGGACATAATGAGGGTGTAGTTACGTTAGAGTGGGGGCTACAAAAATGACATTCGGAAAGTTATTAACGGCGATTGGCGTTATTTTGGCGGTTATCGGGCTTGTTGTTAGTTATACGCCTTGGTTGATTAACTGGTTTGGCAGGCTGCCCGGCGATATACGTATTGAGAATGAGCAAAGGTTTGTGTTTATCCCGATTACCTCCATGCTTATTGTCAGTGCTATTTTAACGCTCATTGTGAATCTTTTTTTCCGCAAATAGTGCATTGCTTAACATTATTTTTACATTCTATTTGTCGGGCACCTCGAGTTCTTGTAGAATGTTTTAATTAAGTATTGCAATGCTCATAATAAGTGTAATTTGGAACAAGAATGGATATATCACAAGAATTGCTACAGAAAAAAATTCTGATTGTAGATGATGCAGCCTCAATGCGGACACTAACCAAAGCTATTCTGCGAGAGGCCGGATTTACCCACGTTTTTGATGCGCCGGGTGGAGAAGAAGCAATGTTAATGATGAGGAAGGTAAAGATTAATATTGTGGTGTGCGATTGGAATATGCCGGGAATGAGCGGGCTTGATTTATTTAAGGCTGTAAAAGGCGATGCTAAATTAGAAACTCCGCCGTGGATCATGCTGACGTCTTCATCTGAAGGGGATAAGGTAAAAGAGGCCATTATGGCAGGCATAACATCTTACATTGTGAAGCCCTTTAAGCCTGACAACTTGGTTAAACAAGTGGTAGGCAAGCTTTCTTAGAGCATCCGCTTCTTACCTAAATCCCTATAGGTAATATGTTAGATCCGATTGCCAAAACCAAAAAAGCCCCATTCGCAGCCATAAGATTGCGAATGGGGCTTTTTTTTATGGCTGATTTGCTTCTATGCTAGGTTTAACTGTCGGCACGCGTCTTTTGCCGACATTCTTCTTGTCTCTATCGCGTATCTTGACTTTTTCGACAGCCGTTTTTTTAGGTTCGATTTTCTTTTTGCCGCCCATTGCTTTTCCAGAAGCTTTAAGTTTTTTAGGGCCTTTATATTTGCCCTCTAACTCTTTGATAGTGCGGTGTTTGAATTTCTGTTTCAAAAAGCGCTCAATGCCGGACATTAAGTTCCATTCGGTGTGTTTTACCAGCGCAATGGTCAGGCCCAGTTCATCGACCCGGCCTGTCCGGCCTATGCGATGGATGTAATTGATGCCGTTTCTCGGCACATCAAAATTAATGACCAGATTGATGCCTTTGATGTCCAGGCCACGAGCTGCGAGGTCGGTAGCAAGCATGATTTTGACTTCGCCCTCGCGGAATAATTCCATCATCCGGTTACGGTCTTTTTGATCCATTTCTCCATGCAGCACACCGACACGGAGTTTTTGTCCACGAAGCGGGCCGCGAAGTGCATCCGCCTGAATCCGGCTGTTGGTGAAGATCAACGCTTTGTCATATGTTTCATTAAGCAACAGCCAAGCCAACAATTTTTGTTTATGATCATTGTCGTCGGCCAGCACAATTTGCTGCTCAATGTTGCGGTGTCCGTCATGCAGCGTATTTAAGGCGACGACTTCATGATTTTTTAGCACTTTGTCAGCCATTTTGATGACGCCGAAATGGGTCAAGGTGGCTGAAAACAGCAGGGTTTGCCGCTGTGGGTTGCAGCTATTGGCGATGGTCAGTACATCTTCGCTAAAGCCCATATCCAGCATGCGATCGGCTTCATCCAGTATCAACACTTCCAGATTGCTAAAGTTCGGAATCTCTTGCTCCATCAATTCCAATACTCTGCCTGGAGTCGCAATAACAATTTCGGTATTTCTGCGCAGCATATTTTGCTGTAGCCTAAAATCATCGCCGCCGGTAATCAGGCCTGTTTTCAGGTCGGTAAATTCGGTCAACTGTTGGCAGTGCTTGAAAATCTGCTGGGCCAATTCCCGGGTCGGCGTCAGTATCAAGGCGCGCACGCCGGATTTTCCGGAGGGCAGGGTTAACAGATGATGCAGTGTTGGCAGCAAAAATGCGGCGGTTTTTCCGCTGCCTGTTTCGGCGCTGACCAGCAGGTCTTTGTGTTCCAGAGCAAGGGGAATTGACTGTAGTTGCACGGGTGTAGGCTGTTCAAAGCCAAGCTTTTTAACGGCCGACAGCAGTTGTTCATCTAGCGATAGGCTTGAAAATGATGGGGTTTTGTCTATTGGATTAGGGTGCATGAATCTTTAAGTGGGCAAGGATGATGGGAATCAATCTTTGTGCGTATTATAGACTTTTTGCGGTCAGGGTTATGATTAAATAACTATTCATTGCAAATCGGTTTTGTAGCTTTTAAGCTAGGTTAAAAGCAGGGAGAACATCTCTGCGCCTACCTAGATCAGGAAAGACCATGATACCAATTAGAGATACAGCGCCCTGCCATTCAAGGCCTTTAGTCACCTGGGGGATAATGGCGATTTGCATTGTTGTTTTTGTGGCGATGAAATTGATGCCCGATCAGTTAAGTTATAGGCTTCTTAACCTTTACGGCATGGTGCCTATTCGCTACACCAATCCGTATTACGGGTTGCCTTTCGATGGCTATTTATCTTTTCTGACGAGCCTGTTTCTGCACGGAAACTGGCCGCACCTCATCATGAATATGTGGTTCTTGTGGATATTCGGCGATAACGTAGAAGATAGAATGGGGCGGTTGCCATTTTTGATTTTTTATTTAGTATGCGGCCTCTTGGCTACTTTTTTACAGTGGTTGTTCGATCCAAACCTCGCTATTCCGGTTGTTGGCGCATCAGGTGCTATAGCCGGCGTATTGGCGGCTTATTTTTTTCTATATCCGCTTGAACGCGTTGTAGTGTGGGTTCCTATCCTGTTTTTACCGATAGTCATTCATGTTCCGGCGATTGCTTTTTTAGGTTTGTGGGTTTTGATTCAATTACACAGCGCGACAACAGCAATGCTGTTTGGCGGTGTTGCTGTCGATGTAGCCTGGTGGGCTCATTTAGGCGGCTTTATTACCGGTTCCGTTTTATATCGCTTGTTTCTTCGTAAAGATCCAGCCGAAAAAAATGAATTATTTTGACGGTGTTAAGGTATAATTCGCCGCTTCAAAAAGCGGTTTTATTGACAACACATCAGGGTCTGGAGTCATTTTACGACTAAAAAGACCCTTAAGTTCTATCAGGAAATTGAAAGTAATATGAAAAAAGTTAACGTTGCGTTGGTCAGGCTACTTCAGTTTGTAGTTTTTGTGGTGTCCGTATTCATGGTAATAGTCTATTTTGGGGCCATGGTTTTATTGCCTTTGGATGCCGTTGTATTGCTGATAAAGCTGATGGGAGTTGTCGGGCTTAACGGTTTTATCGCAGCCTTTATCGCCATTCCGGCTGTTGGGTATTTAGGTTTGATAGTTTACAAAACACCAGGTCTTTGCAAAATGGTAGTCGATGGGGGTGTTGACCTGATTAAGACAAGTAAAGTCAGAGTGGAAGCGTTTAATGAAATTGCCGACGCGGTAAAAGCTTAGTTTTTTCTATTATCCGCATTCAAAAAAGGCGTGTCGATTTAGACACGCCTTTTTTTGTGCCTGTTACTTTTTTTAGCGCTGTTTCCGTAAGGACCAATAAAAAATCAATGTTCCGAACGCGGCAGTCAAGTGTTTTAGCGTGTGTCCGCTGAGCAAGCCAAAAGCGCTGTAAAGCCGGGCATCGAACAGCTCCATGAGTTTTGATAGCGCATAAGCGCCGATGACGCCCCAAATATAGTTGTCGTTATTCAATGTCGAGTCAAACAGCCACAGAATTAGCGGGATCAGTAAAACCGGTAAAAATTGCACCAGAACGTAAGGGCGCAAATCGCCGTGACCGTTTAATTCCGTCACATGCCAGTAAACCACTGAGGTCATGCCCAATATCAGCAACGGGACAAATAACTTCCATGCCAGCTGAGTTGAAATATATTCTCCGATAATAGCGCTGAACAGGGCCATAAAGGCTACGGTCATCGGCAGTCGGTCCCAAAGCAGGCTTTGATTGTCGGGTTGATAGTGGTAGTACGCAGAACCGAAGCCGGTCAGAAACACCCCGACAAAAAACGTCAAATACATCGCCTGCAATTCGGCCAATCCGTTGCTTGTCTTATGTGACGCGACTAACCTGATTCCCAGGGCTCCGATAATGACGAACGGTAAATTGGACAGCACATTAAAAAAATTGGCTATGCTGAGGATGCGACGATGGTCGGCGAAGTTATGGTAAGCCGGGTCCTGAGCAATCGGGTCGATGCTGAAAATAACGATAATTGCGACAACAATGATTGCCGGCATAATTTTCAGGCGGTTATCGGCGGGCATAAGTTATAAATTAGGTAGTAATAACAAGGGACAGATAGTAAGCGCTCTTGTATGCTTGGGACACAATTTTGTTATTTCGCTGGAAATATCATCGTGTCTATCTTGCTCGCGTTAATGGGTGCGTCGATTGGTCGAGGTCGATACGTTTGAGCTCGCCTTGTCCCGCGTTCCATGACGGTAAAGCCAGCGTTCATGAGGGCGAGTTGCTAAGAGCCGTATGCGCAACCCTGCATTGCCCATTGACACCGTTTGTTTTCGATGCCGATGGATAGATAGTAATCAGGATTACTTGTGGTATATTCTCATAAAAACTGTACGGGTTGTCTAAACGCTTAGTTAAACCGGCGCTTAGACAAAATAGTAAAAAAATCAATTCAGGGTGGTAACAAGCATGTCAGCATTAATTTATATTCTAACCGTCATTTTTGTAGTGTATGTGGTCTATACCGTAGTAACCGATCGGTAACAAGGCAGGTAATTAGCGTTTGTCAGCTTCTTTATAACGTGAAGAATAGGTTGGCATTCGTAAACGCGCCAGCCTGCGGCGGCAAACGTAAGGGCTTTCAATAGGTTTAATCCGGCCTATCGCCCCGGACCAGGGAACTGGCGAAATGAAATGAAATGATCTATCGACTTCTGGCCGACTCCGTTCTTATTCTGCATCTCCTATTTATCGTTTTCGTCATATTGGGAGGTCTGCTCGCGCTTCGCTGTCCCTGGATTGCACTGGCTCATATACCGGCGGCCTGCTGGGGCGCATTCATTGAATTGACTGGAGGGCTGTGTCCGTTGACGGTCATGGAAGTCGAACTGCGCCGAATCGCCGGAGACGCCGGTTATTCGGGCAGCTTTGTCGAGCATTATCTCTTGCCGATCATTTATCCCGCCGGACTCACGAGAGATATTCAATTCGGGTTGGCGGCTTGGGTAATACTCATCAACGTTGCAATATACGGAGGGCTCGTTTACCGATCGCGGGTTTCCCGGTCAAAATAGTCTCAGAGGCAGGCTACACACTTTCGCTGCCGTGTTCAGGCAAATCTACCTTACATGTTGAGGCCAACATGTGCTCGGCCAATTGTTTACCCGCTTCGATCAGCGGATGAATGACAAAAGTGGCTCCCAATCGATAAAGTTCGCTTTCCTCATCGTTATGAAAACAAAGCGTGCCGATATTGCCGGTGAATTGCAGATTTTTCAGTTGCTTAATTGATGATGATCTTGCTTCGAATTCCGGCATGGTAAGGATAACCCCTTTGATTTTTTCCAAAGGCAGTGTTTCCCATAGCGCAGAGTCTTCGGCATCACCGTAAATCACCCTTCGCCCGTCGGCAAGCAAGTTTTTTAGGTTGATGGGGTCGGCATCCAATCCCAACACGCGTGTACCCTGCTGCTTAAAAGTGAGATATGCCGACATACCGGTGCGGCCCATGCCCACTACCAGCCATTCCGTGCCTCCGATACTACTGGGCAGTTTGTCCAGATGTTCTACCTTCCGTTCAAAACGAACTAATTGCGGTTCCATAAAGGAAAATAGACGGTGCGAAAATCGATTTAACGGCGCAGCAATAGCCAATGAAAGCGCTACAGCCAGACCGATTACAGATTCCCAAGAAGGTGGCAGCAGACGCGCTTCGACGACGACATTCGAAGTGATCAATGCAAACTCACTGTAGGTCATCAACGCCAGCGATGAAACAAAAGCCGTGCGCGCGCGTAAGCCGACCAGTAAAAACAACGCAAAGAAAAGTATGCCTTGCAATGGCAATAGGGATAGTAGCTCCAACACTTGTATGATTTCGTCATAACCCGGCAAATCGGCCAAGCCGATTTGAAGGAAAAATGCGGCTAAAAATGTTTCTTTTAGTCCCCATAGTTTTTTAGACAGATCGTCTATATCGACGTGCCCGGCTAACATAACCCCCATTAGTAACGCGCCAATGTCGTTTGGAATGCCGACCTTGTGCGCCAGAGCGCCCCCGGCCAATGCCAATACTATGCCCAATAACAACTTCAATTCATCATCGCGGCTGGCGCTAAGCAACCGATATGCCAAAGGGCGAAGAAAAGGCAGCAGTAGCAGACAAAGCGCCCAAGGCGATGGTTGTTTGTTATTGGCGACAGCCAGCAGACCGATGGCAACAATATCTTGTAATATCAATATACTTAGAACATCCCGGCCATACAAAGTGGAAAGTTCGCCGCTATCTTCCAATACTTTAATCGCGAGAACGGTGCTGGAAAAAGCCAAACTCACGCCTATTACTAAGCCGCCGGTAATATGTCCATTAAAGCCAAAGTAAACCAGTGCAGAAACCAGGGTGACGATCAGTAAATGCAAGCTGCCGACGCTCAGCACTTCACGTCGTAACAGCGAGGACGGTTTCAATTTCAGACCGACCGTAAACAATAGCAATTCAATGCCAATATCCGCTAAATGACCCAGTGTTGCGTTGGCCTCAACGCCGGCAATATTCAAAATATATCCTGCCAGCAGGTAGCCTACCAAGGGGGGTAAATATAAGCGGCTGGTTACCAAGCCTGCCATATAAGCAGCGCCAACCCAGAGTAATTCCATAATAAACCTGTCCTGATAAGTAGAATTGCTGATTATGATAGCGTGATTTTTAAAATAGAATACCTTGGTAGTAATTAGACAAAGGATGATGTAATCCGAAGCCGGGGCGGTATGAATGACTTGCAGGAGCATCTTCTGCGTATTATTGGGAAGAACGGCGCTACGATAATGGAGGGCATCATGGGAATAATCTTAGCTACATTGTCAGTAGATTTAATTATTGACGCGTTTGCCGGCATTGTTCAATGGTCTATCCCAAAGCCGTAACGGTATACGGATACAGCATAAGAGGTTAGGGGAGTCGTCCCTGCTTGAAGTTCTATTTTAATTTAATGGGAGAATATAGCGATGTCTATTAGTGAATTTTGCAATCGCGACGTAGTGTTCGCGACCAGAGAAATGAGTCTGCCGGAAGCGGCGCAATTGATGCGCGAATACCATGTCGGCGATCTGGTGGTCGTCGATGAGCTTGACGGTAAGCGGGTCCCGGTCGGTATTGTTACGGATCGCGATATGGTTATCGAGATTATCGCTAAGTCGCTGAATATAGAAGATTTTAGCGTAGGCGACATCATGGGGGCGCAACTTGTCAGCGTGCAGGAAAAAGACGGTGTATTTGAAACGATCCGACTGATGCGCACCAAGGGCGTCCGCCGCATTCCCGTGGTTAATGAGCAAGGAGGGCTTGTGGGCATTGTGTCGGCGGACGATATTCTTGAACTTTTAGCCGAAGAGATGACCGAATTAGCCAAAGTCGCCCCGCGCGAACAGGATCGAGAGGCTAAAACCAGAGCTTATTAATGAGTATGCATGAAATAACTGAGCGCCTTGCCCAAGTTATTTCATGTACATTCCTAACGTAGTAAAGGCGGCGGGGCTATTATCATAGCCCCGCCGGAGAGTGTGCATCTTCATCAAAGTACGTCATTTCGGATTTCCGGGATACAGAGCACAGGGTTACGAAACTTTGCGTTACTCAAGTATTCTGTAGAACCAGCCAAGCGTCGTTATGCATTAAAGATAAGCGCCGGCGTGGGCAGTAATGAAAGCGTGGGCTAAAAAAAACCTTCATCGCTTACACACGATGAAGGTCAACCCCTGTAAATAGCTATGTTTTGATCGTATCAACTACAGGTATCAATATTCAGTTTTCGATATTTTTTGAATGGACTCTAATTCCGTAAATTGAATAAACAACGATGATGAGTAAATACACGCTGAGAGCGCTGATAAATTCACTGGGCTTTTCGGCTGAAGCTTGAGGAATCGCATGGCTGTTAACGATATGGGTAGCTAAACGAGTGTCCGGTGAGTTGTCCTGATTCAGCGCTATATTGTCCTGCGTAGTCATCGTCGGCTCTTGCTGAACTTCAACAGCGAAAACATTAAACGACAAGGTCAATACGGCCAGGTAAGTGAATAGGCTTTTCATCTTCATTGTTGCGCGCTCGTGAAAAATAAAGTTGGCTGAAAAAAGATAGCGATACGAAACTATTATCAGTTTATTTCACTATGATGACAACGTTTTTTTATCGGCGCTTATGCCGGACAGATGAGTGCAACGTCATCCCAGTTGATATTAATGCGCTCGCTGCATTCAGCGCATCTTACAAATTCTCCGCATTTAACAGAATGACTTCAATTTCTTCGGTAATTTCTTCCTGGCGATAGATCTGGGACTTTCTTTGCAGCTTTACGGTTTCATCATCCAGATGATTTACCGCGCCTTCCAGATGTTGCAGGCGGCTGTGATTTTCGGCCATCAGCGAGATATAAAAAATCTCATGCAGCACGGCAAACAAGTAATGATCGAGCAAGTCTGCAAAAAACTCGCCGGGTTCCAGATTGAGCACCGGCGGGTTGTCATAAGCAAAGGTTCTCTCACTTGGCTGATTAAACGGGGGAAACAGCTGTCGTTGGTTGATTTGATTGGCGGCGTTATCGTGATAAACCACAGTCAGCTGTAATGTAGCGGTAGATTTGCCGTGCAATGCGCTGATGGTGTCAATCAGGCGGTTAATGATCGTAGGCACTTCTTCGGCGACATTGGCGCCTTCGAGCGTCGCGACGACTTCGGTGGAAATGTCCTCCTGCCGGTTACAAAGTCGGCTGCCGATCGCAATAACGCCGGTATACGCTTTAGCGGCGACGGCATTAATCAGGCTTTCGTTAAAATCGCCGCAAAAACCGCGCTCCGCTCCGAGCAAAATACAGAGTTGCGCGGCGTTGCTATCAGCCGCCGGGCCGGGATAAAAATCCAGGAAATCGAGCGCCGCGCGTTCGATATTAGCTACGGCCTGGCCTTGCATGGTTTTAAAACGCAGCAGTTTGTGGATTTCAATGAACGCCAGGTTTTTCATCGAATTTAAAATGCTGCGTATCTCTTTTAACTGGGTGATATGCAGTTGCAGTTCGCGGCTTAAGCTCATGACGGTGGCGCCGGGTTGACGTTAATCCATTCTCCGAGCGCTTGCCGCCACTGCTCCTGGCTGCTTTCCAGCGTCAATGCCGCGGCCTCAATACCCTGCTCGATGCGAACCAGAATCTCGGCAATGTCTTCAGCGTTTGCATGGTTAAGCAGACCTGAATTGAACGCAGTCAGCCAGGCCAGTTGAAAAAGAGTGCTGTGCGGAACCAGTCGATCCTGCTTCAAGATTTCCCGCAGCAGCCGACCCCGTTTAATTCTGGCTTCCATTGACGCTTCCAAGCGCTGGCCGAAACGGGTGAAAGTTTCCAGCTCCAGAAATTGCAAGTAATCCAGTTTCATTTGCCCCGCTTGATCGCGGATGCTGATGTCCTGCGCCTTGCCGCCTATCCGCGATACCGAACGGGTGATGTCGATGGCTGGGCGAAATCCCGACACGAACAGGTCGTTATCCAGATAGATTTGCCCGTCGGTAATGGAAATCAGGTTGGTCGGAATGTAGGCGGCAATTTCGCCCTGCTTGGTTTCGATGATCGGCAAAGCGGTCATGCTGCCGCCGCCGTTTTCGGCATTCAGGCAGGTCGAGCGCTCCAGCAGGCGGGAATGGACAAAGAAAATGTCGCCCGGATAAGCCTCGCGTCCGGGCGGGCGGCGAAGCAACAAAGACAGTTCCCGGTAGGTTCTGGCATGGGTCGACAAGTCATCGTAAATGATCAGCGTATCCCGGCCTTGCGCCATCCAGTATTCGGCCAGCGCGCAACCGGCAAACGGGGCGATATATTGCAGGCCGGGCAGGGCGCTGGCTTCGGCGACCACGCACACGGTGTAGTCCAGCGCGCCGTGCTGCTTCAAGGTTTCCAGGGTGCTGACCACGGCAGAGCGCTTCTGGCCGATCAGCACGTAGATGCACAACACATTCTTGCCTTTTTGATTAATAACGGTGTCGATGGCAATTGAAGTCCTGCCCAGACCTTCATCGCCCACTATTAATTGTCGCTGGCCTTTGCCGATCGGAATCAGGGTGTCGATGATTTTTATGCCGGTGTACAGCGGCTTATGGACAAAATCGCGAGCGATAATCGCGGGCGAGCCTTTTTCCATATTTTCGCGTCCTGCTTGAGGCGGTGGAGCTATTCCATCCAGCGGCGTTCCCAGCGGGTCGATTACCCGGCCCAGAAATTCGTTACCGACCGGGATGCTGAGCGAATGTTTGGACAGATGAACTGTGGTGCCTGCGGTCAGGGCTTCGGTTTCATACAGTAATATCGCGCCGATCCGGTCGCGGTTAAGATCGAAGACCATGCCCCGGCTGCCGTCGGCAAAAACCAGGATGTCCTCGATAGCCGCGGACGGTAGGCCCTTGATCCAGCTGATGCCGTCGCCGATCGAAACCACCGTGCCTTGCTCGATAATACGCAGCCCCGGCTGATAATTAGCCAGCCACTCGGCCTGTTTGTCCAGCAGGCTGTCCGGTGCGGCATCGGCTGGATTCTCACGCTGGAGCGCGGGGACGATAGACGCGGTATCATTCCGGCTCATTGGCAATCTCGGCAAAACCGGTCAGTTCGTGTTGCAGGTTGGCGTTGAGAACCCAAGCGCCGATGTCCATGCGCAGACCGGCGATCAGCGCTTTATCCTGGTGATATTGAAAACTGATTTGGCTGTTGATTAATGCGCCCAGATGTTGTTCCAGTTGTTGACGCATTTCAACAGGCAGCGGATAGGCGCTGGTTATTTTGACAGGCACCGATTTTTTGGTTCCGAGCGTGGTCAGGCATAGCTTGCAGGCTTCCGGCAAAGTCGCCAGGTTATCCATCAGCAGGGCAAATAAGCGGGCTTCCAGTTCGGGGCCGGCGGATTGTTGCAACAGCATTCCGGCGAATTTGGCGCCGTTTTGCAAGGCCTGCTTTTCGGCTTGTTGCTGTAACTCCCGCTGCTGTTTCGACAGCAATACAGCCGCTTTTTGCCGTTCTTGCTCCAGGTCGGCATTCAGCTTGTCCAGAGACGCTCTTCTTTCGGCTTCGAGTTGTCGGTGCAGGGCGGCGATAGCGGCCTGTTTTTCTTCCTCCCACAGTTTTTGCCGGTTTTCATAACGGCTGCATTGTTGTTCCGCCTGCTGTTGCAGGTTTTTTGCGTCGCTAAGCGATTGGTCGATAAACTGCTTACGTTTCTCAATCACTTCCAGCAAGGGCTTGTAAAAAAGCCGCTGCAAAATCCAGATCAGGATCAGGAAGTTGATGATTTCAAGAACAAAGGTGGATAGGTTGAATTCCATATACTTTATTGCCGGTTTAGGTGTTTGGTAAAAAAATATTCACCACGAAGACACGAAGAGCACGAAGTTTTAGAGAGAAAATTATCAAATCTTCGTGTCCTTCGTGCCTCGGCAACTGCTCCTGCGTTGCTCTACCTCCTCCATCCATGCAGTCGTTCGTGGTGACTTTTTTCAAAGTCTTAGAGAACAAAACGTTTAATGCCATTTTTCAAGAGGGTCTCATTAAAGTTGATTAGTAATCCTACGTTTAAGCCAGTCAGTTTCATATAAGTGAGTATTTGTGCTTCATGAATTTTTTGCAATTTTTCAACACTTTTTAATTCCACAATCAGTTTATTTTCCACCACCAGATCGAGCCGATACCCACAATCCAGCTCAACCCCCTTATAGTTAACAGGCAATTGTTGTTGCACTGTATAAGAAAGACCTGCTAAATGAAGCTCATGCTCTAAACATTTTTCATAAGTGGATTCCAGTAACCCAGCTCCCAAAAATTTATGGACTTCAATCGCACAGCCAATGACACGCCTTGATAAATCGTCAAATTCCATATCTTCGTGCTCTTCGTGTCTTCGTGGTGAATTCTTTTCCAATCATTTAAGAACGTATTCAAGCAATGGATTTCGAAACAGCACAATCAAAATAATAACCAGACAATAGATAGCCAGTGATTCGATCATCGCCAGGCCTATAAACAAGGTGCGCATAATCGACTGCTCCGATTCCGGTTGCCGCGATAAGGCTTCCAATGCGCTGCCGATGGCCTTGCCCATGGCCAGGGCCGGGAGCATCACTCCCAGCGCGATGCCGATAATAGCGGCGACGCTGGAGCCAAGGACGATTAAGGCAATGTCAGACATAAGTTACTCCGGTGGATTAAGTTGTTGGGATTGTATGGCTCCGGCCACATAGATCAGCGCCAGCATGCCGAAGATATAGGCCTGTACCAGCGCTTCAATGATATGCAGCATTAAAATCGGAATCGGCGCGAGAAATCCCGCCACCAGCAATATTAGCACTGCCGCCATTTCCAGGCTCATCATGTTGCCGAATAAACGGATAGCCAGCGCCAGTGTGCGGGTAAATTCGCTGATAATGTGAAAAGGCAGCAAAATCGGACTGGGACTCAGGTAGTGGCGCAGATAATTTTTCAAACCTTGGGTTTTTATGCCAAACCAATGCACTGATAAGAACACCAGTACCGCCAGTGCCGAAGTCACTGAAAGATCGCGGGTCGGCGAATGCAAACCCGGTATCAAACCGACCAGGTTGGCAATGATCAGAAACAGCCAAAGGGACGCAATAAAAGGCATGATTTGCCGCCCGTGTTCCGGAGCGACGGCGGCAATGGCCTCGTCGATAGCCACCACAATGCCTTCAACAGTGGTCTGCAACTTACCGGGCAGCATGTCCAGATGTCGGGTTGAAAGCCAGGCTATTGCGGTAATCACCAGCATGATTCCCCACGTGGTGGTGATCGAGGCACCTATATCAACCGGGCCGAGAGCAAAAGTAAATTCGTTTTCCATGATAGGGCCTAATCTTTAATCAAAAAATACACATTAAAAATCCCAATCACCAACCCTGCAAGCAATAAACTGAGTGTCCAATGCGTCGAATATCCCTCCACCCTATCGTCCAGCCAGTGCCCTAAATAAACGCCGCTGATAATAGGCAAAATCATGACCAGGCCCAGTGTACCGATTGATGGCAGATTCGGTCGAGGTTCATGTCCCGCCTTTTTGATGCGTTTGACCTGGCGCTCAACCTTGTTTTTGAGTTGTTGTCGATTATTCATGACTGCCAGCTGGTTTTGCGTTTAAGCATCAACATGCGTTTTAACATGGCCTGCTCCATTCGGTGCAGACTTTCCTTGGTTGTATGCAGATTTTCTTCTTCGGTTATCAATTGCTGTTCCAATAAAGTGCTGATCCGTTCAAGGTCGGTGTCGATCAGGAAATGCCGGGTGCTGATCGTCAATTCATTGTTGTTGAAGTAGGCAACCGCCCCCGGCAACGCCAGATATTGCCAATCTTCCGTCGCCAGACGAAAACGCGCCAGACCGAAAACCAGCGTAGTCATAAACCGCGCATGATGGGCCTGGATGCCGAAGCTGCCCGAAGCGTCCTCGCCGACAAAAGAGGTGACGCCGGCGATGCGTTGTTCGTGACTAGCATCGAACAGGTTCAGTACGAATGGGTTCATCCAGGAAAAACCATTTTGTCCACGAAAAGCACGAAATACACTAAACAAATCATTATGTTGTGCTGCATCAGCGATTCAACCTTTGTGTAACAACCTGCGGCATAGCGTTTTTTGAACATTTTCGTGCTTTTCGTGTCGTTCGTGGACGATTCGCTGTTTTTAGGTTCATAGACTGTCTTGCATTGAGCCGCGCATATAGCATTGCTCTTCGGACAGTTCATCATACCGTCCTGCCAAAAAGGCTTCGCAATCGGTCAATGTTTGCTCCAGCGGTACTGAAATTCCGGTTTGCTTGGTATGCTTCCGGCAGTGCCGTGCAAAGTGATCGCTCGGATATGCCGTTCATCAAGATGCTGATGCGCCTCGAAAAAATAGGCGATGTGATCGGAACAGGTATACAAAGCCTGAGGCAACGGCGGCAACGGCGGACAGTCGATGATCACCACCGGGCCATACACTTCAACGATGGTTCCTATGACTTGGCGGTGTTCCTGTTGTGTCTGTAAACTGTTCAATATTGGGGACTCCAAAGGTGACGAAACGGATCTTGATAAGAATTTACTTAAAATACACCTGCATAGCAAACAATTCGCATTGTTTAGAGATAGCGGCAAGGTCAAAAGTGTGTGGGATGGGATTACAAATTCAGCGCTTCACGGAATGGTATGATATGGCTTGTTTATTTTGAAACACAATTAAGAAAATCATGAATGCCTCAGAACAGAAATTTTTGAAGGAGCTTGAAGATAAGCTTTGGAAAGCGGCCGATAAATTGCGCAGTAGCCTGGATGCAGCCAACTATAAGCATATCGTGCTCGGCCTTATCTTCTTAAAGTACATTTCCGACGCCTTTGAAGAGCGTCAAGACGAATTGGAAGCGCTGTTCCAGCTGGACAAAGCCGACAACATCTACTTCATGCCGCGTGAGGACTATGATTCAGACCAAGATTATCGACAAGCCATTAATGACGAGCTTGAGTTACTCGACTACTACCAGGAAAAGAACATTTTTTGGGTGCCCAAAACGGCTCGCTGGAGCACATTAAAAAGCAGCGCGGCTTTACCGATAGGATCGGTGATTTGGCAAAACGATCAAGGCGAAGACGTAAAACTGCGTTCGATCTCCTGGCTGGTCGATAACGCGCTGGATGAAATCGAAAAAGCCAACAGCAAACTCAAAGGCATCCTGAACCGCATCAGCCAATACCAACTGGACAACGACAAACTGATCGGCCTGATCAACAGCTTTTCCGACACCAGCTTCCGTAACCCCGAATACCACGGCCACAAACTGGAACTGCACAGTAAGGATATTCTCGGCCATGTTTATGAATACTTCCTGGGCCAGTTTGCGTTGGCCGAAGGCAAACAAGGCGGGCAGTATTACACGCCGAAAAGCATCGTCACGTTGATCGTCGAAATGCTGGAACCGTACAAAGGCCGCGTCTACGATCCGGCCATGGGCTCCGGCGGCTTCTTTGTCTCCAGCGACAAATTCATTGAAGAACACGCCAAGGAAAAGCACTACAACCCCGCCGAGCAGAAAAAGCATATCTCGGTGTACGGTCAGGAAAGCAACCCGACCACCTGGAAGCTGGCGGCGATGAACATGGCGATTCGCGGTATCGACTTTAACTTCGGCAAAAAGAACGCCGATACCTTTCTGGACGACCAACACCCGGACCTTCGCGCCGATTTTGTGATGGCTAACCCGCCGTTTAATATCAAAGACTGGTGGCACGCCAAACTGGAAGGCGACGTGCGCTGGAAATACGGCACGCCGCCGCAAGGCAACGCCAACTTTGGCTGGATGCAACACATGCTGCATCACCTCGCGCCCACCGGTAGCATGGCGCTGTTACTGGCCAACGGCTCGATGAGTTCCAACACCAACAACGAAGGCGAAATCCGCAAAGCACTGATAGCAGCCGATCTGGTCGAATGCATGGTTGCATTGCCTGGGCAACTGTTCACCAACACCCAAATTCCGGCTTGTATCTGGTTCCTGACCAAGGATAAATCTGGAGGCAACGGAAAAACAGACCGCCGAGGTCTTACTTTATTTATCGACGCCCGCAACCTGGGTTATATGAAAGATCGCGTGCTGCGCGACTTCACCAAAGCCGACATCGCCAAAATTGCCGAGACTTTTCATGCCTGGCAGCACGGCGAAAATTACCAGGATCAAGCCGGATTCTGCTTTTCGGCTGAACTGAAAGACATCCAAAAGAACGACTATGTGCTCACCCCCGGCCGTTATGTCGGCGCCGCCGAACAGGAAGACGACGGCGAACCGTTTGCCGAGAAAATGGCGCGCCTAACCTCGCAGCTCAAAACGCAGTTTGCCGAGAGTAGCCGTCTGGAAGCGGAGATCAAGAAGAATCTGGCAGGATTAGGGTATGAACTCTAAGCACCCGCTGTTGGCAGAAAAAGTAGGGATTTGTGACGATATACTTAATATCGTATCTCCCGGTGGCCTGCCCAATAGCCTGACTCAGGCTGATCTGCAACAAGGCCGCTCCGAAATCCGTAATCGTGTCTTGGCTAGGATGTTTAAAGAGCTGGGCTATATCGAACAGTGGGGCAGCGGCATTGGCCGGATTAAAGCGATGTGCCGGGAAGCCGGCAACGCGGAGCCTAAGATTCAGGAACGCGGCGACTTTGTCGATTGGGAGTTCTACCGCTCTACAATCGACAATACCGAACCTGTAGCAGGTTCGGAAGACATGTCGGAGAAAATGTCGGAGAAAATAGTGCGATTTATCCAGGCCAATCCCAATATCACCATTGATGAACTGTCCAAGCTCGCAGAAGTCAGTACGCGCACCATTGAACGAAATTTAAAAAGCCCTGCAAGTCCAGAGTCGAATAAAGCGTATCGGCCCGGCCAAGGGCGGTTATTGGGAGGTCACGGTATGAGCATCGATGCAGTCCGTCGACGGGTAGGCAAGGCAACGGAGATTAAAATGAATCTGGGGGGATTGGGATATGAGCTCTGAAATGGCATCCAATCAGGATTACCGGGTTTGGATTGGCGAATTAAAAGGCAAATTTCGCCAAGCCCAGCTAACAGCGGCGATCAAGGTTAACGCAACCCTGTTGGCGTTTTACTGGGAGCTGGGGGCCGACATCGTCGCCAAGCAGCAACACAGCGTTTGGGGAGAAGGCTTTTTAACCCGGCTTAGCCAAGATTTAATGGCTGAATTTCCCGAAGTTAAAGGTTTCTCCAAGCGGAATTTAGAACAGATTCGCCGCTGGTACTGTTTTTGGCAAGGCGATTCGGCAATTGCGAAGCAGGCTGCTTCGCAAATTACTCGGATTCCTTGGTGGCACAACGTCATCATCGCCAGCAAGAGTCAAACTCAGCAAGAAGCCCTCTACTATGTCGCTAATACCTTAAAAAACGGCTGGAGCCGTAGCGTACTGACGCATCAAATAGAAAGCCGGTTATGGCAGCGTGAAGGAAAAGCCACGCACAACTTCGCGCAAACCTTGCCTACCCTGCAATCGGATTTGGCGCAGCAAACCCTGAAAGATCCCTATGTATTCGATTTCTTGTCGCTGACCAATAGGCGGAACGGGGTTTGCAACCCCGTTCCAAACGTTTATGCAATGTCTGAGTACATCGCTACTCTTAACCAAGGCCAAACGTTTCGGACGGGGCAACATGCCCCGTCCGGCTTGGGATTTTCATCGTTCACACGCTCCGGCGTCACTGCCATTAAGTTAAGAAGTGCGCTGGTTTCCAAGCTCCAGCTTGGTAACCCAGATGGCGAAGCTCCAGCTTCGCGAGACGGGAAGCTGGAGCTTCCTGCACTGAATTCCCAAGCTGGAGCTTGGGAACTAGCGCAATCGAGGTGGAACTGGCGGCAGAGTGGGAGAGAAAGGATGATTGAGCCTAATGTAAGATTTTCATCGATCACACGCTCCGGCATCACTGCCATTAAGTTAAGAAGTGCGCTGGTTCCCAAGCTCCAGCTTGGGAACCCAGATGGCGAAGCTCTAGCTTCGCGAGACGGGAAGCTGGAGCTTCCTGCACTGAATTCCCAAGCCGGAGCTTGGGAACTAGCGCAATCGAGGCGGAACTGGCGGCGGAGTGGGAGAGAAAGGATGATTGAGGCTAATGTAAGATTTTCCAATAGGCGGGACGGGGTTTGCAACCCCGTTCCAAACGTTTATGCAATGTCCGAGTGCATGGCTACTCTTAACCAAGGCCAAACGTTTCGGACGGGGCAACATGCCCCGTCCGGCTTGGGGAATCAGCTTTTTTCTTCTCCTATCGAACAATGGTTGCACTATGCCAATGCCCGGATAGACACTGCGAACGATTATGACAAGGATAAAGCTGAGCAATGCCTGATATTGATGAAAGACTTCATAGACGACGCGATCGGCCTTTACCAAACGATGACAAGGACTACTTGGGAATGAGTACGGCTATTTCATCGTTCCCTCACTCCGGCGTCACCTCGTTCCCACGCGCTGCGTGGGAACGCAGTCAAGGCGCGCTGCGCCGCGAGTCATGCCCAACATTTTGCGTATACGGGACGCAGCGCGTCCGGCACGGCATTCCCACGCGGCGCGTGGGAACGAGGAGAAGTGCGCTAGTTGTGCTGGTTCCCAAGCTCCGGCTTGGGAACCCAGATAGCGAAGCTCCAGCTTCGCGAGACGGGAAGCTGGAGCTTCCTGCACTGAATTCCCACGCCGGAGCTTGGGAACTAGCGCAAATCGAGGTGGGACTGGCGGCGGAGTGGGAGAGAAAGGATGATTGAGCCTAATGTAAGATTTTCATCGTTCCCGCGCTCCCGCGTGGGAATGCAGACCGATGCTAAGCCTGTCTATGCTTACTTTGCAGCCCCGGAAAGTCTTGTATCGGATTTAATAAATGATTGCCGGGTTTTAGTGCCGTATGGGGTTCCACGCGGGAGCGTAGAAACGAGGAAAAACAATTTTACGGAGAGCTATGATGTCTAAGCCTAACTTCATCAGCTTAGCGGAGTTAATTACTGATAAACCAAGAAATGGCTTGTACAAGGGTAAGGAGTTCCAAGGAAAAGGCCATCGATGGATAAAAATGAATGAAATATATAGTAATGACTTCTTCTTAGACCAAGAAACTGAACTTCTGGATGTTACTGAAAGTGAAATAGAAAGATTTAATTGTCATTCTGGTGATTTGTTATTCGGAAGGACATCATTAACTCTTGAAGGAATAGGAGATTGTCTTCTAATTGGTAATGTTGATGATGTTCCGATATTTGAGTCTAATTTGTTTAGGCTTAGATTCAATGTCGATAAAGCCTATCCATTGTTTTATTACTATTTTTTCAAATCGAAATCTGGAAAGCTACTTGTGCAGACGATTGCCAAACAAACTGCTGCGACCAGTATTACATCTACAGATTTAATTACGTTGGATGTGCCGCATTTTCATATTGAAACTCAGAAGAAGATAGCAGACCAGATATTTTTATTGGATAACAAAATCCAATTAAACTGCCAAACCAACCAAACCCTAGAAGCCATTGCCCAAGCGATCTTTAAAAGCTGGTTTGTCGATTTTGAGCCGGTCAAAGCTAAAATGGCGGTGTTGGAAGCAGGCGGAACCGCTGAGGAAGCCGAACGCGCCGCCATGTGTGCGATTTCCGGTAAAGACGAAGCCGCGTTAGCCCAACTGCAAACCGAACAACCCGACGCCTACGCCGAACTCACCCAAACCGCCGCCTTATTTCCCTCAGCCGCGCAGGATTCGGAATTGGGTGAGATACCGGAAAGGTGGGATGTGGCTTCGCTTTCCGATCTAATCCAAATAACGGGCGGAGGTACTCCCAAACGATCGGAACCGAATTATTGGAATGGCGACGTACCTTGGTTCTCTGTTAAAGATATACCAGCAGATGGAAATGTATTTGTTGTTGATACAGAGGAAAAAATTACGCATGAAGGACTTAAGAAGTCTTCTACAAAACTGTTAAAAAAAGGAACAACAATTATCACTGCTAGAGGTACAGTAGGTAAGCTGGCTTTGCTTGCTAGTGATATGTGTATGAACCAGTCCTGTTACGGGATTAATGGCAAAGGCACGGGGCCATATTTTAATTATTTTAATTTGAGTCAAGCCGTATCCACACTGCAACGTAATACGCATGGCGCTGTATTTGACACTATCACAACTAAAACATTTGATACGTACAGAACGAGCTTTAGTGGAAGTGAAATAGCAAATCGCTTTGACGCTGTAGTAATGCCGATACTTGAAAAAGTTGAGTCAAATATCCGTGAGAGTATGGCACTAACACATATTCGCGACACTCTCCTCCCCAAACTCCTCTCCGGCGAACTAACTCTACCGCCAGCCGAAACAGCAGCATCCGAGGCCGACAGTGTTTAATACGCTGGTTCATGCCGATTATTTGGACCGGGCTTCGATACGTATCCAGAAATGGCCCTCCGGCTTTGAGTTTCGCAACCCCGGCGTGTTGAGGGTTCCGGCAGAGTTGGCTTTACAAGGCGGTGAAAGCGATTGCCGTAACCGCACATTGCAGCAGATGTTTTTGATGCTGGGCTTGGGCGAACGGGCTGGTTCCGGCATGCCGAAAATCCGTGATGCTTGGGAGAGCGTCGGATTTAAGGTCACACTGACGGACACCTTATGAACCTTACGACCAGACTTTGTTGCGGATTGAGCAAGTGCAACAAGCCGTCACCCAGAAAACTACCCAGAAAACTACCCAGAAAACCGCCGCCAAGCAACAGGCCATTCTGGAGTTTATACAAAACAATCCCCAAGCGTCGAGGCGGGATATTGCCGAAGCGCTGGGAGACATTACTTCGGATGGCGTGAAATATCACCTGCAAAAGTTACAGCAAGCAGGCGTGTTAACGCGGGTTGGCGCTGACAAGGGCGGCTATTGGCAAGTTTTAGATGCTGGAGGGCAGACGGATGAGTGATGCGACTCATTACGGGTATTCAGGAGACAGATACCATCCAAGTTGTTGTTAAGAATTTTGCCAAAAATGACTTCCGCTTATCGTTCCCATGCAGTGCATCACCGCCATTGAGTTAAGTGTTGTAGGAGCGGGCCGTGCCCGCGATGAAAAGCGACAAGTCTGCAATCACTGTGCAAATGTCGCGGGCACGGCCCGCTCCTACGGAGTATCGATGAGCTGAACTTAATGGCTGTGACGCTCCGCGTGGGAATGATAAAAAACATCTTGCCAGTTAGACCTTAGACCTTCCAGGTTTTAAAAACCTGGAAGGTCTGTATATCGGCTAATGCGTGGCTATACAGAGAATTAAACAAAACGGAATAAAATAATGAACGAAGAACAACTGGAAAACCTCTGTCTGGAATGGTTCAGGAATAATGGCTGGGACGTAGTCTATGGCCCGGACATCGCCCCCGATAGAGATAACCCGATGCGCAGCGACTACCGCAAAATTTTGCTGGAAGCCGATTTGGAAGCGGCTTTTGCCCGAATCAATCCGCATTTACCGGCCGGTTGTTTCGAGCAGGTATTGGCTAAGCTCAGCAAGCCGGAAAGCCTGGATTTGCTGACCAATAACCGCGGTTTTCATCGTTTTTTGTTGCAAGGGATTCCGGTTGAGTACAAAGCCCTCACCCCGACCCTCTCCCACGGGGAGAGGGAGGATATAGTTTACGACCATGCGTTTTTAGTGGACTTCGATAACGTGAAGCAAAACCGTTTTGTCGCGGTTAACCAGTTCACGATCAGCGGCAGCAAACAGCCGCGCAGGCCGGATGTAATCTGTTTTATCAACGGCATTCCGTTCGCGGTGCTGGAGCTTAAAAGCCCAAGCGATGAAAACGCCGATATTTGGGATGCGTTTAACCAATTGCAAACTTACAAAGACGAAATTACGGATTTGTTTGTGTTCAATGAAGCCTTGGTGGTCAGCGACGGTTACACGGCCCGAGTGGGTTCGTTGACCGCCAATCAAGAGCGTTTCTTGCCCTGGCGTACCATCAAGCACGAGGATGACAAGCCGCTGCTGGAGTGGCAATTGGAGACATTGGTGCGCGGTTTTTTCGAGCGCAAATTATTCCTGGATTACCTACGCTTTTTTATCCTGTTTGAAAGCGACGGCGAAACCATCATAAAGAAAATCGCCGGTTATCATCAGTTCCATGCGGTGCGCGAAGCGGTCAAAGCCACGGTGATTGCCGCGCAGGACATCCTGGGCATTACGGAAAAACGCGCTACTTACGGCGACGAAGTGCTGCCCGGCAGTAAAAAAGCCGGTGTGGTTTGGCACACGCAAGGCTCGGGCAAAAGCATATCGATGTGCTGTTACGCGGGTAAATTATTGCAGCAGCCGGAAATGCATAATCCCACGTTGGTGGTCGTGACCGACCGCAATGATCTGGATGGGCAACTGTATGCGACGTTCTGCAATGCGCAGGAGCTGTTAAAACAAACGCCGGTGCAGGCCAACGACCGCGACGATCTGCGCCGCCTGCTGGCGGAGCGGGAATCGGGCGGCATTATTTTTACCACCGTGCAAAAGTTTGCGTTGCTGGACGATGAAGCGGTGCATCCGTTATTGAACGGCCGCCATAATATTGTCGTGATGTCCGACGAAGCGCATCGCAGCCAGTATGGTTTGAAAGCCGTGCTGACCAAGGAGGGCGAGTATAAATACGGTTACGCCAAACATATGCGCGATGCGTTGAAGAACGCTTCGTTTATCGGCTTTACCGGCACGCCGATTGCGCAGGAGGACAAAGACACTCGCGCGGTATTCGGCGACTACGTGTCCGTCTATGACATTCAGGATGCGGTGGACGATGGCGCAACGGTGCCGATTTATTACGAGTCCCGCTTAGCCAAGCTCGACTTGAACCACGCCGAAATTAACGCGCTGTCCGAGCAAGTCGAGGAACTGGTCGAGGACGACGAAGATGTCGGTACCCGCGAAAAAACCAAGGGCGAATGGAGCCGTTTGGAAAAACTGGTCGGCGCGACGCCGAGGCTGAAACAAGTCGCCGCCGACTTGGTCGCGCACTTTGAAACCCGCACCGAGAGCATGGACGGCAAAGCGATGGTCGTCGGCATGAGCCGCGATATTTGCGCGCATTTGTACAATGAAATTGTTGCGTTGCGCCCCGAATGGCACGATCCCGATCCGGAAAAAGGCGTCATCAAGGTGGTAATGACCGGCTCGGCGTCGGATAGACAGTTGTTGCAGCCGCATATCTACAATAAGCAGACCAAAAAACGTTTGGAAAAGCGCTTTAAGGATGCGAATGACCCGATGAAGCTGGTGATTGTGCGCGATATGTGGCTGACCGGCTTCGATGCGCCATGCTGCCATACCATGTATGTCGACAAGCCGATGAAAGGCCATAACCTGATGCAGGCGATTGCGCGGGTCAACCGGGTGTTTAAAAACAAGCCGGGCGGTTTGGTCGTCGATTACATCGGCATTGCCAATGAATTAAAGCAGGCGCTGAAAATTTATACCGATGCCAAAGGCAAAGGCGAACCGGCCCTGCGCGCCGAAGAAGCTTATGCGATTCTGGCGGAAAAAATGGATGCGATTCGCGGCCTGTTTGCGAAGACGCCGCAAGCGGAAGGTTTGGATATGAGTGGCTACGAAACCGAGGCGCATAAGCTGTTGGTACCGGCGGCGAACTATGTGCTCAGCCTGAACGACGGCAAGAAGCGCTTTCTTGATCTGGTGTTGGCTGCAACCAAATCCTATTCGTTGTGCAGCACGCTTGATGAAGCCAAAGAGCTGCGCAAGGAAATCGCGTTTTATGCGGCGATTAAGGCGGCTATCTCCAAGTTCACCAGCGTCGATAGAAAGCGCAGCCAGGAAGAGAAGAATTCCGCGCTTAAGCAAATCCTGGATAATGCCGTGATTGCAGAAGGCGTGGCCGATGTGTTTGCGCTGTGCGGCCTGGACAAGCCGAATATCGGCTTGCTTTCGGAGGAATTCCTGGAAGATGTCCGGCGCATGCCGTACCGCAATTTGGCGGTGGAGTTATTGGAAAAACTGCTGAACGACAGCATTAAATCCAAGACGCGCAATAACGTGGTGCAGGAGAAAAAATACGCCGAGCGGCTGCAAGAAACGCTGCGCAAGTACAATAACCGCGCGATCGAGACGGCTCAGGTCATCGAAGAGTTGATTCAAATGGCCAAGGATTTTCAGGCTGCTTTGGCCCGCGAAGCCGAGCTGGGCTTAACGCCGGATGAAGTGGCCTTTTACGACGCGTTGGCGAATAACGAAAGCGCGGTGCGTGAACTGGGCGATGAGACTTTGAAGAAAATAGCCGTCGAAATTACCGAAAAGCTCAGAAAGTCCACGACCGTCGATTGGCAGGTGCGTGACAGCGTCCGTGCCCGGCTCAAGATACTGGTTCGGCGGACTTTGCAGCGATACAAATATCCTCCGGACAAGGCAGCGGAAGCGATTGAGCTGGTTATGAAGCAAGCGGAAACGCTGTCGAATTCATGGACAGCCTAAGGTGCCGCCAAGGAGGCTTAATCACCTTTGCTAAAAGTTTGACGGGTATCGAACAGGTTCATTACCCGTCCTGCATGGAACCGCGCATATAGCACTGTTCTTCGGATAGTTCATCATATTGTCCTGCCAAAAAAGCTTCGCAATCGGTCAAGGTTTGCGCCAGCGGCACTGAAATGCCGGTTTGCTTGGTATGCTCGGCTAAAACCGAAAACGGCTGGGTCAAATAACGTTGCAATTTACGGGCGCGCATAACGATTTTCCGGTCAACCTCGGCCAGCTCTTCCATGCCCAGCATCGCGATAATATCTTCCAATTCATGATAACGCGCCAGATGTTCGCGCACGCCCTTGGCAACCGCATAATGGCGATCTCCCAGGGTATGTTTGTCCATCAGTTTGCTGCTGGAGCGCAACGGATCGACAGCGGGATAAATGCCTTTGCTGGCTTGGTCCCGAGACAGGATAACCGTGGTATCCAGATGGCTGAGGATGGCGCTGACCGCAGGGTCGGTCATATCGTCGGCCGGCACGTAGACCGCCTGCACCGAGGTGATAGCGCCCTGCTGCGTGGACAGGATGCGGTCCTGCAACTCGGCGACTTCGGTGGTCAAGGTCGGCTGGTAACCCACCGTAGCGGGCATGCGGCCCAGCAGGCTGGAAATCTCGCTGCCCGCTTGGACAAAGCGGAACACATTGTCGACCACAAACAGCACTTCCTTATGCAGGGTGTCGCGCAGGTATTCGGCATAGGTCAGCGCAGACAGGGCGACGCGGAAACGCACGCCGGGCGATTCATCCATTTGCCCGAACACCATCAGCGTATCGTCCATCACGCCCGCCTGTTGCATTTCCCGCCATAATTCGTGGGCTTCGCGGATGCGTTCGCCGACCCCGGCAAACACCGACACGCCTTTGTGTATCGCGGAAACGGCATGGATAAATTCCATGACCAGCACCGTTTTGCCGACCCCCGCGCCGCCGAATAATCCGGTTTTACCGCCTTTTACGAACGGGCATAATAAATCGATGACTTTAATGCCGGTTTCCAAGATACCGTTGATGCCGATGGCTTCGGACAGCGGCAGCGGTTTTGCGTGAATATTGCGGAACTCGGTTTCAGGCAGGGGCGGCAGTCCGTCGAGCGGCTTGCCGAATATATTCAGCAACCGGCCCAAACATTGCTCCGATACAGGGACATGCAAAGGCGCGCCGGTATCGAATACGGTCATGCCCCGGCTTAATCCGGCCGTGCCGTGCAGGGTGATAGCCCGGATATGCCGTTCATCAAGATGCTGATGAACTTCGAAAAAATAGACGGTGTGGTCGAAACAGGTGCATAAAGCCTGACGCAAAGGCGGCAACTGGGTGCAGTCGATAATCACCACCGGGCCATGCACTTCAACGATGGCGCCGATGACCGGCCGAGGTTCCTGTTGTATCTGCAAACTGTCCAATAGCGGCGACTCCAAAGGTGACGAATAAATTACGATGCTTTGTTAGTAGTCTACTTTTACCACGAAGACATGAGCGACTACAAGAATGAAGGATGTAGATCCACGCAGGAGCAGTGTGCGGGTTGTGCTGGTTCCCAATCTCCAGATTGGGAACCCAGGATGCGAAGCTCCAGCTTCGCAAGACGGGAAGCTGGAGCTTCCGTAACTGAGTTCCCAAGCTTGAGCTCTCGTCGTATCTGCGAGCTGTCGCCATTCCGACAGTCCCTTACCTGACGGCAGGCGGAAAATAGGCCGATATACAGACCTTCCAGGTTTTTAAAACCTGGAAGGTCTAACTGGTTCCGTTCTGAACAGGCGGGACGTTCCGAACGGAGCCGAAGGCGCGCACGGCACGCCCTACGTTGTTCACAGATACTTGTGTATAACGACGAGAGATTGAGATTGTGCTGGTTCCCAATCTCCAGATTGGGAACCCAGGATGCGAAGCTCCAGCTTCGCGAGACGGGAAGCTGGAGCTTCCGTAACTGAATTCCCAAGATTGAGCTTGGGAGCTAGCGAAATTCTTCCACTCCACGTCGGGAAGTTATTACCGACTTTTTGTAGGCCTGATGACGCGGGAACAGGCGGCGCTCAATTCCAGGTAAACATCTTCAGGCCTTGTTTCGTAACGCCTTGAGAAATGGAACGGCACCAATTGTTTGACATCGGCGGCGCTTGCAATCTCGCCGCAGGCACGCGCGGTCAGATGGCCGGTTCTCCGTGCCTGCTCGATGTCGTCTTCCAGAAAAGAAGCTTCGCAGAAAAAGAAGTCGGCCTTGTGCGCCAATGCGGTCAGGGCGGCGCGGTTGGCTGCCGTATCGGCCAGATCGGTCGCATAGACCAGTTTTTCGCCGGGCGTGACGGTAAGGAGAAGGGAGCCCAGTTCTCCCGCCTCCCGGCTGCTATTATCGGGCAGCCGGATCATCGCTGAGGTATCGCCCGCGCCGATGACCCGCTTCAGTTCGTTCAGCCAGGGCCCGGCATTTAACCCCAAGGTTTTGAGAGCGGTATTGTCGACGTTGAATTTGGCCTTGCTCTCGAAGGCATAGGCCTGCACCGGCGTGTGGTGATCCAGCGTGACCGTGCGGACAGTGAACAGCGGATCGTCTACGATCAATCCTTCGGCAAACTGAATTTCGGAGAGATCGACGCAATCCCCGCAGCCCGTCTGAATACGCGCCCGTTGCAGCCGGTTACCGTGAATTTCGGCGATTTCGAAACGCGGCCCGGTATCCCCGATGCGATCCCAAAGGACGCCGGCGATCATGCCTTTAATATGGCCGATCAAACCCGGCGGGCCGAAAATCCGACAGCTTGGAAAGTCGCCGACGCGGGAGCGCAGCAGCCACAAGAAGCCGCCGATATGATCGATATGGGCATGGCTGATGAACACATCGCTGACTTGATGGGCGATGCGGGTGGACAACCTGCCCGAATCGCCCACGTCGAACAGTAGGCTGCGTTGCTGCTGGTGCAGGCGAAGATGCAGCAGCGGGTCGCCGAACACGCCGTTGACCATCGTCGCGTACATGCCCCGCATTTTGACCGCAGGCCTGGGTCCGCCGCTGTAATCCGTCGACGGGTAAGGCATTGCGTCGGGCGGCGGCAAAAATTGCAGATTGCCGGATGCAAACGGCACGGCGCTGACCAGCAGGCCGTTTTTTTCGCAACGGGCATCGCGCACCAGCAATGTCCGGGTCGTTGACGCTGCCGCAGGCAGTCGGATTTGAAGCTTGCCGTCTTGCAGGGCGATGATTTCGCCGATGCTGACGGTTCGCTCGGTATCGACAAAAGCGCATTGGCGGCCGGGCCAGGCATCCGGCACATCGATGGGCGGCGGCGAGCCGATCACGCGAAGACCGGCAACATCGAGCGTTATCTCGTCGTCGGCGGCGAGGTAAGTCCGCCATTGCCCGGTTCGTTTGTGCGCCCTGGTCTTTTGGCCGGGGCGGCAGGCCTCAGGATGGGCATGCACCGGCAGGATGCGGACACCCAGCGACAACAGTTCGTTCATTAACGGCAGCTGTTTCGATTGGCGGTTCAGCACCAACACGGTATCGATTTCCAGCAGTTCGACCATGCCGGTCAGCAATTCCGAACCCGCAATGCCCCGGATCACGCCGGGGGCGTCGATCAGCATCAAGCCCAAGGGAGCCTTTTGCATTAACCGGCTGACAGCCGACAGCAGCGGCAGGCGAAAACGGCCTGCATCCAGCGTGCAAAGCGCTTCAAATGCCGACACTTGCCAGCCGGATTCCCGCCACTGTCCCAGCGATACGGTTCCGGGCAAACCGAAGCCGGGCGATCCGGGATCGGCGGCGATGCAGAAGCAGGTTAGGCCTCTTTCGGAAAATATCCGCGCGAGTTCGGCAGTCAGCGTGGATTTGCCGATACCGGTCTCGCCAAACAGCAAAATCCGTTGCCCGCCGCTCAGCAGTTGCTCGGCGAGGCTTGAAGGGCAATAGGGCGATAACGGGAGTGGCGCTGGCTTGGGCATGGCGGCTACCTGTGCTGGATCGTTTGCTACTATCGCAGAAAATCATAGCCAGTGGCAATCATGACAATCGAGATTGTTCACAGGCTCACCTCGACCCAGTGCCGTCATTCGGCTATGATTTTACGTTTTCCTATACCTGCCATTCACCAAATCTCACTAACGACCCTAACCAGTCTTTATAGCAGTACTTTGTTGAACGGCTGGTTATTGCTTCATAGCTGACTACCATAAAGATAAAAAGAAACCGTTTATTATCCGTTGTGGGAAAATAAACAGTTGGCATTTTGTGAAGGATGGAAATACATGTACATACAGAAAGATGAAGAGGAGCTATTTCAAACTTGGATTAGCGAACGCCCGCACAGAAATCCCTTTGTTAAGGATGGTTGCCATTCTCCAGAGACATACTTGCAGTCAAAGCATAGGGTTCTTTTTTTATTAAAAGAACCCAACTGGGGATATTCACAAGAAGAACAAGCACAATATTCCGCCGAAGCATCTGAGGTTCATGACCAGCGTGAAGGATACGATGATTGGTGGTTCACAGTTGGAAAATGGTGCGTTAGCATTTCAAATCCAAAACTTAGCTGGCGAGAGGTGGAAAATAAAGTTAAATCCGATGGCACAAATAAATCCATTGCTCCATTTCCAATGGTTCAGCTAAAGAAAAGTCCGGGTGGCGGTTTTTCTGATGCAAGTTCATTATCGAAAGTGGCTCGTGAGGATAAAAACTTTTTATTGCGACAGTTTGCAATTTATCAACCGAACTTCATTGTTTCATGTGGCTTATGGAGTATATTTACAGATGTCCTATTTTCAGGAAATAATGAGATATATGTCGCCCCTAACGGAATTGAATACTTTATTTCATCTGACAAGGAAGTAAATTTGAATAATGTTTGTATATTAAATTTTTGCCATCCAAGTATGCGGTGCAGTAACGCCCTTAATGGAGCAGTGTCTTTTGCACTAAGGGACGCTGTAAACTTTATTTCAGAGCAGAAAATACAATTATGAATGTGGTCTTTGAGTTCCCTCCGCTTTCGATTCCTGCGCCCCTGAACTCTGTATTGAATGACTGCTTTCAAAAGCTCTCCTCACATCAATAGTCACGTAGGTCGAGCAAGCTGTTTATGCCCGACATCTTGTGCCCGACGAAACTCATGCGGCAGCATCAAGCAATTAAGCGCAGTAAATAAAGCCTTTCCGTTTCTGGAGAAACACAACTCTACGGCATTGTTTGCTACTCACCACCCGATATTTAACTACTGTGGTATCGTCTTTTACCGCCTACTCCGCAGGTCAACGACCTCAAGCCTCCTAACGGATTACATAAACTGCACCGTTCGGTTACTAGACGGCTGCCGGTAGATAAATAAATGAGCTGTATTGGGTCCGCAAAAAATGGGTTTGCTTTATGTAAGTGTAAGACTTTATCTTACATTTGCATTAAAGAATCCGATCAGGAGCACAACATGGCGAATGTCCGAACCCAAACCGTTAGCCTCGGCGAGCATTGGAACAAGCTCATTGAGTCTTTGCTCAAGAGTGGGCGCTATGCCAGCGTGAGCGAAATTATGCGTGACTCCCTGCGTTTACTTGAAGAAAGGGAAGCTAACTCAACGCTGCAATCTTTGCGCACCGCCCTGATTGAAGGCGAACAGAGCGGCGATGCCGGTGAATTAGACATGGAAGCAATCAGACTGGAAGCCAAAAAAGAAGCCGGTTTAAGCTGAAAATGCGCAAAACCCATACTCAGGCGCTCGCAAAACAAGACCTGAAAAATATCCGGCTGTACTCGTAAACAGGCGGATTGTTATTTTGATGAATTAAATGTCGCATTCGCTTTAATCGCTGAAAATCCTGAATTGGGTGTTGCCTGCGATTACATTCGTGAAGGGTACAGGCACTTTCACATCAATCGCCATTTAGTTTTTTATCGTGTTGCAGCGACCAAAATTCACATTGTGCGAGTGCTGCATGACAGTATGAATTACACAGCGCATTTATAAAATCCAAGCTCTGGAGCGGGTGTCCGCCGATGAGAACCGGAGCTCATCATGGGCTTGGACTTTGCCCAAAGTGACTCTTGTAATAGCAGCTATTACAGCAATTTCAATCTTCGTTAGTTGCGTCAACAATAGGAAGATAAATGCGGAGACGCGACTTCAGTCGCGCCAAGGATTATTGTCGATTATCGTCATTGTCTGTGTGGGTCATTCATGCGCGACTGAAGTCGCGTCTCCATTTATTTTTTCTATAAGCGTTTAAAATATAAGCGTAATTGCTCTGAACCTCCAATAGCTGAAACTATTTGTTTTTGGTAATTAACTGAATATGAAAACGTTGTAACTGGCGAACTGGGAGTCCCGATATTTAACTACCGTCTCTCCCAGCGGCATCGCCTTTTACCGCCTGTCCCGCATAATATTCACTACATTCCTTTTCGCGGCCCCGAACCACCCGCCGGCCGGTTGCAGGGCCTCGCGTTTCGGTGACGACGGTATGCTGGCCCTCGTGGTGACTATCATCGTAAAAATAAATCACGACCCAGTCTTTGACGCGATCCAGCTGGTGAGCGCGCTCGGTATTCGAATATAACGCGGTAAAGTGCCAACCCTTCCGGCTTGCATGCAAGATGGGCAGCCAGGCTTCGGCGCTTGGGTTGAAGCGTTTCGGCGCGATGGTCGGCAGCTCTCCGGCTTGCGCCTTTTTGCGGTATTGTTCGTCTATTTTCAACAATAATTCGACCGGCGGCTCTGCAATGGTTTGTTGTGCTTCGAAACGGGGCCTGCGAAAACCCAGGACATGGGCAAGCCAGGTTTGCACCAGGGCGATTTTTTTGCTGCTGAAGCCGGGGACTTTTTTTAAGCGGCCGTTATGCGCGGCCAGTTCCAGGGCTTCCAGGGTGTCGATATGCAGCGTTTCAATGATCCGGTGCGCCGACCTGGGGCCGATGCCCGGTATCTGTTCGAATAATGCGATGGGATCATGCCCCGACTGCAAGCTTTCCAAGCGGCTCATGCGCCCGGTCATCACGTATTCGTTAATGGACCGGGCGATGCCTTCGCCGATTCCGGGCAGTTCCAGCAATGCCGAAAAACCCTCTCGGCCCAGTAAATCCTCAACCGCTTCGGCCATGGTTTCGATGGTCTTGGCGGCATTCAGGTAGGCGCTGACCCGGAACGGATTGGCTCTTTGCTCATCCAGTAAGTCGGCGATTTGGCGCAGCTTTGAGGCGATTTCTTTATTGGTTGCCATGATGCGTAAGACCTCATGTTGAACGGGGCAAAAGCATTATTCACCACGAAGGCACGAAGTACACGAAGAAAAATAATTGATTCAATATATTGAAAGCTTCGTGCTCTTCGTGCCTTCGTGGTGAGTTTTTAAATTTCGATCAAAAAACGATACTTTCACAGTCTCTATCGCTTTAGCAACATCAGCGCATCTTCTATCTGCCTGCCGGTCACATCGATGCCATGCCGCTGCTTGATTTCCTGTTGCAGCAAGACTGTGTCCGCATTATCGAGCCGCATTTTTGCAAGCATGCTCGACAAATCCTCATTAACCGCCCAGGGATAGATCAGCCATCGCCATTCGCCGACCGTTTCGACGTAAAAGTCGGGAATATAGCTGGAAACGGTTTTGAGGTGCATGGCGGCTGTGCGCATTTCGTTCGCCTTGCCGCAGTGCCGGAGATGTTCGACGCCCACGGTAAAGGTATCGCCGCTATCGCAGACATCGTCCAACAGCAGGACGTTTCGCCCGTTGATGTCGGCATTTAACGGGTACTTAACATAGGCCTGATGCTGTTTATAAGCGCCTTGATAATGCTCGATTTTGAAGCCGGTCAGGTCATGGATGCCGAGCATATCCGACAAAAGCCGTCCCGGTATATAACCGCCTCGCGCTATGGCGACGATGACATCGATCCGGAAATTCTCCTGGCGCAATTGTTGAGCCAGTTGGCGGCATAAACTGTAAACATCTTCCCAGGTGATCAACGTACAGGGTAATTCTTCATCCATATCGAAACCTCGGGCTTATCGGCAATGGTCAATGGGACGATTCCGGGCTTTGTTGCATTGCATTCGCCAACCGGCATAACATCAAAAACAGCCCCTTAGTCATTTCTGTAAACGGCTCATAATCGAGCTTATCCGGCGTATCCTGAGCCGTATGGTAATAGGGGTAACGGTAGAAAGCGGTATCTGTAATCATCAAAGCTTTGTAACCGTGCCGCCAAAACGCCAGCTGATCGCTCAAGGACACTCCCGGCACAATGGCTGGGGCAGCGATGGATTGCACCGGAAAATCCGTCGCCGACGAAAACGCCCGAACACAGTCCCGCAAGATGTGCCGGGAGCGCAAGTTGGAAACGAAAGCAATAAAATTACCGGTGTCGGGATAAAAATACTTCAGCAAAGGCGGATAAGTTTGGCTGCCTCGCTGATTCCGATAATAGCCGACGGTCTCCAGCGAAATCATAAAACGTATCGGGTCCCCCCGTTGCCGGGCGGCTTTGGCATACACCATGCTGCCCATGCTGGGCCAGAAGAAAAAGGGCGGCTCTTCGTTCACAAAAGCGACAAAACGCAGGCTGGTTTCAGGCGCAACATCCTTGAACAGGCGCGAAAGTTCCAGCAACGCTGCAACGCCGCTGCCGTTATCGTTAGCGCCCGGACTGCCGAAGACCGAATCGTAATGAGCGCCGATCAGCATGACATCGTTGTTGCGGCTGTTGCCGGGGCAGGTGATTTCAAGATTGGCGCATTCAATACCTTGCGCGGTATAAGTCTGCTTGCGGACCTCATAGCCTTGTTGCCGCCATTCTTGCGTAATATAAGCCTCCGCCGCATGGAGCGCATCCGGATGAAAAATATTATGCTCGCCGATGTTACCGGCAAGTTCATAGACATGTGTGCGTAAGCGCTGAATTGAAATTTCGTTCATGTTTCTGTGCCTGCAAAGTTAAAACGAAAGTTGGCAAGAGCTCCGGCGATGTTCGTATCAAGTCGGGGATTGCCCGTGTTACAAAGCAAAACATTGGACAGGGTCCACTTTAAGTCTACAGGTTTAGAATCGGTACATGGTGGTAAATTTTACGTAGCTAAAGCCAGTTCTTTTTCTTGAAAAACCTGAGCAAAAATACCGACACGCCGATAAATACAGCCCACAATACCGGGTAGCCCCAACGCCATTTCAGTTCCGGCATGTACTCGAAATTCATGCCGTAAACTCCGGCGATGAAGGTTAACGGTATGAAAATGGACGCAAACACGGTCAGTATTTTCATGGTTTCGTTCATTTTGTTGCTGACGCTGGATAAGTAAATGTCCAGCATGCCGGCGATTAGATCCCGGTACGATTCCATGGCTTCGGTCACCCGGATTACGTGATCGTAAACATCGCCGAAGTAGCGCTTGGTTTTGTCATTAAGCAGCTGTGATTCGCTACGCTGAATGGAGGCCAGCAATTCCCGCAGCGGCGATACGCTGCGGCGCAGGAAAATCAATTCGCGCTTGATTTTCTGGATGGTACCCAGCGTTTGCGCCGACGGATCGGACAGCAATTCATCTTCAACGCTTTCAATCAGTTCATCGAAGGTGTCTTGCAGGGCAAAATACTCATCGACTATGGTATCCATGATGATATAGGTCAGGTAATCGGTGCCGAGATTCCTGATATGACTTTTAGCGTTGTTAAGCCGACTGAGCAGCGGGTCGAATAGCGTATCGGGCTTTTCCTTGAAGGTGAATACGAATTTATCCAGCAGCAATAAACTGACCTGCTCATATTCGACATTAAATTCATCGGCGGCCAGTGAAATCGCTTTGATGACGATATACAAATAGTCGTCAAATTCCTCGAATTTCGGGCGCTGATGGGTGTTAAGAATGTCTTCAAGCACCAGCGCATGAATATCGAAATATTGTCCTATCGCATCGATAATTGAAACGTTTTTCAGACCGTCGATAATCACCCAAGTGACGGTATCGGTGGTTTTGTACGGCAGCAGTTCTTCAATAGTCTTGATGGTGTGCGTGCTTAGCGTTGATTTGCTGTAATCGATGACGGTGATTTTATGTTCGTGTTCATGCACTTCGCCGACATGCACCAGCGAGCCGGGCGGCAAGCCTGATTTTTCGGAAGCGTAACTCAGTGATTCGGACATGGTTTATCCCTGTTGATAAATATTTTTATCTGGCTTAAGTATTCAAGCATAATGGCGCACATTTTACCGGTGTTGTAGGGGCGACCGGTTGGTCGCCCTTAAAGTATAACTTTAGATTAAGGCTTTACACAGATGATACACAAACCGATGTTGGGCTGGCGCGAGTGGGTGGGGCTGCCGGAGCTTAAGCTGGCGGGGATTAAGGCAAAAATCGATACCGGGGCCCGGTCATCGGCTTTGCACGCATTCTCTATCGAACCTTATCGAAAAGACGGTCAACGTTGGGTGATGTTTGCGATTCATCCCATGCAAAAAAATTGCGATGTGTGGGTTGAATGCCATGCGCAGGTTAAAGACCGTCGCTTGGTTATGGATTCCGGCGGACATAAACAGCGTCGCTATGTGATAGAAACCCAGCTGGTTCTGGGGCCGTCGGTGATAAAAGCTGAAATGACGCTGACCAATCGGGATAGTATGAGTTTTCGCATGTTGCTGGGACGCACTGCGATGGATGCGCGGTTTATCATCGATCCCGGCGCGTCGTATTTGCAGGGTCGGCCGGATGCGGAGCAATACCAGCGATTATCGGCGCCGGAAAGGGGTATAGTCACGGGCAATTTAATAGCCGAAAGGCATGTTGACTAACATGAGCAAGAAAATAAAAACCGCGTTTGTCTGCGATCAGTGCGGGGCCGATTATCCGCGCTGGGGCGGGCAATGTACCAGTTGCGGCGAATGGAATACCATCAAGGAAGTCAGGCTGGGCGGGGCGGAGCGCAATAAAAGCTCGGCGGGTTATGCCGGAAGCCGGTCCGAGGTCAAATTACTGTCGGATGTTAATCTTTCCCAGGCGGAGCGGATTTTTAGCGGGATTTCCGAATTCGACCGGGTTCTGGGCGGCGGCATCGTCTGCGGCAGCGTGGTGCTGATCGGCGGAGCGCCGGGCGCGGGCAAGAGTACGCTGTTGTTGCAGGCGATTGCCAATATTGCCGCGCGCGGCGTCAGCGTGCTGTATGTGTCCGGCGAGGAGTCGCTGCAACAGATTGCCGAACGGGCGCACCGGCTCAAGCTGCCGGCGGACAAGATCATGATGCTGGCCGAAACTTCGGTGCAGCGCATCTGCGATGTGATGGATGAGATTAAGCCGCAAATTCTGGTGATCGACTCGATTCAGGTCATGCATACCCAGGATACCGAATCGGCGCCGGGCTCGGTTTCCCAGGTCAGGGAGTCGGCCAGTTATTTGACCCAATATGCTAAAAAGCATGATGTGTCGATTTTTATGGTGGGTCACGTCACCAAGGATCAATCGCTGGCGGGGCCGATGACCTTGAGCCATATTGTCGATACCCAAGTGATGCTGGGATCGACCGATGACGCCCGGTTCAGGGTGTTAAGGGCGGACAAAAACCGTTTCGGCAGCGTCGGCGAGTTAGGCTTTTTCGCGATGGACAGCACCGGGCTAAAAGAGGTTAAAAATCCCTCGGCGATGTTTTTAAACCGGCCGGACAAACCCTCGTCAGGCAGTGTGGTTACCGTGCTGTGGGAAGGGACGCGGCCGCTGCTGGTGGAAATTCAGGCGCTGGTGACCGAATGTCAGTACGGCAACCCCCGGCGACTGGCGGTGGGCTTCGATCAAAACCGTCTGGCGATGTTGCTGGCCGTGCTGTCCCGGCACGGCGGCATTTTTACCGCGAACGATGAGATTTACGCCAATGTGGTCGGCGGCATTAAGGTGACCGAAACCAGTTCCGATTTAGCCATCGTGGTGGGCGTTGTGTCCAGCCTGAGGGATAAAGTCATTCCGCATGATGCGTTCTTTTTCGGCGAAATCGGCCTGAGCGGTGAAATCAGGCCGGTAGCGAACGGACATGCGCGGCTTAACGATGCGGCAAAACACGGATTCAGGAAGGCGGTTATTCCCAAGGCTAATGTGCCTAAAAAGCCGATTGAGGGTTTGCAGATTCACGGGGTTTCTACATTGTCCGAGGCGTTGGATATTCTTTCAGAGATGTAAGGATATGTCCGGTAATAAACTTCCCGAAACATAAAGCCCTCATTCCCGGGCGTTGCGCTCGTCTTTATACACAACGCAGCCCCAAAGTCGTCATCAGCACGTTGCAAGTTAGACCTTCCAGGTTTTTAAAACCCGGAAGGTCTCTGCATATCGGCCGTTGCCCGGTTTGTTATTGCGGCAGACGGAAACCGTATTTTAAAAGTGGTTGTATTTGTATGAATTCAAACGGTTAAGAACCGGTACTATTTATCAATGAATTTTAAATTCCTTTGCCTTGCAGCCGGTGGCTTTGGATAATAGCGACTATAAGAGCCTGTTTTCAACTGAAGACAACCCCAATGATTGAAGTAAGCTTTGCGATTACAAAGCGCGAGATGAGGATATGCATAAAAAAGAATACCAGTTAAGGCCGGGAAATCCTTATCCTTCCGGCTCCAGGGCTAAAAACAAGGGTGTTAATTTTTCCATTTTCAGTCGTTATGCGACGCATGTTGAATTGTTGCTGTTTGATACCTCCGACTGCGAAGAGCCCTTTCAAACCATCGTGTTGCAGGAAGACGTTAATCGTACTTTTTTTTCATGGCATGTTTATGTGACCGGATTGCCGGCCGGTACATGGTATGCGTGGCGCATGGATGGGCCTAATCAAGTCCGCGAAGCGGGATTGCATTTTGATAAGAACAAGCAACTGATTGATCCTTGGGTGCGTGCGGTCAGCCATAAGCGATGGAGCCGCAAGGCGGCATGCATGCCGGGCGACAATAGACTGACTGCGATGCGATGCGTTGTCGTCGACGATCGTTATGATTGGGAAGGCGATGTGCCGCTACGCATACGTAGCGAAAAAGCCATTGTTTACGAATTGCATGTCGGCGGCTTTACGCGGCATCCTTCTTCAAATGTGGCCAATCCGGGCACGTTTGCCGGATTGATCGAAAAAATCCCTTACTTGCAAGCGCTCGGTATTACGCACGTTGAGCTGTTGCCGGTCATGGCTTTCGATGAGCAGGATGTTCCCAGGCACACTGCCGATTTGGGGCTGAAAAACTACTGGGGCTACAGCACCCACAGTTTTTTCAGTCCGCATCCGGGTTATTGCGTGACCCCGGAACAGGGAACCCATGTCCATGAGTTTCGCGATCTGGTCAAAGCGCTGCATCAGGCAGGCATGGGCGTCATTATGGATGTTGTCTTCAATCATACCGCAGAGGCCGGTGCAGATGGCCCGATCATCAATTTCAGGGGCATAGGCGATGATATTTTTTATCATCACGACCACTTCGACAAAAGCATTCTTCACGACTATACCGGCTGCGGCAATACCGTAAACGCCAATCATCCGCTGGTGGCCAACTTTATTATCAGCTGCCTGGAATACTGGGTCAGGGAAATGCATGTCGACGGCTTTCGTTTCGACTTGGCCAGCGCCTTGGCGCGAGGGGAGGGCGGCGAGGTGCTGCAAGACCCGCCTTTGCTTTGGGGCATCGAGCTTTCGGAGCAGCTGGCCAAAACCAAGTTGATTGCCGAGGCCTGGGACGCCGCGGGACTGTATCAGGTCGGCAGTTTTCCCGGTTACCGCTGGGCCGAATGGAACGGCAGGTACCGGGATGTCATCCGGCGTTTTGTGCGCGGCGATAAAGGGTTGGTCAACGAGCTGGCAACCCGGCTGTGCGGCAGTAACGACCTGTACGAGCACAAAGGCCGGCTGCCGATTAACAGCATCAACTTCGTCACCTGTCACGACGGTTTTACCCTGTACGATTTGTTTAGCTACAACGAGAAGCATAACAGTGCCAACGGTGAATATAATCAGGACGGCTGCAATAATAATTTAAGTTTTAATTGCGGCATTGAAGGGGACACCGACGATTCAGGCATTTTGGCCTTGCGCAGAAAACAAGTGAAAAATGTTTTCGCCATGTTGTTGCTGAGTCAGGGAGTGCCCATGTTATTGGCGGGCGACGAGTTATTAAACAGCCAGCACGGCAATAATAACTGCTACTGCCAGGATAACGAATTGTCCTGGATAGACTGGAGCATGACCGAGCAAAATGCCGATATGCTGCGTTTTGTCCAACTGATGATCGCGTTGCGCAAACGGCATCCGGCTATTATGCGGCGGCGTTTTTTGACCGGAAAACCTGTCAATGGCCGGGGTATAGCCGAAATTCAATGGCACGGCACTGAAATCGACAAGCCGCTATGGGACGATCATGAAGCGAAGGTGTTGGCTTTTACCCTGGCGGGCATTGAAGCCGACGAACCCGACTTGCATGTTGCAATGAACATGTCCGACCAACAGCTTCGCATTGAATTGCCGATTATTGCCGGTCGAACATGGCATCTGGCCGTGGACACTTCGCTGCATTCACCGCAGGATATTGCGCTTCCGAAACAGCAAAAACCGGTGCGCGAAGCTTTTTATTCGGTCAATAGCCGGGCTGTAGTGGTTTTTGAGAACGGGGCGCGTTGATCGATAGTGGGTCGTGCGCATTGTTAACGTGGTTGCGGCATAAAGGCCTTCGGATCGAATCACTCGATAACAGGCGGTACTGCTCCGAAGTAAGGGATGAAGAAATTACAAAAATACCGTTTATTGATGCAAGACGTAGGGTGCGCTTATCCGTCCTACAATTAAATCGGTATGTTTGTAGATTCTCTCTCCCTAAAACGGTTCCAAGCCCTCCGGTCTCATAATCTATAATGTAAAGTCGTTTCGCCAAAGGGACTTCCATGTCTGAACAAAGCAATCCTTATGATTCCATTCCACATCCTTGTTCTTTGGCGGTATGGCTGACCAGTGCCGACCAAACCTTGTTGCTGCAACGACAGGCGGATGATCTTCGCTTTGCCGACAATGCCAGTGATTTCCCGGTAATAGCGGTGGATAGCGAACGGAAGTATCAGGTCATCGAGGGATTCGGATTTTCCTTGACCGGGGGCAGCGCGATGCTGATCAGTCGCTTGCAGGCTCCCGACCGTAGCGCATTGTTGCGGGAATTGTTCTTGCCCGACGGCGACGGCATCGGCGTCAGTTTTCTGCGTCTGAGCATCGGCGCGTCGGATCTGAGCGAGCGCTGCTTTACCTATAACGACAGGCCGGATGGACAATCGGACCCCGAGCTTGTCCATTTCGACATCGAAGCCGGCGACCTTGAAGTCATCCCCCTGTTGCAGGAAATTTTGGCTATTAATCCGGAGATCAGGATCATGGCTACGGCGTGGTCGGCGCCAACCTGGATGAAGACCAACCGGAGCTTCGTCGGCGGTAAACTGAGGCCGGATTGCTACACTGCTTACGCCGCTTACCTGACCAAATATCTGCAAGCCATGCGGGATCGAGGCATTATCGTCCATGCCATCACCCCGCAGAACGAACCCTTGAACCTCAAAAACGAACCCAGCATGATCATGGCGGCGGGCGAGCAGGCCGAGTTTATCAAAAATCATCTGGGACCGGCTTTGTCGGCAGCCGGGCTGGCCGGTGTGGAGCTGTTTTGTTGGGACCACAATTGCGATGTCCCGGAGTATCCGTTGGAAGTTTTCGCCGATGCAAAAGCGCGCCGTTATCTGACTGGCTCGGCTTGGCACCTGTACGGGGGCGACATTTCCACGCTTTCCGAAGTGCATCGGCTTTACCCTGAAATGAAACTGTATTTCACCGAGCAGTGGGTGGGATCGGACGGGCAGTTCGGCGGGGATTTAATCTGGCATGTGAAAAACGTGCTGATCGGTTCGATACGCAATTGGAGCCAAACCGTGCTCGAATGGAACCTGGCCTCCGACCCGTTTTGCTGCCCCCATACGCCCGGAGGCGAGGCTCGTTGCGTAGGCGCTTTGACCATCGGGGCAGAGCTGGTCCGCAACGCCGCTTATTATGTGATCGGCCATGCTGCGAAATGCGTTCGGCCCGGTTCGGTGAGGATTTATTCCGGCCAACAAGCGTTTTTGTCTAATGTGGCCTTTTTGACGCCCGCAGGCGACATCGTTCTGCTTGTACTTAATGACGGCACTGAATCATTATCCTTTACTATCCGATTTCAAGGGAAAAATGCACTAGCCACCCTGCCGCCAAGCGCCGTGGCGACTTATGTCTGGCGGGCGGCGTAAAGGTTTCTGCTATCAACTTAATCGGGGGTTAAGCCGTCGTTGTGAGCACTTCGGCCTTTGTCGAAACCATGAGCGGTTTAACCGTCTAAACTGATAATATCGTGGACGGAATAAGGCCGGCGAAACAAAATCTTATAAGTCAGACCTTCCAGGTTTTAAAAACCTGGAAGGTCTGCATATCGGGATGTTTCTCGCTAACGCTAGATAAGAGACTGTCGGAATGACGACAGCCCGGAAATACTACGTGTATAACGATGAGTGCTGGAACCTGGCAATGACAGAATAAATATTAACTACCCCGGAGACACGATGCGCACCTTAAAACACACAATTGCATTATGTTTGTCGCTGTCCATTCCCATTGCACATGCCGACGATATGGCCTACCTGCTCAACTCCACGCCGACAGAAAGAGCGGCATCGCAAACCCGCTTCATGAAAACAAAGCTCAATCTTTCTGAGGATGAGGTTGCCAAGGTTCAGGAAATCAATCAGGAATACGCGGAAAAAGTTGAACCCGTATTAAAAGGCTCAAGCATCGGTTTCTTTAAAATGCGTGACATCAAAGCCATTTTGGAACAGAAAGACGATACTTTGCGTAGCGCGCTGACAGCCGAGCAGTTTGAGATTTACACAAATGCCAAAGATGAATTGAAGCAAGCCTTGCGACAGGATCTGGAGCATTGACCATCGTTATACTGTAGGGCAATCTGTGTACTCATCCAAAGCGCTCGCTGATCATGCTAAGAAGTAAGGGTTTCAAGATAATTCCTTTTGATTTTAGGGGGAATATAGGATATAAATCATAAGTTGTTTCGGTTCGCCCCTGACCCCGGTACCGAATTTTTGAGGCTTAGAATACGCTTATAAACAGCCCGCGATGGCTTACTTTGATAAGCGGGAATCGACGAAGAATGTCTAAAGAGCAGGGGACGCGCGTGTTCAAACAGATTGCAATTTTCTTTTCCGGTCAATATCGTCACTCCTTGATTGATTCCAGTGTTTCACGCCTATTACTCGTCGACGTCAGTATGACTAACGTCCATCAATCGAAGGCGCTTCTGAAAACTGTTCTCCTTGATAACCGTTGGATACCAGTCCATACCACACGGCCTCTTTGCGGCTAGCTATAGCTGCCTCATTCTCCACGTTTCAAGCTCTATTGACTTCATCAAGCTAAGATTTAATACATGATTAAAAAAGCGGTTATGTTCACTAGCGAGAATGGAAGGGTAACCTCCTATGGCTTGGCGTTAGCAGGAGGCCTGATCTGCGTCGGTCATGTGTCCTCGAGTGCCCTGATTGTGCGGTCTTCGCGGGTTGACTACTTTGTCCGGTGTCAAAAGAACTTACAACTTCACAGGATCTATTTCCAGTTTTGAATAAAAGAATATCTCATGAAAATTAACATGCCGATTACCAATGTTGAATATGTCCTCACGGATACTGATTCCATTGTCACCAAAACCGACTTAAATGGGAAGATTACCTATGCTAGTGACGATTTTATCCGAATCAGCGGATTTACCAAGGAAGAGCTGATTGGCGCGTCGCACAATATAGTGCGCCATCCGGACATGCCGACAGAAGTTTTCCAGGATTTGTGGCGTTCTATGAAAAAGGGCTATCCACGGAGCGCACTGATCAAAGACCGCTGTAAAAATGGCGATTTTTTCTGGGTGTGGGCCAATGTTGCTCCCATCTATGAAAACAACGAGCAGGTTGGCTATATATCGGTACGTAACAAACCCAAGCGAGAACAAATTGCAGAGGTTGTCGATGCTTACCAAAAATTTCGAGAAGGTAAAGCCGGCAATTTAAAAATCAAGGACGGAAAAATCGTCAAAAAAACATTGTCAGGACGATTACCGCCCATAGAAAACATTAGTGTCAAAGTCCGCATATGGATGATCATCGTCGCGGTGTTTACGCTGTTGATGGTTATCGGCGGAATGGGACTCTTTGGCATGAGCAAGGATAGTGAGGGGTTACGCACTGTTTATAAGCATCACGTTCTTTCCTTGAACCAGACGTCTCTAATTCAGAAATTGATGCTGGTTAATCAAGTGCGTCTTAGCGCCTGTTTATTAAGCCTTGATTCTGCGTTGATACAGAAAAATATTGCAGAAGTGGAACAAAATACTGCAATTATTAGCAAGGCCTTGGCTGCGTATTTTGAAACTTCGTTGAGCCCGGATGAAAGGACTATAGTTAACAAGCTGGTCAGCGACAGAGAACGCTATTTAATAGAGGGTGTGCAACCCGTTATTTCCGCATTGCGCAGCAATGATGCCGCGCTTGCCGCTAAGCTTGTCAATGGCAAGGTTAATCTTCTTTACGAACCGGTCGCGGAAGATATTCAGAAATTGTTGCAAGCACAGGTTGATGATACCAGCGAGGAGTTAGATGCAAGCGTGTTACGCTACTACAGCACTCGAGAGATCGCCGGCGTCTTGATCGTTTCAGGCATCTTATTGGTCCTGTGGTTAAGTTTCTCCCTTTTGAACTCCATTGTGCGTCGGCTTAAAGACACCATCAACCATTTTGGTCAAATCGCCCAAGGAAATTACAATACCCTTATCGACATCAGAGGCAGGGATGAAATTAGCAAGGTGATGGCGGCTCTTAAGGCAATGCAAATCAAGCTGGGCTTTGATGTAGCGGAAGCTAAACGCATTGCCGATGAGAATTTGCATATTAAGGTAGCGCTGGATAACGTTAGCACCGGCGTGATTCTTGCGGACAACGACCGCAACATTGTTTACGTCAATAAATCGGTGGTCAACATGTTTGGCAAAGCGGAAGACTACATCCGTGAGCAGTTGCCGAATTTCTCCGTTGTCAATCTGGTGGGCACCAATCTTGATAGCTTTCACAAGATCTTTAAACACCAGTTGCTACATTCCGACTCCGCTACCGGTTCTACCACTGTCGATGTTAGCATGGCGGGTTCCTCTATGGAGGTCGTTGTTACTCCTGTGATCACTACGGAAGGCAAGAATATAGGTTCGGTAGCCGAGTGGTTGGATCGCACTGCCGAGGTTTTGGTGGAGGAAGAAGTGGCTATTATTTTGGTTGCTGCTGTTATGGGGGATTTCAGTAAACGCATCGTCATGAAAGGCAAAGTAGGCTTTTTTCGTGAGTTGAGTGAATCCATCAACCAGCTTATGCAGACCACTGAGTGTGCTATTAATGAAGCGACCCGCGTATTTAAGGTCCTGTCACATGGCGATCTGGGGGTGAAAATTACTAATCCCTATACGGGGACGTTAGGGGAGCTTAAGGCGGACGCTAACACTATGGTGGATGACTTGAATAACATTATCGGTCAAATCAAGATTGTCGCCGAATCAATCCACACTGCGGCTAAAGAAATCGCAACCGGCAACACATCTTTGTCGCGGCGCACTGAAGAACAGGCTGCCAGTTTGGAACAAACCTCCGCCAGCATGAAAGAGCTGATCTCAATTGTGCAGCAAAATAGCGCTAACGCCAAGCATGCCGGCGAGCTTGCCGTTAGCGCTTCGGATACCGCCGGCAAGGGTGTTATGGCAATTGGCCAGGTTGTAAAAATGATGGAAGGAATTAATGAGTCTTCCCGCAAGGTTGTCGAAATTATTTCGGTGATCGACAGTATTGCCTTCCAAACCAACATCCTCGCGCTTAATGCCGCAGTAGAAGCGGCTCGGGCAGGAGAACAGGGCCGAGGCTTTGCCGTGGTGGCTGGCGAAGTGCGCAGCCTCGCGCAACGCGTTGTGTCTGCCGCCGCAGAAATTAAAAGTTTGATTGGCGAATCGGTTGAGAAAGTTGAGGATGGCGGCCAACTCGTTACCCAAACCGGAAGAACCATAGAGGATATTGCTAACTCTATTCATGGCGTTACCGCCATCATGTCCAAAATCAGCGCTGCTTCCGTAAAGCAAACTTCCGGTATTGAACAAGTTAATCTGTCTCTTGGTCAGATGGACGAAGTAACCCAGAAAAATGCCGCCTTAGTAAAACAAGCGGCTGCCGCAACAGACTCGCTCGAAGAGCAGACACAACACCTGACGATCACGGTTGCGCACTTTAAAATGGACGGTGAAACTGACTTGGCAAACGGCGTTGAAAACTTTCCACTAGAGAGCGTGTTTTAAAAGTCCGCTAGTCAAGCCGCTTCAGCAACGGTGTCATTCCAGTCGTTCGATTTTAGCGCCGGCTGTCTCTATGTGGTGTTTCAGGGCGGCTATACAGGGTTCAAATCTGTGGCTAAATCCACTTGCCGCCATGATCCGACCTAAGAACGTACGCGCCAAAGCTTCTGCGTGACGCCAAGTTTCGTTAGATACACTGCCGAGAATCGTCGCTTCGGATAAGGTATCAGGAAGCCCTCCACCACTGCGGGGAGCGAAAGCCATTGGGGTCATATCATAAGCGGGTGCAATGCTATAGGGTCGACCCTGTTCGGGTATAAATGATAAGTTTCCGTTGTGCATATCCGAATTGCCGATTAGCGTACCAAATGCCCATAGAATATTAGCGCTGTCCGCTGCTTCCTGATGAATTTGACGATCATCGGCAAGGATGCGAGTAATAACCGGCCACCCGCCTGTCCCTAACCCTGCAAACTCAGCATCAAGCGCGGACAAAGAATGTAACGCACGCCGTCCAAGGCTGCCGATACGATCAAAACGCTCGACCTCAAGAAAGCGCTGACCACCGTGGTCTATTATTTGCGTTTTAGCAGCAGGAATGCCGCCTTCGCGCAATGTCTCAAGCGCAAGATTTTCGGCCAGCAGCAGATCACGCCAGCGCTCGCTTACTGGGCCATCTTCCAGTTCGCTAAATTTCACAATAACATGACGCTCCCCATCCGGTGTCGTGGCATAAGCGGTAAATTTTGGTTGTTCGCCACCGGCCGATGATCCCGGTGTCTCACCGCGAGCCGCTTCAAGCGCCAATCGGGCATATTCCTCAGTCTTCCGACTCAACGAAATCGGTTCAGGCATAGGGGTAGCGAGAAAACGATCCCTTGCATTTTCGCCTAGTAGTATATTTCCGACTATGTCATGCCCATGCATCAGCAGCGCCCACAAAGCGTGGGTATCTGTCCAATCTTTAAGCCGATCCGGTAGTCCCAGTTCAGCACCATGCCGAGCAATATACGCCCTCCCCAAATATCCTTGTGGGCGCATGTCGAACAACCACCACGGAAGTCCGTCGCTGTGAAGGGTCGTACCATCCTCTTGCCGCATGATAAACCCATCCGGCCGAACTGGAATAAGCGTTCCCAATTGCCGAATAGAACCTTCTGCATTAACCCGATAGATCGGGATGTCCGGTAATCTGCGAGTGTTATCGCGTAGTGTGTAGTGAATGGATCGCGCAGCTCCAAACCGTACTATTTCACCACCAAGCTCAGCCAATGCACGAGACATTGTCGGCTGACTAATACTTAGCTTTCCGCGCAATTGCGCCGCCGACATCGGTCCTCCGGATAGTTGCATACGGATGTGATCAGCGTGCAGTGTCATTGAGTGAATTAATTCATAAATAAATTAGTGAATAGATATTATAGGTCTTTTGAGGTTTATTTGGAAAAATTTCAGATCAAGGCTGTCTGTGGTCGACTCTAGGCGTATATGTATCAGGTTTGGGTCGATTAGCCCAAAATAGGTTGCATTGATTTGCTTTTTACTTCAATGAGTCACCCGGCGTTTCTAAACGGAACTACCAAACCACCGGACTTTAAGCCTTCCGGATAGTCGGCCCAGGATTGCATCATGCGCCGGCGTTCATCAAGATACTGCGCCCGGTTGTACGCGTATCTCTCTGCATGTGGCAAAGTTGCCGCTCAATTGCATCCGCGCCCCATCCTTGTTCATTAAGCAAAGTTGATGCTGTTGTCCTGAATCCGTGAGCGGTCATTACATCGCTGTCATAGTCTAGCGTTTTAAGTGCGGTTCTGATGGTGCCGTTTGACATGGACCGGCCATCACCACGGCTTGACGGGAATACATAGCGACCATTCCCGGTTAGCGGCCTGATGTCTTCCAACATGGTGGTCGCCTGAGTGGATAAGGGAACGATGTGCAGCACCTCTGTTTTAGTAACAAAGTAACGCCATTCTTTAGCGTCTAAATCAACGTCTTTCCATTCCATTTGCCTGATTTCGCCGGCGCTGGAAGGGCAGGGGGATAACCCGAGCGGGCATTGCGCCACAAAAGCATCTTGATAGTGGAATATGTCGCGTAGTAGTTGTGCCAAGTCTTGAGGTTCTGTCAGTGAATCCGCGCTATTGCGTAGAAAGCGGAGCTGATTCCACTGTGTGCGCGGTGCGCAGTCTCAAGTCCTTTTTTAGAGCGGTATCTAAGGAGAGGCATGACGGTATTTTTTTGACGGTTAAAAATGTACCGTCAGGAAGAGCTGGATGTTAACGGATTCTATTGCACTTCACCGGACAATAAAAAACCCGCGAAGCCTTGCGACTTGCGGGTTTTCGTAGTTCTTTGCACGGCTCTGAACCAATGTTTGGTACGAGGGCCGGTCTCTAATTGTGTTGCAACGTATTGAAAATTAAATATAAATAAAAATCATGTTTTAAAGTTACTGTAAAAGTTACTGCTTCTTTTCTTTGTTGCTCTGTTTTTACTAAAAAGAACAGAACATCATTACATCTAATTTTTTTTGTTTGTTTGAGGATAAAATAACCGCAACACTTGCCGAATTTTTAGGCATAAAAAAACCGCCAATATTTAGTTGATTTAAAATAGATGCAACACCTTGCCGATCAAATTAATAATTCACAAAAGACAACATGAAAATTGTTACATGGAACTGTAATGGCGCGTTAAGAAAAAAGCTCCATGAAATTGATCATCTTGATGCCGACGTAGCTATAGTTCAAGAATGTGAAAATCCGGCGGAATCGACAGAAGCAGCCTATCTTGCATGGGCCGGTGATTATTTATGGATTGGTTCATCAAAAAGCAAAGGCATTGGTATATTTCCAAAGAAAGGAAATACAGTTAAAGCGTTAGATTGGGATGGCCGATTTTCTCTTTCAGGAGTAGAAAGCAAAAGTAACTCACTCCACTGGACGACAAAAGATTTGAAGCTTTTTCTTCCTTTTGTTTTAAATGATGCGGTAACAATACTAAGCTGCTGGACTAAGGGCAGCGAGGCTGAAGTCTTTGGCTACATGGGCCAGTTTTGGAAATATCTTCAGATTCACCGTAATGAACTTAAAAATGAAAATACGCTGATACTCGGCGATTTTAATAGCAACAAAATCTGGGATAAAGCGGATAGATGGTGGAATCACTCGGATGTCATAGCCGAACTGAATGAAATCGGCTTAGACAGCCTATATCACCACCAGCACGAAGAAGCGCAAGGCGAAGAAACCACGCCAACTTTTTTTCTTCATCGAAACACGAATAAGCCCTATCATATTGATTACGTTTTTGCTTCCAGTGATTTACTCAGAATGAGCAGATTGGAAGTTGGCACTTCTGATAAATGGTTACATATCAGTGATCATATGCCACTATCTGTGGAACTTAGTTAAAAAATAACAAATATTTAACACTAGAAACCCTACGCTAATGAATTCAATTAAAGCGCACTGCAATATATGTAACGGGGAAAAAAACCACGAAATACTCCACCAAGAAAAAACATATTGGGATGACTACGAATGTGGTATGAAAGGCGATGACACATACGAAACACTCAAATGTATGGGGTGCGACAACATCAAATTACGACACGTATCCTTTTTGTCTATCAAGGCGAAAGGCCGGAAGAAACAATCAACTATTTCCCGCCCAAAATATTTCGGCCAAAACCAAACTGGATCAATCAGATTTGGCTTTTTGACCATTTCGTAAAAACGCTCATAAATGAAATATACATAGCCCTACAAAACGACTTACCTAATCTAGCGGCAATGGGTGTACGGTCACTAATCGAAAAGGTGATGATCGATAAAATTGGTGACAAGGGATCATTTAAAAACAATATCGCCGAATTCGAGAAACTCGGCTACATCTCAAAATATCAACGAAACCATCTTGAGGCAGTTATTGAAGCAGGCCATGCGAGCATTCATAGGTCATACTCACCAACAACTGAAGACGTGATAACCCTAGTAGATATTACAGAACACATAATCAAAACCATCTATCTTCACGAAAACAAAATTGAACAACTAAAAATGCGAGTACCTTCAAGAGTACCTAAGAAAAAAAACTAGCTCATCATTACCAATCAAGAAAAATAGATTTCGCATAATGCCCCCAATGCAAAAAAGCCCTGTGGTCTCACGATCTTGAACCGTTTTTCTACATAGGACTTGTTGTGAATCATTCTTAAAAAAGGAAAATAACTATGACAGAAAAAAAAGAAGAAACACAAAAAGAAGCAGCTCCCTTCAAACTTGCAAGCCTAATATTATTAATAATTATAATTTGGTTATGCACTCTTATCGGGGTATGTGCTTCATTTGATAGTTGGGCTGAACGAGGTCAGTTTGGCGATCTTTTCGGTTCGATCAACGCATTATTTAGCGGTTTAGCTCTAGCAGGTATCATTTACACAATATATCTTCAAAAACAGGAGCTGTCATTGCAACGAACAGAACTAAGATTACAAAGAAAAGCAATGGAAGCATCACAAGCAGAACTAGCAAACCAAGTTAAAGTACAAAAAGATGCGCTTAAGGTTGCTATCAGTCAAGTCAAAGTAGAAGCAGAAAAAGCTCTCATAGAATATTGGAAAATGGAGGCAGAAATCAGCAGAAGAGAAGAAGAATTACACATTAAACGTGACCCTAGTAAAGTAAGCAATATATGTGTAATGGAAATAAAAAATAATGGAGAAAACATTTTAGAAATTGCTAATAAATTAAAAACAGACATCGAATAATGCGCCCTATGCAAAAAAGCAGTGTTAGTTTCGGCCTTTTAAAGTCAGGTTTTTTCAACCTGTTTGACTTCGCTTTTTCTTTTCACAAAATCCATTCAATGCCGAACGCTTTTTCCCTTCCTCTGTCTTTGGGCCGGAACTAAGCCCGCCATGCCACTTGCATCGGCCATTGATATAAATCGCCTTTTGCTTGCAAAGTGTCCCGGCTCTAGTTTTTGCACCGCACCGCAAGCTTTTTAAATCAATCGGCAGCGGTTCTATTTTTGGCCGTTGGTGAATATCACCATGCGCCAGCCATTCGGCATACATCACATTAAAATTTGTGTAATACGCTTTCAGGCGTTTTCGTTGATCTGCTGTACTCAATTTTGGTCCTATTTTATTGAAAACCTTACCGTAAACTAGGCGTTCTATGACTTCGCTTTTGTTACGCGTTCTATTTTTCCTTATTTTATTCCGGTAGCCTGTCCCAAGCCTTAACGCAATCCTTTAATAATTCAACTAAACCAAGGCCGGGGTGTGTGTCGCCACCATAGGCGGCAATATAAGGCAGTAACCGGGCGAATAACTCAGGATCGAGGGATATATCCAATCGACGATAGCCTTTCTTTCTAAGCCTTTCCCGGCGGGTTCTTTGTCGTTCAGCTTGCGTGGGTAATATCATCCGAAAGTCAGTAATAGTAAGGGTTTTAACTTGCCAAAAAGGCTGCTCACAAAGCTTTTTAGCCATTGTGAGAAAAGCCTTGCCGGATGCTATGCTTTAATTACAAAAAACCTCCGTGTCATTTATTTTTTCTGTAGTGCTAAATTCTCTAAGCGAAGGATTCAAAACCGATAAAAACGAAGAAACCGATTCGGTTTTGATTTTCTCAATTTTCCAGCGCACCGAATTTGTTTTTAAACTATCGTCGATAACCAGCCTCATACCGTTGACCACGCGGCCTGAATGCCGTTTTATCCACCACCCCAGCCGTTTTTTATTAATTGAGCCATCGCGCTCGGAGGCAATTTCTATAACAACCTCTTTCAAGTCCTCATAATTTGGTTTTCCGCAACATTCGACGATCTGTTTGACTGACGTACTATGTTTTGAAAAATGGCGCTCCCATACTTCGAGAAACGCTGATAATTCTTCACGGTCTGGATCGTGCACCATGGTTTCAAATACGCCGGTTGCCGGATCGGCAAGGCCAAGCCAGACTAAAGGATGTCTGCATAACTCCGCCCAATCGCCGTATGAATTGAGCGATTTTAAATCGGTTTTCGGTCTGCCAGAGACAATCCATGCCCGCACTATGATTAAAGCGGCAGCGATATACTCACCGCGCTTTTTATGCACTTCATCAACTGGATTTTTATTAAATTCTCGTGTTGCCGGGATTTCACATTTAGGATCGAGCCTGATTGTAATGACACGCCGGGTCATATCGCGAATGGGTTCGACATTGTTCCCGGAACTTAAAAACAATGTACGGGTTCCAACTTCTGCGGTTTTACTTTGGCCTAAAATACGCCCACTCATATGTTCAGAGGTTAAGGCCGTGCATAAAGAATTATGCGGCATCAGGTCGGTAGTTAAATTGTCGAATTCGATAACGGCAGGAGCGGTTAGTAACTCAGCCAATAAAAGCTTGCGCATTTCTTCATCATCAGCCGGAAAATTATGAGGAGTCGATTTTTCAGGTGTTGCAAATAGCGTTATTAATTTACACAAGTAGCTTTTGCCGCTGGCAATTTGTGCCGCTAAAACATGAAACATCAATGCCAAGCGCAATGATGGTCTAATCACCGCCGTTAATATCGCGGACAGTGCGGCGGCTTCATCATGCGGTGTTTTGAACTCAAACTCACTTATCAATTCAGTTAATTTTGATAATGCCGCTTGAGCCTGCGCTAAGGTTGGATTTTCCGGCACGTTATATTGACGCGGATCGAATACGCCGAACATTCCGGTTTTTGCATCGTAGCCTGACAATGTAACTAAACTGCCATCAGGTCTTAAATAAGGTTGCCGTGCAATGCCGTTTAAAATCGGCAAGTGTGGATATTGCATCGCATCATGTAAAATTTTTATATGCCGTTCGGGCGGATCGCACGTTAACCAATCCATTTCACGTTTATCGAAACGATGCCAGATAGCCAGTCCGGCTAAAACACGGGTCAGACTCGGCATTGTTAGCATTTTTACGGTTGTGGCGCGTGTAGCCGGATCAGTTGAAATAGTGACAATAATCCCGCCGCGTTGATAATGACGAAGTGTTTTTGCCAGCTCGCTTTCAGCTATATCCACGATGCGGTTTATTTCACCGGGCTGTATGCGGATGGTCGGCAAATGTTTTGCTTCGGCTTTTGATATATTTAAAAATTCATGCAATTTGCTAACGCGTCTATCGGCACAGTGGCCGTGCTGGCATTTGAAGCCACCAATGGGATACGTTTCAGACGGTTCCCAATATGCTGTGCCGCCGTCTACTTGGGCAGTATGTTCCGATACCCAAGGACAGGTTATGTCATGCTTACCGTCGCCTAGCGGCTGCTTGTAAAGCCCACGCTCTAATAATGCAGTGATGACAGGATTTTTGTCGGAACGCGGCGTGTGAACATCGTCTTGGTCTTCCGGCTCTGCGCGCCCTCGCTTCTTTGGGCTACGGCTTGCTTTATCTTTTAGCTCAATTTGTAAGCCATCAACAATTTGTTGAACAGTATATCGAAGCTCAGGTTTCCATTGGACAAGTCTGCATTTAAAGTCATACTTTCCATTTACCGCAACCGGCAACCGTCCGATTCTTGCACAAGCCCCATTTGCGCCGGGATCGCATAAGCCAGCGGCTATAATGGAATCTAGCAAAATCGTTGCGTCATTCGCACTGCATAACGGTTCGGCCAATATATAACCGTACTGATGATTACCCGATGAAGTTTCGATTATCCAGCTCGGTGCAAGTGTCACTCGCTCAGCGGCAACTTTAACGCCTACATCGTCCAGCATGACTGCGTAAAGAGCTGCAAATTGTGCTTTTTTTCTGCGGTATTGGCCTTCGCTATCCGGGGTGAATATTGCAAAACTCACATAGTTATTTGCGTCGCTGGGTAATGTGGTTTTGCCTTTTATATAAGCCTGCCCAAACCATGCGCTATTTTTTACGGTGGCGGGATTACCTTTGAAACTAACGGTTATAGGGCGCTCTAACGTCAATTCGCCGAATATTCCATTGATAAAATCATCGTTTGAAATTTCTGAATAATCGGTTGTATCGGTTATTTCGGTTTTACTCTGCTCATTTTGTGAATTTAGCAGAACATTTTTTTCTTTGGGGTGATTATTCATAAACTTAAGCCCCCAATTCGTCGATTAATGCGCGGATGTCGGAAACGCGCCAGGCGGTTGTTCTGGGGCCAAGTTTGACCGGCTTAGGAAAACGGCCATCTTTGACGCCTTGCCACCAGGTAGATTTGCATACGGGTATAACGGCAGGGATTGGCGGTTCGGTTTTAGGATTGCCGACTATTTGCGGAAGGCGTAAATAGCCGGTTTGTGGTAATTGGTGCATCGCAGATTATCTCCGTTTGATTAAAAACGAGGTAATCTTGCCTGCTCCATTAAAAGGTTAGGCCGAATTCGGTTACAACTTAACCGAATCGGTTTTGATTCGCGCCGGTATTGGCTTTGCGGGCTATAACAGTTCTTTTGCTTCGGTTAAATACTTCCTAATGGTATCGGCATCAATGCTGATACCGTTTTTATCAAGTGCAGCTTTGATGCTGCCGCTGTTCTCTCCGGTGGCTTTGTTTTTGGTTGCCTCTGGATCATAACCATAGGCATCTATCGCCATGCCAATGATTAGCTTTAGCATGGTTTGGCGTTCAGTTTCGGATAATCCAGTTTTGATAAGCGCATTCGTTCTGGAGTCATCAAACAAAAATGCTGGTCTATCCCCTGTTGGCAAGTTCAAAAACCAATCTCGCAAACTGTCTTTTTTTAGCCGCACTTGGTCTTTACGAATAAGCTCCTCAAGATTAGCGCTGTACCATGCGTCTGAACTGCTTACATAGTCAAGCTCGCCCTTGTATAGGCTCCACTCTATTAGCTCTCGTTTAACATCCATGCAGTTTGTTGAGAAATTCAAATTTCTAAGCTGGCTAGGTTCAACATCGCACCAAAGAGCAACGGCTGCATCTATAGGGATATAATCACACAGATCCCAATAATGAAGACAATTTTTATTTGAAGTTGAAACCATCAATAACACCTCATTAGAATGTAAATATTACGAAAGGATTAAGCGCCTAGCAAAAAGTTAACGTGTATTTAGAGCCTAATCCTTGGCCGATTTCATCAATAGCCTGTTCAAGTTCGTCCGGGCTAAAGGTTTTGTCTATTTAAGCGGTTTGTCGGAATGGAATTACTTCTGCGCCATTTTTCAGCGCGTCCAGATAATCGGCCCAGGCTTGCATCATTCGCCTACGTTCTTCAAGATACTGCGCCCGGTTATAGGCCGCTCTAATCTGATCTCGTGGCATGTGGCAAAGTTGCCGCTCAATTGCATCGGCACTCCATCCTTGCTCATTAAGTAGTGTTGATGCTGTTGTTCTAAATCCGTGCGCCGTCATTACATCGCTGTCATAGCCTAGCGTTTTAAGTGCGGTTCTAATGGTGCCGTCTGACATTGGCCTACCGTCGCCACGGCTAGACGGGAAAACATAACGCCCGTTCCCGGTTAATGGCTTAATCTCTTCTAATATGGCGACCGCCTGAACTGATAAAGGGACAAGGTGCAATACTTCTGTTTTGGTGACGTAATAACGCCATTCTTTGGCATCCAAATCAATATCCTTCCATTCCATCTGCCTGATCTCGCCGGGGCGCTGAAAGAGCAGAGGGGATAACTTTAATGCGCATTGCACAACAAAAGTGCCTTGATAATGGAATATGTCGCGTAACAGTAGCGCTACATCTTTAGGCTCTGTCAGTGCTGCTCGGTGCTTTACTTTTTGTGCTGGTATTTGTGCGGCTACTGCTTGCGCCGGATCATAATCAATAAATCCGTGAGCAATGGCGTAGCTGAACGCGGCGCTTATTTCGCTGTGTAACCGGTGTGCTGTTTCCAGTTTATTATCTACAATAATAGGTTTAATAAGGCTGTAAATATCCGGTGATTTGATTTCGCTAATAGCTTTGCCGCCAATGCCGGGAAATACATACAGTTCAAAACGCCTGATTTTCTTTTGGTGGGTAATATCTCTAATCATGTGAGATATTGAGCTTAGCCATTCTCGGGCTACATGTTCGAAGCTGTTTATAATAGGTAAGCCAGCATCAAGGCGCTGTTCGTTTTCTATCGCAAGCTTCTTGGCCGCCTTTGTTGCCTTTCTTGTGTTGCTTGGGTTTGTGCCGTTGGCAATATTGGTACGAGCTTCTTCTGCTTTGCGTCTGGCATCTGCTAATCCAGTAGCAGGATAAACGCCAAGTGATAATGTTTTGCGCTTGCCTTCAAAGCTGTAATCGAATCGCCACCATTTAGCACCTTTTTGTGTAACTAATAGATAGAGTCCGCCGCCATCGTTAAGCCGTTTATCCTTAATATCGGGTTTGGCGTTTTTTATTGTGGGGTCTGTCAGTAATTTTTCAGCCATTGCAGTAACTCCGGGGCAGTAATTTTGCAGTAACTTTTTTTACTGCTTTAAAACTACTGTAAATGTTACTGCATAAACTGTCGAGTGTTACTGCATTTCTTTGTACTTCACCGGACAATAAAAAACCCGCGAAGCCTTACGACTTGCGGGTTTGTATACTTCTTTGCACGGCTCTGTACTAATATTTGGTACCGAGGGCCGGAATCGAACCGGCACGATGTCACCATCACCGGATTTTGAATCCGGCGCGTCTACCAGTTCCGCCACCCCGGCAAAGAAACGATATTATAGTCAACGTTTATCAAAAAGGCTAGATTTTTTTAAGGTGTATTTAAAAAGCCTAACCTGATAATATCACCTGCTATGAAAAAAAATGATTTTAACTACCAGTTACCCGAAGCGCTAATTGCGCAAAAACCCTTGGCAGAGCGCGATGCAAGTCGTTTGTTATGTATGGATCGCGACATCGGACGGATAGCCGACCGACAATTTATCGATTTGATCGATTTGATCAATGAGCGTGATCTGCTGATTTTTAACGACACCAAAGTGATTCCGGCCAGGCTGTTCGGCACAAAACAAAGCGGCGGCAAGGTCGAGATTCTTATCGAGCGCATTCTGGATGAGCACCGCGCCATTGCTCATGTCAGAGCAAGCAAATCGTCGAAAGCCGGTACTGTGATAGAGTTGGATAGAGGCTATTGCTGCGAAGTGTTGGGCAGAGTTGATGATCTGTTTCAGTTGGAATTTAAGGGCGATAACAGTTTACTCTCTATATTGGAGCAAATCGGCCATATTCCATTACCGCCTTATATTACCCGTGAAGACGATCAATCCGACCTGACCCGTTATCAAACGGTTTTTGCCAGAGAGGCGGGAGCTGTTGCCGCGCCCACCGCAGGGTTGCACTTTGATCAAACCATGATCGAAAGACTTAAAGTCAAGGGTGTGCAAAGCGCTTTTGTGACGTTGCACGTCGGTAGCGGCACTTTTCAGCCGGTCAGGGTGGAAGATTTATCCGAACATTTAATGCACAAGGAATATTTTGCCGTGCCGCCGGAGACGGTAGCGGCCGTTCAGCAAGCCAGGGCGAGGGGAGGGCGGGTGATCGCCATAGGCACTACGGCGGTCAGGGCGTTGGAGTCGGCATCCAAAAGCGGCCGGCTTGAAGCCGGTTTTGGCGATACCGATTTGTTTATTACTCCCGGCTATCAATTCAAATCGGTCGATGCGATGCTGACCAATTTTCACCTGCCCGAGTCTACCTTGTTGATGCTGGTCTCGGCGTTTGCCGGTTATGAGCATATTATGAAAGCCTATAGCCATGCTATCGATCAATCTTACCGATTCTTTAGTTACGGCGATGCGATGTTTTTGGGATAGTGGATTTATTTATAGGAGTGATGCGTTTTACGGTAGCCGAACAGGCTGCCTATCAATGAACAACATCAGCCCTGCCTGGAAAAATTCAGGCAGGGTTCTCAAGCGTTAAAACATGCAGGCGAAGAAGGCATTGCACGCTCTCTATACATATTCCAACCCGGTTGTTGCAAGACCGACAAGATTTATATTGTTCGCATTTAAATCCAAATTAGCCGCCATGACGGCCAAGGAAATCTGAGAGTACAGGCCTGAAGTGATGGCGTCTGTCCAGTAGTTAAGGTCTGCTGGGGATGGTAGAGAAGCCACGAGATTTTGGTAAAGCAGATTGACTTCACTTGCATTAGAAAAGCCGTTACCGAGTTTTGCATTCAGGGCCAGTTGTAACAGGTCTTGGTAGCTCATGCCTTCATCAAGATATTTCAGGCCGATACCAGCGTATGTTTTGTTCGATACGGATTCCTTGCCAAAAACAATACCGAGGATTTTGGCTGTTGATCCGGCATGGCTTTCGATATCGAGAGCGACAGACATATCGGAAAATTGTAGTCGTTCCACGCTGGTGAGCGTATCAAGGCCGTCGCTGCCGCTATTGTTGATCTCAAAATGAGCGGCGCTGAAACCGATTGCGTACTGAGAGCGGGTCTGCGCGTAAACGACGGTATCTGTCCCCGATCCGCCATCAATAGTGTCGTTATCAGCGCCGCCACTGATCGTATCATTTCCGGCTCCGCCGATAAGGGTATCATTGCCGGCTTCGCCTTTCAGTAAATCATTGCTGCTGCCCGCTGTTATCAAGTCTCCGTTACCGGTACCTGTCCAATAGCGCCCGCCGCCACTTGAACCAATGCCGAGTGCGCCGCTTAATCCATCTCCGCCATAAATCCAGTTTAATGCTGCTACATCGTAAGGATTAAACGAGGAATAAGGGCCGCCATTCGATGTATACGACATTAATGTGTTGGCAGTGGTATCTTGATTGCTTGGCAGGGTCGAGTTACCTTCAAAAGGATGTTTTAAGCCAAGCGCGTGTCCCATTTCATGCAACAGTGTTTGGTAGCCATAGCCACCGGGCGTAAGGTTGCTATTTTGCGCAAGCCACTCAACATTATCCAGATAAACATAAGCCTCGGCGGTATAGCTGGTAATCGTATTGCTGCCATCATAAGAATAACCCGAATGCCAGCTGCAAAGGCCGGATGTCGATGCGCCGGTGATATTGATAAGGCAAAAATGAATGCCGGCACTACTGCCGTTGGATGTTTCAGTAAAGGCAATGCCGGTCAAATTGCTGATATAGCTCAGTGCCTCTTGTGTCGCATTTTTTTGCGCATCACTAAAAGCCTGCTGATTGCTAACACCCGATTCATTGCCCGAGGCAATTGAGAATGTATAGGAAATAGCATGGGTGGCGGGCGTTAAATAATTCCATCCGGGACCGGTATCAAGCAGTGCATCAATATGAGTTAATCCCGAAGTTAAAGCATTTGTCACATCAGATACTTGAGGCATGGTCTCTATTCTCTTTAAATTTATCTATCTGAGCATCACAAAGAGCGATCATGGATGGCTTAAGCTAATTTTGCTTGATAATTTGTAGATTGAACTGGAATATCGCCAGCTCAATCTACTATGCCCAATAGTTACAAGAAACTATTCGCTAACCTGGGCAATCCAGTCTTGCAGGTTGTAATAGTTAGTAATGCGAGCCACTTTGTTGTCGCGGATTTCAAAAAAAGCACCGGCAGGCAAGCGGTATTTTTGTCCCTGTGCAGTAGGCAGGCCTTCGTCGGTTTTAATGTATTCACCCAGCACTATAAATTCGGCAGCCGCGCGTTGGCCGTCGGCTGTCGCCATGATGACCATATCGACCAGCTGTTCTTTATAATTGTTGTTCATGCAGGCCATGAACTGGGTGAATGCTGCTTTGCCAATTTCTCGTTTGCCTTGGTTAATGTCGTGGATGACATCGTCGGTCAGCAGGTTAAGAAAAGTATCCATGTCACCGCCGTTAAATGCGGCATAGTATTGTTCTATCAGGTTAATGCTGTCTTGGTTCATAGTGATTTCGCGGTTAAGTTTAAAATGAAAAATGTTAGCCGAGTAGGACGTGGATAAAATAATGCGGTTAATCTTTTTCCCAGTTATCCCGTAGGGTCACGGTGCGGTTGAAGACCAGTTTGCCGTTAACGCTGTCTATCGCATCAAAGCAGAAATAGCCGGTGCGTTCAAACTGGTAGCGGCTTTCCGGTTGCGGATCGGCCAGACTGGCTTCCACCCTGCAATCGGTCAGGACTTCCAACGAATTAGGGTTGATGGCGTCCAGGAAGTTAGGTTCATTGTCAGGGGCTGGTACGCTGAACAAACGGTTATATAGGCGCAGTTCAGCAGGTTTCGAGTGTTGCTCGGAAACCCAGTGGATTACGCCTTTGACTTTACGGCCTTCGGGATTTTTGCCCAGCGTGTCCGGGTCGTAGCTGCAACGCAGTTCGGTGATGTTGCCGTCGGCATCCTTGATGATTTCGTTGCATTGGATCACGTAAGAACCGCGCAAACGGACCTCGCCGCCTTCCACCAAGCGCTTGAATTTCGGCGGAGGCGCTTCGGCAAAATCATCCCGTTCGATCAAAATAACTTTGGAGAAAGGCACGATGCGTTTGCCCAGTTCGGGTTTCTGCGGATGATTGCTGACTTCCAGTTGTTCGCATTGGTCTTCCGGATAATTGTCGATGACTACGCGCAACGGTTGTAAAACCGCCATAGCCCTGAGCGCATTGTCGTTTAAATCTTCGCGGATGCAGTATTCCAGCACGCCCATTTCGATCCATGAATTTTGTTTGGTCAGACCGATGCGCTCGCAAAAATCGCGTATCGATTTCGGCGTAAAACCGGCCCGGCGGAGTCCTGCAATGGTCGGCATGCGCGGGTCGTCCCAGCCGTGGACGTGTTTTTCCATAACCAGCTGGTTGAGTTTGCGCTTGCTGACGATGGTGTATTCCAATTGCAAGCGGGCAAATTCGATTTGTTGCGGATGGCAAGGTGTTTTGAGTTGATCCAGCACCCAGTCGTAAAGCGGGCGGTGGTCTTCAAACTCCAGCGTACATAGCGAATGGGTGATACCTTCCAGCGCATCGGAAATGCAGTGGGTGTAATCGTACATCGGATAGATGCACCAGTCGTTGCCGGTGCGTTGGTGATGCACGCGGCGAATCCGGTACAGCGCCGGGTCGCGCATGTTGATGTTGGGCGAGGCCATGTCGATTTTGGCGCGCAGCACGTATTGGCCGTCGGCAAATTCGCCGGCGCGCATGCGTTTAAATAAATCGAGGTTTTCTGCGATAGAACGGCTGCGGTCGGGGCTTTCCTTTCCGGGTTCGGTCAAAGTGCCGCGGTAGAGCCTGATTTGTTCGGCGGACAAGCTGTCGACATAGGCTTGTCCTTGTTCGATCAATTGCACGGCGTAGTCGTAAAGCTGCTCGAAATAATCCGATGCGTGGCGCAGTTCCGACCATTTAAAGCCCAGCCACTGCACGTCGCGCATGATTGATTGCACATATTCGTCGCTTTCTTTTTCCGGATTGGTATCGTCAAAGCGCAGATTGCAGGCACCGTTGTTTTCGGCGGCGATGCCGAAATTCAGGCAGATCGATTTTGCGTGACCGATATGCAGGTAACCGTTAGGTTCAGGCGGAAAGCGGGTGACGACTTTGCCGTTGTTTTTGTTGTCTTTGAGATCGTTGGCAACGATTTGACGGATAAAATTAGATGCTAATGGAGTATCGTTAGTGGACATTGGGTTTGTTGGTAAAGTGGATTTGCGGCAATTATACCTTGAATCGGCATTATTGAGGTATCGCTAGAAAGGCAATACAGGCATCCAGATGATAAGGATATTTTTAGGGCTGCGATCCCAGGCTTCCGGGTTTCGGCAATCCTTGCAGGAACAATTTGTTCTTTTAACTTAATGGCGTTGGGGAAGTTTTCCCTGAATTTAATGTAATGACATTGTCAGTGCGCTTTGCTATAGTAAAAAACACCTTTAATAGGAGAGAAAAAGCATGTTGAAATCGAACGAAACAGCCAATAAACGCGAGACGCTGAATATCCGTATTAAGCCTGAAGAACGCATGCTGATTGATAGTGCAGCTAAAGCGAGGGGAAAGAATCGCACTGATTTTATTTTGAATGCCGCACGGTTAGCGGCCGAAGAAGTGCTGCTCGATCAGAAGATCATTACGGTGAGTCCTGAAATTTATGCGGAATTTATTGCCAGATTGGACATGCCGCCTAGTTCCAACGAGCGGCTGCGCAAGACCCTGCAAACTCCCGCTCCTTGGGACAATGCGTGACGCTTTCGCCTCCTGAGCCGTTGACTGTCCATCACGATACCGAGGCGTTTGCCTCTGGTGTAGAAAGTCTCGATACTTGGCTCAAGCGTCGTGCGTTGAAAAATCAGGCTACGGGAGCATCACGGACTTTTGTGGCCTGCGAAGGTAGACGTGTCATAGCGTATTACGCCTTGGCTACGAGCTCGATTACCGTTGATGATGCCTCCGGCCGCTTCAGTCGCAATATGCCAAATCCTATCCCCGTCGTGGTGCTCGGCAGGCTGGCAGTAGACCGGTCATTGCATGGCAAAGGACTGGGGCGGGCGTTGGTAAGGGATGCAGGCCTCAGGGTTATACAGGCCGCCGATACCCTTGGCATTCGAGGAATAATTGTTCGAGCGCTTTCGCTTGAAGCCAAGGCGTTTTATGAGCAGGTGGGTTTTGATCCGTCACCGCTGGATCCGATGCTGCTGATGGTAACGCTTGCCGACCTGAACTCAAGCCTCAGTTAAGCCGGGCAAAATTATAATCAAGAAAAAGCCCCGTAGGGTACGCTGTGCGTACCTTTTAACTTTATGGGTACACCTAAGGTACGCACAGCGTAAGAATCTTAAAAAAGAAAATACCATGCAGGCAATGACTGACGTTAGATATTTTTTTGTTTCGCTAAAGGAATAATGCTATCTTGCCGCCACCTCGTATTAATACGTAGGTTAAGCCGCTCGCCGGTTGCAACGCCAAAATAGGATGTGCCGACGCCAGGAGGCGCATCATTCGCATAAAGCGTAAATAAAGGGATCAGTCCATTGACCCACTATCGCCGTATTTACACGCCGGGCGCGACATGGTTTTTTACCGTGAATAGTGCCAAACGACGAAATAATCGGTTATTGGTTGAAAACATAGATGTACTGCGGACGGTCTTTTATGACGTTAAAAACAAACACCCTTTTCGCATTGAAGCGGCGGTTATCATGCCCGACCATCTTCATTGCCTATGGACATTACCGCCGGGTGATGCTAATTATTCAATGCGTTGGGGACAGATCAAAGGGCGCTTTTCCAGTCACATCGATACCGGCGAAAGCATTTCTAAAAGCAGGAAAAAACGGCGCGAGCGCGGACTCTGGCAACGCCGTTTTTGGACGCATTTAATAACGGATCAAGATGATTTCAATCGTCATGTCGATTACATTCATTGGAACCCGGTCAAGCACGGTTGGGTCTGTCAACTTACAGATTGACCGCATTCGAGTTTTTTCAAGTTTGTAAAAATGGGTGTTTATCCCATGATCTGGGAGCATTCGGGTGAGTTTGATTTTGATGCGGGTGAGTAACCCGAATGATGCGCCTCCTGGCGTCGGCACATCCTATGTGGCGCATCTTATCGCGTTGAAATGGTGTTATATACACAATAATAACCTAGAATTAAAGGAGTAATCATGAAAAGTTTAAACCCAAAGCCATCAGCTATAGGACAGTTCCAGCAGTATACAAACAATTTATACGGGACGGTTAATGATACTAGATCTTTGGAGTATATATATTCTTACCTATTAGAAATGCAGCTTATTTATCAAGAGTTATTGGCGAGAAAAATGAATCAAAAGATAACTTCATAAAAACTTTTTCTTGGTTATTTGCCCTTTCTTCTAAATTAAAAATTGATTTAGAAAACGCTTTTCTTCATAAGTATCCAGACATGTGCCCTTACTGCCTTGTCAAGCCATGTGTTTGTATAAAAACAGGAAAAAAGCCAGTTGAATATATTCCTGAATGGAAAGCTTCTGAAGAAATAGAATTCAAGTATAATATGGTTCGCGCTGCTAATCCTTTGCTTGCATTGGATTTAGCAGTAGAAAAGATAAATGATTTATATCCAGCAAATAAACACATTTGGAATGCAGCGGGCCCCACGTTTCAATTTTACCGTATATTAGAAGAACTTGGAGAAGTCCATGAAGCATATACTGGTTATCTAAACGGCAACAGGAAAATTGAAAATATTGAAGAGGAGCTAGCCGATGTTTTTGCTTGGCTTGTTTCAACTTGGGGTATTTGTTATCCGACATTAAGTTTGGCGGATGAATTTATTGGTTATTATTATCAAGGATGTCCTGTTTGCGTATCTGTGAGTTGTAAATGTCCGGATCATGGGGATAGAGGTGAACGCTTAGTCAAAATTGAGCAGTTAACGAAATTTAAGGAAAAAATTGAAGAGTTAATCACCTTTGCGCCTGCATATAAAGAAAGCTTAGATAAAGTTGTTAGTTCGCTTGATGTGGTAGCTGAGACAAAATCAACTACTGGCGCTGTTAGAACCGTAAATCAGGCCAAAACAATACTCCAAGATATTTCAAGTGGATTGGTGGCTGTTGATAGTTCCACAAAAAATGCCAATTCCATAATGAAAGGAATAATGGAGATGATCAAAGTTTTTGGATGGATGTAACGGCCTCTAAACGCGATAAAAGCCAGGGGTCAGGCCTTACATTTGACACTCCCCTTTTTCAGCCTTTTCACTGCGCAGCTTACGGTGGCTAACTCACGCCAAAATATTCGCCCACTTGTGCAAGCCCGGTAGGGGGCGCATCGCGCCCCATTTCGGCTGGGAATTTTGATTTCAAAAATGGTTTGTCCGTTGGAATGTTTTAAAATAACCCGGATATGTAAATGGGGCGCGATGCACCCCCTACATTGGTCTCGATTATCCTGTATTTGGATTTGTCTAATAAAAACTACATTCGGTGGGTTGAATCATGTCGAATTACCGACGATGTTATGTTCTTGGTGGCTCTTATTTTTTTACTGTGGTAACTGAACGGCGAGCAAAGATTTTGGGAAACGATCTTACCAGGGATTTATTACGTGCGGCTTTTCAGGACTGTTTTCACCGCTGGCCGCCGTTTCGCGTGGATGCGATGGTGATGTTGCAAGACCACATGCACGCTATCTGGACGCTGCCGCCAGATGATTCCGCTTATCCAAAACGCTGGGGCGCGATTAAAAAACATTTCACTCAATCCTGGCTTGCGTTGGGGGGCGCGGAAAAACCCCGTTCGTTATCTCGTATCGCCCATCGTCGGCGAGGTGTCTGGCAACGTTACTACGCAGAACATACTTTACGCGATGAACGAGACTACCAACGGCATTTCGATTACATCCATTACAACCCGGTAAAACATGGCTTGGTGGAAAAACCTCGTGACTGGCCATATTCGACTTTCCATCGCTGGGTAAAACTTGGCGTGTATAATCTCGACTGGGGAAGTTCATTGGAAGGTGCGCTGGATTTCTCGGACATAAATTTGACCGCAGGCGATTAAAAAACCGGACAACCCGGTACGCTACGCGTACCTTTGAACATCAAATGATTGCAGGAAGGAAGCAGGTCAAACTCACATTTGGACTAATTTACCGGCCAACTCCGAATATGCCGGAAAACTACTATCCAGACTGAGCAGGTGCGCATTGAGGTGGATAGTCGTCGCAATAATCAACCGATCAGCCGGGTCACGATGATGCTCAGGAAGGTTGGCTGCAATCATGGCTATCTTTCTATCAATCGGGATACAAGTTACATCAGAGCCTTGCAAGGCGTTATCCAACCAATCTTGTAGATCCAGTTTTAATTGTAAGCGGCCTCTCCGCGTCAACCAGGCAACTTCCCAGCAGGTCATTGCACTGACTGCGACTTGATCCGCTGTTTCGATAACATCAACCAGATTCGGCGCTAATGGTTTTTGCTGAGGATCAAGCCAACGAACCCAAACGTGGGTATCCAGTAGAATCACTGCAAGGCATCCCAATCATCGGCGGGTATAGCTGGTGCTATTAAATCATCTTGCATAGTCACCGTTCCTGCTAATTTCGGCGATGGTTTGCGTCGAGCTTGCGGGTTTGCCGAAAGCACATCTTCATCTAGCAGGAGTAATACCCGCAATGGGACACCGTCAGGTATTGTGTCTGGAAGGCGCAACAGGTGTTGGTGCGCCATGGCTTGAAATTCAATGGCTCGCATGTTTTTATTCCCCAAGCTTGTTTGAAACGATTCTAACATAGTCAAAAGGTGACGCCTATGTCGAGAAGCATAGGTCAAGTCTTGAATTGTGCCTTTTTCGAAAATAAAAACCAGAGCATGCTCAATAAGAGATACTTTTTTGTTCGTGTGAATCAATAGAAAGCAGTGCTGTTGATTTTGTTGTTTTCCATCCCGTCATCTGTATTGCAATCAAGCAGTTATCCGGCCTGATTCGATTTAAACCAAACGCACTTCCAATCTTTTACCCACGGCAGCGGCGTATTTGCGCAAGGTGTCGATAGACGACGAATGCTTGCCCGAGACCAAGGCGCTTTCCAGGCGCGCCACCGCCGAGGCTTTTGTGCCCATGCGTTCAGCGACTTGCGCTTGGGTTAATCCGGCTTCGCGTCTGGCGCTGAGTATTTCGTCGAGTATGGCGTATGTTGTGATGTTGGCGTCATAATCCGCTTTTACCGCCGGATTACTTAATAATTGTTCGCGAAATGCGGCATCGTGTGGAACGGGTTGGTAAATATCGTTATTCATGGTTAACCTCTTTTAGTCGTTTTCTGGCAAGCTGTAAATCGGCAGCCGGCGTGGTGTTGGTTTTCTTGACTAGGCTATGCAAAATAACAATTGCCTGTTCAATTTGTGTGCAATAAAACACGCGCCCGATGCCTTCTTTGCCTTTGGGGCGCAGTGCCGTAGGCTGGGTTGAATACAATGAAACCCAGCGTTATTCGCATTTAATCTGGGTTTCGCGTTGCTCTACCCAGCCTACGACACTGCGGAGTTCCGTCCGGCAACATCTTTTCGTTGCCCGACCTTTTGTGTATGTTGATGTCGGGCATAAACAGCATGCCCTATCACCGGACTCATTTTTAATGTCTCCTGTAGCCATTCTGTCCGTCTCATCCTCAACTCTCGCTGGTGTTTTGAAACCGGACAGTTTATTTGTTCCTGACACCAGCCTTGGTGTTGTTTAAGGAATAAATTACAATAAAGCTCTTCCTTAGGAGAATGAACCCATGACCACCTTAACCTTTGATACCCATGACATCATAAAAAAATTCAGGGAAAAAGGCTTAACTGAAGATTTGGCGGAACTGCAAGTGGAAGCGATAAAAGATGTCGTTAAGCAAGCGCTGAGTCAAGTCCAAAACGATTACCGCTTGGATGACTTAGTCACCAACAAAGACCTCGATTTACGCATAAAAGAGACTGAACTGAAAATAGAGGCGGTAAAGTCAGAGCTAATCCGTTGGGTAGTCGCCGTCGGTGTCCTGCAAATCACCATCATTACTGCGTTATTGATAAAACTGACCGTCTGAATGTAAGGCGTAGGGAAAAAAATCAGTGCCGTAGGCTGGGTTGAATACAATGAAACCCAGCGTTATTCGCATTTAACCTGGTTTTCGCGTTGCTCTACCCAGCCTACGACACTGCTGAGCTATAAAATAATGATATGGATGACCACATTATTGAATGGCTGTAGCGCGGCAGGATAGAACGCACGCTGAGCCTTCAGTTCTCAGCAACCAGCGTCTGTATCCGGTAAGAGCCTTCGCCGTTGTGGCCCAGCGCCTCAGCCAGCCAAGGCAAAACCTGTTGCATTTCAGCCGCCAATGTCCACGGCGGATTGATCACGATCATGCCGCTGGCGGTCATGCCGTGTTCGTCGCTGTCTGCGCGTATGCCCAGCTCAAATAATTGCACATTTTTGATACCGCTGGCCTGAATGGAGCGCTCCAGTTTCTGGTTGCGCTTGCGCTCAATGACCGGATACCACAGCGCATATGTGCCGGTGGCGAAACGTTTGTGCATGGCGGCCAACGTTTCCACGACCTGTTGGTAATCGGTTTTCATTTCATAAGAAGGGTCAATCAGCACCAATCCCCGGCGCTCGGGCGGCGGCAACAACTTTAAGCTGCCGGTTAAACCGTCGGCATGAAAGACGCTGATGCGCTTGTCTTTATGGGCTTCGGCGGTTAACAGCTTTATTTCGGTGCTATGCAGTTCAAATAAACACAAGCGGTCTTTGTCGCGCAGCAATTGTTTGGCGATTAACGGCGAGCCGGGGTAGCGGGCTAATTGGTCGGTGCTGTTGAAGCGTTTGATCAGGCTGACGTAGCGGGCAACGCATTCCGGTAAGTCTTTGCGTTGCCACAACTTGGCGATGCCGGTTTCAAATTCACGGGTTTTTAAGGCGTAGTCGCCGTCCAGTGCGTATTTTCCGGGGCCTGCGTGGGTATCGATACAGCAGAAAGGCTTGTCTTTTTTGCTTAAATATTCAAGATTTTGGATCAGGACGATATGTTTTAGTACATCGGCAAAATTGCCTGCATGAAAGGAATGTCGGTAGCTGAGCATGATGGGTTTAATTGTTTAGAGTATTTTGTCGAATATCGTCATGCCTATTTCAAAAGCAATCAGCCAGATAATGATCCATTCCAGTATTGTTGAATGCCGGTGTTTTTGCTCGTCCGCCAGCATTTCAAATAATTCATGGATGGTTTCCAGCTTTTTTGACAATACCTCGGTGCGTTGGGCTATTTCCAGGTATTTTGCGGTGACGCCGTAAAATGCCTCGTATTCGGGATATTCCCAAAAGAAATCAGGCGTATCCAGCAAATCGTAATTCAAAATTATATCGCTTTTGGTTAAAAACAATTGTCCGCGGATTTTTGCGATTTTATTGCGGCTTAATTTGATGGTTCCGTTTTCAGCCAATGATTTGGGGATATAGTTGGTGTTGTTGATGGTGGTTAGGGCGTTGCTTTCAAAAGAGGCCAGCTTAATCGATTGCGCCATGCCTTGCGATAACGCAAAGAGCAGGATGGGGTCCGATGACTCGATTTCAATATGATCTTCAATTATGCGGGTGCTTGGGCAATCGAGAGTAAACGTGAAGTTGTCTTCCTCAGGCGAGGTCAGCGGGTAAGCTGCATGCTCCAATAATAATTGATGCAGCTTGGCCTGCTGTTCCGAGCCGACATTCCAATGCACCACGGCGCCATAAGCAAAGACTATCGACCAGGAGTAATCATCCTCAATCAGTAATGCGCCTTTAATAATCCTTATCAGCGAGGCGTCGGATAACAATCTTGCCAATGCACTGATCTCAAAGCTTTGTGCCAAACAGTAGGCGACACATTTTTTAATAGATTGATTTTCAGACATCAAACTCTCCCAAAGGTTAAGGTCAGTGCATGAAGTAACTTGCGCCGGTTTTATTTTTAAACCATGAAAGATTCAAGTCTTCATGTCCTTCACGGTAACTGTTTGAATTTATTTAGGCGCTTTTTTATTGCTCGGCAATTTTTACCAGCCAGCCGTTTTCGCCATTGCATCGTGGAACTTTGGCATTGACCTTGATATTGATTCTTGCGGTGGTGTTAACTAACTCGGCGGGTAATTTACCTTTCACTACGTAAAAAGAATCTTTATCTTCGATAGTCACTTCAACGGGGATTGTTTTTACGGTGACTTTGATTTGCTCAGGTTTTTCCACATTGAATGCGTAAAAAGAGAATCCCGATCCCGGTGCCACGGTAGCTAAGTTGGCAGGCAAAAACTTGGTCAACTGCGGTTTTAAACAGCCGTTTTCACCGCCCCCGCCGCCACCGCTGCTTGCGCCGTGCCCGCTGTGATGTTCTGCGGCATTGACCGCACTGACATAAAAGCAGGCGACTGTAAAAAAGAGGGTTAGTAGTCTTAGTGTTTTCATCGGATTACCTTTTAATTATTATTTTTGTCGTGATCAATACCAGGCGATATTTTTACTATGCCGCTAAAGCTAAATCGCCCCTCTACCGCATAATTATATGCATAAATGGGTTTCATCATAAAACATTGGAATAGTCCTGTTCCAGCTGCCGGAAGTTCATTGACGACATGAAGCGGCTGAAACTCATCCAGGATGAAAGTCCCATCAGGTCCTTAAACTGCGGCGGCAGAAAGCGCGGTGCAATCACCGTGCCTTCTTCAACCAGGTCGACTAGCACTTTCATATCTTCGATCATGGTTTTGCCGCAAAACAGCAGCGGGATACGATCCGGCTTGCCTTTGCTGACGGCCAGACGCATGAAGTTATAAGTCAGTACAAAGCCTTTGATATAGGTCAGGTCCTTGGTAAACGGCATGCCGTCTGAGCTGCTGCCCCTGAAGACCCGGCTGCTGAGCATGTAACTTTCTTCCTGGTCCAAGCCTTTGTCCCTAAAGAAATCGAATATATCCATAAAGTCCGCGCCTTCTTCGGCCAAGGTGATGGCGCGTACCCGGTTGATCAGGCGCATCAGCCGGTTCGGCGTGGAACTGAAGGTTAAGATTTCCATCAATACCGCCAGTCCTTCCTGGGTAATGGTCGCGGACGGCGGCCCTTTTCCGAGAAAAGTGCAGTAAGGCTGGGCCAGGCCGTTCAGCGTAGTGCCCAAATGCACCCATATTTCGTGAACTTCAAGCACGCGCAGATCGCGCATGTTGAACAACGCATCGGCGCGCAATTTAATGTAATCGGTGCCGGCTGCGGCATCGGCGACGATACCGTCGCTGAGCATCGCACGCAGGCCGTCGCCGGGGAATACGGCCTCTATTTTTTCGTTAAGGATAGCTACAGCATCCGTCGCGTTAATGGTTTTGGGTTCCTCGTTCAAGAAATCCAGCTTCAGCAGTTGCGACAGGGTTTCTTCCATCATGCTGCCCAGATCGGCAATAGTCGGATCGCCGACATGAAAAACGTCTTGGGATGAGCCGTATAATTCCTGGGAAATATTGGAAAAGGTCGGTTTTCCTCTGGCTTCCAGCATACGCACTACGTCCAGGTATTCCTTGCAAATTCGGCGCATGATCACGCTGAGCGGGTTCAATTGGCCGAGTTTGCGCTTTAAATCGCGCTCAATTTGGTAAAACTCGTGTTTCTTTTCGTTCGGATCAAAACCCAGCGGGCGTTTTTGATAATAATCCGGCGTGACTATCGGCGACTTTTTGCAGTTGCCGTCAAAGAAAGTCTGCTTGATATTATCATCCCATTTGATCGCGTCGAGAATCCGGATTGGCTGTTGAGCTTTGACGATCCGGTCCGACAGCGTTTTGACTTCGGTCAGATAAGCGGAGGGTTTAATGGCTTTTTTGCGCATGAGTGTCGTCCGTTAGCGGTACAGCGTTGTAGGTAAGAAAAAAAACATTCACCACGAAGGACGCGAAGATCGCGAAGTTGTATGTTCTTCGCGGTAAATGAGAAATCTACACTTTTTTATTTTGTTACAAGGCTTCCGGTCGATTATTTACCTTACTAGGAATCAGTCGTACCAGCAGCGAAACCACACCCAGTATATCAATAGATTGGCAAAGCCCAAGGGAATTCCGACACGGGCAAACTCAAAAAAACCGAGGGTAGCTTGATGCTTTTCGGCATGTTGAATAATAATCACATTACTGGCGGCGCCCAAAATCAGCAGATTACCGGCGATAGTGCTGCCGGCTGCCAGGGCCATTAGCGATTCGGCGCTCGGATTAATCAGCATCGGCAGATACAGCGCGACCAGCGGCACGTTCGAAATCAACTGGCTGAGCGCGGCGCTGAGCAGCATGATCGCCGGAATGGTGGTCAGGTCCACGTGCAATGCATTAACCTGTTGCTGCATGACGCCGGATTGCCAGACGCTGGACATCAACACAAACATGGCCGCAAAAAATAGCAAGGTTGACCAGTCCAGGCTTTTTAATAACTGTAGCCGGGCAGAGCTGAACAAGAGCGGCGGCAATGCGGCGATAAGGGCGATATGGCTTAATTTAAGCTGTACCGTGCTGTGCATGGCGGACAGAATGACGTTAAGCGTTATTAAGCCGATCAACAAAAACAACGACGCTTGGGCCAACTTGGCCAGTCTTTTATCTAATAATTCGACCGGGTTATGGCTAAGCGGCATGGCGACAATGAATTGTTGCCGGTAAACCAAGCGCAACATTAAATAGGCGACAATCAAGTTAACCAGCGTAGGGACGGCGAGCGCCTTAAAAAAAGTCAGGAAGGGCGCGGGTAATCCGCCTTGACTGGCAATCAGGAAATTCTGGGGATTGCCGATAGGACTCATCACGCTACCGATGGTAATGGCGTAGGCCAGAGTCAATAACAGCAACTTGCTGTTGATGCGGTGTTCCCGAGCCAGGCGCAGCACTAGCGGCGTGCCGATGATGGCGAGCGTATCGTTCATCAGCAGCGCGGAACAAAAGCCCGCGCCGAACAAAATGCCGCAAACCAGTTGCGACACGGATGTCATCCGGTTAAACAAATGATAGGCGAGGGCGTACAGGTAGCCGCTGGCGACCAGCGCCTGACCGACGACAAACATGCCGAACAGGAACAGCATGACATTCAAATCGACGGCTTTTAGCGCATCGGGCCCGCTGATTTCCCCGGTAGCCAGTACCAGCAGGGCGCCGCAAGTCATTGATTGCCAGATCCTGATATTAAAGTGGCCGATTTTACGCACGGCGATCAATACAAATACCGCAAACAGCGTCAGTACCGATAGATTCATTGTCTTTATGAGGATGAGGTTGCATTAAAAAATAGCAATAATTTCATTATGTTGCGCCGTTTGCGTCGGAAAGAAGTTTTTGTTCGGAATATTTAAGCTTACTTAAGATTAATTTAAGATTAAATGCTGAAAATAACCCATCTGTATTAATACGTATTAAAGTATGAGCACGAGTGCAACCGACCATGAATGAAAGTGACATTATTTCATCTCGACGCAAGTTTTTAAAAAATATGGCTTATGGCTCCTTGCTGATGGCTGGGGGAATCGGAGTCGCAAACGCTAAAGTCAAGCATATAGCCTCTCATACAGTGCTTGCCCCACGCACGGCTCACCATAAGGCACGTGTCCATGACACGCTGCATCATCAGCACCCGGTTTCTCACAAGCCCTCATCCGCGACCAATACCCATAATCTATTTGCCCGGAACTCGCCTTCGCATAAGATGCTTGCGTTCCATAACACTCACACCGGTGATCAGCTAAACCTGACTTATTTTGAGCAGGGTCGTTATATCAAGGATGCCCTGCACGAAATTAATCATTTGTTTCGCGACTACCATGACGGCACCGTCCACCCTATCGATCCGGCATTGTTGGATCAACTGTATGATTTAAAACACACTCTCGAAGTCAGAAAGCCCTTTCATATCGTTTCAGGCTATCGGTCGCCGGCTACCAATGCCGATTTGCGAAAACATAGCGATGGCGTCGCCAAGAATAGTCTGCACATGGAGGGCAGGGCGATTGATATACGCATTGAAGGTTTGGATACTATCAGAATTAGAAATGCAGCGCTGGCGATGCAGCGTGGCGGCGTCGGTTATTACGAAAAATCCGATTTTGTGCATTTGGATACCGGTAGCGTAAGAACCTGGGGCGCCTAGGCCCTAAGAATAAGCTAAGTGCCTGAATATAAGTTTCCAGCTCTTCTTTAAAGCCGGAGTGCAGGCTTTGCCTGCTTTGCAAGCAGAGCTTGCACTCCAATATACCCGAAAACTTTAGCTCGATTACTTATACGTTTCGCACCAACTTTAAGCGACATTTGAATTGCCTTCTCCGTTCGGGAGAGTGGGCTTTGTAATCTCCCTGATGCCACCGCCGTCTCGGCAATAGCGACTGCGTCCATGCAGTCGCAGGCAATCCCCACGTTTATTTAATTACCGCTTCCGGTGAAGTCGAATTGGTGCTGATAAAAAGCGCTTGGTCAGACAGATCGTCCGGTTTGCTTAGCGCTCCCAGCAGCACAGCGTCATGCCCATAAATATCCGGGTAAAACTCTAAATTATCATATTGGTCGAAAAAAGCCGTGGTATAAAAAAACAGCACCGGTATCGGCTTTTTCAAAATGACGCGCTGCATTTTCGGCGTGTTCATGGCCATTTGTATCGTCTCGGCGTTCCAGTTGTCCTGATTCTTAAGCGCAAATTCGGCCAGTTTTTGGGGGTTGGCAACCCGCACGCAGCCGTGGCTGAAATCTCTCCGCGACTTGCTAAACAAGGCATTTGCAGGCGTATCATGCAAATAGACATCATCCTTGTTGGGGAAAATGAATTTGACCCGGCCCAAGGCATTTTTCCCGCCCGGACGTTGCCTGATTCTTAATTTGCCCTCTTTAAGCAGATTCATGGTTTCCTCGTTAAATGCCGTAGGCTTTTCTCCGTCACGGAAAACAGACACCATCTCCATATTTTCCTTATTAAGGTAATTGCTGTTGTGAATCAACTTGGGCAATATTTCATTTTTTATGATGCTGTAAGGCACATTCCAGTAAGGCATGAAATCGATAAAATGCATTTCCGCCATCAACACCGGGGTTTGGGTTTTCAGTGCATTGCCGACAACGACCCTCATATTGAGTATATCGGCATTGGTCTGATCAATCGCATCAAAGGCCCATAATTGAAAAGCCGGAATATTAACAATAATTGAGGTGCCGACATTGAGCTCCGGTAACCAGCGCAGTCTTTCCATAGCCAACTCAATTTGCGTTACCCGGTAGCTTAAAGGCGTGTTGAGCGCGGACACCGAGCCTTTTCCTATGTGTCCGTCAGCAGTAAGTCCGTGCTGTTTTTGAAACTTCTTAACCCCGGCAGCGATAGTGTCGGTATATAGGGTAGGGTTGTCAGCATTATTAACCGTTTTGTCTTCAGGCAAATCGCCTATAGCGGTTAAAAATTGGCGTAGTTCGGCAATTTGCGGATGGTTTTCGCCGGGGTGCAGGGTTTCTTTAATATCCAATTTAAGCGGCACGACATTCGCGGCAAGTTGGCGGTAATCAGTCAATGCCTGTTTTAACTTTTGGTATTGTTTTAACTTAGGTTCAAGCGATAGCGGTAATTCGCCCAGAGTGTTTTGCGCCAAGCTGTTTTTAATCATGCCGGGTAAATCAATCAGCTTTTTTTCTCTTAACTTCAAGTTAAAATTTATGCCCTGCGGATTGACCCGGCCATAATGCAGATCATGCAGGAAGCGCAGCAACGATATACTAAGCGCCGTATCGTATAGCGCTAATTCTTTGTAAGCATCCGCCTTGAGCTTTAAGGCAGGCTGTAGCTTTTGCCGTAGCGTTTCCGTATCGTAGTTTTTAGGCTTTAAGCCGTGAGCCGTCGCAGTCGCCAATAGGTCAAGGGCAGCGGTGATGTTCTTTTCCGCGTTTGCATTGCCCAGCCACAGCAACTGGTGGTTAGACAGCTTGTAGAGAGCGTCAAGATCGTCGGTACGATTGGGGAAATTGGACAGCATCAGGTAAGGATGCTGTTTTGCCGCAATAATGGCGGTAATTTCCGGTGCTATGCCGGGTTCCTGATTGACTGTTTCTTCGGCAGGCAGGGCCTGCATGGGCAGGGCCATGAAAAGAAATATCAGCAATCGGGGCATATAGTGGCTTATGGTCTTTTTCAATTTATTTCTTCGCTGAGTGTTCGTGACGGCAAGTTTTGCAAAGGGCTTACTACAAACTTGTTTTAATAAGATAATCAGTCTTTCAGTATGTATCTTGATAATAATATAATTTTAACATCAACTACATCGTTCGAGGAAACTTGACAACTGCCGAAGCGGTCATTTATTTATATGGCGACCTCATTTACTGAGTTTTATACACTATAAGGCAATGCAATGACACGTCTCACTTTTTTAGGCGCAACAGGGCAGGTGACCGGTTCCTGTTACTTGCTGGAAACCGACTCCAGCCGCATATTGCTTGATTGCGGGCTGTTTCAGGGGTCAAGAGAAACGGAAAAACAAAATGAAGCCGACTTCCCGTTCGATCCGGCCGGCATTGATGCCGTGGTTTTGTCTCACGCTCATCTCGACCATTGCGGACGCTTGCCCAAACTGGCTAAAGACGGCTTCAAAGGGCCGGTATTCCTGACCGAAGCCAGTTTTCCCCTGCTGGAATTGATGTTGATGGATGCCGCGCATCTGCAATTACGGGATACCGAATGGGAAAACAAGCGCCGGGAACGTGCCGGTAAACCGTTGCTCGAACCTTTATATAGCGAGGCGGATGTAAAGACCTTGCTGGCGCTACGTCGGCCGATAGCCTATGGCGTGGAAACAAACATATTTCCCGAGTTAAACGTTTCGTTCCATGAAGCGGGACATATACTCGGTTCGTCGATCGTGCGCTTGCGCATTGATGATAAAGATAAAACCAAAACCCTGGTTTTTTCCGGCGATTTGGGCAACCCGAATTCGCCGTTACTGCGCGATCCGACCGTTTTAACCGAAGCCGATGTCTTGTTGCTTGAGTCCACTTACGGCGACCGCGACCATAAACCGCTGGAAAACACGCTGGACGAACTGCGCGAAACATTGACGGAAGCCGCAAAAAGCGGCGGCAACGTCATTATTCCGGCCTTTGCGGTGGGCAGGACCCAGGACCTGATTTATTGGCTGGGTAAAATTCAGCGCCAGGGCGGACTGCCGCAACAGCAGATTTACCTGGACAGTCCGATGGCGATCAGCGCCAGCAACATCTACGCCGAGAATGTCCATTTATTCAATGTCGATGACCCCGAATTTACCCAAATCGCGCCCGGCGGTTGGCAAGCCTGGTTGCCGGGCTTGATCTATTCGCAGACAGCCGAAGAATCAATGGCCGTCAACCGCATCGCCGGCGGCGCGATTATTATTGCCGGCAGCGGCATGTGTAACGGCGGGCGCATTCGTCACCATCTTAAATACAACTTGTGGCGGCGCAATGCGCATATCGTCATCGCAGGCTTTCAGGCCGAAGGCACTTTGGGCCGGGCCATTGTCGACGGCAAAAAATCGCATTTGAAAATTTTGGGCGCTGAAATCAATGTCGCGGCCACCGTGCATACCTTGGGCGCGTTAAGCGCCCATGCCGATCAAAGCCAGTTGTTGCAATGGGCGGGACATTTTAAAGAACCCAAGCCCAGACTTTACCTGATTCATGGCGAGAAATCGGCGACGTTATCATTACAAACCTGCTTCAAGCGTACCGGCTGGAATGCGAATATTCCTCGGGTGGGAGAGAGGATTGCTATCTGATATGCGCAGTGTTCGCGAAAAGAACGACACAACAAGGGAACGATTATACGTAGCGAATGCCGCCTCATGACTTCAATTAAGTTGCGGTTGATTTTTTAATGGCAAAAAACTTTGCTGATACAATGTCGCACCCACAGGGAAACACCGGCAAGGGTTTCCCAAAAAATGAGAATAACTGATGCGCCTGAGTCCACAAAACATCGCCGCCTTACGCGAAGCCATCGGTTCCATTGCGCCGGATGCGACAGCGATACGCTTGTTCGGCTCCCGCTTGGACGATCAGGCGCGCGGCGGCGATGTCGACCTGATGATCGATTTCGACCATCCCGTTGAACATCCGGCAGCGCTTTCGGCGCGTCTGGCTGTACGGGTCTCGCGGGCGATCGGCGACAGACAGGTTGACGTCTTATTGCGAGCCCCCAATCTGACGCAAAGCGCGATACACCGGATTGCGCTGGAAGAGGGCGTACTGTTATGATCCGGGTTACCCCGCAGCAAGAAAGGCTGCTATTTCTCGCTAAAGTCGTCAGGCGCGAGATCAAACATCTGCAAAGCACCGATAACCGCTTATTCGCCCAGCCATTGACGTTAGCACTTATTGCGCAATTGAATAACGACGAAGATTTGGCCGAAAGAGTGGAAGCCTTCATCAGCCGGTTCGGGCGGCTTCAGGACACCTTAGGCGACAAGCTGCTACCCAATTTGCTTGCATTCGTCGGCGAGCGCGCCGCCACGGCGGTGGACAACCTGGACCGTGCCGAGCGCCTGGGCTGGATCAAATCCTGCGATAGTTGGCTGGAAACCCGAAAGCTCAGGAATCAAATGGTGCATGAATATATCGAAGCTCCGGAAGTGCTTGCCGACGCGATCAACACAGGCCATCAGCGCGTAGCGGATTTGGTTTACGCCGCCACGCAGATGTTAGCGGAAATCGATAATCGTATATCAGGCAATACCCTCTTTTAATTAATTCTACTTTGTCAGATTTCATGGTTACATGATTCAAGGTCGTCATTCCGACAGGGATTGCCTGACCCGTTAGAGCGGGTATGACGAGCTTACGTATAATCTGACAAAGTAGAATTAAAATACAGGCAGTAATAAGGCAGGCAGTATCTCTTCAATCAATCTCTACTCAACGAGTTCAATATGGCCGGTGCAAGCCTTTTAGTTTTACTTGATGACATAGCCACGGTCCTGGATGACGTGGCCCTGATGACCAAGATCGCGGCAAAGAAAACCGCCGGCGTCCTGGGCGACGATCTGGCGCTGAATGCCGAGCAGGTGTCCGGCATTCGCGCCGATCGGGAGCTGCCGGTGGTGTGGGCGGTCGCGAAAGGCTCGCTGAAAAACAAATTGATTCTGGTGCCGACGGCGCTGGCAATCAGCTGGGTTGCGGCTTGGTTGATCATGCCGTTGCTGATGCTGGGCGGCGCTTATTTGTGTTTTGAGGGCTTTGAAAAACTGTTACACCCATTGCTGCACTCCCATGCGGAAGATGAAGCCCGTCATGCCGAGTTGGCGGCGGCAGTAGCCAATCCTGAGATCGATCTGGTGGCGTTTGAGCAGGACAAAATCAAGGGTGCTGTTCGAACCGACTTTGTGCTGTCGGCGGAAATTATCGTCATCACCTTGGGCGCGGTGGCAAGCGCGGCTTTTTCGATCAAAGTGGCGGTGGTTTCCGGCATCGCGCTGATTATGACAATCGGTGTATACGGTTTGGTGGCGGTCATTGTAAAGCTCGATGATGCCGGACTTTATCTGTGCCGACAGCCGGGCGCCGGCCTATCGACGAAAATACAGCATAAAATCGGCCGAGTTTGCCTGTATGGCGCACCTTACCTGATGAAGCTGCTGGGGATTGTCGGCACTGCGGCGATGTTTATGGTGGGCGGCGGGATTATCAGTCACGGCATTCCCGTAGCGCATCACTTCATCGACTCTCTTGCTCAAAGCGCCAACGCTGTACCCGGTATCGGCGGGATGCTGGAAATGCTGACGTCTTCGCTGCTCAATGCCCTGGCAGGCATCGTTTCCGGCGCGCTTGCGTTGGCCGGTGCTACGGTAGTTGGGCGTGTTTATCGGCATTTTAAAGGGTAGCGGGCGCATCCTACGCAAGCTTCCTGCTGGGGTCGGTAAAAACAGTTTACAATATCGCTGCATATTCATCCCTCGTTGTACAATTTAATCTATGACAATCATTAATTTTCCTGCCGCTCAATCCAAGATTCATCCCCTGCTGTTTTTATTGTTTATTGCCGCTTTGAGTTCAACCGGCGCGTGGGCTAAAAGCGCGACGCCGAATGCCGAGCAAAAAAGCGCAGCGTTTGAAATAAATAAAGATACGCTAAAGGCCAAAATCGACGCCATCAATAGCCGGGAAGGCATTGATGAGGCGACCAAATCCAAGCTGCTGTCTATTTATCAGGCGGCCGGAGATAATTTAAGCAATATCGAAAAGTTTAAAGCCCAGACCATGGACTTTAAGGCGGCGCTAAAACAAGCGCCGGAGCAAACCAAAAAGCTGCAAAAGGAACTTGAGCAGGCCCTGCTGAAAGTCACCAAGCAAAAACTGGAGGATTTTAGCCGAATACCGGTCGAGGAGCTTGAGCAGCGGCTTATTCTTGAAAAAGGCAAGGTCAGTAATCTGGATGAGCAGATCAGGAAAATTGAAAGCGATCTGGCCGTGCAAAATAGTCGCCCGCAGTTGATTCGCGAAGAAACGGTCGCGGCACAGCAAGATATGGAAGCGGCGCAGAAAAAGCTGGAAGTTCCGATCGGTAAAGCGGATGCGAAATTGGAAGCCGAAGCCAGACAGGTGCAGCTGAAAACCTTGATCGACTCGCGCGCTGCCGAGCTGAAAATGCTCGATGTCGAAGCCATCAGCAATCCGGCCAGAGTGGAGTTGCTCAAAACCCAATTTCAGTTGCTGGATATACAAAAGTCGTCGTTAAATCCGGTTGTTACGGCCATCGAAAGTCTTACTTTCGAACTGCGCCAGCAGGAAGCGAAGCAAATGCAGGATGCTCTCAGCCAGGCGGAAAAGGCGGTGTCCGGCAAGCATTCCCTTATTCAGGACAGTACGCGGGAGAATATTCAATACAGCCGCGATTTGCAGGACATCACCGCCAAAATTGAACAATTCACTGAACAAAAAACTCAGGTTGAAGCGAAAGCCGGTGAAATTGAAACCGACTTTAAAAGCGCCGAAAAGAAAATCAGTTTGGCGGGTTTAAGTCCGGCCTTGGGCAAAATCCTGCGCGAGCAGCGGCGTAATTTACCGGTTCAGGATGAGTTCGAGCAGCAGTCCCAGACTATCCAGAACGAAACTGCTGTAACCAGTCTTGCGCAATTCAAGGTTGAAGACAAACTGAAACGGCTGATGGATGTTGACGCGGTGCTGAACGATATGATGAAGCAGCAGGTCGATCAGGCTTTGCCGGTGGATCAACGGATGATGATACAGGCCGAGTTGCGGGTGCTGCTGAATAACCAAAAAGAGCTGCTCAACAAGTTGGCCGTCGCCTATACCACCTATCTGCGCACCTTGGGCGACTTTGATTTTGCCAGGCAACAGATGGGCGCTCAGGCCGGTAAATTCGCCACCTATTTGGACGAGCGTTTGTTGTGGGTACCCAGTTCAGAGCCGATTAACTTGAGTTATATCGCCGATTTGTATCATTCCACGCAATGGCTGCTGTCGCCGTTTAACTGGATGGCGCTGATTACCGATGCGCTTAAGCTGACTCTTTATCATCTATTTTTGACCTTTATTGCGATACTGAGCTTTGTCGGCCTACAGTTGAGCAGAAATTGGGCAAAGTTGCAGTTAACGGCTATAGCAGGAAAAACGGATAGTTTTTATTACACCTTGCAAACGCTGGCCTACAACTTAATACTGGTGTTGCCGCTACCGCTACTGCTCTACTATGTGGGCTGGTTTTTGAACAGCGGCATTCAGGTTGCCGACTTCACTAAAGCCGTCGGGGAAGGCTTGCGCGGCACGGTGCTGCCGTTGTTTTTCATACAATTTTTTTATCGCCTGTTTGCCGTCGACGGCATAGCGATTAAGCACTTTCAATGGCAAAAATCGACAGTCAGTCTGTTGCGCAAACAGATTGCCTGGATACGTTTCATCGTGGTGCCGGGGGTGTTTATTATCAGCAGCACCGGCGCATCGAAGTTTTCGGCGCATAGCGACAGTGTAGGCCGGCTGGCGTTGATTATTATCATGGTGGTAATGGCTGTATTTGCAGGCCGGGTGTTAAAGCCGTCCAGCGGATTATTGCAGGGCTATATTTGCAGAAATCCCGAAGGATGGACGGCTAAACTGCGCTATGCCTGGTATTCGGCAGCCATTTGCATACCGTTGGTTATTATCGGTTTTGCGGTCGCGGGCTATTATTTAAGCGCATTGGAGTTGCAGCAAAAACTCATCATTACCCTGCGGCTGATTTTTTTGACTATCGTCGTTCATGCGCTGGTGTTTCGCTGGCTAACGCTGGTTAACCGGCAGTTGGCTATCACCAATGCCAGGCAAAAGCGCAAAGCCGCGGCGCTGCCTGAAAAACATTTGGCAGGATCGGAAGACCCGGTGTTGCCGGTCGATGAACAACAAATCGATATTCCTAAAATAAACGCCCAAACCATTAAGCTGCTTAATGTCTTTATCGGTTTTACGTTGGTGATCGGTTTCTGGATGACCTGGAAAAACATTCTGCCCGCTTTTTCATTCCTTGATCGTATTGTGCTTTGGCAGCATCTGGTCAATATCGATAATCAGGACAGTTATCAGCCGATAACCATGACCAATCTGTTGCTGGCCGGGTTATATGTGTTTATTGCGGTGGTCGCGGTGCGAAATTTTTCCGGGGTGATGGAATTGCTGGTGTTCAGACGCTTGTCGATAGCGACCGGCGGTCGTTACGCGGTCAATCAGCTGGCTAAATATGTGCTGGTTTCGATAGGTTTTATCAGCGTCGCCAACGAACTGGGCGGCAGCTGGTCGCAGGTGCAGTGGCTGGTTGCGGCGCTCAGTGTCGGCCTGGGTTTCGGTTTGCAGGAAATCTTCGCCAATATGGTGTCGGGTATTATCCTGCTGTTCGAGCGTCCGATCCGGGTCGGCGACACCGTGACCATCGGCAGTGTCACCGGCAAAGTCAGCCGTATCCAGATGCGCGCCACCACGTTGATAGACATGGACCAAAAAGACCTGATTGTGCCGAACAAAACCTTTATCACCAGCCAGCTTATCAACTGGACTTTAAGCGATCCGATAACTCGCGTGGTGATTCCGGTAGGTATCGCTTACGGTTCCGATATTGAGTTGGCGCATAAAATCATGATCGATACGGTAAGCGCAACGCCGATGGTGCTTGCGGAACCTGAGCCGAGCGTATTGTTGGTCGGTTTTGGCGATAGCTCGCTGAATTTTTCTATCCGTATTTTTGTCAGTGAATTGTCGAATCGACTGCCGGTTGCGCACGATTTACATATTAGACTTGAAAAAGCCTTGCGCGAGCATAAGATAGAAATTCCTTTTCCGCAGCGGGACATTCATGTCCGTACTGTTGCGCATGATGAGGCGAATCAGGACGTGCAGCAAATTGCCGGCGGCTAAGAAACATGCACAAAATTATTTGAGTAAGTTGCCAAGCTTTGCCTGTAAGAGCAAGCAAAGCTTGCATGCCGACTGAAAATTTACGGCGCGAGTTGTGCAAATTATTTCAAGCTTAATGCTAAGCAGGATAATAAATTCGCAATGTCGCTGATAGTGCTATGATTCGAGCGCAGGGTTTGTTTTAAATACTCACCACACTTAAGAAAAGCCGATGAATTTAAATCTGGAAAAAATAAATGGCTGTACCGTCCTTTTTATCAAGGAAGAAAGGATAGATGCGCATAATTCCGGCGAATTAAAGGAAGCTGTTTTGCATCTGATAGAGCAAGGCGAGGTCAATATTATCGTCCAATTGGAACGGGTGCGTTTCATTGACAGCTCCGGATTGGGCGCTTTGCTGTCAGGGTATAAAAATGCCGCGGCCAAGTCGGGCAAGCTGGCCTTAGCCAACATGCAGCCACAGGTGTTATCGATGTTCGAGTTAACCCGCTTGAACAGGGTTTTTGATATTTACGCTGATTTAAATGAGGCCTTTGACAACGAAACCTAGAGGTTTTATATGTGTAATTCGATTATTCAGGTAGAGGTAATCATTCCGACGCAGACCAAATATCTGGATTTGATCGGAAGCATCGGCGAGCATATAGCGAAAGAACTGGACGAATTTTCCGGCGATCGGGAGGCCTTGGCTTATCATTTAAATCTGGTATTAACGGAAGCGACCGTTAATGCCATCAAACACGGGACTCTGACTAATCCTGAAGATACCGTCAGAATCACCATCCATATTCAGGAAAACGAACTGAACATCAAGGTGTACGATCACGGCCAGGGCTTCGATCTGGAGTCGGTGCCGATACCGGATTTTGAGCATCCCAAAGAAGGCGGCATGGGCATATTCTTTATTCGTACCTTGATGGATTCGGTGACCTATACCCGGCAGGGCGATTGCAATGTGTTGGAAATTATAAAACATCTGAGCTGAAAACGATCCCGCTAACAAATAATCGTGTTGTAAACCTTCAATAAGGCGGATAAGCAATTGAACAGATACGCCAAAAACTGGTCGATTGCCTTGCAGCGTATCGCTGAAAGGGCTTTGGGCAAACAAGCCGGCCACTCATTGTGGCAAAAATACCATAGCGCGTTTTCGGCCGAATACCGGGCGCTGGTTTCGCCGCGCTATGCGCTAAAAGATATGCTGCATCTTGAGCAGATTCCGACCTCAAACAATCAAAGCTTATGCCCCTTGTCTACGTCCTACAGGCAGTCCATCAGCCTGCTTAATCCCGGTAAACAAGTCGAACACTACCGGCTGCATTTTTACAGCCGACAACCGCGTTATCTGGACGAATATATTCCGGTTCTGGAAAACATGTATTTAAGAGTGATGGATCAGGTGCAGTTTCCTGTTACCGTCGACGGCGTCACCCTGTTTATTAAAAGTTTCACCATCAAAGCCAAAAACCAGAGCGTTTCATTCTCCAAATTAAGAAGCCGGATATTGGAAACCATTCAAGTGCTAATGGAAGGGAAGGTGGAAAATGACGCGCTCAACAAGCTGTGCGTCATAACCGGCATGGCCTGGCAGGAAATCGACGTGCTCAGGGCTTACCGGAACTGTTACTTGCAACTGGGGCATCGAACCACCCGGGCCAGCGTTCATCATGCCTTGATCAACAACCCGCAGGTTGCGCTCTGCCTGTTTAATTACTTCGAAGCGCGCTTTAGACCGAATCCTGATTGGGACGATCCGGTCATCAGGGAAGAACAGGCTTCGTTTCCGTTACGTCTGCAATTGCTGGAGGGCATCGCCGCGGTTTCCGATATTAATGACGACCGGATCTTACGCACCTTGTTTAATTTAATTGACGCGACGATGCGTTGTAATTTCCATGTACGCCGTAGCATGGCGGATTATTTTATCGCCTTTAAAATTAACAGTTTGGGTGTTATCGATATGCCTGTTCCCAAACCGCAAAACGAGATTTACGTCCACGCGGTGGATATGGAAGGCATCCACTTACGCAGCGGCAGGATTTCCCGCGGCGGTATTCGCTGGTCGGATCGCCCCGATGATTTCAGGACCGAAATTCTGGGGCTGATGCAAACCCAGATCAGCAAAAACGCCTTGATTATCCCGACAGGAGCCAAAGGCGGATTTGTCGTTAAAAAAAACGGCCCAAGGCCCTCCAATTTGGCAACGAAAGAGGCGGGAAAAAAAGCTTACCTTACCCTGATACGCGGTTTGCTTGATTTAACCGACAATTATATCGACGACCAAGTCGTCAAGCCGCAGAACATCGTCTGTTACGATGATCCCGATCCCTATCTGGTGGTGGCTGCCGATAAAGGCACGGCGCAGTTTTCGGATATTGCCAATGCGGTTTCGGCACAATACCAATTCTGGCTGGGCGATGCCTTTGCCAGCGGCGGCTCCCGCGGTTATGACCACAAAGCGCTGGGCATTACCGCTCGAGGCGCATGGGAATGTATCAAACGCCATTTTCGCGAGTTAGGTAAAGACATACAAAGCGAAGCCTTTACCGTAGTCGGTATCGGCAGCATGGACGGCGACGTGTTCGGCAACGGCATGTTGCAGTCGCCGTGTATCAGGCTATTGGCGGCTTTTAGCGGGCAGCATATTTTTATCGATCCCAACCCGTCCGATAGCGATGCGGCATTTAATGAACGCAAGCGTTTGTTCGAGTTGCCCGGTTCCAGTTGGGATGATTACGACCGGACGCTTATTTCTGCGGGCGGCGGCGTTTATCCACGATCGTCCAAAGATATTCCGGTTTCCGCCGAGCTGAAAAAATGGTTAGGCATACGTTACAAATCGCTGGATGGCGAATCCCTGACCCGTTATTTATTGACGGCTCCGGTGGAATTATTATGGCTGGGCGGTATCGGCACTTACGTAAAAGCGAGCACCGAAAAGCACGAAGATGTCGGCGACCGGGCTAACGATAACGTGCGGGTGAATGCGCTCGATCTGGGCGCCCGCGTCGTCGGCGAAGGCGCCAATCTGGGCTTTACCCAAAAAGCGCGTATCGAATACAGCTTGGAGGGAGGGCGCATTAACACCGATGCGGTCGATAATTCGGCAGGCGTCGATACTTCCGATCATGAAGTGAATTTAAAAATCCTGCTGGTCGGACTGCAAAAGAAAAAGCTGATTGCCGATTATCAGCCGTTGTTTATCAGCATGACCCAGGATGTGTGCCGCTTGGTGCTGGCCGATAATATCGCCCAAAGCCTCTGCTTATCCGTGGAGCAGCTGCGTAGCACGGAAACTCCGGCGGATTATTTACAACTGGCCGAACGTTTGGAAACCGTCGGATTTTTCGATAGAGCGGTTGAATGCTTTCCGCAAACCAAAGAAGTCATGTCCCGGCCCGGACAAGTTATTACCCGGCCTGAGCTTGCGGTATTGATGGCCGCAAGCAAAATGTACCTGACCCAAGTGATACAGGATCAATCCGCCTTGCTACAGGAAGAGTGTTGCAGCTGTTATCTGCATGCCTACTTTCCCGAACAGATCAGCAAACAGTACGCAAGCCATCTGTCCGCGCACCCCTTGGCTCATGAAATTAAAGCCACCCTGATTAGCAATAAAATCATCAATCAGGCCGGTTGCGGGTTTTTAAGCCTGGACGAAGACAGTGACAACATCCTGGATCATGTCACCTGTTATCTGACTTTCGACTGGGTTTTAAATGGCGATGCTTTGCGGCAGGCGATTAGCGGGCTGGACAATAAAATAGCGGCCGACAAGCAATATCGGTTATTGATGCAACTGGAAGAGACCTTGACCGGTTTTTGTTGCTGGGCCTTAATGCAGGGCAGAAAAATCCGGCCGAATGCACAGACCATTGACTGTTATAGCCGCCATTTAAAAGACTACGAATACTATTTCAACAGCGATTACGCCAAGTTTAGCGAGCAGTTGGAGCAATACCGGCAAGACGGCATTCCAGCGCAATTGGCGCTCAATATGGCGTTTATAGCCAGCCTTAATGATTTTCCGCTGATCGTCTCATTGGCTGCTGAAACCGAGCGGAATTTTGTCGCCACCTTGAAGCTGTTCAACGAAATAACCCGTTATCTGGGCTTGGATATGATTAATGAACAGTTGGCGAAAATACCCATGCACGATGTTTGGGAGCGAAAAGTGCTGAACGCATTGCAAGAGGATATGAAGCGGGTGGTCGGCCGGGTCATTAAAGGCATCCTTGCAAGCAAGGCCGAAACCTGTGCCGAGTACTTCGAGCAGCCTGACCAGCAAAATAAAATCAGCCGATACCGGAGTGATTACCAGGAAGTTAACAGCGCCTTGCCGGTTAACCTGTTTCCGTATATTGCGCTGACTAAGGCGCTGGAGCGTTTGGTTGATGGCTGTTCGTAAGCAGGCCGAAGCGGTAGCGTCAGTTATTTTCCGAATAAAATGCGCCGGGATGAAGGCGTTGGTTTTGCTGCTAAATCACGTTGCCGCCAAGGCTGACGATGACTTTCTTGCCCGCGGTGAAAAAACTTCATTAGTTTATGCGAGCACAGCTACAGCGGATGATCCGGCTAAATTCTGCGATAGTCCGTTAGATTAATCCCATATTTTTTCAATTTGGCGTAGACGGCCCTCGATGTGATTCCCATGTCTTCCGCGGCTTTTTTCACATCGCCTTGATGCTGTTTTAAAGCGTTTTCAAGAAACGCTTGTTCAGTCTTGGCAAGCGTCTGTTCTTTGATGTCTTTCCATGCCTTAAGGTTAAGTGTGTTAGCCTGAAGCGGCAAATCCAACTCGGTCATTTCGTTGCCGGTCGCAAATAAAATGCTGCGTTCAAGGATGTTTTCCAGTTCGCGGACATTGCCCGGCCACGGATAAGCGCGAATCTTCTGCATCACTTCGCGGCTGACCGATTCAACCGTTTTGTTATATTTCTCGCTCAGGCGCTGCACAATCAATTGCACCAGATACGGTAAGTCTTCCGGGCGTTCGGCCAGCGGCGGGATGCTTAACCGAACCACGTTGATGCGGTAATACAGGTCATTGCGAAACAGGCCTTGCTTGACCTGTTCTTCCAGATTGTTGTTGGTTGCGGAGATTATTCTTAAATCAACCGACAGGGTTTGTTTACCCCCGACCCGCTCCAGTTCGCCTTCCTGCAACACCCGAAGCAGCCGGGTTTGCGCGGCCGGGGACAATGTATCGACTTCATCCAGAAACAAGGTTCCGCCTTCGGCCCGCTCAAAATAACCTTGATGCACTTCAATGGCTCCGGTAAACGCGCCTTTTTCATGCCCGAACAACGCGCTTTCGATCAGGCTTTCGGGAATTGCGCCGCAGTTGATCGGGATAAAGGGTTTGTTACTGCGGTCGCTCATCGCATGTATGGCGCGTGCGATCAATTCCTTGCCGACGCCGGTTTGCCCCTGAATCAGCACGGTTGCCAAGGTCGGCGCTATCACTTCGATGGCTTGCAATATTTTCTGCATGGTCGGCGATTTGGCAATAATCGCCGGAGGCTGGTGTTTTTTTGCAGGCTGCTTGCTTTGTTTGCGCCAGATTTGTTGCATGCTCTGTTCAATGCGCGAGTGTAGCTCGTTAATATCCTGCATTTTCTTGACGGGCGTGGTGTCGGTGTATTCCATGCCGGGACGGTCTTTTGCCGCGTTCGGGTTGGTGTAGACGCATACTTCGCACTGACCGTCGTGGCGGGCGATACTTTGCTTGATTTCCACTTTGGCGTAACCGAAATTCCTGGCCGCGATGCCGCCGAAGACGCTGGACGTCATTCTGCACAATTCGGGAAAATTGGTGACCCGGTCGCCAAAAGGACAGCAACTGTTGGTAACGGTAATGCAATCGGGGGTACTGGATGCCAGCGAGAATTTACCGCCGATGTTGTTTTTAAGGCCGAGGATCAGTTCGGTATAGCTTTCTTTGTCGAGCAATTCGCTGTTATGGGATTCTTCCCGATAGGTTTCTTCAAAAAAACATCCGGCAGTCTTGGCGATGTGTTCGATCAATTGTTCGCAGTGCTTTTGTCCTTGTTGTTCGCTGGCATGCATCAGTTCAAGGATGAAGGTTTGCAGAAAAAAGACAGGCGTTAAATCGGAAAGGGAGTTATTGTTCATGGTGTTTTGTGAAGTAAATTTTCTCTAATTGAAGCACGGCTTCATTTATCTGGCAACGTTAAAAATCAAGTCCTTGTAATTTAATAGAAAGAGTGCTGATAATTGCTGGCACGACACTTGCTCTCATTGAAGTGTAACTAACAATGAGGAGTTGATAATGAGCCAAGATAAACCCCCTTTAGATCCGCATCCATTAAGTGAATATGTTGCCTGGGCCGGAAACCGTAACCGCGAACCGCTGTTAGGCGTTTTAAAAGAGAAACTGCCTAAAGATCCGGGTAATGTGTTGGAGCTCGCCAGCGGCAGCGGCATGCATATCAATTTTTTTGCACCGCACTTCGAGCATCTGCATTTTCATCCTTCCGATAAGGATCAAGCCGTTTTTGATAACATCAAGAAACTGTCCATCGATCACAAGAACGATAATATTGCCGACCCCGTTCATCTGGATTTAACCAATCCGGAAACCTGGTTTAATGCAGGCAAGCCGCATTCATTTGCGGCCATTTTCTGTATCAATATTTTCCAGGTAGCGCCCATTTCAATTGCCGACGGCATGATGAAATGCGCTTCACATCTGCTGGATAATGATGGTTTTTTGCTGATTTACGGTCCGTTCCAGGTGGAAGGCACATTCACCACCGATTCCAATAAAGAGTTTCATCAGACATTGAGTTCGGCCGGGGTTTCGGAATGGGGCTTAAAAGATGTAGCGGATCTGAAAAGGGCGGCGGCAAATCATGGCTTGGAGTTAAAAGAGCAAATCGATATGCCTGCCAATAATTTCTCGCTGATATTTGGCATTCGCCACGAATAACACGACGTTTTTGTTTTTACTTCGTGTCTTTATGGTGAAATTTTTGGCTAGTAGTGCGCCAAAGATAGCGTGACGGTTAAATTGTAGGGGCGGATTTATCCGCCCGGGGGCGATTGAAATCGCCCCTACTCGCCAAGTTTTCCTTGGCGCAGCTCGGGATATAATCTCAATCGCTCTATAAATCTAAGTTAAACCGGAGAATTAAGAATGGAGCAAAAATGTTCAGCCGTCATCATCGGGGTTGGTCCGGAGCAAGGCCTGGGCGCTACACTCGCCAAATATTTTGCAGCAAAAGGTTTGCACGTTTGCATAGCCGGGCGAAGTGAAGGCAAGCTTCAACAGGTGGCAGAAAAAATTCGGCAAAAGGGCGGCTCAGTCAGCATAGTGATTGCTGATGCAACAGTTGAACGCGATGTGGCGCATTTATTCAAAATGGCGCAACTGGATGGCTATAGTATTGATATTGCCGCCTATAATGTAGACAGTAATATCCCCGCGCCTTTGTTGGAGACGGATACGGAAACCTTTACCGCGCTTTGGAAGCAAAATTGCCTGGGCGCCTTTTTGTTCGGCAAGGAAGCGGTTAATGCAATGAAGGACAAGCAAAAGGGCACGCTGTTTTTTACCGGGGCGACAGCGTCACTAAGAGCGAAACCGCCGTTCACTGGATTTGCAGCGGCTAAAGCCGGATTAAGGGCGTTGGCGCAAGGCATGGCAAGAGAATTTTCGCCGCAAGGCATCCATGTGGTCCATACTGTTATTGACGGCGTGATTGACGGCGAACGGGCAAAAAGCCAGTTTCCCGATTATGTTAAGGCTAAAGGTAAGGATGGCTTGTTACAGCTTGACGCCATCGCCGAAACCTATTGGGCCATTCACAAGCAACATCCCAGCGCATGGACTCATGAACTGGATTTGAGGCCGTTTAAAGAACCGTTTTAAGAGTGATATGTTAGAAAAAGCGGCAACTCCGGTCCTTTATTTTCCTGGAAAATTATCATATGAAAAATTGCGCCCTATTCGGGCTTTCGATTGTATTGTCCGCTATCGGCGGCATTGCTAATGCCACGAGCTATACCTTGCCGGAAAACAGCAATGACAGCGTCATCACTCAATTTCATGACGATGTGCCGTTAACGCGCGTAGAACAAAACGAGACCTTACCGGATGTGGCTAGGCGCTTTCTTTTGGGACAAACGGAAATAGTGCGCTTGAATCCCGACGTTGACCGTTGGCAGGTCAAAAAAGGTGAAATTGTGCGTTTATCCAACAGACGTATTTTACCGGATACGCCCCGCGAAGGGATTACCCTGAATATCGCCGAATACCGGATGTATTATTATCCGCCGACTCAAAAAGGGGCAGCGCCGCAGGTCATGTCTTACGCTCACGGCATAGGGCGGCAAGACTGGAAAACGCCTTTGGGTAAAACCAGCATTGTGCAAAAAGTAAAAGATCCGGCATGGCATCCTCCGGAATCTATCAGGCGCGAACATGCGGCTAATGGCGATCCGCTGCCTGCTGTGGTTGCACCGGGACCGCATAATCCTTTGGGCGCCTACATGCTGCATTTGGCCGTTCCCGGCGGCTATTTGATACACGGCACCGATATTGACAAGATTTACGGCATCGGTATGCAGATAACCCACGGTTGCGTAAGGATGTATCCTGAAGACATTGAGGCTTTGTACAATTCGGTTCCGCTAGGAACGCCGGTTTATATGGTTAAACAACCGATCAAGGTGGGCTGGTTGGACAATACGCTTTACATTGAAGCGCATCCCGATTTGGAGGGTGAGGAAACAACGCTGGAGCAGAAATTTGAGCTGGCGTTGAAACTTATCCAAAAAGCCAATGATAAGGCCAGGGATGGCGTGTATGCCAAAAGCCAGTCGGGAGCCGAGGCGGCGCAAAACCTGCCTGAGTTTGATCGAAAAGCGTTAAATCAAGCGCTTACAACGCTGGACGGAAATCCGGTGGCGATTTATCAAAGATTGCCGGAGCCAACATTGCCGGCGACAGGTCATGGTTCTCAGGGCGGGTATTATCATGGCGTTTAGGGCGGCTGCTGCCTTACTAACTCCGGACTCTAAATAACAACGGATGCTGCGCAATAGTTAAGAAATTTTCACCACGAACTTCCTCCGAGTCCGTTTTCCGGCCCGGTTTAAAACGTTTAGCGGCTGAACAAGGCCTGATAAGCCCGAGCCGATTGTTCAGGCTGATGGTCGAATAGCCCGCCGATCACCGCCAACAAATCGGCTCCAGCGGCAAGTAACTGTGCGCCATTGTCCGGCAGAATGCCGCCTATCGCAACAATGGGGATGGTAAGCTCAAGCTTTGCTTGCCGTAGCGTTTCGATCCGAGCCGGGGCCGCCAGCGGTTTTGACGAGGACGGGAAAAATCGCCCGAATGCCGCATAAGTCGCGCCCTGCGCCTGGGCTAAGACGGCTTGTTCGACAAAGTCGTAACAGGAAACCCCGATAATGGCATCGTTGCCCAACTGCTTTCTTGCCTGGGCGATAGCGCCGTCTTCACGGCCCAGGTGGACGCCGTCAGCGCCGACCAGCACCGCCAGTTCGATGTCGTCGTTGATCAGCAACGGCACGCTATGTCGATGGCATATTTTAACCAGCTCACGGGCAAGAAAGGGCGCGTCAATCGGGTTTTTGTCCCGGTATTGCACGACGGCAGCGCCGCCTTTAATGGCTGCTGCAACTTCGTTAATAATGGTGTCGCCGGATTTATTTTCGGTTTGGGTGATCGCGTACAGTCCGCTTGTTGGGAATTTAATCACTCTTCGTCCATCCAGAAAAATCGATTGGGAATGTGCTGGCCTTGGCCCGGTTGGTAAGCGTCATTTAATGAATTCCAGGTGTATTCCTGGGCTTCTATGACCGCTTGCAAGGGTTCCAGGCCGTGCGCTATCAATGCCGCAATAGTGGAAGCCAGCGTGCAGCCGGAACCGTGATAGCTGAACGGCAACCTGTCCCAGGCGTAGCTTTCCCAACTGCGTCGGTCATGGAACAGCCGGTTGCTGACCGAAGGCGTGTCTTCATGGCTGCCGGTAATCAGCACGTAGTCGCAGCCTTTTTCCAGCAACGCCAGGCCGCAGTCGTTCAAATCGGCAAGACCGGCCAGTTTGCGCGCTTCTTCGCTGTTCGGCGTTAGCACGGTAGTGCAGGGCAGTAGTAAATCAACAATCGTTGCGATGAGCCGTTGGTTCGACAGTTCAGCGCCGCCGCCTGCGGCCAATACCGGGTCTAAGATCACCGGAATGCTCGGGTGCTGTTTTAATATCGTATGAATTGCGGCTGCGGTTTCATGATGGCCGATTAAGCCGATTTTAAAGGCCTTGACCGGCAGGTCGTCCAGCAAGGTGTTGGCTTGGCTGATAATGGCTTCCGGGCTTTGCGGAATGAGCTTTTTTACATTCCGGGTGTCCTGTTCGGTTAAGGCGGTGATGACGCTGGCGGCGTGGCAGCGATGGCTGGCCAAGGCCTCAATGTCGGCCTGTACCCCAGCGCCTCCGCTGGGGTCATGGCCGGAAAATGCAAGCACAACGGGGCGGTTTAAGCTCATGATAGTTAATATGGCTGCTGCGGATAGGTTTGCTGCTGAGGGTAACTCTGTTGCTGTTGCGGGTATCCTTGCTGTTGAGGATAGCCTTGTTGCTGCTGAGGGTAGCTCTGCTGTTGGGGATAGCCTTGTTGCTGCTGAGGGTAGCTCTGCTGTTGGGGATAGCCTTGTTGTTGCTGAGGGTAACCCTGCTGTTGAGGGTAGCCTTGTTGTTGAGCTGCCCCTGCATTTTTATTGGCGACAATAGCCAGTTCGACGCGGCGATTCTGTCCGCGATTCGCTTCGTTCACATTAGGCACTTTCGGCATTTTTTCGCCCATTCCCTGCTGGCTGAGACGGGAAAGGGTTACGCCATGTTGGGACAAATAACCGGCAACGCTGGCTGCGCGTCGTTCTGACAATACCTGGTTATAACTGTCCGAGCCGACATCATCGGTATGCCCGGTTACATTGATTGTCGAATCGGGATATTGATTCAATACCTTCGCTACCGAATCAAGAGCGCCTTGGGCTTGCGGCGTTAAATTTGCCGAGTCGAACGCAAAAGTAACGTTACTCGGCATGGTCAGGTTAAGGGTGTTTTCCGCCGTTCTTTGCACTTCGATACCGGTGCCTTGCAGCGACTGCTGCATTTCTTGTTGTTGGTGATCCATATATGCGCCAACCGCGGCGCCGACGATACCCCCGGCTAAAGCGCCCAATCCGGCATTTTTAAGATCGTTGCCGCCAAACAGCGTTCCCGCTCCTGCGCCGACCGCAGCACCCAGACCGCCGCCCATGGCCGCCTTACCGAGACTGGATTGCCCGGTATAAGGGTCAGTGACGCAAGCCGTCAACAGGATTGAGCTTATAGCTATCGCCAATATTTTCTTTTTCATAGGAATATCTCCTTAAGTTGATTTCTAATGAAGTTGATTTAAGCGCTCCTGGTTTTAGAGGCTGTATTAACATTATATAACGCGCTTAATAAATTAAAGCTGAACAATATCGTCAATTTTGATTACGCGAGTATCGCTCCTATGCTTGGAGTGGCAATGCAATTAAATCAAGAACAATGGCGGCGTAGGAGTGTGCGAACGCTGCAAATCCGGTGTGCTATGCTTGCCGTCAATAAAACACAGGGTAAAAAATCAGTGCAACTGACAGAAACAGACAATCAAGCCTACTTCGATAAAAACAAAATCAGGGAGAAAACCTGTGCCGCTTGGTTAAAACAGCAAAGCAAAACCGTTCGTAAAACTATTTTATTTACGGCTGTCGCAGGCATTGCCAACGGCGTGTGCGTCATTGTCCAATCGGCATTGCTGGCCTTTATCCTGCAAGCTGTCATTATCGACAAGCTGCCGTGGACGTCTTTAATTACGCAGTTTATGCTGCTGGCCGCCGTTTTCGTCCTGCGTAGCGGGTGCGTTTATCTGCATCAAACAGCGGGATTCGAAGCCGGGGCGCAAGTCAGGACATCGGTAAGACAGCAGTTGTCCGATAAGTTTTCAGCGTTGGGGCCTGCCGCGATCAAGCAATGGCAAAGCGGCGAATTGGCGGCCGTCACCTTGGAACAGGTTGATGCGCTGGAAAATTATTTTTCGCGTTATTTGCCCCAGCAAATAATCGTCGGCGTATTGCCGGTCATCATGATTAGCGTGGTCATGCCGGTTAATTGGGTGGTCGGCTTGATCTTTGTAGTGACCGGGCCGCTGGTGCCGGCGTTTATGGCCTTGATAGGCATGGGCGCAGCCTCGGCTAATCGTAGCCGGTTTTTGGCGATGGCGAGAATGAGCGGCTATTTCCTCGATCGCTTGCAAGGGCTGGAGACATTAAAACTGTTCGGTCAAGCCGGTCGAGAGTTAACCGCCATCGACAAGATTGCCGATGGCTTTCGGGAAAAAACCATGGCGGTATTGCGCATTGCGTTTCTATCGTCGGCAGTGCTGGAATTTTTTAGCGCGGTTGCGGTTGCGCTGGTGGCCGTGTATGTCGGGCTGGGTTTGTTGGGACTGGTTCATTTCGGCCCGGCCGAGCACATCGATTTAAGTGAAGCGCTGTTCGTGCTGCTGCTGGCGCCTGAGTTCTTTATGCCGCTCAGGCAATTGGCGATTAATTATCATGACCGGGCCGCGGCATTGGGCGCGACTGACGCTATCCTGGCGATACTGGAGCAAGATGCCGAGGCGTTGAGTGATATAAATAAGGATACAGGCTATATCGACGAAGCAGGCCTATCAACCCTCATTCCCACGCACGGCGTGGGAATTCATGCCGCCCGCCCCTCAACGCAGCGCGTTGACACAGCATTCCCGCGCAGCGCGTGGGAACGAGATGAGGATAATAAAACCTGTCTAATCGAATTTAACAATGTCAGCAAATCTTACGGCAAGCGGCAGGTCTTAACCGGCATCAACCTGCACATTGCCGCCGGTGAAAAAATAGCCTTGGTTGGCGAATCGGGCGCAGGAAAAACGACGCTTTTAAACCTGCTATTAGGTTTTGAGACGGCAACAGAAGGCAGGGTAATGCTTAACGCCCTGACAGTTAACCGCGAATGCGCCGCAAAAGCCATCGCCTGGGTCGGGCAAAACGCCTACATCTTCCACGGCACTATCAAAGACAATATCGCGCTGGCCGATCCGGATGCGTCCGAACAGCGCATTGTTGACGCGGCGCAGGCGGCAGGCGTGACTGAGTTCAGTACCCAATTGCCGGAAGGCTTGCTAACCCGGATTGGCGAGCGGGGTTACGGCTTGTCAGGCGGACAGGTGCAAAGAATCGCGCTGGCCCGGGCGTTTTTAAAAAATGCCGACCTTGTGTTGCTGGATGAACCGACCGCCAATCTCGACGCCGCCAACAAGACCGCGCTGCTGGATGTGATCGATCAACTGTTTGCCGATAAAACCCTGATCGTCGCCAGCCATGATCCGGACGTGATCCAGCGCATGAACAGGCGGATAGCCTTGCAGCGAGGACGGCTGTCGTCATGAAAGATTTATGGTTTTTCCTGAAATTATTCAAACCGCAGAGAGGCTGGTTAGCGGGCGGAATAGGCCTGTCGCTGCTGACGGCATTGGCTTCTATCGCCTTATTGACATTATCGGGCTGGTTTATCAGCGCTTCGGCGATAGCCGGATTGGTCGCTGTTGACGGCAATACGCCGGCATTCAATTTTATGCTGCCTGCCGCGCAAATACGCGCTTTGGCGATTATCCGAACGTTGGGACGTTACGGCGAACGGGTAGTGACCCATGAGGCGACTTTCCGGGTAGTGGCGGGAATCCGCAGCTGGTTTTTTCGGCAGCTTATCCCGCTGGTTCCGGGGCGTTTGTCGGCCCTGCGCAGCGGCGATTTACTGTCGCGCATGACCGCGGATATTGACGCTTTGGACGCGCTGTATTTGCGCTTGCTGGCTCCTGCCGTTGTCGCGGCAATCGGCGTAACCGCCGTTACCGTCTTCTTGGCTTTTTATGCGCCGGTCATCGGCCTGACTACCGGCCTGATGTTGATGATCGCCTCGCTGTGGACGCCGTGGATTTTTAACCGATTGGGACGTGCCAGCGCGGAAGAAATCGTAGTCTTGGCGGCAAATTTCAGGATACGGCAACTCGATATGCTTCAAGGCTTGGCGGATTTAATCGCCAATCGGGCTTACCGGCGCTTTAGCGATAAGCTCGGCCGGTTTTCCGATTTGATGATTAACATCCAGCGTCGGAACAACCGCTTGTCGGCGATTTCTTCCGCATTCACCTCATTACTGTCGCAGCTGACATTATTAATGGCGCTGGTGCTTGCGGCGATTGCATTTAAAGACGGCCTGCTATCGGGAGCGGATGCCGCCTTGGCGGTTTTTTGCGTGATAGCGGCTTTCGAGCTGGTGACGCCCTTGCCGCAAGCCATGCAAATGCTGGCGAAAACCCAAAAAGCCGCCAGGCGCATCAGGCAGGTTGCCAAAATGCCGCCGACGATTATACCCAGCACGGCCTGTTGTCCCCCTCTCCCTTCGGGAGAGGGCTGGGGTGAGGGATTTCAAAGGCGATTGCCAGACAAATATGATTTGCAGTTAAACGAGGTAAGTTTCCGCTATGCGGAGCAGCAGGACAGGGTGCTGAAAAACATCAGCCTGACGATTCCGCAGGGCGGTAAAATCGCCATCGTCGGCCCCAGCGGTTCGGGCAAAACCACCTTGTTGCACTTGTTAATGCGTTACTACGACCCTGAACAGGGCCGTGTGTTATTGGCCGGACAAAACATCGGCCAATTCGATGCCGATGAATTGATGCGCTGTTTTGGCCTATTGTCCCAGCGCAGCCAATTGTTCGCCGCCACGATTAAAGAAAACCTGCTGATTGCCAAACCGGATGCCTCGGCAACGGAACTGAATGCGGCGATTAAAGCCGCGGGATTGGAAAGCTTTATCGGTTATCTGCCGGAAGGCCTGGCTACCTGGGTGGGCGAAAGCGGCGTGAAAGTGTCGGGAGGCGAAGCGCGACGCATCGCCCTGGCAAGGCTTTATCTTAAAAATGCGCCGATATTGATGCTGGATGAGCCGACCGAAGGCTTGGACAGCGATACGGAACGGGATGTATTTACCGCGCTGGCGGATTTTGCCGGGGATAAAACCGTGATCATGGTGACTCACCGCGAGGCAGGCTTGGGCTTGGTCGATAGCGTCTATAAAATGGAACAGGGCGTTTTGCGAGCCTTGTGACTTTCTGGTTATAAGGATTTTGCAAAAATAACTTCCGCTTACGGTTCCCTCGCTCCACGCTCGGTATTTGCGGGCTGTCGTCATTATGCAGACCTTCCAGGTTTTTAAAGCCTGGAAGGTCTAATACAGGCGGGACGTTTCGAATGGAGCAACAGGCTCCCATCCTGCTGAATTCGAAAGTTACCCTATCCCCTTCGGCCACGTTCAGGACAGGCATGGCGCTGGATAGCTATTTCCGGGATGGCGGCTTTGGGGCGGAGTTGTGGATAACAATGAGCTGCCATTAAGTTAAGCGCTAATTGTTGCAGGGTGGATGCGCTTTTCTCTTAACTTAGGAATGTGTGCGAAATAACTTGAGAAAGTTGCTAATGGCCGGAGTGCAAGCTTCGCCTGCAAGCGCAAGCGAAGCTTGCACTCCGACTGAAAATTTATCGGCGCGAGTTGTTCAAGTTATTTCATGCTCACGCCTTAATGGCAGTGGCGTAGCGCGTGGGAACGAGTCCAATCATGGCGGGGGAGCTGAGGGTAAGCGTCGGTTTTCATCCCGTTATCAAAGTCCGGGCGGTGCAACTGTACCTTTGTAGGCTGTTGTTTTGCAATAGGAATTTCGGCTGTTTGCGGCGCGGTCGCTGAGATTGCCGTCATTTCCCCCAAAAAACACGAAATAACCTGAACAAAACAAAGATTTCCTTTATAAATCAACATACGGCGCACTTTAACTCGATTATTTCTCAAGCTGTTGATTTAACAGGGAACCTTAAAAGTCGTCCGATTTTGCAATAACGCGCCGCAACAGCGGTTTGCACTGGGTAATAAATATCCCAAGCAGGTTATTTTTTGCCGGTTTCAACTTCGGACAACATTACAACCCTGTTCCGGCCTTCGTTTTTTGCACGATACATGGCCTGGTCGGCGGCTTCGATCATGTCGGTGTACTGGGTATAACGCCGATGGTACACGCTGACTCCGATACTGACGGTCAGAAGATGACCGTGAAACCGTTGGCTCATGAGCTTGCCGCGGCGCTCAATTTCCGATCTTATGCGTTCGGCATAGCCGTAGGCGCCTTTTTCATCGGTATTTCTAAGGACAAATAAAAACTCTTCTCCGCCATAGCGGCCGATGAAGTCCCCCGGACGGGTCAAGCCGCGCAAAATATCGGCAACAATCTTTAAGGCATCGTCTCCGGCCTGATGCCCGCAGGTGTCGTTAAACAGTTTGAACTTGTCTATGTCGACAAAACCAATCGCGATGTTGGCCAATTTGGCTTCGTCGCCTTGAAAAATTTCGGTCAGGAAATTGTTGACCATGCGCTTGTTGAAAAGCTGCGTTAAATGGTCGATCTGCGCGTGTTGTTTCTGCTGGAGGTATTGCTTGGCATTAAACATGGCGATTCCCAATTCGTAGGCAATGGGCATGATTTCCGGCAGTAAGGGTTCGCGTAGCGGTTTTTTCGACTGTGAATTATCGGCATAAAGCACGCCGACCAGACGATTGTGATGCAATACCGGCACTGCGATAAACTCGCCGGTGTTTAAGCGTTGAAGTATGGGGTTGTCGCGTTCTACGCGGGTATTAACGATGACGGCTTTTTTTTCGCGCAGGCAGGTTAACAGCAAGCCGGAAAGGCCGCTCATGTCGATCTCGAAGGGTTGCAGCGCTGCGGGCAATATGGATTTCGGCCACCAGTATGCGGCGATCAGGCAGCGGCGCTTAGGGTCGATGGTGAACATGATGCTGCGCTCGAAACAAAATTCGTTCTGTAGCGCCTCCAGGGTTCGGGGTATAAAGTCGTCAGGGTTAAGGCTGTGATGGGGCGCGGTTAAGCAGGATGACGGTTTCCTGCCGGAGACGCCGGTCGCGGCAAAAGGTTTGTCGTCGCTTATCTGGCTTAGGTTAATGGTCGCTTTAACCAGAGTGGCTCGTAACGTGGTTAAGCCGGGCAGCCGGATGTCGTAGAATGCTTGGGTGATTTTCATATCCTGATCTACTTGTTGCAGGAGCGCTTCAAGATCCAGTCGGTCAATGTCGAGGGTTTCCAGTACGGCGCTTTGCAATTTCGAGTGGCTATCGTGGCTAGCCGAGCCGATGCCCTGTATCCAGGCGATGTAGTTGGCGAAGGAAACGATGGCAATTTCCGTTTTATAGTTGGCGTACCCGGATGTTTCGACCGGTTGGTTATGGTGGAAAGCGACGATTGCCATGATCGGCGCCGGTAATTGCCACTCCAGACATAAAACATGGCCGATCTCGGTATGGGTCGCTCCGAAAAAACGACGTTCTTCTTCGATGGATGAATGCCCGCTTTTATCCGCGGAGTCGATAAAGTCGCTATAAGTCACGCGCCCGTATGTTTCCAAGACTATTTTGCCTATATCGTGTAAAAGCCCTCCGGTATAAACCAAGTCCGGGTCCGGATAGTTGAGCGCGAGGGCTATTCTCCGGCTTAATGAGGCTACGTAAAGGCAATGCTGCCAGAAAAATAATAAGTCGAAGGCCCGCTTCGAGTCTTGTTGAATCAGCTTGTTATAAAGCAGCAGGTTTATCGCAAGCTGACGCACGCTGGAAAATCCCAGCAGGGTCACTGCGCGGTTAATGGCGGTTATTTTGTTGGGTAGGGCGTAAGCCGCGGAATTGACCTGTTTCAGGATTTTTGCCGCCAGCACCGGTTCTGTTTCTATGATTAAGGATAAGTGTTCGATCCTGGCGTTGTCGTCATTGGTGAGCTTTAAGAGTTTGAGGGCGACCGAAGGGACGAGACGCAGGTGTTTGATTTCATCCTTAAGGATTGAGCGAGCCGCTTTTTTTATGAGTTCGGTGTGGTCCTTGTCTTCGTCAGTCATGACATCTTCTCTATTGCTATAAATGGTTAAAGTTTAATAAGTTTTTAGGGGAAAGTGTGAGAATTGTCAGTCAATATCTTTAACTGGGGCATTTAGAAGTATGCATGAAATAACTATTTGCAAATAGCACCGCCACTATTCCCAGACCTGGCAGGTTTTAAAAGCCAGCCAGGTCTAACTTGTGAAGCATGGTTTATGCGCATTTCTTAAGATTTTCGGCGGGCGCTTAGGGATGAAGAAATTTATGCACCCTACACTTAAATCGAGTTATATATAAGGCTGAGCGTAGCGCGGGGAAGCGATAAATAACATCAAAAAGCAGTCGCGATGGCCGACCGGTACAAAATTTTCTGAATACATAGCGATGGTTTACAATATCGGCCGATACCTTCGCGCCTAGAGCGGGGTTGCAAATAGACAGGATGTAAAATTATCAGATGAAAAAATTAAAATGCGCTGTTATCGGCACCGGTTACCTGGGCAAGTTTCACGCGGAAAAATATGCGTCGCTGCCTGATTGCGAGCTGGTTGCGGTTGTCGATATTAACGAGGCTGCGGCTAAGGACGTCGCCGAAAAGCACGGCGCAACGGCGCTGACCGATTATCAATCGCTGTTAGCGGAAGTCGATGCGGTCAGCATCGTGGTGCCTACGACACTGCACCATCAGGTCTCCAGGGATTTTCTCAATGCCGGCGTTCATGTGCTGGTTGAAAAGCCGATTACGGTAACGGTTGCCCAAGCCGATGAGTTGATCGCCATTGCCAAGGCAAAAAAACTGATTTTTCAGGTCGGGCATCTGGAACGATTTAACCCGGCGGTATTGGGCCTGGACAAGGAAGAAAAACCGCTGTTTATCGAATCCCACCGCTTGGCGCCGTTTAATCCGCGCGCCAATGACGTCAGCGTGGTGCTGGATTTAATGATCCACGACATTGATATTATTTTAGCCTTGGTCGATTCCGAGCTGGAACGTATCGATGCCAGCGGCACGGCGGTTTTGACGCAAGGCACCGATATTGCCAATGCCCGGCTGCTGTTTAAAAACGGCTGCGTGGCTAATGTGACGGCCAGCCGGATCAGCATGAAGATGGAGCGCAAAATGCGCATGTTCAGGCCGTCTTCCTATGTCTCTGTGGATTTCCAGAATCGTATTTTGACCAAACACCGCACCGGCAAAGGTGAAATGTTCCCCGGCATTCCGGAAATAGAAACCGAAGAATCGGTTTTTGAAAGCGGCGATGCCTTGCTGGAAGAAATCAAGCATTTCGTTAATTGCATTCATAGCGGCAACAACCCGCTGGTTTCCGGTGAAGCGGGAAAAAGAGCGCTGGAAACGGCGATAGCTATTACACGGTTATTGGGCGATAAATAATCGGGATTAATAGTTCCCACGCTTCGGCGCTCGTCTTTAATACACAAGTGTTTATGAGACACCGTCTTCTGGCATGGATGCCGGAATTCTCATTCCCACGCGCCGCGTGGGAATGCCGTCAAGGCGCGCTGCGCCGCGAGTCACGGGCAACGTCGCGTATACGGGACGCAGCGCGTCCAGCCCTGCATTCCCACGTAGCACGTGGGAACGAGGTGTGCTTGAACATTTGTGTATAAAGACGAGCGGCTCCGACCTGGGAATTCAGTTTGCAACGCTCAGCGTTGCGGGACGCTGGAGCGTCTGTCACGGCGTTCCCACGCCGGAGCGTGGGAACGATAAATAAACTATAAAGTCTTACCCTCAACATCACAAGGCAGCAAAAAACATGATACCAATGGTAAACCTGAAGGCTCAATACCTCGAAATTAAAGATGAAATTGAGCGCGGTCTGGCTGAAACAATCGAAAATTGCTCGTTTATATTAGGGCCTAACGTTCAGGCTTTCGAAAAAGAAGCGGCCGATTATTTGGGCGTTAAACACGCCATTGCGGTGGCTTCAGGAACCGATGCACTGCATCTGGCCTTGATCGCCGAAGGCATCGGCGCGGGCGATGAAGTGATTACCACCGCCTTCACTTTTATCGCTACCGCGGAAGCCATCAAGTATGTCGGCGCGATTCCCGTTTTCGTCGATATAGATGCCAAGACTTTCAATATCTCGCCGGAAGCCATAGAAAAAGCCATTACGGCCAAAACCAAAGCGGTCATGCCGGTGCATTTGTTCGGTCAACCGGCCGATATGACGGCCATCAAGTCGCTGTGCGATCGGCATAATCTAAAGCTGATTGAAGATTGCTGCCAGTCGTTCGGCGCGAGCATCGACGGCAAGCAAACCGGCGCTATCGGCCATTCAGCGGGTTTCAGTTTTTTTCCCAGCAAGAATCTGGGCGCGTTCGGCGATGGCGGCTTGGTTGTGACCAACTCGGACGAGACTGCGGCAAAACTCAACATGTTGCACAATCATGGCTCGAAAGTCCGTTATTACCATGATGTGATCGGCTATAACAGTCGCCTTGATGAAATGCAGGCGGTCATCTTGAGAGCCAAATTAAAACGTATCGATCAATACAATCAAGGCCGCCGTCATGCCGGGCATCTTTATTCGGAATTGATGGCCGATTTGCCGTTGACCACGCCGTTTGAAGACGGTCTGGGCGAACATGTTTATCATCAGTACACGGTGTTATGCGATCGCCGCGACGAGGTGATGAAAGCCTTGCAGGATAAGCAAATCGGCTGTGCCGTATATTATCCGGTGCCTTTGCACCGGCAGAATGTGTTTCAAGAGGAATATGCGGCCGTCAGTTTGCCGGTGACCGAATTTGTCGCGGCCAACTGTTTGTCATTGCCGATTTGTCCGTCTCTTGAAGATGACACTATCAGGGAGATAGTGGCGGTTATTCGAGATGTTTTGACGGCGTAAAACTGCTGGAGTGCAGGCTTCGCCTGCAAAAAATGCAAGCGCTAAAAGTAGGCGCTTTACGACTTGCAAGGACAGATATTTGCTCCTGCAATATCTGCATTTCCCACCTCCCTGTGGGTCATGCAGAAGGTAGAGCAAGGCAGGAGCAATTGCCGAGGCGAAGCTTGCACTCCACAGCGCATAGCTGATCCAGCATTTTGCGCGTTCCCAAGTTCTAGCTTGGGAACGCGTGGAACAGTTGTAGAGACACGAAAAACACAAAACTTTCAGTTGAGTTTTTCTTCGTGATCTTCGTGCCTTCGTGGTGAATTAATCACTATGCTTAAGTTGATACTTTAAACAGCCCATGTCCCAACATAAACCCTTGAAAATCCTATTCAGCGCCGGAGAATCATCCGGCGACCACCATGCCGCCAATATGTTTCTTGAGCTGAAAAAACAGCAGCCGGACATAAAAGGCCTTGGCATGGGCGGCGCAAAAATGGCCCAGGCGGGCATCGATATTCGTTACGATTCGGCCAATATCGCCGTCATCGGCGTGGTCGAAGTCATTAAGCATTATGCCGAAATCCGCCGCGCGCTAAAACTGATGCAACAGCTGGTAGCAACCGAGCGTCCGGATTTGCTGGTTTGCGTAGACTACAAGGAATTCAACTTTAAGCTGGCGCGTTATGCCAAACAACAGGGCATTAAAGTTCTGTTTTACGTCAGTCCACAAGTGTGGGCATGGCGGCCGGGCCGGGTAAAAGCTTACGGCAAAGTCATCGACATGATGGCGGTGATATTCCCGTTCGAGACCGCTTATTACGATGCGGAAAGGGTGCCGGTACGTTACGTGGGGCATCCTTCGGTGGATAAAGTTCATGCCCGATACAGCAAAGACGAGGATTTGAGCCGTTTCGGGTTGGATAACAATCGGCCGATTGTCGGCTTGTTGCCCGGCAGTCGCGTCAACGAAATCAAGCGCATGTTGCCGGTCATGTTGGCTGCCGCCGAAACAGTGCAGGCCGGTTTGCCCGGATGCCGGTTTATTTTGCCGCAAGCCGATTCAATCAGCGATGAGCTGCTTGAAGACTATATTCGTCAATCGCCGCTTAAAATTACGGTAATAAAAAATCAGCCTTACGACGTGATTCAATGCTGTGATGCGGTGATGACCACTTCAGGCACAGCGACCTTGGAAATCGCCTTGTTGACAGTGCCGATGGTTATCGCCTACAAGCTTTCATCGTTGACCTATTGGTTGGGAAGATGGCTGGTTAATACGCCTTTTATAGGCCTGCCGAATATTGTGTCCGGTAAGAGCATCATAAAAGAACTGATTCAGCACGATGCGACAGCCGACAATTTGGCGGCGGAAGTGATGCGAATTTTGACTGATAAAGCCTACGCCGATGAAATGCGCCAAAACCTGTTGCAGGTTAAACAGCAGCTAGGGCAGGGCGGCGGTTCGAAAAATATGGCGCAGTTGGCGTTGGAAATGTTGAGTTAAGGACGGAGTGCAGGCTTCGCCTGCAACACTGCAATGTATAATCCGCAGGCAAGCAAAGCTTGCGCTCCAACGACAAGCTGCCTGCAACGAAAACCTGGAGTTCGAAACTTGATTTGGATGATGTATAAAGCGAAATTTCAAACTATGATAAAGTTAGAGCAAGCAAAATATAAATCAGAATGAAGGGGTAAAGATGGAAATTGGAACTGCATTTAAACTGCTGGCCTTCATGTTTTGGCCGTTCTTACTGGTGTTTTTATACTACCTATTTGACAGAAAAGGCTTCAAAAAAAGACTGGAGAAGTTCAAGCAAGACGGTTTTAAATAAACCTCTAAACGCATCAGGCGTATTTGCCGCTCGGTAAACGCGTCTGATGCGTTGCTATTATCCACGCTAAAAGTTAAGAAATTCGCGGCAAACAGGATTGCCAAGGTCGCCCTGGCTTAGTTAAGCCGACTTTTCGCCCCGCCAGCACTTCACCTGTTTTTTAAAACACTCATGACCCTGTGATGTACCTGAGCGCAAACTTGCACGAAATAATATCCAACTCATTGTCATCGGCTTTTATTTTAAACAATCCGCGATACGCCGCCTGCCTTGCTTCAGGCGTATTGCCCAACGCCAAATATTGTTCGTGTGCATGGATAATCGCATTATCAACCCCCTGCGCATTAGCGTCATAACTTGACCAACGATACTGTGCAGGATGACCGACCATGCCCGCACGTACAGGGTTTAAGGGGGCAGGCCCCTTTATATATTTTGAACAGAGTATCTGCCGGGCTTGGAAATCAGCACAAATTCAAACGAGATCGAGAGGGTTTCCATTAAATGCCAAGTTATTGAATGAACCCATCAAAAGTATCTGGCCTGCATTGACGTGCGACAAATTATCGTAATTTGCTGTTTCCATTCCGATGTAGGCAAGCAATGTAGGCGCAAAGACTGTTCCTTGGCCATCTTTATCAAAATAAAGCCCGGTATCGTTCTGGCATAGAAGGAAAGTAGCTTGATCAGCATAAAGACCATAATCGAGGCTATCCGTAATCGAATTTTCATACTGGAAATTGTAAGATGAAAGGTGTGCCGCACTTTTGCCTAAAACGGTTAAATCCGAGCTAAGAAGAGCATCAATTTGTGAAATATCTACGCCAAGCTGCTCGCCAGAGAAAACCATATAATCATTACTAAATTCACCGACCGAAAGCGTCGAACAAAAGTTTTTGATCGAATCGACGTTATTGGTATTGTTCGAAAGATTGACATCCACGAAGAAGTAGTCGTTGTCGCCAGATCCCCACATTGAATCTTTTCCATAGCCCCCCATTAAATAGGAGACATCATCAACCCAATCGCCTCCACTGTAATCAGCCAAAGCTTGAAGACCTGCGTCTGTTAATAAATACTTCGCAAAGGGTGCATCAAGTTTGGCTTGTGAATAATCCCCACCACAAAGAAAATCATCACCGTTACTACCAATCAAAACGTCTTCATTACCATTGCCTATCAAAACATCATCGTGAGAGCTGCCTACCAACTTATTGTTACCGTCATTCCCAATAATTACGACATTATGCGTGGAGTTGGCTGCGGTGATGTCAATGTTTTCGGAAAGAGAAATAGTATCATTAGCCAAGACAACTGCTTTTACCGAGTTTTCGGTTAAATTGAACTGACCGCCCGAGATACCTGCAAAAGCATTCAAGACCAACGTGCCATTTGTCGAATCACTCCAAGTTGTATGCATGTTATAACCTGTTGTTTGATACTCAGCTATATCCTCTGCGTATATAGCAGTACCGGCTACACCAATTACTGAGCCAAGTACTGGAATTAATGCATCGGCCAATATACCAACGCCGGCAGCTCCCAAATTAGAAATCGAATTGGTGACAATCAATCCGTCGTTATTGTCGTCAACATAAATTCTTTGGTTTAATTCAAGAGCAGTAGGATTTGTTTCTAAGGTGGAGGCAACCTTATCAAACTGAGCTCTTATAAAAGACATCTGGTGAGATGTCAAAAACGGTGAGTCTTCGTAATCCAAGAATACCGATTTCCCATAGTTATTTACAAGCCCCAAATCTGGAACAGGATCTCCACGCATTTCAAAATTTATCGCCCGTAAATCGTCTCCTTCCGGTGGCGCCTTATTAGCCGCCTCAAACGTAACTGCCTCAAACATAGTCCCAGGATGATCGTGCATGTACATCATCGCCATTTCGCCGCCCAAGCTATGTCCGGAAACATATACTTTTGTTATTTCATGGTGGCTGGCTAAATATGTATCGAGCCTTGTAAACAGCGGGGAGTACCTAGCATAATGCCCACTCATATCTGCAAGGTCATCATACCAATCAGAGGTCGCATCTGTTCCTCTGAATGTCAGGAATAAAGCATCAGAAGTCTGTGCGACTGTTGCAACAGAGGATGTGTCAAATAGCGTACCTTCATCATATGCCAGGTAATATCCGCCACTAAATGCGTACTGAGTACCCTCATTTTGTCCCGTAGAAATTCCAAGTAGATCGGACGATAAGAACTGAATTCGTGTAGTACTCAAATAGTCGAGGAAATGTGCATCTGCTGGAGATGTGGACGTAGCCATCCCTGGCAGCCCCATCAAGCCTTCAATTCCATGCACATAGCTGGCGGAGCTTAATGCAAAAAATAATTTGTAGTAGCCTCCACCGTATCCCCCATCACCGAGTGCAAAAGGAGTAGCGGTCCTCCCATCTGTTGCGATTCTAGCAACTGATAAAGAGCCAGCGCCTTCAAACAGCTCTGAAGCGGTTATGTCCGAATGAAAATACGAAGCCGTTCCAACCTCTTGATCAGAAAACTTCATATATTCAACATCAGAAAACAGCGTATCTTTTCCATTGCGAAGCAGCGTGTGATCTGCAACTTCGATGGTGTTTCCAATGGACCTAATGCCATATTCATTGAGTGCCCCGCTGAACACCGCCACATCGTGCTCCCCACCCCCGCCAATCAATACATCATTGCCCGCCCCGCCAATGAGCGTATCGTTATTTGAAGAAGTGTGCGTGTGACCATTGCGAACACTGAACACATACTTTCCATTCTGATCCAGAGCCAGCATCTGAGCCTGATTACCGGATTGCGGTAGTTCATAATAACCCTCTGTGGTTCCGGCGGAATAACCGGCTCTGGCAACAGTCCCTCCTAAACCACCGGAGCCGCCACTGGCGTTGCCGGTAGTCCAATTAATGTCTTCATAGCGATAAACGATATCAAAGTTACCTTCGCCTTTATCAAGTAATTGCAACTGGAAGGCATTCAGTTTATCGGTTCGACTGTTGTAGTATCCAACATCATCCCAGGTTACAGTCAATATCCCGCGTTCAGAATCAAGGTCGTAATAAACGCGATTTGATCCTGCCGAATGCCCGTTCGGCGTAGGCGCATTCGGTGCCGAGCCACGAGTATCCACATCGGCCCAGAATGGGGCAATAATCGGATTGGTTGTTCCCGCGTTAATAATGCCGGGCGTGAACTGGCTTGCAGGATTGGCGAAGGTGATATTTCCATTATTGTTAACGTACACTGATGAAAATGATCGACCAAAGAAGTTCAAGCCATTGGCACCAAATACGGAAGTAATGTCAATCGCGTTCGTTGATTGATCATCATTGGGAGCTAACACACCTTCACCGAAACCGGCGTTCCCGCCAAGACCCTGTTCAAGGTAATTTGAGCCAACCACTGTCGGAGTATCGCGACTAATATTGAAGGCGCCGATGCTTTGAGAGTCCCCATAGAGAAGGTCATTGCCACCCTCGCCGATAAGTCGGTCTGAGCCGTCACCTCCAACCAGGATTTCTCCATTGCTTGTTCCGAGGACAATATCATCGCCATTCGTGCCAACTTTCGTGGTTACATTGCCTGTGCTCACAATAACTGCATCTGCTCGGATTGCACCGGACGGTAAAGTGCCGTCTGCGTTGCGAACATTGAGTGTGGTAATTTGGGTGACCCCGGTCAGATCAAGGGCGCCTGACGTCGCCATTAGCGAACCATTTCCCGAAAGAAGTGTTGCGCCTCCGAGTGCGCCAACGCTTGGGGTCTGTACGGTAACGTTATCACCGACTGCGATATGCCCAATTTGGCTTAGCGATAGAGAGGAAAGATCGAGTTGCTCGGGAGTGATTGAGCCAGAGGTCGTATTGATTCTGACAATGCTTGCACCATCTCCCCTCAAACTTTGAATTGAACTCAGTTGAAGTACGGTAAACGTGACATCCGAACGAATTTCGATGTGCTCAATACCGGTGATGTCATAGTTGGTCAGATCCGCCGTGCCATAAACGTAGAGGGTGTCATCTCCATCGCCGCCAATGATGATTTCTGCGGCGCCGTCTTCATCCTCGTTGAGGTTCTGACCGTTGAGGTTGGTGAGCGGGAATCCAAGTGCTGCGGTATCCGCAGCAGAATCTACCTTGCCGCCGCCGGAAATATCGCCAACTATAACAAAAGTATCGTCGCCCGCGCCGCCATTCATGCTATCCAGGCCTGCGCCGCCACGCAGCACATCGTTACCATCGCTACCGACCAGGATGTCATTGCCAGCGCCGCCTTCGATGCGGTCGTCGCTGGCATCGCCTGTAAGGGTTTCTGCCGATTCCGTACCGATCAGCAGTTTACCCGCCACATAGGTGCCGCCGCCATGAGTGGCATCCACATTGCCGTCTTTGTCTTGTACGTCAAGGGTGACGTATTTACTGGCCAGGTTAAGCCTACCTGTCGCGGTAGATGCTTTGAGTGTACCCTCGCCGGAAAGGTATTGCAGGCTGTCTACATCGGCCTGATCAAGCACTACGGTAACGCCGGAACCCACGTTGAAGGTGTGAAAATCTGTAAAGCTCATGTCGGAAAGATCGAGGGTGACCGGGTCGGCGCCGCTGTTAATAATGTTGAGCACCGATTCGCCATCGCCAAAGATGACGGAAAGATCAAGGGTCGCTAATTGCTGGGCGCTGATAGTAACGGTGGAGTTGACCTGGAACTGGGTAATGTTGGCGAGGGTGACGCCGGTGAGGTCAACATTGCCGTATATGACCAGACGGTTGGTGCCCGCGCCGCCGTCTATGCTTTCGCCGCTTACCGCTTCATTAACAGCACGGCCATTGAGGTCGGCCAGGGTAATGACGCTGGAAAGGTCGATACCGCTGCCGCTGGGGTTGGTGATGTCGGATTGGGCATACTGGCTTGCCGCCGTTTGGCCGACCACAACGACGATGTCGTTGCCGGTTCCGGTGTTGACGTTATCGGCACCTTCGCCGGGGCGAATGATGTCATTGCCGACGCCGGTGTTGATGGTGTCGTTGCCAGCCAAGCCGGTGACGATGCAATCGTTCAGAGCAGTTTGGAAGTTGATGTTGTCTGCACCAGCCGAACCGGTAATGATGGTGGTTTCGGCAACCTGAGTCACCGTAAACGTCGGAGCAGGAGCAGTGACTTCACTCGCTTCCATATTGCTAGCTGCGGTAGCCGCATCATCCGTGGTGCTGTTTGGGTCAAGATCGCCGATCATGGCTTTGTTGGCAGCGGTATCAAAAGCAGTACCGATAAAGCCGGATTGGATAGCGGTCAAATCCCCGCCTGCCGCCGCTACAAGTAGCTTATTAGCCATATCTCCTTGGGCAACCGCTTGCGCCTGGGCGATGTTGATCATCATTGCGGTGATATTGCCACCCGTAGTGACGGCTTTATCCACATTGTCGGCTGAGGCAGCCGACATCGCAGCAAAGCTGTCCGCCAAGCCTGCGACTTTGCCTGCCGCTGCTATCAGGTTTGCGTTACCCGACAACGTGACGCTTTCATTCATGATGCTTTTCAGCATGGCTTTGTCGCTAAAACTGATTACGCCATTGCTGTCTTTGGCAATGGCATTGATCATTGCTTTTACCAAGGAATCCATAACAGCGGACGTCTCCAGTTTGTCAGCGCCACCTGCTGCGCCGGTCAGGGTTTGACCTGCGGCCACTATAAAGTTGGCTATCTTGGCGGCTTCTGCCTGCAATTGCGCGCCCAGCGTCCGTTGTTCGGCGGAGACGTTAGCATCCAGGGCGACGGCTAACGGATCGAAAGTGGTGAGATCAAATTTGCTGGCATCCAGACCGAGCGCCTTGGCGACGGTTTTCTGCGCCTGCTCGGCGCTTTGCCCTTTTTCTACGAAACCCTGTTGCAAGGTGGTCAGTGGGTTGATGACCGTGGAACCGGCCGGCGCGGTTAAGCGGCCTTTGAAAGGCAAGTTGGTGGAGATGTCGGTGCCGCCGGTTGTAATTAGCTTGCCAAAGGTTCCCTGAGGCATGGTGAAGTTGCCTTTGGCATCTGTGGTTGCACTGGGTTCATTAGGGCCTTGCTTGCCATCGCCATCCATATCGGCAAATACGGTTGCGCCGGACAGGTAGCCATCCACAGCTTTGCCGCTCAGTGCGGTGTTGAAGATGGCTTTGGCTGAGGTAACGCTGTCGGCCGAGGCGGTGACGGCCTTTAGGGCTTGTTGCAGGGTTCCCAGGTCTGTGGCGGCGCCGCCTTTGTCAACAGAGTAATATTTTGATACTTCAATCCGGTTGTCAAACAGTGTTGCGGCGCTGCCCCAGATGACATCGGTATGATCGATGCTATCCAGGGTGGCTATAGTCCAGTCGATCATTTTACCCAAACTTTGTCCGACTGCCATTTGACCGACGATATAGCTGACCGCTCCGGCTTTGGCGGCATCGGTTGCGGAACTGCCGACCAGATTGTCGATAATTTTTGTGGCGACGTCGATGTTGTATGCAGTGGCTGCCGCTCCCCAGTTGGCATTTCCCGGCGAAACGGATGAAAGAGCCTGGGTGAGTTCTGAAATAATGCTGGCCTGGGTGGCGCCGGCTGCCATTTTATCGACGATGTAAGTGGTTGCCCATGCCTTATCTGTGGCGGAAGCCCTGCTGCCGACCAGGTCGTTGATAAAGGCATCGGCAAACTGGGTCGAGGCAAGATTTGCGTCATAACTTTTGCCAAAGAAAGCAGCGGCGCCGGATAGGGTCTGAGCCAAGTTGAATACTGAATTGCCGGCTGTCACGCTGTTTTCAAACTGTGCCAGAAAGGTTGCTCCCGGTGCGGCGTTAAACATCGCCTGGGTCAGTTGTAAAATTTTGGTCTGTTGATCTGTTGTAATCGCCATTGGTATTGTCCCTTTGGATGTTGGCTGCATGTACGGCATTAGTAATTAATTATTGTTATGCACTCTTGCCGTTGAACAAATCCGATTCAGCCGCGCTGTTATTGTGAAGCACAGTAAGTCGTCGATGTACTTATTCGATCAGAAGGCAACGCAGTCGGAGAGTGGGCCTTATTGATAATAACAATTTAGCCGTCAAGTTGAGTTGACAGGTTCATGGCTTTTCTATATTTTGCTGTTATGCCCGCCTACGAATTTTCTGAATACATCAAACAACGCGCCAATACGCTTGGCCTGAGTCTGTCCGAGCTGGCCAGGCAGACCGGTATTTCCCGGCAAGGGTTGTATGGCTTGCTGGATGGAACGACAGAGCAGGCGAAAATTTCAACGCTGATTGCTTTGGCAAAGGCGCTGCAAGTGCATCCGATGGTGTTGTTTCGACAGCTGCTGCATCAGTTGGATTTCCCTAAATTCTCTACGACTTCTGCCAAGTATCGATTTGATGCCAGCGGCTTTGTTCAGGATGTGACGATTCCGGATAATACAACGGTGTTGACCGATCAGGTGTTTACCAAGATTTGGGAGATTCAGAATATCGGTCATGTCGATTGGGTAGGGCGGAAATTGGTCTGTATGGATCGGAAGGCGGATATTCCTTTTGTTTCCGACCACATTGCCGCGCCTAAAGCTCGGCGCGGACTGGTACCAACCCAGCGCGTTATTGATATTCCTGAAACGCTGCCGGGCGATTCGGTAATTTTAAGCGTGGAGTTTACTGCGCCTTCTTATCCTTGTTCGCTGATTTCCTATTGGAAAATGACCGATGAGCATGAGGAAATTTGTTTTCCCGAAACCGAAGGTTTGTCGTGCATGGTGCATGTGGTCAGTTTGTAAGGAATGGACACGAAATTCGCCCTACACAGCAGTATTGGGCTTCGCATCCCATGCGCATCAATTTAAGCTGACCATTACACGATTTACCGTATAACAGGAGTGCAAGCTTCGCCTCTGCAAATGCTCCTGCATGATCCACAGGGAGGTGGGAAATGCAGATATTGCAGGAGCAAATATCTGTCCTTACAGTCTAAAGCGCCTACTTTGGGTGCTTGCCCGCAGGCAATACATCGCATAATTTGCAGGCGAAACCTGCACTACATCCTTAAGTTGATGAATATAACTTAAGACGTCCTTTACGCCTTATAACTGCGAATACTTGAGGCAGGTAACTAATCAGATAGATATGCAGCGTATTTAGTGCTAAATTAAGCATTAAATATAGCGTCAAATTTCCATTGGAGAGTTCTCATGGACACCATTTACACTGATAAGACCGTAAGCGTCACCGAATTAAAACGAAATTTTGCCGACGTCATCAAGCAGGCGGACGAATGCCCTGTCGCCATTCTCAACCATAACAGGCCGGAAGCTTATTTATTGCCTGCCGCGCATTACGAACGTCTGATGGCCTATGTGGAAGACTTGGAGGATGCGAAACTAATCCAAGAGCGTGCCAACGGCCCGTTCATCGAGGTGAATCTGGATGAGCTATAAGCTACGCTTTCACGAGCTGGCACTGGCAGAGTGGAATAAACTGGACAACAGCATACGCGAACCACTCAAAAATAAACTTGCAGAACGGCTGAATAACCCACGGGTTCCAGCCGCCCTTGCTGGGATGCGCGACTGTTACAAGATCAAGCTATCTCGTGTCGGATATAGGTTGGTGTATCGGGTTGAGGACGAAACCGGTTTTGTTGCTGTGCTAGCAGTTGGCAAGCGTGACAAGCTGAAGGTTTACGATACGGCAAAGTCAAGACGTTGATTTTCTCGCTTTTCAATCTTCAGATTGGGAGCCTTAAAATAGAAACTTTCGGCAACCGCTCCTGCGTCGCCTAAAGAGGCTATTGTTGGCGCTTTACCTCCTGCATAACCCACAGGGATGTGGGGATGGATTATTTCCTGTCCAGAGTCGCAGCTTCGTGAAACAGGAAGTTGGAGCTTGGAAACCAGTCAAATAACTATAATAATCAGCTATGATCCAACTTTTATTTTTGCTATGCGCTTTGGGAAGCCGTTCGGTTTATGCGACCGAGTCCACACAGCCGGGCAGCAAGCCACTGACTTTAGATACATTGGTTGTTACAACGCCACGCCTTTCAGACTATTACAACGCGGCTACCGACACCGCTACCCGTACCCCAGCATCGACACTGGCAGTACCGTTTTCGGTAGGCGTGGTCAACCAGGCGTTGCTGCAAGACAGCATGGCTTTGCGCCTGGAAGACACCGCGATGTTTGTCAGCGGCGTACAACAAAGTTCTGCCGATTCCGGCTTTAATACCGATTTGCGGATACGGGGTTTTACGACAATCGGTAGCGCCTATCTCGATGGCGTGCAGGACAATCAGCATTTTCAGGTCAGGGATATGGCTTTGGTTGAAAAAATTGAGATTTTAAAGGGGCACTCTTCGGTGCTGTACGGTTCCGGTTCGCCGGGCGGCACAGTCAATTACATCAGCAAAAAACCTCAGGAGCAGTTTAAACACTCGCTCAGTTATGAGACGGGCAGTTATGATTTTAATCGTGCAGTTGTCGATAGCACCGGTCCGTTGAATCAAGATAAAACGGTACTGTATCGTGTGATTGCCGCCGGACAATTGGCTGATGATTTTCGTGACAACATTACTCATGACAGGGCAACGATTGCATCATCGTTAACCTGGAATTATCAGCCGGGCAGTGCTCTGGATGTCGGCTTTGAATACGGTTATCAAAATCAGCCCTATCGGTTCGATAATGTTTATACTCAAAATCATGTGGTTTACGACCGATCATACGTCGATCCACGTACCGGTTCCGATAGGAAATATTGGCGTTTTAGCGCGGCACTCAAACAAGAATTATCGGATAACTGGTCAGTGCACTTTGCTAGCCATTACTTTCATGTTGAGCGTGAAGATTTGTTGTTCGGTTTTTATACTTTTAAAACACCAACTAAGCTTAGCGGCTATTACCGTGATATTCATGACCATTATGACCAGTATAATTTACGCTCTGAAATTCACGGCCGGATTGACATATTTGGCAGCCAGCATCATCTGGTTGGCGGCGTCGAACGGAATGCCGCTGATGATCGCCTGAACAGTGATCGTCGCATTGGCGGCTATACACTCGATGTTTATAATCCTGTTTTCAATTACCCCATTCCGGCGACTACCCGCTTGGATAAGGATCTAACCCAGTTGGAATACGGCTTTTATTTAAACGACCAGATCGATATAACGCGGTTTTGGCATATTACGAGCGGAGTACGTTTCAGTTTGTTTGATGGCGATAGTTTTCAAAACGATATATTTGTGCCTGTAACCGATCAAAATGCGTTTACTTATAATGCAGGCTTGTCGTTTACTCCGGTTGATAATGTAGCCGGGTATTTTAGTTACAGTCAGTCGTTTCAACCCAACTCGGGAACTGACCGAAATCTCAAGTTCTTGCCCGCTAAACAAGGCGACATGTACGAGCTTGGCGTTAAATCGGCTTGGTTCGATAAGCGTTTGAGTACGTCCGCAGCCATATATCAACTGACTCAAAATAATCTACCGGGACGAGATCCGCTAGACCCGGACTATTCGGTTGCTAACGGTGCGGTACGTGGCCGCGGGTTTGAGTTGGATGTCAGCGGGCAAGTTTTTGAACGATTGCAAATAGTCGCCAATTACAGTTTGATGGATACCGAGTTTATCCGGCATCCCGTCTGGCGAGGCAATGTGTTTCGCAGCACTCCCAAACATAGCGGTACGCTGTGGGGACATTATCAACTTCTCATCGCCGGTTTGCCCGGTCAGTTTAAAATCGGTGGCGGTTTGGTGTTTGTTGGCAGGCGCTTTGGCGATGATGCGAATAGTTTTGAAGTGCCGGGCTATGTGAGGCCCGATCTGGTTGCTCATTATCAATTGAAGCAATTCGATTTTCGTTTAAAAGTTGAAAATATACTGGATCAACGTTACGTCAGTAGCTCAATATTTGATGATACTGTTATTCAAGGTAATCGTCGGACTGCTTTATTTTTGGTTGCGATGAAGTTTGATTAAGGGATCGTTAAAAAATAAGTCAGTTCGCTGGTTCCCAAGCTTGGGAACCAGCAACCAAGAGCCATTGCTTAATAGCGCGGCACCGAACTATCGCAATCGGAAGACCAGGCATCGATTCCCCCTGCTAAATTCGAAACATTCTTAAATCCCGAATTAACCAGATACATGCAGGCTTGCGAGCTACGCACGCCATGATGGCAAATGACGACCATTTCTCGCTGCGGGTTCAACTCGCCCAATCGTTGCGGGATTTGATTGAGCGGAATTAACACGCTGTTTTCTATGCGGGCGTATTGAAATTCATTAGGCTCCCTGACATCCAGCAAAAACAGATGCGGTTCATGTTGAATTCTGGTTTTTAACTCGGTTGCTGATATTTGTTTTATGGACATGGTTATCCTTTGTTAATAAAATTTTCTAAACGGTGCATGGCAACGGCCATTTTATCTATGGATGTCGTATAAGCAAAGCGGACATAGCGATTAGCTTCGTTTGTTCCAAAATCCTTGCCCGGTGTTATTGCAACGCCTTCGGCTTCCAATAAATCTAGGGCGAATTGGTAGCTGTTATCAGTGAATTTTGAACAGTCGGCGTAAATATAAAATGCGCCGTCCGGTTTGATGGGGATTTTAAAGCCCAGGCGCAACAATGCCTCATAAAGAAAATCTCGTCTGGCTTCAAATTCGGTACGCCTGAATTCAAGCTCGGCCAGCGTGTCCTCATCAAATGCGGCCAGTGCGGCATATTGCGAATGGGTTGCCGTGGCGATAAAGATATTCTGCGCCAGCTTCTCGGTGGCATCGACAAATTCCTCAGGCGCTATCAACCAGCCGACGCGCCAGCCGGTCATGCCGAAATACTTGGAAAAGCTGTTGATAACAAACACGTTATCGCTAAAGGCCAGCGCGGTCGCCGCATTTTCGCCATAAACCAAGCCGTGATAAATCTCGTCGGAATAAAAGCAGCCGCCTAACTCATTAACGGTGTGAATGGCTTGTTTTAATTGCTCGGGGGCGATGACCGTGCCGGTAGGGTTTGACGGCGATGCAATCAACGCGCCTTTAGTGGCTTTAGTCCAATGCTGTTTAATGCGCGCGGCGGTCAGCTGATAGCGGCTCGCGGCATCGACCGGAACGGTTCTGGCTTTGCCGTCGAACAACTTAACGAAGTTGCTGTTACAGGGATAACAGGGGTCCGCCATCAGCAGTTCTTCGGTTGGATTAAGGCTGGCCCCAAGCGCTAATAAAAATGCCCCAGAGGCTCCCGGCGTTACAAAAATACGCTTTTTGTCCACCGTCACCGAATAACGTTGTTGATAGAAGTGGGCTATTTTTTCGCGCAGCTCGGGCAATCCTGCGGCCGAGGTATATTTCACTTCGCCGGTTTTAAGATGCCTGATGCCTGCTTCAACAATGGTCTGCGGCGTAGCAAAGTCAGGTTCGCCGATTTCCATGTGAATGACATCCTTGCCCTGCGCCTCCAATTGTTTTGCGCGGCGTAGCAGCTCCATTACATAAAAGGGTGAAATCCCCTGAATCCGTTTTGCCAGTCGTGCGTTCATAATATCAAAACTAATCACAAAAGCGGTAGATCATACCAATAAACCTTGCTATCCGGGGGCTATTCTGCTAAAAATGCGCGGTTTTATTTAATCTTGTCTTAGGAGTTAATGGATGACCGATAGTTCTAAAACTGGCGCATCACCTTTCAGTTTTAAGCCTTATCAAGAAAAAGAGGGCGAAGAATATATGAATAATGCTCAATTAGAGCATTTTGAGACTATTCTTAAAAACTGGAAAGGCGAATTAATGCACGAAGTAGATCGCACTGTGCATCATATGCAGGATGACGCATCGAATTTTCCCGATCCTAACGACCGAGCGTCTCAGGAGTCGGAATTCAGTCTGGAATTAAGAACCCGCGATCGTGAACGACGGCTGATCAAAAAAATCGATGAATCCCTTAAAGAAATCGAATCCGGGGATTATGGTTTTTGTGAGTCTTGCGGCATTGAAATCGGCATACGCCGTCTGGAAGCCAGGCCCACTGCCAGTCTGTGTATCGACTGCAAAACACTCGATGAAATTCGTGAAAAACAAATGGGTTAATCCTGGATAAACAACCCACCATCGGCCGGTTTGCACCTTCGCCCACCGGCCCTTTACACCTCGGTTCCCTGTACACGGCGCTTGCCGGTTTTCTTCAAGCGCGCTCGCAACAAGGCCGATGGCTGCTACGCATTGACGACCTCGACACCCCCAGAAACGTGGCAGGTTCCGCCGACACCATCTTGAAAACCCTGGAGGCTTTTGGCTTGCATTGGGACGGCGAGGTTTATTATCAAAGCCGACATATCGACGTTTACAACGATGTCATCAACGATCTGCAAAAAAACCGCCTGATCTACCCCTGTACATGCAGCAGAAAAACACTGACGGCTAGCGATAGAGGCCAAGCACAGCCCGATATATACCCCGGCATTTGCCGAGACCGGCAAGTCCTTCCTGATAGCCCTTATGCGGAACGCATTAAAACCGATAACCGTATCATTACCTTTCAGGATGAGCTGCAAGGCCTGATTTCCCATAACCTCGCCAAGCAGGACGGCGATTTTATCATCAAGCGCAAAGACCGGATTGTCGCCTATCAATTTGCCGTGGTCATTGATGATGACTTGCAACAGATTAACCATATCGTCCGCGGCTTCGATTTGCTGGATGCGACGCCTAAACAGATTTACCTGCAACAATTACTGGGGCTTTCGACTCCCGGCTACATGCATGTTCCTGTTATTGTTGACCGGCAGGGTTATAAACTCAGCAAACAGACGCAGGCAATGGCGGTTGACTTAACGTCGCCCGACCGTGTTATTTTTGAGTTGCTGGTTTTATTAAGGCAAAATCCGCCGCTTGAACTGCAACAAGCCCCGGTAACCGAGTTACTTGACTGGGCGATTGAGCATTGGAATCCGGCTTGGTTAAAAAATACCCATGCCGTTAGTTGCGACTATTAATGAGAGCGGCTACGATCAGGCCCTTTGTAAGCTAAATATTAGCATGGCTCAAACAGAAAGAATGCATGATTACCCGGTTGCGGCCTTCCTTCTTGGCGCGGTACATGGCCTGATCGGCGGCGGCGACCAGAGAGGAAAACTCCAGTCCGGCATGCACCGAATCGGATACCCCGATGCTGATGGTACTGCGCAGGATTTCGCCGTCGAATTCCATTATTAGTGCAGCATAGTTTTGACGCAGCCGGTCAGCCAATACCCAGGCATCTTTTTCGATGGTGGACGGCAGCAGAATACAGAATTCTTCACCGCCGTAGCGGGCGAAGTAGTCGTCGCTACGAATGGTTTTCTGCGCCACCGCAGCCAGCCGCCTCAATACCTCGTCTCCAGCAGGATGGCCGTAGCGGTCATTGATGGACTTGAAATGATCGACATCGATCATCATGATTGCCAGTCCATCTCCGGTCCGGGTGCATCGCGCCGACAGGCGGACAGCTTCCTGTTCCAGGCTTCGTCGATTCAGCGCTCCGGTCAGCGCGTCGCTTAATGCCAGCTTTTGAAGGTCCGCGGCAAGCCGATAATTGAGCATCAGTACGAAGCCGAAAGCCAGGCACATTTGCGCCATGCTGCCAATAAAAAAAGTCGCCGGATTGATTGAGGCTTGGGAATAAAGGCTATAGCTATGGGCGGGAGAAAGAAAAACGACTGCCGATCTGAGCAGCAACATTGTCGCAACGACCGCGAATGACGCGCCGGTAAACCAATACGCGGTACGTAACGGTTGTTCTATACGGATGAATAAGGCGCGGGCGCAGGCCGCATTGCATAAGGCGAAGACCAGAGAATTGGCGATGACGCGGGCATGAACATCAGGATGGAGGACAACGAACCAGATGCTTTGAATAAACACCAGTCCGGCCAGGAAGTATGGAATATACCGGTTGCAGTATCCGGTCTTGAAGGATTGAATGCCGTTGAATTGCAAGCCTATCCCTGTTGCCGCCAAGGTAGCGCCGACTACCAGCACCCAATCGCTGCCCGGTAACTCCTGTTGGGGATAGGAAAAGCTCAGACCCAATCCCATGCATAGCCCGCCCATTGCCCAGTGATGAACTCCGCGGGTGTTGCCGGCATGCAATCCGGCCAATGTCAGCAGGGCGGAAAACAGTAGGATCAACGCGGACATCATCACCATCATCGTGCGAGAGTCGAGATTCATTGCGTCATCCGATAGCGGCGAAAAAATTAAGTTGAATATGCACAATATGCCTAATTGAGCTTGCATTACAAGGTATTGCCTATTTCCGGTAAAAGCTACCGACCTGACCTGACCGGGCGTGGCGATGCCGGTTAGGAATGTGCATGAATAACTTGAGCGGATTTAATTTTTAAACCATGAAGAACATGAAAGATTGAACGATTCATGCACTTGATGGTAAGTGCCTAAATTAATTTAAGCAGGTCCCCCAGTATATCCTCCCGGCAGTCGGCTTGTCGTTCATGACACGATTTTATTATATAGCAGACGCACCATAAAGATAGCGCAGAATGCTTACAATCTGTCAGGAAAAACCTATTTCCAGCATTGCTGGTAATTAACCGGCTATGGCATACAATGTTGTTCGAACATCAGATCGCCCCATTACTTTTATTTTGTTGAGTCCAGGACATGAATGATTATCCAAGTAATACACCGATACGACAGCTCATTCCCGGCATTCTGCTTGCCTGTCTTTTATTGCTGGGTTTTATGGTGCTGCGCGAGTTCTTGCTCACCCTGGCCTGGGCGCTGATTATCGCCTATGTGTCATGGCCGCCTTATCGTTACGTAAGACAGCAACTCAACGGCAATGCCACGCTCAGTGCGGCGCTGATGACGGCGATTATTGCCGCGGCGATTTTCCTGACGGTCTACTGGCTGGTCGCCATGTTGCAAGATGAATTGAAAAGCGCTTATCAGACTCTGGCGAGCGGCTTCGGTCAGGATAGTTACCGTCTGCCGGACTCTATCAGCCGCATTCCCTGGTTGGGCAACACCGCGCAGCAATGGCTGGAGCGCTTGACTGACGACCGCGCGGCGGTGGCGGCGCAATTCGCGGACTGGGCGCAGCAGTGGTCGGGCGAATTCGCCAAATTCCTCGGCGGTATCGGCCGCTACATTATGAAATTGGGCGTTATCCTGGTGACGGTGTTTTTTTGTTTCCGCGACGGTGAAGAGGCGGTTAGGCAGTTGCATCAAGGCCTGGTGCGGTTTCTGGGGAAATATCAGGACGTGTACCTGGAAGCCGCCGGACACACGACCCGAGCCGTGGTTTACGGCTTGGTGTTGGCCGCGCTGGGGCAGGGCATGCTGGCCGGAGTGGGCTATGCGGTTGCCGGTGTTCAAGCGCCGGTACTGTTGGGTGCGGTGACCGCGTTATTGGCGCTGGTTCCTATGGGCGCGACACTGGTGTGGCTGCCAGTCAGTATTATGCTGATAATGACCGAGCAAGCCTGGCAAGGCATAGGGCTGTTGCTCTGGGGTTTTCTGGCGGTGAGTACCGTGGATAATGTGATCCGGCCGTTGGTCATCAGCGGCGCGGGCCGGATACCGTTCCTGGTGGTGTTGTTCGGCGTACTTGGCGGGCTTTCGGCTTTCGGCGCTATCGGCCTGTTTTTAGGTCCGGTGATTTTGGCCGTCCTGCTCGCTGTGTGGCAAGCCTGGTTGAAGCTGCAACAGCATGAGGAACAACTACCGGGATCGGCGGCTTCGGCGGACCGGGAACTTCAGGTCGGCTGGCATACCCTGTCGGTCGAGGCAACGCTGTCGGCGCAGGACACGGACTCAGTCGTCGGTTTGAGCGAAAAAGCCGCAGCAGAACGGCTGCACCGTTACGGCGCCAACCGGCTGGACGAAAAACCGCCGCGCCCCGCCTGGCATTTACTGCTATCCCAATTTAAAAGCTTTCTTATTCTGGTGCTGGTAGTCGCGGCGGTCTTGGCCGCCACTATCGGTGATTTGGCGGACGGCGCAGTGATTCTGACGGTTGTGGTCATTAATGCGCTGCTGGGGTTTTATCAGGAGTTTCAGGCCGAAAAATCGCTGGCGGCGCTTAAGAATATGCTCGCGTTGCAGGCCAAAGTGCGCCGTGACGGCCGCATCGTTCAACTGCCTGCCGAGCAGTTGGTGCCGGGGGACATCGTTATTCTGGAACCGGGCGACAAGATCCCGGCAGACGGCCGTATTATTTCCTGCCACACGCTGGAAGTCGACGAGTCCGCGCTGACCGGCGAGTCGGTACCCGTTGTCAAACACCAGCAGGCATTAGGGTCGACTGCAATGCCGCTCGCCGAGCGCGGCAACATGCTTTATATGAACAATGCGGTTACCCGCGGGCGTGCCGAAATGGTGGTGACAGCGACTGGCATGGATACCGAGATCGGCAAATTGGCGGGGCTGTTGGCGGAAGCAAAAGACGGCGAGACCCCGTTGCAAATACAGCTCGACAGTCTGGGCAAGCGTCTGGCCTTGATTGCCGTTGCGATTATCGGACTATTGTTTATGAGCGCCTTGTACCGCGGCGAACCGCTGATCCAAACAGCGTTTACCGCGATTGCATTAGCCGTGGCAGCCATTCCCGAAGGACTCCCCGCCGTAGTCACGGTAACCCTGGCTTTGGGGATGCATCGCATGGCCCGGCAACGCGCCATCGTCAAACGCCTGGCCGCGGTGGAAACCTTGGGCTGCACCACGGTTATCTGCACCGACAAGACCGGCACCTTGACCGTTAACCAGATGACAGCCCGGTCGATTTTCTATAAAGGCCGGAGCTATAAGGTGAGCGGCGAAGGCTATGAAACGGACGGTGAGATTTTACCGGTCGGCGGCGACGGTGCAGCCGATGATTTAGCGGATTTGTTGCTGCCTTTAGCGTTGTGCAACAACAGTCATTTTCAGGACAGGCAGGTGGTCGGCGATCCGATGGAAGGCGCATTATTGGTGCTTGCCGCCAAAGGCGGCATCGACAAGCAACAGGTCGCCTTGCAACTGCCGCGCATCGCCGAAATTCCTTTTGACGCCGAGCATAAATTCATGGCGACCTTTCATCGGCAGGGCGATAGGGTCAAAATATTTATCAAGGGCGCGCCGGAAGTTTTGCTCAAGTTGTGTCACTCCGTCGTTGATAACAATGACAGCTTGCTGTCGAACCAAAACCAACGCATGGCCGGCACAGGCTTGCGGGTGTTGGGGGTAGCCGCCCGCACCCTGCCTGCCGGCGACTTTAATCAGGATGGCGATCTGTTCCAATACATTCAGGGACTTAGCTTTGTTGCGCTGGTCGGTCTAATGGACCCGCCAAGAGCTGAAGCCCGCGAAGCCATCAAGCTGTGCCGGCAGGCCGGTATTGCGGTCAAGATGATTACCGGCGACCAGAAAGTCACGGCTTTTGCGATTGCCCAAGAGCTGGGTTTGGACGGTGAAGTGATCGAAGGCGAAGAATTGACCGGACTGGATGATGAGGCCCTGGCCGCGCGTATCAACGCGATCACCGTATTTGCCCGAACCGCCCCGGAACAGAAAGTAAGGATTATCAAAGCCCTGAAAGCCGACGGACACGTGGTTGCGATGACCGGCGACGGCGTCAACGATGCGCCCGCCTTAAAGAGCGCCGATATTGGCATCGCGATGGGCATCACCGGCACCGATGTCGCCAGGGAAGCGGCATCGATGGTATTGACCGACGACAATTTTGCTACCATCGTCAAGGCAGTTAAAGAGGGGCGGGGTATTTACGATAACATGGTCAAATTCGTGCGCTTCCAGTTGTCCACCAACATCGGCGCCATCCTGACCGTAGCCGGAGCCCCGCTGCTGGGCATGCCGGTGCCGTTTACCGCGGTGCAGTTGCTGTGGATCAACATCATCATGGACGGCCCTCCGGCCATGTCGCTGGGCGTCGATCCGGTTCGCGCCGGCAGCATGGACGAAGCGCCTAGAAATCCCGATGCACGGATATTGTCGCTACGGCGTTTCGGCAATCTTTTCGGCTATGGCTTGACCATGGCTGTCGGCACCCTTGGGATGTTGTATTACGGCCTGCAAACCGGCGCGGGCGATCATGCCGCGACCTTGGCGTTTACTACGTTTGTGCTGTTCCAGGTGTTCAACGTGTTTAATGCCCGAGCGGAAAAAAGCACGGCCTTCAACCGGCATTTTTGCGCCAATCCATTGCTCTGGCTGGCTATTCTCGGGGTGATTCTGCTGCAAATACTGGTGATACACTGGCCATTGGCGCAGCTGATATTCCATACCACGGCATTGACGCTGAGCGATTGGCTGATGGCGGTTGGCGTTGCGGCATCCATCCTTGTTTTTGAGGAGTTGCGTAAATTGGTGTGGCTGGCGTGGCTTCGAACTCAAGCTGGACGAGGTATTCTCGGTATCTTTACGGTTTATTAATCAATTGCTGACATTAATTAAGTTACAAAATTGTGAAAACCGGAAAAATTCCACTAGAATTGTCGCTTGGTAAAGACGGGGCATACTAGAAAAAATAAAAAGCCGCGTTTTGATGTGTTATTTATCTCACCCTAACGCGGAGTTTTCCTTTGCAACTGTCAAACGGGTTTTTCATTCAATTCATTCGGATAGCCGGGCCTTTTTGGCATTCTGAAAACAAGTCCACTATTCGCAGCCTGACCCTGGCTTTATTCATGCTCACCGTGATGCAGATTGGCATTGCCGTGGTTATCACCATGTGGAGCGCCGATCTTTTCAATGCGCTTGAACAGCGCTCAATGAGCGGGTTATTTACCCAGATCGGCCTTATCGTACTGATTTTTGCAGCCAATATAGCGGTTACCACCGCCCATTTTAAAGTTAAGCGGCGCTTGCAACTCGATTGGCGAAGCTGGTTAACGCATCACTTAATCAGTAAATGGATGACCGAGGGCCGCCATTATCTGGTTACTCACATTCAGGGAACGCATGATAACCCTGACGGGCGAATCGCCGAAGATATCCGTATTGCAACCGAAGCGGCTATCGATCTTTGTCATTCCTTGGTCTATTGCTCGTTAGTATTGATCAGTTTTACCAAAATTCTCTGGACGCTTTCCGGCACTGTCACCCTTAATCTGCTGTTTTTTGAAATCCCCATTCAAGGCCATTTGGTCTGGCTGGCTATCATCTATGCGGCATGCGCTTCCTCATTGGGGTGGTGGCTAGGCCGCCCTTATACCCTGGCGACCGATGCCAGGCAAACTGTGGAAGCCAATTTCAGGTTTGGTCTGGTAACCGCACGGGAAAATTCCCTGGCGATTGCTTTGGTTCATGGCGAGTCCAATGAGCAGAGCCGGTTCATTGGGCTTTTTAAGGATATTGTTCATGCCTGGCAGCGACAAACCCTGGCTTGGTCGCATCTATTCATGTTGACGTCCGGCTATTCGGTGTTATCGATGGCATTCCCCATTCTGGTGTCTGCGCCCCGCTATATTCTGGGGAGCATCCCGCTCGGCGCCTTGATGCAATCAGCACAGGCATTTCAGCAAACGGCCGGAGCGCTGTCCTGGCCGGTCGATAATATGGCCCGCGTCGCAGAGTGGCGGGCTTCGGTTGAACGGGTGCTGGGATTGGTTAACGGACTCGACCGGCTGGAGCAGGAAATCGTCCTCCATGATCCGCACCGTATTCACCTGAAAAAAACCGAACAGGATGTTTTGCGTTTTTGCGATTTGTGTATCATTAGGCTTGACGGCGTGGTGTGCGTGTCGACGATCAATGCCGAAATCAAGTCGGGAGAGCGCATGCTGATTACCGGTAATGCCTTTACCGGCTCCAAATTGTTCAAGGCGATTGTCGGGCTTTGGCCGTGGGGAGAAGGGACTATTGAGTTACCGCGCGATCCGGTGTTTTTTATGCCGCCGCGGCCTTATTTGCCGACCGGAACTTTACGGGCGGCGATTTGTTATCCGTCAACCAATATAGAATATACCGAGTCCGCGCTTTCCGAAGCGCTTGAATTGGTCGGGTTGGAAGAATTGCATGAGCAGCTCGATCATGTCGATAATTGGGCCAGCGCGTTGTCCCGTGAGCAACAACAGCGCCTGGGCGTGGTTCGACTGTTGTTGCAGCAACCCAAGTGGATTTTGTTGCAAGAAGCGATGGACTCGCTCGATTCATCCTGCGAAATGAAAATGCTGCGTTTGATAGCCCAAAAGCTGCCTGATGCCGCAATACTGACGATTACCAACGAGCCGATGGCGGAGGGATTCCATCAACGGCGGATTGTGCTGTAAGTGTCCCGGCATCGTGAAACCCTCATGCCCATGCGTTGCATGCAGACCTTCCAGGTTTTTGAAAACCTGGAAGGTCTAACGTGAAAGGTTTCGAACCGAGCAACGAGTCCCCACAGGCTATGCTGATGACAGCCATGGCTCCGGATAACTATTTCCTGGCTGAGTGCGCATAAGGATGCGCGCGACGCATTCGAACGAGTGATCTGCCGGCGCTTTTCTCGACCATGTCTACCGAGGTTTGACATATCTCCGTTATAAAGTTTAATGTAGCCTTTCGCTTACATAAGCCTTTATTCGTAGCGTTGTTTTTACGCTATTTCCCGGCCTGTTAAAAGAGAGATACAGACATGCAAACACACTCGCTATCAACTTTGTCCTACACTCCTCAAAACCTCAACAACAAACGTGCCGCACCCCGAGTATCCTGGGTTCGGGTTGTTTTATCGGCATTGTTTTTAAGCATGACGTTTTCTGCGCCAAGTTACAGCCACCGAGGCGCGGCTGACGAGGTTGATGTTTGCCGTATTCGGGTTGGCGCCGAAAAAATCCACTTTACCGCTTATACGCCGACATTTACCCAAAGCGAGGGTTTTTGCCGTTTTATCCCGAATGTGGGGATGACTAATCTGATTTTCGATTATGAGGGCAAGAAACTCAGGGATGTCTCAATAGAATTTGAAGTGACTAAAGAACCCGAAGGATCGCGCATTTTTTATCAGGAGCCGCAAAAAGCTAAAACCGGATCGGTTAAGGCGGATATTGATTTTTCAAAATACGGCGCCGGTGATTATCTTGCCCATGTGACTATCGTCCATGACGGCGAAAAACTGGACACCCATTTGCCGTTTGCCGTTGGCGTTGTTGAAGATAAATCGCATTGGAAGCGGAATTTGTTTATGTTTATAGCCGTGGTGGTGTTGGTGACTATAGGCATCACAATATTAACGCGCAGAAATCAAGCAGGCCAGGAAAACTCAGACCTTTAGCAACGCTATTCCGACGTTATCAAGGCCAGCAAATCGGTCACGCCAATGTCCAAGCCCTGTTGCGATAACAGTGTAGTCGCCTGGCCTCTGTGATGGGTTTGGTGGTTAAAAAAATGCAGCATCAAGCTGGCGAAGTTTTTGACCGACGCTTCGCCTTTCATGTTGCGATACGCTAGCTTATGGTTCAGGTCGGACGCGTCGAGTTGTTCGCACCAACTTATGATTGTAGCGTCCAACTTGCGGCGTTCTTCGCTTAAAGCGGTAAAGTCATTAAGCAGCGTTTGCGCCAGGGATTGAGGTTTGGGCATCGCCCGAATGTCATTCAGTGCCGGATGTTGCCCGGGATGCTCGGCAAAGCGTTGCAGCCAGATAATATCGGCCACCATGATATGGTTCAGGGTACCCAACAGCGAGCCGAAAAACGCGCCGCTATCCCTGGCAAGCTCGTCGGCAGGCAATTGGGCGGCGGCGGTGTAGAGTTTGCCGTTCATCCATTGGTTGTAACGGCTTAATAAACGCAAGTGTTCAAGCATGGTTTTATCCTGTTTTTTGAGCTTTGAAAGTAGTAGCGAATCCTACGAGGCAATTTTATGGTATCACCCAATTACACAATCAGAACGATGTCTCGTGATGAAATTAATATTGCTATTGACTGGGCTGCATTCGAAGGATGGAATCCGGGCTTGCATGATATCGACTGTTTTTATGCGGCAGATCCGGAAGGATTTCTTGTCGGGGAACTTAATCATGAACCGATTGCGACTATTTCAGCGGTGAAATACGGCGAGACATTCGGTTTTGTCGGGTTTTATATCGTTAAGCCGGAGTATCGCGGACAAGGCTATGGGATTCAAATATGGAATGCCGGTCTTAAACGCCTATCAGCACGGAATATTGGGCTGGATGGTGTTGTCGCCCAGCAAAACAATTATAAGAAATCAGGTTTTGAACTCGCTTACCGGAACATCCGTTATGAAGGGCTGAGCGGCGGCATCCAATCTGAAAACCCGGAAGTTATTGATTTATCAAGACTGCCCTTTGATGCCGTTGAAGCGTATGACCGGTCATTCTTCCCTGGCAACAGAACCCAGTTTCTAAAGTCATGGCTCAATCAACCCGAAAGTATCGCACTGGGCATCATGCAAAAAGGAAAGCTTGCCGGTTATGGCATGGTTCGGGCCTGCCGCTCGGGATATAAAGTCGGACCGCTTTTTGCGGATAGCCCTGAGTTGGCGGAAGCTCTTTTTATGTCGTTGAAAGCCGCGATTAAACCGGGAAAGCCGCTCTATTTAGATGTCCCTGAAATGAATCGGGAGGCAGTCGCCTTAGCTGAAAAGCATCAGATGAAACTGGTTTTTGAAACAGCAAGAATGTATACAGGCATCTTTCCTGACTTACCGCTCAACAGGCTTTTTGGCGTTACATCCTTTGAACTGGGTTGATGTGGAAATAGGGGATGCAGCGCACCCCACACAAGATATTTACACAAGCTGCGCCAAGGAAAATTTGGCGAGCCCCGGGCGGATAAATCCGCCCCTACATCTTTAACTGTCATTCTATCTTTGGCGCACTACTAGCAAATTAACCAGCATCTGTTCGTAAATAGCGGACAAAATCTCCAGATCTTCCACGCCGACATGTTCGTTGATTTTATGGATGCTTTCATTCAACGGGCCGAGTTCGATAACCTGAGCGCCGGTCGGGGCGATAAAGCGTCCGTCCGAGGTGCCGCCGCCGGTATCGTCCAGCGTTTCAAAGCCGGTCACGGTTTTGATCGCGGCATGGGCGGCATCGATTAATGCGCCCGGTGCGGTCAGGAACGGGTTGCCGGACAAGCGCCATTGCAGCTCATAGTTGAAATCGTATTTGTCCAGTATCGCGCGGGTGCGTTGCTTGATGGTTTCCTCATCGAGCTCGGTGCAAAAACGCAGGTTGAACTGAACCGCTACGCTGCCGGGGATGATGTTTTCCGCGCCGGTTCCGGCGTTGATATTGGAAACCTGCAAGCTGGTCGGCGGGAAAAAGGCATTGCCGTGATCCCAGACTTCTTCGGTCAGGTCTTTTAAGGCCGGAGCAAAGCTGTGTATCGGGTTGTCGGCAAGCTCGGGATAGGCGACGTGGCCTTGTATGCCTGCGATAGTCAATTTGGCGCATAACGAACCGCGCCGACCGACGCGAATCACGTCGCCGATTTTTTTATCGCTGGACGGCTCACCGACCATGCACCAGTCTATTTTCTCGTTGCGCTGCTCCAGCACTTCAACGACTTTAACGACGCCGTTGGTGGCGATGCCTTCTTCGTCGCTGGTCATCATCACCGCGATAGAGCCCTGATGATCCGGGTGCTTGGCGATAAAGCGCTCGACCGCGGTGATAAAGCAGGCGATGCCGCCTTTCATATCGGCGGCGCCGCGGCCGTAAAGCTTGCCGTCGCGAATGGTCGGCTCAAAAGGCGGCGAGACCCAAGCCTCCAACGGGCCGGTAGGCACTACATCGGTATGGCCGAGGAAGGTCAGCAGCGGTTTGGCATCGCCGCGTCTAAGCCAGATGTTTTGGGTGTCGTCAAAATCCAGGCGTTCTTCTTTGAAGCCCTGTTTGGTTAAACGCGCGGCCAGCACATCCTGGCAACCCGCGTCTTTCGGGGTTACCGACTCTCGGCTGATCAGGTCTTTAAGAAGTTCCAGTGTGTTGCTCATAGTAAATTCCTCGTTCCCGCGCACCGCGCGGGAATGCTATGGTGGACGCGCTGCGTCCCGTGTTTATATGGGTTACGTTTTCGGATGTTATGCGTGATTCGCGGCGCAGCGCGCCTTAACTGTATTCCCACGCAACGCGTGGGAACGAGGGACCCCCGCATTTTTTTGGCTTACCGATTCACGGCTGCTAAGGTCTTTAAGAAGATCCCGTGCGTCGCTCATAATAATTCGGCTTGGTAGGTATCGGCTTTAAACCCAAGCATGAGTTTATCGCCGGATTCTAAAACCGGGCGTTTAATCAGGGTAGGGGCGGTCAGCATCAGTTGCATGGCCTTTTCCTGAGTCAGGTCGCTTTGCTGCTCGGCGCTGAGTTGCCGCCAGCTAGTGCTGCTGCGGTTAAGCAGTTTGTTCCAGTCCAAATGATCGGCAAAATGTTGTAGCAGCTCGGGGCTTAAGCCGTCGCTTCGAAAATCGTGGAAGCGGTAGGCTATGCCGTTTTGATCCAGCCAGTTACGTGCTTTTTTGACGGTATCGCAGTTTTTTATACCGTACAACGTATGAGTTTTTGAATTTTGCAAATTGACAATCTCCGTATGGAAGGCATGCAACGCCTCGCGGATTGATGTTGAAAGGGAAGGATGGGCAGCAATCCCCTGCTGATCAAGGTTGGAGCCGATAATCGGTAAGGTGATTGAGGCGGCTTCAACGATTTTGGCAGACATGACGGTCAGCGTCTCTTTCAGCGCTACCTGGGCGATAGTGGCCCGCGGCGACGCATTGAGTAACGCAACCGGCTTGTTGACAAAAGCCTCGCTACCGACCATCCAGTCCAGGGCATTCTTCATGACTCCCGTTACGCCGTGCGCGTATTCGGGGCTGGCGATAATAACGCCGTCGGCTTCAAGAAGACGGGCATGAAAATCGGCAACCGGGGGCAAATCGGCTATTTCAAGATCGGGGTTGAACAGCGGCAGATTGCCCAGTCCGGTAAACAGTTCGACGCGAATATCGGCAGATGCCAAGTCGGCAACCGCTCTTAGCAACGCAGAGTTCAACGATGCGGCGCGAAGGCTGCCGGAAATAGCCAGGATTCTGACAATCGACATCGTTGACTCGATAGTGGTTTTTACAATTGGCTGTTCAGCAATTCGTCAATGCTGGGCAATTGTTTGTCGGTTTTGCAGCGGATTTTATAAAGATCGACAAACTCCATAAAGGCTTGCTCCAGGTCGGCCAGAATTTCTTCTTCGTTTTCGCGCTCATCATCGGGAACGTCGGGCGAATCCAGATATTCGTGTTGCAGGGCTACTTCGCTGTTTAAAGCGAGCGTGGCGTAAATGATGGCATTGTTTGATATGTTGTCGCTCATGGTATTGGCCTTGATTAAGTTAACGGTGATTATTAGGGCAGGGCGCCTTGTAAGCTAGGCGCGCACAGCACGCCCTACGGGTCGGAACAGTATTTATCAGTCCTGTTCTCTAAAACGAATGGTTAAACCTTGTAAAAAGTTTCTTAAAATCTGATCGCCGCATTCCCGGTGATGTTTATGGCCTTTTTGCCTGAAAAAAGAGCTGAGTTCGCCTTTGGACAATTCAAAATCAGCCAGTTTTAAGGTGCTGAGCATGTCCTCTTCTTTAAATTCCAGGGCGATACGCAGTTTTTTCAGTATGGTGTTATTGGTTAACGGCTCCGGTTTTTTTATTTGTGCGGGAGGATTTTCCTGCTTGCCTCTTCTATAGATAATTAGGCCGTCTAAAAATTGCTCCAGCAGCTTGTTGTTAAGCGGAACGTAATCGGCTTCATTATCTTTTTTGAGCAGTTTGAGCAGCTCATCCCTGCTGATATCTACATCGCTTAAGGCAAAGATGTCGATCATGTCAGGGTCTTTAAGCTCTAATGCGTAGCGTAGCCGGCGTAAAACGTCGTTGTTAATCATGGCATGGTTTCTGTGTGGTGGGGTAGGGGGCTGCATAGGGTTAGCATCCGTATCTTGAACGGCGGCTTGATTTTTATCCTGTAAGAAAGCAAGTACATCGTCATTGTTGACTTGATAGTAAATGTCTTCAACAAGAACGGTAACGCCTAATGATTCAAAAGTGATCGCATCGCCAAGATAGTAATAAAAGGCTTGCCAATGCTCTTTCTTTTTAAAGACTTCAATTTCCGCAATGGTTTGGTCAATTAAAACATATTCTTCCAATGTCGAAATATTTTGGTATTTCAAACGTTTGGCATTTTTATCAAACTTTCGGGTCGATTTGGATAATATCTCGACGATAATGACAGGATATTGTTTGTAATAATCAACGTTATTTGCCGCGCCAGTTCCCGACGGGCTTGCGGCATATACACCGTCCCTGGCGTTATCTTGCTGGCAAACCACCATGACATCGGGATAGAAAAAATCATTAGCCACCTTGACTTTCATGTCTGCTATGAAAGTTCTGCAAGGCGTGCCTTTTAATTGATTCTTCAATTCAGCAAATATATTGCCTGCCAGCAAATTATGAGTTTCACTCGCCCCAGCCATTGCATAAGCTTCACCGTCAATGAATTCATGCTTAAATTCTGCAACAAGTTCGCCTTGCAGGTACTCTGCTTCGCTTATCTTGCTATTTGCGTAGTTTAAGCTCATTGGCTGTCTCCTGTTTTGGCATGGTGCGAGTCAGGTTCCGCTTAATCTCTCAGTAGCTCATTGATACCGGTTTTACTGCGGGTTTTTTCATCGACCTGTTTGATGATAATCGCGCAATACAAACTGTAGGTGCCGTCCGCTGAGGGCAGGTTGCCCGGAACCACGACTGAGCCTGCCGGTACGCGGCCATAGCTGACTTCGCCGGTCATGCGGTTGAATATTTTGGTGCTTTGACCGATGTAAACGCCCATTGAAATGACCGAGCCTTCTTCAACGACAACGCCTTCGACGATTTCGGAGCGCGCGCCGATAAAGCAGTTGTCTTCAATGATGGTCGGGCCTGCTTGCAAGGGTTCCAGAACGCCGCCGATGCCGACGCCGCCGGAAAGATGCACGTTCTTGCCGACTTGCGCGCAAGAGCCGACGCTGGCCCAGGTGTCAACCATGGTGCCGCTGTCGACATAGCCGCCGATGTTAACGAACGAAGGCATTAGCACTGCGCCCGGTGCAATGTAAGCGCCGTGACGGACAATGGCATTAGGCACTACGCGTACGCCGGACTTGGCAAAGTCGTCCGGTGAATAAGTGCTGAATTTCGCTTCAACCTTGTCGTAATAACGGCTATTGCCGCCTTCAATGACGCGGTTCTCGTTGATTCTGAACGACAGCAATACGGCTTTTTTCAGCCACTGGTTAACGATCCACTCGCCGCTGGTTTTTTCGGCGACACGGGCTTTGCCGCTGTCCAATAAGTTGATTGCTTCTTCGACGGCTGAGCGCACTTCGGCGGAAACGCTGGCGGGCGAGATGTCGGCACGGTTTTCAAAGGCGTCGTTAATGATGTTTTCTAGTTGTGACATGGTTTCTTTTTATAAAGAGTTAAGGAAAATTTTAATGCGCTGCGCGGCTTCTATACACTCATCCAAGGGCGCAACCAATGCAATTCTGACGTGGTTAAGGCCGGGATTGGCGCCGTCAAAGTCACGGGATAAATAGCTGCCGGGCAGTACGGTAATGTTTTGTCGGGCAAACAGCTGCCGGGCGAATTCGGTGTCCGAAATCGGCGTTTTCAACCAGACATAGAAGCTGGCCGGCGGCTTGGCGACGGTGCAAACTTCACCGAGAATATCGATGAAGGCGGCGAATTTTTCACGGTACAAGCGGCGGTTTTCGATGACGTGCTGTTCATCTTGCCAGGCTTGAATGCTGGCATGCTGGGTAGGCAAGGGCATCGCGCAGCCGTGATAGGTCCGGTATTGAAAATAGTGTTTCAATAGCTCCGCATCGCCTGCGACAAAACCCGAGCGCAAGCCCGGCGCGTTGGAGCGTTTTGACAAGCTGTGGAAAATAACGCAGCGTTTGAATGCGGTGTTGCCCATGTTATAGGCTGTTTGCAGCAAGCCCGGCGGCGGGTTGCTTTCGTCGTCATAGATTTCGGTGTAGCACTCGTCGGAGGCGATCACAAAATCGTACTTTTCCGCCAACTTGAGCAGTTTTTCGTGGCTAGCCTGATCGATCACCGAGCCGGTCGGGTTGCCGGGCGAGCAAATGTATATCACTTGGCAGCGTTGCCATATCTCATCAGGCACCGCATCAAAATCCGGCAAGTAACCGGAGTCTTCCAGCGTGTTCAGATAATAGGGTTCGGCACCCGCCAGCAGGGCCGCGCCTTCATAAATCTGGTAAAACGGGTTCGGCATGATTACGATCGGGCGCGGTATCGACTGGGATGGTGTGTATGCCGCAAGCCTGTCTGGAACAGGTGCGGCCAGAGTCGGATCGACAAGGCACTGGGCGAACGAAAACAAGGCTTCCCGCGTGCCGTTGACCGGCAGAACCTGGGTTTCGGCATTAACGGCATCGGCCGGAATCTTAAAGCGTCGGTTGATCCATCCGGCAATAGCCTGTCTGAGCTCGGGTATGCCTTTAGTGGTTGGGTAATTAGCCAAACCATGCAAATGAGTTAACAGCGCTTCCTGGATTAAATGCGGCGTGGCATGAGTCGGCTCGCCCATAGACAGGGCGATATGAGGCTTGTCCGCAGGCGGAACGATGCCTTGTTTAAGTTGCGCCAGTTTCTCGAACGGGTAGGGATGTAAGTGTTTTAAATTCGGAGTCATCAAGTTAGTTGCAACGCGGTTGTTTACCCATAGATTGAGCTTGCTGGAATAGTCCCATGGCTTGCGGCATGTGTTTTTCCAAGTCCTGAATGCGAGTGGCATGCGAAGGGTGAGTCGACATGAATTCCAACGGTTGCGGGCCTTGCGAGGCCTGTTCCATTTTTTGCCATAAGCCGATGCTTTGTCTTGGATCGAACCCTGCTTTGGCCATTAAATCGACGCCGATCATGTCGGCTTCGCTTTCATGGACGCGACTGTAAGGCATCAGTATGCCGTATTGAGCGCCGACTCCCAACAGGCCGAGCGCGGTTTGGCCTAAAGCGGTTTGCGGTGCGCTGACCGCCTGAATGATGCTCATGCCCTGACTGACCGCCAATTCCTGAGAGGCCCGCTCGTTGCTGTGTCTGGCGAGTACGTGACCGATTTCATGGCCGATGACTGCGGCTAATTGGTCCTGATTGTCGACCAGTGTGATCATGCCGGTATGTACGCCGATTTTATTGCCGGGCAGGGCAAAGGCGTTAGGCGAGGCATCGTCAAAGACTACGACTTCCCAGTTGCCGCCGGTTTGCTGGGTGATTGCGCCGGCAATGCAGCTTGCCAGTTGATTGTATTTGCTGTTATTGCTGATAGATTTTTGTTTTTTTAAATTATCGAAAGCCTGCAAACCCATTTGATCGATTTGCGCATCAGGCATGAAAACAAGTTGGCTTCTACCTGTCGGGCTAGTAACACAGGCGTTTAATAGGCAGGCAGTTGCCAGAACTGGGAATATTTTTTTGAACATAAAAAATGACCGATAGTTTCTGATATACCGGCCATTTTAACGTAAGTTTGTTATAGAAGGGTTAAAAATGTACTTATTTTAAGATTTTGGCGAACATCTCATCATAGTCTTCTTTGGATAATACACCGCTGACTCCGGTGCGTTGATGCGCCTTATCGAAGAAATAGGTTCTGGGTAGCTCGCCATACCATTTCGGATCGATTTCAAATTGCAGTTTCTGGGTGTTGTCATCGGCATAAGCCCAGTTTTCAATCTCGGTCAGTTGATTTTTTTCCAGGATCTGCTGGATTTGTTCGGTTGTGGACGGCTCATCCGCAGCCAGCATGATCATTTTAAGTTCCGGTTTGGTCTTATGAATGCTGCTTAACAGTTCCATGTCCTTTAGGCACGAAGGGCAGTTGATAGACCAAACCACCAGCATGAACGGTTTGTTAGCGTTGTTTGCCAATATTTGCCGGTAACTCCCCGAGGCAAATGCTGCCGGAGCGGCATGCGCTTGAATATTAAAAGTAGTTAATAAAATAAATGCCAAACTTGGAAAAAGTTTTTTTAAGGTCATGATTTGATCCCATGTGTATAGATTTCGTAACTGATCATATAGTTGCTCTTTAAGTGCGTGATTCTTCGTCTATTCTTAATTTAATAGTCCGCCATGCTTACTTTGACGCAGACTTGTCAGCCTTTGTAGGTGAAGTATTTCATTTAATAACGCCTTGTTCTTTTCACTAAAGTTTCGGAGTTCATTTTACCCGCATAACAGTCGCTCGTCCTGGATTTCCAAAGCCTCTAGCCTTAATGTCCTAGCATCAAGTTGGTGGACTCCCGAGCGGGACGGGGGGTTGCACCCCCGTCCCTACCGTTTTCGATAACGACCGCCATATCTTCATCCGTCAAACGTTTCGGACGGGGTTGCAAATCCCGTCCAGCCACAGTGCTTTTCAATACTTATGTATAAAGACGAGAGGTGCGGCTTGGTAATTCGATGATACTTTTTTTCAATATTTACGCATTTTATTCGGAAGCCATCGCTTTAGCCCGGCATCGTTAACTGGGTTAAAGTGGCGCTCCATTTTGGAAATAGTGTGTTAATGAATTGCTATAAATGGTTTTTTAAGTTGACTCATACTCTGAAGCAGCAACTAAAATTTAGCTGAAAATATAACATCTAGTTGATTTTAATAAAAATTAGTCCGCGACTTCGATATAAGCATTGGCTCGGTTTGCCGGTGTTGCTTGCCGTTCATGGTGGTTTTTTTACCTTAGCGGGCGTCGGCAATATGTGGTACAACATGATTCGACTGATTCTACCTACTATGACAGTCGGAAACAGGACGTCTATTGCATCGAATTTTGATTTGGAAGATCATTGGGTAAACACAACAACCGGATAATACTTATGGCGATAAATACTAACAGACCCACATCCCCGCATTTGCAAGTCTACAAGCTGCCTTTGACAGGTATTATTTCCATCACTCACCGCATGACCGGCGTCATGCTCACGGCCGGTTTGATCTTATTCGTTTATGTTATTTCAGCACTGGCAGGCGGCGCGGACTCCTACGCGGCAATGCAGGCTTTAATGAGTCTATGGTTGCTTAAGTTAGTCGTCTGGGGTTTTGTTTACGCCTTGTTTTTCCACCTGTGCCACGGCATTCGTCATTTGATTTGGGATGCGGGCAATAGTTTTGAGCTTGAAACGCTAAACCGCTACGCCATGATTGAGCTGACGGCTTCTTTGGCGCTGACTTTAATGACTTTTGCGTGGGGATATTATGGACTATAGAACGCCTTTATCCAGGGTTCGGGGCTTGGGTTCTGCAAAAAGCGGAACCGGTCACTGGTGGATGCAGCGCGTCACCGCCGTGGCGCTGATTCCGTTGTCTTTCTGGCTGATCAACTTTCTGGGCTTGAGCCTGACCGCCCCCTATCAACAAACCGTAGACTGGCTGGCGTCGCCTGTTAGCAGCGTCTGCATCGTGGCTTGGATCATCGCCGCTTTTTACCACGCCGCGTTGGGCTTGCAGGTGGTGATTGAAGATTATGTCGCCGCCGAAGGCCCCAAAATCATTTCAATCTGGGCTGTCAATTTGGCTTTTTTATTTTTGGCGATTACAGCGTTGCTGGCTGTGTTTCGCATTGTATCGATAGGGTGATTCATGGCCGCAGATTATAAAATTATTGAACATGCTTACGATGTAGTGGTAGTCGGCGCGGGCGGCGCTGGGCTGCGCGCGACCTTGGGCATGGCCGAACGTGGCCTTAAAACCGCCTGTATCACCAAAGTCTTCCCGACCCGCAGCCATACCGTCGCCGCGCAAGGCGGCATCAGCGCGGCGCTGGGCAATATGGGCGAAGACGACTGGCGCTTTCACATGTACGACACCGTCAAAGGTTCCGACTGGCTGGGCGATCAGGATGCGATTGAATACATGTGCCGCGAAGCGATTCCCGCCGTGATCGAGTTGGAGCATTACGGCGTGCCGTTTTCGCGCACCGCCGACGGCAAAATCTACCAGCGCGCGTTCGGCGGCATGACCACGCATTACGGCAAAGGCTTGGCGCAACGCACTTGCGCGGCGGCCGACAAGACCGGCCACGCGATTTTGCACACCTTGTACCAGCAGTCGCTAAAACATAAGGCCGAATTCTTCGTCGAGTACATCGCGCTGGACTTGATCATGGAAGACGGCGAATGCCGCGGCATCCTGGCTTGGTGTCTGGACGACGGCTCGCTGCATTTGTTCAAATCGCAAATGACCGTATTGGCGACCGGTGGCTATGGGCGCACGTTTTTTTCCTGCACCTCGGCACATACCGTGACCGGCGACGGCAACGCGATGGTATTGCGCGCCGGTTTGCCGTTACAGGATATGGAGTTCATCCAGTTTCACCCGACCGGCATTTACGGCGCAGGCTGCCTGATTACCGAAGGGGTAAGAGGCGAGGGCGGTTACCTGACCAATTCGCAGGGCGAGCGCTTCATGGAACGCTATGCGCCGTCCGCTAAAGATTTGGCTTCACGCGACGTGGTCAGCCGCGCGATGACCATTGAGATTGCAGAAGGCCGCGGCGTAGGGCCGCTGAAAGATCACATTTATCTGCATATCGAGCATCTCGATCCGGCCATCATTCACGAACGCTTGCCGGGCATATCCGAAACTTCCAAAATTTTTGCCAATGTCGATGTGACCAAACAGCCGATTCCGGTGCTGCCGACCGTGCATTACAACATGGGCGGCATACCGACCAATTACAAAGCCGAAGTGGTGACCTTGAAAGACGGCGATCCCGATGCGGTGGTGCCGGGCTTGATGGCAATCGGCGAGGCGGCATGCGTTTCCGTGCATGGCGCAAACCGCTTGGGTTCAAACTCGCTGCTCGATCTGGTGGTGTTCGGCCGTTCCGCCGCGATACGCTGCGCCGAGTTGATCAAACCGGGATCGAGGCAAAAACCGTTGGCGAGCAACGCCTGCGATCAAGCCATCGCCCGTTTCGATAAAATCCGCAATGCGGACGGCAGCCGCTCGACCTCCGATATTCGTCTGGATATGCAAAAAGTCATGCAAGCCAAGGCGGCGGTGTTCAGGACCGGTGCCACGCTGGCCGAAGGCATCAATATGATGGACGATGTCAGGAAAACCTTTGCCGATGTGAAAGTGACCGACAAATCGCTGATCTGGAATACCGACTTGGTCGAAACATTGGAGCTGGATAACCTGCTGAGCCAAGCCACCGTGGCGATCAACGCGGCGGGCAACCGCACCGAAAGCAGAGGCGGCCATGCACGGGAAGATTTCCCAAAGCGCGATGACGAAAACTGGCTGAAACATACCCTGACCTGGCTGGTTGACGATCAGGTTAAAATCGATTACCGGCCGGTACATTTGTATACCTTGACCGACGATGTTGACGCAATTCCACCAAAAGAGAGGGTGTACTAATGGCTGAATTTACCCTGCCTAAAAACTCGGTTTTAATCGAAGGCAAAACCTTTAAAGCGCCGGCAGGCGCAACCAACATCCGCCGCTTTGAAGTGTATCGTTGGGACCCCTCTTCCTCCGAAAATCCGCGCATCGATGCATTCGAACTGGACATGGACAGCTGCGGACCGATGGTGCTGGACGCGATCTTGAAAATCAAAAACGAAATCGATAGCAGTTTAACCTTCCGGCGCTCCTGCCGCGAAGGCGTGTGCGGCTCCTGCGCGATGACCATTAACGGCAAAAACTCGCTGGCCTGCACCAAAGCCATCGATTCCTATTCCGGCACCATCAAAATTTATCCGTTGCCGCACATGCAAGTCGTTAAAGACCTGGTGGCGGATTTGACTCATTTTTATGCACAGTACGCCTCGATCAAACCGTGGATAGAAACCCAAACCCCGGCGCCTGCGGATTCCGAGCGTTTGCAAAGCAAAGAAGACCGGGAAAAACTGGATGGTTTATACGACTGCGTGCTGTGCGCCTGTTGCTCGACCAGTTGCCCCAGTTACTGGTGGAACAGCGAGCGTTACCTGGGGCCTGCGGTGCTGTTGCAAGCCTACCGCTGGCTGGTCGACAGCCGCGACGAAAGCACCGGCGAACGGCTGGACGAATTGGAAGACCCGTTTAAATTGTACCGTTGCCATACCATTATGAACTGCACCGATACTTGTCCTAAGGGCTTGAATCCGGCCAAGGCGATTGCCGAAACCAAGAAATTGCTGGTGCAGAGAAAGCTGGGTTGATGGACGGACTGGCCCGGTTAAAGTGGCAATGTCGGCGCGGGACTAAGGAGCTGGATTTTCTGTTGAATCGCTATTTGGAAACGGAGTATTTGGCGGCGGATCAGGGGGAGAGGGCTTTGTTTGTTGAGTTGTTGGGGATGGAGGATGATCAGTTGATGGAGGTATTGATGATGGGGGAGTTGGAAGTTGTGGGGGAAATGGAGGTTTTGGTGGGGAAGGTTAGGGCGTTTGTGGTGGGTGAGGTTTAGAATATACTGATTTTCATACAACTGATGAACATAAGGCAATTCGGACTTTTTTCTTTGCACTTATAGCCTTATGATTCAATATCAAATAATTTGCTTCTGCAATTAGACACTAATAGGTTCTTTTTACAAATATATTGGAGTAATCATTTTGTTTAGATTTTATATCTTTTTTTTAATATCTTTTTATGTATCTGGATGTGCAGTTGCAAAAATAACAACAGATGCTACTTTAGGAACTAAATTCAATAAAAAAATAAATAATAAGGATGAATCAATTTCACGTCAGGAAAACAAAGTAAATAATACCTCAATGGATTTTATAGCAAATGGTTATATAAGATGGTCAAGTAAATATGGCTATCCGAGTTTAAAATTAGTAAAAACATTGTATATGCAAAATGGAAAAGAAGAAAATATAAAAAAGATGACATTAGATGAAGCAAAGCAGTATTGTGAATCTTTAAATACGGTTGAATCTCTTTCTTATAGGGTCCCAGAAGAAGAAGTTTTTTTTCGTTCTGACACAAGTTTCATTGATAGTAAAGTGTGGACTTCTACGCATCAAGAAGGCAATGTATTTAGGTGTGGGGATGCTAATGGGACAACTACATGTGATAAATCGGAGGAAAATTATGTGAGATGCGTTATAGACCCAAGGGATTTTAATAAAACATCATGGCTCTCTTTTGCGCAAGAGAGAACAGTTAATATGATAAGGCAAAAATCAGCGCCTGTGTCAATTCCAGAGCCGATGCCAACGCTTCACGAACAATTGACACCATTGACAAAAGGTGAGTTCGAATCAACTAAGGATTTTAATTTACGTGTCGCTGAAGAAGAAATTAGGATAGATGCCCTCAATAAAACGATTGATAAAAATAATAAATCTAAATTATTACAATGGGAAAAGAAAGTAGCTGACCAAAATAAAGTTAATTACAGTCAAACAAGTTTGCAGGACAATAACGAAATATTTTTAAAAAATATAGAGGAGGCTATCCATGTAAAATCTGGAAACCCAATTATTGATTCCGTTACCTACAATGCAGATCAAGGATATTTTGATGTAATTCTGAAATCTCAAAGAGGAGGATTTGTCAGTAAAATTAATATCCCTGTCAGATTGGAGCATGCACAAAAATTTAAAGAAATATTGACTGATAGACGCTTTGAACCCACCGTTATCTTTCACTTTAAAAACAATCAGGTGAAGATTATTGGAATTGAACAAGCAAAAGACCCTGATCTTTTAGTAAAAGAAAAAATGGCTTTAGAAAGCGCGTACAACTCTGCCGATCTACTAGATAGTTTTATAAAACAAAATCCGCACTCAATTTTCATAAGAGATGCGCAAAATCAGTTATTAGCTTTAGAAGAACAAGGAAGCAGAGTTAGACAACAATCTGAACGTGACAGCGAACTAGCTAAAAAGAATGAAGTCCGCGAAAGAAAAAGTAGGGAAGCTCATTATGCAAAAAAATCTAGGGGTGACAAAGTATGTAAATCAGGTAATACAGCGATAATACTTCCAATCACTATTACGGCTTATGTTGAGAATATTAATGGCGATAATATTCAGCTTCGTATTGTAGATACTGAAGGTACCTCGCCATATTATAATGGATCAACTTTATATAGAGATTCTATTATCTGGGATAAATATTATGAGTGGGAGCAATGTGATTAGATAAGGCTGTAACGCTGTTAAGTCTTGTAGGGTGGGCAAGCAGTTTTGCCCACCGTTTACATTGCCAGTTTGTTCCGCGTGGGCACGAAAAGCATGCGCCCCTACCGGGCTTGATCTCACGACAACTCCACTTGTTTCAGTGTAGCTTCACTTTCTGCAACGAATAGCTCCAAGCGGGACAGGGTTTGCAACCCCGTCCCTAATGTTTATGTTGATGAAATTGATAATTCCGAATATAAAATAAATAGGCAGTTTATGAACAGCACACAAATTCAATATATTTCAAATGAAAACGGCAAGCCGACGGCGGTTATAGTGCCGATTGACTTATGGCAACAAATACTCGCAGAGCAAGAGACTGCGTATTTACTAAAAAGCGCAACTATGAAACAACGGTTATTATCCGCGAAAGGGCGCAAAGAAGGCATCGAGTTTGGGGAGGCTTGTGAAAAGCTTGGAATTTGATGCGATTGGTTTTGAGACTTGGCATGGTGGGTCGAACAAGACCGCAAAAAGGCGATAAAAATCTTAAAATTGATTAAAGAAATACAACGTACACCATTCACGGGAACAGGAAATCCAGAGTCGTTAAGGCATGATTTGTCGGGTTGCTGGTCACGGCGTATAGACCAAGAGCATCGGTTAGTTTATGAGATTCTTGATGATAAAATACGGATTTTGGCGTGTCGTTATCATTACTGACGGTAGTGTTAATTTACCAACGCTGTAAGGCGGGTTCGCGCTAGCAATCCGCCTTGATCGGGATGATCTAAGCAGACTTCCAAGCGGGACGGGGCAGCATGCCTAACAAGAAGTTGCTTCACGGGTTCGGCAAAGGCGGCGGTGTTTTAAGCGGCGTTTTTTAGCCTGATTTTCTTATTTCCCGTAATTTTGCGCCAGATAATCGATGATGACCTGCTTGTCGGCATTATTGATCGGCGCGCCCATACTACCGATCATCTTGCCGACTGTTTTTTCCCAGCCGGCCCGATCCAGCATTGCGGCGTGTGCGGTGATATAGTCCAGGCTGTGACACATTGCGCATTGCGCGACGACTTGGTTTTTGCCGGGTCTGTCTTTCAGAAATATCCGGTTTTCCCCGGCTGTAGCCGTGGCGGCTAAAAACGATAACAATAAAATCAGCGTTCGCATCATATTCTCCTCAAACCAGCCGGATGGTAATTTTCTGCACGGCGTTGTGGTGGTAGCCGGAAGGATTCGGGACCGGCTCCAGCGGTTGGGTCGCGCCGGAATGACTGGTGGCCCGCGCCATGATCCGGTATTGTCCGGGGTGTTTAGGTTCAAAGACCGAATGCCATTGCCGCCAGGAAAAGCGTCCGTAATCCTGCTTCAGCGCGGCCTGCTGCCAATTGCCGCCGCCATCCGCGGAAACTTCCACTTTTGCGATGCCATTGCCGCTGTCCCAGGCTACGCCCTTGATTTCGATGGTCTTGGCATTGGGCAAGGTCTGTCCGTCTTCCAGATTGGTGATCAATGAATTGACCAGTATTTCCGTGATAGGCATAGTCGTCTCGGTTTCCTGTGAGCCAAATTGCCCGCCGGGAAAGCGATCCTTGGGGATGCGGTAAGCGTTTTTCATCCAAAAGCCGTCGAAGGGTTCGGATATGACATTAAGCGCGGTCAGATGCTTCAGCCAATAGGTGGCGGTCCAGCCGGGAATGATCAGGCGGGCGGGAAAACCGTTCCAGTGGGGCAGCGGTTCGCCATTCATCTCAAAGGCGATCAGGGTATTCTGATCAAGCGCTTTCGCCAGCGGCAGGCTTTTGACAAAGTTCGGCGTTGTTGGCAGTACGCCGGAATCGGCGCCGGCCAGACTCACTTCCAGTGCGGATTTGTCGATTCCGGCTCCCGCAAGCACATCTTTCAGGCGAACGCCGCGCCAGAGCGCATTGCCCATCGCGCCGGAACCCCATTGTAATCCGGGAACAGGCGGTTCAAACGCCCCCCGACGATTACCGGAGCATAGACACAGGGCGGCGATTTCGACGTGCTCGAAATCCTTGCGCAATTGCTCAAGGCTGAATTCCAGCGGCGTACGAATCGCATCGCCGCCGATGCGCAGCCGCCATTCGCCGGGTTTTACCTCGGGAATGACGGCGTTATGGTAACGCACGAAGAACTGATTATTGGGCGTAAATGGCGTATCGAAATAATTGATCGGCGTTTCGTAATTGGGCGGACGGTACGTTTGTTTAATCAGCGCCTCTTTGCCGGGGAGTGCGTCCGGTATCGTTGCTTGCCCGTTTCCCGTAGCAGCAGCCAGACCCGATCGTTGCAGCAAAGTCAATCCGCCAAGTGCTGCCAGTCCGCCTGCGGTGTTCTTGATAAAATGTCTTCTGTCGACCATAAAATATCTCCTTGGTTGGATGCTCAGCTATGCTTTAAACGATCAAAATTACGAAAAATCAATGTTTCGGGTTAGGGCAAGGTCATTCCACAACGGTTTACGCGAGTGCTAATTTGCCATTATCGCTGTATTGATTAAAAATCCGCAACGGTGATCGCTTGGACATGCTTTTATGGAGATTGATTTCGGGGATGTTCGCCACGTGTCATCACCGGGTACATGAACCTTGGGTAATGAAAAGCTGTTGCCCAATTGACAAGGTTTATCTGGGTTTACCGCACTATCATGAGCAGGGTATTCTCAAAAATACCCGCCATGAGAGATGAATAATTTGTAACCCAAACTGATGATGGATCTGACATCGTCAAACATCTCGATAATTTGATAAGTGAAAATAAAAAATACCGGGTAAAAAATGTCAGGTTTTGAATGCGACCAGTTACTGATTGATTTTAAGTATTTGCTCGGGACAAAGTATATGTTTCCCAGCACAGTAACCGTTATTCCGATAACGGCGCCGGAGATAATATCGGTTGGGTAATGCAAGCCTAGATATATTCTTGGGAAAGCGATAAGCAGTGTCGTATAGGCAAGCGCAAAAGCGCCTGCTTTTCTGGATACGAATAACAGACCGGCGGATAGGGAAAAAAATAATACCGCATGGTCACTTGGGAATGAGCTCCAACTATCAAGAAAGTTAGGTTTTTCCAGTCCATAGGGAAGGAAAAAATCTAATTTTTTTTCGTATAACGGCCTGATACGAAATGGGAGCGTTAACGACAAAAGCCTGGAAATGAATTCCGCAATAAAGCAACACAGCAGCGTTGAAAGTATATGCTCGCGATTATGCGACTGACGATCACCGCCCTTAAACCATGCCCACCATATAAGAGTTACTAATACGCCTCCTTTTAACAAATTGCAGGCGGATAACAATGCGATAGTTTTGTTAAATGTTAATGAATATTGAGAAAACTGGTTAATGTAAATCATTATGTGAAGATCAAAAGTATTCATATCCATATTCACTATTTAAAGATGTTTTAATCAGCCGGTTCTGCCTTGCCATTTATTGCGCGACCTTGGCGATGCCCGAACTCGATAAGATCGTTTTTTAGCTACCATAATCAGCGGCCTTCTATCTCTACGTATCATAAGGCTTGGCTTTATCAATCGTAACTAAAGTCTGGGCCACGATCGGGCAGATGTATATAGGTATAATTACATAGGCTGTTTTGATTGGAATTTATCGTGGTTTGCGAAATGACGACATGGACGGTCGACAAAAAATTGCCTGGCTTTTCGGTTTGACATTTTTCAGGACCGTAGGCTGACAATTGATACGTTAATCCAAACCGAATGACTGTTATCGATTAGATAAGGTGCAAGACGCTCGGCCTTTTATCATCGAATAGACCGAAGGTCGGCGTCGCCATTCAGATCGTAACCCCACAGTCCGCACATAGGTAAGTTATTAAATTTATGTGTTTTATTAAATTCACGTTGAGTTATTTCAACTCAGAACTTTGATGTTTAAGGGTGCAGGGTGCGTTGTTATGCGATAATTAACCGATAAAACTAATAAATGCTTACGGCAAATAAATAAGGAAACACCATGTTCTCATTGCAAACCATCTTCGGCAAAGGCGATAAATTTTACGGCTTGCTTGAAGCCAGCGCCGAGTCCGCGCGTTCGTCGGCTAAGGCATTGATCGAGCTTTTAAGCACGCCGGCGACGCAACAATCATTGGAAAAGTTTAAGCAGGCGCGACGCCGGGAAAAAAATTTATTCGGACAAATCAGCGAGGAATTAGTCAATACTTTCGTTACAGTGCTCGATCGCGAAGATATTGAAGCCCTTAATAGCGCCCTTTATAAAATTCCTAAAGTCGTGGAAAAGTTTGCCGAGCGGTATACGGTAGCCTTGGGGCGTATTGGCGATGTGGATTTCGCCGTTCGTGCGGCAATGCTGGAACAAGCTTGCGAAGTCTTGGAACACATGGTCGGATTGTTACGCAAAGGGATGGATTTGGACAAAATCAAAAAATTAAACGATCAGTTGCAAACCATTGAAGCCGAAGCTGATCGGCAAATACTGGAGTTGTATCGAGATGCCTATGCCAACGAGACCGACCCGATCCGTTACTTGGTAAAAATGGACTTGTTTGAAATCCTCGAAAAAGCGATTGACCGCTGCCGCGATGCCGGCAATGTCGTCTACCATATCGCCTTAAAAAACTCATAAAAGGCTTATCATGCTGACCTTGCTCTTGCTTGTCATTCTGGTCGCGCTGGTATTCGAGTTTATCAACGGATTCCACGATACCGCGAACTCTATCGCCACGGTTGTCGCCACTAAAGTCTTAACGCCAACGCAAGCGGTTATACTCGCCGCAGTGACCAATCTGGTCGGTGCGTTATCGGGTACCGCAGTGGCCAAAACCATTTCGTCGGGGTTGGTGGACACCGGCCTGGTGAACATCAGCTCCGAAGTTTTGATCTGCGCGCTGCTCGGCGCAATTATCTGGAATCTGATTACCTGGGCATTGGGCTTGCCGTCCTCTTCCAGTCATGCCTTGATCGGCGGCTTGTGCGGCGCGGCGCTTGCCGCCGGAAACAATAATTTCGAGGTGCTGATCTGGTCGAAAACTGCGCTGGTCTGGACGGAAAATAAAGGCTTGCTTTGGAAAGTAGTGATTCCGATGATCAGTTCGCCGGTTGCCGGTTTTGCTTTGGGCATCGTTATCATGGGCGGCTTGATGGCGATTATTAGCGGCATGAGCTCCGCAGGCGGCGTCATGGAGCGAATGGCGCGGCCGAAATGGGTTAATGCGGTGTTCGGCAAAGCCCAGCTTTTGTCGGCCGGTTATATGGGCTTTGCGCACGGCAGCAACGATGCGCAAAAAACCATGGGCATCATCGCCTTAGCCATTTTCACCGCTAACAGCGCCGGTACGCTCGATCAGTTGCCGCACTGGGCTGAATTTTTACGGCCGGATGGCGGAGAAAAAGACATCGATACCTGGATCGCCTGCACCTGCGCGCTGGTCATGGCGTTGGGCACGGCGGTCGGCGGATGGCGTATTATCAGGACTCTCGGTCACAAAATGGTCAAATTGCACCCTATAAACGGTTTCGCGGCGGAAACCAGCTCAGCGACCATTTTGTTGACCGCCGCCCATTTCGGGATGCCGGTTTCCACCACCCATAGCATTTCAACAGCGATTATGGGCGTAGGTTTTGCCAAGAATCCCCACGCACTTAAACTTTCCGTCATCGAACGGATTGTTTGGGCCTGGGTTTTGACGATTCCGGCAGCGGCAGGGGTATCCTGGGGGATGGTGACTTTGTTGTTCGGGTTGCATTAGAGCGGGACTGTCCCTGATGTATCCCCACACATTTTCCAAGTTCGTCGTTCCCCAGTGCCATGGAGGGTAGCTTGGTGACTTTTCAGGTACTTAATGAAAAGGGGTGGTATTTTAAAGTTTCACATCCTTGTGACGGGATGCCGGCATCCCTGCCAGCATGACGACTACAATTAAATCGAGTTTCTCTGTCGGGTATCTGTAAACTATCTTCTTCGCGGTTGTACGCGACAGTATGCAACATCCGTTAAATAACTTTTTTGAGTTTTCTGCAAATTCCTGGAGTTTACGATGACGACAACTAAAGTTTTATCAAACAGCCTCCCGTGTTATCGCACCCAAAAAAGCCCGTTCGGATTGACCGGGCTTTTAAGTCTATTGTTGTTGCTGAGCGGTTGCCAGACGGCATTAAGCCCCGAGCAGGTTACAAGGGCGTTTTGGGAAGCGATGGCGCAAGGTGATCCGGATTCTGCCGGAAAATACGCCACTCAGGACACGCAACATCTTGTGACTAAGCAGCAAAATCTGGAAGATGCGACAGTAACGACCGGGGCGATTTTTATCGAGGGTTCCAATGCAAGGGTAGCAACGGTAATGACCTTAAAAAAACCTGAGAGTAACAAGGATTTATCTTTCGATACCGTTTTATTAAAAGAAAACGAGCTATGGAAAGTCGATTATCAGCGAACGCTGAACAACCTATCAAACCTGCCTTTCGGGGATATTTTTAAAAGCTTGCGAGCGATAGGCGAGACCATTAACAAGGAGTTGGAACAGCAAATTCCTTTGTTCGAGAAACAAATCAAATCCTTCAGTGATGAGCTAATACGGCAATTGGACGAGTTTCGCCGTCAGCTGGAAAAAGCGGCTCCGCCTGAAAAACAGCAGCCGCATTCCAGTACCCTATAACTTTGCGTCTCCGGGTTTTCCGGTACAGACTTTTATCTGTTTATCAACGGGGTATTTTTATGAGCACTAAAACTGTATTTTTCTTCCTCGCTTTTATTTTCATTATTACGGGTTGCGAGTTTCAAAAGCCGGATTACCTGAAAATGATAACCGCGACTGAATTAAACCGAATCATGCAAAACGAAGATATATTCCTGGTTGATGTTCACACGCCCGAACAACAGCATATAAAAGGCACGGACCTTTTTATTCCTTACAACGAAATCGACAAATACAAAGACAAGCTTCCCAAAGATAAAAATACAGCTATTTATCTGTATTGCGCGGGTGGTCCTATGGGAAATGCGGCTGCAAGGTCTCTGCATGAAATAGGTTACCCTAACTTATTCAATCTTGAGGGAGGGGCGAAGGCTTGGCAAAAAGCGGGGCTTGGTTTTGAATAAGCGGATGAGTTGTTGATCCGATGTCCTAAAAAATTTAATCTCAATCAAGAACTTCTGACAGATTGACTTGGCCGAACTGCGGCATTTGCGAAATGCCGAGTTCAATTCCAAGCCGTCTGTCGGGCTTGTCAGTTATCCATGCTTAATTAAACATCTCATAAAGCGTTGTTAGATAACTTGGCACTAACTCATCACCTTCGACAGGAGCCCAGGGCGCTTGCTCTTCAGGCTCAAGTGGAACAAACGGTCCGGATTTAGCCTCAAAGAATACAGTTCCATTTTTCAGTGCAAGTACCGTGTGAAAAGTACCGTAAGGAATGTTAACGCCAACCGTCTCACTATTCGCTTCTAATATTAGCTTTTGCTCAACGTTACCTGTTGAGTCGAAAACGATTAAGCCCAGTTGACCGGAAAGGCAAATTATAGTCTCCGCTTTATTTGGGTCATTATGTTTGTGCGGCATAACATATGAATGTGGCTCTATAGCATTTAATAACCGGTGCGTTTGAGCTTCACAATTTTCATGAAAATTGTGGTTCTTACGACGGCGCGGCGATTCTATGGCCTCCATACTAAGCTTTTTGAGCAGTTGTTGATTGATGGGTGTAATCATGCGTTTTTGATCCTATCTTCCGGATTAATTAAGATTTCAACAGGTCGCACTATATCACTACTCGCGATCCACGGCGAATGCGCACTTTGTAGCTTTTAGCGACTTAAGGAATGTGCATGAAATAACTTGGGCAAGTTGCTAATAGCCGGAGTGCAGGCTTCGCCTGCAAGCGCAAGCGAAGCTTGCACTCCGGTTGAAAATTTATCGGCGCGAGTTGTGCAAGTTATTTCATGCATACTCCTAAGCAATATACTTCACAGTTTGGAATAGTGGGTTTTCATCAGCGCTCAAGTGAAATCATGTCGGGATAACTGCTCGATAAACCAGCGCAAGACTTTGCCTTTATTGGTGGTTTTCCAGGCCATGTGAAGAGTATCAATCGGTATCGTGTCTTCCACCGGCAGCGCGACCAGCAGGCCTTGTTCAAGCCTGTCTTGAATCCGATGCCCAGGTAAAAAACCGACGCCTAAACCGGCGCATAGGGCGTTTATTTTTTCCGCCACCGACGGCACACTCAATACCGGCCGCTTGCTGAATACCCGATGGCTTTGCGTAGCCTGATTTCTGGATGAATCCCTGACCACGATAAAACGGTGTTGCTCAATCGATTGCCGGGAGAGCGGCAATGATGCCTGGGTCAGTTGATGGCCCGGCGCAACGGCGAAAACCCACTCAACCTGCCGAATCTTGTGATATTTAATGCCCTGGTTCGGCGTGAGTCCGGCGCCGGCGCCTATGGCCAGATCGGCTCGGTTGCTGGTTATCGCTTCTTGCGCGCCGCCCAGCACTTCTTCGTAAATATTGATTTCAATATCCGGCAGTACCTCGTAAAACCCGGCTATAAACGGATAGATGAAATCAAAATCCAAAATTGAATCTATCGCAATATTGAACACAGGTTCCCAGCCGTTATGGGTCTTTTTGGCGGCTATAGCCAGACGCTCGGTTGCCGCCAGAATTTCCCGGCCTTGATCAAGCAAAACTTTTCCAGCCTCGGTCAATACGGCTTTTCTGCCTTCCTTACGAAACAACACCACATCCAGGTCCTGTTCCAGTTTCTGTACGGTATAGGATATTGCCGAAGGAACCCGGAACAGCTCATTAGCCGCGGCGGCAAAACTGCCTTTTCGGGCTATCGCATCCAGCACTTCCAGCGCATCGAGGGTGATAGGATATTTCATGCCGTCTGCTCGTGTTTATTGTCGGCTACCCGTTGCAAGAAAAGCTTGCACTCCGCATGGCCTGGACAGTTCACAGTGTGTCGCCTGAAGTCGGCAGCCTTATTGTTCAAATATTTTGAATCTACCAAGCAAAATTGATCGCTTTTTATTATTCAGGCCAATTTTATAATAATCTCGACATTTCAAATTGTTTAACACTTAAGAGGTTACCATGAAAAATTTAATCAATAAAACACTGGATTCTAACGCAGGTTTGGAAGCCGTTATATTACGGGCGCCAATCGGCTTGATTTTGGCCGCGCATGGCAGCCAAAAATTATTCGCGTGGTTTGGCGGATACGGTTTGGACGGAACAGGGCAATGGATGGCATCGGTGGGTTTAACGCCGGGGTTTGTGATGGCGTTATTAGCGGGCAGCGCCGAATTTTTTGGCGGTGTTGCGTTAATTCTAGGCTTGCTGACGCGTCCGGCGGCGATGTTTAATGCGCTGACAATGCTGGTGGCACTGTTTTGGGTGCATTGGGGAAAAGGCTTTTTTATGGACACGCATGGTATTGAATATGCGTTGGCTTTATTATCGGCAACCACGGCGCTGATATTTATCGGCGGTGGACGCTACTCGCTGGATGCGCTGATCGAGACAAAACTATTGGAGGCTAAAGATGAATAAGGAAACACGCCAACTCGCGGCGGTCATCACCGGACAAAACACTTCGGATGGGGCCGGCGTCAAATTGAAACGTATTGTCAGCCAGCAGCAAAAAAACGCTTTCGATCCTTTTATCTTGTTGGATGAGTTCGGTTCGGACGAACCGACCGATTATGTCGGCGGTTTCCCCGATCATCCGCATCGCGGCTTTGAAACAGTGACTTATATGTTGTCAGGCGCGATGCTGCACCGCGATCATCTGGGGCATGAAGGGCATCTGCGTGCCGGCGACGTACAATGGATGACTGCCGCGCACGGCATTATTCATTCGGAAATGCCGGAACAGGAAAACGGCTTGTTACACGGCTTTCAGCTATGGATTAACTTGCCCGCTAAAGAAAAAATGAAGCCGCCGCATTACCAGGAGTTTTCCGCCGCAAGAATTCCGCAGGTCGCATTGGCGGACGGCGGTTACATCAAGGTCATTGCCGGCGACTATGTGACCGAAACAGGAGAAATATCCGGCCCGGTAACCGGCGTGGCGACACAACCGTTGTATTTCGATGTGTTGTTAAGCCCAAGGCAACAGTTGGATATTCCAATAGGCGCGCAACATACGGTGTTAATCTATGTTTACAAAGGCGAGCTGGCTATCGGCGCATCGGATAAGGCATTAAAGGCCGGGCAACTGGGGCAGCTGATTAACGGCGATAACCTACAGCTGGCAACGCAAGAGCAATCGGCGCAGTTTCTGGTGTTAGCCGCGCTGCCGTTGAAAGAGCCGGTAGTGCAATCCGGCCCGTTTGTAATGAACAGCAGCGAAGAAATCGAGCAGGCGTTTCGCGATTATCGCGACGGCGTGTTGACGCAGTAAGGCTTCGCTTCCGTCTAGGGTGCATAAGCTTCGGGCTGTCGTCATTCCGACAGCCCCTTGCTTGAAACCTGTCGATATGCAGACCTTCCAGGTTTTTAAAACCTGGAAGGTCTTTCGCTTGCGTATAACGATGAACGCTTCTGTGGGGACCACAAAATCAGCTTTCAGAACGTGATTACTGACCCAATCCTAAGCAAATTTTATCCAATCAGACAAAGGTGATAACCATGCAGCAAAAACCTGCAACAACCCAGGTGAAAATTCACGATATTATCCAGGCGCGCTGGAGCCCCAGAGCTTTTGACCCCGACAGACTGGTCAACCATGATGATTTGCTGGCGCTGCTGGAAGCCGCGCATTGGGCGCCGTCTTGTTTTAATGACCAGCCGTGGCGTTTTGTGGTCTGCGATAAAGCCACCGATGCAACCGGCTGGCAACTTGCGTTTTCAACCTTGGCTGAAAAAAACCGGCGATGGGCCAAGAACGCGCCGGTATTGATACTTTCTGTGGCCATGGAAAATTTCAATCATAACGGCCAAGCTAACCGCTGGGCGATGTACGACACCGGCGCGGCCAGCGTCAGTTTGTGTTTGCAGGCTACCGCGTTGGGGCTGTGCGTGCATCAAATGGGCGGCTTTGATGCCGAAAAAGCCCGCGAAGTGTTTAATCTTCCGGGCGATTGCAGGCCGATGGCCATGATGGCCGTCGGTTATCAGGCCGATGTTGAGGTGCTTGATGACGATTTTAAAGAGGCCGAATTAGCCGCACGGTCCAGAGCCGTATTGACTGAACGGTTTTATGCCGGGCAATGGGGTAAGGGTATCGCATGATTTGTCTCTAGCGCCTGGTCCCCGGTGGTTGCAGTTTCGTGCAGCCGCGGCAGTTTATATTCAAAAAATCCTGTCTTCTATTTGATAGCCGTAATTGACAATCAAACGATTGATTGACACAATGTAAATCAATCGTTTGATTTATTTTATGGCAAGCAATTCACTGAGGCGACATGGTCAAAAACGGAAACACCGACATAGAAACGCATGATGCACGCAGCAGGCTGGTCATGTCGGCATTACGGCTGTTTGCGGAAAAAGGTTTTGAGGCGGCCACCACCCGAGAAATCTGTGAAGCGGCGGGGGCGAATATTTCGGCTATCCGTTACTACTTCGGCGATAAGGCCGGACTCTATCGCGCTGTGTTCACTGAGCCGATCGGCGAGACAAAACGCGAGAGCGATATTGCAGCGAATTTAGACCTGCCTTTAGCTGAAGCGCTAGCCGCGTTTTTCACGGAATTCCTTGAACCCCTTAAAAAAGGCGAGGAGATCAGGCTGGTGATGAAGCTGCATTTCCGGGAAATGATCGAGCCGACCGGAGTCCGGCAACAGGAAACGGATTGTAAAATCAAGCCGCAACATGACGCTCTGGCGGCGATCCTTAAAAAACAATTGGGCCTGCAACGCATTGATGCCGATGTGCATCGTCTGGCTTTTGCGATCATCGGCATGGCCGTGCATTTTTATGTCGGGCAAGAGGTTGTTTCGGCTATTTCGCCGCAACTGTTAAGCACCCCCAATGCGATAGATGTTCTGGCCGAACGTCTGGCCGGTTACGCCGCATCGATGATCGAAGGCGAAGCCCGGCGTCGGGCACAAGGGGCGTTATGAGCAATAAAAATCTGCGGCCGCTCAGCCTGAGCCTGCTGTCTTTGCTGCTTTCAGCATGCGGCTCCGGCGGCTTGCTGACCACCGTAGGCCCTGATTACCAAACCAAGCCTTTACAGGCCGCCGCCAACTGGCAAGCGCCTCAACCGGGCGAGCATCGCTTAGCGACTGCCCACCAAGGCGACCCGGCCAATCTTAACCGGTGGTGGCGTCGTTTCAATGATCCGGTCCTGAACCGCTTTTTAGCGGCAGCCCAGCAAGAAAGCGCATCCGTGGCCGATGCCAAGGCTCGCATCGAACAAGCCAGAGCCAACCTGGTCGGCGCTGACGCCGCCTTGTTGCCCACAATAGACGCCAGCATAGGCGCGAAACGCTCTTCATCTTCCTTTGGGGGAACGCCGTTTGTATGGAACCAATTCCCGACCGGGCTGCAATCCAGCTGGGAAATCGACTTGTTCGGAGGCTTGGCGCGCCAGGAGCAAGCGGCCCGCAGTCAGCTGGAATCGAGACATGCAGCCTGGCACGATGCCCGTGTCGCGGTGGCGGCGGAAGCCGCTAATGCCTATCTGGCTTATCGTTATTGCGAGGCGCAAGTACATATCGTGCAGGCCGATACCGAGTCGCGCCGGGAATCGGCGCGGCTCTCGGACATCGCAGGTAAAGCCGGATTCCGTGCGCCGGGTGATGTCGCACTTGCCAACGCCAGTGCTGCGGAAGGCAACAGAACGTTGCTGCAACAACAAGCGCAATGCGAACGTTCGGTAAAAAGCTTGGTGGCAATGACCGGCTTACAGGAAGCGGAAGTGCGTAAATTGCTAACTGAAGCACCGGACCGGACGGCAAAACTACCCAGCCCGCCGGCGTTCCGAATCGATTCCCTGCCTGCCCGCGTGCTGTTGCAACGGCCCGACCTGGCCGCCGCCGAGCGCGATGTCGCGGAAGCCAGCGCCAATATCGGCGTCGAGCAGGCCAAGCGCTTTCCGAAGTTGAGTCTGTCCGGCAACATCACGCCGACCTTGCAAAACATGAACGGGGGAGCGTTTATGCTCGCGCAAACCTGGGCGATCGGTCCGACCCTCAGCTTGCCGCTGTTCGATGCAGGAAAGAGGGCCGCCGATGTGGAAGCGGCGCGAGTCCAATATCAGGCTGTCGAAAGTAAATTCCGCAGCAAGGTGCGCACGGCGGTGAAAGAAGTCGAAGACGCCTTGGTGCGCTTGGACAGCGCTAGCCAACGCTTACCCGAAGGCCGCAAGGCCGTCACCGGTTACCGGGCAAATTTTCTGGCTGTCCGGGAACTTTTCCAGGTCGGTTTAGGCAATTTGATCGATGTCGAAACATCAAGGCGTAACGTCCTGTCCGCTGAAATGGCCGTTAAAGAATTGGAGCAGGAACACGTCAGCGCCTGGATCGCGCTTTACCGCGCAGTCGGCGGCGGTTGGGAAGGCAACGATCAGCCTCAAAAAGCCGATGCCGTCCCAAGCAACGGCAAGCCGGAAAAACCGGATCAATATTTAAATCATCAAGTCGATTTCAGCGAAGGAAAATCATGACCAAAGGAAAAATAGCTGCTCTGTTGGCCGTCTTAACCGTACTGGCCGGCGTTGGCATTATCGCCGGACGCAGTCAGCCTGCCGTCGATGCGGTTGTGGCGCCCAAACCTGCGCTCAGCGTTACGGTAATCCGGCCTGCCCTGCGCGATATTGCTATGACATTGACCGCCAACGGTTCGATAGCGCCGTGGCAGGAGGCCATTATCGGCGCTGAAGTCAGCGATCTGCATTTGACCGAGGTGAATGTGCAAGTGGGCGAAACCGTAAAGAAAGGACAAATACTGGCGGTTTTTTCCGACGAAAGCGTGCTGGCCGATGTCGCCCAAAGCCGAGCGGCGCTGGCCGAGGCTGAAGCCAATCTGGCCGATGCGCGGGTTAATGCCGAACGAGCCCAACAAATATCGGCTTCCGGGGCGCTCAGCAGCCAGCAAGTGAACCAATATCTGACCAGCCAGAAAACGGCTAATGCCAAGGTGCAGTCGGCCAAAGCGCAGTTGGATTCGCAATTGTTGCGGCTGAAATATACCAAGGTTTTAGCCGGCGATGATGGCGTTATTTCCTCCCGTAGCGCCACGTTGGGGGCGGTCGCGTCAAAGGGGCAGGAATTGTTTCGCATGATCCGGCAAAACCGGCTGGAATGGCGGGGCGAAGTCACTGCTGCGGAAATGGCGCAACTTAATCCCGGCATCGCTGTTAGCGTCGAGGTGCCCAACGTCGGCAGCATTAAGGGCAAGATTCGCTCGCTGGCGCCGACCCTGGATGTGCAGAGCCGCAATGGCTTGGTTTACGTGGATTTACCCGAAGCCGCACGGCATGGCTTGCGCGCCGGAATGTTCGGGCGCGGCGAATTCCACATCGGCGTCAAGGTCGGTCTCACCGTGCCTCAGGCGGCGCTGTCGCTGCGCGAAGGCTTTAGCTATGTGTTCAAGCTGGGCGAGCAAAACGGCGAACGGGCCAAAGTCTCACAGGTCAAAGTGCAATTGGGCCGCAGAACCGATGACGGTTGGGAAATACTGTCGGGACTCCATCCTGAGGATAGGCTGGTCGCCGTCGGCTCCACTTTTCTGGCCGATGGCGATACTGTGCAGGTAGTACAGCCATGAACGTCTCCGCATGGTGCATCCGCAATCCTATTCCGGCGATGATGTTGTTTGTGCTGCTGAGCTTTGGCGGCATGCAGAGTTATCGGTCGATGAAGATTCAGAATATGCCGGATCTGGACTTGCCCACGGTGACGGTTTCTGCCTCCTTGCCCGGCGCTTCGCCTTCCCAACTGGAAACCGAGGTGGCCCGTAAAATCGAAAACGCTATTGCCACCTTGCAAGGCCTGAAACACATCACCACGAAAGTGCAGGACGGCAGCGTCACTATTACCGCCTCATTTCGACTGGAAAAACCGGTGCAGGAAGCCGTGGATGACATGCGCTCCGCCGTTTCCAAAGTACGCTCCGATCTGCCGGCCAATTTGCGCGACCCGATTGTTACCAAGCTGGATTTGGCCAGCGCTCCGATCCTTGCGTTTACCCTCGCATCCCCCCGGCGCGATGATGAGGCCTTGTCCTGGTTTGTCGAAGACACCGTTGCCAGGAAGTTGCTCAGTGTGCGCGGTGTTGGCGCGGTTAGCCGGGTGGGCGGCGTTAGCCGGGAAGTGACCATTGCCCTGGACCCGGTCAAACTGCAAGCGTTGGGCGCGACGGCTGCCGATATTTCCCGCCAATTGCGCGAGATACAAAGAGAAAGCGCCGGCGGCCGTATTAATATGGGTAACGGCGAGCAACCGGTACGTACCTTGGCTAACGTCGCTTCGGTGGAAGAAATGCGGCCGCTGCAAATCTCTTTGGCGGACGGCCGCCGTATTCGTCTCGACCAAGTTGCGACGATCGACGATACCGTGGCCGAACCTCGGTCCCTGGCTATGCTTAACGGCAAATCGGCGGTAGGGTTTGAAGTGACTCGCAGCCGCGGCGCCAGCGATGTGGAGGTAGGCGAGGGTGTGCAAAAAGCGTTAGCGGAATTACGCGCCTCCAATCCGGATATAGAATTTACCGAAGCGTTCAATTTTGTTACCCGGGTACAGGAAGAGTTCCAGGGTTCCATGACCATGCTTTATGAAGGCGCCTTGCTGGCCGTGCTGGTCGTATGGCTGTTTTTAAAAGATTGGCGGGCAACTTTTATCTCCGCCGTAGCCTTGCCGCTGTCGATAATTCCGGCTTTTTTGGGTATGGACTATTTGGGATTTTCCCTGAACGGCATCACTTTATTGGCGCTATCCCTGGTGGTCGGCATTCTGGTGGACGATGCTATCGTCGAAGTGGAAAACATCGTGCGTCACTTGCGGATGGGCAAAACACCCTATCAGGCGGCGATGGAGGCGGCCGATGAAATCGGACTGGCGGTGGTGGCTACCACCTTCGCGCTGGTTGCGGTATTCCTGCCCACGGCTTTTATGAGCGGGATTGCCGGGCGTTTTTTCAAGCAATTCGGCTGGACCGCAGTACTGGCGGTGCTGGCCTCGTTGGTCGTGGCAAGGATGTTGACACCGATGATGGCGGCTTATCTGTTGAAAGACAGCAAGCACTCCGAACCGCCGGAGGGGCGGGTCATGCAAAACTACATGCAGCTGGCGGCCTGGTGTCTTGAACATCGCCGAACCACGATAGCGGCTGCGGCGGCGTTTTTTATCGGCTCCTTGCTACTGATTCCTTTGCTGCCCACGGGGTTTATTCCGCCGGATGACAATCCGCAAACGCAGGTTTTCATCGAGTTATCGCCCGGCGCTTCTCTTGCCCAAACCAGCGCTTCGGCGGAAGCCGCCCGGCAACTGCTGGCAAACGTGCCTTATGTGAAATCGGTTTACGCTACCCTGGGCAGCGGCTCGGCGGGCAACGATCCCCTTGCCGCCTCTCAAGGCGGCGAAGTGCGCAAAGCCACGTTGACGATTCTGCTGGCTAATCGTCAAGACCGGCCGGTGCTTAAGCAAGTCGTCGAGCAGAACATCCGGCAGGCGCTGCTAAGTCTGCCCGGCGTGCGCACTAAAGTGGGCCTCGGCGGATCGGGCGAAAAATACGTGCTGGTGCTCAGCGGCGACGATCCGCAGGCCTTAAGCAGCGCAGCCCGTAACGTGGAACGCGATCTCAGAACCATTCCGGGGCTCGGCAGCGTCGCCTCCAGCGCCGCGCTGGTGAGACCGGAAATTGCGGTACGAACGGATTTTGCCCGTGCAGCCGACCTAGGCGTCACTACCGCTGCTATCGCAGAGACTCTGCGCATCGCCACTTTAGGCGATTATGACTGGTCTTTGCCCAAGCTTAATCTCGCCCAACGCCAAGTGCCGGTGGTGGTGAAACTGGCCGCAGACGGACGTAGCGACCTTTCGGTGCTTGAACGGCTCGCGGTGCCCTCAAACAAAGCAGGTTCGGGATCGGTGATGGTGAGCCAGGTGGCCGATCTGGAGCTTTCCAGCGGACCTGCGGTCATTGATCGTTATGATCGTTCACGCAACATCAATTTTGAAGTCGAACTCTCCGGCCTGCCGTTAGGGGATGTGACTAAGGCCGTGCAAAATTTGCCAAGCATTCGCAATCTGCCTGCCGGTGTAAAGCAGATCAATATTGGCGATGCCGAAATGATGGCCGAGCTTTTCGCCAGTTTTGGCTTGGCCATGCTTACCGGCATGCTGTGCATATACATCGTGCTGGTGTTGCTGTTCAAGGAGTTTTTGCAGCCGATCACCATCTTGGCCGCGTTGCCGCTGTCTTTCGGCGGCGGTTTTGTGGCGCTGCTATTGGCCGGCAAAGCGTTTTCCATGCCTTCTTTGATCGGCCTGATTATGCTGATGGGCGTTGCCACCAAGAACTCCATCTTGCTGGTCGAGTATGCCATTGTCGCCCGACGGGATCATGGCCTGTCCAGGATGGATGCGCTGTTGGATGCTTGCCGGAAACGCGCGCGGGCTATCGTTATGACCACTATCGCGATGGCGGCCGGTATGTTGCCGATTGCGATAGGCATGGGCGACGCGGATGCCTCCTTTCGCAGCCCTATGGCGGTCGCCGTGATTGGCGGCTTGGTGACGTCTACCTTGCTCAGCCTGTTGGTGATCCCGGTGGCGTATACATATCTGGATGATTTCAATAATTGGAGCAAGGCGCTTTGGCGGCGTTATGTCAAAGTAAACCCCTAATCCTGAAACGGCCGTTAGGATAGGGTCGGTAATAACGTCCCGACACATAAGCTCATCGTTCCCACGCTCTGCGCTCGTCTTTATACACAAGTGTGTTTCAGAGTCGTCATACCGGCATGGACGGTGTCTCGCAGAAGCTTATGTATAACAATGGGCGCTCTGGTCCCTGACTGGGTTACCACGCAGAGCGTCGCTGCCATTAAGTTAAGCCTTGTAGGAGCGGGCCGTGCCCGCGATGATGGCGCTATAACTCTGCATCGCTGTGCAAATATCGCGGGCGCGGCCCGCTCCTACGGAGTGTCGATGTGCAACTTGGTATCTCGTTGAATATTTTCGTGTTTTTTGTGTATTTCGCGGATAAGACGATTGTTCCTGGTTTATCGGCGTTTCTTATCTAGCGTAACCTTATCAGCGCCATCAATTGTTCTTCATCAACCGGTCTGGTTAAACAGTAATCAAAACCGGCGGCCAGCGCTTCAGGTTTTTGCTTGCTGTCGGCAAATGTGCTGATGGCGGCGACTTTTAGCGGGTTATGCCGGCTTCTTAGGATTTTTATCATCTCCAGCCCCGACATGACCGGCATGCTGAGATCGATAAGCGCCATTTGATAGCGGTTTTTGCTGATCAATTGCAAGGCTTCGGCACCGTCAGCGGCGGCGTCGACGGTGTAGCCGTTCAGTTCAAGCAGGTTGGCCAGTATCAACCGGTTTATTTCACTGTCATCGGCAATTAATATGCGCTTTTCTGACTGGAGCTGATGATCTATAGTCTGTTTTATCTGCATCATTGACGACTTGCTTAATTGCGCTGTTCTGTTGTGATCCCGACATAATGCGCCTCTGAAACCGAGGTAGTCCGGTTGGTAGGGCATTAGTTCGGCGATGTCGTCCTGTCTGAGCGAGCCGGCCAGTCCGCAGAGCATGGCTCGGTCTTTTGCCAGCTGCACAAAGCGGGCGATGTCGGCTTTTGTCATGACTTGAGTCAATGAACCGTTGTTTTTGTTCATGGTATCGAGCATGACGCCTGTGAAACCGGCATTTTTTAATGCGTCTATGACAGCGAAATCCGGTTGGCTATCGGCGAATAATACCGCGATCAAGGCCGGATTTTGTTGTGTTAATGCGGCTAGTTTTTCTAGGGTTCCCGGCCAGTCGCCGCCGGGAAAAAAGCCTATTTTTACATAATCGACGCCGGTTTCGGCCATGGCCTTGACTGCCCGATATACAATCTCCGGCTGCATCGGCAGGTCGCCAATGGTTGCGCTGACGGGACGGCGGCCGCCGATTGCAACAACAATGCTTTTGACAAGATCGGTTTCCAGTGCGCCCAAAGCGCCTAGAGCCGGTTGTTTCAGGTCGACAATGTCGACGTTCGCACTTAATGCCTGTAAGGCTTCTTCTACGCTGTTAACGCTGGCGAGCATTCCGGTCATGAGCTGATCCCGGCTTTTGCCGCGCCAGTTCCCGTCTGGCTCGCGGTATTTTCACCATCCTTGGCGATTGCCGAACCTGCTCCCGGCAGGTTTTCGGCATACACACCCTCCCTGGCGATTGCCGAACCTGTTCCTGACAGGTTTTCGGCATACACACCCTCCCTGGCGATAAAGTCTTTAATAATCTCCATCAACCAACCCCAGGCTTCCAGTTCCCGGTCTCCGGCCGTTTTCTCCAGGCCGATGCGCAGATAGTCGATTTCGGCTTGTATTTTTTTCAGCGGGAGCATGTTTAAGCGGCTGATTAAAATCGCCGCTTCCAGCACCGAATACTGGGCGCGGTTAAAGCCTCTAAAGGGCGCATGATTGGCGGTATGCACGGCTTTGCAGAATAATTTGGGCCGGGTCTCGTCGTCTTCAATGCGGACCAGTTCCACTTCGGTATGCGCCAAGGCGCAGGCAAGCACCCGGCCGTTGATTTTTTCCGCCGCTTTTAACGGCCAGTCGCGCCGCCCGGTCAGGCAGCCGGCAAATACCCGCACATCGTCGCAATAATTAATGACTGCGGTTTTGCTTTCCAGCAGGTTATTCAGTGTTGTGGACGGGCGGAACGGCAAGATGATGAACTCGTCTTGCGCTTCAGGGGATATATGAATTCCCATCGGCGCAATATGCGCCAGGCCTGAACTGTTCTGGGTGATGACTATGGTTTCTTGGATCATTAGTGCTTTTTTAGAGTGGTTCCGGCCGGTTTAAAGGTGTGCAGGTCAACGGTGGATTCTGCGCTGTCGGTTGCACAGCCCCATTGTAATGCTTGATCCTGAGTATAGCGTTTACCCAATTGCCAGGCTATTTCAGCGCGGGCCAATTCAACGCCCAGGTAAAAAGCATGGCCGCCGTCGGTTTCAACATGCAGCTCGGGAAACAGGTCGAACGGATCGGTAGCGCTGTGCAGGCCGTCGCGGTTGAAAATATGCACGCCTTCGGCGCTGATTTGGACGCGGTAACTGGGGTCCTTGATTTGTCCGGCCAGTTCCTTGATTTCTTCCAAACTATAAGGGAAGGGCGAGGTTTCATGCAAGGCCATTAAACCGGGGTCGATATGCTTGGGCAGCATGTCGTGCTCTTTCGCTGCAAACATGATGCGGCGGGCCAGGTCGGCTTCCTTGACCGCCCGGCAGGCATGCTTGCTGACTTGGGTTGCCAAAATGCTGTTGATGTTAAGCTCAGAGCAGATGCCCAGCAGCAGCGCATTCATGCCCAGCGTGTCGGCATGGGTCAGTTCGGTGATGTTGCCGACGCCCAGCATCATTTCAATATCGGGATGGTTCTTTCTGACTTCATGATAACGCACGATCGATTGCGTGAAACCGAAGTGCAGCGGATCCAAAATCGGATCGACGATAAAGCTGCGGTTTTTTGCCTGCATGATGTTGATGGCTCTATCCAGTGAAGCCAAATCTTCATGTTTTTCAGGGATTAAGATCGGCGTTGCCGCCACTTCGTCGGCAACCCACAAGGTGCTTTCATGCAGGCTGAGCATGTAATCGGCGCCCGCTTTGCCGCCCCTGAGCAAATCGTCGGCTTCCAGCGAATCGATGCTGACGGTAAAGCCTTCTTGTTTCAGGGTGCGAATGATGGCTTCCATGTGCGGGAAATCGGTGCTCGGCAAACAGCCTATATCGATCACATCAGCGCCGTTTTGTTTGTAGTAATAGGCGCGCTTGACCACCTCTTCAACGCTGACATTGGGCGCATCGACGATTTCGGCGAAGATTTTGACGCTGTAGCGGCTTAAATCAAGTTTGTGCGCGGCTTGGCCGAAAAACATCGGCAAGTCTTTGAGTTCGTCCGGGCCGCGTTCAATCGGCAGGCCTAAGTCTTTGGACAAGGCTTCCAAATCGCCGCGGCAGCGTCCGGGCACCAGTATGCGATCGGCGCCGAAGGTGTCGGTCAAGCGGCGGCCGATCATGTCCGCGGTCATCAGCGCCGCGACTTTAAGCCCCAGCTGATGCACGGTATAGGTGAATTTCGGCTGCATTTTTTCAAGGATATTGTGCAGCTGCTTTTCCGCCAGTTTGCCGGTAAGAAAGAGGATATGTTCGCTCATGTTAACGATTTTAGCCGTTCTTTAACGGTGCTGATCAGTTCGTCGACACTTTCAACGACGGTGGTATATTCAAAAGTGCGTAATTTGGCGGTGCCTTCCAGGTCGATTTTGCGCGGATAAACCATGACTTTGCCGCCCGGCGCAGTGGTTTCCATTTCCGGCGCTATGTCGCAAGGATAAACGATGCTCGGAACCCTGCATTTTCCGGCCTGGGAATAAAGATTGGTCACCAGCGAGTCGGCGATACCCAGCACGCATTTGGCAACCGTATTCGAGGTGGTCGGCGCCATCACAAAGGTATGGTAATAACCCTTGTAAAAATGCCCAACCGGCGGCGCTGAAGCGGTTTTGTCGCGGTACACCGGCATTTTTTTACGGATGTCGTCGAGGCTGATACCGTACATAAGCAACACTTCTTCTCCGGCCAGGCTCAGATATAAATCGACATTATCCTGTGTCAGCAGGAAGTCCAGGCATTCTTCTATATAATGACCGGAGCCGGTAACGGCCCAGGCTAATCGTGGTTTATTCATTAAATTCAATCAGCGTCGAAAACATTTGGTTATTATACATCAATCAATACGCCGATTTCGCACGCAGGGCTTTTAGAAAATGGGCGGTTACATGATTTAAGAATCTTTTATTCACCACGAACGACTGTATGGATACAGGAGGTAGAGCAATGCAGGAGCAATTGCCGAGACACGATGATTTATTCCTTCGTGTCTTCGTGGTGATATTCTTTTAAGCTTTTATAGATGCACCTGTTATTAATCAGAGATTACGAAATGTTCAGTCGCGCCAGTTCCCAATTATCTTGCTGCACACACACCAAACCGCTGATTATGGGGATTTTAAATGTGACGCCGGATAGTTTTTCCGATGGCGGTAAATTCTCAGGTCTTAATGAGGCCATGCAGCAGGTTGAATTGATGCTGTCCGAAGGCGTGGATATTATCGACATAGGCGGCGAATCAACCCGTCCCGGATCTGATTCGGTTGCGGCCTCGGAGCAGATTCAGCGGGTCGTTCCGGTGATTGAGGCCATCAGGCAGCAATTGAACAGCGATATTTTAATCAGTATCGACACGACCTTAAGCGAAGTCGCCAAAGCGGCGCTGGACGCCGGAGCCAATATCATCAATGATGTTTCAGGAGGCAGAAATGATGCGGCTATATTGACACTGGCGGCTCAAGCCGGCGTGCCGATTATTTTGATGCACAGTCAGGGCGTCTCCAAAACCATGCAGGACAACCCGTATTATGATGATGTCGTGCAGGAAGTGCTTGATGCTTTGAATGAATGCGTTAATACGGCGTTAAAAGCGGGGATCAAAAAAGAAGCGATTGCGATCGATCCGGGCATCGGTTTCGGGAAACGCAAGCAGGATAATATCGATTTGCTGGCGCACCTTGATAAGTTGGTGGCTACGGGCTTTCCGGTGCTGTTGGGCGCCAGCCGCAAGCGTTTTATGGGGACGATTTGCGACGTCACCGAACCCTCGGAGTTGGTTACCGCCACCGCAGTGACCACGGCGTTAGGGGTGATGGCCGGCGTGCAGATGTTTCGGGTGCATGATGTTAAGGAAAACCGGCAGGCGGTCGATGTGGCCTGGGCTATTAAACAGAGTCGGTAAGCTGGGCTTATGCCGCCGCCTCAGAATCAAATCGATTAAACACGGAATACGGGTAACAGATGCTTAAAAATCGTTTATTCGCCACGAAGACACGAAGAAAAAACTTCGCGTCTTCGTGGCGAATGATGAATAGGCGAGGCGTCTTACCTGTCAGTTATAGTTATTTTGACTGTTTTTTCTAGCGGTGTCTGTTGCGTGGGTTTCTGACGGAGCGCGATAATCGCCCTCGGATAAATAGGTAAGAAACATCGGCAGTAATACAAGGATGGCTAAAACCAGTACCACGCCGCCGATGGATATTAAAAGTGTCTTAAAGTTCCCGCCAATATTTTCTACAGGGTCATCTGAATCCGTTGAAGACTGGGTTTGGTCGTCTTGGTTTGACATGATAATCTCCCGATAACTGATTGAAAGAAAAATGAATTGCCACCACATAGTTGAAGCTGGCTGTTGCTATGCTAGCCCCATCATGAAGTTCCTGCAACTTTATTGCGTAGCATTGATGTCTTAATAAAACAACAACTTAAAAGCGTTGGAGGCTTCAGGATCCTATCAACGAGAACTCATGATCCCCTTACGCATCGAGGATTCAATTGATAAACACTCTTTTACAGCTCAAAAAGCCGCCGATTGCTACAATAGGCACAATAAAAAGCGGAAAGTCTTGTGCCTTGATGCGAGAATGGCTTACAGCGCCATTGAAACAGCCGTTAAGCTTTTAATTAACGAGGAAATCGCTAATTATCGTTATAACAATAATAATCAGGAAATAATTGAAAAATGAGCAAGCGGATAGGTGCGACTGTATGCGTTGTTCTACCTCCTGCATCCTTGCCGTCGTACCCACCCTATGAATTGAGAGTTTAATGAGCAAACAAGAAAAATCCCTAACAATGACCGTATTGATGACACCGGACATGGCGAATTTTTCCGGCAACGTTCACGGCGGTTCTTTATTGAAATTGCTGGATCAGGTGGCTTATGCCTGTGCGGCAAAATACTGTAAAAAATATGTGGTGACCGCGGCGCTCGATCAGGTGTTCTTTAAACAACAGGTCAATGTCGGCGAGCTGGTTACTTTTTATGCGCATGTCAATTATGTCGGCCATTCATCAATGGAAATCGGGGTCAAGGTGTTTGCCGAGGATTTAAGAACCGATGAAAAAAGGCATACGACGTCCTGCTATTTTACGATGGTGGCGATGGATGAACACGGACAAACTGTGGAAGTACCGAGATTACAACTGGATAACGATGTGGAAATAAGACTTTACCAAGCGGCGCAAATGCGCAAAAAAATACGCCAGGAAAGCCTGGAGAAAAATCGTGCCATGCAGGTGGAGTTATTAGAGGATGAGCTGTAATTTATGATTATGCAGGGAAATTTTGAACAACTGCCGTTAAAGGATTTTGCCGAAAAAGCCTATTTGGATTATTCCATGTATGTGATTTTGGATAGGGCCTTGCCGAATATCGCCGACGGCTTGAAACCGGTGCAACGGCGTATTGTTTATGCAATGTCCGAGCTGGGTTTGACGGCGACGGCCAAGTTTAAAAAATCGGCCAGAACCGTCGGCGATGTGCTGGGTAAGTACCATCCGCACGGCGATTCCGCCTGCTATGAAGCGATGGTGTTGATGGCGCAGGATTTTTCCTACCGCTATCCGCTGGTCGACGGTCAGGGCAACTGGGGTTCGCCGGACGATCCCAAATCCTTTGCTGCGATGCGTTATACCGAATCGCGCCTGACCGCTTATGCGCAAACCTTGCTAAGCGAATTGGGTCAGGGCACGGTCGACTGGGCGGATAATTTCGACGCAACGCTGAAAGAGCCGGTGCTGTTGCCTGCGCGACTGCCGAATATCTTGCTGAACGGCACCATGGGCATTGCGGTCGGTATGGCGACCGACATACCGCCGCATAATCTGCGCGAAGTCGCCAATGCCTGCATCCAGTTATTAGATGATCCGGATAGCACGCTGGACATGCTGTTTGCCCATATCAAAGGCCCCGATTACCCGACCGATGCGGAAATCATCACCTCGGCCGACGAGATACAAAAAATGTATATCAGCGGCGGCGGCTCGATAAAAATGCGCGCCAAATACGAGCAGGAAGACGGCAATATTGTGATCACCGCGCTGCCACATCAGGTTTCCGGCGCTAAATTGATGGAGCAGATCGCCGCGCAAATGCTGGCGAAAAAGCTGCCGATGATTGAAGATTTGCGCGATGAATCGGATCATGAAAATCCGACCCGGCTGCTGGTGATTCCGCGCTCAAAACGGATCGATGTCGATGAGGTGATGTCGCATCTGTTTGTTACCACCGATCTGGAAAAAAGCTATCGCGTCAACATGAACATGATCGGCCTGGACGGACGGCCCAAGGTTAAAGGCCTTAGGGACATACTGGTCGAATGGCTGGCGTTTCGGACCGAGACCGTGCGAAAACGCCTGCAATACCGGCTGGATAAGGTGCTGGCACGGTTGCACATTCTCGATGGCTTGCTGATTGCCTATCTGAATATCGATGAAGTCATCGCGATTATTCGCAGTGAAGACCATCCCAAACCGGTGCTGATGGAGCGTTTCGGCATTACCGATATTCAGGCCGAAGCGATACTGGAATTAAAGCTGCGGCATCTGGCCAAGCTCGAAGAGATGAAGATTCGCGGCGAGCAGGATGAGTTGGAACTGGAACGCGCCGCGCTGGAAAGAACCCTGGCTTCGCCGCGCTTGTTAAACCGCTTGATCAGAAAAGAACTGGAGCGCGATGCGGAGAAATACGGCGATGACCGCCGCTCGCCGATTGTTGCCAGAGATGCGGCGCAGGCATTGGAAACAACGGCGTTAATAAGCAACGAACCGATAACCGTTATCTTGTCGGAAAAAGGCTGGATCAGGGCGGCCAAAGGCCATGACATTGATGTGGGCAGTTTAAATTATCGTTCCGGAGACGGCTTTCTGGATGCGGTCAAATGCCGGACCACGCAACCGGTTTATATCCTCGACTCCACCGGGCGGGCTTACAGCACTTCGTCGCATGACCTGCCGTCGGCCAGAACGCAGGGCGAACCGTTGACCGGGCGGCTTAATCCGCCGGCGGGCTCATTATTCGTGCATCTTCTGGCGGGGCAACCGGACGATTGGTATGTGCTTGCCAGCCATTTCGGTTATGGGTTCCGGGTTCAGCTGAAAGAGTTATTGAGTAAAAACAAGGCCGGTAAGCTGCTTATCAGCTTGCCTGACGGCGCCAAAGTATTAAAGCCCGCGCCGATACGCAGTGAGGCCGATTCGCTGGCGGTGGTGACTTTGCAAGGTCGCTTGCTGATTTTCCCCGTGGCCGAACTACCCGCGCTAGCGAAAGGCAAAGGCAATAAGCTGATCCAAATTCCGAGCGCCGATCTGACGGGTGGAAAAGATCACGTAGTCGCGGCGATAGCATTGCCTGAAAACGGGTCATTGAAAATCATTGCCGGTAAACGGCAGCTAACGCTTAAAGGCGCGGATATTGGGCATTATTCAGGCAATCGCGCCAAAAGAGGCTTGGCATTGCCCAGAGGCTTTCAGCGGGTTGACGTCTTGGAGTGCGAGTAACGCAAATCGCAGGATTGAATATCTTGTGGCTTGCGGATTTAAGGTGCGGTGTTCTGTTGAAAAATCGACCTGATTAGCAAGATGCTTCAGCCAGAGAAATCGATATGCCAACAATACGACCCGTATAGGGGGTAGATGAAGAGTCTTGCTAATCAGGAAAATCGATGCCGGTCGGTCTTCCGGAAAATACAGCAGGGGTTGCGCTTATTTTTTACCAGTCGTTTTCAGTCTGACGATAAGACGCCGGTAATCGTCCTCGCTTAAGGCATCGTTTACTATCAGCACGGACTGCCTATGTGCATTTTTCTTAAAATGCAGAAATATCGCGAAGATAGTGATGACCGTTGAACTCAGGATTTGAACCGGTTCAAAGTCACTGCCGTCGGATATTTCCCAGCCCAATGCTTCGGATTGCTTGATCTTATGCCGCTGGTTTTTTAAACGCTTGATCATCAACCGAAGATGTATGTAAATCCCGGTCGATAAGGCTAATTTAACGGTAACCGGCAAGGCATTGGCGATGCTTGCCGCCAATGCCAGCCCATGCATAATAACCAGAAACCGCTTTAATCGTTTGGATGGTTTAAGTTCTACCGACAACGAAGGCTCGTGTTTTTGGGGCAAGTTGGGCGCTCCTTATTTTTCTCCCGTTGATAATACGGGTATTTCAATGCAATACAAATCAGCATATAGGTTTTTTGTCTTGCTTCAAACAGCGATATAATTGGAACTCTTTAAAAACCATTATTTTGTTTATTGATGAATCCTGATTGGAAAAATTTCCTGCTTTCTAAAAACGCAACATTCAACAACGATACCGACATCGTTTTTCCATCGCCAGGGCATGAGGGTAATAAGCATATTTACCCGATTACACATCTAGGTGTTTTGACGATTGCAGGCGATGATGCGGCAAAATTTTTACAGGGACAAATTACCTGCAATATTAATGATATAACCGATATAAAAAGCAGTCTGGGCGCATTATGCAATCCCAAGGGCAGGGTGATTACGACTTTTTTACTGGTTAAAAACGTCGATGCTTTTTTGATGATTTTGCCCAAAGAATTACTGGCATCCATCAAAAAAAGACTACAGATGTACGTGTTGCGATCCAAGGTAACCTTAACCGACAGCTCGGATCAGTTATGTCTAATCGGCTTGTACGATGAAGCATCGCAATCTGCCGAAGAAACGGAACAGCGCTTTGCAACAAGCAACCGGGGAAACATCGTCGTTAATCTTCAGAACCGCAATTTGATTATTGCCGAGACCGATAACGCCCAGGCGCTTTGGGATGAGAAGGTAAAACTGGGCTTCCAAGCGGCAGGTTCGGCGCAATGGCGCTATCTCGATATAATCTCGGGGATTCCCTGGCTTAGTGCGGAAACATCGGAAGAGTTTATTCCGCAAATGCTTAATCTGGATAAGTTGGGCGGCATCAGTTTCAACAAGGGCTGTTATACCGGCCAGGAAATTGTTGCCCGGACTCACTATCTAGGCAAGGCAAAAAGGGAAATGTTTCTCGCCGAATGCGATGTCTCGGCAACTCCGGAAGCTAATTCAACCATTATTGATGACAGCGCCGGCACAGAACAAAGTGTAGGTAAAGTGTTGTGTGCGCAAAACGGACACAATAGTTGCAAAATGCTTGTTGTCCTGCAAATCTCTGACGCAAACGCTTATAATCTTAAGCTGGAAAATCATAACCAAGATAGAATTACATTATTAACCGTATAATTTTATTACGTATTATTTATCGAGGGATGCAACAATAATGCAATTTACTTCCGTTCAGGACTTTCTTGATCACGTTCAAGCCGAACTTGATGCCAATCGTCTTGTTTTGCCTACATTGCCCGATATTGCCTTAAAGGTTAAGAATGCGGTGACTGATGGCGATATATCGGCTAAGGAGTTGGCTGATATGATAGTGACCGATGCGGCATTATCGACACAAATTATTCGTGTAGCCAATAGCCCTATGTACCGTGGCGCATCTGAAATCAATAACATACAAATGGCTGTTTCAAGATTGGGTAACAATACCGTTCGTAGTTTAGTTACCTGTCTGCTAATGAAACAGATATTCCGCCCCTCATCAAAGCTGTTGGAAAGTTTGTTCAGGCGCATCTGGGAGCAAAGCATTAATGTTTCAGCCATCAGTCGGGCTCTTTGTGCGTTTGTTCCTCATCTTAATGCCGACGAGGCCATGCTGGCAGGCCTTATTCATCAAATAGGCAAATTACCCATATTAATGTTGGCCGAGAAGATTCCGGAGTTTAGGGATAGCCCGACCCGAATGGAAAAGCTGTTGGAAAAAGTACACCCCGCCGTGGGAAAATTGATTATGGATGCATGGGACTTTCCGGTAAATTTAAAGCCGGTAGCGTCTGAATATGTTAATTTCCGATATGACTCAGGACCTAAAGCCGATTATGTCGATGTGGTACAAGTTGCATTTTTGCAAAGTATAGCGGGAACCGATCACCCTGCATGCCGGGTTGATTGTTCTATAGTTCCTTCATTTGCCAAGCTCGGATTTTCCGCTGACGCCGAAATACTGGAAATTGAGGGTATTTCAGATGAAATTGAAATTGCCCGAAGCCTGCTCTCCTAAATATGTTTAAAGCTATGATTAATACAGAAACTGTCTCACGTTTTCGCCGATTAGGCACAATTACAATTTTTGCCGTTTATTTTGTCATCCTTGTTGGCGGAATCGTAAGGGCTTCCGGTGCAGGCATGGGCTGTCCCGACTGGCCGACTTGCTTTGGACAGTGGGTGCCGCCAACGGATGAAGCCCAGTTGCCCGCTAATTACCATGAGATTTATGCACAACGCGGTTACGAAAATACCCAGTTCAATCCGGTAAAAACCTGGACCGAGTACACCAATCGCCTGGTCGGCGTGACGATTGGCTTTTTGATCTTGCTGACGGCCTGGTCGTCGCGCATTTATCTTAAAACGGATAAAACCATTTTTTATTTGGCGGTCAGCGTGTTTTTTCTGGTCGGTTTTCAAGGCTGGCTAGGTTCCACCGTTGTGGCAAGCAATCTCAAACCTTTTATGATCACCTTGCACATGTTATTGGCTTTGTTCATCGTCGCATTGCTTATTTATACGATTGCCCGTTCGCAACGGGATGTTATCGCCCGGATTGATATTCGGGCGCTGCCGGATAAATTTAGAACCGTGTTAATCGCGGCAATGATCATGACCCTGCTGCAAGTGGCTATGGGGACTCAGGTCAGGGAAGCCGTAGATTTTATTGCCCATAATCATGCTTATATCGAGCGCCAATACTGGCGTGACGACTTTCCGGTCATTTTTTACATACACAGATCCTTTTCCTCGATTATTTTATTTACCAATCTTTGGTTGGCCTGGAACATTGTCCGGTCTGTCGACAAAAGCAGCTTGTTGCGGCGCATCGGTTTATCCCTGGCAGGCCTGGTGATCACCGCTATTATTGCAGGCATCAGCCTTGACCGATTGGGAATGCCCCCGGTTGCCCAACCGATACACCTGTTGATGGCTAATCTTATTTTCGGCGCGCAGTTTTTCCTGTTCAGTTGCCTGAATTACGCGGCAAAAAAATAGCTTTAACCGGATGTTTTTCGAATCGTTAGATTGATTAATGCTCAACGAAGACGGGAAGGGCGCGATGTTTATGTTTTCTGCGTTTTTTCGGCGTGTACTCGGCCGCTGATTTTATAGTTCCTGTCGACAGCCTTATTGGATGTAGAATGGGGTAAATAAAAATAAACCCGCTGGTTATCAATGACGACCCAAGATTCATCCGTAAATTTAAGCCTGCTTAGAAACTCTTTTAAGCGTTTTTTACCCAATCCCCAAGCTGTTGCGTTGGCAATCATTCTGATTGTCAGCTTTGTGCTGATTTATTCATTGTCCGACCTGTTAATGCCGGTTTTCGTATCAATTGTACTGGCGTATCTACTGGAAGGTCTGGTAAGCAAGGCTGAAGGCATGAGCATGCCGCGTCTGCCGGCTATCTATCTGGTGTTTTCTGTGTTTATGGCGTGTCTGGGTTTTTTGTTGTTTTATTTGATACCGATAGTTTCACAGCAGGCAGTCGAACTTGTGCAACAGATTCCTGAGATATTGAACAGGGCGCAAGCCGGAATCATGAGCTTGCCGGACATGTATCCGCAGTTTATTTCAGAAAGCAAAATTCAGCAGATGATGTTTGCCGTGCAGCGGGAATTGTTAACTTATGGGCAAAATATATTGTCGCGCTCAGCAGCATCCGTTGTGGGCTTGGTCAGTGTAATGATCTATCTGTTCCTGGTGCCTATGATGGTGTTTTTCTTTTTAAAAGACAAACAGATGCTAGTGTCTTGGTTTTTACAGTTTATGCCGAAAGACAGACATTTGACCGTACGGGTTTGGGAAGAGGTCGATATGCAGATCGGTAACTATGTGCGCGGCAAGTTTGCCGAGGTTTTTATTCTGTGGGCCGTCAGTTATGTGACTTACGCGGCGATGGGTCTGAATTATGCCATGTTACTGGCTGTTTTAATGGGCGTGCAGGTCATTATTCCCTACATTGGCGCAACGTTGGTTACCTTCCCGGTTTTGGGCGTCGCTTATTTTCAATGGGGATTAGGCGGCGATGAGTTTATGTATATTGTTATCGCCTACTCCATTATTCAGGCGCTGGACGGTGTTATCTTGGTGCCGGTATTGTTTTCCGAGGCGGTTAATTTACATGCTGTAGCTATTATCGTCGCCATTTTGTTTTTTGGCGGTTTGTGGGGTTTTTGGGGAGTGTTTTTAGCTATTCCATTAGCGACCGTTGTCAAGGCGGTGCTAACCGCCTGGCCGCGGATTGGCGATAACAGTCCGGATGCGAATTATTAGCTGACGATTTTCACCACGAAGGCACGAAGTTTTATGTTTCGTTTTGCCTGTCCTTAGTGGTGTTTTTTATGCGACTTAGATAACACATCAATTATTAATTCGGCTAAGCGAATATCTACAAAATATCCGAAGCGTAATCGGCCAAGCGTGAACGCTCACCACGGCGTAAGGTAATATGCGCCCCATGCGGCCAGGTTTTAAAACGGTCTACAACATAAGTTAATCCCGAGGTTGTCGCCGTTAAATAAGGCGTGTCTATCTGCGACAGGTTGCCTATACAGATGATTTTGGTTCCGGGACCCGCTCGGGTTATCAATGTTTTCATCTGTTTCGAGGTTAGGTTTTGAGCCTCATCAATGATCAGGTAGCGATTCAGGAATGTCCGTCCGCGCATGAAGTTAAGCGACCTGATTTTGACCCGGTTCATAATGATGTTGCTGGTTGCGCTTTGCTCCCATTCACCATGTTCCGCATTGCTGCCCAGCAGTTCAAGGTTATCGATTAATGCACCCATCCACGGCGCCATTTTTTCTTCTTCCGTACCGGGCAAAAAACCTATGTCTTCACCGACCGGGACTGTTTCGCGGGTCATGATGATTTCCTGGTAAGCTTTGTTCTCCAGGGTCAAGGTAAGTCCTGCGGCCAGCGCCAATAGGGTTTTTCCGGTGCCCGCCGTACCCAGTAAGGTGACAAAATCAATGTTGGGATCCAACAAGACATTGAGGGCAAAGTTTTGCTCCCGGTTTTTCGCCGTTATGCCCCAGACATTGTTGTGTTTTGCGCGATAATCCTTGGCCAGTTCCAACACCGCAATTTGTCCGTCGCAAGATCTGACGATGGCTTCAAAATTGGTTTCGTCTTCTATGTACAAATATTGGTTGGGATACCATTCGGTTACTATGGGGGCTTCCAATTTGTAAAAAGTGCGGTTTTTTTCCTGCCAGGATTCCATTTTGGCACCGTGTATCGTCCAGAAATCCTTTTCCAGCGCCATGGCGCCGCTATATAACAGATCAATGTCATCCAGGGTCTGGTCATTATGGTAGTCTTCCGCAAGCAACTCCAATGTCGCTGCTTTGATGCGCATGTTGATGTCTTTCGATACCAGAATAACATGGGTATCAGGCAGTTTTTTGGTGAGCGCCAGGACGATTCTGAGTATGGAGTTGTCGGCCAGGGTGCCGGGCATGCTTTCCGGCAGCAGCGCGGTCATGGCGCTGGTCTGGAAATATAAGCGTCCGCCGTCAGTCGTTTCGGCTTTCGGGCCGTGTTTTATGCCCGACAACGGTAGGCCGTCGTTGATGGTTTGCTGGTTGGCGCCTTGGATTAACTCATCCAGAAACCGACTGACCTGTCTTACATTGCGCGCCAGTTCGGTCAGGCCTTTTTTTGCATGATCGAGCTCTTCCAGAACGATCATGGGGATAAAAATGTCATGTTCCTTAAAGCGGAAAATGGATGCCGGATCGTGCATCAGCACGTTGGTGTCCAGGACAAATAGTTTTTTATCCGGCGATGTTTGAATGTTCATGGTCAGTTGCCGGCGAGTTCATGTAAGGCTTGTAGCACTTCTTCACAATGGCTTTTGACTTTTACTTTGCGCCATTCATGAACAAGTACGCCTTGCGGATTGATCAGAAAGGTGCTGCGCTCGATGCCTCGAACCTGCTTGCCGTACATGTTTTTCATTTTGATCACGTCAAACAGCTGACACAGCTTTTCATCCGAGTCTGAAAGCAGGTCGAAAGGAAATTCCTGTTTGCATTTAAAGCCTTCGTGAACGCGGATGGTATCACGGGATACGCCTACTATGACGGCGTTGAGTGCGGTGAATTTTTCAATGTTATCGCGAAAGCTTTGGCCTTCCTGAGTACATCCGGGCGTATTGTCTTTCGGGTAAAAGTAAATGATAAGGTATTTGCCTTGGTAGTCGCTTAGTTTTACCGTTTTATCGCCGGTAGATGAAGCCTCAAAATCGGGGACAGCGTTGCCGAGAGTTATCATTATTAATTCTATCGTTTTATGGGTTCAAGAATGGCATCTATATTTAACTGATCGCAGAAATCCAGAAACTCTTCGCGTAGCGATAGCAGGTGCAGTTGCGGCGGGATCAAAATCACAAACTTGGTTGAGAATACGGAGGTTTGAATGTAGGGCGCCTGATAACAGCTGCCGGTTATTTCTTCAATCTCTATCTCCCGGTCAAACAGAAACGAAGTGATGGATTCGGTGACGTTATCGCGATCCAGGGATATTGTTTCCAATGAGTAGGGTACGCACTCTTTAATTTTGTCTTTTTGATCGGGCCGCAAGGTATGGATTTTAATGTCCAGTCGCCTCTGGATAATATCCAAAGTGCTTTCAAATTTGGCAATTTGATTCCAATTACCCTGAATAAGCAGATATGCCGCAGTAGACTGAGCGAGGCGGGATGAACGTATTTCCAAAATACTACATTTACAGTCGCGCACGGCGGGTAATATTTCGGCAATAAATTTAATCTGATGGTTGCCCAAGGCTGTGATAGCTAGTTGCATTTTGCTTCTTAAAAGTTTTTTTGGAAGTTTAGCATCAAATGGCTGAAACTTGATGAACATTAAGTTTATTTGGGATTAAAATGATTAAAATCGTTTTTCTGCCGATAAATATTGAAAGCTGCATTTAAACTTTGTAGTTATCTTGCAACTCATTACTGAGCCTGAATATGACTGATTCAATAGATAAAAAATTACAAGAAAAACACGATAATCTCGATGATTTGGATGCCATGCTGGACGAAGCGGAATCCTCTCTTGTCCAGATGAATGAGTTTCAGGATGATGAAGATGCTATTGATAGATTGTTGATAGATACCGGATTTGATTCAGATGAAGCGTTAACGCACCCCACAGCGCAAAAGGATATAGGTCTGCATGATGAGTTGGACGACTTGTTAGGTTTTGACGACTTTGACGATTTTGTTAACGAGCCGGAAGAAACACAGGCGCTTGTGGATGTAGACGATTCAGATTTTGCTTCGTCCAATGAGCTTCAAGACGACGAAGATGCGCTTGATAGATTGCTGACGGCGGCCAGTCTTAAAACAGATGATATGCCAATGCAAACAACCGGGCATGATGATGAGAGCGGGCTTGAAGCGTTGGACGATTTTTCTGACTTTAGTGCTTTTAATGAACCGGAAATAGATCTACAAGACTCGCCTCAAACGACCGCAGCTAAAGAGGGTAATGAGCCTGAATTGGCTATTGAGGACCTAGCCGCGCTTGCCGATAATGTGGATTTATCAGACGAAATCGATACTGTTGGCGAATCGGATATGCCTTATGAGGATAATATCGCCGCTCCGGCTTTGGCGGAAATTGATGAATCGGATGCGCAAGATGATGTCGGTGCCGATAATGAACTTGATGAGTTTTCAGACTTTAGCGATTTCAGTGAGCCGGACATCCTCCCGGAAATAGAAAATGATGAGCCTGAACCTGTCATAGAAAGCTTATCCGAGCAGGTTGATGATGTCGGTCTGCCGGATGAAATTGATGAGTTTTTCAGTCTCAGTGATAATTTTGATGAATCCGACATGATTCCAGATGATGAAATTGAGGTGTCGGCTCCGGCTGAAGCGGAATCAATCGCCTCCGATCCGGAACCGCAAGCAGTCGTTGAGCAACCCTTGCTTGAAGAAGCCGATGATTTTTCCGGCTTCGTTGATGATTTTAACGAATCGGATAGGCTCCAGGATGACGAGCTTGAGGTAGTACCGGCTCCGGCTGAAGCGGAATTAAGCGCCTCCGATCTGGAGCCGCAAGCAGTCGTCGAGCAACCCTTGGTTGAAGAAGCCGATGATTTTTCCGGCTTCGTTGATGATGTTAACGAATCGGATAGGCTCCAGGAGGACGAGCTTGAGGTAGTACCGGCTCCGGCTGAAGCGGAATCAATCGCCTCCGATTCGGAACCGCAAGCAGTCGTTGAGCAACCCTTGGTTGAAGAAGTCGATGATTTTTCCGGCTTCGTTGATGATTTTAACGAATCGGATAAGCTCCAGAATGACGAGCTTGAGGTAGTACCGGCTCCGGCTGAAGCGGAAGCAATCGCCTCCGATCCTGAGCCGCAAGCAGTCGTTGAGCAACCCTTGCTTGAAGAAGCCGATGATTTTTCCGGCTTCGTTGATGATTTTAACGAATCGGATAGGCTCCAGGATGACGAGCTTGAGGTAGTACCGGCTCCGGCTGAAGCGGAATCAATCGCCTCCGATCCGGAACCGCAAGCAGTCGTCGAACAACCCTTGGTTGAAGAGGTCGATGATTTCTCCGGCTTCGTTGATGATGTTAACGAATCGGATAGGCTCCAGGAGGACGAGCTTGAGATGTCGGCTCCGGCTGAAACGGAATTAAGCGGCTCCGATCCGGAACTGCAAGCAGTCGTCGAACAACCCGTGGTTGAAGAGGTCGATGATTTCTCCGGTTTCATTGATGATTTTAACGAATCGGATAGGCTCCAGGATGACGAGCTTGAGGTAGTACCGGCTCCGGCTGAAGCGGAATCAATCGCCTCCGATCCTGAACCGCAAGCAGTCGTTGAGCAACCCTTGGTTGAAGAAGTCGATGATTTTTCCGGCTTCGTTGATGATTTTAACGAATCGGATAGGCTCCAGGATGACGAGCTTGAGGTAGTACCGGCTCCGGCTGAAGCGGAATCAATCGCCTCCGATCCTGAGCCGCAAGCAGTCGTTGAACAACTCTTGGTTGAAGAAGTCGATGATTTCTCCGGCTTCGCTGATGATTTTAACGAATCGGATAGGCTCCAGGATGACGAGCTTGAGGTAGTACCGGCTCCGGCTGAAGCGGAATCAATCGCCTCCGATCCGGAACCGCAAGCAGTCGTTGAGCAACCCTTGGTTGAAGAAGTCGATGATTTTTCCGGCTTCGTTGATGATTTTAACGAATCGGATAGGCTCCAGGATGACGAGCTTGAGGTAGTACCGGCTCCGGCTGAAGCGGAATCAATCGCCTCCGATCCTGAGCCGCAAGCAGTCGTTGAACAACTCTTGGTTGAAGAAGTCGATGATTTCTCCGGCTTCGCTGATGATTTTAACGAATCGGATAGGCTCCAGGATGACGAGCTTGAGGTAGTACCGGCTCCGGCTGAAGCGGAATCAATCGCCTCCGATCAAGAGTCGGAAACAGCTGTCGAAGAGTCATTTAATGATTTACTGAATGATGAAAATGGCATTGATAGTTTACTCATGGATTCCGATTTCGATACAGAGGATGTGGAAGAGCAAACGGTCGGCAAGAAAGATGCGTTTGGCGATGATGTGGGTTTGAGCGAAATTGATGATTTTTTTCAATTAGATGAGGTGAGTGATGATTTTTCCATGGAAACAGGAGAGGATCAGTTGGTTGGGACTGAACAATCAATTCAAGATGAAGACGATTTTCTTTTGCCTGACTTTGATATTACCGCCGACATGGAAATGTCCGATATGGTGGGTAATTCCGGTATTAAAGAGGATGATTTAGCCGATGCTTTTGCCGATACAGATTTCATGAACGAGGAAGGAGCTGTGCAGTCTTTCGATTCGGAAGCAGCAGGTCTCAACGCGGGAGCCGACGAAGCGATGCCCGAATCCCAGTCAAAACCGGCGGCTAAGACAGCGATAGAAGATCCTGTGGATCAGGACGATATTAAAAAACAGCTGAAAGATGCTGAAAATAAAGTAAAAAAAGCCAGAATTTTTAGTTACGTAGCGTTAGGGTTCGGTGTTGTTGCGGTTAGCGCAGCCGTTGCTTTGGGTGTGATGACTCACGGTGCAAAATCTGAAATTTCAAAATTAACCGAACAGGTTTCAACGCTTGAAGCAAGTCTGGCAAAGAGTGCTCAAAATAATCCTAATGAAGAAATTAACGCGGTGATGAATTCTGTGGCGCAGTTGAATCATCAGGTCTATGGGTTTATAACGGAACTCAAAGGAAATTCCCAAATTCCTGTCGATGTATTAAATAGCAATGTGTCCGGCATTGTGGCTAAACAGGGCATGGTAAGCAAGGCGCTTGACACGTTGCAGGTCAAAATGGGCTGGGAAGGAAAGGTGCTTTTGGAGTCATTGGTTGCAGAACCTCCCAAGGTTGATGCTGTGCATGAACCTGCACCTGCACCTATACCTGCACCGGCTAAAGAAGGAAACATGCACGGGATTGCACCGGTCAAAACTGAGCATGCGTCGACCAAAGAAGACGTGGCGCACGAACATGTAGCAACCAAGGAGGATAAAATTGCGCCAACTAAAGAAAGAGCCAAGCATGAAGCTGCGCCTGCTAAAGTGGAGGCTGTGCTTGAAACCGCGCCGGCTAAAGTCAAAGCTCAACCCGAAGCGGCGCCGGCCAAACCAATAACACCACCGCAGCCGGTTGTTTTAAAAGAGGAGCCTGTAAAGCCCGGCAAACAAACCACTGTTGCAAAGTGGGGGGTAAATCTGGTGGCATTTAAACAGGAATGGTTTGCTAAAAGTAAAGCGGCTGAATTTGCACGGCTGGGTGTTTTTGCGGAAGTAATTCCTGTGTATGAAAAGAATACAATGATGTACCGGTTGCGAGTCGGCGGTTTTAAAAGCAAGGCGGAAGCGCTTTCCAACACGAATAGGATAAAAAAGACACTGAATTTGGGTTCGGTTTGGGTCAGTGATAACTAGGGGCTAATGCCGGTTATGAGAGAGAAAAAATTAGTTGTAGCGGTGTCGTCCAGAGCCTTATTCAATTTGGACGAGTCGCATGCAATATTCGAAACGCAGGGGCGAGAAGCCTTTTGCCGTTATCAAATAGACCATGAAGATGAAACTTTGGAACCGGGTTATGGCTTTGCCTTGGTTAAAAAATTTTTGAGCTTAAATGACAGTTGCCCCGATGATCCGCTGGTTGAAATTATTCTGTTATCACAAAATAGTGCGGATACGGGGTTAAGGATTTTCAATTCCATTGCCTATTACCAACTGAATATTATCCGCGCGGCATTTACCAGCGGCGCGTCTCCGTACGGATACATTCCCGCATTCGGCGCGCATCTGTTTTTATCGACTAATGCCGATGACGTCGCCAAGGCGCTGGGTGCGGGTTTTGCGGCGGCGACCATTCTTTGCGGACCTTCGATGAGCCATCATTCCGATCAGTTGCGTATTGCTTTTGACGGTGATTCGGTATTATTTTCCGATGAGTCGGAGCGGATTTATCAGCAGCGCGGCCTGGATGTATTTACCGAAAATGAGCGTAATGAAGCCAAAAAGCCCTTGACGGGCGGCCCTTTTAAAGATTTTTTAAGTGCCTTGCATCATATTCAAACGCAGTTTGATCCTCAATCGTCGCCGATAAGAACCGCATTGGTGACTGCTCGCGCTGCACCGGCTCATGAGCGGGTCGTCAGGACGCTAAGAGCTTGGGGTATCCGTATCGATGAAGCGCTGTTTTTGGGCGGCATAGACAAGGGCGCTTTTTTGAAGGCCTTCGGTGCGGATATTTTCTTTGATGACCAGAAAGGTCATTGCGAGTCTGCCGCCCAGCATGTCGCCGCTGCGCATGTGCCGCATGGCATAACCAACCGGCAAGACTAAGTTGTAACTGAAGTTACACAATAAATAAAAACTTTCACCACGAAGTCACGAAGAGCACGAAGTTTTGCATTTTTTCTTCGTACCCTTCGTGCCTTCGTGGTGATTTTATGTAACTTGAGTAACATCAGTTACAAAACAGTCTGTTTTGATGTCGCCCCCGCTTGTTCTTTAACCAGCTTTGGAATCATATAGCCGGGCAGGGTCGCTTGAACTTGCCGGATAAGCGCCAGCGCTTCGGCTTCAGAAACTTCAAAATGCCCCGTTCCTGTCGCTTTGTCCAATAAATGCAGATAATAGGGAGTGATGCCGTGGCTGAATAATTGCTCGTTCAGTTCACATAGAACTTCCGCGTTATCGTTAACGCCTCTTAACAGCACGGACTGATTAAATAAGGCGATGCCTGCATTTTTCAGCGAGGCGCAGACGGTAACGACCCTGTCACTGATTTCATTAACATGGTTGCAATGAACGATGATAATGATTTGTTTGGGACTTTGGGTCAGGGTGTTAATGAATTCATCGGTTATTCGGGCGGGCAGAACGATAGGCAGCCGACTGTGTATTCGGATGCGTTTCAAATGTTTAATGCCGTCCAGTTGCCGAATAAGCCGGGTAAGTCTCGAGTCGCTTAGCAGCAAAGGGTCGCCGCCGCTTAAAATAACTTCCGAGATACTCGGGTCGTTTTGTATGGCTTGAAGGGCGGCATCTTCATTTTGTTTGCTAAGTTGTAAATCAGCGTACGGAAAATTACGCCGGAAACAATACCGGCAGTTAATAGCGCAACTGCCGGTATTGATAAACAAAACCCGGCCATGATATTTGTGCAAAACACCGGCCTGGGTGGCCGCCGAGAGATCGCCGACAGGATCATTGCTAAAGCCCGGATAGGCGGTTAGTTCCTCCTCGATAGGCAATACCTGGCGTAATAAAGGATCATGCGGATTGCCTTTTTCCATGCAGGCAGCAAAACTTAACGGCACGCGTAAAGGAAAGTTTTCGGCTGCAATAGCTGAAACCGGTAAGTCACCCGGCGATAAGTCCAGGTAACGGCAAAGGTCTTCAATGTTATTAAAAGCTTCGGCAAGTTGTTGTTGCCAGTTTTTAGTAAAGTGCGGGATTTCGGATTGTGGCACGGGCATCAGAGGTTATTTAAAGTTTCTATCGGTTGTTGCGTCTATTATAATGGCTGAGTTTACATTGTTTGTCATATTTGAGGATAAAATGGCTATCTATAGCACTAATGAGTTTAAAGCCGGGTTAAAAGTCATGTTGGATAATGATCCCTGCGCGATTATTGAAAATGAATTTGTTAAGCCGGGAAAAGGTCAAGCTTTTAACCGGGTAAAAATCAGGAACTTGAAAACCGGCCGGGTGATGGAAAGAACCTTTAAGTCAGGCGAGTCGCTGGAAGGCGCCGATGTTGTCGATGTCGAGATGCAATATCTCTATAGCGACGGCCAATTCAGACATTTTATGGTGCCGGATAACTTTGAACAGTATCAGTGCGATGAGAAAATTGTCGGCGATGCCGGTAAATGGCTTAAAGATCAGGACTCTTGTACAGTAACCTTGTGGAACGACGCGCCTCTTGCTATTTCTCCTGCCAACTTTGTTGAATTGGCCATTGTTGAAACTGATCCGGGCGTGCGCGGCGATACCTCTGGCGGCGGCGGCAAGCCGGCTACGCTGGAGACAGGCGCGGTGGTCAGAGTGCCTTTGTTTGTGCAGCAGGGTGAAGTGATTAAGGTCGATACCCGTACCGGCGAATATGTTTCCCGCGTAAAAGAATAGTGCTGCAAGACTGGCGACCGACATGCTCTTTGGAGCTGATGCGCTTAAGAGCGCAGATGCTGGCCGATATTCGTCGGTTCTTTACTGAAAGAGCTGTGCTGGAAGTGGAGACCCCGCTGCTCAGTCACGGCATTGGAACGGACCCGCAGTTGGAGTTTTTTACGACCGAGTATTGTTTGTCGCCGACGCGGCACACATTGTTCTTGCAAACCTCGCCTGAGTTTGCAATGAAACGCCTGCTCGCTGCGGGCAGCGGATCTATTTATCAGATAGGTAAAGCATTCAGGAACGGCGAGTCGGGGCGTTTTCATAATCCCGAATTTACCATGCTTGAATGGTATCGGGTCGGTTTTACATTGCCTCAATTAATGGACGAAATTGCTGAGCTGATTACAGGGCTGTTTAGCGGCAGGTCGTTACAAGAAACACAACGAGTCAGTTATCAGCAGGTATTTGGTTCGTTTACCGGCTTAGATCCTTTGGTGTTTTCATATCGGGATTACTGTACGTTTGCCGAAGACTCTGGCTTATCCGAGGCGGTGGCTATGTGCGGGCACGATCATGCGCTGTGGCTGGATTTTATCTTCAGTCATAAAGTTCAGCCGCATTTGGGTGGCAATGCGTTGTGTATGGTTTACGGTTATCCGGCCTGCCAGTCGTCATTAGCAAGAATTAATGAGCATAATGCGTCGGTCACGGATCGGGTTGAGTTATTTATTAACGGCATTGAGCTGGGTAATGGTTACGATGAACTGGTCGATGCAAAAGAGCAGAACAAACGCTTTGATAAGGAGCTGGCTATCAGGCAACAGCAAAACTCGCCTGTTTCCGTTAAGGATAAGCGCCTTATTTCGGCTCTGGAATCAGGACTGCCGGAATGCTCTGGTGTGGCTATAGGTCTGGATCGGTTATTGATGCTATTGTCGGGCAGCGCATCCATTGATGACGTACTGAGTTTCCCTATTCGCAGGGCTTAAGCTCGTTTAAATATTTACTGTGATATAATCCGCCAGATTTTTAATATTGGACAATGCCGTTTTAACTTTAGACTTCTACATGAAATTAAATACTCTTTCTCGCGTGCTATTGTTATGTCTATTTGTTTCCCAGGCGGTTAAAGGTGATGAAGAGTTTGTTGTAGAGGATATTCAGGTCAAGGGCCTACAGCGTATCTCAGTGGGTACCGTTTATAACTATCTCCCTGTCAATGTGGGCGAAAAGTTCTCGTTGGATAATGTAGGTCCGGCAATCAAGGCGCTATTCAAAACCGGTTTTTTTAAGGATATTTCTCTGGAAAGAGAAGGCTCAACGCTGATTGTTAATGTGGTTGAACGTCCTTCTATCGCAAAAATTATTTTTGAAGGCAATAAAGACCTCAGTAAAGACGATTTGACCAAAGCCTTAAAGAAAATTGGCTTGGCTGAAGGTAAGGTATTCGACCGGCAGGTGCTGGATAAAGTCGAGCAGGAATTGAGCCGTCAATATTTCAGTCATGGTAAATACGGCTTGAAGATCACTACGGATGTGTCCAATCTGACCCGCAACCGGGTGGGTATTCATATTAAGATTTCCGAGGGCCGGGTAGCAAAGATCAAGCAGATTAATGTTGTCGGCAATAACGTTTTCGATGATAAAACACTGTTGCGCAATCTTGAATTGAACACTTCCAATCTGTTGTCGTTCTACACTAAGGACGATCAATACTCCAAACAAAAGTTACAGGCCGATTTGGAGACTTTACGCTCCTATTACCTGGATCGCGGCTATATCAACTTTAATATCGAGTCCACGCAAGTGGCGATTACCCCGGATAAAAAAGATATTTATGTCACCATCAATGTTAAAGAAGGCGATATTTATAAACTGGAAAAAGTTAAATTGGCCGGTAATCTGGTGGTTGCTCCTCCCGAGCTTATTAAACTGGTAAAAGTCGGTCCGGGAGAAATTTTTTCCAGGAAAAACGCCACTGAAACCTCCAAAGCAATTTCCGATCGTTTAGGGGATGACGGTTACGCGTTTGCAAACGTTAATATGGTGCCGGAAATCAACGAAGCCAAAAAAACAGTTGATATGACTTTTTTTGTCGATCCGGGCAAACGCGTTTATGTCAGACGCATTAACATGAAAGGCAACAGCAAAACCCGTGATGAAGTGTTGCGCCGCGAAATGCGCCAAATGGAGTCCAGTTGGGCTTCAAGTTCAAAGATTGAACGGTCGAAAACGCGCCTCGAACGCTTGGGCTATTTCGAAGAGGTGAATGTTGAAACGCCGCCGGTTACAGGCACTGCCGACCAGATCGATGTTAATTATTCGGTAGTTGAAAAGCCTTCCGGTAATTTGTCGGCCGGTGTCGGCTTTTCCCAAACACAGGGGATTGTGTTGAACGCCAATATTGCCCAGGATAACGTGTTTGGGTCAGGCAAGCGGGTCAATGTCGCCTTTAATAACAGTTCTTACTCTACAAGTTATCAGTTTGGTTTTTTTAATCCTTATTTCACCGTGGACGGCGTAAGTCAGGGTTATAACTTGGGCTATACCAAACGGAATGCCGGGCAAGTGAATATCGCCAATTATTCCACCAACGTGATGAATGCCGGAGTGAATTTTGGCATACCGTTGAATGAATTCGACAGTTTACGTTTTGATATTGATGCCAAACATACCGAGTTGAGCACCACTGATTATTCATCCACGCAAATTCGGGATTTTATTAATACACAAGGCAGTCGCTTTTTAACACTGTCGCCGGCAGTGGGTTGGACTCACGATACGCTTAATAGAGCAATCTTCCCGAATAGAGGGCAGCAACAGCGTTTTTCTGCGTTATCGACAGTCCCCGGCAGCGATTTGGAATATTATAAAGTCGGTTATAAGCACCAACTTTATTTTCCATTAGCTAAAGACTTTACCTTCAGGGTGCAAGCTGAAGCAGGCTATGGGGGCGGTTATGGAGATACAACCAGTTTGCCTTTCTTTGAAAATTATTTCGGCGGCGGTACGGGATCTATACGCGGTTTTAAAAATAACACTGTGGGGCCGAGAGACTCCAATGGTTACGCGTTTGGCGGTTCCAGTAAAATTATCGGCAATGCCGAATTGTTTTTCCCCGTGCCTTTTATGCCGGAGACAAAATCAGTTAGATTGGGCACCTTTTTGGATGCAGGATCCATTAATAACGGCTTTAAAGCGAATAATTTGAAGTATTCTGTTGGGGTTTCAGGCGAGTGGATGTCGCCCTTCGGCGCTTTATCCGTCAGTGCGGCATTACCGTTAAATGCCGCGTCTTCTGCAACGGCGGCTGACGGCACTATTACAGGGGATCAAAAACAGATGTTTCAATTCAACTTCGGTCAGAATTTCTAGCAGAAGCTGTTTTTGTTTAACAAGCTTACCGCCTATAATTTAACGAAATAGCCGTATTTTTAATCATTATTTATTTTAACTTCACCAGAGACCCGTTGAACAATGAAAACGAAAATTGCTTTATTTTTAGGATTGTTGCTTGCTGCTAATGTGAGTTACGCTGATTTAAAAATTGGCTTTGTCAATATACCAGCCGTTCTTGAAAAAGCACCCCAGGCGGAAAAAGCCAAAAAACGCCTGGAACAAGAATTTTCACCGCGTGATAAGCAGTTGGTTGCCCAGCAAAAAGAAATCCAAAACATGGACGAAAGAATGGCCAAAGATGCGGCAGTGATGGGCGAGTCGGCGCGAGTCAATCTGGAAAAAGATATTTTAAATAAGAAAAGAGATGCAAAAAGAGCCCAGCAGGAGTTTAGCGAGGATTTTAATGCTCGTCGCAATGAAGAATTGGGCAAATTGCAACGTCGTATCGTCGAAGCTATTCGTGAAATAGCCAAGGATCAGAATTTTGATTTGTTACTGACTGATGGCGTTATTTATGCCAGTGAAAAAATCGATGTAACCAGTCAAGTTCAACAAAAGTTGTCAACTATGCCTGAATAATGACATACGGGTTTTTATTTAATCGCATTGTCGCCAACTTTTAAGAGAAGCATCATCAAATATGTCCATCAAGTTAGATATTTTACAAATACAAGAATTCTTGCCGCATCGTTACCCTTTTTTATTGGTTGATAAAGTTGTTGAGTGCGAACCTGGCGTTAGATTGTTGGGCGTGAAAAACGTTACTTACAACGAACCGTTTTTTCAAGGGCATTTTCCGCAAAAACCCATTATGCCCGGCGTGTTGATTTTGGAGGCACTGGCCCAATCTACGGGATTGCTGGCATCGGAAACAGCGGGAGATGAATTGGCCGGAATGATTTATTATCTGGTCGGTATTGATAAGGCCAAGTTTAAAAGACCCGTTGTCCCCGGCGATCAATTAATGTTGGAAGCGCGATTCCTTAAAAGTAAGCGTAATATCTGGGCTTTTGAATGCCGTGCAGAAGTCGATGGCGAGTTCGTCGCAAGTGCCGAAATCAGATGTGCGGCAGTGGTAAATTGATTTGATCGATCCAACAGCGATAGTCGATAGCAATGCCGAGCTGGCTGATGACGTGTCGGTCGGGCCTTTTTCCGTCATTGGGGCGGGTGTAAAAATCGGCGCCGGTACCGTGGTAGGTTCGCATGTTGTTATTAAAGGGCCTACGACCATAGGCAAACAGAATCGCATCTATCAATTCACTTCCATCGGCGAAGACCCTCAAGACAAAAAGTATGCGGCTGAAATAACCCGCTTGGAAATCGGCGATAGAAATACGATACGCGAATACACGTCCATGCACCGGGGCACCAAGCAGGATCGCAGCCTGACCAAGATAGGCAATGACAACCTGTTCATGGCCTACACGCATGTCGCGCATGATTGCATTATCGGCAACCACGTCATTATGGCCAATGGCGCTTCATTGGCCGGTCATGTGCATTTACACAGTCATGCCATTTTGGGCGGATTCACCTTGGTGCATCAGTTTACCCAGATAGGGCAGTACAGCTTTGCTGCGATGGGCAGTGCGATTACCCAGGACATCCCCCCGTTTGTGATGGTCGGCGGCAAGCCTACCCGTCCGCACGGCATCAACTCAGTCGGCATGGAACGCAACGGCATTTCCCCGGAAGACATCAGGCTGATCAGAAAAGCCTACAAGATCATTTACAAGACCAATCTACGACTGGAAGATGCGATAGACCAGATGGAAGACTTGGCTGGTGAAAGTAAGGAGTTGTCGGATATGGTCAGCTTTTTACGCAATGTAAGCCGGGGTATATTGCGCTAAGCGTTGTTTTAACATTGAACAGCAGTTTGTCCACGAAAAGCACGAAATACCAATCCACCTCTTCGATAAATTGGCGGTCTTTTGAAGGTTTTCGTACTTTTCGTGGACGAAAGTGTTTTTATTTCAGGAGCGAAAGCTAATATGGATAATGGATGTTCAACAAACATTCTTGTTGCCGGTGTTGACGAAGCCGGCCGTGGGCCGCTCGCAGGACCGGTTTTCGCCGCCGCCGTTATCCTTGATCCCCAGAGGCCGATAAGCGGATTGGCCGACTCCAAAACCCTTAGCGAAAGCAAACGGGACAGCCTTTATATTCTCATTAAAGAATCTGCCTTAAGTTGGTCGATTGCCCAAGCCAGTGTTGAAGAGATTGATGACCGCAATATCCTCCAGGCGACGTTACTTGCCATGCAACGGGCGGTAAACGGCTTACACATACAGCCGGATGAGGTTTTAGTCGACGGTAACCGTCTTCCCGATCTGTCTATGCCAGCCCAGGCTATCGTTAAAGGCGACAGCAAAGTACAGGCGATCAGTGCCGCGTCGATATTGGCGAAAGTCGAGCGGGATAAGCTGATGGTCGATTATCATCAACATTATCCCGACTTTGCGTTTCATGTGCATAAAGGTTACGGCACCAAGCAGCATGTTGCCGAAATCGAACAGTTCGGTTTTTTAGATGTGCATAGAAGAACATTCAATCCGGTGAAAACCATGCTGATGAAAAGAGCTTAAAAGAATATAACCACGAAGGCACGAAGGACACGAAGAAATAAAAACTTCGTGATCTTCGTGCCTTCGTGGTGAATAAAATATTTTTAATGCGTTTTTCGCGCTACCGCAGAATCGTCTTAAGCCAACTCCAGCGGCCCTTCATCCATTAACGCGATCTGTTCGCGCAGCTCAATAATCCTGTCCTGCCAATAACGCGGCGTATCAAACCACGGAAACGCCATAGGAAACGCAGGATCATCCCAGCGCCGCGCAATCCAGGCGGAATAATGAATCAGCCGCAAAGTGCGCAGGGCCTCAATAAGATGCAGCTCTCTCGTGTCGAAATCGTAAAAAATCCGGTAGCCGGTCAGCAGGTGGTTTAACTGCACCGTCATTTCAGCGCGATCCCCGGATAGCAGCATCCATAAATCCTGTATCGCAGGCCCCATGCGACAGTCATCGAAATCGACAAAATGCGGACCGTCATCGGTCCATAAAATATTGCCTGGATAACAGTCGCCGTGCAGGCGCAGGTTTTTTATTTTACCGGCGCGTTCGAAGCAGCGTCTTACGCCCTCCAGCGCATGTTCGGTCACACTGCGGTAAGCCTCGATCAGATCGGCGGGGATGAAATTATTCGCCAGCAGATAGGCTCTAGGCTCATCGCCAAAGCCGGCAATGTCCAGCGTCGGGCGATGTTTAAAAGGTTTTAATGAGCCGACGGCATGAATGCGCGCGATAAACCGTCCCATCCACTCCAGTTTTTCGCGGCCTTCAAGCTCAGGCACTCGCCCGCCTTGCCTTGGGAACACCGAAAAGCGGAAACCGTCGGCGTGGATTAAGGTTTGCTTATCGCCAAACGGCAGAGCAGGAACCACAGGGATTTCAGCATCGAACAATTCCTGAACGAACGCGTGTTCTTCAAGAATGGCGTCAGTTTTCCAGCGTTCGGGCCGGTAGAACTTGGTGACGATAAAAGATCCGTCGGCCATGCCGACTTGGTAGACGCGGTTTTCATAGCTATTAAGCGCCAACAGCCGCCCATCGCTGTGCAGGCCGATATCGTCGAGCGCGTTTAAGATAATATCGGGAGTGAGTGCTGAAAATGGGGTGAGATTCGTATTCATGGCTACCATTGTAACGCTGAATGCAGCCGCGCCTTAACTAATCATTTTGGGGTGGCGTGGTGCATCAAGGCGGATGCACTTCACTGCGATTGGCACATCAGTCTTGTACGCAATTGAAAAATTACATTTTTTCAACAATCCGGTAAAATTAAATCATTATTCAAATACGCTTAGCAGCCAAAATCGGGAATACTTAAAAATGAACGAGTATCAAGTAAAAGCCCATTGGGATGAAGATGCAAAAGTTTGGTGGAGCGAAAGTGATGACGTTCCAGGGCTTTGTGTTGAAGCGTCAACTTTCGAGGAATTGGAAAAACGTTTAGCCGAGCTTATTCCCGAGTTGCTGATTTTAAACGATAGAATTAAAGAATCAGACAACCAACCTATCCGGTTTTGCGTTTTGGCCGAAAAATACAGTACGGTAACTATGCGGGCTGCGTGAATGGCGGCGCTCTACCAAGCATTACGGGAAATACTACTAAAATCAGGATGCACTATTGTTCGGCAAGGCAAGGGTAGTCACGAAATATGGTTTAGCTCGGTCACAAAAAAATCGTTTACCGTTCCTGTTACCTTGGCATCCAGGCATATGGCAAATGTCATTTTGAAACAAGCAGGATTGGAAAAGAGTTTTTAACGATACACAAACTCTCGATATTTCATACAGGGCGCAACTTTTTCCGGTTGAGCCCGCATGATGTTTTTCACTGGCTAAAATGTACAACTTCCCCTTCCTGCATGGCATTTCCGCCGCTTGCAGGGTTGGCATTTTGATAAGCGCCACCCCCGCCCAGCTGTTCATTAATCTGCCGCGCTACATCTACGCCTAAGCTTTTAGACACGTCCGAGACAACCTTGCCGCGACTGGGCGCGACACGGCTTCCGCCGGTAACAACGCGCACATCCTGGCCTTCGCCGGTCGCACTAAAGGCGGCTTTGACCTCGTAAGTGCGGGTATTGATCAAGCTGAATTCAGCGACCAGCATCAGGCTGAAGGTGTTGGACAGCGTGTCGGTGCCGATAATGGGATTCACCTCATCGCGGAAATCAAGCTCGCTGACCGTACCGAACAGCACATAATCCGCTCCCGGATAAGCGCCTTTTTTGATGCGGCTGATGATGTCGAAGATTTTTTCATCGCCTTTGGCGGTATAAGGCTTGGCCTGCGACAGCTTAAAATCGCCGGTTTTAAGGATTTCGCCCTTAATATCGCCGGCAAATTTGCGCAGTTCGCCATACTCGATATAGCTATAACTGCTTCCGACCTCGGTATAATCAGTCTGCGATTTTTCGCTATATGATGAACGGCTCGATGCCGAAGAGCTTTCAAAACTGTCCCGTTCCCGCGCGCTGTCGCTGCTACGCGCCGATGACTTGTGGTGATAATCAAGTTGATGAAAATAACCGCTGACCCGCTCGGCATAAGCCAGATCGGTGACCGCAATTTTGGCTGCCAGGGTGTTGCCTGCCCCAAGCAACGACAACAACAGGAATAACAAACGTAACGGTTTCATAGTCGATCCCACTAAAACATCGATTTATTGGAAGTCTTGCGTATTTCTTTTTCGTCAGCCCATTCCATGGTGCCGGATTCATTATCCACCAGCTGCAAACTGAATTTGTAATACACATCCTTAACATCGCCTGCGCGTTTTACGATGGAAGTGATAGTGCCTTCGATGCGGAAATCGGCGCCTTCCATGTTGCCCATTTTTTTGGATTTGCTTTTCTTGTACAGGCCGGATTGGTTTTGCCGAGCCAACTCTTCGACCTGGGTTTGCATCGCGCTGGTGTCGACCGCAAAGCGCACCATGCCGCTTTTTACGATTTTGGTGCGTATCGAATCGGTAATCGATTTAGTGTCAATGTACTCGCTGGTTCTGTTTTTGACTTCGGCAACAGTCACCAATGGACGCGATTTTGCAAACAGGGCAGGGGATTGCAATAGCGAGTTGGCCATCGATTCGGCTATGGTTTGCAGGTCGGTGGAACCGAACTCGTTAGTTAGGGTTTCAACCGCCTTGCTGTCGCCGTACTCGACATTGCCGGAGCTGAGCGTTGGCGATTGGGTTGCGCAACCGCTTAATAGCAGCGCAATTGCGGCGGTTTTGAGGACATTATTTGATTTATGCATGGGATTATCTCTCTTAACGTAGGGCGACTTCAGTCGCTCTTTAAATATATTGGGCGAATGAAGTCGCCCCTACAGGTTTTTTTGAATCGACTAAGGCAGATTACCCGTATTATCCGGGCTTTGCACAACCATCCTGAAATCCGTAACCTGAGGCGATGGCGCAACCGCCGTCAGCGTTTGCTTCTGGTAAGCGTAAACCAGCACCGGCTTCCAGGCCTCTTCACCGCCGACCGCAAAACCGCTGGCATCCAGCCATTTAAAGCGATAGTAAAGCTGCTGGTTATCCGAATCCGTATTGTTGATCTCCGCCTGCACCGTCAACAGATGATTGCGTTTTACAGCGCGAAGGTCGGTCACTTGCAGATACGACATTTCACTCAGTTGCTCGACTTTGGCATTGATGCTGCCAGGCTGTGGCGGCTGGTGCGTGGCGCAGGCCGTTAACGCCAATAAAGCGAGGACAAGGGATACACTTTTAACGGCATTCATGAATTATCCTTTTGTGCTTGGTAGATAGATTTTTTGGCTTTTTTCTTTTTAGTTTTTGCAGGGGATTTCTTTATTAGCGCAGCATCGATATTTTCAGCGGGTTCAATGTTAGCGGGAGCGGCATAAACCGGCATTTGCGGCCCAAAAGCCGGTTGCGACCAATAAGCCTGGTTGCCCAGCAACCGTGTAACCACGACGGCATGAGAGCCTTGGACATCGATTAGCTGTTTGCTGCCGCCAACGGTTACGTCATGCTTGCCGGAAGGCAGCGTGGCACGGGCAATACTGATGGTTGCAGGCAAAGTGCGCCAAGTGCGCTCATCCGCGGATTCGGTAATGACATTGGCGATATTCAAAGCAATACCGGCAAGCGCCGCACCGCCGCCTTGATCCATCAAGGCCTTTTGCGACATGGCTTTTGCCGACGCCCGAAGAATGCCGCGGACAATAATTCCCGGCATATCATCCCTTAATGCCCGTTTGGACATCGTATCCAGGCTGGTCACCGCAGCTAGAGGCAGGGTATTCTTGCCGTCAACGCCGACAGTGTAGGGCTGCAAAGTGCGGCTGGGGTCGGAATGCAACACCGGGAACGAAATAGGGATAACACCCAAATTGCTGACAATGACCGGTACGGGAATGGTGATAGAACTGAGCGCAGGCGCAGCGCCGGATTCGACCACAAACAACACATCGGTTTCGTTAGGTTTGCGAAGGCTGGGACGCGATTCCAACATAGCCAAGCCGTCTTCGAGGATTTTAATATCGGGACGCAGCTCAATCGCCTGCCGGTAACCGGGCGAGGCAAGCCCTGGTTCATTCAAGGCTTCGTAAACAAAACCGGCCAGATAATGACTGAAAGCGCTCTGATAACCGTTTTTTAGCGTGGTGACTTCCGGCGAATTAAGCGTTTCGACCGGGTAACCGTTCAAGTCCTTAAAGGTTGTGGTGATGCCTTTTTCCTCGCTTTCCTGTTCCAGAGCCTCGGTTTCTTTCGCGTTGATTTCCGCGATAATGGCTTCCCGCTCGTGGGTTTTCTTGATCTCCGTCCTGGCCGTATTCCAGTCGCCTGCCGACAAGTGAGCCAGCGCCAGCCGGGTGGACAGCATTACTTTTTCATAATCATGACCATCATAGCGGCGGGTTTTATCGTTTAAAACCACCGTGCCGACATTTTCCAAAGCCGCCCCGGCCCTGATTTTAGCTTCATTCTCCCATTCATTAACCTTTTGGTCAGCCAACAGCCAAGCTACCGCGCTGTCTTTGTATCGGCTTTTCAAGCGTAATAACTCGCCCTTTTCCAGATAATAAAGCAGATCGAAATCGCCGCCGGTGTTATTGGCTTCATGTTGAGTTAACGCTTGGTCTATTTGGCCTTGCCCGACCAAGTCAACGGTTTGCTTGAGTTCAGTATCGTAACTGCGCATCACCGAGCAGCCGGACAGGGTTATGGTTAATAAAACAGGCAGCGCAAGACTGGCAGGGCGGGTAAACAGGGGCATGGTGTTTCCTTGTTGTATTATTTTTATTATTGGGCGTATCCGGCAGCTTGGTCATTATCCATAATCAAAGCGCCGGTATGAGGAAAAGTATAAGGTTTTTTGGGGGTTAATGCGCGGTTTTGACGCAGGTAAAAAGATTAAAGGGAGAAAACGCCATATCGCGGTGGTTACGATGGGCAACCTGCTTGCGGTGTGTTCATTCAGCGGGTATACAAGATCGGCGCGGCGCTCGGCTGCTCATGATCCGGCTGTACGAGATGTTTGCTGCCTTGAGTATAATTTGGGGCGGATGGCGGTTACAGCGGCGTTTTAGTCGAATGAGCAAAAAACATGTTCAATTGGAACCTGGCCATTGTTAAACGGACCGACGCCATGCGAGGCAAGGATGTCGTGTTACCTCGCCGATGGGTTGTTGAACGCTCTTTTGCCTGGGTACACCGTCTTCTACGCGGAGTTTGTTTGGTTTTTAAACAGCTTCCAAATTTCAGCAAGGTTTTTTTAGTGGAATTAGGCATAGTCTAATGGTGTCAATAGTGACACCGTTATGTAAAATTAATTACAGGAAAGTCAATTCGTCAGCCTATTTGTGCGTTTTTCTTTTAACGCGGGTTCCCAGCAAGTAATCGAACCAGGGCCAAGTCACACACCAGTTTGCGGCGCGGCTGCCGCCAAGATGGTGGTCGTAATGCCAGCGTAAATGCTGTTTAGCCCAGCTGGGATCAAGGTGAGCTTTGCGGTGCTTGTAGTAATAAAGCATCAACGATACATACAGCGCGCCGGTAAATAGGGGGAGTAGTAAAAACAGCGGCACATGTAACAGCACAATGGCTGATAGTACCGCCAGTTCTTTGGTTTGGGCGTTCCATATTGTTAGGTTTAACGATTGGTAGCCTGGGTCGAACATGGTATTTTTAGCGCAAACGGCGTGATGCTCATACCAATGATAAGCCCAGAAGCTATGCCGGTTTTTTCCTAGTCCATGCAGAATGTATTTATGCATCAGCCATTCGCCGGCGTTGGCATAGAGTAAACCTGCAATGAATTGAGCGGCTAAGCTAAGCATGGGACATAAAAATAGCACACCTTATTTCTCTAACGATGTTGGCATCAACCGGGATGATTCTTACCTCTATAATACGATTTCTCTTCGCTATCAAGCCAGGTTAAAAATATTACTGAACAGATATAACGTCTTTTACCCGTCCCATTCCGCCCCCGAAGCCAAACACACCGAGCGCCGACAGTGGCGGCAAAGATTGCGCCAAGTGATTATCAGGGGGGGATTGCAAGATTTCCTTTTTTAATCGCTACAAAGTAGATAAAATCACTGGGTTTTTATTTATTAGGTGATTATCAGCATGAGCGTTATAGAAAGAATTAAAGGCCAGATTGAAAATAATCCGGTTGTTTTATACATGAAAGGGTCACCGGATTTTCCTCAGTGCGGCTTTTCCGGCCAGACAGTGCAAATATTGGGCGCTTGCCATGCCAAGTTTATGTACGTTAATATTCTTGAAGACCCTGAGCTTCGCGAGGCGCTTAAGGGATATTCGAACTGGCCGACTTATCCCCAGCTTTATATCGGCGGCGAGTTGGTCGGCGGTTGCGACATTATTACCGGTTTGTACCAGCAGGGTGAATTGGCAAAGATGCTGGCTGCGGTTGATGCTGTAGAGGAATAATCGATGCTGCACGGATGACGCTTGCGTCATCCGTGTGCCGGTTTTATTATCAACTACCGATTGATTCCAGCTGCTTCCAGCGGTTGACTATCATGCAAAACAGCTCCGCCGTCTTTTCGGCATCATAAAGCGCTGAATGCGCTTTTTCGTTATCCCAATCCAATCCCGCCGTTTGAGCAATTTTAGCCAGCACGGTCTGTTGATAGACCAATCCCCCCAATGTCGCGGTATCGAACGTGCTGAACGGATGAAAAGGGCTGCGTTTTATTTGAGTTCTTTGAATCGCGGCATTTAAGAAGCTGATGTCGAAAGCAGGGTTGTGTCCGACCAGAATCGCCCTGGTGCAATTGTTGCGCTTGACGGCTTCTTTAATCGGTTTAAACAGCATGTGCAACGCGTCTTTCTCTTCAATAGCCATGCGGAACGGGTGGTGCGGGTCTATGCCGTTAAATTTGAGCGCGGCTTCGTCCAGTTCGGCGTTTTTAAAGGGGATGACGTGTGTTGTATAGCGTTCGGTAATTTCCAGATCGCTGTTACTGTTAAGCTCGACAATCACAGCGGCAATTTCCAGTAACGCATTTTTTTTGGGATTAAATCCGGCTGTTTCAATGTCGATGACCACCGGGAGGAAGCCTCGGAAACGTTTATCTAAGGGAATTACAGGTGTATCCATTTTTTGAGTTATGCCAAGAGCTGTCGAAATGATGGGGAATAAAGGCGATGATTTATGGTATGTTACGCGAAAATTGACCCGTTATAAAAATAATAGCGTCGTGGAGTGGATGTAATGCAACAGAAAAAATTGATGATTCAACTTGGATGTCTAATTTTAGCCGGTACGCTGGCCGGATGCGCGACTACAGCAAAAGACCCCCAAGATCCATTGGAGGGTTGGAATAGGGGAGTGCAGACTTTTAACGATAAACTGGATGATTATGCGATGAAGCCTATCGCCAAAGGTTATCAGTGGATAACGCCATCGTTTGTCGACCAAGGCGTTAGCAATTTTTTCAGTAACATTAATGATATTGGCGTCACCATTAATGATTTGTTGCAGTTTAAAATTTCGCAAACCGGCCTGGATGGGTCTCGCTTCATCGTCAATACCATCGCCGGCGTTGCCGGTTTTGTCGATGTTGCGGCGATGATCGATTTGCCCAAACATAATGAAGATTTCGACCAAACCATGGGGGTTTGGGGCGTGCCGACCGGCCCTTACCTAGTGCTGCCGTTTTTCGGGCCGAGTTCTCCGCGCGGCGTGGGCGGTCTGGTCGGCGATGCGGCGATGAATCCGATCAGCTATATTGATAGCGGCGTGATCAGCAGCGGACTGTTCGGGCTGAATGCCGTCGATCTGCGCGCAGATAATTTGACGACTGAAAAGATAGCGACGGAAGCGGCGGTGGACCGGTATGCGTTTTTTAAAAGCGCGTATTTTCAACATCGTGACTACCTGATTCACGATGGCAATATGCCGGAGGGATCGGATTATCTGGAGATTGATGATGACTTTAATGAAGATAATCTGGCTCCGGTTAAGCCGTATTAAAGTCAGGCTAAGGGCATTATTTGCCACGAAGGGACGAAGGACGCGAAGAAAAAATTATATACGTCGGTTGTCAGAATTTCGATGTTTTGGGTAGGGCGTACCTTCTGTGTCGGCATAATATTGAAGGTACGCGCAGCGTACCCTACGTAAATTATTTTATCGCTCAGGGGGGTACATTGGAAATTTCGTGCTCATCGTGCCTTCGTGGTGAATTCTTTAGCCTTTAGCCAATTTCCAACCCAACTCTTCATTGGCCTTGAGCGGCGTGATCGACAGTCCATCTTCCCCGTAAACGGACGGCACTTTCCAGGTGGTTTTTTTCAAGGTGACCGTGCCTGAGTTTCTGGGCAATCGGTAAAAATCTGCGCCGTAAAAGCTGGCGAAACCTTCCAGTTTGTCCAATGCGTCCGCTTGCTCAAAGGCCTCAGCGTAAAGTTCCAAAGCCGCATGAGCGCTGTAGCAACCGGCGCAACCGCAGGCGGTTTCCTTTAATGGCGTTAGATGCGGTGCGCTGTCGGTGCCCAAAAAAAACTTCGGGTTGCCGCTGGTCGCAGCTTTGACCAAGGCCAAGCGATGCGACTCGCGCTTGATAATCGGCAGGCAATAATAGTGCGGCTTGATGCCGCCCGCCAGAATTGCATTGCGGTTAAACAGCAAATGCTGGGGGGTGATGGTTGCCGCAATATTGGCGCCGGCACCTTGTACAAACTGCACGGCTTCGGCCGTAGTTACGTGTTCGACCACGATGCGCAAACCGGGGAAGTTTTTGGCAACATCAGTCAAATAGGTGTCGATAAATACCCGTTCCCGGTCGAAAATATCGCAAGCGTCATCGGTGACTTCGCCATGAATCAGCAACGGAATAGCATACTGCTCCATTGCCGCCAATAACGGATAAACAGCCTTGATGTCGGCAACGCCGGAATCGGAATTGGTGGTGGCGCCAGCCGGATACAGTTTAAAGGCATGGATATGTTCGGATTCGGCGGCTTTTTTGATTTCATCCACGCTCGTCGAGCCGGTCAGGTAAAGCGTCATTAACGGCGTAAAATCAAGGCCGACAGGGATCGCTTGTAGAATTTCTTTCCGGTAAGCCAAGGCCTGAGCCACCGTAGTAACAGGCGGTTTGAGATTGGGCATGATGATTGCGCGGGCAAATTGCCTGGCGGTATGCGGCATAACGGTTTTTAAAACTGCGCCGTTTCTGACATGTAAATGCCAATCATCCGGTCTTGTGATGGTTAATGTTTTCATTATCGGAGGTAAATTCTGTAAAATAGGCGGTTATTTTATAGTAAGTGCCTTGAAAAACTAAGCGCGGCACTTATTGTGGTTATTATTTTTGTTATCGGAGCGGTTAATGCCAATATACGAGTACCAATGTCAATCATGCGGTCATGAGCACGAAGCCTTACAAAAACTCAGTGCCGAGCCTCTAACTATCTGCCCTGCCTGTAGTAAGCCGGAGTTAATGAAAAAGATTTCTGCGGCGGGATTCAGGTTAAAAGGCAGCGGCTGGTATGAAACTGATTTCAAGAGCGGCGCTAAGAAGAACGTAGCGGGCGAGGCGAGTTGCTCGAGTTCCGCATCGTCTTCCGGCAGCTGTCCAGGCGGCGGCTGTACTAAAAGCCATTAATAAAAAGCAGGCAAAAGACAAAAGGCAAAAGGCGAAAAAAGCACGTTTTTGCCTTGAGCCTTTCGCCTTTCATCTTAACCAAATCAACAGGGAAAATTTATGCGTACTCACAAGTGCGGAGAATTAAACACACAACAGCTAGGCGAAACAGTTTCAATCTGCGGTTGGGTACATAGACGCAGAGACCACGGCGGCGTTATTTTTATCGATCTGAGAGACCGCGCCGGTTTGGTGCAGGTCGTGGTCGATCCCGACGTAGCTGAAACCTTCGCGACTGCTGAAAGCGTCCGCAGTGAATATGTATTGCAAATTACCGGACTGGTTCGCGACCGTCCCGCAGGTACGATTAACGCCAACATGCATTCCGGCGCGATTGAGATACTGGCTAAAAACATCGTCGTGCTGAACGAGTCGGAAACCCCGCCGTTCCCGGTTGAAAGCGACATCGAAGTCAACGAAGAGCTGCGGTTGCGCTACCGTTATATCGACTTGCGCCGCACCGAGATGCAGGAAAAGATGAAAGTGCGCCGCGATGTGACGCGGGTTTTACGGAACTTTCTCGACGACAACGAGTTTTTCGAGATTGAAACGCCTTACCTGACCAAAGCGACTCCGGAAGGCGCGCGCGATTACATTGTGCCGAGCCGTACCCACGAAAACTCGTTTTTCGCGCTGCCGCAATCGCCGCAATTGTACAAACAAATCTTGATGGTAGCGGGCATGGATCGCTATTATCAAGTCGTGCGTTGTTTTCGCGATGAAGACTTGCGTGCCGACCGTCAGCCCGAATTCACCCAGTTGGATATCGAAACCTCGTTCATGGATGAAAACGAGATCATGCACATCATGGAGGAAATGATCCGCCAGTTGTTCATTAAAGTGATCGGCGTGAACTTGGGTGACAAATTTCCGCGCATGACCCATCAGGAAGCCATTTCGCGCTACGGTATCGATCGGCCCGATTTGCGGATTCCGCTGGAATTGGTCGATATTGCCGACGACATGAAAGACGTCGATTTCCAAGTCTTCTCGGCACCGGCCAACGACCCGAAAGGCCGCGTCGTTGCGATGCGCGTACCGAATGGAGGCGAATTAAGCCGCAAAGACATCGATGCCTTGACCAAGTATGTCAGCATTTACGGCGCAAGAGGTTTGGCTTATATCAAAGTTAACGACTTGGCCGCCGGTGTCGACGGTTTGCAATCGCCTATCGTTAAATTCGCTCCTGCCGAGGTTTGGGACAGCGTATTGGCCAAAACCGGCGCGCAAAACGGCGACTTGATATTCTTCGGAGCGGATAAAGCCAGCATCGTAAATGAAGCGATGGGCGCGTTGCGGGTCAAGTTGGGACATGACCTTAACCTGCTGCAAGGCGACTGGAAACCGGTTTGGGTGGTCGACTTCCCGATGTTCGATTGGGATGAGAAAACCAACCGCTACAACGCCATCCATCACCCGTTCACCGCGCCAAGTTGCTCGGTTGAAGAACTGGTAGCGAATCCTGGCGCGGCATTATCGCGCGCTTACGATTTGGTGCTGAACGGCACCGAAGTCGGCGGCGGTTCGATTCGTATCAACCGTACGTCCATGCAACAAACCGTGCTTGAAATTTTAGGCATCGGCGAAGACGAAGCCAGGGAAAAATTCGGCTTCCTATTGGATGCATTGAAATACGGGGCGCCTCCGCATGGCGGCCTTGCGTTCGGTTTGGATCGTCTGGTCATGCTGATGACAGGCTCAACGTCTATTCGCGACGTGATCGCCTTCCCCAAAACGCAATCGGCGGCTTGTCCGTTAGTCAGCGCACCGGCGGTTGTTACCGACGAACAGCTGAAAGAGCTAGGCATTCGTTTGATTAAGCCTGCGGGAAAAGAAAAAGCTAAGGATTAAACGTTTTTTATTCACCACGAACGACTGCATGGACAGATATTTGCTCCTGCAATATCTGCATTCCCCACATCCCTGTGGGTTATGCAGGAGCAATTGCCGAGGCACGAAGAACACGAAGTTTTATCGCTCCCAAGCTCCATGTGGGAATGCAGGATAGACGCTCCAGCGTCTCGGAGCTTGTGCGGATCTAGGTGTTTTTTGTCGACAAGACGGTGTTTCGCAACGCTGGAGCGTTGCGAACTGCATTCCCACGCCGGAGCGTGGGAACGATCACTCAAGCGGGGCGAGGCATGTTGCGCCCCGCCCCGCTTGAGCTTTTTATTTGCTGCGAAGAATGCGAAGGATCAAAGAAATAAAACTTCGTGCTCTTCGTGTCTTCGTGGTGATATGCTTTTTTCCTTTATGGATTGACCTGTTATTAATGAGCAGTTACGTAAAATCCCCCAGAATCTTCTCCCTAGAGGAGTACCATTTATGACCAATACCCCATTTCCCATTCAAGATTACGCCTTGCTCAGCGATGAGGAATGCGACGCCCGGATTATCGCCGCCAAAGCCAAGCTTGGCCCTCGTTGCGTGGTGCTCGGACATCATTATCAACGCGACGAAGTGTTCAAACATGCCGATTTTTCCGGCGATTCGTTAAAACTGTCCCGAGATGCGGCCAAGTCCGATGCCGAATACATCGTATTTTGCGGCGTGCATTTTATGGCGGAAGTCGCCGATATACTGTCCCGTCCGGAGCAGATCGCCATCTTGCCGGATATGGCGGCAGGCTGTTCGATGGCCGATATGGCCAATCTGGTCAAGGTGCAAAAATGCTGGGATGAATTGGCGCAAGTGATTGACGTGGAAGCCGAAGTTACCCCGGTTACCTACATCAACTCTGCGGCCGACCTTAAATCCTTTTGCGGCAAGCATGACGGCATCGTCTGCACCTCGTCCAACGCCCAAAAAATATTGGAATGGAGTTTTGCCAAAAAATCGAAAGTGCTGTTTTTCCCCGACCAGCATCTGGGACGCAATACCGGTTACCGGATGGGCATTCCATTGGAAGAGATGGTTGCTTGGGATTTTACCAAACCGATGGGCGGCTTGACCGAACAGCAAATTCGCAACGCCAAAATCATTTTATGGAACGGCTATTGTTCCGTGCATCAGGTATTCAAGCCGGAACATATTGACGAGTTCTTAAAGCGTTTCCCGGAAACCAAAGTCATTTCTCATCCGGAGGCCTCGTTTGAAGTGTGCCAAAAATCGGAATACATCGGCTCTACCGAGTACATTTTAAAAACCGTGCGCGAAGCCGAACCGAACACCCGCTGGCTGGTTGCGACGGAGTTAAACTTGGTCAACCGCCTGCACGAAGAATGCAAGGCGCAGGGCAAAAACGTTCATTTCATGTCGCCTACGCTGTGCATGTGCTCAACCATGTTCAGAACCGATCCGCAACATTTGGCCTGGGTGCTGGAAAACCTGGCGGCGGGACATGTGGTTAACCGGATTTCAGTGCCTGAGGACATAGCGAAGTATGCCAAAAAAGCGCTGGATAACATGTTGGGAGTTATGTGATGACCGTAGATTTTAACCGCTTGAAGCATTTCTCTATGACCTATGTCTTCATCGAAGACGAGGAAGACATAGCCTGCGAATATGAGCAAACAGAGCAAAGCCCCGTCGTTGCCGCTGATGGACTGAGTATCAGTTTTAGCTTAAAAAATATCGACCAAAGCGAAGACAAGGATATTTATTCGGTTGTTCTGGAAAAAGAGGGCGATGACGAGTTTTACATAAAGTCCGATTATTTTGACGATTCCGCCGAGCCTTACCCGCTGGACGTCGAGATTTCCGATGATGACGTTAAATTCATATTGGAAGGCGAGGATGAGGTTATGTATTTGTATGGTTTTTTTGAATAAAGCCGTGATTACGGTGATAGACTCGAAGAATAGCGCGATAGTTTGACGCTATTCAAGAATGGGATTCCAGTAAATCGCTGAATCCGACCCCAAATCATTGAATAGTTTGGAGAGCGTTATGAGAAAAATATCCGTATTAAGCGCAGTTTTGTTGACTGCCTGTGTCACCATCAACATATATTTCCCCGCTGCCGCTGCTGAAAAAGCGGCCGATGAAATCATCAAAGATATTCAAAATATCGCGCCGCAGAAAGCGGAACCCAAACCTAAAGCCGGTTTGTCGGATTGGCAGGTGAGTCTGTATCGGTTGCTTGATAAGGCGATCAATGTGGCGGTATCGCCTGCGCAGGCCGCTGAAGCGGACTTGGCGATCGATAGCGCTGAAATCAGGCAGTTGCGCGCCGCTATGGAAGCCCGCTTTGCCAGCCTGCAACCTTTGTATGCGGCGGGCTTTATCGGCATACAGGCGGACGGTTTGCTGGCGGTCAGGGATATTGAAAGTGTACCGCTTAAGGACAGGAATCAGGTCAATAAACTGGTCGCCGCGGAAAATGCCGATCGGCAACGTCTGTATCAGGCGATTGCCGATGCCAACGGCCATCCCGATTGGGCGGCGCAAATTAAATCAACCTTTGCCGGCCGTTGGGTGAGTAATGCTCAGTCAGGCTGGTGGTACCAATCCTCAGGAAGCTGGAAACAAAAGTAAACATGGCAAATAGAAGAAGAGTTAAAAAACCGTTACCGGCAGAGCCGGTTAAAGTCACGATTGAATCGTTGGCTCATGACGGACGCGGGGTGGCGCATGTCGATGGCAAGGTGATTTTTATCGATGAGGCGCTGCCGGGTGAGGAGGTGGAGTTTGTTTATACCGAAAGCCGCAAGGATTATGCGGAAGGCAAGGTCGTCAAGCTGTTGAGTCGCGCCGCCGACCGGGTCGATGCGTTGTGCGCGCATTACGGCGTGTGCGGCGGTTGCAGTTTTCAGCATGTCGAATCGGCGGCGCAAATCCGAATCAAGCAGGATTTGCTGGTCGATCAGTTCAAGCGCATCGGCAAAACCGAAATCCCCGAGCTTTGGCAGCCGCTGGAAGGTCCGCATTGGGGCTATCGCAGCAAGGCGCGGATGGGCGTTAAATATGTCGAGAAAAAGAATCGGGTATTGGTAGGTTTCAGGGAAAGACGGCATCCTTACTTAGCTGAAATTGAAAGTTGTGTGGTGATGAATCCTATCGTCGGCACTAAGTTGATGGCTTTGTCGGAAATGATCGGCGATTTGACTATCAGGGACAAAATTCCGCAGATTGAAGTGGCTATCGGCGACCGGCAATGCGTGCTGTCGTTTCGGGTACTGGAGCCTCCGACCGATGTCGATAAGGAACGGATGCGCGATTTTGCTCATCAGCACGATATATCGGTGTGCCTGCAATCCAAAGGCCCGGATACCATCGTGCCGCTGGATGGCGAGCTGGAAGTTATACCGACTTATGCGCTGCCGGATCAAGGCGTGGAGTTTAAGTTCAAACCGGCGATGTTTACCCAGGTTAACTATGAGATTAACAAGCAAATGATTAACCGGGTGCTGGAGACGTTGGCGTTGAATGAAAACGACTCGGTGCTGGATTTGTTTTGCGGTTTGGGCAATTTTACGTTGCCGATGGCGAAATTTGCAGGTCGCGTGGTCGGCGTGGAAGGCGACCAGCCCTTGGTCAATCATGCGAAGGAAAACGCCCGCCATAACGGTATCGAAAACGTCGAATTTTATGCGGCCGATTTAAGCAAGGATATTAGCGAGCAGCCTTGGGCCAATCGCAAATACAACAAAATCATGCTCGATCCGTCCAGGGCTGGAGCATCCGAGGTTTTGCACCATTTTAAAAAATGGCAGCCTGATCAGATTGTTTATGTGTCGTGTAATCCGTCGACGCTTGCCCGCGATGCGGGAATTCTGGTCAATGAGTTGGGCTATAAACTGGTTAAAGCCGGGGTGATGGACATGTTTCCGCAGACCGGTCATGTGGAATCGATGGCTTTGTTTGCGAAATAAAAAAGCCAGTTTGTTAAGCCGGAATAGGGTTATGCGAGATTTGTTTTGCGTTCGGATAGGGCTTGGCCGCTAAATGAAAAATAATCAGTCAGGCGATATGCAAAATTATCTGGATATCTGTATTGCCACCCAACAGTTAACGGTTTATGCGGATGGAAGTCCGGTGCAATGTTATCCCGTTTCGACGGCCAAAAAAGGCGCGGGCGAACTGATGGGCAGTGAATGCACGCCCACCGGCTGGCATAAAATCAGGGCCAAAATCGGCGAGGGCCGGGCGCTAAACTCGGTTTTTGTCGGCAGACGCGCTACCGGCGAAATTTACAGTGCCGATTTGGGCAGGCGGCATCCGCAACGCGACTGGATTTTGACCCGGATCTTGTGGTTGGGCGGGCTGGAGCCGGGCTGGAATCGTTACGGCAACGTCGATAGCGCTTGGCGATATATTTATATCCACGGTTGTCCTGATGAGTTGATGAACGGCAGTCCTGAATCGCATGGCTGTATTCGGATGAACAATGCCGATGTGCTGGATTTGTTTAATAGGACTAAGGCCGGGGTTAAGGTTTATATTCATGAGTAATTGTTTGTTGATAAGTAAAAAGGGACTTGGATGACGCGTATCGTTTTAGGTATCGAATACGATGGCAGTGGTTTTTCGGGTTGGCAGTGGCAAACCGATCAGCGCAGTATTCAGCAGGTGCTCGAACAGGCTTTGTCGAAAGTCGCGAACCATAAGGTTACCGTGCAGTGCGCGGGAAGAACCGATACCGGCGTGCATGCTCTCGAGCAGGTTGTGCATTTTGACGCAAAAGTGGAGCGTGAACTTCACACCTGGAAGTTAGGCGGTAACAGTAATTTGCCGGATGATGTCCGGATTACTTGGGTTAAGCCGGCAGTGGCTGATTTTCATGCCAGATACAGCGCCATTGCGCGTTTTTATCGCTACATCATTCTTAATCGGCCTATCAAATCGGCGTTATTACGCAATCAAGTGACTTGGCGACCCAGTCCGCTGGATGCCGATAAAATGCATCAGGCTGCCCAACATCTTATCGGCAAGCATGACTTTTCCACGTTCAGGGCGCAAGGTTGCCAGTCCAAAAGTCCTTGCCGGGAAATGTATTTTATTGATGTTTATCGGGAAGGCGATAAGGTCATTATCGATATTTCCGCCAACGCTTTTTTGCATCATATGGTCAGGAATATTGCCGGGGTATTGATGGATATAGGCGCCGGAAAGCAGGATGTAAACTGGACGCAAGAGCTGCTTGAGGTTAAAAGCCGCAAGCTGGGCGGCGTTACTGCGCCTCCTGACGGTTTGTATCTGGGCGCGGTTTATTATCCTGAGCATTACGGCATTGCCAAACATTCGGCGTTTGATAAATTGCCGGTTGGCGCCAAACGGCACGATTAAGGTATATAAAGTCGTTGTTAAATTGTCCAAATATCAAGTAGATTGTCTTTCTTAAAATAATAGCGATGGTTAATATGAATAATTTCTTGTCTTTTCAAATTCATGGCGGAGCCGATCACGGTGGCGGCATTGCTGATGGCATTGCCAGTCTATTGGCTTTTTTTGAAGGGCTCACAGCGCCCGATTCACCGGGTGTTTTTCCGGCATTAATGCCCGGTCTTTCCAATATGGATAATATTCATCCGTTGCTGGTTCATTTTCCGATCGCATTTTTGTCGGCTTTTTTTGCTTTGGATGTGGTCGGTACGCTGGTTAAAAAACAGAGCTGGCGCAATGTCGCGAGCTGGCTTCTTTACTTTGGCGCCATAGCTGCGGTATTTACGGTAATAGCCGGATTTATGGCCGCAAGTTCCGTGGCGCATGGAGAGGAGGTTCATGCCATTATGGAACGGCATGAACATCTTGGCGTATCGGTGCTTTCGATAGCGGTTTTATTGTCGGCTTGGCGCTTGAAAAGCGGCGGAATTATTCAAGGCGGCGCTAACAGCTTTTTTCTTGTATTGGCGGCGTTGCTTTGTGTGCTGATGATGCTGGGAGCTGATTTAGGTGGATTGATGGTCTATAAATATGGCGTGGCCGTTAAATCCACTCAAATCCAGCAGGCTGATGTTCACGAGCATGACCATGAACACCCTGATGACGCCCATGAGCATCATCACGAACATCAACACTAACAAATTAGAATTGGAGGGCGGTTTGAGGAACGCTCCAGCTGTCCGCTCCCCATTCTCAAATCATCCTATGTCGGATCGCTTCGCAATCAAAATTGCCTTTTACGAACTAAATTAATGATGATTACAGCCAAATCATAGCTCCAATTTATGTTATTCTACGCGGCTAGCTTTTTTGGTTAAATTTCTCATATCACTTTATGCGAACTCGCGTTAAAATTTGCGGCTTTACCCGTGTTGAAGATGCTGTCTGTGCGGCTCAATTAGGCGTGGACGCAATCGGCTTGGTGTTTTATCCGCTCAGTCCGAGAAATGTTGGTATTGATCAGGCGGTTAAAATTGTGAATGCGCTGCCTGCATTTGTTTCAGTCGTTGCTTTGTTTGTTGATGAACAGGAGTCGCGGATACGCGAAATTCTGGATCGGGTGCCGATCGACTGTCTTCAGTTTCATGGCGATGAGCCGGCTGAAGCTTGCCGGCTTTATCGTAAGCGCTATATGAAAGCGCTGAGAATGCAGGATGGCATCGATATTCCAGGACTGGCTCTGCACTATCATGACGCGGCGGGATTGTTATTGGATGCTTATCATCCGGGAGCAAAAGGCGGTACGGGCAATCGATTCAACTGGGAATTGATTCCTGAAAATTGCGCTTTGCCTATCATATTGGCGGGCGGTTTGGACGAGAGTAACGCCAGACAGGCGGTGCAGGCGGTAAGGCCTTATGCGTTGGATGTCAGCAGCGGTGTAGAAGCGGAAAAAGGTGTAAAGGATGCGCTAAAAATGGCGGCATTCGTACGTGAAGTTAATGAGGGTGACAGAATAATAATATGACAGAAAAATATAATATGCCCGATGAGCGGGGACATTTCGGACCTTACGGCGGAATGTTCGTCGCAGAAACATTGATGCTGCCGATTCAGGAATTGAATGCCGCTTATCAGCGGTATTTAGACGACCCGGAGTTTATAGCGGAACTGGATGCCGATTTAAAATATTACGTAGGCCGGCCTTCGCCTCTATATCATGCCGAACGCTGGAGCCGCGAGCTGGGCGGCGCGCAGATTTATTTAAAGCGTGAAGACCTGAATCATACCGGCGCACATAAAATAAACAATACGGTTGGCCAAGCTTTGTTGGCCAAGCGCATGGGCAAGACGCGCATTATTGCTGAAACCGGAGCCGGTCAGCATGGTGTCGCGACGGCTACGGTTGCAGCGCGGCTGGGACTGGAGTGCGTGGTTTACATGGGCGCTGTCGATGTTGCCCGGCAGTCTTTGAATGTGTATCGGATGAAGTTGTTGGGCGCGAAAGTTGTCGCCGTTGAATCCGGCTCGAAAACTTTAAAAGATGCGTTGAACGAAGCGCTCAGAGATTGGGTGACCAATGTCGACAATACGTTTTATATTATCGGTACGGTGGCGGGACCGCATCCTTATCCGGCTATGGTCAGGGATTTTCAGGCCATTATCGGTCGCGAAGCAAGGCAGCAATGCCTGGATCAAGCCGGGCGCTTGCCTGACGCGCTGGTTGCCTGTGTTGGCGGCGGATCGAATGCAATCGGTTTGTTTTATCCGTTTATTGACGATAGTTCAGTCAAAATGATCGGTGTTGAAGCTGCCGGCGACGGCGTTGAAACAGGCCGTCATTCCGCGCCTTTATGCGCAGGCCGTCCCGGCGTACTGCATGGCAATCGGACTTATCTGATGGAAGACGACGACGGTGAAATCATCGAGACGCACTCCATTTCAGCCGGTCTGGATTATCCGGGCGTCGGCCCTGAACATGCCTGGCTGAAAGACACCGGCAGAGCTCAATATGTCAATATTACCGACACTGAGGCCTTGAAAGGTTTCCATGCCTTGACCTGCATGGAAGGCATTATTCCGGCATTGGAATCGAGTCATGCGATGGCTTACACGATGAAGCTTGCGCCTACCATGAAAAAAGACGAAATTATCATTGTCTGTCTGTCCGGTCGTGGCGATAAAGACATGCAAACAATGGCGCAACGCGAGGGGATAGCACTGTGAGTCGATTAGCCGCTACATTTGAACAGTTATCCAAAACAGGCCGCAAGGCGTTAATCCCATTTGTTACTGCCGGCGATCCTCGGCCTGATTTCACCTTGCCGTTGATGCATGCGATGGTTGAGGCAGGTGCTGATGTGATCGAGCTGGGCGTGCCGTTTTCCGATCCTATGGCGGACGGCCCGGTTATTCAGCGGGCCAGTGAGCGCGCCCTGGAACATAAAATGAGTTTAAGACGCACCTTGGCTATTGCGGCGGAATTCAGGAAAACCAATCAACAGACACCGGTGGTGCTGATGGGTTATGTCAATCCTATTGAAGCCATGGGTTATGAAGATTTTGCCAATGCCGCGCAACGCGCCGAGATCGATGGTGTTTTAACCGTCGATTTGCCGCCGGAAGAGGCGGAAGAATGCGCCGCGTTGTTAAAGGCGCGCGATATTGACCCGATTTTTCTGTTAGCGCCCAATAGTACCGATGAGCGTATTAAAATGATGGATGCCGCCGGTAGCGGGTATCTTTATTATGTTTCGTTGAAAGGCGTAACCGGCGCCGGGCATTTGGATACCGCGGATGTCGAAACCAAACTCAAGCAAATCAGGGCGAATACGCGATTGCCTGTAGCGATCGGTTTCGGCGTCAAAGACGCGCAAACCGCCAAAACGGTTGCAGATTTGGGCGACGGCGTGGTCATCGGTAGCGCCCTGATCAGCAAGATCGAAGCAAATCAGGATGATTCGGAACGCGCTAAAAATGAAATAGTTGAATTATTGGCCGCCATGCGCCAGGCAATGGATAGCTAAAAGGCCGGGGTAGAATACGATGATCACATACGATGGGGCATACGCATGAGTTGGTTTGAGAAGTTAATCCCTTCAACAATTAGAACCGAAGGGTCGAATAAAAAAGGCGCTGTGCCTGAGGGATTGTGGAATAAATGCCCTAGCTGTAATGCAATTCTTTATAACATCGAGCTGGAAAGAAATTTTAGCGTTTGTCCGAAATGCGAGCATCACATGCGCATTTCGGCCAGAACGCGGTTGAATATGTTTCTGGATGAAGGCGATCATGAAGAAATAGGCAAAAATGTTAAGCCTGTCGACCCGTTAAAATTTAAAGATAGCAAGAAATACAAAGATCGAATTACTCAGGCGCAAAAACAGACTAAAGAAAGCGACGCGCTGGTGGTGATGAAAGGTCAGCTAAAAGGCCGGGATATTGTTGCCGCGGCTTTTGATTTCGGTTTCATGGGCGGGTCAATGGGCTCGGTGGTCGGCGAAAAATTTGTGCGCGGCGTCAACAAGAGCCTGGAACTGGGCGTACCGTTTATTGTGTTTACGGCCAGTGGCGGCGCGCGTATGCAGGAGTCGCTGTTTTCCTTGTTCCAGATGGCGAAAACCAGCGCCGCATTAACCAAGCTGTCCGAGGCGGGTCTTCCGTACATTTCGTTTATGACCGACCCGACCATGGGCGGAGTTTCAGCCAGTTTGGCGATGCTGGGCGACATTAATGTTGCGGAACCCAATGCCTTGATCGGTTTTGCAGGTCCCCGTGTAATCGAACAAACCGTCCGGGAAAAGTTGCCCGAAGGCTTTCAACGTAGCGAATTTTTACAGGAACATGGCGCTATCGATATGATTATCGATAGACGTGAAATGCGCGATAAAATAGCCGCTGTTTTAGCTATGTTGATGGCCGGTAGAGACAAAATCCCCCTCAATCCCCCTTTGGTAAAGGTGGAGGTCGAAAGCATCGGGGAAGTTGAAGCGGATGATGTCCCATCTCAGCCGGATCAGGAAGACTGATTTTAATATCGGAGCAATGATACGTTTTGATTCGCTACAGGGTTGGCTGAACTGGCAGGAAAGCTTACATCCTTTAGTAATTGATTTGGGTTTGGAGCGGGCGGCACAAGTTTTTCATGCGCTCAACCCCGATTATGTCAAACCGCCGACCATTACCGTCGCAGGAACCAACGGCAAAGGCTCTTCTGTTGCTTATCTTGAAGCCATTTACATTGCGCAAGGCTATCGGGTAGGGTCTTATACGTCGCCTCATATTCTGAAATATAATGAAAGAATAAAAATAGACGGCAAGCCGGTATCGGACCACACAATCTGCGAGGCATTCGCAAGAATAGACTCGGTACGGGGCAATACCTCATTAAGCTATTTTGAATTCGGCACCCTGGCGGCATTGGATATATTCCGGCGTGCCGGGGTCGATGTGCAATTGCTGGAAGTCGGTTTGGGCGGACGGCTGGATGCTGTCAACATTGTCGATCCCGATGTGGCATTGATCACCAGCATCAGCATTGATCATATTGAGTGGCTGGGCGGTACGCGGGAAGCCATAGGACGGGAAAAAGCAGGGATTTTCCGGGCCGCGACTCCCGCTATCACCGGTGATCCGGAACCTCCTGAATCATTGATGCAGAGCGCTATTGAACGGCACGCCTTGTTGTATTGTATCGATAAGGATTTTGGCTATAAAAAGCAAGCGACAGGATGGGATTGGTTTTTTGCTGATCGGCAAATGCTACAATTACCCGAACCTGCTTTAAAAGGAGAACACCAATATCGCAATGCGTCCGCGGTTATTTTAGCGGTGACCCAGATGGCGGAAATCTTGCCGGTAACTGAAGCATCGATCAAACAGGGATTGGAACATGTCCGGCTAGCCGGGCGCTTTCAACTGATTAACGGCGAAATCCCGGTATTGTTGGATGTGGGGCATAACCCTCAGGCAGTCAGGACATTGGCCGATTACGTGACGACTGCTTTTCCAGGCAGACGCATCCATGCTGTTTTTTCAATGATGAAAGACAAGGATATCGCCGGTGTCCTTGAAATTATGAATTTTGTGGTTTACGACTGGTTTTTTGCACCGTTGGCAAATCCTAGAGCCGCTACGGAATCGGTTATGCGTGATGTTTTTTCACAAAGCCCGGTGTCCAGAGTTTCTTTTGGCTATGCTGATTTTACCGAAGCATTTTCCGCTGCAAAAAAACAGTCGCAACAAGGCGATCTGTTACTGGTTTTTGGATCTTTTTTTTTGGTATCTGAGTGCTTGGTTGCATTTGAGAATAAGTGAGTAGACGAAATGGATCATGAATTAAAACAACGTTTGATTGGCGCCGTCGTTGTTACGGCGCTCTGTGCTATTTTTATCCCCATGCTGTTCGATGATCCCGTCGATAATAGTGGTCAGTTAGTCAGCGAGTTGACTATTCCCGCCCCAACTGCTCCGGATGCAAATACGGCCGATAAGTTGCCGACCAGTGCTGAACAGGTTTTAAAGTTGCCTGATTCGGAGCCTTTATCTGCTGAAACTGCCGGCGAGACACTTGAAAGTACCGGCGCCGCAGAGGAAATTATCGATGAACCTGTAGCCGGTCAGTCGAAACAGGGGCGTTCTGAAGAGTCTTTGTATGCCGAATCTGAAGGTTATACCCACGAAGATGTCAGCGCGGAAGAAGCCGTTGAGCCTGAAGATATTCAGCCAAAGGCACGCATGAAGCAGGTTCCTGCTGAGCAGCCTTTAGCACCCGGTGTTGCAGAGATTGCGGACGGCTCCCACAAAGCCCTAGTCCCCAAAGTGCAGTCCCGTGTCGAAGCGATGGCTAAAGAGCCTGTAAAAGTTAAAAGAATCCAAGATACGATAAAACCGGCGACTGCGAAGGATGACGCACCGGTTGCAATCGATAGGGAACCGATGCGTTCGACGTTTAAAAAACCTGACAAATCCGCCGGGAGTGGATTTGCACGCGAAGCGTCCGAAGGGGGACGGACAGGGATAGCCCAGCCTGAAAATGAATCGCCGATGACCAGCAAGATAATAGGCGCTTTAGGCGATGCTGCACGGCAACCGAATGTTAAGCAGCCAAGCAGCGCAAAGAGTTTGGCTGCCGCTGTAGCGGAAGCCAAAAAACCGGTTGTTGCGCCGAAAACGACTCCGAAATTAGTGCGCTGGTATATTCAATTAGGCAGTTTTAGTAAAAAAGAAAATGCGATGTCCCTGTGGGAGAGTCTGCATGAACAAGGCTTGCCAGCCTCATTAGATACCGTGCAAACAGACAAAGGAACTTCATACCGGCTCCGGGTAGGCCCGGAGCTTGACGGAAAAAAGGCGGCCGCCATGAAGGCAAGACTGGATAAGCAGAACATAAAGGCAATCCTGATTTCCGAGTGATGTGCTTAAAAACAGCATGATCTGGATAGATTTTACCCTTAGCGGGCTTATTTTTAGTTTCTTTGTAGGCGGATTGCTGCGCGGTTTTTTTAAGGAAATTTTTTCATTAGTATTCTGGATATTGGCAATCTGGGTGAGCTTGAATTTTAGCTCTGAGTTTTGCCGCATCGGTTTCTCACAGATTGCGGCACTTCCGCAATTCCTGGCGGTCGCCGGCTTTCCTGAATCGACTATCGGTAAGCCGTCAGGCAGGATGATAGCCTCGTTTGTGGCTTTGTTTGCAATCACGTTAAGTCTCGGCGGTTTAATCGGTTTTCTATTGAGCGTATTGGCTAAGAAAACCGGATTGACCTTTATGGATCGTTTCGGCGGGATGGTTTTTGGCGTTGTTCGCGGCATGATCGTTGTTACTGTGGTTGTGATACTGGCGGGATTTACGCCCTTGCCCAAGGATTCCTGGTGGACAGAATCAACATTGATTCCACCTTTTCAGTTGCTCGCGGTATGGTTGCGAGATCATCTTTCGTCAGGTATGGCGGACGACTGCATGGATGCAGGAGCTAGAGCAACGCAGGAGCAGTTGCCGAATACATCAGTTATCGTTAATTTCGTTCGCTAATCTCTACAAAACAATTCAGGTTAAAAAATAATGTGTGGTATTGCTGCTATCGTTTCACATCAAACTGTTAATCAAGAGTTATATGACGCTCTGACAGTTTTGCAACATAGAGGTCAGGATGCCGCAGGCATTGTGACTTGCGAGGCCGGGCGGTTACATTTGCGCAAGGAAAACGGATTGGCTCGCGATGTTTTTACCAATGCCCAGATGTTGAGATTGAAAGGCAATATGGGTATTGCTCATGTGCGTTATCCAACGGCGGGATGCACCAGTTCCGCCGAAGCGCAACCTTTCTATGTAAATTCCCCTTTTGGCTTGACGCTTGCACATAACGGCAATCTGACCAATACCGAAGAGTTGAAAACAGCGCTGTTCGTAGAAGATCAGCGGCATATTAATACCGATTCCGACTCTGAAGTTTTGTTGAATGTTTTTGCTCACGAATTGCAGAGCTTGGGTAAATTGCAATTAAGCGTAGACGATGTTTTTCAAGCGGTATCCGGCGTACATCGCCGCTGTCGCGGAGCTTATGCGGTAGTGATTATGATTGCCGGAGTCGGGATTTTAGGGTTTAGAGATCCTCACGGCATTCGACCGATAGTATTTGGCGAAAGAAAATCCGAGCAAGGTTCGGAATTCATGATTGCCTCTGAAAGTGTCGCTTTGGATGTGCTGGGCTTTGATCTTATCAGGGACATAGAACCTGGCGAAGCGGTGTTTATAGAGGAATCGGGCGTATTGCATACTAAACAATGCGCTGAAACAATAGACCACTGCCCGTGTATTTTCGAGTATGTTTATTTTGCCCGGCCGGATTCCATTATTGATCGTATTTCAGTCTACAAAGCGCGTCTGCGTATGGGTGAAAAACTGGCTAAAAAAGTGCTCAGAGACTGGCCTGATCATGATATTGATGTGGTTATTCCTATTCCCGATACCAGCAGGACCGCGGCGTTGCAGATGGCAAATATTCTGGGCGTAAAGTACCGTGAAGGTTTTATAAAAAACCGTTATATCGGCCGGACGTTTATCATGCCGGGCCAAAAAATGCGTGAAAAATCGGTTAAGCAAAAGTTAAACGCGATCAGCCTTGAGTTTGAAGGCAAGAATGTGTTGTTGGTCGATGATTCTATCGTCAGGGGTACGACGTCCGAACAGATTATCCAAATGGCCAGGGATGCCGGCGCTAAAAAAGTATATTTTGCTTCTGCCGCGCCGCCGGTTCGTTACCCCAATGTTTACGGCATCGACATGCCGGCCGCTCATGAATTGATTGCCCATGATCGTACTGAAGACGAGGTATGTGTGGCAATCGGTGCAGACCGGGTGGTTTATCAGGAACTGAATGACCTGATCGATGCGGTTCGCAAAGGTAATCCGGATATCGAACATTTCGATACTTCCTGTTTCAGTAAAGAATACATCACCGGCGACATTGACGATGAGTATCTGGAGCGGACCGAGGCTTTGCGCAATGACGGCGCGCAAGCGGAAAGAAACTCGGAAAATTTCATTATCGGAATGCAAAACGGCGATTGAGAAGTAAGGATAAATAAAGGCTAAAGGCAAAGGGCGAAAGGCAAAAAACAGGTTTCAATAAGCTATCTTTGCCTTTTGTCCTTCGCCTTTAGCCTGATCTTTTAACAAATAAATACGTTTAAAAAACAAATGAAAGACATTAACTGGAACAACTACTCTCTGGAAACCCAGGCCATAAGAGCCGGGCATAAGCGCACTCATGAAGATGAGCACAGCATCCCGATTTTTGCCACCTCCAGTTATGTATTCAAGAGTGCCGAAGAGGCCGCTTTGCGCTTTACCGGGCAAAAGCCCGGCAATATTTATTCCCGTTTTACCAACCCGACGGTCAGCGCTTTTCAGGAGAGATTGGCGTTAATGGAGAAGGGCGAGCGCTGTCTGGCGTTTTCCTCCGGTATGGCAGCCATTATGGCGGTCGGTATGGGCTTGCTTAAAGCGGGCGATCACGTGGTGTGTTCACGCGGTGTGTTCGGCAACACTGTATTGATGTTCCAGAATTATTTCGGAAAATTCGGGGTCGAAACGGACTTTGTCGATTTGATCGATGCCGCGGCTTGGGAAGCGGCGATTAAACCGAATACCCGGTTTTTATTTCTGGAAACGCCTTCCAACCCTTTGACTGAAATTGCCGATATTTCGGTGCTTGCCGACATCGCTCATAAACACGACTGCTTGCTGATTGTCGACAATTGTTTTTGTACGCCGGTATTGCAAAAGCCTTTGGAATTAGGCGCGGACATCGTCGTTCATTCGGCAACCAAATATATAGACGGGCAGGGGCGTTGTGTCGGCGGCGCCGTTGTTGCCAGTGAAGAGGCCATAGAAAAGTATATTTATCCCTATCTTCGCACCGGCGGTTCGACCATGAGTCCTTTTAACGCCTGGGTGTTTTTGTCCGGCTTGGAAACGCTGGCGGTCAGGATGAAAGCGCATTGCGATAGCGCCTTTGAACTGGCTCTTTGGCTAGAGCAGCAACCCGGTGTCGCCAAGGTTCATTATCCCGGTTTGCAATCGCACGCCCAGCACGAGCTGGCCAAGCGCCAGCAAAGCCATTTTGGCGGTATAGTCAGTTTTGAGTTGATCGGCGGCAAGGAACACGCCTGGAAGTTGATCGATGCCACTGAAATGCTGTCGATTACCGCAAATCTGGGTGATGTTAAAACCACCATCACCCATCCTGCCACTACCACGCATGGTCGGTTAACGCCGGAAGTCAGAGCGGCCGCCGGCATTAAAGACGGTTTAGTAAGGATTTCAGTAGGATTGGAAAATGTTGAAGATATTAAAAAAGATATTTCAATAGGTTTGTAGATCGGGCATGTCGTTTATGCCCGATATTTTTCTGCTTCACTGTGAGGCGAATTCTCTCATTGAACACTTAAAGGCGGGATAACGAAAAGCCGTTACCTCGCCTCCGCAAATTAAACAAAGACATCACGAAGAGGCGAAGCATGAAACATAAATCTTCGTGTCTTCATGGCGAAAGTTCCTTGTCAGTTATTTAAGTTTCATATCTACGCAGCTTTCAACAAATCATCCAGCTTTTTTTGTTGATCCAGCGCATACAATTCGTCAAAGCCGCCGACATGATAGTCGCCTATATAGATTTGCGGGACCGTCCGGCGCTTTGTTTTGAGCATCATTTCTTCCCTTAAGCCGGGTTTTGCGTCCACATTGATTTCTGTATAGGAAGCGCCTTTTTTATCGAGCAGACGCTTAGCCATCATGCAATAAGGGCAAATATTGGTCGTGTAGATTTGTATTTCCGGCATATTTAATTAAGAGTTGCTAATATAGAGCCGGGCATTTTATCGGTTAATGCGTTGTTGTTCAATGCCGATAGCCAGCGATAAATATTTGAGTAGTTCCCACGCCGCCTCCTGCATGTTTCTGCCGAAAGCAACGACCCCGTCTTCATGTCCCAACATGGTAAATAATGAACGCTGAATTAATTGGCCTGATTGAAATAATTGCTCAACAGCCGTCGCCATTTCAACCGTGCCGTAAGGGACATCGGCGCTAGTGTGGGGTAGTCCAAGCGCCGCGGTATGCTGCCAAATCTCAGGACTGTGAGCATGAATAACGGCTTTAATAGCATTACTCTGGGCGTAAATACCGGCATGGGTCAGCGATTCGGAAGAAGGTTTGCACAGGCCGCAGGACTGAAGCCGGTTTTGATGAGGGTCCGCTTTGACAATAAGGCAATAATGTTCGGGACTGAGGTGCTCAATATGTCCGGTTTGAGTTCCGCTGATAATGAACTGATCGTTGTAGGCATCGATTCTTTGGCTGATATTGCCGAAGCCGATATTATCGTATCGTTCAGGAATTTGCCCGATAAGATCAAGGCGGACGGCAATAGTGCGCCAGGCGTTGATTTCGGTCAACGATAACAGCGGGTTAATCGCCTGCTGCGTATGATGTAGCTGGTATTTTATGACGCCTTCTTGTTCTTTCATGTGGCAGGAGGTTGAGTAGGCAGGGATGCGGCTACAGTATAGTTTAGAAAATAACTGATGTTACGCACTGTCCACGAAAAGCACGAAAACATATTTCCCTGCATGAACGAGCTAGCATGCGAGTGGATACCCCGGCATTCATGGCAGTTGGCGCCTTTGCTTGCACCCCGTTTTTTCGTGCTTTTTGTGTCTTTCGTGGACGACGCTTTTTTACCGGCTACATGCATAACATCAGAAAATAAAATACAGATAAAATGCAGAGTGTTATAAAATTAACGGTTTTCGAGTTTGAAGGTCGATTTTGCCGCGATTGATTCCGGCAGTCGTCGGCATTTCCTCCATTTTCGGAGGTCGTCGGTAAACAATAGACAGTGGCTTAACTATGCGATGTCCGTTTTGTGGGGCGCAAGATACGCGGGTTCTTGATTCCAGATTGGCAAATGAAGGCGATCAGGTTCGCCGTCGGCGTGAATGTAATGTTTGTAAAGAACGATTTACGACGCATGAGGTGGCTGAGTTAACACTGCCCAGGATCGTTAAACGCGACGGAATCAGCGAGCCTTTCGAGGAAAATAAGCTGCGTTCGGGCATGTTAAGGGCGCTGGAAAAGCGGCCGGTAGGCAGCGATGATATTGAAGCCGCAATCAATCGGATAAAAAAGGAGTTGCGGGCGTCGGGCGAACGGGAAATATCGGCGCAGGAGTTGGGCGAAAAAGTCATGAAAGAATTAAGTTTACTGGACCATGTGGCTTTTGTGCGCTTTGCCTCGGTTTACCGGAGTTTTCAGGATGTCAGTGAATTTACCGACATGATTAAGCACCTACAAAAAGAATAATGTCAGCGCCGCGTGATGCTTTTTATATGGCGCAGGCCATTTCTCTGGCTAAAAAAGGCCGTTATACGACTGACCCGAACCCCCGCGTAGGCTGTGTTTTAGTCAGAGACGGCGCAGTGATCGGGCAAGGCTGGCATGTTAAAGCCGGTCAGGGTCATGCGGAAATTGAAGCGTTAAAAAATCTACCGGATGCTAAAGGCGCAACTGCCTATGTAACGCTGGAACCTTGCAGCCATCAGGGTAGAACCCCTCCGTGTTGCGATGCGTTGATAAGAGCCGGGGTCAGCAGGGTCGTTGCGGCCATGCAGGACCCGAATCCTAAAGTGTCGGGCAGCGGACTGGAAAAGCTTAAAGAGGCCGGAATTGAGGTTATCTGCGGCGTATTGCAGGAAGACGCGCTGGCGTTAAATCGGGGCTTTATCAAGCGGATGACCGAAAATCGCCCGTTTGTGCGCAGCAAGCTGGCGATGAGTCTGGATGGACGCACCGCAATGGCATCGGGCGAAAGCAAGTGGATTACCTCAAATGAGGCCAGAGCCGATGTGCATCGATTAAGAGCGGAAAGCTCGGCGATCTTAACCGGCATTAATACCGTGTTGGCGGATGATCCTGCGTTAAACGCCCGTATAGATGAGGATGTCTTGCAACCGGTCAGAGTGGTGCTGGATACGCATCTGAACATGCCGGTTACCGCGCAGATGGCTAAGTTGCCGGAACGCAGCCTGATTTTAACCTGTGCGCAGAATCAACAAAAACAAAGCGCGTTGCAACAGGCTGGTTTTGAAGTCTATCAGTTGCCCGATAAAAATGGGCGGCTTGATTTGCATGCGGTGATGGATTTTTTAGGCCAACAGCAAATCAATGAGCTGCTGGTCGAGGCGGGTTCCGTGCTTAACGGTGCGTTACTGGCTGAAGATTTGGTCGATGAGTATGTCATTTATATGGCTCCTTGTATTTTAGGCGATCAGGGACGCGGATTATTTAATCTGCCGGGATTACAACGGATGGCCGATAAAAAGCAGTTAAAACTGCGCGATGTCAGGCAGGTCGGCCAGGATTTGAAATTAACTTATACACCACTGTAGGAGCGGGGCATCGATGTTTACAGGCATAATCTTGGCAGTGGGTAAAATATCGGCCATCGAGCGGAAAGCCGGTGATTGCCGATTGACCATAGCAACCGGAAAATTGCCGTTACATGATGTCGTATTGGGCGACAGCATTGCCGTCAACGGCGTGTGCCTGACCGCAGTGGAGTTAGGTAAAGATTATTTTTGCGCCGATGTGTCCAATGAAACATTGTCCAGAACCATCTTGAACGCCGCAACCGTGGGTACGCCGGTTAATCTGGAGTTGGCTTTAACGCCGACCACCCGCTTGGGCGGGCATATCGTCAGCGGTCATGTCGATGGTATTGGCTCGGTTATGGATAAACGGGCGGACGGGCGTTCTTTCCGCTTTAAATTTAAAGCGCCGGATAATCTGGCTAAATATATCGCCGAAAAAGGCTCTATTTGCATCAACGGTATCAGCCTGACCGTCAATGACGTCGATGGCGCCGTGTTCAGCGTGAATATTGTGCCGCATACGCTCAAAGAAACCACGCTGGGCGATGCGACGGTCGGAACTAAAGTCAACCTGGAAGTGGATTTACTGGCTCGCTATCTGGAACGGTTAATCAAGGGTGATGCGGTGGCTAAAAGCCATGGCGGCATCACAGAAGAATTATTGCAAAAAAGCGGTTTTTTCGGCTAACGGCCCAAAGGCAACATGAATACCATTGAAGAAATTATAGAAGATTTACGCGTAGGCAAAATGGTCATCATTATGGATGATGAAGACCGGGAGAATGAAGGCGACCTAGTGATGGCGGCTGCCTTCACTCGTCCGGAAGACGTAAATTTTATGGCCCGTTACGGCCGCGGCCTGATTTGCTTGACTTTAACCAGTGAGCGTTGTCAGCAACTACGTTTGCCGTTGATGGTCAATGAAAACAAAACCGCCCATTCAACCAATTTCACCGTATCCATCGAGGCGGCAACCGGCGTAACCACCGGCATTTCAGCCGCCGATCGGGCGCGTACCATTCAATGTGCAGTGGCTGCGGATGCTAAAGCCGATGACTTGGTACAGCCGGGGCACATCTTCCCGTTAATGGCGCAATCGGGCGGCGTATTAAATCGCGCCGGGCATACCGAAGCGGGCTGCGATTTAGCCAAGCTGGCAGGCGTGGAACCGGCGGCGGTTATCGTTGAGATACTCAACGAAGACGGTTCGATGGCAAGGCGGCCCGACCTGGAGGTGTTTGCCAAGCAGCACGATCTTAAAATCGGCACGATCGCCGACCTGATCCATTATCGCATTCAGCACGAAAACACTCTGGAACGCATCAGCGAGTGCATTTATCCCACCGAATTCGGCGAGTTCAGGCTTTATGCCTATCAGGACCGGAATGACAATAACCTGCACTTGGCGTTGGTCATGGGCCAGGTTTCCGGCGAAGAACCTGTTTTAGTCAGGGTTCATGCGCGGAATTTACTGGATGACCTGTTTGCCTCCAAGCGTAGCGATTGCAGCGTTCCATTGCGTTCGGCGATGCAAAAAATAGCAGAGGAAGGGCGCGGGGTATTGGTCGTTATCAGACAAAGCGAGGACAATAAATCGCTGGCGGAATTGATACATCACTATCAGCTGGAAGATAACGGCATTGTGAGTCCGACTCCGGCTGTCGGCGCCGCAGATTGGCGCACCACCGGAACCGGCGCCAGAATACTGGCCGATCTGGGTGTGCATAAGCTGAAGGTGTTAGGCACCCAGAAGAAATATGTCGCCTTGTCCGGGTTTGATTTGGAAGTCGCCGAGCATGTGGGTTGAAGATTCTTTACCACATTAAGCATTAACTAAAAAATAACACCACGAACGACTGCATGGATGCAGGAGGTAGAGCAACGCATGGAGCAGTTGCCGAGGCACGAAGAACACGAAGTTTTATTAGTTTCTCTTCCTGTTCTTCGTGCCTTCGTGGTGAATTAATCAATCTCCCTACGCGGCTTTAACAACAACACGTTAATTACACAATAGAGAAACATCATGTCAACATTAAAAACCTTTGAAGGGAATTTACTCGTTCAAGGCGGAAAATTCTGTATCGTCGCTTCGCGGTTTAACAGTTTCATCGTTGAACAATTGGAAGCGGGTGCGATTGACGCGCTGGTTCGCCACGGTGCCAATAAAGCGGATATTCATTTGGTAAAGGCTCCCGGTGCGTTTGAGCTGCCAATGGTCGTGCAACGCGTGGCGGCGGCTAAAAAATACGATGCGATTATCGCCGTAGGCGCAGTAATCCGAGGCGGCACGCCGCATTTTGAATATGTCGCCGGTGAATGCGTTAAGGGCTTGGCGCAGGTTTCCCTGCAATACAATGTGCCGGTCAGTTTTGGCGTACTAACCGTTGACAGTATTGAACAAGCGATAGAGCGTGCGGGCACCAAGGCCGGCAATAAAGGCGCGGAAGCGGCACTATCCGCCATCGAAATGGTAAGTTTATTTAATAACCTGGAAATAGAATGAGTCAAGCTCGAACCAATGCCCGAAAGGCTGCTGTACAGGCATTGTATCAATGGCAAATGGCTGGCCAGAATCTTAGCGAAATCGAACGGCAGTTTCTGGAAGAAGAGCGCTTGAAAGACGCCCAGAAAAGTTATTTTGTCGAGTTGTTTTACGGCGTGCCTAAAAACCTGGATGAGATCGATCAGGCCTTATCGGAATTTGTAGACCGTCCTGTCGATACGATAGATCCGGTCGAAAGGGCTATTTTAAGAATCGGAGTGTATGAGTTGTTGCACCGGTTGGATATGCCGTACAAGGTTGTGTTAAACGAAGGTATTAATCTGGCCAAATACTTTGGTGCGGATGGCAGTCATAAGTATGTTAACGGCATACTGGATAAGGTCGCGCAGCAAACAAGGGCGGCGGAAATTAAGAGCAAGGCGCAAGGTAAATAGATCAAAAGCTTTTATTCACCACGAAGGACGCGAAGTTTTATATTCCTATGAAGATTAGGTGCTGAGGCGCGAAGCATGGCATCGCGTGATGTTGATTTGCTTCTTCACTGCATTCGGCGTCTCCCCATGTATTGGTGATGGTTTATTCCTTCGTGGTGAATATTTTTGTTCCGATACGACTACGGGGCGCTTGGGCGGAGTTTGTAACCCCGCTCATAACAATTATATTGATAACATGTTATCGCCTGCTTTATAGCTAAACGATGTGGACGGGGCTGCAAGGCCCATCCAGCATAGGTACTGGACTATCAAATCTAATTTAAACCTCATGCCACTCTCCGAATTCGCCCTAATCCAGCGCTTCTTCACCCAGCAGCGGGTCAAAAATCCCTCAACGCACTTGGGCATCGGCGACGACTGCGCATTGTTGTCCATTCCCGAGGGTTTCGAACTGGCCGTGACCGCCGATACCATGGTCGAAAACGTGCATTTTTTTGCCGGAACCGACCCGGAACTGCTGGGCTATAAGCTGCTCGCCGTCAATTTGAGTGATCTTGCCGCTATGGGTGCAAAGCCCGTTTCCGTAACACTGGCCTTAACCCTGCCCAAGGTTGATGAGAACTGGTTGACGGCGTTCGCCAGCGGTTTTTTAAAGTTGGCCGAACGCTATTCTGTGGATTTAATCGGCGGCGATACCACCTCCGGTCCATTGACCTTGACCGTTCAGGCGATGGGTTTAGTTCCTAAAGGCCAAGCGCTCAGGCGCTCAGCGGCCACGCCCGGCGATTTTATTTATATGACCGGATTTTTGGGCGATGCGGGATTGGGCTTAAAGATAAAGCAAGGTTACACCTGTGCCGATTCCGAAGCTGCGTTAACGCGGTTTAACCGGCCGGAGCCGCAAGTTGAAGCCGGTCAGGCCTTACTCGGCATTGCCAAGGCCTGTATCGATTTATCGGACGGTTTGGCGGGCGATCTTGGCCATATTCTGGAACAAAGCCATGCAGGCGCGTGCCTCGATTGGGACGCGCTGCCGTTGTCAAAAACGGTTCTGGACTACATCAACGATACCGGCGATTGGTCTATGCCGCTGACCGCCGGTGACGATTACGAACTGTGCTTTACCGTAAGCCCGGAGCAGGCGGCGCAATTGACCATAGCGGCTACTAAAATCGGTATCATTGAATCCCAGCCGGGTTTACGCTTAAATAAATCGGGTCACATCCAACCATTAGAGGTCAAAGGCTTTGAGCATTTTTCTTAACACCCAGTTGGGTAAAAACAAGCTGACACCCAAACAGATACTGTCCGATCCCATCCTGTTTCTGGCCTTCGGTTTCGGTTCCGGTCTGGCAAAAAAAGCCCCCGGCACTTTTGGCACATTGGCGGCGATTCCGGTTTACTGGCTGTTCGCGCAAACCAATCTGTTCGGTTATAGCCTGTTGACGCTAATCGTGACGGTTGTCGGGATATGGATTTGCGACATTGCCGCAAAAAAACTCGATGAACATGATTTTGGCGGCATCGTTTGGGATGAGATTGCCGGTTACCTGATAACGATGTGGCTGGTTCCCTTTAGCTGGCAGGCTATGGTGCTGGGCTTTATCCTGTTCAGGTTCTTCGACATATTCAAACCGTGGCCGATTAAGTGGATTGACCGGCAGGTCCATGGCGGCTTGGGGATTATGTTGGATGACGTGTTAGCGGGCGTGTTTGCCGGTGTCTTGTTGTTAGGTTTCTCAAGCTATTTCTGAATTGAGAGGGTAGCAAAAAACCTCTCTGCAGGGCGGGACCCTTATCGTCTCTCCGTTGACGATAGGTTGTCATTAATTATCTGAAGCTCTAAGGCAGTCCGCCGCCGTTTGTATCGGTAATAAATTTGATTCGTTAATCGGTAAATTCTTTCCTCTCGTATTATTGAAAAGTCCGATATACGCTCAATGTCTAGAATTCTCAGATAAAGAATCCATGCCTCTTCTGTTAATTTCCTAAGCATTATTTTTTTCCTTAAGCTAAGTCAAAAACGGCACAATGAGTCTGTAAGGCTCCGTGGTATGATTTTAAAGCTAACACATATAAGGGTAAGCAATCCCCTACAGTGGAGAATAAAAAGTTGCCAAATCGTCCGAATAAAAAAATGGCGTTACGGAGAGTATGCGCATCAAGGCAAGCTTATATAAAGCGCTCTCAGTAAGCCATTAATGCCGCTTAAAAATCATTAGCGTAATGTCATCGTTAAAGGATTCGTTGCGGCAAAATTGTTTTAGCCGTGCCAGTAATATTTCAATGATGGCCTGCGGGGAGTGTTGCGCATATTGAACGAGAATATCATTGACGCGCTTTAGGCCAAAAAACTCGCCATCGGTATTTTCCGCTTCGGTTAAGCCGTCGGTATAGAGCAGGATTAAATCGCCTTGGGATAATGCCGTGGTTTTTTCTTCAAAAACGACATTTTTGTTGATACCCAGTATTAATCCTTCCGCATCCAATTGCCTGCATTCGCTTTGAAAAGGGCTGAGTAACAAGGGAGGAGGGTGGCCTGCATTGGCAAAGCTCAGTTGCTGGGTGGTGCTGTTATATTGCAAATAAAATAGCGTAATAAAGTAGTCGGATTTATCCAAATCTTCAAACAGAAAATTATTGAGGACGCTTAAGGTTTCTGCAGGCGTAGCCGAGCCGCCGGCCTGGGTTCGAATGGCGCTACGGGTCTCCACCATAAACAGGGCGGGGCCGATTGAATGGCCGGAAACATCGGCAATAATCATGTCCAAATGATCTTCATTGCGGTAAAAATAATCGAAATAATCGCCGCCAACTTGGTCGGCCGGCAAGCAATAGCCGGTGACTTCAAAATAATTGGATTTGATCGGCGCCGAGGGCGAGAGAGAGGCCTGAATGCGTTGGGCAATCTTGATTTCACTTTGCGCAATGGCCAGATTGATTTGCGCTTGGCGAATGGCCGCTTCCGTGGTTTTTCGTGTGGTAATGTCGACGATGGTACTCAGCACCAATGTTTCTTCTTTACTATCGATTAGGCTGAGGCCTATTTCAACGGGAAATTCCGTTCCGTCTTTGCGTAACCCGTAGAGGTCTTGGCCCGCTCCCATGGGCCTGGATACAGGGGCCTTGAGGTACGCTTGGCGAACGCCAACATGTGCATTGCGAAAGCGCGTAGGAATTAATATTTCAACCGGTTGTCCAATTAATTCAGCGCGCGAGTAGCCGAAAAATGCCTCTGTCTGAGAGTTGACCATTTCAATCGTCCCTGACTTGTTCACCATGACAATCGCATTGGGCGCCGATTCCACCGCTTGTCTGAACCGTTGCTCCAAGCGTTTACGCTCGGTGATGTCGTGGATAAAGCCGCTGAATATATACGTATTACCCAGTTTTAAGGGCGAGATGCTGAGCTCAACAGGGAACTCAGTGCCGTCGCGGCGAATCGCGGTCTGCTCAATCAATCGATTTAACAAAGGGCCTGAGCCGGTGCGCAGGAAGCTTTCCAAGCCCCGGCGATGGGCATCGCGAAGCTGTGGAGGGATAATTAACTCATCAAGACGTCGGCCGATAGCTTCATCCTTAGTCCAGCCGAATATTTTTTCTGCCGGGTGGTTCCAGTCGATAACGATGCCGTAAGAATCCATAATTACGATAGCGCTTAAGGAGCTTTCAATAATCAAACGGATACGTTTTTCACTTTCGATAAGTGCATCCTGAAAGTGGATTCTGGCGGTAATATCCCGATCAACCCCTCGCCATTTAAGCAGCTTTCCTGCTGCATTGATTATCGGTAAGCCGGTCGATTCGGTCAGTATCTGCCGACCGTCTTTGTGCCGGTAGTGGGACAACAACGCGTAAAAAGGTCGGCGGCTGGTCGCGTAGTGCTGCTGGTTGGCTTTATCCTGGGGCGTTAAAAATTCGGTATAGTGTTTGCCGAGCACTTCATCCGGACTATACCCCAGTATTTGGCTAACTGCGGCACTGCTATAGCTGTAGTAACCCTCGGGATCTTGCTCCCATAACCATTCGCCGGCCATTTCCGCCATTTGTCGAAAACGTTCCTCGCTTTCGGTAAACGCCGATTCAACGTTGAAATCATCGACAGTCCTACCGACTCCGCTGTCCTTAATCAGTAAAACAATGTCGGTTTTATCGGGCGTTTGCTTGGATAAGACGGCGAGCGATATTAATACCTGGATTTTGTCATTGGTCTTGCTGACTATGTCACCGACAAAGCTCGTCCTGAGCGGAGTCGAAGAGTTTTGTCGGGTGTTTTTATCAGTTACCATGGCAAGGGCTTCTTGCCATGGCGTATTGCCGCTTCCGTCAGCAAAGATAAGGTCGATAGGCCTACCTATTAGTTCATGCTCGGTATACCCTAAAAACGTAGCGACGCAGGGGGTAAGCTGTTTAATACGCGGCGCGGTATCACATGGACCAACCAGCTCAATAATAATGATGCGAGTTGTATGCTGATGCATGTTTTTTTAATCGAACAGGCCATTAGAACGTTGCCTGCCGGGGTGTAGGCAAAGGATACGCATGCGTGATTTTACGGGATCTAATTCGATAAGCTTAAATGAGTTCATAGCCCGTTCATCCGGATAGCCGCTAAAAGATAGATATAAGGCGTTCAATCTGGGTCAGTACAACCAGGCTTCGATGATAAAAAACTCAACATCATTTAGCAATCTATATTTCGCGGGGTGTTCCTCGGGGACTTATTCGGCAGGTTCAGGTGAATCGAGCCTGCCCTGAGTTCAGATGCATGGCGGCGCTGCCAAAAAGAAAAGCTCGCTTATCATTTAGTGCATTGCTTAGTGTTTTTGGCTTTTTCAGCAGTGTCGCTTAGAGATTCGCCAGCGCTATTATTACTGCCGTTACCGCTACTCGATTGGTCAGCTAACGGCTGTGTTAACTGGGGCGTTGTTCCCAGCACCACTGCGGTAGCTTCCTCAATGGAATTGGTTAATGTATTTTCGCCAGACGCAGTATTGAAAGATTGTAGATATGAAGCTGAGCCGCTTCCGGTAAGCGTACCGCCGGTCAGAGTAACGCCGTTGGCAGCAGAAATAGGCGCATTAATGGCGAGCGTGTCACCATTACTGGCCGTAAGACTAACACTGCCGCCGGCCGATGAAACTGTCCCATTAACTGTAAGTGGAGACTTGGCCTTGATCACAATATTTCCAGCAGCATTGGCTACCGTTGTGCCCGAGTTAACGGCAGTTGAACCAAGAATAAATCCTCCAATATTTTCAACATCAATCCAGCCGTTGGGCGCATTTAAGCGGTTTATCCGCGAAACGCCTTGGGTGCGCGAATAAATATTACCGCCTGAACTGATGTCCAGTACCTTGGTAATGGCGTTTGTTCCGGCAAAGGTTACATCTTCGCCACTGGTCGCTGTGAGATTGGCGGTGTTGATGTTACCTGATATGCCCTGAGCTATAGCGTTGGCGGCGCTGATGGTCATGCTATCGGCTGTGATTGTGCCGCCGCTTTGATTAAAGGCGTTGCTGACATTAAAACTGCCGGCTGAAAGGTTGCCGCCGGATTGGGTGTATTGAGCCGTATTAAAGATGCCGTTAATTCCAAGATTCCCTCCGGTCATCTGAAAATGTCCCAAACTGCTCAAACTATTTAGAGAAGTAGTGCCCGCTAAGGAGTCGTAAGTTACCGTCACTCCGGTTGGAATAGTAGCGGTCAGCACGTTACCGGTTGTAGGGATAATGCTATTTTCCCAATTGCCGGCTGTTGACCAATCGCCGTTGCCGCCAATCCAGGTTATGCTGTCCAGGGCATTAATGGTGAAGTCAGCACCGGTGTAACGGATGCTGTAATTGCTATTGGCCAAGCTGCCTTGATTAATGCTGTAGGGTCTGGCGGTTACAGTTTCCCCCGCCGTTCGCGCCAGCGCGCCCGTTAACACGGATGAGGATTCTCCATTGACAAAACCGGTGGCGTTGTAGGTAAACACAGGGTCAAGCGCACCGTAGGTTTTGCTTGCGGCAGCGCCGATGACGATTAAGTCGTGAGGCGTGACGGTAAGCTGACCGTCTATGCCCGTAAAAGTGTAGTTGCTGTTGGTGAGTTTCGGCGTGACCGCATAGATACCCACGTTGGAGAGTGGTGTCGCCAAGGTCGCGTAGGCAAGGCCGATGGAGCTAAGCGTGTCGCCATTGACAAGTTCGCCAGCCGTAATATTGCTGGTAAAAACAGGGTTGGCATCGCCATAAGTCCGCGTCGCATTATCCGCTTTAATGGTCAGGCTGAGCAGGGCGGGGGTGATAGTGAAGTCGGCACCGGTGTAACGGATGCTGTAATTGCTATTGGCCAAGCTGCCTTGATTAATGCGGTAGGGTCCGGCGGCTACAGTTTCCCCCGCCGTTCGAGCCAGCGCGCCCGTTAACACGGATGAGTTTTCTCCATTGACAAAACCGGTGGCGTTGTAGGTAAACACAGGGTCAAGCGCACCGTAGGTTTTGCTTGCGGTAACGCCGATGACGATTAAGTCGTGAGGCGTGACGGTAAGTTGACCGTCTATGCCCGTAAAAGTGTAGTTGCTGTTGGTGAGTTTCGGCGTGATCGCATAGGTGCCCACGTTGGAGAGTGGTGTCGCCAAGGTCGCGTAGGCAAGGCCGATGGAGCTAAGTGTGTCGCCATTGACAAGTTCGCCAGCCGTAATATTGCCGGTAAAAACAGGGTTGGCATCGCCATAAACCCGCGTGGCATTATCCGCTGTAATGTTCAGACTGAGCAGGGCGGGGGTGATAGTGAAGTCGGCACCGGTGTAACGGATGCTGTAATTGCTATTGGCCAAGCTGCCTTGATTAATGCGGTAGGGTCCGGCGGTTACCGTTTCCCCTGCCGTTCGTGCCAGCGCGCCCGTTAACACGGATGAGTTTTCTCCGTTGACAAAACCGGTGGCATTGTAGGTAAACACAGGGTCAAGCGCACCGTAGGTTTTGCTGGCGGCGACGCCGATGACGATTAAGTCGTGAGGCGTGACGGTAAGTTGACCGTCTATGCCTGTAAAAGTGTAGTTGCTGTTGGTGATTTTCGGCGTGATCGCATAGATGCCCACATTGGAGAACGATGTAGCCAAGGTTGTGTAAGTAAGGCCGATGGAATCAAACGTGTCGCCGTTGGCAAGTTCGCCAGCCGTGATATTGCCGGTAAAAACAGGGTTGGCATCGCCATAAACCCGCGTGGCGTTATCCGCTTTAATGGTCAGGCTGAGCAGAGTCGGGGTGATAGTGTATTCGGCCACGCTTGCTGTATTATCAGAAATAATATATCCCAGATCGTTGCTTAGTCCTGCATTATAGGCGATGTTATAATTGCCTACCGATGAACTTGACGTTGCGGTTGTCGAGAAGCCGGCTGTGCCGCCAATATTAGCGCTGGCCTCTGTATCACCGTCAATGTAACCGCTCAATGTATAACCTAAGTCCGCTAGATTGACGGCGCTCCCGTATCTGCTATGGGCGGTGCCGGGCGTAATGTTCAGCACTGGCGTAATGCTGTAAAGTAGGCCGTTGCCGGTGTTGGGTATAGTGTAATTCGTACAGCCGGTTAGGTATTGGCAACCATAATGTTTGAATGCCGGGGTTAACCCGCTCAACGTGTTATTGGCTGGAGTGGTTGAATAGATCAGCCAGCGGCCACTGCCGGAAACGTTGAACGCATCGGTACCGACATTGTTGGTGTAATTGACGCCAGTGTTCAGTATGATGTTTCCGCCACCGCTTGAGGCCAACATGGCGTTTTGGATAATGGAACCGCCGGCATTGATCGTGATATCGGTTTGCGCCGACAAGACCGTGTTGGTGGCTGAAAGATTAAATCCGGTGGTGCCTGTATAAACAGGCGTGGTGCTAACAAGCGTGCCGCCAGTCGCTGCGACAGCTTCTGTATAGCCGCCGTTAAAAGGGGTGAAAGTTGTCGATTTCAGATTGTTAAGCGAAGTGAAGTTGGTCATCAATTGAGAGGTGATGGCAGCGGTTCCGTCACTCAGGCCGATGGTCACGTCCTCGGCGAAGCTGTTGTTTGCGGCTCCGTAATTAAATGTGATGTTTCCTGTAGAATTCAACACCGCCTCAAAAATTGCCGTTTTTCCGGAGTTGTAATAGCGTTCAACGTTCCATTTCACAGCCCAATCTGCGTCAGTCGGGCGAGAGATAAAGATGTTTTTTCCGGATGAAGTATGCAGCTCCCAATCATTCCAAGCCGGGGCAATGGCCTTGTAGTAGGCTAGACCTTGAACACTGTCGCTATAGGCACCTGTCCCGCTACCGAATGTGATCAGGCCATTGCTGCTGATGTAGGCTTGAGAATAGGGCGTTCCAAAGAAGGTAAAGGCGAACGGCAGGTTGTAAGTGAAATATTGGTCGTCAACGTAATCGTTGGTTGTCGGGAGACCGAGGTTAACATTTCCCAAGGCATTGAGAATAATATGGTGCTGTGAGCGCACATCTGCGAGCGTGAGATTATTCCCGCTTAATGTGACATCGCTGCTGCCAGTGACAAGGCCGGTAGCGCCAAGATTGGAGATTATAGTGCCGTCGGATTGCAGTAGGTCGCCTGCAGATCCGTTACCGTTGGCGGTGATATTCAAATTTCCGCCGCTAATGACTTTCGAGTCGTTGTAGATATATACGCCCTTAGTGTTACTACCGCTACCCGTGCCTGTGCCCGTGATGCTCAACGCTCCACCGGTGCTGAGCGTGCTGTTATCAAGGTAAATGCCGTGGCTGTTGTCCAGCCCGTTGCCACCCGTTCCAATAAGGCTTATGTTGCCAGTGGTAGAAATTAATTGACTTAAAGCATCAATGTAGATACCGCTGGCGGAGTAAGTTCCGGCTGTGCCGGTACCGCGTATATTTATGTTACCAGTGCCAGCGTTTAGAGTGGCGTGGCTTATCTGCACGCCATGAGGATTGCCGACCAATCCACGTGCCGGTGTCGTCAGTGGATTGGCCCCGCCTCCCAGTGTTATATCGCCGCCATTACTGATGACGGAGGAACCGGTGTTCATCTGAATATTGCCCGCGCCGCTGGCATCGGCATCGGCATTGAGGATGACGTTGAGCTTATTATTAGTAGAGCTGATACCGATGTTGTTATTGATGATGATCGCGTTATCGGCTTTAAGGTGCAGAGTAGCGTCGTCACCTGACGTTTTGCTGATATTGGCCGCTACGGTGATGTCGCCTACTTCTGAACCAACAATAGCACTACCCGTGTAAATAGCGACACTGGTGCCCTTGTTGAGTTGTGTGTTTATTGCGGAGTTTCGAAGGTACGAAGAATCTGAGGTCGCCGTCCAACTAGGGGAGGAAGTGAATGGGTCGATAACAGCTGAGACATCGGCCTCGCCATCGACGATAGTAATGTTGAAAGGATCAAGCAACCATTCGCCACTCAGACCATGGCTTGAGGAAGCGTTGATCCTAATACCCGCCGTATCCAGCCAATGCGCCGAGGTTTCGATAAAGCCGCCGTTGCCGCTCAGGCTGCCGCCTTTGGCGCTGATGTCGCCGTAGGCGCGGGTGGCCTCATTCGCCCAGACGATGACCTTACCGCCGTTGCCGTTGGTTTTGGCATCGGCTTTAATGGTTGTGGAGTGGCCGACATAGGCGGCTTTGGCGTTATGTACGCCGGGGTTTTTACCCTGATAGTCGCCGCCTATTAAGACCTGCCCGCCGCCGGTTGCGGCGCTGGCGTCGATACGGGCCTGATCCAGCAGCCCAACCCGTTCGCCGAGCAGCGCTACGCTACCGCCTTTACCGCTTTGGCCGGCTTGAGCCTCGATTGAGCCTTGCGCCAGGGTTGAGCCGGTTTTACTGTCTATATGAACGGAGCCTGCATCGCCCTGACTGTTGTTAGCCGATATTTTGCTGTCCGCAGTTAAAGTTATATCCTGCTGCGCGACTAGTTGGATACGGCCTTGTTTATCTATTTGGACGCTATCGGCATTGATTTCGCCGCTGTGTTTGATGGTACTTGCAAACACGTTGATTGCACCGCCTTCGCTTAGCAGTTTACCCAGATTAAGCGCGCTATCGGCGGGGGCCTGGATTTGAAAACGAATATCCGGCGAATCCAGGTTGGTAATAGTCAGTTCCTGTCCGGCTGCCAGGGTTATGGAGCCGCCCTCGGTTTTGATAATGCCGTTGTTTTCTATTTTTGGGGCAATAAGAATAATGTTGCTGTCTTTTCCTGCCCGGATGATGCCTTCATTAACAATGTTTCCGGCGCTGGAACCGGCCATAAAATGGTAGTTGCCGCTTAGGAAATCCTGGTCGCTGAGGTTAAGGCTGGAAGCGATCAGGCCCTGAGTATCAATCGCCGAACCTGCGCCGAATACGATGCCGTTGGGATTGATCAAGAACACTTTACCGTTGGAAGTCAACTGTCCCAAAATCTCGCTGGGATTTTGGCCGATAATGCGGTTAAGCACCGCGCTTTGTCCGTTTTGCTGAATAAACTGGGTAAGTTCGTTTTGGGCGATGCTGAAATTTTGCCAGTTGATAATCGCATTGGGGCTGTTGGTGACAGCGGTCACGCCCGGTGTAGCGCTATCAATGCTGACTTGGCCGCTGACGATTTGTGCGCCGTCGGGATTGGCGTAAGAGAAGGACGGGTAGAGCACCGCTAAAATAGCCAGATTAAGCGCGCGACGTAGCGGTAAGCTTGCACCAAGCAATAACCGGTGGTGCGCCGACTGTTTTTTAGGGTTTATTTTCATCGTAACATTCTGAGTTTAATGCGTTTAATTATTTTTAACTGGTATCGGCGGTTAAGTCAACATCTTAAGTTTAATATAGCAAAGCGTGTTTCAATTTTAGTATTTAAATACAATATTGGCATGAATGCGATTGTTGCCCGCTTTGGTCGTTCCCGCCTCAACAGTGTCCAGCGCAGTGGCGAAGGCAATATTGCCCATGAAATATTCACGCCATTGATAGCGCGCGCCAATTCCCGCGCCGCTCAGATTCCAATCCTTGGTTTGCCCTGGCGTTGTGCTTTGCAGGCGGCCATGTCCATAATCATAAAAGGCAAAGAGATTAATTTTTTGCCAGGCGGGTGTGGTAACTTCAAATTTTACAATTTCACCGCTATCCGCTCCGGTTTCCCGTTGGTCGTAGCCTCGCACATCGAAACTACCGCCAATGCCGAGCTGTTCTCCGGCAATGAGCGGGCTGTGGCTATGTTGACCGGTGAGACTGGTTTGTACCAGCCAGTCTTTAACATTGACCGAAAAATTGCTGCCATAGCGCAACAAATCCCAATTTTGTTTGGCATTAGCGCGCGCCGCTTGATAATGTGCTTGGGTATTATGTCCGCCGAAATTGGTATTGCCCACCCACTGCACATAATAGCCGGTGTGGGTGTTTAGCCACGGATATTCGCCTTTATAAAGTATGCTGAATGGCGCGCTACGGACATTGGCGCCCACCTGGATATTTTGGAATTGAACATCATTGATGAAATAGCGATTATCAATGCCTAAATCCAGGCTGTGTTCGTATTTGCCCAATTTGGGTAAAAACTGCTGATAGTGGATGCCATACATTTCACCCGACCCGGTCACCGTTAAGTCGGTTGCCACCGTACCCGTATTCACCGAGGAATTGGCATAATAGGCGCTCAGCCAGCCTTTGAGCCGATAGATAGGCAAACTATAGCTTGCGCCGTATTGTTTAACCGTATCGGCATGATCAGGGGAGGTGGAATAACTGCCGTTGACGATATGATCCAAGCCCCATAAGTTGCTGTATTGCAGTGCGCCGGTTAGGCGGTAATCGCCCGAGCTGGAAGTGCCGTAATTATTGGCGATTAAAGAGGCTTGATAGGGGCGGTGTTCGGATACCGTAATATTGGCGTCTAATTTATCGGGAGTTTTGCTGGGTTTAAAGGTTAGTTGCACCTGTTTTGAGGGGTGTTTGTTGGCCACTTTAATCGCGTCGGCCAACGCTTGCGTATTAGGCGATTCGGGTTTATTAAGAACCGGTAAGCTGGCGATAATGTTGTTCCGGGTAAAGTAATTATTGCCGTTTATTTCGATTTCACCCAAGGTAAAAGAGATAACTTGCAGTTTTATATCGCCGGTAGCCAATGTTTGCGGCGGTACGATAACACGATAAAAGGGGTAGCCCTGTTCGCGAATAATCAGCTCAAGCGCCTTGCTGACGTCCTGTAACTCTTTGAGCGTATATGACCGATTTTGTAGCGGTTTAAAATAGTCGTCAATAAACGATTGCGAAAGCGGCGACAAACCCTCGACCGAAAAATGCTTGATGTCAAACTTGAATTCCTGTGGTGCAGCCGCCGCCAGGCAAAGGACTTGGGGTATTAGGGATAAGCCGGCAGTGAGTAAGGTCGATCTAGCCAGGCGGACACTAAACCAATGAATTCTTTTATCCATTTTATGTTGTTTTTTCATGATTTTTTTACGTTGTGTACCTGAATCATTTCCAGCATTACCCGTAGGCAATGCCTCGGCAGCGGCATTATATTGTACAACCTTCGAGCGAGTTGTCAGCATCGTCGAATGAACTATCACTGCTGGATGGATCGCTAGGCGTCGAATTATCCGATTGCTCGGTTGTTGTTATTTCACCATTCGAATTTGCAGAACTGGTTTCGTTTTCTTCTACTGTTGTGGTGTTTTCACCGTCGTTAGACTCAACGGTGGCGCTCCCGGTATTAGCATTGACCAGTGTAGCTCCTGAGACCGGCGGCTTTGTCTCAAACACTTTGTTGGGATCGGCTTTATTGGTATCCGGTCTGGGTTCGGGGGGCTGGGGGGCATTCGGCGGCGTAGGATATATCTGAGGTATGCCGTTTTGACCGGAAGTTGAACTGCTGCTACCCTCCGGTACATCAAATTCTCCCGCCTCATTGTGTATAAAGGATAGTCCTTGCCAGGTAGAATGATCAAGATTCACTCCGTCTGTAGAGGTATCGGTGCCTGTGCCTCTTATACCAATAGTGGCGACCGGCGTATCCAAGGCAAAGGCATCATGATCGTTTTTTCCGATACTGCCGGTCAGTGCGCGTAGCCCTCCGGTAGTTAAACGCAATAAAATCTGGTCTTTTTTGTCTTTAATCTGATAGTTATATTGTTTAATATCCAGATCGCTATTGGCTTGCAGAGTAACTTTTTCACCATCAGGAAAGACTAAAAGCGCATAACTGTCTATTTCGCTATGAATGGAGTCGGCGTTATACACCGGTTTGCCCAGTGACAAAGGTCGCTCTTTTGCATTTTTGTCGGCACGGTTGATGGCGCTCACCTCTCCTTTAATATCAACTACACGGGCCACTACGCTTTGCTCGGTTCTTACCGCATTGGCGGCCGTTTCTTTGCCTTTCTCTTCGCAATCTTTGTCGCAAATACGTACAGTAAACTCGGCTTTTTCGGATTTGGCTTTAACAGTGGATGTCGGTGTTTTTATTTGAAAGTTTTCCGGGTGATCCTTGGCAATATCACCGGTGCTGGTGTTAACTCCGCCTTGATGCAACACCAGCTGTGCCGTTTTATTGGCGGATTGGGTGTCGTAATGGTCAATGCTGAAGTTACTGTTTGGACGTACGGTGATCTTGGCGCCGTCGGTAAATTCGACAATGACAAAACTGCGTTCGGTAGTCTGGATATTGTCGCCCTGAAAAATTTCCGTATCCTTACCGAGAATTCGAGGCGCAGCCCCCGGTTGCTGGGCGGCATTACTGCCTTTCACGAAGCTAATGTGACCAACGACTAGGGGCGCCGCATGAACGGGTAGGGCAACGGTTAGCAAGCACAGCCATAAGCCATAACTTTTAACGAGTTGAGTTATTTGAATAGGCATAGTGGTTCTATAGAAAAAGGATGAATGATCATTTAAGGCACTGTTGAATTTTTTTATCTTTTTCCACTGAAAAATCAGTCGATTCGCCAAAGCTACTAACCGATTGGTCCGATAACAGCCGCCCTGATCGGGGCGTTGTTCCCAACAACCACTGCGGTAATTTTATTCGTGGAACCCGGTGCGTAGTGTATTCAGTCAAGTTTACTGTATCATCAAAGTAACTGCTCAGTGAATATATTGCTGGTATTTCAATGAGTTGTTAAATTCATGCATAATATCTTGAATTATAACTAAGTGAAAAATAATATTATTTATTTTTCAATGTGAGGTATATGAATATCAAGTTATTGATTTTAAAAAATTAATACGCTGAATAGCTACGTTATTTCATTACATTATAGCGTGTGTTAAGCCAATTTCTTAAGGCCGACGGTGAAAAATGCGAGCCAATTGTCAAGTGTTATTTACTGGTATGGGTAAATGCGCCATCCCAATCGATTTCGGGTGGCGCTTCAAGGTAGTAGGCTATCCGTTCAAGATAAATGGAATACAACTTATCATGCGGATACCGCTCCGCTAATTGCTCGAAAATGAGCTGGGCGGCGGTCCATTGTTGTTGCCGGTAACCGTGCAGGCCCTGGTTTAATAAATCGAGAATCTGCAATTGTTCGGAACCGATGTCTTCTGTTACGCCCAGCGGCTCATAAATGGTAATAGGTTTATGTTTGCCCTTGACCCGCACCTTGTCCAGTTCCCGGTAGGTGAACTCCGGCGCCGCCAGCAGGGTGCTCTCGCTGACGATCATTTTTACGCCGTATTGCTTGGTAAGTCCTTCCAGGCGCGACCCCAAGTTGACCGCATCGCCCATGATTGTGTAGGCGATGCGAAATTGCGAGCCCATATTGCCGACGCTCATTGTGCCGGTATTAAGGCCTATGCCTATATCGACTTCCGGCCAGCCTTTGGCTTTAAAATCCTTTTGAATGGTTTTTAAGGCCTGCAAGATCGCCAAGCCGGCTCTTACCGCGTAGCTGGCATGTTGCGGATTTTGCATCGGCGCGCCCCAAAACGCCATGATCGCATCGCCGATATATTTATCGATAGTGCCTTTGTGCTCGTGAATAACGCGGGTTACCGGCGTTAAAATGTCGTTAATCAGTTCGCACAGTTCTTGCGGTTCCATGCCTTCGGAAATGGTGGTAAAGCCCCGGACATCGGAAAACAATACGGTCATTTCCCGGCTTTCGCCTTTTAATGAAAATTCTTCATCCGAGCGGCTCATTTGCTCGACTAATTCGGGTGGAATATATTGGCCGAACATATTGCCCATTTGCTTTTTCTTTCGGCTTTCGAAGAAAAAACCGAAAAATATTTGGATGCCGTATAGTAAGGTTAATAAGGTAATGGGGCTTGCCAGCACGGTATCGATATTCCAAATCGCCCAGCAGTAAAAATTGAAGGCTATGCCGCCGATAAGTAATACGCCGAATATAACGGCGGACAAAAATACCGGTAAACGGGGAAATATAAAAATGGCCAACAGGCAGATTAACAGCAATTCGGCCAACTCAACCCCGAGGATATAGCTGGGTCTGGATTTAATCGTTTGGTCTAGCAAGCCGCTAAGAATATTGGCATGCACTTCCACTCCGGCGTAGACATTTTGTACCGGCGTTACCCGTAAATCGAGCAAACCGGCTGCCGATGTGCCGACAATGACAATCTTGTCTTTTAATTTGTTTACGTCGGTAACGCTGTTAAGCACATCGGTTGCCGATACATAGGGAAAACTGCCTTGACGGCCGCGATAGGGCACCAACAGAGTGCCGCTTTGATCGACAGGAATATGAAAGCCTTCAATTTCAAGGCCTTCCAGGTGGCTATCGGTGTTATTTCTGCCATAGCCCTCGCCGGTAATAAAGTTAACCTTTGGCATGTCCAACAAGGTTCTGAATAATGCCAATGACAGCGCTTCATAAAGTTGGTCGTTATAATTAATTAATAGCGGCAGTCTCCGATAAACACCATCCTCGTCGACGCTGGGATTGTTAAAAAAACCGCCTGACCTTGCCGCTGTTTGCAATTTTTGCAGGTTCGCGGCATAGCTTTTTTCTTTGGACAGTAAAGGGCTGAACGGTAATCTATTTGTCGCTATCAACGGCGTTGGCAACATGCCCACCTCCGGCGTCTTTTCGATTTTAGGGCTGGTAAAATAACCCAAAACCACTGGCCGGTTTTCCAGGCTTTGGGCAAACATGTCATCGTAAGAAAGTTGCGGGCGCATTGTTTCCAGAGTCGATAAAAAAGCAGCATCCTGTTGCAATGGGCCGGATGCCATTTTCTCCAACAACTCAACGCCTGCGCTGGTATCCGGTTCGGAAAACACCACATCGAAGCCCAGTAACTTAACATTGTAATAATCAAACAGCATATCGACCAAATAGGCCAATTTATCCCTGCGCCAAGGCCAACGGCCTTCTTTAGCCAGGCTTTCTTCGTCTATATCGATAATGACAATGCGCGGATCGACAGTGTTAACAACGGTCGTCCGCAGGCGCAAGTCATATAAAATATTTTCCATGCGTTGCAGGGTGGGAATATTCAGCCAATGCGCGGTGTGCGCCATGAATAACAGAGTGATCAGGGCGCAGGCCAGAAAACGATAAGATTTAAGCCATTTATTACTGAGTTTCATCAAAGAAGCCAGGTTGATAATGATTAGTTTGACTGGGGACGCATCGCATATTTTTATTGAAGTTGGGATGGTGTTTGGAAAATGGCAGGCGAGATAAAGTCCGATTCGGTGCGGGGCCTTTACATTCTCTATTCAGTCGGTGTCGATTTGGAAATCATCCAAAAACCTTTCAGCATATTTTTTATAGATCTTTTGCGCGATAAATGCGTCGTAGAGATCGGGGTCAATATGCCCTTCTTCTTTCATTTTTTTTAAGATGAACAAGGCTTCAGAAAGCTTTTTACCGGCCTTGTAAGGCCTGTCTTTTGCTGTCAACGCCTCGAATACATCCGCTATTGCCATCGCCCGTGCAGGGATGGACATTTGTTCGCGGCTAAGTCCTTTGGGATAACCTTTGCCATCCATGCGTTCATGATGGCCGCCCGCATATTCAACAACGTTTTGTAAGTGCTTAGGAAACTTAATGGCTTCCAGCATGGAAATGGTAACGTTGATATGATTGTTGATGATGCTGCGCTCCTCCGAGGTCAAGGTGCCTCGGAATATGCTCAAATTGTAAACTTCTTCATCCGTTAATAAGGGCGTATCGACATTATTTAGGGACCATGTCTGTTTTTGTAACGAATGAAGACGGCTAATATCCTTATCCGACATGGCTTCTCCACCGGTATTGCAAATGCGGATAAACGCTAAATCATCCTCTAAATGAGCAATATCAGTTTGGTAAGATTGCTCTAATTCAGTTGGCGAGGCCTTGTTGTCTTGCAGATCGGCAAGCTGCTGTTTGAGAAATGCAATTTCACGATCGCGTTTTAGTACTTCAAAGCGTGTTTCCAGTAAATGAATGCGGTCAAAAATTGTTTCCAGTTTTGTCGCTTTGTCAATGACGTATTCGGGGGTGATGATTTTGCCGCAGTCGTGCAGCCAGCTCGCGATAGTGAGTTCGTAACGATCGGCCTCGGTAAGTCTGAAATCCTGTAAATAACCGTGGTCGGTATCATGGGCCGCTTCTGTCAGCATTAAGGTCAATTCCGGGACGCGGCGGCAATGTCCGCCGGTATAAGGCGATTTTTCGTCAACCGCAGTCGCTATTAATTTGACCAGCGACTCAAACATGTTTTCCAGGTCGGTAATAAGCTGTTGTTTGGTTAAGACGGTTGCCGCTTGTGAAGCCAATGCTTCAGCAAAACGTTGCGAGACTGAATCGAAGGTGATGATTTCCTTGGTTTCAGGATTAATCGCATTAATCAGTTGCAGGATTCCGATAATTTCACCTTGGTGATTGCTCAACGGAATGGAGAGGAAGGATTTTGAGCGATAATTGTTTTTTTGATCGAAAGCCTTGGTGCCGGTAAAGTCGAAATGAACCGAATCGTAAGCGTCATCAATGTTGATGGTCTTATTGTTATGGTAGGAATAACAGACGACATTCTTAAGATTGGGTTCTCCATTTTCTTCGAACAGCGGAATATTCGGGATGTTTATGGTATTTCCTCCGCCGCCCAAAGAAATGCCCAAGCTATCGGAACGGATGATTTCTATTTTAATGGTCTTGCCATCAACCCGGTATATTGTTCCTCCATCCGAGTTGGTAATGGATTTTGCTCCCAGCAGAATTTTTTCTAGTAATTGAGCAGTATCTTTTTCCGAGGAAAGTGCAATACCGATGTCAGTTAGCTTTTCAACTTGCCCAATGATTTTTTGTAAATCAGCGGAAAACTCGTTACTAATAGCGGCAAGTTTTTCAAATGGGGTGATGATCTTTTGCGTAGTCATGTACTAAGTACTGAGATTTTAGAAAAAATTGGTTTAACTATAGTTCATGAGTGTTAACGACGCAAAAATAGATTGCCATTTATTAAACGCTTTTTTCACTATTCAACGTTCTCAAACACAAGGGAGCGCAAATGCCAAAAGTAGGTGACGCCAGGCGGCGCGGATGAATAGGGTACACACAAGTTAATCATAATTATCGGCGTCATCTGTGTTCCGTTTTTCGGTTAAAAAAGGGGGGCTTATATTTTCTAGCCTGTCATTAGGGTCTTAACATGAATGGCAACACTGGCCGCTAACGCCTTAAGATTGTAGCCGCCTTCTAACGCTGAAATAACCCGGCCTTTACAACAGCTGTCCGCGATGCTCATTAATTGTTGAGTAATCCATTTAAAATCCTCTTCAATTAGCATGATGGAAGCTAACGGATCGTCCTTATGGGCATCGAAACCGGCTGAAATCAGCAATAACTCAGGTTTGAAGTTTTTCAGGGCGGGCAAAATAATGCTGTCGTATTTTTGCCTGAACTCAACGCCGGAATCACCCGCAGCCAAGGGCACATTGATAATGTTGCCGACTCCGGTTTCTGTCGGGTGTCCGGTGCCGGGGTAATGCGGCATTTCATGGCTGGATGCGTAGAGCACATTAGGTTGATTGTAAAAAGCCGCCTGCGTGCCGTTACCGTGGTGGACATCGAAGTCAACAATGGCGATACGTTCCAGCTGATGCTGTTGACGGGCATAATTAGCCGCAATCGCTATATTATTAAACAGGCAAAACCCCATTGCCAGTTTGGGTTCCGCATGATGGCCCGGCGGGCGTACCGCACAAAAAGCATTGTCGGCTTTGCCGGTCAGAACCTTATCGACTGCATCGCAAACAGCGCCAACCGCGCGAAAAGCGGCTTGTCCTGATCCTGGCGATAGCACCGTGTCATGATCCAAATAGTGTTCGCCTTGTTTGGGGATGGCTTCAAGAAGGGCGTCAATATGGAATTGGGGATGAATCAGCCTGATTTGCCGCTCGGTGCCGAGTGGCGGGGATTGCCGGATTAACCCTGAGAATTCCGTCGCGGCCAATGCTTTTTCTATGCTCCTGAGCCGGTCGGCGCATTCTGGGTGGCCAATGCCTGTTTCATGAAACAGAAAATCCGGGTGACTGTAATAAAGTGTCTTCACAACGCCTCGCTTTAGCGTCTTCCAGTTATTATCGCCTGCTGTTGCCGCTCTTTAAGATGAACCGCGCGCATTATTTTTTTCTAAATACCCAGCTGATTTATTTTAGCGGGCGCTGCCGCATTCAGCTTGTAGCCAAAACCTTTCACAGTCAAAATCCATTGCGGGTGATTCGGATCGTTTTCAATTTTTTTTCTTAATAGATGCATGTACTGATAAAGATCCGATTTGGTTGCCCGATTATTTTCAGGCCAGAGATGCTTGATAATTTCGTCGGTCATCAACACGCGATCAACGTCCTGCGCCAGCAACTCGAAAAGCTCAAATTCTTTGCGCGTCAGATTCAGCAATTTGCCGTTAAACAGGACGGATTTGGAGCGCTGATCAATCTGAAAAAGTTCGACCGTAAAGCAGTCGGCGTCAGCATTCTGTGGCGAGTGCTTAGTTGAGCGGTTATTGCAGGCGGTTTTATTTTGCCGATCAATCATCAACAATCTTCGATCATTAGCGATGCGTCTTGCATGGGTCCTTTTCTCTTGAATAAAACGATGATGGTGCTTGAATTTGTTGCACAGATAGGCATCTAATTGATTGACATCAAGGGGGGCGTCCAGAATTGCGTCAACCCAGCAAGCTGCTTTCTTATCTAGGCCGGCGGCATTATTAGTGTCGCGTAAGTAACATACCGGAATTTTATGGTTAATGCTTAGGTCGCGAATCAATTCAACCTCCGTTTTTTTTGCCTGATCGTGCGTTAGGCTCACGGCAACAAAAATTATGTTTGGTTGTTGCGGAATCAGTGTATTGATCGATTCCATGTCGGTTGCTAGTTTTAAAATTTTATAACGATGAGCTTGGCAATAGCCATTTAATAAACCCAAGTGATAGGGGTCGTCGCTAATCAGTCCAATTCGAAAATCTGTATTCATTAGTAGTCCTCGTAAAATCCATTAAAGCGAACAGGCAGAGGGCCTGAACGGACAGTCAGAACAATAATTTTATAAGTTAGTTTTAATAAGTTAAAAATCACTATATATCAGTGTGTTATGGTAAACGGTAACACAGTATCCGGATAATGTACAAGGTTGTTTGCTCAAAATGCTTGACATTGGTAATGCTACGTATTCGAGAATTTACTAATTTCAGGGGGATTTTTTTAAGTAAAAAATCACGGTGTAAGCCGGCAGTATTGATTCCTAATCATTTTTTAAAAATCATGCTATTCAAGGCTAATCATTTTTAATGATTAGTATGTGTTGTCACGTATTTTGTTTGCGCGCTTGCTTTGTTAGGGTTCCCACGTAAACCTGGAAGGTCTGCATATCAGCCTGTTTCTCGCCTAACGCTAGACGACAGTCTGCAGATACTGGTGTATAACGATGACCGCGGAGCGTGAGAACAATAAGTTCATGTTTCGGGAAGTTGTTATTGACCGAATCCTTAATGCCGTATTAAAAAATTTAGGGTCAGCCGCTTATGAAAATTGCCATCATCGGAACAGGTCGTGTCGGTTCCACGCTTGCTTATGCCCTGGTGATAAAACAGGTTTGCGACCATCTGGTGATTGCCGGTCGTACCTATGAAAAAGCCAGGGGAGATGCGCTGGATTTACAGCACACTTTAGCTTTTTGCTCACGGCCCATGCACATTGAGGGATGTACTAATGAGCAGGTAAAAGATACCGACATTGTCGTAGTTACGGCATCGATTGCGGCCGAGGACCAGGTTTTGACTTCCCGTCTCCAGTTAGGCGAAAAAAATACGTCCTTATTCAGAGAGTTGATTCCGGTATTGGCCGTCAATAATCCCAATGCCGTGTTTATCATCGTGACCAATCCGGTCGATGTAATGACTTATGCGGCGTGTAAATTATCCGGTTTTTCCGCCAATCGGGTGATGGGTGTCGGAACGCTGGTGGACTCGGCCCGATTTCGCGCCTTGCTGTCGCAGGAAGAGCATATTCATCCTGACGATCTTCGCGCCTACATTCTGGGCGAGCACGGCGCCAATCAATTACCGATATTGAGCAGCGCGGAAGCGGGAGGCGAACCCCTCGACGATACCCCTATTCATCGACAGTTATTTGCTCAGGTTACCGAAGCCGGCTTTGAGGTTTACCGCCTCAAAGGTTATACCAATCACGCTATCGCCACGGCGACGTGCATGGTTATTGAAGCGGTAGTGTTCGACGAATACCGCACCATGCCCCTTGTTACCCGGTTCGACGACTGGATGGGCATCCGAGATAACTGTTTTAGCATTCCGGTGGTGGTAGGGCGTACCGGCATTATCCGTCATTTGCATCCTGAGCTGAACGATAGCGAGCGACAAACCCTGCTAACTGCAGCGACCGCTATCAAAAGCGCTATTGTTTCGTTAGTGCCCGATTTGGTAGACGACAGCTGCATCGACACTTGAGTTCGCCATTAAGAAATAATGCCTGTAATCACCATTCCAATGTCGTAAAGTTAATGGCAACCACCCAGCCATCTATGGATTTATCTGCGCGCACCACTCGGCCTTCACAGCGAAGACGGATGATATGGTTACCCATTTTTTGCATGAGAATGAAGCAGCGCAGCATTAAATTCGGTTCAAGCGCATTATCGGTCGTAAAGCAAACGCCGGTAGTGCTCAGATTGCGCGTTACGCCGGTGCCTGAATCAAGTTCAACGGTACAAAAAGTAGGATAGCGTCCGGCTGATCGATTTTCTTTGCTATGTGTCATATCTTGCTCCGTATTGATGATTATGTGGGCGCGGTGGCGTGTTGCTAATACACGTTTCTGCAACGATGGTGTGCAGAAATCTATCCCAAAATTTCCGCGGATAATAGACTTTTTTTATTCGCAAGACAATTTTTATAGCGTTAAATAGATACGGCAAAAGCCGAAAAAACGATTGCTTCCGGCTCTGAAAAATGGATTGAGACGGTGCCGTGTTTATACGGGTATGCGATGCCCCTAATCAATATGCGCGATTACTTAATCTGATAATGTTAGGCACTGTCCACGAAAAGCGCGAAGATACGAAAAAAACATAGCGCCTTTTGCTTGGCCTGTCATGTTATTCGCCGAATGCTTGGTATCAACGCGCACAGACTCATTCTGTATTGGCAACGGCCGAGGCTTACTTATTTTATGTGAATTAGGTAAAATCAAGCGGTTGAAACTGCGTCGGGTATTGTTAAAAATTCTTGTCTGCTTTTTAACTGGATTTACCGGCAATACCCACTCATTAATAGTATTGATAAGGTAAGCTTTCAATCATCCATTTCGTCCCCCATTACAAAGGGGCACTCTTTTTGTTGTGTACCGTGTGCGTACCTATTTTTTGCATAAAACATGTCGATTACTGAAATAAGCTCAGAAACCAAGCGTCGCAGAACGTTTGCCATTATCTCCCACCCTGACGCGGGAAAAACCACACTGACCGAAAAGCTGTTGCTGTTCGGAGGAGCGATTCAGCTTGCAGGGTCTGTTAAAGGCCGTAAAGCGGCGCGTCATGCGACTTCCGACTGGATGGAAATGGAAAAGGAGCGGGGCATTTCGGTAACCACCTCGGTGATGCAGTTCGAACATAACGACAGCATTATCAACTTGCTGGATACGCCCGGCCATGAAGACTTTTCCGAAGATACTTATCGCACCTTGACGGCGGTCGATTCCGCGCTGATGGTGATCGACGTTGCCAAAGGCGTTGAAGAAAGAACCATCAACCTGATGGAAGTGTGTCGTCTGCGCACTACGCCGATCCTGACCTTTATTAACAAGTTGGACCGGGAAGGGCGGGAACCTATTGAATTGATGGACGAGGTTGAAAACGTCCTGAAAATCAAATGCGCGCCGATGACCTGGCCTATCGGCATGGGCAAACGCTTTAAGGGTGTTTATCACCTGTATAAAGATGAAATTCATTTGTTCAGCGCCCAGCATGGCGGCAAGATTGCCCAAGCTGAAATTATCAAAGGTTTGGATAACCCGAAGCTGGATGAACTGCTCGACGATCAGGCTCAAGAACTCAGGGATGAAATCGATTTAGTCAAAGGCGCCAGCCATGAATTCGATCTTGAAGACTATCTGGCCGGCGATCTGACGCCGGTGTTTTTCGGTTCCGCTATCAACAACTTTGGCATTATCGAATTGCTGGATGCGTTCGCCGAATATGCGCCGTCGCCAAGGCCCAGACAAGCGGAGCAGCGCGAGGTTTTACCGGAAGAGCCCAACTTTACCGGCTTTGTGTTTAAAGTGCAGGCTAACATGGACCCGTCTCACCGAGACCGGATCGCCTTTTTAAGAGTGTGTTCCGGTAAATTCGACAAGGGCATGAAGGTTCATCATGTTCGGATCGGTAAAAACATCCAGGTTGCCAACGCCATTACTTTTCAGGCCGACAGCCGTAAAAGTGTCGAAGAAGCCTATCCTGGCGACATCATCGGCCTGCATAACCACGGCACCATCCAGGTTGGCGATACCTTCACCCAGGGAGAAACGCTTAAATACGGCGGCATACCTTATTTCGCGCCGGAGTTATTCCGCCGCGTGGTCCTAAAAGACCCGCTAAGAGCCAAAGCCCTGCAAAAAGGCCTGGTGCAGTTGACCGAGGAAGGCGCGACCCAGTTATTCAGGCCGTTAAAAAACAACGACCTTATTTTGGGCGCGGTCGGTGTGTTGCAGTTTGACGTCACCGCGTTCAGGCTTAAAAGCGAATACAATGTCGAATGCGTTTATGACGCTATTCCGATCTCAGCCGTGCGTTGGGTAAGCTCAGATAAACCGGCTAAACTGGAAGAGTTTAAGAACAAAGCTTTTGATAACTTGGCCGAAGACGGCGGCGGTTACCTGGTGTATGTCGCCAACAGCCGGGTAAACCTGCAACTGACCGAAGAGCGCTGGCCGGATATTAAATTCAGTGCGACGCGGGAGTTGTAGGGATGTCGGCATCCGCAGTCGGGCAGGGTGGTTGAAGCCGCTTGCTAATCAAGTTATTTAATGGAGGATCATAACGTGTTGATTAAATCGTTGGTATTGTATCTGGCTATTTTAAGCTTTTTAAGCCTAAATCCCTGGGTGCTTCCCGATTCCAACCAGGCCGTCGGGTTCATTACCTGGGATTTGCTCGATCATGCGGCGGCCTATGGTTTTTTATCAGTCTTAATGATGTTTGCGTTCGTACAACAGAACCGACCCTGGACGAAGACCGGCATCGTTGTATTGTCCTCAAGTCTGGCCGGCGTTTTGTTTGAATATTGCCAGTATTGGTTTACTTCGGCTCGGCAATTTTCATTCTTCGATGCTGCTGCTAATGTGTGTGGTGCGATGTTGGGGGTGATTGTTTTTTGGGGGATTCGGATTTATCGGGAACGTTGCGTGTAAAGTGCGGTATTTTTATCGATAAAACGCCTAAGCCTTATCGTCAAACAGTTTTTTTTCGGACAGTCGATGTGCAGATTGGATTTTTTGGGAGCCCGCGTGGGCATCCATGTGTCCTGTTTTTAATCCTGATTCTTCAAGCTGGTTTTTCAGATAATCCAGGTTGTGTTTGATGAGTTCTGTCGTTTGCGTGTTTTGGCTTTTGAAAAAGGTATTGATAACATCGTTTTGGTAGGAAACGATGCAATGAATCGTACCCAGTCCAGGCGGCGTAATAGTGATATTAACCGACCAGTCGCCGCTGCCGGATTGTCGCTCATTTTCCTTGCCTTTGTCCTGCTGCACTTCAATCCTGACCGATTCCGCCTGTTGTCTGTCAATAAAGGGGATGTCGATAATCCAAAGTTGCTTCGGGTTGTCTTCCTTGGGCAGCGACATCAATTGGTCCAGCACGAGTTTGGCAACAGTATTTTCGGTTTTATGTTGCAGGTTTTTAAGCAGATCAAGATCGACTTGCTTTAATGGCTGATCGTCTTGAGCGGTAATTTCCTGCTTCAAGGCCTGGATAAATTTAAGTAAGTTCGCTTTAAAATCTTCCGCGCCTAAAGCGCCTGCTTTGGCTGTGTTACTCCCCGTATCCGGCTGATTTAACTGTGCAGGCACTAACTCGCTGCCCTGAAGAAGCTTCGAATGAATACCCGGCCCGTTGTTAACCAAGGACTCTTTTGGGGTCAGGTTTTGTAGAATTTCCGCGGCAATGCGTTGCAATGATTGAGGCACGCTTTCGTTTTTTATCAGCTGGGGCAGTTCTTTAATTAATTCCGCTTCAGTCATCGCGGACGGCACTTTGGCCTCAAGAAACAGTCCGGAATTAACAATTGCCGACTTAAGGCCCGAACTGGTGATCAACTGCTCTTTTGGCGGCAGGTTCTGGACTATTTTTGCGGCAATATCTTTTAAGGCTTGAGGGATGCTTTCGTTTTTCATCAGTCGCGGCAAATCTTTTATTAACTGATTTAAAAAGATCGGCGACGCTTCATGTCGCGGCAGAAATTGCTTTGTAAATTCGGTTATTTTTGCTTCGGGAATGCTATTGGTAGCAGGCGTAATCTTAAATTGAGTCGTGATTCCGGTTTTTACGACGTCCAGATTTAGATTTTGTCCGACTTTTAAATTCGAAGGCGCGTTGCTCAGTTGAGCTCTGTCAATAGTGACCAGGGCAGCTTGCTTGTTGTTTGTCGGCGTTGCCGAAGGGCTATTGGTAAAAATCTGTAGCTGGATTTTATTGCCGGCAATACTGATTATTTTTGCCTCTAATGGCTGTTTTTCGCCGATTGCGGCACTTCCTCCATCCTTGGCGATCGGCCGCATCGCTTCCTTACCGCTGGCGGTCGGAATCACTTTTAAACGCAATTCGATGGCTGGGTTTTTTAGTCCGGGCGACGGTTCGAGGACTTTAAATTCGATGGCGGGGGCGATCTGGGTTACCTGGATTTTTAAATCTTGCCCGGTGTTTAGCGTAGTCGGCTGGTTGCTTTGTACGGCGACCTCCTTACCGCCCAAGGATAAGGTAACCGCATTTTTTGTTGCTTGTATATCGGCGTTGACCACTTTTACATCGAGCTGTTGCCCGATTTTCAGGTTTAAAGGGTTTTCCGGCAGTCTGCCGGCTAACAGGGATTGGGCGCTTATTGCCGAGTTAATATCCATTGAATAATGCCTTAAGCCAACATGTGTTGAATATGCTCGATTTCATCTTTGGCGGTATCCAGTATATTAATGGTGTCGTTTGCGTCCAAATATCCGGCCAGCTTTTTATAAGCGGGCAGGCTATCTATCTTGGGTATTTTTTTAATATCCACTTTGCCGATAAAGCTATACAGTTGCGAGATCATCACGATGTCTGAGTAACTGAACGGTTTATTGTCATTACGGAACCAATTTTCGGCATTAATCACCACATCTTCAAAATCATCGGGAAAATCCCACTGCCGAATAATTTGCACGCCGATGTCCGCGCGCAATTCCTTTACCGTTTCGACCAGGTCTTTAGGGTGAGCAATAATATCAGGATGGTTATCGGCATAAGTCAAAATAGGTACAATGCCAATATCATGCATCAACCCGGCCAACATAGCCCGGTCCGGGTCGAAGCCCGGAATTTTATGGGCAAAGACGGCGCTGATGGAGGCAATATAACTGCTATGCGCCCACAGCTCCTCCATTTTATGACGAATGACCACGGACTTGGCGTTAAACACCGATTTCACCGCAAACGCGGTAATAATATCTCGAGCCGCTTCCAATCCCAGTCGAGTCAACGCTTCGGGACAGCTTTCAATTTTTTTCCGGCCCGAATATAAAGAACTGTTGGAGATTTGTATCAGTCTGGCTGTAATTGACGGATCCATTTGGATAACTCGCGCTATTGAAGAGATGTTCGAGTTATCGACATTAATAGCGCGGCGAATTTTAAAACATACATCGGGGATAGTCGGCAACACCAGGTCATCGGATTGCATATGTCGATAACAGTCCGTTAAAAGTTTGTTTTTAGCCAAACTTGCGCTGATATTGCTAAGGTTGTTGTTAATTTGTCCCATGTTGCATCGAGTTAATATTCAAACAAGCTCACAGAGTTTAGTTTAAAATCCACTTCTACGTCGAACCGTATCGCCTCTTTCTTACTTTGCCCCTGCAATGAAAACAACACCCTCTGAAGTTTTAACAACCTTATCAAGCATTCGCGATTACATTCGCTGGGCTGCCAGCCGTTTTACCGAAGCCGAACTGTGTTTCGGCCATGGCACCGAAACCGCGTTGGATGAAGCGGCGGCGCTGGTTTTACATACCGTTCGCCAGCCTTATAACTTGGCCGATGCCTACCTGCAGAGCGTTTTGACGCTGACTGAGCGTCAAGCTGTGATCGATATGATCGACAGACGCATTAACGAACGCATACCGGCCGCTTATTTAACCCATGAAGCCATTTTTGCCGGTCTGTCGTTTTATGTCGACCAGCGGGTGTTGGTGCCGAGATCGCCGATTGCCGAATTAATCGAACAGCGTTTTTCGCCCTGGGTCGATGAAGAACAGGTCGTCCGCATCCTGGATTTATGCACCGGCAGCGCCTGTATTGCCATAGCCTGCGCTTATGCATTTCCAGACGCTAACGTCGATGCGGTGGATTTGTCGGCGGATGCGCTGGCCGTCGCCGAACTGAACGTCGCCAAACATCAGCTGGACGATGCGGTAACGCTTTACCAGTCGGACTTGTTTAATGAATTGCCCGAATTTCGCTACGATGTGATCGTCAGCAATCCGCCTTACGTGTGCCTTGAGGAATGGGAGCAATTACCCGCGGAATTTCGCGCCGAGCCCGATATGGGCTTTAAAGGCGGATACACAGGGTTGGACATCGTTTTGCGTATTCTGGTCGATGCCGATCGGTATTTGGCAGAGCAGGGGATTTTGATAGTGGAAGTCGGCAGCAGCGCGGAAACCTTGCAGAGCGCCTTTCCCGACGTGCCTTTTTACTGGCTGAGTTTTGAGCGTGGCGGCGATGGCGTATTTTTGCTGACGGCCGAGCAGGTCAGTCAATACAACGAATTATTTTTAGCGGCTTTATAACTATGTCTGGAAACACAATAGGAAAATTATTTACCGTCACCTCGTTTGGCGAAAGCCACGGACCTGCGATAGGCTGCATCGTCGATGGCTGCCCTCCGGGCATGGCCTTGACCGAAGCCGATTTGCAGGAAGACCTGGACCGTCGGAAACCCGGCACGTCAAGGCATACCACCCAACGGCGTGAAGCCGATGAGGTTAAAATCCTGTCCGGCGTATTCGAAGGCAAAACCACCGGTACGTCGATCGGCTTGTTAATCGAAAATACCGATCAACGCTCGAAGGATTATTCCAAGATTGCCGATACCTTCAGGCCCGGCCATGCGGACTATACCTATCAGCACAAATACGGTATCAGGGATTATCGCGGCGGCGGGCGCTCATCGGCCCGTGAAACGGCGATGCGTGTCGCGGCGGGCGGCATCGCCAAAAAATACTTGAAGGAACAGGCGGGCATAGAGATACGCGGTTATCTGTCGCAGTTGGGCCCGATAAAAATCGAGAAAGTCGATTGGTCTATTATCGACAGCAATCCTTTTTTCTGCCCCGATGCCGATAAAGTGGCTGAAATGGAAGTCTATATGGACGCGTTGCGCAAGGAAGGCGAATCCATCGGCGCGAGAATTGAAGTGGTCGCAAGCAACGTGCCGCCGGGTTTGGGCGAGCCTATCTTCGACCGGCTCGATGCCGATCTGGCCCATGCCTTGATGAGCATCAATGCGGTCAAAGGCGTGGAAATCGGCGACGGTTTTGCCTGCATCGACAGCAAAGGCACCCGGTTTCGCGATGAAATCACCCCGGACGGCTTTTTAAGCAATCATGCCGGCGGTATTTTGGGCGGCATTTCCAGCGGTCAGAATGTTACGGCCAGTATCGCCTTGAAACCGACCTCCAGCCTGCGGCTGCCGGGTAGAAGCATCAACCTGCAAGGCGAAGCGATTGAAGTGGTCACCGAAGGCCGTCATGATCCTTGTGTCGGCATACGTGCAACGCCGATTGCCGAGGCGATGATGGCGATAGTGATTATGGATCATTTGTTGCGGCATCGGGCTCAAAACATCAATGTTCAATCGGGATTGCCGGTCTTAAGGTAAATACTTTCCTCGTTCCCACGCGCCGCGTGGGAACGCAGTTTAAGGCGCGCTGCGCCACGAGTAACGCGCATATTTGAAACGTAGATGGTGCAAAAAATAAACACGCGACGCTGGAGCTTCACTTACTGCATTCCCACGCCGGACGCGGGAACGATAAATTTTGAATGATGTCTATCCCATACTGGCGACTGTCAGGCTTTTACTTCTTTTATTTCGCCACGGTAGGGACTTTTCTCCCTTACTGGAGCCTCTATTTAAAAGATAGCGGATTTAATCCTGTTCAAATCGGCGAACTTTTTGCGCTGCTGGGCGGCACAAGAATTATCGCGCCCATGCTATGCGGCTGGATTGCCGATCATACCGGGAAAAATCTGCGCATTATCCGCATAACCTCTTTTTTAACCGCCTTGCTCTTTGCCGGTTTTATCATTGTTCACGGTTATTCCTGGTTTGCCGGGCTAACCGTTGCTTTTGGCATTTTTTGGAATTCCACGTTGCCGCAGTTCGAAGCGGTCACCCTCTACCATTTAAAAGACCAAGCGCATCGCTACAGCCGGATAAGACTGTGGGGATCCATCGGTTTTATTGTTTCGGTGCTGGGCGTAGGCCGGCTATTGGATGTCCTGTCGCCCGCCATAATTCCGGCCGTGGTGACCTCATGGATGACGCTGATCTGGCTGGTCAGCTTGATGACGCCGCCGACTCAGGCGGTCAATCACGAGACGGCCGGCATAGGTATCCTGCAAATCATAAAAAGACCGGAAGTGCTGGCGTTTTTGCTGGCGAGCATGTTGTTACAGTTCGCCCATGCACCGTATTACGTTTTTTATTCGATCTATCTGAAACATTATCAGTACTCGGCAAGCCTGACCGGATTTCTTTGGGCGCTGGGCGTTTTTGCCGAGATTGTTTTATTTATCTATATGCGTCGGGTGCTAAAGCGGTTTTCCCTGAGGGCAATTTTACTGACCAGCAGTTTGTTGTCGGTCGTTCGCTGGTTGATGATTGGCTGGTGCATCGACTATTTTTGGGTATTGGTCTTTGCCCAACTATTGCATGCGGCAACCTTTGCCGGCATTCATGCCGCCGCCATTCACTTAGTCCATCAGTATTTTGGCGACCGGCACCAGGGCAAAGGTCAAGCGCTTTACGCCAGTTTAGGTTTTGGTCTGGGCGGAATGCTGGGTAGTTACTACAGCGGTTATTATTGGGATTCATTGGGTGCTACGTTCGTCTATTCAATGGCGGCAATTTTTTGTAGCGTTGCTTTTGTCATTGTCTATATCTGGGTGGGGCCGGAAAGTTCTCAAGACAGCGCTGTCTTGGGTTAAAATAACGTCGGGTTACCTTAACCCGACCTGCAATTTTTTTGGGAAATAATGTGTTTGAAATCATAAAAAGCGGCGGCTGGATGATGTTGCCGATCGTACTGTGTTCCATTGGCGCCATGGGCATTATTGTGGAACGTTTTTGGTCTTTGCGTAGAAAAAAGATTTTGCCGCCTGAGCTGGTCGCGCAGGTATGGCGCTTATCCCGCGAAAAAAAGCTGGATGATGTTACCTTGCGGCACTTGAGAAACAGTTCGCCGCTCGGTTGTATTTTGGCCGCAGGCCTTGCCAACAGCCATCACGGCAGAAAGTTCATGAAGGAATGCATTGAAGAAGCCGGTCGCAGGGTCGTGCATGACCTGGAACGCTTCCTTAATACTTTGGGCACGATTGCCGCAGTCAGCCCATTGCTGGGTTTATTAGGCACCGTATTCGGGATGATCGATATTTTCGCTTCGCTTTTGCAGCATGGCTCCGGCAATCCCGCCGTTTTGGCAGGCGGTATTTCGGTTGCGCTGATTACGACGGCCGCGGGTTTGACCGTGGCCATCCCCAGCCTGATTTTTCATCGCTATTTTGAACGGCTGGTCGACGAATATGTGGTCACCATGGAAGAGGAAGCATTAAAACTGGTTGATATTTTGCATGATGATCGGAAAGATTCCTGATGAAGTTTCAGCGTAAAAAAAGGGAAAATGTCGATATTGCGTTGATCTCAATGATCGACGTGCTTTTTGTATTGTTGCTGTTTTTCATGGTCTCCACATCCTTTAATCAACATACCGAAGTCAATATCAAGCTTCCCGAAGCCGAAGGGTCGGCGGCCGATGAGCATCCCAAAACGGTCTCCCTGATGATCGATGCGGACGGCATATACTCCCTGGTCGGCGATGACGGCTTGTCCCATCGACTAATCGATCAAAACCGGGCCGGCTTGAAACAGGAATTGAGTAAACTGGCGGCAAACTCGAAGGATGTCCCTTTTATCATCAACGCCGATGACAAAACGCCTAACAAGGCGGTCATGACTGCGCTGGATATTGCCGGTCAAGTGGGATTCAGCCATATCACCTTTGCCACGCTGCATCCGGCCGAATAACCATGAAAAAAACCTTATCCCGATGGCTGGTGGACATTTGGTATAAAGATCCGTTTATCGGTGTGTGGCTTGCGCCGTTGGGTTTTTTATTCAGCGATTTCGTTAAATTCAGGAAATTTTTGTACCGTATCGGCGTGTTAAAAAAGCATACGATGCCGGTTCCGGTTATCGTGATCGGCAATATTACCGTGGGCGGCACCGGCAAAACGCCGTTGATCATCTGGCTGGCCGAATTGCTTAAAAACGAGGGTTTCAAGCCCGGCATTATCAGCCGGGGCTACGGCGGGCAAGCCGAAGCCTGGCCGCAATCGGTCAGTGCGGATAGCACGGCGGAACAGGTCGGCGACGAAGCCATGCTGATCGCAAAGCAAACCGGCTGTCCAATGGCCGTAAGCCCGCTGAGGGCGGATGCAGCGAGACTGCTGTTTGAAAAGTCGGATTGCAATATCATTTTATCCGACGACGGCCTGCAACATTACGCGCTGAACCGGGACATTGAAATTGCCGTGATTGACGGGGAAAGGCGCTTCGGTAACAGCTTTTGCCTGCCGGCAGGGCCGTTGCGCGAACCGATAGAACGTTTGCAGAGCGTCGATTTTATCGTCGTAAACGGGGAAAAAGCGGAAGACCATGAGTTTTCGATGCAAATAACCGGCAATATTGCCGTCAACCTCATTAGCGGCGAGCAAAAACCGTTGCAGGAATTCAACGCGACAGGCTGTCATGCCTTGGCGGGCATAGGCAATCCCGACCGATTCTTTAAACTGCTGGAGTCCGCCGGTTTGAGCTGTAAAAACCACAGTTTTCCGGATCATTATAAATTCAAGCTTGGCGACATCTCGTTTTCAGACTCCGCGCCGGTGTTAATGACAGAAAAGGATGCGGTAAAGTGCATGAGCTTTGCAGGCGAACAGCATTGGTATATCCCGGTAAAAGCTGTCCCTGAAACGGGTTTTGCCGAACGATTATTGGCCTTATTGCAAGAAAAATCTAAAACAAGGCAATAGCGGTTATTTCTAACCCCCTGCAAGAGGGTGCCGGTTTTTTAGTTGAAACTGAATGCATTCGGCCCATTACTGCCAGTTGAGACTGGCGGCTTTACGGCGATAAATATGGCGAATCGAAGTTCGGTAACCAATAAAAATTGGCAGTGCATAATCCTTGTTGATGCTGGAGCGAGTAGTATGAAATGAAGACGACAGGAACCGGGCGTATCGTGCTTTGGCGGGGAGGAAGCCTGTGGATCGGCCAAGCGGGAGAGCCCACGGAGTTTCATTCCCATCATGCAGTCCAGATCACGTTGTCGTTCACCGAAGGCGGGGTGCGATTTCGACGCCCCGGCGGAAACTGGAATACCTATCGCGCGGCTATCATCGCTATGCACCAGCCTCATGCGTTCGAGGCGCGCGGCGAGTCTGTTGCGATGATCTTTGTTGAACCGGAGTCATGCGAGGGACGGGCGCTACACCGGATATGTCTCGGCGAGTGGATCTCGTCGCTTGCCTATGAATCGCTTGAACTCGAAATTGCAGCCCTCGCCGCCGCCTACAAGGCGCGCGCCCCGGATTCAGAACTCGCCGCCTGCGCACGTTTCGTGATTACCAGGCTTGCCGCAACCAACACGGTTCCGGCGGCATCGCTCGATAAGCGGATTGAATACGCCGTGGAACTACTGCGCGAGCATATCGGAGAAACGGTTCAGCTCGCCGATATTGCTGATGCCGCTTGCCTGTCCCCGGATCGCTTTCGCCATCTGTTCATCGAGCAAACAGGCATGAGGTTTCGGCCTTACGTGCTGTGGCTGCGCATCGAAATCGCGCTCACTGCATTAGCATCCGGCAAGAACTTGACCGAGGCCTCGCTCGCCGGCGGATTTGCGGACTCCGCGCATTTTTCCCGGACCTTCAAGCGCATGTTCGGGATTGCTCCCTCCAGTTTCCAACGCGAATAGCCGTTTCGTTCAAGCCAAAGCTGGCGTGAGTCCGTAGACTAGGCTCCTCGTCAACTCAATTTGAAAGGAAACCTATCATGAATAAAGCCGATGAACTTCTCTGTCGCGGCACCCCCTGCGCGGATTCGGACTGTAGCTGCGGCTGGCAAAAAACCGTAGAAGATACCATTCATGGACGCTGAAAACATTCATCAAGTATTCGACTGGCTCTGGACTTCCGGCCAATTGTCCGAGCAGGACATTGCAAGTCTGACTGAGCTTGGAATAGAAGCTGTTATCAATTTGGCTCTCCCAACGTCATCAAACGCCTTATCCGGGGAGGCCGACTTTGTTACACGGCAAGGAATTGCCTACATTCATATGCCTGTGGCATGGGAGCAACCTGAGCTTCATCGGCTAACGCAGTTCTGCGGCACGCTCAAGGCCTTCGAGGGGCGTAATGTCTGGGTGCATTGTGCAAAAAACATGCGGGTATCTGTTTTTATCTACCTCTACCGGAGATTATGTCTTCTGGAGAGTGAGGAAACATCAGTCCATCCAATGCAGGAGGTTTGGGAGCCAAATGAAACATGGCAAACATTCATTCGCAATGCTTTGCGTATGCACTCTAGCGCGCCCTTAATTTTACATCAGCCTCAATCCTCGTATCATGAACGCTCTTGAACTCAGAATTCCACCCGTCGCTTTGTCACTTTTTTTTGCAGGCGTAATGTGGCTTGCATCGGCGCAGTTTCCGGTTATGTCCTTCGCCATACCCGCGCGTCTGGTCATATCAATCGCACTGTGCGGTATTGGCATGGTCTTCGTTCTTGTCGGCGTAGTTGCATTTCGTGGCGTCGGAACAACGGTTAATCCAATGCAGCCGGGCGCTGCTTCTACCTTGGTTAGGTCGGGCATCTATCGTTTTAGCCGTAATCCCATGTATGTCGGCTTCTTATTTTCGCTAGGCGGCTGGGCATTCTTTCTTGCGCATGCCCTGGGATTTATCCTCTTGCCGGCGTTTGTTATTTATATGAATCGCTTCCAAATTTCACCCGAGGAAAGAGCGTTGTCTTTAAAGTTCGGCAAACAGTTCGCCGCTTACAATCAGTCCGTTCCGAGATGGCTATAAGTAATCGAGCTAAAGTTTTCGGGTATTTTGGAGTGCAAGCTCTGCTTGCAAAGCAGGCAAAGCCTGCACTCCGGCTTTAAACAAGAGCTGGAAACTTATATTCAGGCACTTAAGACATAACCGGGCGGTCAACAGGCGGCGCTGCTTGTCTCTTGGAGCGCTTCCGAGAGCGTCAACCGGAAGACGCATCACCTTTCGTTACAGCGGCTCGCCTTCGGTGGCCGCTAAATTTAAACATTAGAAATTAGGAGTCTAAATGGACTATCTCGCAGGCATTATCATCGCCTTAGTTGTTTCGTTGTTCGCTACACGCGTCGGCTTCGACAAAGACCGTAGCTTCTACCCAACGGTGTTGGCAGTGATTGCATCCTACTACGGTTTATTTGCGGTGATGGGCGGCTCGGTTCAGGCTGTCCTTAGCGAGGCAGCAGTGATGGCCGTATTTTTAGGTGCCACCGTTCTTGGCTTCAAACGCAATTTGTGGTTTGTCGTTGCTGCGTTGTTAATGCATGGCCTATTTGATTTCTTTCACGGCCACTTCATTTCCAACCCTGGCGTTCCTATGTGGTGGCCAATGTTTTGCCTTGCCTACGATGTGGCCGCCGCCGTATATCTCGCCTATCTTTTGCGGCATTCAAGAGTCATTGCGAATGCGCTTTAACAGGGCGCTCAAGAGGGCCGATTTATCCATGCATTCGAGCGTGCTAGAAGGCGGCAATGGGACGCAAACAGCAGCATAGATTCCGGTCGTGGCGTTGCCGGTTACGATCCTCGCGCTTTAACTGGCGAATATATTTCGCCGTATGTAAATCAACGATTGAGGGAAACAAATGAAGTGTTCCGCTTTGATAAAAATTACCGGCTTCACGATGGCGCTGCTTGCAGGGGCAGGGTACTACACGCGATCATGCCTGGGCGCAGATAACATCGCGGCACTGGCGGAGAACTCGCTCACCCTTCCGGCGCCGAAAGACCGGCGTGTACGTCCGCTGGTCGTCGTACTGGCCGACAATGCCGGTACAGAAACCACGGACTTTGCAATCCCGTACGGGGTATTGAAAGAATCTGGCGCAGCAGATGTGGTAACGGTTTCGACTGAGCCGGGCGCCGTTAAACTGATCCCTGCGCTGCAGATACGTGCGGATATGACTTTAGTGCAATTCGACGAATCGACCCCGGTTGGAGCCGATATATTGATTATTCCTGCGATGGATAGAGAGGAAAATCCGGTGCTGCTCAACTGGGTGCGAGCTCAGTCCGAAAAGGGCGCGACAGTGGTGTCGATCTGTGAGGGCGCACGGGTTATCGCTCATGCAGGCCTGCTTGAAGGCAAAGCGGCAACCACGCACTGGTCAGGTTTGGAGGAAATTGCTGAAGCATTTCCCGGTACGAGATGGGTGCATAACCGCCGCTTCGTTATGGATGGACAGGTGATGACGACCGCCGGCATCAGCGCTTCCCTGCCGGCATCGTTGGCGCTGGTCGAAGCGATTGCCGGTCGGCACACTGCCGAGCTTACGGCGCAACGGCTGGGCGTGAGCAACTGGGGAATCGATCACTATACGTCCTCGTTTACGCTAACCGCAGGCCGCATCTTTCTTGCAGCCGGCAATTGGCTCGCCGTGTGGCGACACGAGGTTGTCGAGATACCGGTTGCAGGAGGTTTCGACGAAATTTCCGTGGCGCTCATGGCGGATGCCTGGTCCCGAACCTTTCGCTCCGAAGCATTGGCGACGAGTGTAAGCGGTTCGGTGCGTTCCCGCCACGGTCTGCTCATGGAGACTGAGGCAAGCTCCGAGTCCGATCGATTGGTCCTGCCCGTTTATTCAGGTACGCCAGCGAGCGCACTGGATGCAGCACTTGAGAATATTATGGAGCGCTATGGTGCGCCGACTGCGGATTTTGTGGCGTTGCAATTCGAATATCCGCGACGCTAGTCCAGTGCGTACATCGGCATTCGGGAGACGGTAAGAATAAACGGAATATATGCTCAGGTTTGTACTGTGTTGTTGGCTGGTATCCGAACGGCTATAGCTCTCCCAAGGTCGACTCCCGAATAGTGCATAGTGATGTCACTCGGCTTATGACGCGGCACTATGCGCAAAACAAGTTATTTGCACACAGAAAAAACCTTTACATTTAATGTTTACACTGTTAACTTAACACTGTTAACTTATATTTTTAATTGCCATGCCACCTAAAATTAAATCTCCTGAAGATCGTGAATTATTACGTACCAGTATATTGGATGCAGCACGTACGCTGTTTGTAGAGCGCGGCATTGAAGCGGTTTCTATGCGTGAAATAGCAAAGAAGATCAATTATTCGGCCACTACTTTATATAACTACTTTTCCGACAAAGAGGCCTTGCTACAAGCGGTATGTGATGAGGATTTCTTGGCGCTCGCCAGCGGTATGCGCGACATTATGCAGTTACCCGATTTAATTGCGCGCATTCAAGCCTTCTGTAACGGCTATGCTCAATTTGCGTTAAGCCATCCCAACCACTACCGCCTGATGTTTATGACACCGCGCACGCCGTGTAATTTAGATATCACAAAAATTCAACAGGGCAATACCGAACAAGATGCTTATGCCCAGTTAAAGCAAGTCGTGCAAGCCGCTTTTGACGCGCACTTATTTAAAGCAGAACTCACCGATTTTGAATTAATCGCTCAAACGCTATGGGCCAGTGTGCATGGCGTATGCTCGCTGGAAATTGCGCTAGGCCATGAGACGTGGATAAATTGGGTAGACATAGATACACGATTACGTTTAATGCAACGCGCGATTTTAAGCGGCGTATTACAACATCCTGAAAATCTTAACTAAACGAATGTGAACACATGAAAAACCGACTCTTTGCCTTGGCATCGTTAATATTACTGAGCGGATGTGACAAGCCTGTGCCCGAAGCGCAACCGCCCCGCCCGGCTTTAGTCATGGTGGTCGGTGCAAAAGCCGCCGCCAACCCTATGGCTCTGGTAGGCGAAGTGCGTCCTCGCTATGAGTCCAACCAAGGCTTTAGAATCGCCGGCAAAATCATTGAACGCAGAGTGGAAGTGGGATCTTTGGTTAAAAAAGGTCAGGTAATAGCGCGACTGGATGCTTCAGACGCCCATTTAAACGCAATGGCAGCGCTGTCAGATGTGCATGCAGCGGAAGCCGACCATGCGCTGGCTGTTGCTGAAGTGATGCGGCAGCGCCAATTATTCGCCAAAAAATTCATTTCGGCCTCGGCGTTGGATATTCGGGAAGCCGAGCTTAAAAAGGCCCGCGCACGACTGGCGCAAGTAAAGGCGCAAGCGAACGTATCGGATAATCAAGCCCAATATACTCACTTGACCGCCGACCGCGACGGCGTGGTGACCATGATCCGTGCCGAGCCTGGGCAAGTCATTGAGGCGGGCGAGGTCGTGGCGAAAATTGCCGGTACCAAAGAAATGGAGGTCTTGGTTTCCGTGCCTGAGTCGCGCATTACGGAAGTTAGATTGAATGCCGCGGTCACCCTGAAAATGTGGGCGGATCGGCAAAAATCGTACACCGGGGTGATTCGTGAGATTGCCCCGGCAGCAGATTCGGTCACCCGCGTCTTTAATGTGCGCGTGACTATTAGAGATGCAGATGAATCGGTAAAACTGGGCATGACCGCAGGGGTCAAATTCACTCAGCCGAATGAACGACAGGCAGCGGAATTTCTGATACCCAATAGCGCCTTAACTGAACTCGACGGCAAGAAAATAGTGTGGGTGATTGATGCGGATAGAGCGCAGCCGCGCGAGGTGGTCGTCGCAGGTTTATTTAGAGAAGACGGCGTAGTGATTGCCAGCGGACTGCAAGCGGGCGATAAAATCGCCATTGCCGGTGTCCATACCCTGATCCTTAATCAACAGGTAAAACCTGTGATTGAGGCGGCGCCATGAGTCAAACAAATGAACGAGCACTGAGAAAATCAGGCTCAAATCCACGTTTTAATTTGTCCGATTGGGCGCTGAATCATCAAACGCTGGTTTTGTACTTGATGTTGGTGCTTACTATCGCCGGATTATTTAGCTATACCAAATTAGGTCAATCTGAAGACCCGCCTTTTACGTTCAAGGTCATGTTGGTGCATGCCACCTGGCCGGGTGCCAGTGCGCAAGAAGTGGAACAACAAATTACCGACAAACTGGAAAAGAAAATTCAGGAAGTTCCGCATCTGGACTATTCGACCAGCTTTTCACGCCCCGGCGAGTCGATGATTTTCATTGTAGCCAAGGACAATACCTTGTCCAAAGATATACCGGAAGTTTGGTATCAGGTGCGTAAAAAGGTCGCCGACATACGTCATACCTTGCCGCAAAACATCGAAAGCCTGACCTTCAACGATGAGTTCAGCGACGTGTACGGCAGTATGTACGCGTTGACCGGCGATGGGTTTGATTACGCGGCGCTTAAAAAGCAGGCCGAGTTAATCAGAACTGAGTTGCTAAAAGTTAATGATGTCGCAAAAGTTGAATTTTTTGGCGAGCAGAAGCAACGTATATTTATTGAGATTTCAAATGCCAAACTGGTGACGATAGGCATCAACACTAACACGCTGATCGGTATTTTACAGGCGCAAAACACCGTGGTGCGCGGCGGCACATTTGATACAACTGACGAGCGCATACGCATTGAAGTATCAGGCCGCTACAGCAAACTAGACGATTTGCGCGAATTGCGGCTGCGCGCTAATAACCAGGATTTTAGACTGGGCGATGTTGCGCGGATTTATCGCGGTTATGAAGACCCGCCGCATGACCGTATTCGCTTTCAAGGTAAAGATACTTTGCTATTGGGCGTAAGCATGAAGGATGGCGGCGATGTGATCGGACTGGGCGATGCGCTGGATAAAGTCATTGCACAAACTCAACCGCGATTACCGGTAGGTTTAGCTCTGGATGCCGTCACCTTGCAGCCGAAAATTGTCGCCCATTCCGTTAACGACTTTGTAAAATCGCTGGTGGAGGCTTTGGTGATAGTGCTTAGCGTAAGCCTGATTTCATTGGGATGGCGTAGCGGTATCGTGGTCGCCATTACTATTCCGGTGGTGTTGGCGGGTACATTTTTGGCGATGTATCTCACTGATATTGGACTGCATAAAATCTCACTGGGAGCCTTGATTCTAGCCTTGGGCTTATTGGTGGATGACGCCATTATTGCGGTGGAAATGATGTCCTCCAAGATGGAGCAAGGCTGGGACAGGGTAAAAGCGGCATCCTTTGCCTATACCTCAACGGCCATGCCGATGCTCACCGGCACTTTGGTCACCGTGGCGGGATTTTTGCCGATTGCGACGGCTGCGTCAGCTACCGGCGAATATACGCGATCCATTTTTCAGGTTTCGGCGATTGCCTTGGTGATTTCATGGTTAGCCGCCGTCATATTGGTGCCTTTTTTGGGTTACCACCTGCTACCCGATTATGCCCATGCGCCACAGCCGTCAAAAATCACCCGATGGCTAAAAAACCGGTTTAATCGGACCGACAAAACCGACGGCGCTCATCATCACGACATTTATAACACGCCGTTTTATCAAATGTTTCGAGCCGTCGTTACGGCTTGCGTACGCTATCGCAAAACCGTCATTGCCATTACCCTGGCGTTGTTTGTCCTGTCTATTGTCGGATTTGGTAAAGTGCAACAGCAGTTCTTTCCCGATTCGACCCGGCTGGAGTTGATCGTCGATTTGCGCATGACCGAGGGCGCGTCATATGCCGCCACCGATGCACAGGCTCGAAAACTGGAACAGTGGTTACAGGAGTGGACTCAACAACATGACGGCATAGAAAATTTTGTTGCCTATATCGGCACCGGCGCGCCGCGTTTTTATTTGCCGCTGGATATTCAATTACCGCATCGCGGGTTTGGACAATTTGTCGTTTTGACTAAAACCTTGGCCGCGCGTGAGGCCTTGCGTAAAGATTTGCTGGCCTTGTTTGAACAGGATTTTCCGGCCTTGCGCGCCTCCGTGCTGCGCCTGGAAAATGGTCCCCCGGTGGGCTTCCCCGTGCAGTTCAGGGTGTCCGGCGTCAACATCACGCAAATCCGCGACATTGCACGGCAGATTGCCGGGGTCATGCGCGCCCATCGCAACTTGGTGAATGTACAGCTTAATTGGGAAGAGCCCAGTAAAGTCGTTCATGTCGAAGTCGATCAGGCAAAAGCGCGATTATTAGGCATCAGCACGGTCGATATTGCCAATGTGCTTAATGGCGCCATGCAAGAACTGGTCATCACAGAATTTAGGGAAGGCAATGAGCGCATAGACTTGGTTGCACGCGGCTCGGAAATTGAACGCACGCGCTTGTCGCATTTACCCGACTTAATGATTAACACGCCGTCCGGGGGCGTACCGTTATCACAAATCGCGACACTGACTTCAGCGTTTGAAGAAGGCGTTATCTGGCGGCGCAATCGTGAGCCCTCGATTATTGTGCGCGCTAATTTACAAGGCGATTTGCAAGCTGCCGTGGTGTCGCAACAAATAGATGCTCAACTAACGGCGATTAAAGCCGGTTTGCCGTTAGGCGTCGGCTTGGAAACGGGCGGGGCCATTGAAGAGTCGGCTAAGGGCGGCGCATCGGTGGCAGCAGGCTTGCCGCTGTTTTTAATTGCGGTATTGACGATATTGATGGTGCAACTGCAAAGTTTTTCTCGGGTATTTTTAGTGCTTTTGACTGCGCCTTTAGGTTTAATCGGCGTCACCATCGCCTTGTTGCTATTCGATAAGCCGTTCGGTTTTGTCGCTATGCTGGGTACTATTGCGCTGTCCGGCATGATTATGCGCAACTCGGTGATTTTGGTCGATCAGATTGATCAGGATCGCGCATCAGGTTTGGAGCCTTGGCAAGCGGTGGTCGAATCGACCATACGCCGATTCAGGCCCATCATGCTTACCGCCGCCGCTGCGATTTTAGCGATGATACCGCTCACCGCCAGCGTGTTTTTTGGCCCCATGGCGGTTGCCATTATGGGCGGGCTGGCCGTTGCCACGTTGCTGACCGTGCTGTTTTTACCTGCGCTGTATGCCGCCTGGTTTAGAGTGACAATTTAAAATCCATTTGCAGGCTGGATAAGCGATGTCGATCCAGCCTGCAAATAACGACTAGTGTCTTAACCCAAGGTTTTTACCTCCATGCTAAAAAAATTGATCGTTGTTATTTCACTGATTTGCGTAACGATGGCATGGGCTTCCGTCGTTTATGCCGAAGACAAAGCGCAATCCTTGATGGATATTTATCATCAGGCATTGGCGCATGACCCGACATTGGCGTCAGCGTTGAACGCCAACCAGGCTGCCCAGGAAATCATTCAGCAAGGTAAAGCCTTGTACCGGCCTGTCGTTAGTTTTAACGCCGGAGCGCAGGTCTCCCGCACCGATATTGCGTATACCGGTGCGGGAGTCCCCTTTAAAGGCGGCGTGCAAGCGTTTGAAGGTTATCAGTATGGCATTGAAGCGCGTCAGCCGCTCTATCGAAAACAAAACCTGGTGGAGATGGAGCAGGCTAAAACGCAAGTGAGCCAGGCCGATAAGCAGCTTTATTTAACGCAGCAAGCTTTGATTTCACGTACCGCGCGGGCCTATTTTGACGTGTTGCTCGCGCAAGATAAACGGGATCTGATCGGCGCGCAAAAAGCCGCTATTTTGAGCCAAATGGAACAAGCCAAAGCCAATTTCGATGCAGGCACGGCCACGATTACCGATGTAAACGAAGCGCAAGCCCGTTACGATTTAATCGTGGCACAAGAAATAGCCGCCGTTAACGAACATCAAATCGCCCAACGCGCAGTTCAGGCGATAACCGGAGACATTCCCCCAAAATTGGCAACCGTAAAGGCGGACATCAAAACAAATGCCTTGGAACAAAGCATGGACGAATGGCTGGAAGTCGCAGCGGAGAACGATTTGAACATACAAATCCATCAGGATGCCGTTAAGCTGTCGGAACAAGAAATGGAGCGCGCCAATGCAGGCCATTTGCCTACCTTGGATGCAGTCGCGAGCTATAGCGACAGTTATGCAAATGGCGGTTATTATGGTTTCGGCAGCGATCTTAAGAACGGCGCGATAGGCGTGCAGTTACAACTGCCCCTGTATCAAGGCGGGGCCGCCAGTTCGCGTGTCCGACAAGCGCTGTTTAATAAACAAAAAGCGCAGGATGATCTTGAAATTGCGCGCAGTCAAATAAGACTGGACACGCAGAGTGCTTATTTGAACTTGAACACCAGCATCGCCCAGATTAAAGCCTACGAACAAGCCTTAAGCAGCAGCCAAAGCCAGGTGGATTCGACCAAAGTAGGCTATGAAGTCGGCGTACGCACAAGTGTGGATGTGCTGAATGCGCAACAACAGTTTTTTGGCGCCAAGCGCGATTTGCTGCAAGCGCGTTACAATTATTTGGTGAATATCATTCGCTTAAAAGCGGCATCCGGCGTTGTGTCGGAAACAGATTTAGCCGATATTAACCGGCAATTGGTGCTTAATAATTAATGGATAATCCTAAAAACAGCGGTTAGTCCACGAAAAGCACGAAAGACACGAAATAAATCAGTATGCTGTGATTGAATGGTTCACCCTTTGGACATAAGTATCTACACAAGTACCGGCTCCATCTCCCTTGAGGGAGAAGGTTGGGATGAGGGGGATATAAAGGGTTGTTTTTATTCTTCTCCCCCCTCTCGGCAACTGCTCCTGCGGTGCTCTACCTCCTGCATCCTTGCAGTCGTCCAGCAGGAGGGGGAGTTAAGATGTTTTGTAACTCATTGTATTTATAATGAAAAAAGTTATGTAGATACTTATGCCCTTTGGGTGAAGGCCTGGAAATTGATAACTTTTTAAAAGTTTTCGTGCTTTTCGTGGACGAAATGATTTTTCCAGGATAATAGAGTGTGCTTAGATTAGGAGCGGTGTAGGTAGTTGTGTATTGTCAAAAAACGGTTCCTGAAGTGGATTTTGTTAGGCAGCTATTGGAGCTGTTGCGAAAAAATAAATTTTAAATTTGGTTGGCAGTGAAACTCAAAATATAAGTAACTGCGACAGGCTTACATTCTACAGTGGACTGGGATCAGACAGCCGTTATATCCGTATGACCAAGAAAGGTGGTCAATATAGACAAAAACGAGCGGGCGCGGCATATAAAATGTTTTATATACGCCGTGGAACAGCCCAACGCTCTGTTCGACGATCCCGCTAGTATATTCGGTCAACTTATTAATTAAGTATCTATGAGGTTTTTTTCTTACCTCGCCTTGCAATGAATTAAAAACATTACTCGACAAAACAAAAATGACTGACTGCTAGTTCACGCTGACAACTTCTTAAATGTCTCAAGGACACTTTCTCCCTTAAATGGCTTAACGATCCAACCTTTGACACCAGCTGCTTTTCCTCGCTCTTTCATACTCGGATTGCTCTCTGTCGTTAGCATGATCACATTTACTGTGCTGTTTCCCAACTCACTACGGATTTTCTCAACCATGGTCAATCCATCCATATTAGGCATATTCACGTCACTCACTACAAGCTTGATGCCGGGGTCAGCCTTAAGTTTGCTAAGTCCATCCTTTCCGTCAACGGCAGTAATTACCTCCAAGCCATTTTTTTTCAAGAAACCGCCCACCTCATCTCTGACAGTATTTGAATCATCGACAAGTAAAATCTTTGCCATAAATTAATGCTCCACAGATAGTTATTAAAATAATTCCAGTTCACCCGAATCAACAAAATCATCAATTGATGCATAAATTTCTTTGAAATCCTCGGGCGACCAATATAAATTAAATACAAACCATTGATAAATAGGAATAAAATGACTATTGCTCTCATCTGTTAGTATATATTTGAAACAGAGCTGGGGATTTTCAGAACCAAACGAAATGTATTTATGTTGATGATTGATGACAATGGGGACTTCTGATGTAAAACCGGTGCCTGGATCGTCATTCGCAATAAAATGTGTCTTGAAAGCTCCCCAAAGAAGATTGGTCAGTTCGCCCAAAATATTATTTACTGTTCTGAATGTCGCAGGGTCTTCGCTTACCGTTAATTCATTGTATCCAAGCACATCAAGGATGCCGCCTTCTTCCGTCTGCAACATCATATACCCTCGGCACCAACTACTTTCCAACGGAATCAGGCTGCATACTTCGCCGAAGATTATGCGATCCCTGACAATATAAGGGGTTTCAGTAATTACTTTGAGACGCTTAAAACGATTCTCCAATGTGCTCAGCGTTTCTAAAGTACTTACTGTAAGCTCGGAAATTCCTCTGACCAGAGCATTGGGATAAACGAGGCTAAAAATGTATTCATCGATAACTTTTCGAAGCGGTGACATGTCATCAATCGTATAAGTGGCGCAAAACAGATTCCTTTGTTTTTCTGACAGATTATCAAAATCGGAATTCGATGTTCTGCGCAGCACGATAGGTAACTCGGGCCTTGCTGCATGTATTTGCAGTGCTAAATCTAACGTGGCAGTCAGCGATTCGCAATAATTCTCTGCCAGCAAAATCGCTCCCAAATCAACGTAGGCGCTCAAAATGGCCATGATATTGACAGAATTGACCTTCAGGCCAATAAGTCCGTTTTGATCGCAAAAATGTTTAATTTGTTTAAAACACTCTAGCGAGTTATCCAGAACCAAGACCTTGCTTACCAATTGCTTTTCATCACTCATGCTCAAATCCTATATTTTCAGCTTTTAAAAAAGTTCCAGTTCGCCTGTCGTGTCTTCATCTGCACTGGTATCCACTGTAAAATCCACGACGTCGTAATCACAGATGCACAAAGTAGCGTGAAGCGCTAACGAGTGATTAATAGTGATTTTGTAATGCTTGACATACCCCGGATTAAGAGCGGAGACAAAGGGGACACATTGTCTTAATAACACATAAGGCGTTGACATCCCCAAGAACAGATAGCTTTTATGCAGTTCTCTGTTCATGACACCGCAACAGATATTACAAACCTCTTGAAAAGCATCGAGGAACGCGCTGTTGTCTCCCGCCTCACGGTTAACGTTCCTTAAGAAATAATTTCTTGTGGCATCATCATTACTATTAAAATGAAAAAGAGTTAAAAATCGAAAAAAAGTCGATGAAATCGTCAGAACAACGAATTCATCTTCATTAATGCCTTCCAGGTTATCAATTGCTTCTATTTCACAGTTATCGTCGGTAGAGGATGAAATATTTGCCAGCACAGCTTTTTTAAAAATGTGATCGAAACCACTTTGCGCCTGCGCACTAATCATTTTCGATGGCCTCAGTTGTTTTTACACTAGTCATCAGATTCTTACAGGCCACATCAATACCAACCAGAGCCGATGTGATCATTTTTCCTCCTGCTTGTATGTCCTGGAATGTCGCTGTAGTTATCCAGTCATTCTTATATAGATTCTTACCATAATCTTTAGAAAGTTCTTCCGAATCAGTAGCAAGCTTACGGACTTCAGATGCCACTACGGCAAATCCGCGACCACTTTCGCCTGCACGGGCCGCTTCGATCGCTGCGTTAAATGACAAAATGACAATATCTTGAACGATCATGGAAAACTTGGCGTTTTGCAAATGCATTTCCGTATTTTGAATCATCAATGAATTCATGTCGGTATGCCAACGCTCAAAGACTTCGGCAAATTTAGCAACTTGATTTATCTCATTTGCCAGATGACTGATTTTTTCAAGTAAATCTCGCTTCTCATTCCGTCCTTGCTCTTCCAATCGGCTAAGTTCCATACCATGTTTTTGTTGGAGTTGGTCAATCTGATCGAAAAGCTCGGCTTTTTCTTGTGCCGTGAACTTCGATTGCTCAAATTGGCGATTCAATTCCTCATTTTTTAGTTCCAATATCTGCTCGTAAGAAGCCAGTTTATTTTTGATCTCTTTTTCCAAAAGACCAAGTTCCTGATCATGATTGTGCTCAAGTCGACTAACTTGGGCCGATAGTTCATGTTTTTCTTGCTCCATGCGCTTGAACTGTTCTAATTGATATTCCATATCGGCAATTTTTAATTGCAGTTCCTGTTCATACCGATTTACTTTTTCTTCGGCTGCAACGAGTTGCTCTGTCAAATTTGCAGCGGCAGTCTGGTGAGTGACTGTCACATCAACAAGCGTTTTTTTATTGATACGCCGCAAAGCTGCATTCAAACCGGACGCGAATAAAAAACCCAATACAGCAGTTAGAATTGTATTTTCCATAGTGATCTACTTATTGACTTCAAAAGTAAACTGGCAGTCTATTAGGTTAGAAAAGCTCTTCAAGGACTGTGCCTAGAAGGTGTAAATTCTCGCGCTGTTAGAATTGTTCAAAACGATATGCTTAAACGAATATTGAGCGCTTCGGAAAACTGATTATTGAATATGATTTGCCGATGGCAGGCGATGGCTTGTGGTGAATGTGGCCGCCATTGGAAATAAAACTTCCATGGGTAACAGATCGCCTATCGTTCATGCCGCCACCATTAGCGGTTCATCGATTCTCACTGCGTAATGTGCAGGAAAATAAACAACAGTTTCAAATGCCCGATAGTCAGAACCTTCCTTGTTGTCCAGAAAATTAATTTTGACATGTCCGCCCTCTTTTCTGGCGAAGCCAATAACCGCATCCATGCCGACACCGCGCCCTGATATGTCGGTGAGATTGTCCGCTGTTGAAAATCCGGGAAGAAAAATCAGCGCAGCGACTTCCTCGTCGCTCAGACTTTTGTTTTGCTGCATCAGTCCGTTAACCAATGGTTTTTGACGGATTTTGTTCAGGGCGAGGCCACAACCGTCATCTTTTATCGATATTTTGAGCGTGTCGCCTTCGATTTCCATAGCCACATCAATGCGTCCTTGTGTCGGCTTGCCATTAGCCAAACGATCAGCGGGCATTTCTAATCCATGGTCAACACAATTTCTGAATAGATGGGTGAAAATGTCTTTGATCACGCCAATGCTTTGGATTTTCAGCTGGAGATTCCCGTTGTTTATTGAAACGTCAGGTTCCCGTTTGCCCAAGCTTTGCGACAACGCAGGCATTGATTCAACAATCGAAGCAAACACGATATCGAGAGGTTCTGTTCCAAGTAGCCTTAGCGTCCTTTGCACAACACTTTTTGCTTCGATCAAATCGTGAATATTGGAATGGCTGATCTTTTCCAATAAATTGATTGCTTCTTGAATTTTCTCATGCTCAACCATAAGGTATCTATCGACATCGCCTCTGCGGCCTGGCCCTTTGCGGCCAAGACTAACTTCATTGGTTGTGGCGTAATGATCGACTAATTGACGTACTTTCGCCAAATCATCCAGCAAACGAGTTTGATCCCATGCAATTGTAGAATTGGGTTGCCGCATTTCAGCATATACCGACTCAGTGTAATGAACCAGATCGGTTAAATTTTTCAAGCCAAAAGTTCTGGCATTTCCTTTGATGGTATGCATATTTCTAAACATAGCGTTAATGGCATCCAAACCGCCGTTCGGATTATCACGAATTATGCTTTCAATTTCTGCCTTGTAGTCTTTGGTTGAGGTGATGAATTGGTGAAATTTTTCCTGATTGACGGCCAAAATTTCTCCGATGATTTCTAATTCGCGCTTTTGCTCGGCAGATTCAGCGCTCAATTTGCGCAACTCTGTCACATCCCTCAGACATAGCAGTATTTGCTCCACCACATCAAATTCGTTGACCACCGGCGCCCAATTCAAATCAAGGGCTTTCTTCGAACCGTTCGGCATTTCTTTCTCGATTTGATTAACAAGCAAATGCTGGTTGAATTCAAAATTCATGGCATCTTCTCCAACGCAAGCACCCGAGACGGCTGAAATTTGCGAAATCGCGTCAGAACCTAAATTAGAATTCTCAAAAATCAGTTTAATTAAGCAATTGCCGGCGATCTGATCGGTCTCCAGTATTTTTTCCAGATAGGATGAATATTCCGGCTTGACTTTGTTTTGATCGTCAAAACTAAGTAAACCTTGCGGCATATTTTGAAGCATTGCTTGAATGTCGTTGATCTTCTGTTTGACCAGCTTCGATGACTCGTGTAACTGTTCAACCATCGAATTGAACGAGTGCGCCATGCTACCGATTTCATCATTGTGCAAAGCTTCAGCTCGCAGAGATAAATCTTGGGTATGCGCAATTTTTGACATGATCGATTCAAGACCCGACACTCTGCGCAAAATACGCGCCCCGCCAAAAATACAGAACAATACTGCTGAAACTATCAATAACAAACATATACCCATGATAATGAAGGTTAAGCGTTCATAGCGCAGGTAATCACTGGTGAGCTCAGCTTCCAATGTCAGTAATCGCTGTTGGAGATTGCTGATTTGCTGATTGACCTTTGCCTGACCTGTCACTTTATTCTGGGCAACTTTCAGCGCTACCTCCATGTCTTTGCTATAGTGTTGCAGCAATGACGGGATTTCACTGATCGGTTCAATCGCTTTGTCTTCGGACTGTCTTGTTACTGTCTTTTCGCCGAGACTAAACGCATCATCAGTCGATGATGTTTGTTTCATAACACCAAGTAAAGGCAAGTTTTTTAATTCGCCGGTCAGGGTTATTAACTCTTGTAATGGCCGATTAATGTTATCTGGCGACATTTGTTTTCGAGAAGTAAAAAAGCTTTGCCTTGCTCTTGCGAGATTTATCAGTGCAGCCTGAGAGTCGCTCACTAATTTCAAATAAAGCTGTTTCTTCGATTGAGAAGCGCCTTGCGCTTCTTTAACGTACGACAGCAGTTTTTGCAGGTGCTGAGACAACTGTTTCTCATTGTTTATCAGCAACGCTTGCGGGTCAGCCAGTTTTCCTGCTCCCCTAAGCTCAGGCATAGTGTTTTGTTGCAACTCATCGATAAGTGCGACAAATGGAACTTGTAATGATGCTGATAGATTGGCACCTCTATCAACTTCAGTTTTGATTTGATTGAGAGCTTGCTCAACATCACCGAGTATGGTCGCTTCACCTGTGAGCAAATAATTTAAAATAGGCTGACTGACTTGAGTAAAGATTCTGTCTTTTTGCTGCCCAAAAAATTCGACCGACGCAAAAGCCTGATTTAAGTGATTTAACGACCAACTCACAGCCATCACAAAACCAATAATAATAGCGGCAAGCGTCAAACTGACTAACTTCGATATTTGTTTAATTGTCATATTAGGCTGCGAAGGTTATAGAAATATTTTTAGCAATTTCAATCTAAGGTAAGTAAATAATTACGATCAAAGCATAGGGGATAGTTGTTACGGGAATATTAAAATGCAAAAAATGATTTGAGGCGCTTACAAGTACGAAGGTGTAGTTACAGTACGGTGCATCCTGAACAGCTTGCTTTAGCATCCGCCAATAACTGCGAGGCATAAAGATAACGGAAGGATGGATAAGTGTCGGTACAGGCGAAAATATTTCAGGTAACTCCAGCACAGCTGACGCGGCAAATTAGCGATTAGAAGCTAGACCTTATTATGTAGTGCCTGAACGCCTGAACGAAAACTCAGGATAGTATGTATATCGGGTTGTTCAGACAAAATAATGCAACGAAGAATAATACAAGAAATCTTCGGGCTCATTAAATTCCTGTATCCCTTTTGTGCCGTGGCTTGTGGCTTTTTTGTTCAGACACTATGGTAAGTCAAGCCAATGGACAGTGGGTGTTGGCAGATTAGCGCGTAGCTCGATGCGTTTGTTAAGATGTTTTGGAATCCTTTTCGTACACTAAGCGTACTGACAGGGCTCTGTGTTAATCAAGGAGACGCAGGGGACTTTTATTTTACTCTCTCAATATGAATCATGGTCGCCCGTAAAGAAGCCAGCACATCGATAAACAAGCAAACCATCGAGCTGAAAATAAATAACACGCTGAGCACGACAAACAATATCAAAACCTCGGCGTCGATTTGTTCGGTAAACCGCGAAGAGATTGAACCCAGCATAAATACGCCGCTGCTGATCGCGCTGCACAGCAGCAGGCCGAAGCTCCATTTGAGCACGTGGCACCGGTACACCATCGAGTTGAGTTCCTTTTCCAGCTTTTCTGCTTCGTTGCTGGTTTTCAGCTCGGTGTAGATGTCTCTGACCCGGCCGATGGCATGGGTATAACGGGCATTCAAGGTCAATACAAAAATGCCGATGCTGGAAAACAAAACCAGGGAGCCGGTTACCAGTTCAACAATGCCATCCAACCTCGACAGCATTTAACCTTCCTGGCCGTCAATTCTGGCACGGGTCAATATGGGGGTATAAACAAAGACAAACAGGGAGAATGCCGCCAGCCAGAACAGCGTTGAGACATAGATTAAGTTTTCGTACCAGCCCGGCATCGCTATCGGCAATAAAACCCGAAACAATGCGGCGGCATTAATCAGCAAAAACGCGATAGCGATCGCATTGGACGCTTTGAGTGCGCGTCCGGTATGGCCTAGCGATACTCTCGCCATCATCCCCAGCGTTAACGCGCCGATACCGCCCAGCGTAAAAGCATGCAGCGCCAACGACGGCAGCACTACGGAATAGGCGGCTAACGCCGTCAACATAAAACCCAGAATGATCCAACCGTAACCGGCATAAAGCACCCATAACAACGGCACGTAGATGACGCGTTGCACATACCAGCCGGACAATCTGGCGATGTTCGCGGCAACGGCGGCAAGCGCCGCCACGGCTAACAAGGTTCCTGAAATGCCGGCTAATTGCAGCGCAAAGACGATGACGGCTGATGCTACCGACAGGTTGTCCAGCAACGGGTTCCTGATGATCAGCGTTCCGGGTATCCCCCGTTCGGTAAAGAAAGGAAAAACGCGCCCGGCGATGATCAGTATCAAGACGATAATTGTCGCAACGGCCAGTTGGATTCCTGTCGATGCCATGTTATCTTGCAAGCCCAGCATTTCTGCATGGATCAAGCCGTTACCCAGAGCCAATAGCAGTAACAGCCCGATAAAAAATAGATTTCTATACTGCTTTGCCTCAATGATCGGCTTGCTGACTTGATAAGCCAGAGCGGGTAAAAATGCAAAATCCACCAGTGCAATCAAGGCGTCAGGCAGCAAGCCTGCATAAAACGGCAGGATGCGGCCGTAGAGCCATAACAGGCACAAGCTTGCCAATGGGTCGCCGGTTACGGTCGGTTTGCCGGTCCAGTTTTTAACCGCCGTCAATAAGAATCCCGCAATCACGGCAGCCGCATAACCCAGCAGCATTTCATGCGCATGCCAGTAGTTATTGGGATAATAATGTTCCGCCGTTAGCGAACCGTTGAACATGGCATTCCAAAACACAATCAGGATCAGCGCCGCGAGACCTGCCAAGGCAAAAAAAGCTCTAAATCCAAGTGCAAATAAAGGGTAATCAAAAATAGGTTGTGATTTCATTGCGATGTTTTCCAACAGTTCAGCTCAGCGTTCGAGAATGCCGGTAATTATACTCATTTCTGTATTAAAAGAGCCTTTTGTGTTTCCGTGATGATTTTTTGTATTTTACTCAATACTTGCTGTTGTTGCTCTGAAGGCAGTTTGGCAAAATCCTGTTCAAATGCGCTCAGACTATAGGCGGATCCACCGGCACCGTTATCGGATAAGCTAAGGCCGCAATCGGCAACGACATGTTTAATCGGTTCGGCGGCATTTTCTAACGGCATTGCTGCGGACAGGACTGTACGTATCATGGTGTTGACACGGATAAAAATGGCTTGTCCGGTCAATAGGTCGTCGACCATGCGTTTGGCGGATTCTTCGTTATAGCCTCTACGCTTGGTGTCCTTAAAGGTCTTCATTTGCAGTGTAACGGGGGGATTTTTGTCGATTTGGTATTCAAAATCGAAGGCGCTGCCTTGCGAGGCGATCAAGCTGTCGGCTTCAACCGCCACTTGCAAGGTATTGTCCTTGCAGATAATTTCCAGCCTGAGATTGTCGTAAAGACCGCGAGGCGGCAAAGGCGATTGGGCGAAACTAAAGGTTCGATTGCTTAGCCGGTCGCTTTCCTGGTGATAATTCCAGGTATTGGCCGCGAATACCGATGCGGGGCAACAAAACAGCAGCGCCAACATCAGCGCCTTGGCGGTTTTGTCGTAGAGTGAAATTGTCGGCCGCTGCATGGCTGCAAGAGGTATGGCAGAGGTAAGGCAATTGCCGAGCGTATTGGCCGGAACAAGGTTAAGTTTCATTTTTGATGCCTCCTAATCCCAACGCGCTCTATTATTCCATTAACTTAAAAAAACTTTTTGGCGCGCCGCATATCGGGCAGTCCCAGTCATCGGGAATATCGGCCCAACGGGTTCCCGGTGCAATACCGCTATCAGGGTCGCCTTTGGCTTCATCATAGATGTGCTCGCATTCCAAACAATGATACTTTTTAAAATCCGACATGTTCTGCCTGCTTAAGATAAGTGAAAGGGTAGTCTACGCGTGTTGAAAACCGGTTGCACGGTTAACCTTTACCGCGAGTGCGGGTTCTTGTGCTGGTGTTGGTAGGCGATTTGTCTTTACAGATTTCCAGGGTCTCAAAGCGTTTTTCAATAAACTGGATGATTAAGTCGGCAATATCCTTGCCGCTGGCTGCTTCAATGCCTTGCAATCCGGGCGATGAGTTAACCTCCATAATAACCGGGCCGTGATTAGAGCGCAGCATATCGACCCCGCACACGTTCAGTCCCATGATTTTTGCAGCCCGCACTGCGGTAGAACGTTCTTCGGGCGTTAAACGCACTAAAGCCGCGGAACCGCCGCGGTGTAAATTGGAACGAAACTCGCCCTCCGTTGCTTGGCGTTTCATCGCGGCAACGACTTTGCCGTCTACTACAAAACAGCGAATATCGCTGCCGCCGGCTTCCTTGATAAACTCCTGCACCATGATATTGGCTTTGAGACCCATAAAAGCCTGAATAACGCTTTCGGCGGCGTTATGGGTTTCCGCCAGGACCACGCCGATACCTTGCGTTCCTTCCAGCAGTTTAATCACCAGCGGAGCGCCGCCGACTTGAGCAATCAAATCCTCAATATCATCGGGATTATTGGCAAAGCCGGTGACCGGCAGGCCGATGCCTTTTCTGGCAAGTAACTGGGTTGACCTTAATTTATCGCGCGACCGCGATATGGCCACCGATTCATTCAACGGAAAAACATTCATCATTTCAAACTGTCGCAATACCGCCGTTCCGTAGAATGTCACTGACGCGCCAATTCTGGGAATAACGGCATCAAAACCCGTTAAGTCTTCGCCTCGATAATGGATAGAAGGATTATGCGAGGTAATATTCATGTAGCAACGCAATACATCCAAAACCCGTACCTTGTGGCCCCGTGCTTCTGCGGCTTTAACCAATCGAGAAGTCGAATACAGTTTGGGGTTACGGGACAAAATAGCAATTTTCATAAAGACTTAAGTTCTCGATTTATACATTTAAGGTAAAGGCATATTTTGACACGAAATAGGGCGGGATGCTTTAGAAATGGGGCTAGGGTAAGTACATTAATGTATAGAAAACGAGCTCCCCCGATAGGTTGGTAAAATAACATAACCAAAATAAGGCGTGATGTCCGGTAAAGAATATACCTCGTATAATTTATTTTTTATTCACCACGAAGACACGAAGGACACGAAGTTTATGTTTTTTCTTCATGCTCTTCGTGTCTTCGTGGTGAGAAAATAATGCGTAATTCGGGCATGTTCTTTCATGTAAACGGCCTAAAGGTAATTCAACAATGAACCAAAAACCTCGAACTATGTATTTGAGTTATCGGGGAAGGCAACACGCCGCTTAGTTTATATTTGCGCGGCGAGAACCTGACCGATTAACTGCAAGTCCTCGGTTGGGATATGCCCGGTGCAGCTGTGTACGGGGGATTCAAGTGGGTAATCCTGTAGCGTTCGGCCGCAGTCACCCTCTCAATGGCGACTGCGTTTGCTACTTCTTGGTTTTCAGGGCAAGGGCCGCTTCACGGAGGGCTTTGGAAAGGGTAGGGTGGGCGTGTATGGTTCTGGCCAAGTCTTCACTGCTGGCGGAGAACTCCATGGCTAATACGGCTTCGGCAATTATTTCAGACGCGTGGTTTCCAATAATGTGTACGCCGAGTATAGCGTCGGTCTCTGCTTGTGCGATGATTTTAACCATACCCTCAGTTTGGCCCATGGCTTGGGCGCGGGCTGTCGCCTTTAACGGGAAGGTGCCGATTTTAATGGCTTCGCCCATAGCTCTTAAGGCTTGTTCGGTCTGGCCGACCCAGGCAATTTCAGGTGCGGTAAAGATGACGCTGGGCAGGATGTCGTAATTGACCGGATTGTGGATGCCGGCGATTTGTTCGGCGACAAACAGGCCTTCTTCTATGCCTTTATGGGCAATCATCGGGCCGAGCAAGGTCAGGTCGCCTATCGCGTAAACGCCGGGCAGGGTGGTGCGGCAGTTTTCATCGACATGGACATAGCCGTTTTCGTCGAGCAGTAAATCGGCTTCGGCGGCCGCCAGATTTTCGGTATTGGGTTTTCGGCCGGACGCAACAATCAGTTTGTCGACACGCAGCGCATGCGTGCCTTCACTGTCCTGATATTCCACCGTGACTTTTTTATTACCTTTTTTTGCGGAGATAACTCGTGCGCCCAGGCGCAACTCCAGTCCTTGTTCGCTGTAGATGCGATAAGCTTCCAGGGCAATTTGCTGGTCGGTCAGGCTTAAAAATGATTCCTGGGCCTCCAATAACATTGTTTCTGAACCGAGCCTGTTCCAGATGCTTGCTAATTCAAGGCCGATAACGCCGGCGCCGATAATAGCCAAACGCTTGGGCACTGCGTCGAGGTTTAAGGCCATTGTAGAATCGATAATAAATTCATTATCGATCGGCGCGCAGGGTAAACCGATCGGGGAGGAGCCGGTGGCCAGAATAATATGTTTAGCTTCTATTACCGATACCGCCGATTGATCGGTCGGCGCGATTTCCACCTGCCGTTCATTGAGTAATTTGGCCTTGGCCTGAATGCAATCGATTTTGTAATGAGCGAACGAGTCGGCGATTTGTCGGCTGAGCGTGTCAATGATTCTGTTTTTACGTTGCATCATCTGCGCAACATCTACCGAAACGGCTTCTGCCTGAATGCCGTGTTCTTTCAGGTTGTGAGTGAGCGATTGATAAATTTTAGCCGATTCCAGCAAGGCGATAGAGGCGACACAACCGGCGTTGAGGTAGGTGCCGCCCAGACTGCCTCGACCTTTTTCATTATGCCAGTTATCGATACAGGCGGTTTTTAAGCCGAGCTGGGCGCAACGGATGGCACTGGAATAACCTGCCGGTCCTGCGCCGATTACGATTACGTCAAACGATGTTGCCGGTTTTTTTGACATGGTTTTATATGTTAAGCAATAGGTGAGCGGGCGCTTCCAGGCATTCTTTGATGGTGACTAAAAATTGCACGGCTTCGCGGCCGTCGACCAAGCGATGATCGTACGATAAAGCCAGATACATGATCGGCCTGATCACGATCTGGCCGTTTTCAACCACCGGGCGCTCCTTGATGGCATGCATGCCCAAGATCGCGCATTGCGGCGGATTGAGTATCGGCGTGGACAGCATTGAACCGAAAATGCCGCCGTTGGTAATGGTGAAGGTGCCGCCTTTTAAGTCGTCATAGGTCAAAGTGCCGGACTTGGTCTTTGTGCCGAAATCGACGATGCTTTGTTCAATGCCGGCAAAATCGAGTTGATCGGCATCACGCAGTACCGGCACGATCAGGCCGCGTTCGGTGCTGACCGCGATGCCTATGTCATAGTAGCCGTGATAGATAATATCGTTATCATCAATGGAGGCGTTGATGGCCGGGAAGCGCTTTAATGCCTCGATAGACGCTTTGACAAAGAATGACATAAAGCCCAGTTTGACATGGTGCTTTTTTTCGAAACGTTCTTTGTACTGGTTGCGAAGATCGATCACGTTTTGCATGTTGACTTCATTAAATGTGGTCAGCATCGCCGCGTTTTGCTGTGCCTGTAGCAGGCGTTCGGCAACTTTGGCTCTTAGCCGTGTCATCGGGACGCGCTGTTCCGGGCGCAGATTTGAAATCACCGGGCCTACTTCCTGCTTAGGCGCAGGGTGACTGACGGCGGCCTCTCCCTTTGGCAAGGATGGGCTCGGGGGGGCTTCTTTGGTTGCCGGAACTATCAGTTGAGCTTCTTGCAGGTTCTTTTTATGGAGGTAATCCAAAACATCGGTTTTAGTAAGACGCCCATCCTTTCCTGAGCCTTTGATAACGGAAGGATCCAGCGTATTCTCAGCAATTAACCGGCGTACCGACGGACTTAGCGGTATGTCGGATTCATCCTCCTCAGGTTCAGGAGCGGGCGCCGCTGTTTTTTGGCCCGCTTCTACGGCTTGCGGTTCCAGTAAAGCCAGCACTTCGCCGCCGACCACAATGGAGCCGTCTTCCTTGAGTATTTTGCCAAGGATGCCGGATTCCGGCGCAGGAACTTCAAGCACCACTTTGTCCGTTTCAAGATCAACGAGGTTTTCGTTCTTGATAACGGTATCGCCGGGCTGTTTATGCCAGGTAATCAGCGTTGCATCGGAGACGGATTCGGGGAGGTTGGGAACTAGGACTTCAATGCTCATGTTATTTTCCTGAAGGTTTGCCGTAAAGGGCCGATTGAACGACCGCTTTTTGTTGTTCTATATGGACGCGGAAATTGCCGACAGCAGGCGCTGCCGATGCCTCTCGGCCGGCATAAGTCATGCTGATTTTGAAACCGAGATTATCGCTAAAATGATGCCGGGATTGATACCAGGCGCCTTGATTTTGCGGCTCTTCCTGGCACCAGATGAACTCTTTAAGTTGCGGGTATTTACCGACTTCCGCTTTAAACAACTCGTCGGGAAACGGGTAGAGCTGTTCTATGCGGGCAATGGCGACGTGTTTAAGGTCGTCCTGACGCCGTGTTTCCAGCAGGTCGTAATAGACTTTGCCCGCACACATGATTAGGCGGGTCACTTTTTTGGGATTGATGTCGTCTTGTTCGCCTATCACCGGCAGGAATTGACCGTTTGTTAAATCTTCCAGCGTGGAAACCGCAAGCTTATGACGTAGCAAACTCTTGGGACTCATGATGATCAACGGTTTTCGATAACGGCGCAGCATCTGGCGGCGCAGCAAGTGAAATATTTGCGCCGGCGTAGTCGGATTGCAAACCTGCATATTATGTTCGGCGCACAGTTGCAGATAGCGTTCCAGCCGGGCCGAGGAGTGTTCCGGCCCCTGGCCTTCAAAGCCGTGCGGCAACAACATCACCAGATTGCACATGCGCCCCCATTTGGTTTCGCCGGAACTGATAAACTGGTCGATAACCACTTGCGCGCCATTGGCGAAATCGCCGAATTGAGCTTCCCAAATAACCAGGGTATTCGGCATGGTGGTGCTGTAGCCGTATTCGAAACCTAAAACGCCCGCTTCGGAAAGCAGTGAGTCGAAAATCTGCGCATTACCCTGATCTTTGTCCAGGTGCTTAAGCGGGGTATAGGTTTTATTGTGCAGTTGATTATGCAATACAGCATGACGATGCACAAAAGTGCCGCGACCGACATCCTGCCCGGTCAGGCGAACATGGTATTTTTCCGTCAGCAGCGTCGCATAGGCCATGTTTTCGGCAAAGCCCCAGTCCAGCGGCATCGCCCCGGCCGCCATTTTACGGCGGTTGTCCATGACTTTGGCGACTCTGGGGTGCATTTCAAAACCGGTCGGCAAACGCTGCATTCTGTCGCTGCAAAAGCGCAGGCGCTCCATGGAAACCGCGGTATTGCAGGGCGATTTCCAGTCGTTGCCCAGGAATTTATTCCATTGGTTGGTGTAAGGGTAGAGGCCGTCGGCCAGGATGGGCCGGGACACCACTTCACCGGCTTCGAGCAGTTTTTGGTAATTTTGTTCCAACTCTGTCGCCTGTTTATCGGTGATCAACCCGCTTTTAATCAGTTTTTCGGCGTAAAGTTTCCGCGTCGTCTTGAGTTTGCGGATTTTTTTATACATCAGGGGCTGGGTGGTCGAAGGCTCATCGGCTTCATTATGTCCGAGCCTGCGGTAGCAGATAAGGTCGATGACCACATCTTTATTAAATGTCATCCGGTAATCCATTGCCAACTGGGTTACAAAGATAACGGCGTCGGGATCATCGCCGTTGACGTGAAAAACCGGCGCCTGAATCATGCTGGCGACATCGGTGCAATAAAGCGTGGAGCGTGCATCTTGCGGGTTGCTGGTGGTAAAGCCGATTTGATTATTGATGACGATATGCACGGTTCCGCCGGTGGAAAAAGCGCGGGTTTGCGACATATTCAGGGTTTCCATGATGATGCCTTGCCCGGAAAAGGCCGCATCGCCATGGATTAGAATGGGAATTACCGTGTTTATGCCGTTTATCCCCGCCCTGTCCTGGCGGGCCTTGACCGAGCCTTCGACAACCGGGTTGATAATCTCCAGATGCGACGGATTGAATGCCAGCGTGATATGAACCGGGCCGCCGGGCGTACTGATGTCCGATGAAAAGCCCATATGATATTTGACATCGCCGGTACTGACGCCCGGCGAAAGCGGCGAAGTCCCGGCAAATTCATTAAACAGGCTCGCGGGGCTTTTGCCCAGTATGTTGACCAACACATTCAAGCGGCCCCGGTGAGCCATGCCGATCACAATCTCATTTACGCCTTTTTCGCCAAACCCTTGGGTTAATTCGTCCAGAATCGGAATCAGCGATTCGCCGCCTTCCAGGGAAAAACGCTTTTGGCCGACAAATCGATTATGTAAATGGCTTTCTATGCCTTCCGCGGCAGTCAATAATTGAAGCGTCCAGTGTTTTTTTTCAGGCGTCAGCTCAAAGTTGATTTTAGCGCTTTCCAGGCGGTTTATTATCCAGCGCCTGATGTGGGTATCGGCTATATGCATGTATTCAGCGCCGATGCTGCCGCAGTAAATCTCTTGCAGATTGGCAATGATGTCGCGTAACGGCAGCCGGTCAATACCGTAAAGCGCCCCGGTGTCGAATAAGGTGTCCATATCAGGCTCGGAGAGGCCGTAATAAGTCGGGTCCATATCGGCAGGCGGCGGCAAGGTTTTGCCCAGCGGGTTATTGGCGGCAATCTGGTGGCCTCGAACCCGGTAATGATTAATAAGGCGGGCAACAGCTGATTGTTTTTTAACGCTTTCTTCGGTAAATCCTTGTAATTTCGCCAAGCGGCCCTGGGATTTAAGCGCAAGCTGCGCAAAGCGTTCTACGACAGGGCTATGAGGCGTCTCAAAATCGGCGCCGTTGTGAATGTCGCCAAATTCTTTTTGCCAGCTGGCTTCAACCGAGTCAGGGTCTTCCAGGAATCGTTCGTACAAATTCTCAACAAATCCGGCATTGCTGCCATAGAGTGAGGAAGAATCTTGAAAAAGTTTAAGCAGCTTACTCATTATGAATGTCCAATTTCTTCTGTAAGGATTTTGTCTTTGTCTGAACTCTTAAGTAGTATATTACCAAGATTTAACGTATTCGCTGACTAAAATATGCGAGGCTTAATGGGAAAAGATAACCCATTGTTTTTATTTAAAATAAGGTTGATGTGATTTTATGGTAGACAACAGGAATATTGTAATAAAAGTTAAATATCCGGTATCCGGAAAGGCGCCTGAGAACGTTGAACCCAGAATGATAACAGAGTGGAATGTTAAAAGAATATTGCTTGCCGCCGGTGCGCTGGTGTTTTCTTTTGCGGCGTTGTTTTATCTGCTTAATAAGGATACGCAAAAACACGATTCAGATAATCCGCCGTTGGCCGTTAATACTATAGAAGAGATAATACCGCAAGTTGATATTAAATCAGCCGAGATAAAAAAACTGGATATAGCTAAACAAATAGCTTCCAAAAATAACCCCCCGATTAAGCCGACAAAAGAATCTAATACAAAATATAAACCCTCTTCCGATATTCATGTTAAGGACGCCATAAAAAAACAAGCTAATGAAAAAGTTACTAAATATCCCGGATATTCAAATCATATATCAAGAGCAGTATTAACTTATAATATTAATAATAAGGAACCCATTGGTGAAATAAAGCGTACTATAAGCGTTAGTAATAAAGATCCTGCGTGGATATATTATTTTACTGAGTTAAAATCAATGAAAGGTAGCAAGGTTTATCATAAGTGGTTGAAAAATGGCATTGTTATTTCCAGTCAGGCGTTAAATATATCAAGTGATTCATGGCGCACATCAAGCCGCAAGTTATTGACTGATGCTGAAAAAGGTAATTGGGCGGTACAACTTGTAGATGAGCACGGTCACATATTAAATGAAAAGATTTTTAAGGCTGAATGACTTATATATGTAATATATCTAATATGTTTATAACTGGGGTGATGATATAATTAATATAGTTTTATTATTTTAAGGACTTGAAATGACCGAGTATCAAAATCTTTCTGAGCGTGAATTGCAGGCTGTTATTGAAAATGCAGAAAAGGCATTAAAAAACAAACAGGCTAATAAACGTAAAGAAGTTTTAGCGCAGATTAAAGAATTGGCGGCCTCTATCGATGTCGTTGTGGAGATTCATGAGCCCGAGAAAAAGCCTGCTCGCAAAGGTGCAAAGGTTGCCATTAAATATCGCCACCCCGACGATCATGACAAAACATGGACAGGTCGCGGAGTGGCGCCAAAATGGATGCAGGAGTTACTAAGCGCCGGACATAATCGCTCCGAATTTGAAGTATAAAGCGTAAGCTATAGCCAGCGATACGCATGTGGAAACGCTGAATTTTCATCGTTTCCATCTTTCCAGCGCTTTTTAATTTTGGAACGCTGGGTTTTAAAGGGCACCCTCATTTTCGGGCTTTTGCCCACCCCACGTTAAATTTTGCCAATTCTCGCGCCGTGTCGCGCATTTATAAATAAAGCTTCGATTTCAATATTCCTCTACCTTTAAAGGTGCGATTGTTTATGCGCGCGCCTTGTTCCTACCCATAAAAACACCTGTTGAAAAATACGGAAATTACACGGATTAGTATGATATAGTTTCTTTAATGAGAATGATTGTTGATAACTTCCGGAGCGGTTGATTTTTAATGCACTTTATTTCAATGGTTAATTTATGAAAATAAGCTTAAAAAACCTGGCTGTAGGCGATTTTGGAAAGATAGTCGGCTTTGAGCAGTCGGGCAAGGCTTATCGCAAACGCTTGCTGGCGATGGGCTTGACGCCGGGAACTGAGTTTAGCGTTACCCGTTTTGCGCCGATGGGAGATCCGGTTGAAATTAAATTGCGCGGATTTTCATTAACCTTGCGCAAGGATGAAGCAGCCATATTATTGATAGAGAAACTCTGATGAAAACTAATTTTACGGTTGGCGTTGTCGGTAATCCTAATTGCGGTAAGACGACATTATTTAATGCGCTCACCGGCGCCAGACAGCATGTCGGCAATTGGCCCGGCGTGACGGTCGAGAAAAAGACCGGCGAATACAGCTTCGATCACAAACTGATCGAATTAGTCGATTTGCCCGGCACCTATTCCTTAGAGGCCGCCGACGATCAAGTTTCCTTGGATGAAAAAGTCGCCCGTGATTATGTTGCCTCCAAGCAGGCCGATCTAATCATTAACATCGTCGATGCCTCCAATTTGGAACGAAATTTGTACCTGACCTCGCAATTGATCGAGATGCGGGTGCCGATGATTTTAGTGCTCAATATGATGGACGCCGTCAAGCAACGCGGCATTAAAATTGATGTTGACTTTCTTGAGCAGTTTTTAGGCTGCCCGGTTATTCCGATTACCGCTTCAGTCAAAGGAGGGCTGGGTACATTAAAGTCGGCAATCAATAGCGCCGCTATCGTCAAACCGATACCTTCGGTGAAAATCAGTTATACCCCTGCGCTGGAGCAAGCCATTGATGACATTTCACCGTTGTTGTTCGAGACTGCCCGGACACACCAGTGCGACCTGCGCTGGTTGGCCGTTCGCTTACTGGAAGACGACACCCTGGCCCAACAGTTTGCCGGAACTCGCTTGTTACCGACAGTCAGCCAATTACAGCGCAAGGTAGAAGCGGAAACGAATGACGAAATAGACATTCTTGCGGCAGACGCCCGCTACGGCTTCGTCAATGAATTAACCCATGGCTCAGTCTGCAAACTCACCGAAGTAGGTCGTCATACTACCGATAAAATCGACAACATCGTTTTGAATCGTTTTTTGGGCATCCCGGTTTTCCTGCTGGTCATGTATGCGATGTTCATGTTTACCATCAATATCGGCAGCGCCTTCGTCGATTTTTTCGATCAATCCGTGGGCGCTTTATTAATCGACGGTCTGAGTCAGATACTGACCGGCCTGAATTGGCCGCAATGGCTGATTGTATTAATCACCAATGGCCTGGGCGGCGGCATTCAGGTCGTCGCTACCTTTATTCCCATTGTCGGCTTTCTGTTCATGTTCCTGTCGGCGCTGGAAGATTCCGGCTACATGTCCAGGGCGGCTTTCGTGATGGACAGGTTCATGCGCATGATCGGCTTGCCCGGCAAATCGTTCGTGCCGATGATCGTCGGTTTCGGCTGCAATGTTCCGGCGATTATGGCGACGCGCACCCTGGAAAGCCAGCGCGATAGGATATTGACCAACCTGATGAACCCGTTCATGTCTTGCGGCGCAAGATTGCCGGTTTACGCCTTGTTTGCCGCCGCATTTTTCCCTGTCGGCGGCCAGAATCTGGTGTTCGGCCTGTATTTGTTGGGTATTGCAATCGCGGTATTGACCGGCTTGATCATGCGCCACACCCTGTTTAAAGGCGAATCGGCCCCCTTCATTATGGAACTGCCTGCCTACCACATGCCGACCGTGCGCGGCGTTTTCATCAGAACCTGGGACCGGCTCAAGTCGTTCTTGTTCAATGCAGGTAAAGTCATCGTACCGATGGTATTAGTGCTGAACTTTCTTAATGCACTGGGTACGGATGGCACCTTCGGACAGGAAAACAGCAATAAATCGGTATTAAGCGAAATTGGTCGCGGCCTGACGCCGGCGTTTAAACCGATGGGCATAGAAAAAGACAACTGGCCGGCAACGGTAGGCATATTTACCGGCGTTTTAGCCAAAGAAGCGGTGGTCGGAACGCTGGATGCTTTATACAGTCAGATGGCAACGACAGACGCGAGCGTCGAAAAAGCGCCGTTCAATCTTGAACAGGCTTTGATTGACGCCTGTTTAACCGTACCTAAAAACCTGCAAGACGTTGCGGATAACCTGTTAGATCCATTGGGTTTGAATATCGGCACCGTCAATGATGTGGCGGTGGCGGCTAGCGAACAGGAAGTCAATGCCGGTACCTTCGCCGCCATGCAGCAAAGTTTTGACGGCAAAGCCGGCGCTTTCGCCTATTTGTTGTTTATCTTGCTGTATGCGCCTTGCGTCGCGGCAACCGCCGCAATCTACCGGGAAACCAACATGCACTGGACTTTGTTCGTGGTGTTCTGGACTACCGGCATTGCCTACATGACCGCAACGATTTTTTATCAATTGATGACCTACAGCCGCCATCCCGACTATTCTTTGGTTTGGATAACAGCATTAATCTTTGCGTTTTTAGCGGTATTGTTCGGGCTGTGGCTGCTCGGCAAAAATGCCGATGCAACAGGCGTAAAACCAAGCGGGGAGTCTGTAAGTGATCCTGTCTGATTTGAGAGATTATTTAAAGGCACAGCACCGGGTTGCTCTGGCGGATATAGTCATACACTTCAACATGGATGCCGATGCCTTGCGGGGTATGTTGAATAAATGGATCAGCAAAGGTAAGGTGCGTAGACTGCCGTTGACTGCTTCTTGCGGCACTAGTTGTTGTCAATGCGATACGGCTTTGACAGAGATTTACGAATGGGTTGATGAATAAATTCTGCCCGCCGTTATCGTTCGCACTTTCAAGCGGGACGGCATAAAAGCCCCTCGTTAACCCTTATTATTACCCCGGAAGATACTGTAATGCTTGAACGATTAACAATGCACTGGGTATATGGCGGCGCTCTTGCGGGGATGCTCTTGCTCATCATGTTTCCCCTATTGACCGGTTCCTGGTCTACACCTTTAGCGCTAACATTTTTGCACCTGCCGATATATATGCTTCATCAGTATGAAGAGCATGACCAAGATCGATTCCGGATATTTTTCAACGAGACTATTGGCGACGGCAAGGAAGTGCTCTCGCCGCTGGCTGTGTTCATGATTAACGTCCCCGGAGTCTGGGGCGTAATTGTCATCGCGACATATTTGGCAGCGAACGTCAATATCGGGCTAGGGCTTATTGCCGTCTATCTGGCCGTCGTAAACGGCCTGGTCCATATCGGGCATGCGCTGCTCTTTAAGCGCTATAACCCTGGCTTAGTAACTGGAACAATTCTCTTTCTGCCTATTGGCGCATACAGCATTTGGCAGATCCAGCTTTCCGGCGGTGGCAGCTTTGCGGCGCAGGCAATTGGTATTGTCGTTGCGATCGGCATACATGCCGTAATCATTATCTATGCACGCGCCAAAGGTGCGTTCCTCAGCGAAACGCCAAAGCTTGCATCCCGGAAAAAAGGCGGCTAACTCTTCGTTCCAACAGACTCTATTTTGCCCGGCTGTGGATTTATTTTCCGCATTTTTCCAGGATGTGTCATGATTGTTTTTTTCAAATTTACAACTTTAATGCTTCGCCTACTCTAGCCAATATAAACCCCAATTGCAGTCATCGGATTATGCGTATTCTTTGTGTTCTTGCTCTCATTGTTATCTCAATTGTCGAGATTGGCCCCATTCCTATTACGCCTATCGTATTGATTTACGTTGTGCTGTTTCGACCGGCATGGTTTTATGAATGGGTAATCAAAATATATGGCAGGGACTAAAACCAACTGCACGTTGACAAATGCGGGTGCTGCCAATGAATGCTCCTCCGCGTTTAGCTGATCGCCTGGATGATGGTAACATTAGACTACAAAGGGATTGCCCTATTAAAGCGGCCCGCATTTTGAAATTACAATCATGAATCTTAGATGAAACCGATTTTTTACCGTCCCGCCCAGCTGCGTGGATTGGCTTTTTTAGGCTTGTTGTTACTGGCTCTTGCCATACTCGGCGGCATGATCTGGCGGAACGTGCATCACTTTGAAACGGTTTTTTCCTATGTGAACTACTCGCATCGCATCCAAAATGTCTCGGTGGGCTTACAGCAATCGCTGATTGAATATCTGACCGAAACGGTAACGGGTTCGCGTCCCGAGGCGCTGACCAAAACGCTAAGCGAGATGGATGCGCTAATGACGGATAATCGCTATTTGTCAGTGGCGACCCGGACGAGCCTGGAAACGGTCAAAACCATGCTGATCGATTTGTCGGCGCTGAAAAAAGAGGAAAAGTACAATCGCCTGTTAACGGCCCTTAAATTGATGAGCGAAACGCTGGATAACGAGGCATTGCAGCGCGAGGAGTTGCTGGAAGACATTAGCCGGGACACCCAAACTGAATTGTATATGGCTTTGGCAATATTCACGGCGATTTTGGTTGTTGCTGTCTTGTTTTTGCGCTTCAGAATCCTGTATCCGCTTAATGATTTGAGGGAGCTGCTACAACGCTTGACCGAAGAAAACTTTACTCCGATCACCACCGATCATCTCGATCCGCTGCTGTTGCCGGTATTTAACAGTTACAACGAGATGGTTAAGCACCTCGCGGAACTGGAAGATGCCAATCGTTTACACGCCCAATCATTGCAGCAGGAAGTCAGGTTAGCCACGCAAGCCTTACTGGAACAGCAATACAGCTTGGCCAGAGCCGATCGGTTGGCGGCAATCGGCGAAGTGGCGGCGGAATTAGCGCATGAGATACGTAACCCGCTGGCCGGAATCCAAATGGCCTTTAATAATTTACGTCGCGAAATTGATGATATAGACCAACTGGAGAGGCTGGATTTGATTAATGCCGAACTGAAACGGATGGCGAGATTGCTTAACGATATGCTCGATCAAAGTCGTCATTCGCCGGAAGTGGCTACGGCTTTCGATGTGCGGACGTTAATTCGGGACTTGGTGGCGTTAACACGCTACCAGATTGCCGAATCGATACATTTGGAAATAGAGGCTCCCAGTGCGTTGCCGGTACATCTGCCTGAAAGCGGAGTGCGGCAGGCCTTGTTGAATCTGATCCTGAATGCGGCCGATGCGCTTGAAGGCAATCCAGGAACTATCCGTATCAGAGCTCGAACTGACAAACAGGGATTGCGCATCGACGTGCAGGATGACGGCATCGGCTTTTCCCAGGATATGTTGGAGCATGGCATCCGGCCATTCCGCACCAGCCGTCAACGCGGCACCGGGCTGGGACTGGCGATGGTGCAACGCTTTGTAAAGGATGTCGGTGGTACAATCAGCCTCACCAATCAACCGACTCATGGTGCATGCGTGTCCATACTGTTGCCCAATGACTGCATTGTTAGAGATAAATTATGATAGAAACCCTGCTCATCATTGAAGATGAAAAATTATTAGGTTCCGAGTTATCACGTCATTATCGGCAGTCCGGCTGGGAAGTGGCGCTGGCTACCAATCTGAGTGAGGCCAGAGAATTATTACTGAAGAAAAAAATAGAGCCGTTACTGATTCTTTCCGATATGAATTTGCCTGACGGTAATGCACTGGATTTCATGGAAAAGGTCAGGAAGGATATTAGCTATGCCGACGACTCCACGGATAGAGGAGACATAGCCTTAGGGAGGAATGTAGAGCGCCGGGAACAGTTGCCTAGAACAATGCCGGGAGCCTATGCCGAATGGCTGTTTTTAACCGGCTACGGCAATGTGCCGGATTCGGTCAGGGCGTTACGGCTGGGCGCTTATGATTTCCTGGAAAAACCCTGCGATTTGGAGCGTCTAGACCTGCTGGTCGCTAGCGCCGCGCGTAGCGCATCCATTCAGCGACGGGTTGCCGATCAAACCAAACACCGGCACCGGCGTTATTCGCCGGATGCTTATGTCGGCCATAGTCAACAAGCGCAGGGCATACGGCAGTTATTGGCGAAATTGACGCAAGTGCCGTTCAGCGCCCTGATTATCGGCGGCGAGAGCGGCACCGGCAAAGGCCTGGCGGCGCGCATATTGCACTACGGCGGCTCCCGCGCCCAGCAGCCGATGATTGAAGTGAACTGCGCGGCGTTGCCGCGGGAACTGCTGGAATCGGAATTATTCGGTCATGAACCCGGCGCCTTTACCGGCGCGGCAGGACGACATCGCGGCCTGCTCGAACAGGCCGACGGCGGCACCTTGTTTATGGATGAAATCGGCGAAATGCCGCTGGATTTGCAGGCCAAATTGCTCAAAGTGATTGAAGATCATAAAGTTCGACGATTGGGCGGGGAAAAGGAAATTCAGGTCGATGTGCAAATCGTTGCCGCTAGCAACCGCGACCTGGAAAAAATGGCCCTGGATGGCAGCTTTCGCGCCGATTTGTATCATCGATTAAGCGTGTTCAAGCTGATCTTGCCGCCGCTGCGCGAGGCGGTGGAAGACCTGGACGAACTGGTGCCGTTATTTGTCGCCGAATACAACGCCAAAGCAGGCCGGCAGGTTAAAGACATTCCCGACGCGGTATGGAGCAAGCTGAAAGCGCATTATTGGCCGGGCAACGTCAGGGAATTGCGTAACGTCATTGAGCGCTGCGTCTTATTTTCCGATGGGCCGACCTTCCCCGGACAATGGTTGCAATTGCCGGGACAGCCTTCCGTAGAGGCGCTGCAAACCGAACAAGGCATTTGGCTGCCGCTGGACGGCAGCATGGCGCTGGACGATATGGATTGTTTTATTATCAAGACCGCTCTGGAGCGGGCGGATAATAACCTGACTGCGGCGGCCAGGGCGTTGGGAGCTACCCGCGAAACGCTACGCTATCGGGTGCGGAAATATAACCTGAAAATAGCCGATTGATAAACTCACCACGAAGAACACGAAATTTTTGTCTTCGTGTTCTTCGTGTCTTCGTGGTGATACATTCGGGTAAAGTGACGTAGTTGCTACCAACGCAGTGTATACAGTAAAAATACCGCTAAAACCGCGCCGCCGCTATCGGCAAGCCAATCGATAATGTCAGAACAGCGGCCTTCGACAAAAGACTGATGCCATTCATCGGATAGTCCGTATAAACTGCAAAAGGTAACGCTAAGCAAAGCCAGTATAATAGGCTTAGTCAGCAGGTGTTTAAAGCTGCGCCATGCCAAGATGCCCATTATAAAATAGGCCCCGGCGTGGAGGACTTTATCCTGTACCGGAAACAAATCCGGAACCGGCAGGGTCGGTTGATCGGAAAGCCAGTAAATGAATAGGCAATAGAGAAACAGCAACGTGAAATCTAAAATCTTGGTCATGGTTTTACAATAATGAAAAATTTGTTTGAATGTGCCGAAACATTTTTTGGTCAGGTTAATATCGATGAAAAGTTGACGCTGACCCATCAGGCTTGGCAAGCATGTATTACCGGCGAATTAACGTTGACCTCGGACCGGCCGGTATTGCCGATTGAGCGGGTAACGTTTCCCGAGAAGCCGAAGTTATTGGCGCCCCGACAGATGCCGCGGCGGAAACTGACTTCGCCCGACGGTGTAGCAGCTTTTTTCCACGCCATCGCCCATGTTGAATTCGTCGCCATTTATCTGGCTTGGGATATTTTGTATCGCTTTCGCGGCATGCCCGAGCAATTTTATCAGGATTGGCTGCGTGTTGCCGATGAAGAAGCTCAGCATTTTGCCTTAATCAGAACGCATTTACTGACTATGCAGGTTGATTACGGCGATCTGCCCGCGCATAGTGGCTTATGGGATCACGCCAAAGATACTGCCGACGATTTGCCGGGCAGATTGGCGATGGTTCCCCGCTGCATGGAAGCGCGGGGCTTGGATGTAACGCCTGCGCTGATTGAAAAATTCAAGGCGTTGGGCGATGCGGCAAGCGTGGCCATTTTAACCCGCATTTTGACCGACGAAGTTGGGCATGTAGAGCTGGGCTCTTATTGGTTTAAGTTTGTTTGTCGGCAGCGCGGCTTTGAAGCCGAGGCCAAATACCGGGCGTTAATCGATCAATATTATGTGGGCGGTAAGCCTAAAGGGCCGTTTAACCGGGAACTGCGCAAAATTGCCGGTTTTTCCGATGCCGAAATTGATTGGTTAGAATGTTAATGACTCACCATAAAGACACGAAGAAAAAGCAAGCTCAACTGTGGAATGCGGGCTTTATCTACGTTAGCAGATTACTATGACTGATACCCCAACCGATCAGGATACATTGCCCACGCTGGAAGTCGTTGAAGAATCTGGGCAGTCGTGTGTCAAATTATCCGGCAGTTGGAATCTTCGCAATCTGGTAACGGCCCCCGAACTGACCCGGAGAATCGGCTCGTACGCCGCGAATAAAAACTTTCACTGGGATTTAAGCTCGATTGAAGTGCTCGACAGCGCCGGCGCCTTGATTCTCTGGAAAGCTTGGGGAAAAAAGCTGCCGCTTGCGTTGCAGTTGAAGCCTGAACATCAGCGCTTGTTCGAACGCTGGCAAGCCCAGAAAATTCCCGCCTCCAAACCGGCCGGTTCCAACTCAAGCCTGATTATTAAATACAGCCATCAACAGCTGGCCAACTTTTGGGGGCAGTTGCTGCAACTGGTGACTTTATTGGGCCAATTGTTTTTGGATATAGGCTATCTGCTGCTGCATCCGGGCGACATTCCCTGGTCGGAAATTTCCATTACGATTTATGAATCCGGCGTTCGGGCTTTGGGTATTACGGCGCTGGTGGGTTTTTTGATCGGCATCGTGCTCAGCTATTTGTCGGCGTTGCAATTGAAGATTTTCGGGGCGGAGATTTACATCATCGATATTTTGGGCTTGAGCGTCATTCGTGAATTAGGGCCGTTATTGGCGGCTATTCTGGTTGCAGGGCGCTCCGGTTCGGCAATGACTGCGCAAATCGGCATCATGCGGGTCACCGAGGAACTCGATGCGCTCTCGGCGATGGGCATCTCCCATTCCTTGCGCCTGATCCTGCCCAAGGTAATGGCATTGACCATCGTATTGCCGCTGATAGGCGTATGGACCAGCGCGTTGGCGCTGATCGGCGGGATGGTTTCGGCGCAAAATACGCTGGACATCAGTTACCAACAGTTTTTTCTTAAATTGCCGGATGCGGTGCCGCTGGTTAACCTGTTTATCGGGCTGCTGAAAAGCGCAGTCTTCGGTTTGATGATTGCCTTGATTGCCTGCCACTTTGGTTTTCGTATCAAGCCCAACACCGAAAGTTTGGGCAATGAGACGACTAACTCGGTGGTAGCCGCCATCACCGTGGTGATTATGGTCGATGCGGTATTCGCCATCCTGTTTATGAATGTGGGCATGCCATGAGCGGGCACTCATGCGCAATACGGCTGGAGCATGTCTGGACACGCTTTGGCGACCCCAACAAAGGTACGGAAAAGCTGGTTCATCAGGATATTAATCTGTGCTTGGAGCATGGCGAAATTCTGGGCTTGGTCGGCGCATCCGGTTGCGGCAAAACGACTTTGCTGCGCGAAATCATCGGCCTGCAAACACCCAGCCAGGGGGAAGTGTTCGTGATGGGCCAGTCTTTGAACAGTGCTAATGCCAATCACGGCCGGCGGCTGCGTAACAACTGCGGCGTGCTGTTCCAGAAAGGGGCGTTATTCAGCGTCTTAAACGTTTTTGAGAATATTGCCTTTCCGCTTCGTGAGCTGGGTTTCGATGATGAGGAATTGATTGCGCGCATCGTGTTTATGAAGCTGGCGATGGTTGGCCTGGCCGCCGGAGACGCCTGGCTGAAACCGGCCGATTTATCGGGCGGCATGATTAAGCGGGTGGCGCTGGCCCGCACTATGGCTTTGGAACCGGGCCTGTTGTTGCTGGATGAGCCGACGTCGGGGCTTGATCCTATTTCCAGCGAGGAGCTCGTCAGCCTGTTATCCGAACTGCATAAGGATCTTCATTTTACCGTGGTCATGGTGACGCATGATTTGGATATATTGAGAGATTTGTGTACCAAGGTTGCCGTGCTGGCCGATAATAAGCTAGTCGCTTTTGGATCACTGGCTTCTGTTTTAGACTGCAAACATCCCTTTGTAGAGGAATTTTTTCATAATAAACGTGCTGAACGGGTATTTCAGTATCAGGAGACTGCTCATGGGTAGAGAAAATCACGCACTGATTACCGGTCTTTTTTTGATTGCGTTGGTGACGGCATCCACGGCGATTATTTTCTGGATTGGCACCATGAATCAGGAGCGTAATCTCTACGTTATTTCAACCAGGGCCTCCGTTTCCGGCCTTAATCCCGAATCTACGGTTTTTTACCGGGGCATTGCGGTGGGAAAGGTGCTTAATGTTCAGTTCGACCCTCTGGATTCCGGAACCATCCTTGTGCCGATTGAAGTCGACAAGAAAATCGTGCTGACTAAAGGTGTTTATGCGACCTTGCGCTTAAAGGGCGTAACCGGATTGACCCAGATTCAATTGGAAGATTCCGGCACTATTTCCGAAGAGTTGCCGCCGGGAGATAATGCCATGATCCGTATTCCTTTGGTGCCGTCATTGACCGACAAGCTGATGGATTCCGGTGAAGAACTTTTGCATAAAGCCGACCATTTAATGCAGCGGCTTAGCTCGTTATTAAACGATGAAAATGAAAAAAATATCGGCGGTATTTTAAGCAACCTGAAAACGCTGACCGACAAACTTTCCGAATTGCAAAAAAGCGTTGATAAGGCGCTGGCCGGTGTTCCTGCGTTGACTACGGACGCTCGAAAAACCCTGAACAATATCGATACCTTGGCTAACGACTTACAGCGATTAACCAGGGACGTGCAAAATCTCAGCGCAAAAGCGGGGAACCTTGTCGATAGCGGAAAAAATACCGGCGATGCTTTGGAGCAGACGACCTTACCGAAAGTGAACAAGCTGCTGACAGAGTTGCAATCGACAACGCAACAGGTAAAAAGAGTCGCCACGATGCTGGAAAATAATCCGCAGGAATTACTACTGGGGCCAACTCAACGAGATGCAGGTCCGGGCGAGCCGGGCTATAAGGAACAGCAATGAGATGCTTATTGATCGGCTGCTTGGTTTTTTTTAGCGCAGGTTGCAGCGTTCCTGCCAAACAACCCGTGCTGCATGATTTTGGCGCATCGGTATCGACAGCGACAGACCAGCAGGGTAAAGCGTCGGTTAGCATCAATGCGCCGACTTGGCTTTGGGATAATCGTATCCGCTATCGGTTGCTTTTTGCCTCGCCCTCGCAAGTCAGATTCTACGGTTTGGATCGCTGGATTGCCTCGCCGCCGGAGATGTTTGAGCAGTTGCTGCATTTAAGCGGCAAGGCTCTGGATTACGCCTTGATAATTCGGCTACAGGATTTTGAACAGCAATTCGATGCGCCTGACCGGGCTCGCGTGGTGTTGCGCTTCTCCGTGGAAGCTTATTCGGATAACGATAAACAAAAAGTCGCTACACAGGAATTTTATCTCCAACAGCCCACTAAAACGCCGGATGCGGCCGGTGCAATCATCGGCTTTATTGATTTAGTGCATAAAGCGACTGAAAGCGTCCAGGATTGGGTCGCCGGATTATCGGATCGCCGAGGATAGGCAGGGCATATCGGGAGGCAAAAAAAACCTCCCAGTGCCAAAAGGCAAAGGGAGGAAAAATGTACAGATACTGGATAGCTCTGAACTTTCACACTACGAGGAGGTACATGAAACTAGTGGAGATCGGCTTTGATCTCGCGGCGTTAGCAAGGCTAAAAAATAGCAAGGCTGACAAAAAACGGTCGAAGTAAAATACCAACTAAATATAAGCCCATATTCCTGAGCCTATCGCGATAAAGCAGCGGTGGTAGTCTATTTCCAATGACTAAAGATTATACGTATGTAACTGTACGGTCACAATACGGCGGCAAAGCAATAGATTGTTTCTGTTATGTTGATAGTTGACTGGGTGTGTCTCGTCGGAACGCTCATGAAATAACTTGAGAAAGCTGCCAATAGCCGGAGTGCGTCAAATTATTGCTCATTCCTTAATTTAACAACCGGACGTTCGCAGCATCAACAGATCAAGAGCTTCGATTGCTAAGTGCCTGAATATAAGTTTCCAGATCTTGTTTAAAGCCGGAGTGCAGGCTTTGCCTGCTTTGCAAGCAGAGCTTGCACTCCAAAATACCCGAAAACTTTAGCTCGATTACTTAAGTTTGAGTTGAACGCCCTGCATTATCAGAACACCCACAGCGCGAAACATTAGGTAATTCTACTAATTGTATAAAAAATCAGCCCCGCCTATCCTGTAATGGCTTTAAACATACAACTAAATTTTTAGGTTGAACGGGTTTAGCATGCAATTGACAAGAGATTTGGGCTTCCATGCTTTTGTCGGTTGGTTTCTTTTTCAGAAAGGTTATCACCTACACTTTAATGAGGGCAAAATCATGAAAAAATCAATAATTGCATTTGCAGGTTTATTGTTATTGCTAGGCATTTTTCTCAATACCGAGGTTCTCGCCGAGGATCATACGAAGGCAGCGCTGGAACACGCCAGTGCAGCTGTGTCCGAGGGTAAAGCCGGGAAGTCCGAAGCCTTGGTCGAACACGCGAAATTGGCAATGGAGCACACCTTAGCCGCCGCCATAGTAGCCAAGAGCATACCCAAAGGGCATTTGGATGCTGCCGCCAAGGAATTGCAAGAATCAATCGATCACGGTAATTTGGGACATGCAGAGGTGGCCACTACGCACGCTGAAGCCGCTGTAGAGCATATCAAAGCCGCCGGCCAATAGGTTCAATACAGTCAGAGGAGGGCGGAGCATTCCGCCCTTTTTTTGTTTTAAATTTTAATGGTAGCACTGTTGAGAATATAGCCGATTAATCTGCGACAGCTTTCGTTAATCGTCCCCGTTACGGCTATGCCGACTCATAAAACTGTTTAATATCCGATAGTTGTTACAGTTAAAGACTGTCAAAAAGCCGCATTAAACGATATAATTGCGCATAACATCGATCCGGTTAATGAGAATAGAGTGGATATTAAAGAATACATGAAAACGCTTGGCAGGCAGGCCAAAAAATCGGGGCGGGAGATAAGCCGTACCGAGTCGGGCAAAAAAAACCTAGCCCTACTGAAAATCGCCGAAGCGCTTGAAAACAGCCACGAACTGTTGATAGCGGAAAACCGCAAGGATCTTGAAGCGGCTAAGAAAAATGGCCTGGATGCGGCCTCGCTGGACAGGCTGGAATTAAAGCCGTCCGGTATTCAAGCGATGGTTGAAGGATTAAGACAGGTCGCCGCGTTACCCGATCCGGTCGGCGAAATCAGCGATTTAAGCTACCGGCCCAGCGGCATACAGGTCGGCCAAATGCGCGTACCATTGGGCGTGATCGGCATTATTTACGAATCCCGTCCCAATGTGACGGTCGATGCGGCAGCTCTTTGCCTTAAATCCGGTAATGCCTGTATTTTAAGAGGCGGCTCGGAATCCATTTATTCCAATCAGGCGATTGCGGCCTGTATTTCCCAAGGTCTGGAAGCGGCCGATTTGCCGGTCGAAGCGGTACAAATCGTAGCGACTGCGGATCGTGCAGCGGTGGGCGAACTGATCACTATGAATCAATACGTCGATGTGATCGTACCGCGCGGCGGCAAAAGCTTGATCGAGCGCATTTCCAAAGACGCAACAATACCCGTAATCAAACATCTGGATGGCATCTGCCATGTTTATATCGACGCCAAAGCCGATATCGACAAAGCGATTAAGATTGCCGTCAACGCCAAAACCCATCGCTACGGTGTTTGCAATGCGATGGAAACCCTGCTGGTTGCCGAGAGCATTGCCGCCAAAGCGTTGCCGCTGCTGGCTGAAAAATATATCGAAAAAGGCGTCGAATTACGCGGTTGCCTTAAAACCTGTTCCTTGATTCCAAACTGTATCAGAGCGACCGAGGAAGACTGGGACACCGAATATCTGGCGCCGATTTTATCGATCAGGATTGTCGACGGCATCGATGAAGCGATGGAACATATCAATCAGCACAGCTCAGGCCATACCGAAGCGATTGTGACCGAAGATTACACCTTGGCCCGCCGATTCTTGCGGGAAGTGGATTCCAGTTCAGTGATGGTGAATGCCTCGACCCGCTTTGCCGACGGCTTCGAATACGGCTTGGGCGCGGAAATCGGCATCAGCACCGACAAGCTGCATGCCAGAGGGCCGGTGGGTTTAAAAGGCCTGACCTCATTGAAATATATCGTTCTTGGCGACGGCCATATCCGGCAATAAATGATCGGCATTTTCGGCGGCACCTTCGACCCTGTTCACTACGGTCATTTACGTTCGGCGCTTGAGGTTAAGGACATCTTCGGATTGGATGAAGTCCGGTTGATTCCCTGCGCTAATCCGCCGCATCGCGAACAGCCTGCTGCCATTGCCGACATGCGTTTACAGATGCTGGAACTGGCGATAAAAAACCAATCGGGGTTAAAGATCGATAGCCGAGAATTAGACCGGTACGATCTGCATCAAGCGCCGTCGTATATGGTCGACACCCTGGCGTCTTTGAGGCAGGAGTTTCCAAGCGAACCCTTATTGTTGTTTATCGGCGCCGATGCGTTCAAGCACTTAACCGGCTGGCATCAATGGCAGCGGTTATTCGACTATGCGCATATCGTGGTGCTGACCCGGCCGGGCTTTGAAACACCGGCGCTCGATGATTTTTTTAAAGCCCGCTTGGCGGGCGCCGTTAAAGAACTAACGCAAGCTATCGCAGGAAAATTATGTTTTCAGCAAGTCACCTCATTGGATATTTCGGCGACGGCTATCAGGGACATGATTGCAAGAAAACTAAATCCAGGTTTTTTATTGCCTGATGCTGTCATAGAATACATCAAGCAACACAAGCTTTACGAGACACATTGATCTCATTATTTACACTAGGAATTTGAATGCAAGCAGAACAAATATTGAAAATTGTCCAGGATGTTTTGGATGAACGCAAAGGGCAACACATAACAACACTCGACGTTCGCGGTAAAACCAGTTTTACCGATTATATGGTGGTAGTCACCGGTACTTCGGATCGTCACCTGAAGTCGTTATGCGAATACGTATCGGAAAAGCTAAAAGAAAACGGCGTTAAACCTTTAGGCATGGAAGGCGATCTGGGTTCAGACTGGGTATTGCTGGATTTGGGCGACGTGATTGTTCATGCCATGAACGCTCAGGCCCGCGAGTTTTATCAACTTGAGAAATTATGGTCGGTTGAAGGCATTAAAGAAGCCGAGCAGAAGGTTTCGTAGCGGTCGAAGCCTAAGACAAATGTTAGGTTGCGCTATGACAACCTAACCCATCATGATTGACGATCCAATCGCCCCCGGCTATCAAAGCCAAACTCAAGGTCCCGATAATTGTCGATCTCACTTAATGAGTTGAATCTAAGGTGTGCAATTGAAAACAGAAGTTCTGGTGCTGGGCGGCGGCCCTGGAGGCTACACAGCGGCATTTCGTGCGGCCGATTTAGGTAAACAGGTCACTTTGGTCGAGCGTTATCCGGTCTTGGGCGGCGTTTGTTTAAATGTCGGTTGCATCCCCTCAAAAACCCTGCTGCATGTGGCGGCGGTGCTCAATGAAGCTAAAGAAATCAATCCGGCCGGGATCAGTTTTTCCGACCCCGGCATTGACTTGGAAAAACTGAGGGCCTGGAAAGACAACATCAGTTCGCAGCTAACCGCAGGCTTGGCGGCCTTGGCAAAGCAGCGCAATGTGACGGTTGTTAAAGGCATCGGCCGTTTTATTTCCGACACCCAGGTGTTGGTTGAAGACGGTGACGACACCCGGACCATCGAGTTTGCGCAGGCCATTATCGCGGTCGGCTCCCGGCCGGTAAAAATACCGTCGTTTCCCAATGACGATCCCCGGCTGATGGATTCCACCGATGCGCTGAATCTTCAGAGCATCCCGAATAAACTGCTGATTATCGGCGGCGGCATCATCGGCCTGGAAATGGCGACCGTTTATAACGCGCTGGGCAGCAAAATCACCGTGGTTGAAATGCAGGATCAGATTATCCCCGGTTGCGACAAGGACTTGGTCAGACCGTTAATGCAGCGGATCAAAAAACAATACGCCAATATTTTCCTGGAAACCCAGGTAACGCAGATTGAAGCCTTGCCGGAAGGCTTGAAAGTCAGCTTCGACGGCAAATCCTCCCCCGAAACCGAGGTGTTCGATAAAGTGCTGGTCGCAGTGGGCAGACGCCCCAACGGCCATTTGATCGATGCCGACAAAGCCGGAGTCAACGTCGATGAGCGCGGTTTTATCAGCGTCGATAAACAACAGCGCAGTAACGTAAAGCAGATATTCGCAATCGGCGATGTGACGGGCAACCCGATGCTGGCCCACAAAGCGTCCCACGAAGGCAAGATAGCGGCCGAAGCGATTGCCGGCATGACCACCGAATGGCGGGCTTTGACCATCCCTTCCGTCGCGTATACCGATCCTGAAATCGCCTGGATGGGCTTGACTGAAAATGCCGCCAAATCGCAAGGCATCGCTTATGAGAAAGCCGCTTTCCCGTGGGCGGCCAGCGGTCGGTCATTAAGCATCGGGCGCAAGGAAGGCGTGACTAAATTGCTTTCCGACAAACAAAGCGGGCGTATTCTCGGCGCAGGCATCGTCGGCACTAACGCCGGGGAATTGATTGCGGAAGCCGTATTGGCTTTGGAGATGGGCGCGGGTGTTGAAGATTTGGCCTTAACGGTTCATGCGCATCCTACCTTGGCCGAAACCCTGGGCTTTTCAGCGGAAATGATGGAAGGCACTATTACTGATTTATTTATCAAGAAACGATGAAAGAACAATTTTTAAATAAAAGCTTTATGACCAACTTCCTATCGGTTGTCGTCATCGCTATCGGCTATGCGAGTCCTGTGCAACCGGAGTTAATCAAATCCATCGGTTTTTTCGCTCTTTCCGGAGCCATTACCAATTGGCTGGCTATCTACATGCTGTTCGAAAAAGTGCCTTATTTATACGGTTCAGGTGTTATACCGGCCCGGTTTGAGGAGTTTAAACTGTCGATCAAGCAATTAATGATGGTGCAGTTTTTTACCGCAAACAACATCGAACAGTTTATTGAAAACGAGGAACAACAAGGCAAAAACCTGCTGAATCTGGAGCCTTTGTTGAATGCAGTCGACTATGACAAGGTTTACGAAGGCTTGGTGTCTTCGATTATGGGCTCTTCTTTCGGCGCCATGTTGCTGATGATGGGCGGCGAAGAGGCGCTGGCGCCGTTGAAAGAGCCGTTTACCGAAAAAATGAAAATCACCTTGACCGAAATGGTCGAGTCCGACCGCTTTAAAGCCGCATTAAAGCAAGGCCTGGATGCGCACAAAATCGGCGGCGACATTGTCGGTAAAATAGAATCGGTGATCGACAAGCGCCTCAATGAATTAACCCCGCAGCTGGTCAAGGAAATGGTTCAGGCTATCATCCGTCAGCATCTGGGTTGGCTGGTGGTTTGGGGCGGTATTTTCGGCGGTTTGATGGGCGCATTATTCGACTTCGCCTGATGGAAACCCTGGAACTGGCTTTCGAGGAATTCGGCGACCCGGATAACAGCCCGTTGATTATCCTGCATGGTTTTTTTGCCTCGTCGCGTAACTGGCGGCAGATAGCTCAAAGACTGTCCGCCCGATTTCATGTTTATGTGCCGGACCTGCGCAATCACGGCGCATCGGCGCATCACCCGGTAATGGATTATCCGGCCATGAGCGCCGATTTGTTGCGCTTTATCGATGACCGCGGTTTGGAAACAGCCAGTTTGTTGGGGCACAGCATGGGCGGCAAAGTGTCCATGTGGTTTGCGCTGACGACGGCGCACAGAGTCAATAAACTGATTGTGGCCGATATTGCCCCGGTCAGCTACGCACACAGTTTCGATAACACCGTGCAGGCTTTAAAAGCGCTGCCGCTGGCTGAAATCAGCAACCGTAAACAGGCCGAAACACTGCTTGCGCCGCGCATACCCGAGCTGAGCTATCGGCAGTTTTTATTGCAAAATCTTATTTTAAACGACGGCAAATACGGCTGGCGGCTCGATCTGGATATTTTTCAGCGAACCGCCGCCAATATCGCCGCTTTTCCCAATGCCGATCATTTAGCGCCATTTACCGGCAAAGCCTTGTTTATCGCAGGGGGCGATTCAGACTTCGTTAAGCCTGAAGATATAAACTCATTATTTCCGGGAGCGGCTTTCAACACCGTAGCCGACGCCGGACATTGGCTGCATGTACAACAAGCGGATGCCTTTACGGCGCTGGTTGAAAATTTTTTAGCGTAAAATGAAAATAGTGGGGTGGTTTCACCGCCAAAAAAAAACGCTCTTTAAACAGAGCAGGGATGATCAAATGCTGCTTCAGCATCTGATTTTTAATGATCAGTATTGTCGAGAATGTCTCAGATGAATCAAAAAATAAGAAAAGCCGTTTTTCCTGTTGCGGGTCTCGGAACCCGTTTTTTACCCGCCACCAAAGCCAGCCCCAAGGAAATGTTGCCGGTTGTGGACAAACCCTTGATTCAGTACTGCGTTGAAGAAGCGGTAGCGGCGGGCATTGATACTATGATTTTTGTCACGGGCCGTACCAAAAATGTCATCATGGATCACTTTGACAAGGCTTATGAGCTGGAAAATGAGCTGACTATCCGCGGCAAGACTGAAATATTGAAAATGGTCCGGGGCATGGTGCCGCCGAATGTGTCGTTTGTGTTTATTCGTCAGCCGGAAGCGTTGGGGCTGGGTCACGCGGTGCTTTGCGCCAAGTCTGTCGTTGGCAATGAACCGTTTGCCATCATCCTGGCCGACGACTTGGTTACCAATCGTCACGGCGACGGCTGCATGACCCAAATGGTCGAACAATACAATAAAAATCAGTGCAGTATATTAGGCGTAGAACGGGTAAATCCCCAGGAAACCGATAAATACGGCATTGTCAAAACCAAGGAAGTATCGCCATCGGTAGGCCAGGTTGAAATGATTATCGAAAAGCCCGCTCCTGAACGGGCTCCGTCGAATCTCGGCGTCGTCGGGCGCTATATTTTAACGCCTGCGATTTTTGAAAAGATTGAAACAACAGAGCGCGGTGCCGGTGGCGAAATTCAGCTGACCGATGCGATCGCCGCATTGATGACTGATGAACAGGTCTTAGCCTATGAGTTTGAAGGCAAACGTTACGACTGCGGATCAAAACTCGGTTATTTGCAGGCTACCGTTGAATACGGTCTGGAGCATGACGAGCTGAAGGCCGATTTCCGCGATTATTTAAAGAATCTGGTTCTTGATTAAGTGAGCGCAAGGGCGGCCGACCGGTCGCCCTTGTCATCGTCCGCAATCGCCACAACCCCGGCAAAGCCGCTGCCCGGCGTGCGGAAATTGGTTGTTTGCCCTTGATATAAACGGGCGCTGGTCAATTGCGTTTGCCCCTTGTAAACATACTGTCTCAAATCGAGCTTAAGATCGACCCTTTCATTTTCCACTTTCAATTGCCGTTCGGTAGGCCGCACCAAGGCTTGCGCCACATAATTCCCCTGTAGAACAATCTCGCCGAACACCCGCTTGGTTACTCCATCGCCCCGGTATGCGGCTTTGCTGCCGTAGCCTTTGGCCGGTTTGAAAAACAGCTGCTTGCGCGCGGCCCACAAGGCTTCTGCGTCTTCCTTATGCACGCAATCGGTATGGGCAATGCCGCCAAGAAGCAGCGTCCTGGTTTCAGCGGCAACCCCCAACGCCCGCAATGCGGTTTCATCGGTCAATATCGCCAGATTTCTTTTATCGGCGTATAGCGCATGGGCTCTCGGATGGGGCGTGACTACGACGGCTTCAGCCAGGTAGGCTTCGCGCAAGGGTGCCAGCGCTCCGGCTTCAAGACCGAAGTCGGTCAAGCGGTTGTAAACGAGATCGATAGGCGTATCGCCATGCCAAAGCGATCCGTCGCGGTAATCAAACTCGGCAGGATCGCAAATAACGGTATTGATATGGTGTTGTTCGAACAGTTTTTTAAACAATAAAAATTCCGGCAACATGAATTGGCTAAACGGATTTTCATCGACGATAGCGATTGAATGTAAGGGCTGAAAGCCGCGTTCGGCGTGCCATTCTTCAAGAAACATCGCCATAAACGCCTGTTCCGGATTTTGAGCGGTAGCCGCATTCAGTTCAGCCGAATCATAACAGGCTGTTTGCGCCCGAACCAGGATGGCATTCAACAACGCGCCTCCGGCATTGCTGTTGATCTCAATTAATTGCGGGCCTTTAGGACTTAAATGAAAGTCGTAGCCGAAAAAAACGCCGTGCGCTTTGGGAATAAAGCGCGCCGTACCGGGCGCATAAGCCAGAACGCGTTGCTGATAAGCGGGCATTGCGATAACGCTTTCTATGGCGGCAATAATGTCACGTTGGCTGCGTATGGCGCTCTCGGCGACAACAACTAAAGCTTCGGCGAATTGATGCGGGCGCTCTTCGATGAGCATGCGGTACAACAAATCATCATCCAGTTGTTGCCGTAATGCCTTGCGCATAGCGTCCCTATCGAGCGACAGGTAACGGCATTCGGCGGTGGGTTGATGCTCGGCGGCGGTTCGAGGGGGTAAGATCATGCAAATGTTATGTGTTGGTGGATGACGGATTATTACAGAAAGGCCCTGTTTTGTAGAGCCGCGCGGTTAATCAGGATATGCAGCGGATAGTTTTTTCTGCGCCGGTTCAAAACAACAACCGATCGGTTGTTTTGCACACGAGGATTCTTTATTCTCAGTCTTACAGCAGAATAAATTCATTTTATATCAATATATTATAAACAAAAATCAGTTGGCACGGTAATCGCTTGTAACTCATTAGAATTTTATAATTATGAGGATTTGTTATGAGTGGACCATCCCTGAAAAACTTGTCAATGTTTGGTTTAGCTGATTTAAAAGAAAACTGGCGCAGCGATTTGCTGTCCGGTTTTCTGGTTTTTCTTATTGCCCTGCCGCTGTGTTTGGGTATATCGATGGCTTCCGGTTTCCCTCCATCGGCCGGTATTATCACGGCTATTATCGGCGGGATGCTGGTTTCGCGTATCAACGGGTCGTTTATAACCATTAATGGCCCGGCTGCCGGACTGATCGTAGTGGTGCTCAGCGCAGTGCAGGAACTGGGCGAAGGCGATGCGATGGCGGGCTACCGTTATGCCTTGGCTGCCATCGTGGTTGCCAGCGTATTACAAATTTTAATGGGCGTGTTTAAAGCCGGGCGGTTAAGTTCGTTTTTTCCTGCATCGGTCGTGCATGGCATGTTGGCGGCTATCGGCATCATTATTATGGCTAAACAGATCCATGTCATGTTGGGCACTACCCCGGAAAAAGGCAGCAGCCTGTTTTCGACTATCGCGCAAATTCCTCACAGTCTTATGAATCTTAATCATGAAATTGCCATTATCGGTTTTACCGGCTTGATAATATTAATTATTTGGTCAGTCATAAAAAACCCGACTTTAAAGATGATACCTGCGCCGCTTATTGTGGTGTTGGCCGGCATGGGCTTGGCGAGATATTTTGATTTGGAACACGAACACATGTATTTGTTCCTGCCGGATGCGCATTTTTTACCGCATCATGAAGAAACCGTCGGCCCGAAGTTTCTGGTTGCGATTTCCGAAAACTTCATGTCCAGTTTTTATTTTCCGGACTTTTCAAAAATCGCCACAGTAGCGTTCTGGGAAGCCGTGATCAGCATCAGTCTGGTCGGCAGTTTAGAGAGTTTACTCAGCGCCATGGCGGTCGACAAGCTTGATCCCTATAAACGCCATTCCAATCTTGATCGCGACTTAGCCGCGGTCGGCGTCGGCAATCTGGTCGCCGGTTTAGTCGGCGGCTTGCCAATGATTGCCGAGATCGTGCGTAGTTCGGCTAACGTGAACAACGGCGCAAAAACCCAGTGGGCCAATTTTTTTCACGGCGCGTTTTTGTTGTTGTTCGTGGTGTTGTTTCCGCGGTTGATTCATAGCATTCCTTTGGCCGCACTGGCTGCATTGCTGGTTTATACCGGTTTTCGCCTGGCTTCGCCCAAAGAATTCGCTAAAGTCATGGGGGTGGGCAAAGAACAGTTATTTATGTTCGTGGTGACGATTATCGGTGTGCTGGCGACCGATTTATTGGTAGGCGTCGGTATCGGTATTCTTACCAAGTTTACCATCCACATGTTGCGTGGCGTCAGGCCGAATAACCTGTTCAAGATTCATTTTGTGATTGAACCGAAAGATGCCGATTCTGTTGTGGTCTCGATAGTCGGCGCGGCGATTTTCTCTAACTTTATGTCGTTGAAGACTGCTTTAGCCAATCTGGAAAAAGGCAAAACGGTTATTTTTCAATTGAACAATGCCTACCTGATCGATCATACCGTGATGGAATTTATTCATGATTTTCAGCATAACTATGAAGGGCAGGGCGGACAATGCAAGTTTTTCGGGATGGAGTATCATGATACTTTCTCTGAACACCCTTTAGCAGTACGCAGAATGAAGCGAAACAACATGAGCCGCCGTAAAAGCGATCATTATGGGGTGTAGGAGTATCGCTAAAGGCTTCTCCAGCTGTTCAAGGCAAGCAAAGCTTGCACTCCACTAGCGCTGTAACAGTGTGTCGAAGCGTGTTTACCAACTAGAGTGAGAATTTCATGATTCTTGTATTAGCTTATAGTGCCGTTCTGCTAAGTTTTTTTTCCGGTTTGCTGGGCTTGATGATGCATCAGCGCCAACATGTACTGGAGTTTAGCCAGTACATGTTTAACAAACTTCCGAGACGCAGCGAGCGCTGTCAGTCCCTTATTGCACCCTATCTGGAAGAACACCGCTTTCCTTTTTTATTGCGGAAAGCGGTGTTTGTTTTGCTGGGTTTGTCCGGTGTGTTCGCAGTATTGGCCGGGTTGAGCGTGTTGATAGGTAAGACGGTGGTTACCGATCAGCTTAGCTTAGGGTTGCCTTGGCTGCCCTGGCATGTTCGTTTTGATTGCTTGTCGGGCTTTTTCTTTTTAATCATCGGCATTGCGGTGAGCTCAGTCAGCCTTTACGGACCGGGCTATGTTAATAGTTACGATGAAAGCCAGCATCCTTTTGCAGTTTTAGGCTTGTTTACCGGATTGTTTGTTGCCGGGATGATGTTGGTGCTGTTGGCTGACGATGCATTCTTTTTTATGATTGCCTGGGAATTGATGTCGGTTGCCAGTTATTTCCTGGTGGCATTCCAGCATGAAAACCCGGCCAATCGTCGCGCTGCCTTTATTTATTTGTTGATGGCGGAGGTCGGCGCATTAGCCATTATTTTAGGCTTTGGCGTCTTGGCCGGATTTTCGGACGGTTTTACCTTTGATGCTTTACGTAAAGCTAACGTGTCGACAACCTGGGCAAGCATTGCCTTCATGTGGGCGCTGCTGGGTTTCGGCATGAAGGCCGGAATTTTTCCGGTGCATGTCTGGCTGCCGGAAGCGCATCCGGTTGCGCCTTCGCATATTTCCGCGTTGATGAGCGGTGTGATGCTTAAAGTCGCACTCTACGGACTGATTCGTTTTTGCTTTGACTTGCTGGGCGATGTGCATTGGCAATGGGGCGTGGTATTGCTGATATTGGGCACCGTTTCGGCATTGGGCGGCATTTTATATGCGATGATGCAGACTAATCTAAAACGTCTTTTGGCCTACAGTTCGGTCGAAAACATCGGCATTATTTTTATGGTGCTGGGCCTATCGATGATCTTCATGGCAAACGGTCATCCGCAACTGGCGGCTCTGGGTTTATTGGCGGCGTTGTTTCATGCGTTCAATCATGCATTGTTCAAGAATTTGCTGTTTTTGGGCGCAGGCATTATTCATCATCAAACCCATCAGTTAAATATCGACATGATGGGCGGGCTGATTAAAAAGATGCCTAAAACCAGCATGCTGTTTTTGATCGGTTGCATGAGTATTTCTTCATTGCCGCTGTTTAACGGTTTTGTTTCGGAATGGCTGGCTTTTCAGACCGCATTGCAGGTCGATGTGCTGGACAATGGGGTATTGCGCAGTTTGATACCGGTCGCTGCCGCTGCGTTGGCATTGACGGCAGCATTGGCGGCTGCCTGTTTCGTTAAAGTATTCGGCCTGATCTTTTTGGGACTGCCCCGTTCGCATCATTGCGAAAAAGCCCATGAAACTCAGGACAAAGGCATGCTGGCCGGATCTTCGTTATTGGCCGGTTTGTGCTTTTTGTTCGGGATTTTTCCAGGCCTGATAATCAGCTTGATCAATAGTGTTGCCGGGCAATTATTAGGCGAGACCTTGCCGAATGACGCCGCTTTGGGTTGGTTATGGTTGGCGCCGGTATCGGTCAGCCAAGCTTCTTATGCTCCGCCGTTGGTGCTGATCGGCGCACTGATTGCCGGTTGCGTCAGTTTTTGGTATTTGCGCCGCAATCCATCGACAGCCATCCGTACAGCCGAAACCTGGGATTGCGGTTTCGGCGGCTTAACGCACCGCATGCAATACAGCAGCAGCGCTTTTACCATGCCGTTCCGGCGGATTTTCGCCAAGGTCTGGATTATTGACGAACAGATCGACAAGGACATGCAAGGTGCGATGAACCAGGATGTGGCGGCGGTTCATTATCAGTTGCGGATTCAGGATCACAGTTGGCCGCGTTTGTATGAACCGATTGCTCGCGGGGTAAACAGCACGGCCAAATTGGTGGGGCGCATTCAAACGGGAAATATCCGGGTTTATCTGGGCTATTCGTTTGCGACTTTACTGTTACTGCTATGGGTGATCAGCTGATGAGTACAAATGTAGGGGCGACTTCAGTCGCCCAGTGTTTCAAAGGGCGACTGAAGTCGCCCCTACAGTCTGGAGAAACGCGATGAATTGGTTAATAGCTATTTTACAAACCATATTGTTTGTCGTATTGGCGCCGTTATTGGCGGGTTGGATCAAATGCTGCAAATGCCGATTGCAAAATCGCAAAGCGCCTTCCGTTTTTCAGCCTTATCGGGATTTGTTTAAATTAACCCATAAGCAACCCGTCGTCTCGGAACAGGCTTCATGGTTATTTATCAAAGCGCCGTACATTATTTTTTCGGCAACGGTGCTGGCTGCAACCGTTGTGCCGTTGATTGCCGTTGATTTACCGACTTCGGCCAGCGCCGATGTGATTGTGATGGTGGGTTTTTTCGCCTTTGCCCGGTTTTTTCTGGCGCTGGCAGGCCTCGACATCGGCACCGCATTCGGCGGCATGGGCTCATCGCGGGAAATGACTATTTCGTCAATGGCCGAGCCTGCGATGTTGATGGCTATTTTTACCCTGACCATGACCGCGTCGACGACTAATTTATCCTTCGCTATAAGCCATGTGCTCAATGAAGGCTTGGTTTTACGACCTTCGTTTGTGTTTGCTTTGTCGGCCTTGGTCCTGGTTGCTATCGCGGAAACCGGCCGTATTCCGGTGGATAATCCGGCGACGCATCTGGAATTGACCATGATCCATGAGGCGATGATTCTTGAGTACAGCGGTCGTCATCTGGCCTTGATCGAATGGGCAAGCCAGTTAAAGCTGATGTTGTATGGCGTGCTGATTGCCAACATCTTTTTTCCTTGGGGTATCGCCGAAAGCTTTGGCATCCAAGCGTTAGGTTACGGCTTGCTGGTTATTATCGGCAAGCTTGCGTTGTTGGCGGTTTTTCTGGCGATAGCCGAAACGCTGGTTGCAAAAATGCGTCTGTTCCGGGTGCAGGAATTTTTGAGTTTCGCTTATTTGTTGGGGCTGCTGGGGATGTTGAGCCACATTATTTTGGAGGCTGCAAGATGAGAAAGGCAAAAGGCGAAGGGCGAAAGACGAAAACCGCGCATCAAATTCAGTCCTTTGCCTTTCGCCCTTCGCCTTTTTGGAGTTTTATTCATGAATATCGAACAATTAGATTTTTATACGCAAGCCATTCTATCGATGGCCGCCTTGGTAGGGCTGACTTCGTTCCTTATGTTAGGGCAGGGGCGGCTGCTACGGCTGATCTTCGTGTTTGCGATGCAGGGTTTTTTATTAACGCTGACCACTGCACTGGCGGCGTACAGCCTGAACAACCATCACCTCTATATTTCAGCCGTGCTGACTTTAGTGCTGAAAGTCATTTTTATCCCGTGGATGTTAAGACGGGAAGTGCTGAGGATGAATATGCATCGGGATATCGAAGCATTAAAAAATAATACTGCGGTAATGTTGGGCGGAGCCAGTCTGATGGTGTTCAGTTATTACGTGCTGCATCCTATCGTGCAGTCCTCATCGGTGGTGATGCTGAATGCGTTGGCGGTCAGTCTTTCGGTAGTGCTGCTGGGCATGTTGCTGATGATTTCGCATCGGCAGGCTATTGCTCATGTAGTCGGCTTTATGTCGATAGAAAACGGTTTGTTTTTCGCGGCCATCGTCGCCACCAATGGCATGCCGATGGTGGTTGAGCTGGGCGTGGCGTTCGATGTGCTGGTGGCTGCGGTGCTGTTCGGCATATTTTTCCTGCATATACGCACCAGCATCGATTCGCTGGATGTCGATCTATTAAACAAATTACACGAGGTGGAGAAATGATTGCCGCTTATTTGGTTTTATTAATACCGTTGGTCGGCATTATATTTTTTGCTCTGGCGGGACACAGGGAAGACACCGGAAAGCTCAACGTCCGGTTCAACGGCATTTGCTTGTTGGCGACTATTTGGCTGGCGATTAACGTGCTTAACCAGGGTACGATTGTTTCATCGGGCAAGGCTTTTTTAATCGACCCGTTCAATGTGTATTTGATTGTGCTGACTGCCTTTGTCGGCTTCACCACATCGATATTTTCATCACCTTATATGGAACATGAAAAAGACATCGGCAAGCTCAGCGACAATCGTTTGAAACTGTATCATTCGATGTTTCAAGGTTTTATGCTGGCCATGTACTTGGTGTTGACCACCAATAATATGGGCATCATGTGGGTTGCTATGGAAGGCGCGACGCTGGCAACCGTGCTGTTGGTCAGTTTGTACCGCACCCCGGAGTCTATCGAGGCGGCCTGGAAGTATTTTATTTTGTGCGGCGTGGGTATTGCCCAAGCGCTGTTCGGTACTATTTTGCTGTATTACGCGGCTGTGCAGATAAGCGATGGCGAGAATGCCTTGCTGTGGTCGGTGCTTTATGAAAATGCGACCCAATTAAATCCGGACATTCTTGAAATCGCCTTTGTTTTTTTGCTGATCGGTTACGGCACCAAAATCGGCCTGGTGCCTTTGCATAACTGGTTGCCCGACGCTCACTCCGAAGGTCCGACGCCGATGTCCGCGGTCTTATCGGGATTGTTGTTGAACGATGCTTTATATGCCGTGGTGCGTAATAAAATGCTGGTGGATGGCGCGACCCATTCCAATATGGCCGGTTACTTAATGATGGGCTTCGGCTTGGTGTCGTTTCTGGTAGCGGCGATACTGCTGCACCGGCAAAAAGACATTAAAAGGCTCTTCAGTTACTCGTCCATTGAACATATGGGATTGATGACTTTTTCCTTCGGCATCGGCGGCCCGCTAGCTACATTTGCCGCGCTACTGCACATGACCGTGCATTCATTGACCAAGTCGGCCATTTTTGTGACGGTAGGTCATGCAGCGCAACTTGCCGGAACCCAAAAAATTGATCAGATTCGCGGCCTGATTAAAACCCAGCCAAAAATCGGTTGGGGCTTGTTGATCGGCACTATCTCCATTGCCGGATTTCCGCCATTCGGCGTGTTTACCAGCGAGTTTCTGGTGTTGCTGGCAACCATGCACAGTTATCCCTGGTTGACGCCGTTGCTGTTGCTGGGTATCGGTATCGCGTTTGCCGGATTATTCAGGCATATACAGCCGATGGTTTACGGCGACAGGCCTGAAGGTCAAAACCCGATTACCGCCAATTTATGGCCGGTTACGATACATTTGGCCTTGGTGCTTTGGCTGGGTCTGGCTATTCCAGGATTTTTGGCGAACTGGTTTTCACAGGCGACGCTATTAATTTCCGGGAGTACGCCGTTATGAGTTCTTCAAACTGGACTGCGGATTTTTTAACCCGGCTGAGTATCGATATGACTGTTGCAGAGGCCGATTTACCCACCGCAATGCTGTGGCAAATCGAAAGCCAGGCATGGCAACGGTTTGCTGAGCTGGCTGTACAACAAAACCTGCGCTGGGCGGCCGGATGGGCTGAACACGTTCAAAACCGGCTTTTTATCAATGCCTGTTTTGAAAAGCAAGGCGAGTATATCCTGCTACGCACGAGCATTGACGATTCAAATCCTGAGCTGCCAAGCCAAGCCACGGTTTATCCGGCTGCCAACCGTAGCGAACGGCATACTCAAGACATGTTCGGCATTAAATTTGTCGGGCATCCTGACAGCAGGCGCTGGACGCGGCATCAAGCCTGGATTGAAAACCACTATCCGTTACGGAAAGATTTTCCTGCTCACGGTACGCCGGTTGGCATCACTCCGCCCGATATGCATTATCCGTTTATTAAATCCCACGGCGCGGGGACGTATGAAATTCCTGTAGGTCCGGTGCATGCCGGTATTATTGAACCTGGGCATTTCAGGTTCCAGGCTGTCGGCGAACTGATTTTAAATCTGGAAGAACGTTTGGGTTACGTCCATAAAGGCACGGAAAAAATTGCAGAGGGTAGGGAGTCCGAGTCCTTAGCCAGATTGGCTGGGCGCGTTTCCGGCGATACCACTGTCGGACATTGCTGGGCGGCTTGTATGGCAATGGAACAAGCGGCCGGTGTCGTCATTCCGCCTCGGGCTGCATTAATTCGCGGCATTCTGGCGGAACGGGAGCGCGTCGCCAACCACATGGGCGATATTGGCGCTATCTGTAACGATGTCGCTTTTGTGTTCGCGCAGATGCAGTTTACCCGCTTACGCGAGCTCTGGTTGCGCACCAACGCAACGGTTTTCGGTCATCGCTTGCTGATGGATCGAATAGTTCCCGGCGGCGTTGCTTGCGACCTGTCGGAGGAATCGTGCTCGCGGATAAAAAAAGAGATTGTTGAATTAAGAAAAGAGCTGACGGAAGTCATACTCGCACTGGATCTTAACTCTTCGCTGGAAGATCGGCTATATACGGCCGGTTTTCTGTCCGAACAAATCGCCGCAGCATTTGGCACCCTAGGTTATGTCGGCCGGGCCAGCGGTCAGGATATGGATGTGCGTCGTGATGCGCCCTATGCGCCCTATGATCAAGTCACGGTTAAGGTCGCATTGGAAAATCAGGGCGATATTGCCTCCAGATTATGGGTAAGGTACAAAGAAATAAGGACTGCTTTACGTTTGATAGAAGATTTCATTGATCGGCTCGTTGCCGGCGAACTGCGCGCCGAATGGAAAACGCCATCGGCCGGCAGTGAAGGGCTGGGCATTGTCGAAGGCTGGCGCGGCGAAATTATCTGTCACATTCGCTTCGATGCGGATAATAAAATTGCCCGTTTTTATCCGCGCGATCCCAGTCAATTGAACTGGCCCGCGCTGGAGAAGCTGGTGTTGAATAATATCGTGCCGGATTTTCCTGTCTGCAACAAATCCCTGAATGGCTCTTATTCAGGCAATGATTTATAGGAAAGGAATATGCTGAGAATTTTTAAAAAAATCCTGACCACGGGTGTTGTTACAGAGCGTTTTAAAACGCCCGAAGATGAAGAGCTTGAGCAACTGGGCATTGAAATTAAACGCCACATAGACAAGAAGTTTTCCGGCAGTATTGCGATACGCCAAGTCGATGCGGGCTCTTGTAACGGTTGCGAGCTGGAAATTCACGCGCTGAATAATCCTTTTTACGATATTGAACGTTTTGGCGTTCATTTTGTAGCTTCGCCAAGACATGCCGATGTGCTGCTGGTTACTGGGCCGGTTTCAAGGCATATGCAGACTGCGTTACTGCGCACTTACGAAGCAACGCCGAACCCCAAATGGGTGGTTGCGGCCGGTGATTGTGCAACCTGCGGCGGCGAATTCGGCGTGTCTTACGCCAGTTGCGGCGCGGTGTCTAACGTAATTCCGGTCGATGTGTCGATTCCCGGTTGTCCGCCTACGCCGCTGGCGCTGATGAAAGGCTTGTTGGGTTTGATGAGTTCAGACGTCGCTTAGAGGCGTCTGATGCTTAGTAAAAAGTATTTCTTGTAGGGGGGGGGCCGTACTGCGCGCTTTAGTTGCAAAGGCGCCCTGCGTATGTAGAAAAACGACTGCAATTGATTACACAAAATAGGGTGTCCTTTATGAATCCCCCAATACCGCAAGGAAAATAAAACGATGAAGAAAAAAATTAAAATATGGGGGCTTGCCTCACTGCTTCTGGGTTCAGCCAGTATGACCTGCATAGCGGACGATTTGCTTCAGGATGCCGGCAGCTGGATGCAGGTCGTTGGCGAAGGCAGTCTTAAAGTCGTGAATCCTAAATTAGAAAAAGGACGTATCTGGCTGGAAGGTCAATCCCGGTTCGACGACAACTGGAATCATTGGTATCAGGGCATGGTGCGGACAGCGGTTGGCTATTCGCTCAGTGATCGGGCTACTATTTGGGCGGGTTACACCTGGTTGCCGACTCAAAATGTCGGCAAGAGTTATGTTTCCCAGCAAGATGTCTGGCCGGCATTTCGCTATGTATTGCCCACGGATATAGGAACTTTCAGCTTTAGAACTATGTTCGAAAGCAACTTCATACAAGGCGATGATGTTCGTTTCAGGCCGCGCCAGATGCTTCGGTTTATGCATCCGCTGGAGATCGAGCCGCGTTTGAGCCTGATTGCCTGGGACGAGTTTTTCATCCGGGTCAACTCGACCAAATTCGGCGGACAGGCCGGTTTTGATCAGAACCGCGCGTTTGCGGGCCTAGGCTGGACCTTTAATAAAAGCTTTCGAGCTGAAGCGGGCTATCTCAACCAGTATCTGGATGACGCCAGCCACACTAATAACACCATGCATCACTTGATTATGGGATCGTTGTTTATCAACTTTTAATGGCCTGCACCTTCTCCGCTAGTAGATTGGCATAAGAGTCGCGTCCGGAACAACCTGCATTAGCGATGCACCGAAACACCAAGCGCATCGCTCGTAATGGTCGATTGATGCGCTTCGCGGCATTCAGCGCATTCTACGCACTGAGGTTCTCGTAATCATAAATCAACCGCTCCATTGCTTTTTTATCATTCAAACACTGATCTATTTCGGTGACCAGCATCGTATAGTAATGGCGGCTTAAAACAGAATCCGTAGGACACTGGGGAGCAAGCGCTTCAATCATGGCGAATAAATGGGTGAAGTAATGCCGTCTCAGTACCGAATCTTCAGGAAATCCGCTACCGTTGTTTTCTGCCACTGCTTTTTCTTGCGGATTTACGGAAGTCTCAATATTGCTTACGGGTTTGTTCACGGGCTCGGGTGCCGGAGCAAAAACAACTGTCGTATCGGTTATTTGCGCGTTTACGACGGTAGGCTCAAGGGTTTCCGGCGGATGCTGTTCCGGTTCCGTGGTTTTGCTTATCAGCGTTTCTTTTGATGAACATGATGAACATTTTGTTCGTCTTTTTAAAATAAACATCGTTATCAGCAAAACAATAAGTCCGGATACAATTCCAAGTGCAATCTTCATAACAGTTCTCCTGATTGTGAGTTGTAATTATTGGATATTAAAGCTTTTGATTTTTTAATACCTGCAAAAAAAACTACCATGAATTGAGGGCAGGGACAATAGGTATCCATGCTAGTCATAGCGGTGGATGGCTATGACGTTATAAAAATCAAAAATATTTATCTGTCCAAAAGATTACTTTGACGGTAGGATCTGAGCGGATAAAATTATTATTTAGATGCCTATCAACTCGCGCAAGCCAACTTGATAAGTTTTCGTTCAATTCACTTTAAGGGGCCATTATGAAAGGCGACAAGAATATTCTGAAAACGCTCAACAGTCTGCTTGCCGGAGAGCTGAGCGCATCCGATCAGTACTTGATACATGGAGAGATGTACGCCGATTTCGGCCTTAGCCAGCTCTCTGAAAAAAGTTTACACGAGTCCGAGCATGAACGACTGCATGCCCGCGCCTTGATTCAACGCATTTTATTTCTGGAAGGCACGCCCAACCTAGTCAAACGCGAAGCTTTAACTATCGGCAGTGGAGTCTCGGAAATGCTAAAAGCCGATCTTGATGTCGAATATCATGTCGTCGGCGAGCTGAAAAAAGCCATCGCTGCCTGTGAAAAAGCCGGGGATTATGTAACCCGCGAGATGCTGTCCGTACAACTGGAAGATACGGAAATGGATCACGCTTACTGGCTGGAACAGCAATTGAGGCTAATTAACCTTGTGGGCTTGGAAAATTACCAGCAAAGTCAAATGAAACCAAGTATTTAAGCGACTGAGGACAGGCACATGAAAGGCGATAAAAAAATCATTGAAATTCTCAACAAGGTACTCAAAAACGAGCTAACCTCGATCAACCAGTATTTCCTGCATGCTCGCATGTTCCGGAACTGGGGGCTGGAAAAGCTTAATGACTACCAGTATAAGCAATCAATCCGTGTCATGAAGGAAGCCGATGAAGTTATTGAGCGCATCCTGTTTCTAGAAGGCTTGCCTAATCTACAAAACCTCGGCAAACTGCTGATCGGCGAAAATGTCGTCGAATGTTTAAATGGCGATTTGGAATACGAAAAAAATATTCAGCGGCCAATGCTGATAGATGCTGTCGCTTTATGTGAGGAATTGCAGGACTACGTCAGTCGCGATCTATTGGAAGAGCTGCTGGAGCACTGCGAACAAGCCATTGATTGGCTGGAAACCCAGCAAAACCTAATGAAAGATGTCACTCTGCCTAATTATTTGCAATCGCAAATATAGTATGGCAGCGATTAACAGAGTAGCCATTTGCTAAAGAACCTCGGTGGCTTGTGGTGCTGTTTTTGTTTTAGAAGCAAATTACGCTTGACAGATACATAGAACTAAATGAGAATGCTTCTCAATAATTGCGAATTTGCTATTGAGGAGCTTGTTTTATGTATATATGTGTTTGTCAGGCGGTAACAGAGCTCGATATTCATCAAGCCGCCAGAAACGGAGCAAAAACACTGATGGATTTACGCCGGGATCTACAGGTAAGCGTTGAGTGCGGGCGTTGCGCCAGTTGCGCCAAGAAGTGCTTAAAATCAGCCAACGAAGATTTCTCAGAAAACCACAAATTACTCATCTGCGCCTGACGCGAGGATAATTAATTATCGGACATGCAAGATGGAAGAGTTTACTGACTTTTAGCACCTGCAAAACGGCGTGCAAAAATTTCCAGGGTCCTGGGGAAAAGAGCGTTGAAAAGTTTCCACCCCAGGTTGTTTAATAACCGGTTTTTTGCCGGAGAATCCTGGAGTGATAAAGATGGATGTAATTGCCGAAATCAGACGGCTTCATTTTGTTGAGAATAAGACCGTCAGCGCGCTGGCGCTTACGTTTAAATATACGTAAACATCTCAAGACGGTCGAAGAGCGCGTTTATACGAGCCGTAAAGATCAACCCCATCCCAAGTTGGGCGACTATCTCAATCAACTCGATGACTGGCTGACAAAAGACGCCGGATTGCCTCGCAAACAAAGACGCACTGCCCAACGGTTATTTGAGTGTTTGCAGATTGAGGGCTATCGAGGGGGCTACACTGCTGTGCAACGCCATGTGAAAGATTGGAAACGGACTCAAACGAGCAGTCCGACCATTAAGCAAGCGTTCGTACCGTTAGCCTTTCCACCCGGTGAGACTTGTCAGTTCGACTGGAGTCATGAAACGGCGGTTATTGGCGGAATAGAACAACTCGTCAAGGTTGCCCATTTTCGCCTGAGCTATAGCCGCCAAATGTTCGTCATTGCCTATCCGCGGGAAACCCAGGAAATGGTATTGGATGCTCATAATCAGGCCTTCTCTTTCTTTGGCGGTGTACCCAAACGCATGGTCTCGGCAACCGCTCCTGCATTGCTCTACCTCCTGCATCCCTGCAGTCGTATGACAACCTGAAAACGGTGGTTGATGCTATCTTCGTGGGCAAGGAACGCCGCTTTAACCGGCGTTTTAGTTGGCGGCACCGGTGCCGGCAAAACCCATGTGGCCACCGCCTTAGGGGTTGCTGCCATACACCAAGGCAAACGGCTGCGCTTCTACAACGCTGTCGATCTCGTCAACCAATTGGACAAAGAAAAACAACAGGGCAAAGCCGGCAACCTGGCCAAGCAACTGTCAGTTATGGATGCCGTCATCATTGATGAACTCGGTTACTTGCCGTTCCCCGCATCCGGTGGTGCTTTGCTATTCCACTTGATCAGCCATCTGTATGAGAAAACCTCGTTGATTATCACCACCAATCTCAATTTCGGAGAATGGGTACAGGTCTTCGGCGACGCCAAAATGACTACGGCGTTATTAGATAGAATCACCCATCACTGCGATATTTTGGAAGCCGGTAACGATTCCTATCGATTTAAACAGCGGAAAAAGGCGGTAGAAAACCAATAACCCTATATGCCAACTGGAAACTTTTCGACGATCTTTCTTGGGAAATTGTGGAAACTTTTCAAAGCCGTTTGACAGACCAACAGCTTAAAGTCCTGGTTTTAACCCTGGGCCACCGTCAAGATATTTACGATAAATTCTAAGTGTCGCATGTCATGCAGACAGGCGTAGCCGTCGCAGCGTAAGCAACTGGCGCTTGCGTCATTCAACTATCCAAAAAAGTGGCGCATCGCGCCCATGCTGCGCGTGGTGAATGGCCCGATCCGCCCCGTCCATTGTCTAACGCAATCCCCACAATCGGCTGCGCCATTCCCCACCCTAATAATCCGATGTAAACGCACAATTCACACAGATAGGGGCAGGGAAGCAGCCCCGTCCAGGTATCGTGTAATTTCCATTTTCGGACACTAAGTAACGGTAATATATTGCGACTTTTTGTTAATTCATCTGCCTAAAACTTATCTCTTGCGACAGTTTCAGCGATTTCCGATTTAATTTTAGGGGTTATAGTTCGTGCTTTACGTTCCTTTTTCGGCGCTTCATCTATCAATGTCACATTGTAGGGCAAATTATTTATATCCAATGGCTCGATACGTCTTGTGCATTTTCGTTCATCCGACATCGTCTATCCCTGCGTATGTCTGATGCTTGCATGGCATACCGGAGCGCTCTGATTTCTTCGCATCTCACACAATCGCCGTCCGGAGACTCTATGCATTCCGGCGTGATCCGGAAACCCCGCCACCGCTTGCCCAGGCGGTCGAGCCGACCACCGAACAGCCCGAGAGAGATAATCACAGCACGTGGTGGTTGAATGCGTCCTGACTCCCAATTATTTACCGTGCGCCGTGTTACGCCGAAGGTCTTTTCGCATTCGAGCAGCGAGTAACGCGAGAATATTCGCCATTCGCGAAACGTTTCAGGCACTTCGTAGTAGAATGTCGTCATGGTTTTGGCTCCTTAAATTGAAAAAATCAGCTAACGCAAGAGCTAGGCCGCATAGTTTTTTTATGACTTTTTTCAATACCCAATACTTCGCATAATGTATATTATGTTAAATTATTATAAGTACACATACATAAAAAAACCGGCAAGAAGCGATAGAGGTGAACCATGAAACGCATCAAGACACTGACTCTGGAAGAACAACAGACCGTGCTGGACGCATCGCGCTATGCGCCCGATTCCCGGTTTCGGCAACGAGCCCATGCGGTCTATTGGCCGATATTTTTGCGGTAGACCGGGATACCGCATCGGCTTGGCTGACGGCTTGGGACAGCGTCGGCTTGATGGGATTACGTGATCGCGCGCATCCGGGCCGTCCACGCCGAGGCATTGAGGCCGATGTGGAGGCGTTGGAAGCTGATCTGGAGAGAGCACCGCAACACATCCAAGCGCTACCGGTTCGGTTTCATGAACGGACCGGAAAGTCGATTTCCTTAGCGACCGTCAAACATTGGCTGAAAGAGCGCCATTGGGTTTGGAAGCGTTGTCGGCGTAGCGTCAAGGCGCACTGTAATCCCGCCTTGTTTGAACAAGGCCGACGCGTATTGAAAGCCTTGCAGGACAAGGAAGCCGACGGCGACATCGAACTGTTCTACCTGGACGAAAGCGGTTTCAGTTCCGGTGTGCCGGGGCGGGTGAACGTGATCGGTCTGATGAACAGCCAGGGCGCGGGTTATTTTCATCCGGTCGAAACGACCGTGACCTCGGCCACGGTGGCTGAAGTCATGGCGGGGTTTATCCAATCCCGTCCAGACGACAAGCTGACCGTGGCGGTCATGGACAATGCGCCGCTGCATTAGAAGGCCGTGCGAGAAGGTCAGGCGGACTGGCTGCTGGGGCGTGTGTGGGTGTGGTTCTTGCCGCCCTATTCACCCGAACTGAACCGCATTGAGGTGCTGTGGAAGAAAATCAAGTATGAATGGCTACCCTGGGAAGCTTATGCCAGTTTTGAAGCGCTCCGAAATGCCCTTCAGGATATCTTTCAAAATCTCGGCGGAAAATACCAAATTAATTTTGTATGAGTACTTATATTTATATTATGTTGTACTAAGGTGGCGTGGGGCTATGGTAAACTGATTGTATATTTAGAGGTGTGTTGTCGTTTCCAGAAACATTAGCTGTCACTGAATAAATCTGCGAAACTGTACTAACAAAGTTTAAGGCCAGATTATTTAATGAAAAACTTAATATTCATATTAGTTATAGCCTTTTTTATTTCAGATTGCAGCGCTGACGCTAGAGTTTTAGCACAAATACTATCTCAATCAAACGCCAACAAGTCTAAGGCTTTGAAAAACAAGAAAGCGAAGAAAAAAGTTAAACCTCAAAGCAGCATTTCAAGACTTACTACGTCGAAACAACAGGTTTTAAAGGATATAAATCCTAAAGAGATAATTACTTCAGAAGAACTGGAGATTAGAAATGATCTTGCCTATATGCCTAATGAGGACAAACTATTTACTGGCAAACATGAGAAATATCATTCAAATAAAAAGAAATATATTGAAACTAATTATAAAGATGGAAAAAAAAACGGCTTGCTTATTATGTGGGATGAAAACGGCCATGAAATAGGCCAATTACGCTTCATAAACGGGAATCAGCAAGAAAATTAAGTTGCTGTTATTTTAGCCGCCCCCCCTTAACTCCTCATTATCGCTCTATCGTTTCAACCCACCGACAACGATCATTCACAACCTTGGCAGTATTCTTGTTACCAATGCCGTTGGCGATGAGGGCAACCACTCGATCATCGGTATCATAACCTACGTGCGCATCGATAGGGTTGGCAAATTTGCCCAAGCCGAATGCGTCAAGAATTGTCGCTACATTGATATTGATATTAGTCACATCAATGCATAATCTTGAGTCCAGATACTTTTCTACAAAACCATGTGGAATCGCATAGCTTAATAAATCATTTGGATCGCTAAAGGCAATGATGGGCGTTTTAGCCAACACGCGTTGATTATATTTTTCGCCATTCGGTTGGCAATACGCAGATTTTTGATTGCTTACATCGGGTAATTTACGGCCTAACTGCAACATGGGCAGTTGGTTGGACATCATATAAATGGGGATTTCTTTAGTCTTTAATGCCTCTGAGAAATCGACATCGCGCTTATCCAGCAAAGAAGCAATACGCTGCATTCCATCGATAATTATACGACTGCCCAAGCTGTGCGAAATAAAGGCATACTGATCGATATGAACATTAGCCGCTGCTGTGTCGTCATTAAACGAACAGGCCTGCGTTACATCATCGGGCAAATCATCCCAGCTGCTTTTGGTCATCCAACAGAAAGATTGGCCGAATGAAACCTGTATATCTTCCCTGCTCTCTCCCAGGTAGATGATCGGATCAGGGCCTGTATCATTGGAGAACTTCTTCATCATGTTATTGACTTCGGCCCTGCGAAAGGAATATTCCCCCGAATTATCATAGGCCAGCACTTCTTTTTGCTTGGCGGTAATGACCGACCAGGTTAATTCATAAAACAGTAATTCCTTGCTTCTGTCTTTGCTTAGCAACCGGTTGATTCTTAAGTTGCCCAGATTTTTGCTGGTATCAAGTCGACTGGTCAGCGTAATATTTTTGTACTGCGTTGACATTACCGGCAAATCCAGCTCTTTGGCTAGCTTTTCGACAAATTGCGTGGAATATCCCGGTAAATGATCGCCCACCCCATGCACCATGAGCACCTTCATTTTGCCTTGCTTACTGTTCAGAAACGGCGAAAGACCTTTAAAAGATTTCCCCCATATTTCGCAAAGACGGGTATCGGCCGATTGCTGTTTTTCCAGAAAGGCTTCAGCCATACCTTTACCCAGGCTCGCACAGCCGCTTAGTTGGGCTGTGACAATAAGCAGCCAGGAAATGTTAACGATGTATTTCATGGGTAATTTTATAAACCGGGCTTTGTGGCTGTAACCAACGCATTGACTTCAAGTCTGTGGCTAAGGGTGATGTCTGAAAATCCGCTATCACGTAGTTGATCTAACGCCACCGATTCGCGCATGACATGATTTTCCGATTCATCGCTAAACAAATGCACTATCCAGTGTTCCAGCACGTCCAGTTTGTTGATCCGGGTTAGCACCTTGAAATAACCGCTGACTTCCTGCTGTATGGCGCGCGTATGTTGGGAAACATCATCCAAGCCGTAACGGTCGCCGTTAATGAATTGACCGCCGGGTTTTAAAATCCTGAAAATCTCTTGTATGACGTCCTTGCGATAAGTATCGAGAAAGTTGTGCAAGGTATACGCCGAAGCCACCATATCGACGCTGTCGCTTGCAATGTTTGTTAACGCCGTCAAGGCATCATCGCCGCAAAAAGCCAGTTTTCCTTCTAGCGCCCATTTGTTCAGATGCGTTTTGGCCTGTTCCTGCATAACCGGTTCGTTATCGATACTTAGGATATTAAATTTATCCGATGCGGTTAATAGCGACAAGGTAGTAATGCCGGTGCCGCCGCCAAGCTCTACAACAGTCAGATTAGCGGCTGCTTGCGCTGAATACTGAGAGGCTGCGACACCTACCAGTCGGCTCATTTGGGTTGCTAATGGGCAAATTAAGTTGAGCAGCTCATAATCCTGCCCGATCACCCCGGAAAATAAGGCGTCGTATTGTGAATTGCCAGTCATTACAATTTAGCTTGTTGTTTGCTATCGAAGGCAGCCAATTGTTCTGCTGTCGCTTCGGTTTGAAATTGATCTTTCCACTTATTATAAGGCATGCCGTAAACCACTTCCCTGGCCTGCTCATAATCCATTTTTACGCCCTGCTCTGCCGCCTCCGCCATATACCATTTAGCCAGACAGTTTCTGCAAAAATCCGCCAATATCATTAACTCGATGTTTTGAACCTCGGTGTGCTTTTGTAAATGACTGATTAAGCGTCTGAATGCAGCCGCTTCTAATTGTGTTTGTGTGCTTTTATCCACTGACTTACTCCAAAAATAATTGATATTCTAGCAGAAACGACTATTCAAGCATGTACATTCCTCAGTAAAGATTTTACAATGAACCGTGTTAAATTTGTGTAGCAACTCGTTTTAATATGAGAGTTCATAATTCGTCATTAACTTTTTCGCCCGTCGGCCACATCCAGAAAGTTGGCAGGAATAATAGCGCGCAAAATAAAGACGAAAATGAATTATCTAGCGCCACAAAAGACACGCAAAACAAAAAATCCAATCAGCCTTCTTCACCTGAAGAGATTAAAAAAGCACTGGCTAATATTGGCACAGCCATTGATTTATCGGGCCAAGATAATATTATTAAACCAACCGACTCACGAACCTTAAGAGCGCTTTCTGCCTATAATCAGGCATTCAATGCACCACTGCAAGACCAACGTGCTCAATTGATAACAGGAATAGATGCTTACGCCTGATCACCCCTACCTTCATTTACTATGAAACAGCTTTTCGAATTTTTCCCTATTCTTTTATTTTTTATTGCGTTTAAAATTTACGACATTTATGTCGCTACCGCCGTTGTTATTGTGGCGACCGTTATTCAGGTGGCTTATGCATGGTTTAAACACCGCAAGGTTGAAACCATGCAATGGATCACCCTGGGGTTGATTCTGGTAATGGGTGGCGCAACGCTGTATTTGCGGGATGAGCAGTTTATCAAATGGAAGCTCTCCATCATAGAATGGCTGTTTGGCGCCGCCTTTTTGGGTAGCCAGTTTGTTGGTAAAAAACCCTTCATTGAAAAAATGCTGTCCGGCAGCTTAACCTTGCCCACCATGATCTGGAGACGATTAAACACCCTATGGGGCTGCTTTTTTATCAGCGTAGGCTTTATCAACCTGTATGTGATGTACAATTACAATACCGATGATTGGGTTACCTTTAAAACATTTGGCGTACCGGCTTTAATGGTTGTTTTTATTTTGCTGCAAATGGTTTTTTTATATAAACATATCCCCGATACAGAGGAATAAACAGTGCTATACGCCATTATCAGTGAAGATGTAGCAGATAGTCTTGACAAAAGACTATCCGTGCGCCCTGCGCACCTTCAGCGACTGCAAGCGCTTCAGGACGCCGGACGACTGGTGTTAGCAGGTCCCCATCCCTCAATTGACAGTGATAATCCGGGGACAGCGGGCTTTACAGGCAGTCTGGTAGTTGCCGAATTTGACAGTCTGACAGATGCCCGACAATGGGCTGACGTTGATCCCTACATCGATGCCGGGGTTTATGCCAAGGTTATCGTTAAACCATTTAAAAAGGTCTTTCCACAATGACATCCGAACTCATTAAACAACTGTTAAATGATGCTTTTAAACCGGAGCTTCTAGAAATTATCGATAACAGTGCGGCTCATGCCGGACATGCCGGCGCACGTAGCGGTGGCGGACACTATCATGTTTCTATTGTCGCTGAAATTTTTGAAGGCAGATCTTTAGTTCAGCGACACCAGCTTATTTACAATGCGCTGGGCGACATGATGAAACAACAAATTCATGCCTTAGGCATTAATGCTCTCTCACCCTCTGAAGAACCCAAAGGAAGATTATAAATGAAGAAAAAATTCATCCCTCTGCTTGTCGTCGGCACAGCATTGATAGCCAGCTGTAATCAAGAAAAAGCCGCCGATACCGGCAGCGCTCCCGCTGCAACAGCCACACCTGCAATTAATAAAGCCGATGCTGTTGCTGTTGTTAATGGTCAGTATATCGCCAAATCAGCGCTTGAGACCTTGGAAAAAGAAGTCGCCGAACGTAGCCACGGACAAACATTTCCTAAAGAGAAATTGATTGAAGAACTCGTTCAACGTGAATTACTGGTTCAGGATGCTACGCAAAAACAATTGGATAAATCACCTGAACTTGTAGCGCAGCTTGAAGCCGCTAAAAAAGCATTACTGACCCAAGCCGATTTGCAAAACTTCATCAAAGCCAATCCGGTGACCGACGCAGAAATCAAAGCCGAATACGACAGCAAAGTTGCCGCTGAAAAGGGAACCGAGTTTAAAGCGAGTCACATCCTGGTTAAAACCGAAGCTGAAGCTAAAAAGCTGATTGCCGAATTGGATAAGGGGGCGGATTTTGCTAAATTGGCCAACAAGAATTCATTAGACGCTAAAGAATCGCAAAATGGCGGTGATTTAGGTTGGTTTTCTGCCGCACAAATGGTTGCGCCTTTCTCTGAAGCAGTGGCTGCGCTGGAAAAAGGCAAATACAGTAAAGAACCTGTTAAGACACAGTTTGGCTTTCATGTGATTCTGAAAGAAGATTCCCGTCCGGTAACGCCTCCACCCCTGGAAGCTGTTAAAGAGCAATTGACTCCATTCCTTCAACGTAAGAAAGTTCAGGGCATGATAGAAACATTGCGTAAACAGGCAAAAGTAGAAGTTTTGGTGCCGCTGACTGACGAAGCGCCCAAAGCTGAAGCGGCTCCTGCTCCGGCAGCAGAGCCGGCAACGCCAACCGCAGAACAAGCGCCGACCGCGGCTGAGCCTGCTGAAGCTCCGGCATCAGCAGAGAAACCGGCTACCCCTGCGGAAGAGCCGGCCAAAGCCGCCGAACCTGCACCCGCAGCACCGGCAGAAACCAAGAAGTAAGCTTTACGGTTATATAAAAAAGGGCGGTTCATCCGCCCTTTTTTTATGTGATTTTTTCCAAATACTGCACTATCAACTGCACGCTGCGATTGCCCCTGAACTCATTGATGTCCAGTTTGTAAGCCGCCTTAATATGCCGTAAACCCAGCCAGCTTTCCGGCTTATCCACATAAAAAGCAATCGCATCGATCAACAAATCGCCGAACGGTTTTCTCAGCACTAATTTAAGATGGCGCTGTCCGACTATACGCGATTGAATAACATCGAAGACCCCATCAAAAACAGGCTCGGGGAATTCCTGTCCCCAGGTGCCTGCGTTTTGGAGCAAATCGGCAAACTCAATAGTCATCTCCTGTTCGGTCAATTCGCCATCGGAATAGATAAGCTGCTCCAGATTGACAGAAGCCAGGCGCTTTCTGACCAAAGCATCAAAAGCCAGCGCAAACGGCGGATAATCGTGCATTTTCAAACTCATGCCTGCGGCCATCGCATGGCCGCCGAATTTACTCAGCAATTTAGGATGTGCAGCGGCAATATCGCTCAATACATCACGAATATGAACGCCGGGAATTGAGCGCGCCGAACCTTTTATCTCATCTTTCCCGGCAGGCGCAAAAGCGATAACGGGACGATGCAATTGATCTTTAATCCGCGATGCCAAAATACCGATAACGCCTTGATGCCAGCTTGAGTCGAACAAGCAGACGCCCGCAGGCAAATGGTGCTCATCAAGCTTTTTCATTTCACCTAACAAAGCCATCGCTTCGTTCTTCATTTGACCTTCAACTTCCCGCCGGTCATTGTTCAGCTCGTCGAGTTGCAAGGCCATTTCTTTTGCCAGAAGCGGATCTTCGGTTAGCAGGCATTGAATTCCCAGCGACATGTCATCCATGCGTCCGGCCGCATTAAGCCTTGGCCCCAGCGCAAAGCCCAAATCGGAGGCGAAAATCGATTCAGGCTTTCTGCCCGACACCTCGATAAGCGCATTAATCCCCGGATGCGAGCGCCTCGTGCGTATTCTCAACAAGCCCTGATGCACCAAAACCCGGTTGATCTGATCGAGCGCCACCACGTCGGCGACTGTACCCAGCGCGACATAATCAAGCAACTGCGCGAGATTGGGTTCCTGAAGCTGATTCTTCTCGAACCAGTTCTTTTCTCTTAGCCGGCTCCTTAAAGCCATTAATACATAAAAGATAACGCCGACACCGGCCAATGCGCCGCTGGGGAATTTATCATCGACCAGATTGGGATTTACAATGGCATCGGCAATAGGTAATTCATGGGCAGGTAAATGATGATCGGTAATCAGGACTTTTATGCTCAGGTCTTTGGCCACCCTAACCCCGTCCATGCTTGATATGCCGTTATCGACGGTAATAATGACATCAGGGTTTTGCAGCTTAACCAAATCGACAATTTCAGGTGTCAAACCGTAACCGTATTCAAAGCGGTTGGGCACGACAAATGTTACCTCCCCTGCCCCCAGTAACTTCAAGCCCTTGATAGCCACCGCACAGCTGGTTGCGCCATCGGCATCGAAATCGGCCACAATGCAAATCCGTTGTTGCTCATTGATGGCAGTGATCAAATGACCGACCATCTCTTCCATGCCCGATAACAGCCATGGCGACGGAAGTTTCGACAGCGTCCGGTCAAGTTCGGCTGTAGACGTTAAGCCCCTGGCTAAAAAGATACGTTCCAATATGGGATGCATTTCTCCCAGATTGGCGCGTTTTTTAGCAACCGGACGGGGAACGATGGTTTTTTTTACGCCTTGATAATACATGGGTTTCCAATAAAAAAGCCGACAAAAGTCGGCTTTAGATTTTACAAAAAAAATTCACCACGAAGAACACGAAGCTTTTACCGCAATCTTAGCGTAGGGCGTGTCGTGCGCGACAACGGTATTAATTCTAACCCTCAAAAAAGACGCGCACAGCGCGCCCTACGTGGTTACTTGGCTTCATTTTTATCAGTCTTGATATTTAAGTAGTTAATCGGATTAGCATTGCCTTTATTGAAATAGTGGGCAACCGACTTTCCTAGGTATTTATCACGTATTGTGTCTGGAGCGACTTTACCGATAAACTCCCATCTACCATCCCATCTACCATCCCATCTACCATCCCATCTACCATTTAAATTAGCATCCGCCATTGCAGGTGTTTCATAAGGCGTGGTTCCTGCTGGTTGCCATTCTTGAATGCTATAAATTTCTTGCACTGTGCCGTTTGCAACACAAAAGGCATACTCAGCTTTTTCCCGATCCGTACCTATCTTCCAAACTCCTCTCGTTATTTCGTAGAGTTCCTTGTCTGTCATTCCTTTCTTAAATAACCTCGATGTGCGAATAAGAAGGACGGGGTCAGTAATTTTATTTTAATCATGATAATGGAAGCTTATGAAGCCTAACAAGATATACACGACAACGGTTGTCTTGCGGGATGGCATATTTCATCCTGCATTAATTTCTTCGTGTCTTCGTGGTGAAAATCTTTTTATAAACAATCCAAAATAGCCCGCTTAACCGCATCCAAACTGGCTTCAATCGTCACAGGATGCGCAGCGGCACATTGCGAGATAGCGGTATCGGGATCTTTCAAGCCGTTGCCGGTTAAGGTGCAGACAATTTTGCTGCCTTCGGGAATCTTTCCTGAGCCGATGTCCTGCAAGGCTCCGGCTAAAGATGTCGCCGAGGCAGGTTCGCAAAAGATGCCCTCATATTGGGACAACATTTTTTGCGCGGCTAAAATCTGTTCATCGGTGAACTTATCAAACCAACCGCCGGATTCTTTTTGTGCTGCCCAGGCAAAATCCCAGGATTGCGGATGGCCGATGCGTATCGCGGTGGCAATGGTTTCCGGCTCGTCGATCATGTGACCGGCGACGAACGGCGCGGCCCCTGCCGCCTGATAACCGCACATGATCGGGCGAGTGCTGCATACGCGACTGGTCGCATATTCGCTATAGCCTTTCCAATAGGCGGTAATGTTTCCGGCATTGCCGACCGGCAGACAGTGATAGTCAGGCGCAAAACCAAGGTCGTCGACAATTTCAAAGGCCGCAGTTTTTTGTCCGTCAATCCTGAACGGATTGATCGAGTTAACGATAGTAACCGGCGCATGGTCGGCGACTTCTTTAACCAATGCCATGCCTTTATCGAAGTTGCCGTTAATCTGGATGATTTCAGCGCCGTACATCAGGGTTTGCGCCAGCTTGCCTTGGGCAATCTTGCCGTCGGGAATCAACACGAAGGCTTTGATACCGGCGCGCGCCGCATACGCTGCTGCCGCTGCGGAGGTATTACCGGTCGAAGCGCAGATGATGGCTTGACTGCCTTCTTCCACGGCCTTGGTGACCGCCATGGTCATGCCGCGGTCTTTAAAGGAACCGGTTGGATTCAGGCCTTCGAATTTGACGTAAATATCAACATCCTTGCCGATCAAGCGGGGGATATTTTGCAATTGGATCAACGGCGTGTTGCCTTCATTCAAACTGATAATGCGAGTAGTGGCGCTAACCGGCAAGCGGTCTCTGTAGCGTTCAATCAGGCCGGTGTAGTGTTTATGCGTAGACATTTTTTATTTATCCTAAAGTTTCCAGACGGATGCGGTTGATCTTACCGCTAACGGTTTTTAACGCTTCGATTTCAGCGATAGCCGCGTTCATTTCTTTTTCCAGTGTGACTTGTGTCAATATGATAATCGGCACCGATGTTTCATTATCCTGCGGCACTTTCTGGCTGATGGCTTCGATGCTGATTTGATGTGCAGCCAGAATCCGGGTCACTTCAGCCAAAACGCCCGGTTTGTCTTCTGCATGAAGCCGTAAATAATATGCCGTGTGGAACATGTCCGCAGGCAATACCGGTATGTCAGCAATTGCGTCGGCCTGGAAAGCCAAATGCGGCACACGGTTTTCAGGGTCGCTGGTTAAGGCCCTGACCACATCGATCACATCGGCGACGACAGAAGACGCGGTAGGCTCGGCTCCGGCTCCGGCTCCGTAATAAAGCGTCGGCCCGACCGCATCGCCTTTAACCAGAACGGCATTCATCACGCCGTTAACGTTGGCAATCAGACGACGCTCAGGGATCAGCGTCGGATGCACTCTTAGCTCAATGCCTTCCGGCGTTTTGCGGGCGATGCCCAAATGCTTGATGCGATAACCCAACTGTTCCGCATACTCGACATCGGCGCGGGTGATTTTGGTGATGCCTTCGGTAAACACCTTGTCGAACTGCAACGGAATGCCAAAAGCGATCGAGGCCAGGATGGTCAATTTATGACCGGCATCGATGCCTTCAACGTCAAAGGTAGGGTCGGCTTCCGCATAGCCCAGAGCTTGCGCCTCGGCCAATACGTCGGAAAAATCGCGGCCCTTATCGCGCATTTCGGTCAGGATAAAATTACCCGTGCCGTTGATAATGCCCGCCAACCATTCGATCTGGTTGCCGCTTAGCCCTTCGCGTATGGCTTTGATAATGGGGATGCCACCGGCGACAGCGGCCTCAAAGGCAACGATCACGCCCTTTTCGCTGGCTTTGGCGAAAATCTCGTTGCCGTACAAGGCAATCAGCGACTTGTTGGCGGTAACGACATGTTTGCCGTTCTCTATGGCTTTCAACACCATGTCTTTAACCGGCCCTGCTCCGCCGATCAATTCCAAAACGATTTCAATCTCGGGATCATTGATGATTTCAAAAGGATCGGTCGTTAAAGCGATGCCTTGGGTATCGCAAATACGCGTCTTGTTTAAATCTTTGGCCGAGGCGCGAGTGATGATGATTTCACGACCTGCCCTGCGGGCGATTTCCGCCGCATTGCGCTTCAACACATTGACGGTGCCGCCACCGACAGTTCCTAATCCTAATACACCTACTTTTACCGGTTTCAAATCCAACTCCAGCTAGAAAATTATTATATGACCTTGTCTTTCTTCATCATATTGCGTATGCCGCGAACCGCTTGGCGGGTGCGGTGTTCATTCTCGATCAGGCCGAACCGGACATGATCATCGCCATGCTGACCGAAGCCGACGCCCGGCGAAACCGCCACTTTGGCTTCCGCCAGCAGTTTTTTGGAAAACTCCAGAGACCCCATATGTTGATACGCTTCGGGAATGCGCGCCCAGACAAACATGGTGGCTTTGGGTTTTTCAACCGGCCAGCCTGCTGCCGCTAAGCCGTCGCACAGCACGTCGCGTCTTTTGCGGTACATCTCGGCAATCTCGGCAACGCAGTCCTGCGGGCCTTCCAGGGCGGCAATCGCGGCAATTTGAATCGGCGTAAAGGTGCCGTAATCCAGATACGATTTAATGCGCGCCAACGCGGAAACCAGCTCTTTGTTGCCGCACATAAAGCCGACACGCCAGCCCGGCATGTTGTAACTTTTCGACAGCGAGAAAAACTCGACCGCGATGTCTTTAGCGCCTTCGACTTGCAGAATCGACGGCGCTTTGTAGCCGTCGAAAACGATGTCCGCATAAGCAATGTCCTGAACGACCCAGATGTTATGCTCTTTGGCGACGGCGATGATTTTCTCGAAAAAGTCCAACTCCACGCATTGGCTGGTCGGGTTGCCGGGAAAATTAAGAATCAGCATTTTCGGCTTGGGCCATGAATCGATAATGGCTTTATGCAGTTCTTCGAAGAAATCGCCGCCCGGAACCATCGGCACATGCCGAAGATCGGCGCCGGCAATCACCACGCCATAGGGATGGATCGGATAAGCGGGATTAGGCACCAGCACCACATCGCCCGGCCCTAAAGTCGCCAACGCCAAATGCGCCAAGCCTTCTTTTGAGCCGATGGTGACAATGGCTTCGGTTTCCGGGTCCAAATCGACATCAAAACGGTTTTTGTACCAGGTGCAGATGGCTTTTCTTAACCGGGGTATGCCCTTGGAAACTGAATAACGATGCGTATCGGGACGCTGGGCAGACTCGATCAATTTAGTCACGATATGGTCGGGCGTGGCCTGATCGGGATTCCCCATGCCGAAATCGATAATATCTTCCCCTGCCGCTCGTGCTTTGGCTTTCAGATCAGTAACAATATTAAAAACGTAGGGAGGTAAACGACTTATTCTTTGAAATTGTTCCATTGACTGCTCTTGAAAAAACCGGTGTTTAAGTTAAAGTGAAAAAATGCTGCCCAAAGTACTGTTATTAATAAGTCATGTCAAACCGAAACGGCCTTGTCTGCCGGAATAAGACCATCCAGCGAAACGCTATGTCAAATGGAAACAGTACCCGGACAGGCTAGCAATTCAAGCGTAATACTTGCTCCACGCGCAGCAAATCTTCTTGGGTGTCGACACCGGCAGCCGGTGTTTGATCTACGATTTCCACCCGAATAGGTTCGCTGTGCCACAGTATTCTCAATTGCTCCAGGGATTCGACCGACTCAAGCGTCGAGGCATCCCATAGACAATACCGATTTAAAAAATCGACCGTGTACGCGTACATGCCGACATGCCTGAGATGAGGCAATTTCCCAGAGGGCGAGCCGCCTGACCGGGTAAACGCATCCCTTTCCCAGGGAATCGGCGCACGGCTAAAATAAAGCGCGTAACCGGCATGGTTCAAAACCACTTTGACGGCGTTGGGATTAAAAATCTCTTCGGGATCGGTGATTTTAGCAGCGAGCGTAGCGATGCCCGCCTGCTTTTGACCGGCTAACGCCGCAGCGACATCACGGATATAGGCTGGCGGAATCAGCGGTTCATCGCCTTGCAGATTGACGATGATTTCATCACCGGCCCAGCCGCAAAGCCTTGCGACCTCGGTAATTCTTTCCGTGCCGCTTTGATGGTCGGCGCGGGTCATAACCGCTTTAATACCCAAGTCAGTGACGGCCTGAAAAATCCGCTGATCATCGGTGGCGACAATGATTTCATCGGCATCGGCTTCCTGCGCGCGTTCGCAGACATGCGCAATCATCGGCTTGCCTGCAATGTTCAGCAGCGGCTTACCCGGCAATCTTGTCGACCCGTATCTTGCCGGGATGACGACTTTAAAACGGACACTCATTTTTTTAATGCGTCGATTTCGTCGCTGGTTAATTCGCGGGCTTCATCTTCCAACATGACCGGAATATCGTCACGGATAGGGAAAGCGATACGGTCGGCTTTGCAAATAAGTTCCTGCTTGGACTTGTCATAAATCAACGGGCTTTTGCATAAAGGACAGGCCAGAATATCAAGCAGTTTTTTATCTATCATGGTTTTCTCGTAGTTGAAGTAAGTGGCAAAACTCGCCTTTCAGGCATTTTACAGCATTTTACAGCATTTTTAAGCCGTCTGTTTTATGCGCGAACCAGCACGGCAATCGGCGGAGAAATTACCCGTAACCTGAATCGACAGCGTTTGTTAATCTATGGTCAAATAAGATCAGCTTTTCCAGGCAACCGAGGATCATCATGACTGTGCTATCGCTGTGTTTATATTGCATGATCCAGGCTATCGCCTTGCTCGTTGCGGCGAACGGTGCGCCGGTGCTGATCAATAAAGCACTGGGCAAGCGCTGGGCATGGCCGGTGGATAATAAGTTAAAGCTGCGCGACGACCGGCGCTTGTTTGGCGACTCTAAAACCTGGCGCGGCTTGTGCTCGGCTATTTTCTTTACAACCCTGGTAGCCTTTTTCAGCGGAATAGAGCCGTTGACGGGGGCGTTATTCGGCGCTTTGGCAATGACCGGAGATTTGCTGGCAAGCTTTATCAAACGCCGAATGGGACGCGCTGAAAGCGGCCGGGCGCGAGGTCTTGACACGGTGCCCGAGTCCTTGTTACCGACAATGCTGTTAAAAGAGCCGCTAGCACTGAGCCTGATCGACATCATCCTGATTGTGGCGCTTTTTTTCCTGATTGAGGAATGGGTCTCGCCGATTCTTTACCGGTTGCATATCCGCAAGCGGCCTTATTAATTGAATCAGAGCTTTTATTCACCACGAAGACACGAAGTTTTATTTCTTCGTGTCCTTCGTGTCTTCGTGGTGATAAGATTTTAAAGTTTTTAACTGAAACAACATCATCAAAGCGTGCATGAATAAACAAGGATTACGGGTATTAACTTACAACATCCATAAAGGTTTTAATGTCGGCAATCGACGTTTTGTGCTGCACCAGATTCGGGATGCCTTGATAGCCGCCGATGCCGATTTGATGTTTTTGCAGGAAATGCAGGGGGAGCACCTGCGGCATGAGAAAAAAATCGCCGATTGGCCGGTTTTATCCCAGCTTGAGTTTCTCGCTGAAAACACTTGGCCTTTTCACGCCTACGGCAAAAATGCGATTTACAATGCGGGGCATCACGGCAATGCCATCCTCAGCAAGCACCCGTTCGAGCGCTGGGAAAACATTAACGTATCGCCTTTTCCCTGGGCCAGCCGCAGCCTGTTGCATGGCATTGTCCAATTGCCGGGAAGCCATCAGGATGTGCATATTGTCTGTATTCATTTCGGCTTGATCGGCAAAGAGCGCCGCCTTCAGATTAGCAAGCTATGCGCGCGTATCGATAGTCATGTGCCGCATAATGCACCGCTAATCATCGCCGGTGACTTTAACGACTGGCTGGGACAGGCCGATCGGCTGTTCCATGATCATCTGGGCTTGCAGGAGGTTTTTCGCGAAACCCATGGCCGCTATGCGCGAAGCTTTCCGGCTTGGATGCCTTTTTTACCGATGGACCGCATTTATTATCGCGGGTTAACGCCGGTATCCTGCGAACGCTTAAGCCACGCGCCTTGGCATGCGCTTTCAGACCATGCGCCATTAACCGCCTCGTTTACCTTATGAACAACGCAACCTCCAAACTGACCTTGCCCAATCTGCTGACAGGCTTCCGCTTTGTCGCAGCGCCGGTGTTGCTGTGGTTAGCATGGCATGGACACGGCATTGCCTTTATGGGACTGTTAGCGATTACTTTTCTTACCGACATGCTCGATGGCATGGCGGCCCGGTTGACAGGCCAAGTTACCCAGTTTGGCGCTACTCTTGACAGCTGGGCGGATGTCATCACTTATCTGACCATCGCCTTGTGTTGCTGGTGGCTGTGGCCTGACGTGGTGAGCAAAGAGCTGCTTTATGTCGGCCTGATTGTCGCCAGCTGCCTGCTGCCTGCCCTTGCCGGCATGCTCAAATTCGGCTGCTTTACCAGCTATCACACCTGGGCAGTCAAAATCGCCGCCGTCGCTATGGGCCTGACCTTGTATATGCTGTTCCTGGGCGGTCCGGCATGGCCGTTTCGAGTAGCTGCCGTGGTCTGCATCGTTGCCGCCGTTGAAGAAATCGCAATCACCCTGCTGCTACCTAAGCCAGAATCCAATCTGCGTTCGGTATGGGATGTGTTAAAGCGTTCTTCGCGAACTGATCGCCAACCATAGCCGCGCCCAATTCCTACAGACGAGTGCAATTACCCGTTAATCATCATTTATCATTTAATGTCTACGCAATTGTTAAAACAACACCCGCAAAAAGAACAGCAAGAGGCTAAATTAACGCTTGAACAGGTATTGCGTTGGCTGCAAGAAGACGAGGTGATTGCGGACGCGGACCTTGAAAAATGCCGGCTATACGGGAAATCTTCCAGCAGCCAAGTCAAACATCCGCTCAATATCGTTGTCGAATGCGGAGTAACCGACCAAACCCAGCTTGGAAAGCCTTTAACGCTTGAAAACTTAACCCAGTGGTTGGCAAAAAAAGTCAATCTGCCCTATTACTACATCGATCCGCTAAAAATCGACATCCCGTCGGTGACCTTAATTTACAGTCACGCTTATGCGGCAAATTACAACATCCTGCCGATTAAAGTGAGCAAAGATGAAGCAGTCATTGCGACCGCTGAACCTTATATTCGGACTTGGGAAGCGGACCTTAAAAAAATCCAACCGGGCCAAATAACCCGCGTGTTGGCTAATCCGGATGAAATAAAACGTTATTTGAGCGAGTTTTACGCGTTTGCAAAATCCTTAAAAGGAGCGACCGATAACTCCGCTAATCATTCAACCGGCACCCTCTATAATTTTGAACAATTGGTTGAGCTGGGCCAGATCAATAATCTCGATGCGGAAAATCAGCACATTGTTAATTTGGTCAACTGGTTGATGCAATACGCGTTCGACCAGCGTGCCAGCGATATTCATATCGAACCTCGCCGCAATCAAGGCAACGTGCGCTTTAGAATCGACGGCATATTGCATGACGTCTATCAGCTACCGGCCGCCATCATGAATCCGGTGATGAGCCGGTTAAAAATTCTCGGCAGGATGAACATTGCCGAAAAAAGATTGCCTCAGGATGGCCGCATTAAAACGCATCTATCCGGAAAAAAAGAAATCGAGCTGCGGCTGTCAACGATGCCCAGCGCGTTCGGCGAAAAAATGGTCATGCGCGTGTTCGATCCGGAAGTACTGACGCGCGATTATAAACAGCTGGGTTTTAACAACCATGAAAAGACAATCTGGAACAGATTGATCCAACACTCGCACGGCATCATCCTGGTCACCGGGCCTACCGGCTCAGGAAAAACCACCACGCTGTATTCAACCCTGAAACATCTGGCTACCTCGGAAGTCAACCTGTGTACCGTTGAAGACCCGATCGAACAGATCGAACCCAGCTTTAACCAGTTGCAAGTTAAAGCCAGTATCGGGCTGACTTTTGCCAGCGGCATACGCGCGTTAATGCGCCAGGACCCCGACATTATTATGGTCGGCGAAATTCGCGATCTGGAAACAGCGGAAATGGCGATTCAGGCCTCCCTTACCGGGCATTTGGTGTTTTCCACCTTGCATACCAACAACGCGCCCTCGGCGGTGGTTCGTTTGCTGGATATTGGCGTGCCCGCTTACTTGATTCAACTGACTTTATTAGGCGTAATGGCGCAACGCCTGGTGCGCGTTTTATGCAGAAACTGTAAAAAACAGGTCGGCATAGACGATGAACAGTGGTCTCGATTAATTACGCCGTATAAAGCGGCAACGCCTGCCCATATATACGAAGCAGTAGGCTGTAAAGAATGCAGATACACCGGCTATTCAGGCAGAATCGGCATTTATGAAATATTCAGTAACTCGGCGGCGCTGAAAAAGCTAATGGTCAGCGGTTGCGACAGTGCCGTGCTGCAAAAACAAGCCATGCTTGAAGGCATGAGACCCTTACGCCTCAGTGCGGCTGAAAAAGTAGCTTCGGGGATAACCAGTGTTGACGAAATGTTAAGAGTCACGCCTGAAAACATTGAGGATTGATGCGTCCACGCAGGCTTCTTTTGCATTGGCTGACTGCGGCATTCCTACCGTCAATACAAGGGCGCGCACGGTACGCTCTTGTATCTTACAATTTATTTTTGATGACAAAAAACGGGATAACGCAGCCTGCCAATACGCAAATAAGCAATACCGCCCAGGCCGTTTGATTCCAATCCACCGGATAAATATCGGCCTTGACCTGCTTACTGATGCCGGGAATGCTGGGTAAATCGCCATCGCCGCCATCGACTTTTAATTGCGCCTTCATGCCTTTTTCCATATGTTGCGCCAGTTCGCAATGCACGAGGTAAGTTTTTTTCTGGCTGGGCACAATCAATGAAGCCTTCAATTCGCCCTGGCCGTAGAGTTCCAGATGAAACATGCCCTGAGGGTATATATAGCCCGGCAAGCCGTGAATCATTAACTGATGGCGGATTTGGTCGTCATTGATAAAGGTGATGTTGATCCGGGAGCAGGGCTTGACATCCCATTCCTGGTTATCGAATGCGAACATTTTGCCGGGGAATTTCAGCGCGTGTTTCTGACCGGCATGAATGGTGATGTCGACATCGCCGGAAATCTTCGGGCAGTCTTTGGGCAGATTGTCGCTGTTGGCATTCATGATCATGCCTTTTTCATCCATCATCATGCTGCCGTGATGCATCATAGCCATCGTCTCATCCGCAAGCGCCGCGTGGGCATGCAAGCCCAGCATCAACAAGAGTGTAGGTAAAAATCTCATAGCTTTTGTTTCCGTTTATAAACCAGCGCCATAACAATAATCAGTCCTATGGCTAAACCTGCCGCCAAGCTAAAAATGATGATCCGGACATAATCAGGGGCAATTAACCCGGCTTCACCGAGTAGCGGCGCAAAATCGCCTTCAGCCCAGACCGCTTGTTTTTTGGCGTAATAATCTTTGTTAAAGACTTGATCGAGCAGAGCATCATGCATAAGCGGCATGCCTTGCTCATCAAGCAACGGTTTATAAGCCAGGATAGCCATGTTTCCGCCCGGCTCCATACCGTCGGTGGTGGTGCCGGTCGGCACATGGTCGTGAAACATCCACAGGCCGGGGCCGTAACTGTCCAAACCGTTGTTTTGGGTGCGCAGGCGCAAATCAAGCCGTTGCGCCGGAGCGATGTCGAATACGTCCCGCGTTAGCTGCGCTCCGGCCGGTTGTTCGACACCGTCATAAGCGGTGATGGTGGCTTTATGTCCGTGGATATGCAGCGCAACCAAAGAGCGTTGGGCGTTGGCGACATGCAGTTTTATGTCTTCATTGCCATTGGCGACAACCACCGCGTCCCTCAGCGTGTAGGGAAAGGAATGGCCGTTCAACATAAAGTAGTTTTCAAACGATTCGGTCATGTTGTATTCGCGGCTCATCCGGTGTGCGATCAAGCGTGGATCGTTCGCACCCTGGATGATTTGCGCCAATTTTTTATCGACCGACTGATAATACAAATCGTATTCCTGACTGTAGGACTTTTTCACCGCAACGGCAGGATGACGCACTTGACCCGCGCCGATATTAAAAGTTTGCACCCAGTTATTCGGCTGGTTTTCTTCAACGATAAACATGCCGTTCAAGCCCATCATGTAATGTTGCGCGGTTTGGACGTGGCAATGATAAAACATGGTTCCGGCATGGCGGGGCTGGATTTCATAAGTGTGGCTTTTACCGGGGAACACCGGGTGCTCCTCCATGCCGTCGTTGTCGTCGCCGGCCGCGGTTACCCAGGAATGGTCCACGCCATGAAGATGGATGGTGTGCGGTAAATAATGGGTGTTTTCCAGCGTGATATAAACCTTGTCGCCTTGTTCAACCCGAATTACCGGCGACGGCGCGCGCAGTAAGGGATTGGCGACCAGCGAGTTGAAGTTTTTAAGCGCCATGCCGCTGGATTTGGGCGCGAATACCCAAAGTCCCGGTTGGATGCCGGGAGCAATATCGTAAGTGTTAATCAGGAAATCGCCGTCGGGACTAGCGCCGTTTAGTTCTACGACTTCGAGTTTGATGCGGATGATGTCGGGATCGCCGTCGCCATCCACATCGTCGGTCATGGTCAAGGCGTCCTGAGCCAGGTGCGTCTGCATCAAGGTCTGCATCGACACATTGTTGGTGCCTTTAACGGCAGCGGCAATGTCGTAAGGATTGTCCGGTTCGCAGGACGGCGCTTCATTAATCTCCACGCCATCGATAACTTGCGCCTGCCGCCACTCGGGGTGTTCATTGGAACAGGGCTTTTCCACTGCGACGGTTTCCGCGGAACGGTTAAAAACGGTTGCAGGCGGGGTAATATCGGCTTTCTGCGACGAGGTTGGGGCAAAATAAACGGCAACGGCGACTAAGACAGGGATGATAAAGACTATTAATAAAAGAAGGTATCTTTTGGACATATAACGACAGAGAATTTCTACAAAGTGCCGCTATTGTAAATGGCTGCCAAGCTAAAACCTAGGCGCATTTTTAAATGCTGCGAAGGCCGTTTTCATGGGAAGGCCGATGTGATCATAACGAAGTGTCCCTATGCCCGGACCTTGGGGGTATTTTAAATAGCGCCGCAGGGTATTAAACTTGCTATAATTCGGCCAGATTTTTATGTCTATAAGAGTGGCTTTTTTAAGCGATGCATAAGATTAAAAATGGCCAATCTTTTTCAGCCTTTACTTGTATAAATCTTTACTTGGTATAAAGCATGTCTAATTCGAACTCGTTCAACCCCGATCTTGATTGGACCCAAGTAAGGGAAACGTCAAAAATGCTCATTTTATCGGCTATTCAAGTAGAAGATATGCTGAATGAAGCGGATTTATCGGTCAATACGCTGACAGAATCGTTTACCTCCATCGTTGAACATATGCAGGCTATTAATGATCATCTGCTCGCTCTCGATTCTTGCGGAATAAGAGATGAAGCGCTAATCTGCTGTTCGGAAACTACCGACAAAATTCAGTCATCCATTATCGCATTCCAATTTTATGATCGGATGCAACAATGTTTGCAACATGTCACATCGAATCTAAAGGGTTTATCCGAGCTGGTGGAAAACCCGGATCGCCTTTATAACCCGACTGAATGGCGACAATTCCAGCATGAAATCCGTTCCCGATACACAATGGAGTCTGAAAAGCTGATGTTCGACGCCATTGTAGAAGGCAAGTCCGTAGGCGAAGCGCTGGCGATAAAAAACACCCATCAAGAAGAAGACCAGTCCGACAATATAGAGCTTTTTTAATAAACGATGTCACTTAAACGATTAATTATAATTTGCACGCTGCCCTCTTTTCTTGTTGGTTGCGCCGAACTCTCCGGTTCGCAGCCTCCCGCTCCGCTCTATGGCGGCGGCCAACCGAAGAGTCAAAAGCCTGCAGTAGGCCAGCAAAAAAAAGCCAGGTCGCCTAGGGCCGCCACTAAAGAAATTGTCAAGACACAGCCGCTTAAAGACTTTTCGGCAATCAAGTCCGAACCTTTGGCGCCTGTTGCGTTACCGCCCCAGGAAACGCCTTTAGCGCCGACGCCTACCGAGCCGGCTACGATAGAAGCACTGGAGCCGTCATCGCCTCCCACTCCACCGCCGCCTCCGGAATTAACGCCGTTTGAGCCAATAGAGCCGACGGTTCAGTTGTCGCCTGTCGTAGGCGCTTTAGTTTCAGCGGCCAATCAAAACACTAAGGCCGGCGATCTTGATTCAGCAGCCGCAGCCATTGAGCGGGCTATCAGAATTGAACCAAGAAATGCGACGTTGTTTTATAAGTTGGCGTTATTAAGGTTGCAACAGTCCAAGCCCCGTTTGGCAGAAGATCTGGCTAAAAAATCCGCTCTACTGGCATCTACGGATAATACCTTGAAAAAACACTGCTGGTTATTGATAACCCATGCCCGAGAAATACAGCAGGATTTTGACGGCGCAAAAGAAGCGAAGGCAAAGGCTGATAGTTTTTAATGGCTCTTCGCTATAAACCTAAGGATGGTCAGTAATAACTTCCCGATATTGAGCGAATGAAATCTTTCTGCCCACTCTTCGACAAGCTCAGGGCGAACGGCTTGACGGGCGAAAATAGTGATTTCCGGAAGTTATTTTTAACCAAATCCTACAAACTGCGATTGGTCCACGAAAAGCGCGAAAAACGGGGTGGCCCAGGGCAATAGATTGCAAAGGCAGCCGCAGCCGCATGTCTGCCCCTGGCTTAATCGAATCGTGAGCCGGAAAACACACGGCTCTATGTATTTTCGTGTAGCCTGCATCCATTATTAATATTCAATTACCGCTCTAACTTAGCGGAATTCAAACACCGCTTTCTTGCTACTTCTGATTGAAATGAAAAAGTTGCCTTAAAATCGCGACCACTCATGCTTAGCCACCGCAGATTGGGGCGGAGGAAAGACAAAGCATGGGTTGCCGGCACTAATTAGCAGGGAAATATAGCTGTTGTTTCAAGGCAGTATGGGTGCATGATACTGCCTTCGGATGTCGATCGATAAACCGGCGTTTCCGATTATAATTTCCGACTCATTACTCATCGTTAGATATTTTAAGGCTACAGGTCGACTGTCGCTGTCTTTTCAAATATATCAGGAGAAAATCCATGAGCAAAATAGACGACGTCAATATTGAAATACAACAGATGCAGCAACAAATGCAAGCCTATTTGCAAATGCATTGGCGGCTGTTTTTGGCGGAAGGTGTTTTCTTCATTTTCCTTGGTCTTTGCGCGATGCTGGTGCCGCAGTTTTTTACAGTGGCGATCGTCGTATTTTTAGGCTGGATTTTGCTGTTCGGCGGAATAGTTCATGTTAGCCGGGCCTTTGTTTTTGACAACATGCCCGGCTTTGGCTGGTGGATGTTCATGGGTATCTTGCAGGTTATCGTCGGTTATTTGTTTATCACCAAACCGGTTGCCGGAGCACTGACTTTAACGATGTTGATGACGGTGTTTTTCGCTCTGGAAGGCATTGCCAAAATGTCTCTGGCATTGATGATGCGCCCTTTGGCAAACTGGGGGTTTATTCTGTTCAGTGGCATTACAGCTTTGGTTTTTGCACTGATTATCTGGATTAGTTGGTCTGAATCCGCGCATTGGCTGCTGGGTTTGTTTTTAGGCATTAACATGATTTTTCTGGGTTGGTCGCTGGTTAAAATAAGCTCGCACCATAAAGCGCAATAACTTCTGAAAGGCGATTGTTTATGCAACAAAAACATAATAAAAAACTGATCGTAAAAGTGCTGACAGTCGGCGCGGTCATCGCTATTCTCAGCTATTTGTTTCATCCCGGCGTTGGTCAGCTCAGTGTAATGCTCAATGGTGAACCTGTTGCAGAACCGCTGGTTCGCTTTACCGCCGTGCCGACATTTTTATTGATCATGATTGTCACCGGCATACTGACGGTGCTGCTGTTTTTAGGCATCGGCGTGTTTATGTTTCTGTTCGCCATGTTCGTTGCATGCCTGGGGGTTTTTATCATGGCGCCTTATTTTTGGCCGGTGCTGGTTATTATCTTATTGATAACAATGCTGATGACTGTGGGTAACGGTAACAGAGACTGACTAGTCGCTCTGCCCATTTGCCTGTTCAGGCGTTACAATACGCGCTATCACGGTTAACTTATCAGTCTTATTCAATCAGGCATGGCTATGGAAAAAATAAAGGTACTTTTCGTCTGTATGGGCAATATTTGCCGGTCGCCCACGGCTGAAGGCGTTTTTACAAAATTGGTCAGGGATCACGATTTAGACGCGCATTTCACTATTGATTCGGCCGGTACTCATGCGCACCATGTCGGCAATGAGCCCGACTTGCGTTCGCAATCGGCAGCGCTTGAGCGGGGCATCGATTTGTCTAATTTGCGAGCCAGAAAAGTCGTTTACGGCGATTTCGAGGATTTCGATTTTTTGCTGGCAATGGACGATGAAAACTATTCAATACTGATTAACGCCTGTCCCGAACAATATAAAGCCAAAATCAAATACTTTCTCGACTACGCGCCGCACCTGAATGAGCGTCAGGTGCCCGATCCGTATTATGGCGGCGCATACGGTTTTGAACGGGTGCTGGATATGATAGAAGAGGCCTCTGCCGGTTTTTTAAAAACCTTGCAGGAATCAGGCGGCATTAAACGAAAAGGATAAGGTCATGGCAATAGTATCGAATACCGTAATTTATCTGGATGGCAATGCAGTACTGGAAGCTTTTTTTGCATTTGATGATGCCTTTTCAGGTCGAAGGCCGGCAGTTTTAATTAACCATACTTGGGCCGGCCGGGATGAGTTTGTTGCCGAAAAAGCCAAAAAACTCGCCGCCTTAGGCTATGTCGGCTTTGCGGTTGATATGTACGGTAAAGGCGTTTTAGGCACAACCCCGGAAGAAAACATGGCGCTGATGCAGCCTTTTATGGCGGATCGGGCCATGCTGCAAAAACGCATGAAAGCAGCCTTGTCCGCTGTGAAGCTGATGCCGTGGGTTGACGATAGCAAAATCGCCGCAATTGGCTTTTGTTTTGGCGGCTTGTGCTCGCTTGACCTTGCCAGAACGGGCGTTGACATTAAAGGCGTGGTCAGTTTTCATGGCTTGCTGAATGCGCCGGATAATGCCCGGGGTGCAGCCATCAAGGCAAAGATACTGGCTTTGTGCGGGCGGGATGATCCGCTGGTTCCGACTGAGCAAGTGCTTGCCTTTGAGCAGGAAATGACCGACAACGGCGTAGACTGGCAGCTGCATACTTACGGCCATACCATGCATGGATTCACCAATCCGCTCGCCAATAACCCGGCATTCGGCACCGTCTATCAGCCTGCAGCAGACCGACGCTCATGGGTTACTATGCAGAATTTTTTGACAGAAATATTCACATGACAATAAACGCCGGAAAAACGGAATCTTAATGCCTGTAAATACGGACTGCGCCCACCCATTAGTTGCCTTGATATAAAATACTATCGGCTTCGACACTATTGAGACAATTTGCTATAATCTCACACTTATTTCATGTCATGTAGTCACACTTAAACAGAAAAAATCAAGGAAAGTGTGTTTGTACTTAGTCACGAAACCATGCCGGTAACTAATTAACGGCACACTGTGTATATAGGGATCAATGTCAAACTTCGCTAAAGAAATAATACCTGTTAATCTCGAAGACGAGATGAAACAGTCCTATCTCGATTACGCCATGAGCGTTATCGTCGGTCGAGCCCTTCCGGATGTCAGAGACGGTCTTAAACCGGTTCATCGCCGTGTGTTGTATGCGATGAGCGAGTTAGGCAATGACTGGAACAAACCTTATAAAAAATCGGCGCGTGTAGTCGGTGACGTGATCGGTAAATACCATCCTCATGGCGATACCGCGGTTTACGACACGATGGTGCGGATGGCGCAGAACTTCTCGATGCGCTATATGCTGATCGACGGACAGGGCAATTTCGGTTCGGTCGACGGCGATTCGCCTGCGGCGATGCGTTATACCGAAGTGCGCATGTCGAAGATTGCTCATGAATTGCTGGCCGATCTGGATAAGGAAACCGTCGATTTTGCGCCCAACTATGACGAATCGGAATCCGAGCCGAAGGTCTTGCCGACCCGCGTACCGACTTTATTGATTAACGGTTCGTCCGGCATTGCAGTAGGCATGGCGACCAATATTCCGCCGCATAATTTGACTGAAGTGATTAGCGCCTGTCTGGCGATGATCGACCAGCCCGATCTCACCGTGCATGACTTGATGGCTCATATTCCAGGGCCCGATTTTCCTACGGCGGCCATCATCAACGGCGCTTCCGGTATCTACAACGCTTATACCACCGGACGCGGCAAAATCTATCTGCGCGCGCGATGCCATTTTGAAGACATCGGCGATAGCAGCCGGCAAGCGATTATCACCACTGAATTACCCTATCAGGTTAACAAAGCCAGACTGCTGGAGAAAATTGCCGAGTTGGTTAAGGAAGGCAAGCTTGAAGGCATTTCAGGTTTGCGCGACGAGTCGGACAAAGACGGGATGCGCATGGTGATTGAGCTGCGTCGCGGCGAAATGCCCGAAGTAGTGCTGAATAACCTGTACAAGCAGACCCAATTCCAGACCGTGTTCGGCATCAATATGGTCGCGCTGCTGGACGGCCGTCCGCATTGCATGAATCTTCGGGAGATTATCAGCGCCTTTATCAACCACAGACGGGAAATCGTCACTCGCAGGACGATTTATAACCTGCGTAAGGCCAGGGAAAGAGCGCATATTTTAGAAGGGCTTGCGGTTGCATTAGCCAATATCGACGAAATGATTGCGCTGATCAAAGCGGCTGCCACGCCGGCAGATGCTAAAGTCGGCTTGTTGGAAAAAAGTTGGGATGCGGGGTTAGTGGCGGCGCTGTTGGACCGTGCCGATGCGGATCGTTCCAGGCCTGAAGACTTAGCGGTCGAGTTCGGTATTCACGCCGGAATTTACCGTCTGTCTGAAACCCAGGCTCAGGCTATTCTCGAGTTGCGCCTGCATCGCTTGACCGGCTTGGAGCAGGATAAGATAGTTAATGAATACAAACAGTTGCTGGAGCAAATTGACGAGTATCTGTTCATTCTAGGCAGCGATGTTCGCTTGATGGAAATCATCAGGGAAGAACTGGCGGCTATCAAGGAACAGTATTCCGACGAACGGCGCACCGAAATCGTCCAGAATCATTCGGACTTATCCGACGAAGACCTGATTACCGAAGAAGATATGGTGGTGACCATGTCGCACGAAGGTTATGTCAAGTCCCAACCGCTTAGCGATTATAAGGCGCAGCGGCGCGGCGGACGCGGCAAGTCAGCGACGCAAACCAAGGAACAGGATTATGTCGATAAGCTGATTGTGACCAACACCCACGACACTATTTTGTGCTTCTCTTCGCGGGGCAAGGTTTACTGGTTAAAAGTCTATCAATTGCCGGTTGCAAGCCGGGCGGCCAGGGGCAAGCCTTTCGTTAACCTGCTTCCGCTGGAAGAAGGCGAAAAAATCAATGCGATGTTGCCGATCCGCGAATTTACCGACAGCAAATTCATTTTTATGGCAACAACGGCCGGCACCGTTAAAAAGACTCCGCTAAAAGAATTCGAGAACCAACGCGCTAACGGTAAAATCGCCATCGATTTAAGGGAAAGCGATACGCTGGTCGGCGTTGCGGTGACCGACGGCCATCAAAATGTGCTGTTGTTCAGCAGCACCGGCAAGGCAGTCTGCTTTAATGAAGAAGATGTGCGTTCGATGGGCAGAACGGCGTCCGGCGTGCGCGGAATTCGTTTGCAGGAAGGGCAGAAAGTCATTTCCCTGATTATCGCGAGTGAAGGCACGGTGCTGAACATCACCGAGAACGGCTTCGGCAAGCGCACTAAGCTGGAAGAATTCACCTGCCACAAACGCGGCGGACAGGGCTTGATTGCAATACAAACATCCGAACGCAACGGCGCAGTGGTGGGTGCGGTGCTGGTTAACGACCATGATGAGATTATGTTGATCACCGATGGCGGCACTTTGGTGCGCACCCCGGTTGACGGCATTTCGGTGGTCGGTAGAAATACTCAGGGCGTGACTATCATCAAGCCGGATAAGAATGAAAAGGTGATCGGCGTTGACCGCATCGAAGGCTTGGCAGGGGTTGATGATATGGATGATGAGCTTTTAGAAGATGCCGAATCAGCATTGGATGGATCGGATGAAACAACAAATGACGATATTGAATCAGGTGAGGAACAGTAATGTCCAGAGTTTATAATTTTAGCGCAGGGCCGTCGGCATTCCCTGAGTCGGTATTGCAACAAGCGCAGCAGGAAATGCTGGAATGGCGCGATAGCGGCATGTCGGTTATGGAAATGAGCCATCGCGGCAAGCATTTCTCGATTATTGCCGAAGAGCTGGAAAGCGATTTGAGAACGCTGCTGGCGATTCCCGCTAACTATAAGGTTTTGTTCCTGCAAGGCGGCGCATCGGCGCAGTTTTCGCTGATACCGCAGAATATCCTGAACGGTAAAAACAAGGCCTGTTATCTGAAAACCGGCGCTTGGTCGGAAAAAGCCATTAAGGATGCGGGGGCTTATTGCGATGTGGTGGTCAGCGCCAGTTCGGAAGATACCAAATTCACCACGATTCCAGACGCTTCAAGCTGGGTCATCGATAGTCAGGCGGCTTATCTGCACTATACCTCGAATGAGACCATACACGGAGTGGAGTTCCAATCATGTCCCGATAGCAAGGGCTTGCCGCTGGTGTCGGATATGTCATCGAATATTTTATCACGCACGATTGATGTGAATCAGTACGGCCTGATTTATGCCGGAACCCAAAAAAACATGGGACCTGCAGGCGTCACCGTGGTAATCGTCAGGGACGATCTGATCGGTCATGCGCCTAAAACCGTGCCGCCGGTTTTCAACTATGCCGAACAGGCTAAGAACCAATCCATGCTGAACACGCCGGCAACCTACAGTTGGTATCTGACCGGCCTAGTGCTTAAGTGGCTACAAGCGCAGGGCGGCGTTGAAGGTATCGAGCAACGCAATATCGCCAAAGCAGCGAAGCTGTATCAGGCTATCGACCAGTCAGCCTTGTATTCAAATCCGGTAGAAATTGCGTCCCGCTCACGGATGAATGTGCCGTTTATTCTAAGTGACGAAAGCCTGGATAAACCGTTTTTAGCGGCAGCCGAAGCCAATGGCTTGTTTGAGCTGAAAGGCCATCGTTCAGTGGGCGGCATGCGGGCAAGTATTTATAATGCGATGCCGGAAGCCGGTGTGCTGGCCTTGATTGATTTCATGACTGAGTTTGAACGCACTCATTAATTAAAAAAACTAATAATTGAATCAGGCCGCCATGTCATCCGTCACCCCGCTTTCAGAATTAAGAGACAAAATTGATGCAATCGATAAGCAGCTTCTGCAATTGATGAATCAACGCGCGTCTTGTGCAATGGAAGTTGCCAAGACCAAGATTGCACAAGGTGAGAATGGCTCGTTTTATCGTCCTGATCGCGAGTCATTGGTATTGCGACGTATCAAAGACTTGAATCAGGGGCCTTTGTCCGATGACACGGCTGCGCATTTTTTCAGGGAACTGATGTCGGCCTGTTTGGCGCTTGAAAAGCCGCTGGATGTGGCTTATTTAGGTCCCGAGGGTACTTTTACTCAGCAGGCCGCAATTAAACATTTCGGTTCTGCGGTAAAAACCGTACCGGCCACTACCATTAACGACATTTTTAATGCGGTCGAAAACGGCAACTGCCAGTTCGGCGTCGTGCCGGTTGAAAATTCTACCGAGGGCGTCATCAGCCATACGCTGGACAGGTTTTTGAACTCGCCGCTGAAAATATGCGGCGAAGTTGAAATCAGGGTGCATCAAAACTTGCTGGGACTGGCCGATAGCCTGGATCAAGTGACCGAGGTGTTTTCGCACCAGCAATCCCTGGCGCAGTGTCGGCAATGGCTGGACAATCATTTGCCGAATGCGAAACGGACTGCGGTCAACAGCAACACCGAGGCCGCAAGATTGGCATCAACCAATAAGCAGTCTGTTGCGATAGCGGGCATTGTCGCCGCTGAAATTTATCAGCTGAATGTTATCGAAAAAAATATCGAAGACGAATCCAACAATACCACCCGCTTTATCATTATCGGCCAGCAAATATCTTCTACTACAGGCAACGATAAAACCTCATTGGTCGTTTCCACGGGCAATCAGCCCGGTGCGTTATACCGGATACTGGAGCCTTTAGCGAGATTTAACATCGGTATGGTGCATATCGAATCCAGGCCGTCACGCCAGGGATTATGGGACTATGTGTTTTTTATCGATATTGAAGGTCATAGCGAAGATGACGATGTCGCGCAGGCTTTGGCACTATTGAAAGACAACGTCAATATGCTCAAGTTGTTGGGCTCTTATCCCAAGGCTGTTCTGTAGATATACTTTATATTTCAAGGCAATAACTCATTTATCACAAAAACATTTAACCGCAAAGTCACGCAGAGTTATGCGCTGAATTTCACAAATTCTTTTGATAACACTTTGCGGTAATGATTTTTCTTAATCCTATCTCCCAACTGCAACCAATGAATAATAGCGATAATATCTATAGCCTTGCCGTACCCGGCGTGCAAAAGCTTATCCCTTATATACCCGGAAAACCGATTGAAGAACTTGAACGCGAGTTGGGGCTTAGCCGGATCATAAAGCTTGCATCCAATGAAAATCCTTTAGGGCCGGGAAAAAAAGCCTTGGCTGCGATACAGGCGACTTTGAAGGATTTGGCCTTATACCCGGATGGCAATGGCTTTAATTTAAAGTCCGCGCTGGCTGAAAAGTACGCTGTCGATATCAGCAGGATTACGTTGGGCAATGGCTCCAACGAGATTCTGGAACTGGTCGCCAGGGCATTTTTAACGCCGGGACTTGAAGTGGTTTTCTCGCAGCATGCTTTTGCCGTATATCCGATAGTAACCCAGGCTGTCGGCGCTACGGCGGTTGTGGCTCCCGCGTTGAATTACGGTCACGATCTGGATGCCATGCTGCAACGAGTGACCGACAAAACGCGGTTGGTGTTTATAGCGAACCCCAATAATCCTACCGGCACATTGCTGAACCCCACCGACTTGGAAGAGTTTATTGGAGCGCTGCCGGACACTTGTGTGTGCGTGCTTGATGAAGCCTATTGTGAATTTGTTGGCGGCCAAAGCGCAGACAATTCAATCGCCTGGCTGAAGAAATACCCTAACTTATTAATTACCCGCACCTTTTCAAAGGCCTACGGTCTGGCCGGGCTGCGCATCGGATATGGCTTGTCCGGTCCGCAACTGGCCGACATCCTGAACCGGGTGCGCCAGCCGTTCAATAATAATATGCTGGCTTTGGCCGCCGCCGAAGCGGCGCTGACGGATACCGAGCATTTGCAAAACACCATTACTGCTAATGCCCAAGGCATGCTGTTTATCACTGAAGGATTTAAAAACTTGGGACTGGAGTGGATTCCATCGGCAGGTAATTTCGTATTGGTTGACCTGAAACAGCCTGCGATGCCGATTTATGAAGCTCTACTGCGCAAAGGGGTTATCGTCAGGCCGGTCGGTGTTTATGAATTACCGCATCATTTGCGTATTACCATCGGTACGGAAGCCGAGAATCAGTTGTTTCTAAAGGCATTAGCCGAAGTGATGCAAGAGGCATGAGCAGATCAAAGAAATGTAGGGACGAATTCATGCCGGCCTGCCCTGCCCTACACCCTACGGGCCAGTGCAAATCTGCTCCCGGCAGATTTGTCAGCCGCCCGGGGTCGAATAAATTCGCCCCCGCAGTGATTGCTAATGTTTAACCGGCTTTGTATTATCGGCGTCGGCTTGATCGGCGGTTCAATTGCCCGCGCGGCACGGCAGCAGGGTTTATGCGGCAATATAGTCGGGTACGGTCGAAACCTTGATGAACAAAACCTGCAAACGGCAAAACAACTAGGTGTTATTGACGACTATACGCTGGATCTTTCCAAAGCCGTTCAAGGTGCGGATTGCGTAGTGATTGCGACGCCGGTTGCTAGCATCGAAAGTATTTTTGCCCAGCTTAAGTCGTTGTGGTCGGATGATGCGATTTATACCGATGTCGGCAGCACTAAAGGCAGCGTGATTGCCGCGGCGGAACGGGTTTTCGGTGTTGTGCCGGGTAATCTGGTTCCTGCTCATCCAATCGCCGGAGCAGAGAATAGCGGCGTGACCGCGTCGATCGATGACTTATTTGCGAATAAACGCCTGATTATCACGCCGGTCGACAACACCCGTCCCGAAGCGGTGCAAAAAATTCAACGTTTCTGGGAGCGACTGGGCTCGCTGGTGTCGGTGATGGATGTGCGGCATCATGACAGCGTGTTGGCCGCGACCAGTCATTTGCCGCATATCCTGGCCTTTGCGTTGGTCGATATGCTCGGCCATAAGGACGAACAGAGCGAGATTTTTCAATATGCGGCCGGCGGATTCAAGGATTTTACGCGGATCGCTTCCAGCGATCCGACCATGTGGAAGGACATTTGCGCCGCCAATAAAGACGAAATCATCCCTTTAATCGAGCAGTTGAAGGGAGAATTGGATAAAATACAACGTTTGCTGGAAACGAATGATAGCCGGCAACTTTTTGAAACCTTTACGTATGCCGGAAACGCCCGGCAACGCTTTCTTGACCAATTCAATAATAATTAATATGTCAAAATCAATCACGTTTTACGTACAACCAGGCGGTAAACTACAAGGCGAGGCACGCGTGCCCGGCGATAAATCCATGTCGCACCGTTCAATCATGCTGGGCTCGCTGGCCGAAGGCGTGACGCATGTCAAAGGCTTTCTCGAAGCGGAAGATGCACTGGCAACCTTGCAGGCTTTTCGTGATATGGGCGTTGAAATTGAAGGCCCGGTCAATGGTGAATTGACTATACACGGCGTCGGCAAGCACGGCTTGAAAGCGCCAAAAAACGATTTGTATTTGGGTAACTCGGGAACCTCCATGCGCTTGCTGAGCGGTTTGTTGGCGGGGCAATCATTCAATTCGGTATTAACCGGCGACAAATCATTATCCGGCAGACCGATGAAGCGGGTCACCGAGCCGTTAGCGACCATGGGCGCCGACATAAAAACCACTGAGAAAGGTACTGCGCCCCTGTACATTACCGGCAAAGCTGGGCAACTGACCGGTATCGATTACGCGATGCCGATCGCCAGCGCCCAAGTCAAATCCTGCTTGTTGTTGGCGGGCATATATGCGCAAGGTGTAACCAGCGTTACCGAGCCCGCGCCTACCCGCGACCATACCGAACGCATGCTGACCGGCTTTAATTATCCGGTTAAGCAAGAAGGCAATAAGGTTAGCATCACTGCCGAAGGCCGTTTAACGGCAGCCGATATTGATGTGCCCAGCGATATTTCATCGGCGGCGTTTTTTCTGGTCGGGGCGTCGATTGCGCCAGGCTCGGACCTGCTGTTGAAACATGTGGGTATTAATCCTACGCGCACCGGTGTCATCGATATCCTCAGATTGATGGGCGCCAACATCGAAGTTCTAAACGAACGCACCGTCGGCGGCGAACCGGTAGCCGACCTGCACGTAGTTTACAGTCCCCTTAAAGGCATAGACATTCCCGAGCATCTGGTGCCGCTGGCCATTGACGAGTTTCCGGTGTTATTTGTCGCCGCTGCTTGCGCTGAAGGCCAAACACGCTTAACCGGCGCGGAAGAGCTTAGGGTAAAAGAATCGGATCGTATTCAAGTGATGGCGGACGGCCTGCGAATTCTGGGAGTAGATGCGCAGCCGACTGAAGACGGCATGATCATCCAAGGCGGTTCGATTGGCGGCGGCGAAGTTATATCGCATGGCGATCACCGGATTGCGATGTCGTTTTCCATCGCCGGGTTGCGCGCTAATGCGCCTATCACTATTCATGATTGCGAAAACGTGAATACCTCGTTCCCTGAATTTAGAGACTTAGCTAAGCGCTTGGGTCTTGATCTGGTTTGCAGGGAAGCATAGTGAGTATTCCGGTATTGACTATCGACGGCCCTAGCGGCGCCGGAAAAGGCACAGTTAGCCGGGCGGTAGCGAAAAAACTGGGCTGGAACTATCTGGATAGCGGTTCTATCTACCGCTCACTGGCAATTGCAGTGTTAAAACAAACTGTTGACTTAAAGGATGAAGCTGCCATTGTCAGTGTAGCCCAGACAATGACGCTGGAGTTTGATTGTAATGACGAATTGGTTGTAAGGCTGGACGGCGAAGACATTACCGCACAGCTAGGCCTTGAAAGCACCGGTAATACAGCATCCATCGTTGCGGCGCTGCCTGAAGTCAGACATGTTTTATTGCAAAAACAAAAGGATTTTAAACAACCGCCAGGCTTGGTTGCAGACGGACGCGACATGGGCACGGTGGTTTTTCCTGAAGCTGAAAACAAGGTATTTTTAACCGCCAGCGCAGCCGAGAGAGCCAAAAGGCGATATAAACAGTTGATAGAAAAAGGGAATGATGCTAATCTAGCGCGGATAACAAATGAGATAGAAGAGCGAGATCGTCGGGATATGGAGCGGAAGACTGCTCCGTTAGCTATGGCGAGTGATGCGCTTTACATCGATTCTTCGGATATGACATTGGAATCTGTTATTGAAGAAGTACTGAATTTAATCCGTTAAGGATTTTTTACGCGGTCACATCAAATTGTTTGCATGTGATCTTTTTTTTAACTTTGATAAAGAAAAGGCTTGTTGTTGTTTCGACAGGCTTGGGAATAGAAAATGAGCGAAAGCTTTGCTGAATTATTTGAAGAAAGTTTAATCAAGACGGAAATGCGTCCTGGTGCCATGTTAATGGGTACGGTTGTTGATATCGAAAACGATATGATCATCGTCAGCACTCATTCAAAATCAGAAGGTGTCATTCCAAAATGGCAGTTTCTAAATAACGATGGCGAATTAGAAGTTGCCATTGGCGACGAAGTCGAGGTTGCCCTTGATTTATTTGAAGACGGCCTTGGCGCTACACTGCTTTCTCGTGATAAAGCGAAGAAAAACAAAGCTTGGTCCGAACTTGAACATGCCTTTGAAAAAGAAGCCACCATTATCGGTCGTATCACCGGTAAAGTTCGCGGCGGTTTCACTGTGGCGGTTGGCGCATTGCGTGCTTTCTTGCCGGGCTCATTGGTTGATGTTCGCCCAATCAGAGACACGACTTTCCTGGAAAATCGTGACCTGGAATTCAAAGTTATAAAAATCGATCAAAAACGTAATAACGTGGTTCTGTCTCGTCGTGCCGTTGTAGAAAAAGAATACAGTGCGGAAAGAGAAGAATTGCTCAAAACGCTGGAAGAAGGCGCAGTGGTTACCGGCGTGGTTAAAAACCTGACCGATTACGGCGCGTTTATCGATCTTGGCGGTATTGACGGTCTGTTACACATCACCGATATGGCATGGAGACGCGTACGTCATCCGTCCGAGTGCGTGGAAATCGGCCAGGAAATTAAAGTTAAGGTTCTGAAATACGACAAAGATAAAAACCGTGTTTCATTAGGCATGAAGCAAATGGGTGAAGATCCATGGCAAAACATCGCTCGTCGTTACCCAGCCGGCACGCGCGTATTCGGTAAAGTCAACAACCTGACCGATTACGGTTGCTTCGTTGAAATTGAAGAAGGCGTAGAAGGTTTGGTTCACGTTTCTGAAATGGATTGGACCAACAAAAACGTTAACCCTTCCAAACTCGTTCAATTAGGCGATGAAGTCGAAGTCATGGTTCTGGAAATTGACGAAGAACGTCGTCGTATTTCTTTAGGCATGAAACAGTGCAAAACCAATCCTTGGGATGAATTTGCAGCAACTCATAACAAAGGCGACAAAATCTCCGGAAAAATCAAATCGATTACTGATTTCGGTATCTTTATTGGTTTGGATGGCGGTATCGACGGTCTGGTTCATATGTCCGATATTTCTTGGGCGGATGAAGGCGAAGCATCGGTTCGTGATTTCAAGAAAGGCGATGAGCTGGAAACTGTTATTTTGGCGGTTGATTCCGAACGCGAGCGCATCTCTTTAGGCATTAAACAGCTTGAACAGGATCCATTTCAAAACTTCCTGGCTACCCATGAAAAAGGCAGCTTGGTAAAAGGAACTGTTAAAGAAGTTGATGCTAAAGGCGCTGTTATCACTTTAGCCGATCATGTTGAAGGCTATCTGCGCGCTTCTGAAATTCAACGTGATCGCGTTGAAGATGCCAGAACTTTGTTAAAAGAAGGCGATGAACTTGAAGCCAAATTCATCGGCGTAGATAAGAAAAGCAAATCCATTTCTTTATCTATTAAAGCTAAAGATTCTGATGAAGAGTCTCATTCTATTAAAGATCATTCTCAGCAATCAATCGGCGCGCCAACTTTCGCCGATATCTTTAAACAGATGGAAAAATAAAACTCATGAGGGGGTATGCATCCGTGCATACCCCCTGTGTTTATTTGTTTTCGCAGGATAGAATGTGACAAAATCAGAATTAATTGAAGCACTTGCCAAACATCAGCCGCATCTGGCACAGAAAGATGTAGAGATCGCGGTAAAATGCATCATTGAACAAATGAATCAGGCGTTATCTTCCGGTGAAAGAATCGAGATTAGGGGTTTTGGTAGTTTTTCGCTACATTTGCGTCCACCTCGTATGGGACGTAACCCTAAAACAGGTGAATCTGTAGCATTATCAAAAAAACATGTACCGCATTTTAAGCCTGGCAAGGAACTGCGTGATCGAGTAGATGCTTCGCGGGAAAAATGCAAGATAGTTGACTAATAGTTAGTGCGTTGAAGCTCTGCAAAAATTACACAGAGCTTTAATGTTACAGTTTTTGAGTAAAACGTTACCCTTCCCTTTTTATATCCCTCCATTCCAATTTCAGTTTTTGCCTGTTCAATGCCAGCCATTGAATCGCAATAATGGGTATTGCCGATTCTATCTCGCCGTTTTGCAGCATCAAATACGCTTCATCAAAATCAACGGTACGCACCAATATATCCTCGTCCTCATGGTCTAAACCGTGAATGCCGCCCACATGAGTACTGTCCACTTTGCCGCAAAACAGCGTAATCCATTCTGAGAAAGCTCCCGGCGTGGTATAAAACTCATTAATAACCATCAATTGTTGAATTTCACAGCCCGCTTCTTCCAGAGACTCCCGATAAGCAACTTCCTCGGCCGATTCGCCTTCTTCAATTGCTCCCGCAACAATCTCAACCAGCCAGGCTCTATCAGGATTTAAAATTGCCCCAGTCCTGAATTGTTCGATCAGCACCACTTTATCGGTGTCAGGATCGTATAACAAAACCGCAACACAGCTGCCGCGCATAAATAATTCGCGCGTTATTTCAGCGCTCCACCCACCGCCAAACATCGTGTGTTTAAGGCGATATTTTTCCATGCGGAAAAAGCCTTGATAAACGATTTCCTTGCTTAAAATTTCAAATTGCTTATCCATGATTGCCTTGGTACTCAACTCTATAAATAACGCCTAGCTTATCATCACTAATCAACAAGCTGCCATCCGGCATCTCCAGAATATCGACCGGACGTCCAAGCACCTTGCCGTCCTGGGTTAACCAGCCGCTAATAAAAGCCTGTTCGGAGACCGGTTTACCTTGATTGAATTTTATCAAGGCAACACGATAACCTTGCGGTTCAGACCGGTTCCATGAGCCGTGTTCCGCCACAAATAACTGGTTTTTATATTCGGTCGGAAAGTGTTTGCCCCGGTAAAAGCGTAGTCCAAGCGGTGCCACATGCGCCTTAAATTTCCACACCGGGGCGGTAAAGACCTGACATTTTTTAGTTGTTGCAAAATCGGGATCGGGAATGTCGCCGCCATGACAATAAGGGAAGCCAAAATGTTCCCCGTTAGCTGTCCACTGATTAAGCTCATCGGGCGGTAGATCGTCGCCCATGTAATCGCGGCCATTATCGGTAAAAAACAAGGCATTGGTTTCCGGTTGCCAGTCAAGACCAACCGAGCTTCTGATGCCTCTGGCAAGTATCTCAAAACCGCTGCCGTCCGTATTCAACCTGACCAGCGACGAATAGATCGGCATTTCAGGTTCGCAAATATTACACGGTGCTCCGATCGAGGTATACAGCTTGTTATCGGGACCAAAGCGTAAGTATTTCCAGCCGTGATGCTGCTCGGAGGGGAGCTGGTCGTAAACCACAGCCGGTTTAGGCGGGTTGGCTAACTGTTGCACGATGCGGTCAAACCGAATGATGCGGTTTACTTCCGCCACATACAGCGAACCGTCCCTATAAGCAACGCCGTTGGGCATATACAAATGATCTGCAATGACATAGGATTTATCCGCTACGCCATCGCTATTGCTGTCCTGTACGGCATAAACCGCGCCCTCAGATCCCGTGCCGACAAACACTACGCCGTTATCGCCCAAGGCTAAACTGCGGGCATTGGGCAGCTTATCTGCAAAAATAGACACCACGAAGCCTGCTGGCGCCTGGAGTTGCTTTATAATCGCTTGATGACTGTTTTGTAGCGCAAACGCCAAACAAGGATTAATTAAAAACAAAGCCAATAATATTGTTTTAATATGCATGAGAATACCCTCCATCAATAAACTTAAGCTATGTTAGCACCCTGAAAACGGATTGAATTTATTTATTCAATCCCCATATAGATTAAACCTTAACTTATTTAAAGGCTCAAAACATGATGCGTATTTTTCTTTTTCTGGCGACTAATGCCGCCATATTGGTTGTGGTCAGTATTATTTTTAATGTTTTAGGCTTAGGCAGCGCGCTGGACGCTCAAGGCATAGGCCTTAACCTGAATGCTCTTTTAGTCATGTCGGCAATAATCGGCATGACCGGTTCCGTTATTTCCTTGGCAATGTCTAAATGGTCGGCAAAAAGAGCGATGGGCGTACACGTTATCGAACGTCCCCAAAATCAAACCGAGCAATGGCTGCTTGACATCGTAGCCAGACAAGCCGGACAAGCGGGAATCGGTATGCCGGAAGTCGGCATATTCCAGACTCCCGAGTCCAATGCCTTTGCTACCGGGATGAGCAAGCACAGTGCATTGGTAGCGGTCAGCACCGGCTTGCTGCAAAACATGAATGCCGATGAAGTAGAAGCCGTTGTCGGTCATGAAATCAGCCATGTTGCCAACGGCGATATGGTGACGATGGCCTTAATGCAGGGCGTGGTAAACACCTTTGTTTACTTTTTTGCGACCATCATCGGCCACCTTGTCGACCGGGTTGTCTTTAAAACCGAGCGCGGCTACGGTCCGGCCTATTACATTACCCAAATGGCGGCTCAAGTCGTTTTAGGGATTCTGGCGTCTATGCTGGTTATGTGGTTCTCCCGTTACCGGGAGTTTAAAGCCGATGCCGGTGGAGCCAATCTGGCCGGACGGGAAAAAATGATCGGCGCTCTGCGTGCCTTGCAGCGCGGCCATGAAGCGGAAGACCTGCCGGGACAATTGGCGGCTTTCGGTATTAACGGCGGTGGCGTGAGCAAATTGTTCATGAGCCACCCGCCATTGGAAGAACGCATTGCAGCGTTACAAAACAACCGTTAATTAACTAAAAGCATAAAAACCACGAAGGCATGCAGAGCACGAGGAAGTAACTTCGTGCTCTGCATGCATTTGGTTAATCATTTTTATGCTTAAGTTAATGCTTATATCATGACTCAACATCAATACATCCGTTTTGCGCTAAGCCTATCGTACGACCAATATCTTAAAGTTTATCAAGGGACGGTCAAGAATGTTTCGGTCGTCGCCGATGACGGTAGAAGAGTCGCTTTTCCGGCAGGCAAGGTTCAGACTTTTTTGACCAGGCAAGGTATTAATGGTTATTTTGAAATGGAATTAACGCCCGAACACAAATTTGTCAGCATCAAGAAACTGAGTTAGAAATAGAGAACGCAGTCCCAAAGTATACAATTACTTTATCCAACGCCGTTTTATCGTTCTTCTTAGAATTACGCTAAAAATAACGTCCTCTTAGGGGCGAATGCTCAAGCTCATCGTTTACACAACCCTGCCCAAGTCGTCATTCCGGAATAGGTATCCAACACCATGTGTAACCCAAACCGGATGGAGTATGTGCTCCCAGTTAGACCTTCCAGGTTTTTAAAACCTGGAAGGTCCGCATATATACCCCTACCAGGCTTTTTTTATAACCCAAGGCTTATTCTTTTTTAACTCGGCAGGCAACGTTGTCAGCTCGTTTGTTGCTTGTGTCGTCGTTGAATAGCTGCCATAAGCCAACACAAAAAGGCGCTTGCCGTTTTTTATTTTATCGAACATTATCAGTGGCTTAAGCGTTTCTTGCCATCTTTCCATCACGGTAATGACATCGCTTTGTTTATCAGATACATATAATTGAATAGCATAATCACCGGCTGGAGTTGTCGCATCGGTTTGCGGGGCGTCACTGGTGCTTGCGGGAGGTTCAAGCGCTGTAGGAGGGGCTATTGCCGACATAGGCGGTAATTGATGCGTTGAGTTGATTTCAGCAAGTAAATTAATAGCCGCTTTATCGCCTTGCTGAGCTGGGACGGTTAGCCATTTTTTTGCTTCGTCATTATCTTTTTTTATACCTAAGCCCTTGAAATAAAGCATGGCTAAATTATATTGAGCATCCACGTTGCCTTGGTTGGCGGATTTTTCAAGCCATTTTTTTGCGTCAATGTAATTTTCCGTTCCGGTTAAGCCCATCATCAGCAGATAGGCTAATTTTAATTGTGCGTCGCTATGACCCGCCGTTGCGGCGAGGGTCAGCCATTTCTCGGCTTTTTTATAATCTTGATTAACACCTTTACCTTGCCAATAGAGTAAGGCCGCCGCATATTGCGAGTCGGGAACATGCGGGGAAAGTTTAGGATGCCATTCAAAATCATTGTTTATTGAAGACTGTTCTGCGACGGCTTCCCATTTTTTTAATGCAGTTGCATAATCGCCTCTATTGTAAGCGTCAACCCCTTCGTTGAAGTCCGCTTTACAAAACGTATTAACCGATAGCGCTATTATAAACAGTAAGCATTTTTTCATGGGCTTGGCTCTAATTGAGTAACCGCTCGGCGGCGTATTTGAGAGTGTCGATCAGTTAATAGAGTATAGCGGATTATCCTGAAAATCGCAGTTGGAAGCCTTTTCCAATACAGGCCGGCAGGGCATCTATATTGAATCCTTAAACCTGTGGACGGGTTAAGTAACCCGTCTACCCGTCGGCTTCCCTAAACTTCTTTATGATTAACCGCTACAGCAGGCAATGTTTTGGCCAGCTTTATGATGCCATAGCCCAAGGCCATATAAAGCAGGACGGAACTGACATAAGGCGGGTAATACTGGGCTACCCGTGCAAAATATTGTCCCCAGGATAAATCCGGATAACGGCCTGAAAATACATAGAAGCTCCCGTTTGAAATAGCAAACGCAGCCGATGTTGCCAGCGCCATCACACCGAACTGCATTCCCAGATCAGCCATTTTCAATGATTTAAACCTCGAACAGTAGCGGCCTGCAAACCACATGACCGCATAAGTAGGAATCAGGAAAACATAAGCGGGCGATACGCACCAGCTGCTGGTGCCGTTTGCGATAGCGATATAATCGATTAATCCGGCCAGAACCAGCAAGAAGAGAAACAAAGCCTTTTTACGGTAAAAACCGGCAAAGAAAAAAACCGCCAACGAGGCATCGGGCAGATGCAACACATCGCCAAAGTGGTGAAAGCGCGTCAACACCATCAGCGCGATTAACGGAATCGGTAAGTACTCGACTTGCAGCCATTGTTTTATGTTCATGATGTTGTTTCCTTTAGATTAGTTGTTGTAGTGGATTGAAAGAAAGAAATTCCGGTCTGCGGTATTGTAGGTATTGATGGTTTGATACTGTTTATCCAGCAGGTTGTTCAGTTTTGCGCTCAGCATCCAGTTCTTATTTAAGTGATAAGCCGAGCGTAAATCAACGGTCACGTAACCGGCAACCTTGGTTTTGTTCAGTGCTTCATCAAATCGGTCAGATTGAGCCAGCACATTAGCGCCCAGGTCAAACTGTCCGAATGAGCGCGATAAATCGTACGATAAGGTTTTTTCCGCGCGGCGCGGCAGTCGCGCATTAGTCTCCCGGTTTTTAGGACTTAACAGATTCATATTCAACTTGCCGCTCCAGCCCATCAACTGGGTGCCGATTTCAGCTTCAATGCCGTCAATTTGCGCCTTGCCGACGTTTTCCGCGCTGGATAAAAAGGTAGTCGGGTTTGTTACCGTTACGATCAAATTGTCGATATTGGTATGATAGCCGCGAACTTCCCATTGCAGCCAATCATGGCCGCCGGCCAATCCCGCTTCGAAAGACGTTGATTGTTCGGCTTTCAGCGAGGGATTGCCGAATCCTGGAAAATAAAGCTGATTAAATGACGGTGCTTTAAATGCATTGCCGAAACTGGCAAACGGGCTGATGCCGTACTTCCCGTTATAACGCCAGCCGAAATTGCCGGTTAGCTGTTCGCCAAAGGCTTCGTTTTTATCCCCACGCACCGATGCGTTGATAAAGTGATTGTCCAGAATGCGGCCGTGCAATTCGGTAAAAATACCGGCATCATAACGGGAAGTTTCATTGTAGGCGGTTGAGCTGTCGACCTGATCCAGCCGATAATCGGAGCCGATAACCAACCGGTGATCGTCAGACAAGACAACTTCATTCAGCCAACCGGCGTTCCAGCGGGTGCTGTTAAAGCTGCTGGAGAATGTCCCATTAGGCGCAAAGTTGTCGCCATCGTCTCGGCTTTGCCCCAGACGCAGTATTGACCGCCAGTTATCGGCGATGTTTATGCTGCCTGTAGTGCCGACGGTTTGTTCGATAAATTCGGTTTTATTTTGGAAGTTACCGTCAAACTCGGATTTTCCCTCAGCCCGCATAAAAAACGCTTCAACATCGGCCTTGTTGTCAAAACGATGCCCTAAGCGGGCATTCAGCGCCGTGTTCAAGTAACCGTCTTTATCCGGCTGATTAACGCCGAACGGGCCGGGAGTTGGCTGCCTGGAATTAAAACCCTGGGAACCGAACTGCGATGAAGCAAAGCTATACCAGCTGTTTTTCCATTTGCCGCTGACAGAACCGGAAGCCCGGTAAGTGTCATACGAGCCGCCACCGGCATCCACAGTCACGCTGGGCTTTTCATTCTGCCCGCCTTTGCGGGTAAAAACCTGGATAACTCCGCCTATGGCTTCCGAACCGTAAAGGCTCGATTGAGGGCCGCGAATGATTTCCACCCGCTCGACCTGATCGAGCGGAATAAATTGAAAAGGCGTGGTGCCGGAGGTAACGGAGCCGATTTTAATGCCGTCAATCAGCACCAGCACATGGTCGGAATTGGTGCCTCGCATGTAGATATTGGTGTCCTTGCCGTAGCCGCCGCTTTGCGCCATGTCGATGCCGATCGTGCCGCTTAGCAGTTCCGGCAAAGTTTTAGCCTGTAGGCGTTCAATGTCTTTTCGGGTATAAACAGTGGCCGCAGCCGCCAACTGGTTTTTAGCCGTTTCTGTCCGAGTTGCGGTAACGACCAGATCGGGAAGATTTTGCACAGTTTCCTGCGCCTGTAACGGGGTAATAAAACCCGCGATAAATAATGAGCCGAAGATGAGTTTTTGCATGTGAGTCCTCTCTGCGCCGCCCGCGCATGATGGTTGATTTACACAACAGAGGACAATAGAAAACGAGAGATGACGCAGAGCTAGACTGTCATTTTCGCTGCCAGCCCTCCGCTGTACCGAATTACACTTTCGGGCCGGTCTCCGGGCTTATAAGTGGCGTTAACCTGAATCATCACCTTCCCATGCGTAAGCACAGTGGCATCTCGATGAAGCTTTTACTTATATACCGTTGCGGGGGCAGCGTCGGATTTGGTGTTAACCTTACCGACTTCCCGTTTAACCATTGGGTTTGAAAAACCCTCCGGAACCTGAAAGCAAGGCGCAATTATAGGGAGTTAAATCGATAAAGCAAATTTACGGTTGCCGTAAACAAGATTAAAATTGTACCGGAACGCCATCCGAACTCGCCGGAAACGCCACCTTGCGCTACGCGCCTGGATGGTCTTATTCCAGCCCATAGCTAAGGCAACATCAATATTTCAGCTGACTGCATCGCCCCGGCAGTCAGCCAGCTAACAAATTCAACGGGGCAAACCGGAAGGAATAGATCATGAATTGGTATCTGGAAGTTTTGAAAAAATATGCAGAGTTCAACGGTAGAGCCAGTCGACAAGAGTATTGGTTCTTTTTGTTGTTTAATATTCTTATCAGCGCCTTTTTGGCGACGGTTGATTTTTTTAGCGGGACTTTTAATGTTGAATCCGGCGTCGGCCTGTTAAGCGGCCTTTACTCATTGGCGGTGCTGATTCCCGGCATAGCGGTAACGGTTCGGCGACTTCACGACACCGACCGTAGCGGCTGGTGGCTATTACTCCCGTTGATTCCGATCATCGGCGGGATCGTGCTGTTTATCTTTATGGTTCAAGACAGCTCGTCCGGCGACAATCAATATGGGCCGAGCCCAAAGTAGGCGGCAATAGGGCTATTTCCGATGCATGACACGCCCTTCCCACTCCACCTAATCATTGCTGCCGAGGATTTTATGAAACAGTTATTATTACTCATCGTCATTTCCATGATGTTAGTTGTTTGCCAAAACGCATCGGCACGGGAAAAAGCAGCGCAGCCGGTTAAGCCAAAGCCGTTGCAATGCGCGGCTTTTAGCCCTTACGTGGGCAAGCTCAACCCCGATTACGGCGCTCATCCGTCCAAAGAACTAATCGATCAACTATTGGACAAATTAATCAAAGAAACCCCGTTCCGCTGCATCATGACCTACGGCGTCATGAATGGCCTGGAATACACCTTCGCCGCCGCCGAAGCCCGGCATCTCAAAGTCATTGCGATCATCTGGCTGGATGACGACGTCGCCGTCAACTCGCGTTCCATAAGCGCCGGCATTGAGGTCGCAAAAGCCTATCCCAAAACCATCATAAAACTGAGCTGCGGTTCCGAAGTCAGAACCCGCAACAACTATGCTTTCGACGGCGAAATCACCCGCTGCATAAGCGCTCTGCGCGAAGCAGGCGTAGCCCAGCCGATCACCACCATAGATACCTGGTGGGAATGGTGCAACCGCGTTTCGCCCTGTCATATAACCAATTTCGGCGCACAAGTCGATTGGATAGGCATTAATGTTTTCCCGTGGTGGGAAAACAAGCATTCCGACGTTATTCCCTGCACTCCGGCAAACAAGGCGGCTGATTTTCATGTTGCGCGAATCGAACAACTTCGCCGGACTTATCCCGGCAAAGAAGTTATCCTGACCGAATTCGGCTGGCCGAACGGCCCCGAAGGCGGCATTGAAACCAATAAGTTCACCCAGCAGCGTTGCGGCATTGCCGGTAAGAAGAATCAAGCCCTGGTCGTTAAATCGACCTTTAAAAAACTAGCTGAAAAGGGCTGGTCGGGCGTAGTATTTGAAGCGTTTTCAGAAAACTGGAAACCTGGCGAAGAAGGCGACTTCGGCAATTTCTGGGGAATTTGCCAGGGAGAGCCGCCTTATACTTGCTTAAGGTTTTAGTACCCAGGATGTGTCGACTAAGTAAATCGCCTCAGTTAGCTATATGCCCGGTTCTTCGGCACATCCTACAGCCCATGAAATATGATTACTCATTACAAACAACGCGGTTTATAATCGCCCCTTTTTGAAATTTACAGCGCTCAGTATCTGTTCAACACAGCATGCGACGCTAATGTACGCAGCGTGGCCGTGTTACCGAAAACGCCTATTTTTTGGCGCTCGGACAACAGGGTTAAGCAAATGAAACCGGCACTCGTGCTTTTGATTATCGACCTTTTTGAGAACAGTTTTACATGACCAAAGTTAAACTAGCGCTACTTATTTTAAATGCCGTATGGCTGTTTGCAGTGTCCGAAGTCAGTTATGGCCGCCATGCCGCTATCATTATCGACGCCGATAACGGCAACGTCTTGCACGAAGTAGAAGCGACTCAGTCATGGTATCCCGCCTCGCTCACCAAATTAATGACGCTGTACATGACATTCGACGCATTGAAAGCGGGTCAAATTCATCTGCACGACTCTATGACCGCATCGACCCATGCCTCACAACAGCCCAACAGCAAGCTGGGTTTAAGACGCGGCGAGCATTTAACCGTCGAAGACGCTATCTTAGCCATTATCACCCGTTCTGCGAATGACGCGTCCGTTGTTCTTGCCGAACATCTAGGCAGCACTGAAGAGAATTTTGCCGCTAACATGACCGCCAAGGCGCATTCATTGGGCATGTACAACACCCATTTCATGAACGCGACCGGCCTTCCCAACAACTGGCAAGTAACCACATCCAGGGATATGGCGGTACTGGCATGGAAAGCGCAGCGCAACTTTCCCGAGTATTACCATTATTTTGCCGCGCACAGCTTTAATTTTAAAGGCACCGAACTGCGCGGCATCAATAAGTTTACCGCCAGCTACCCCGGCGCCGAAGGCATGAAAACCGGATTCACCTGCGGCTCCGGTTTTAACCTGATCGGCGCGGCGCATCAGAACGGTAAGCATCTGATCGGCGTAGTGATGGGCGGCATGACCAGTAAAGAACGCTATCAGCTTATGATGCAAAAAATGGATGCCGGTTTCGCTAATTTAACCAACGTCGATTCTGCAAGAAACATCAACACCATGTCTACAACCTCCGCAGGCAGCCCGCCCTACCAGCTTGATTGCGGTAATGGCGCCGCTACGCATGCCATACCCGCCTCCAGTCGCATCGTCAACTATACGCCCAAGCACAAAAATATCAGCCGAATCAAAACCAATGTCAGAGGCATTAACACGGTTCGGCCTAAAATTGTCGCTCGCGCCAAATCCGGTATTAAGCCCATTAACAAGAGCAAGGTTTTGCCTAAAGCTATCAAGCAGGCCAAAGTCAGTGTAAAACCCGCCGGCAAGCTCCCGGCTAAAAGCAAAAACTTTCATAAAGTTAAAACCGACCTTAAAGCGGCCGCTAAAACCAAGAGCGCGCAAAAGGTTGCGCTTCATTGAATTAAACAGTTCGCGGGGCTCAAGCAAGCCCATTGATCCTGACAGGTTTCGTTATTGCTCTATTCATTCATGGACGAGTAGAGCATCTGGGCTTGAAGCAATAAAAATTGCAAGGCGGAATTTGCCGAATAAATTGTCCCCCCTGTTGCCGTCGGTTGAAGCTGTTTTTCCGGCAAATGGCGTCAGTAGGTTATGGAAGCGTCCGATGTCGTAATACGCTTCAAGCGTTCGATCAACACATTCCAGTCAACGCGAGGGTTATAGCCGATCACGTCGATTCGAGGCAGGCCGCCGCCGGTGATAATCGCATAACCGGATTCCGTAGCCTTTACGCCCATCAGCTGACACACGCCGTCATGCAGGTAACAGCCCAGACCGAGCTTGTCGTAGCCGAAGGTTTCAAAAAACCTTAAAAAGCTTTTAGACAGTAGATCAGCCGCGCCTCCGCCGCCGATGTTGGCGATGTTTTGCACCGCTTTTTGGCTGATCCTGTGCCGCGAATCATCGCTTTCCGGCGTGCCCAGCCACGCGAAAAAAGTGACCGGATGCCAGTTTTCCAGATACAACTGACGGACATAGCCCGATAACTTGCCGGTGATGCCGCCGAATTTAAACTTGCCGGTTAACTGATCCAGATCCAGATTTTCAATTTCCAGGTCGCCGTGGAATTTTGGGAAATCGGTAAACAATCCGGAAGAGGCAAGATTGCTGATTTTAACCTCGCCGTCGAAAACCTTGACGGTCAGCTCGCCGCCCAGACTCAGGGTTTTGTTGCTGTACTCGACGCGGGGAATATGACCGCTAATGGCGCCCGATAGCGGTGTCCAGTTCAGGACCTGGGATAGTTGTTCAAGCGATACATCAGTTACGTCGCCTTCAAACGACAGCTCGGGATCTTGCTGTTTTTTGGCCTTCCAGTTGAATTGCTTGACGGCGATTGCGCCGCCCAACAAAGGCAGTTGGGCGTTTTTTAACAGCCGGATATTGTCGGCCCGACTCAAAAACGTAAGCTCAGCCGGACCTATCGGCACGGCGCGCAGCTGCAATTGCCGCCAGGCGAATTTCGACGGCAAGCTAAAGGTTTCATCGTTCGACCAGTTAAGCTGACCTACGCCGCCCTGAATTTCGCCGCGTCCTGCGGCATCTTTAACATCTAGCTTATTAAAGCTTGCTGACAACGCGGTCAAGGATTGATCGTTAATAGAAAAGTCGGCTTTTAAATGGCCTGCGAGCGTAACGCCTTGCAATACGGTCTGCTCAAAAAACGGTTTCAGGTAGATAGCAGAGGCGTCCTGCAAATTGTCACTGTTCAACGAAAGTTGGGCCTTTTTAATACTTAGGCCATCCTTGTATTGGACGGTTGCGCTGCCGCTGAGTTCTCCGACTTTTGAATGCAGGTAACTTGCAGACTTTATTTCGACGCGTTTGCTTGATGCGTTCCAGTCGCCTTGGGCGTCGAAAACGCTATGTTGCCCGGCCGCTTCCAGATACAAAGGCTCCGCATACAGCGCACCGCCGTTAAAATCGGAATGGCCTTGCCATTGCCATAAGCCGCGATTGTTTTTAGCACCCAGCGTTGCCTCCAGCATTAAGGCCTCGGTAGCAAACCGCCCGTCTTTGGTCTGGCCGGTCAAACCATTAAGCCCTACGGTTAAGGTAAATTCATTGACCCGCGCATAACTGCCGGACGCATTTAACTTAACATTGATTTTACCGCCTTTCAGTTTGAACCGATCCTGCGGCAACAGTTGTTGAATCGCCTTGCCATCCACCGCGTTGGCGTCGATCTGCAATTGCCAATGATCGCCCTGCTCTTCGCCGTCAATCGCAATGATTCCACCGGCCAAGTGCAAATCGGTTAATTTGAACGAGCTGCGTTTTTCCGTAACATGAAAAGAAAAGTCGGCGGTCGGCGACTGCCAGCGTTTTGAGCGGATCTCCGCCCTGCCCTGTTCGCACATCATTTCCTTGTTTTGCCAAGTGAAAGAAGTACAGCGGATATTGACCAGATTGAGATCGTTGAAAGGTTTGGGCAGGCTTAACTTGGCGATCGTTAAGACCAATTGTTGCGGGTTTTGCGACAGCTCGGTCAGGGCGATAGTGACGCCTTCCAGCCTCCATTGGCTTCCTGCAATGGTGCCGACATTAAGGGATACGTTATCCAATGCATGGGCGGCGGGTGTTGTTAAAGTAATGATGACCAAGATCATCACTGTAAAACGCGCCCACATTATCTAGGCTCAAGACGACGCTGGAGCGTCAAATACTGCATTCCCACGCAGGAGCACTCGTCTTTATACACAAGTGTGTTTCAGAGTCGTCATACCGGCATGGATGCCTGTATCCAGCACCATGGACGGTAACTTGGCGGCTCTACAGATACTTGAGTAATACGACGTTTCTACCGAGCGGGACGGGGGTTGCACCCCCGTCCCTACCGTTTTCGATAACGACCGCCCTATCTTCATCCGTCAAACGTTTCGGACGGGGTTGCAAACCCCGTCCAGCCACAGGTCTCGCAGAAACTTGTGTATAACGATGAGCGCAGAAGCGCGGGAACGATAAAAAGTTGCGTAAAGACCTATACGCATTAGCCGGGAAAAACACCGGTAGATAAATACCGGTCGCCCCGGTCGCAGATAATGACCACAATCACCGCATGCTCAACTTCTTCAGACAATTTCAAAGCCGCGTGAACAGCGCCGCCGGATGAAATACCGGCAAAAATGCCTTCTTGGGCGGCCAAAGCGCGAGTGACGTTTTCTGCTGAAATCTGGTCGACATCGATAATCCGGTCAACCCGGTCGGCCAAATAGATTTTCGGCAAATATTCCTTGGGCCAGCGCCTGATGCCGGGGATTTTAGACTCGCCTTCCGGTTGCACACCGATCACCTGAATGTCGGCATTTTGTTCCTTCAGGAATTTTGACGTGCCCATAATCGTGCCGGTCGTCCCCATAGAACTGACAAAATGGGTTATTTTCCCCTGCGTGTCGCGCCAGATTTCAGGCCCGGTGCCTTCATAATGCGCGCGCGGATTATCGGGATTGGAAAACTGATCCAGCACTTTGCCCTTGCCTGCCGCTTCCATTTCCCTGGATAAATCAATCGCCGCCTCCATGCTGCCAGCGGCAGGCGTCAGGATGATCTCGGCGCCGTAAGCTTTCATCGAAGCCCGGCGTTCTTCGCTCATGTTATCGGGCATGATCAAGGTCATTTTATAACCCTTGATCGCGGCCGCCATCGCCAGGGCAATGCCGGTGTTGCCGCTGGTCGCTTCAATCAGCCGATCGCCGGGTTTAATCTCGCCTCTTTGCTCTGCGTGTTTAATCATGCTGAGCGCAGGACGGTCTTTTACCGACCCGGCCGGATTATTGCCTTCCAGCTTAACCAGGATAGTATTACTGGTAGCGCCGGGCAAGCGCTGCAACCTGACTAGAGGCGTATTGCCTACGAAAGATTCTATGGTTGGGAATGTCATGGTAGTCATATAGATAGATTGAGTGCGAGTAGAACCGATTTAAAAGACTACACCACGAAGACACGAAGAAATAAAACTTCGAGCCTTCGTGGTGAATAATTGTGTTTTCTATTTATGAAAGTGATCCGTCGGGCATTCGCCGTTTCTCAGGCTGATAATAGGCCAGTTGGCGGCGTCGGCGAATTCGGTCAGTTTTTGATCGGGATCGACTGCGACCGGATGGTCTACCAATTTGAGCAGCGGTAAATCGTTGTGCGAATCGCTGTAAAACCAACTGTCCTGCATGGTTTCGGTTGAGTCTTTTAACCAAGCCTCCAACAACTTCACTTTGCCCTCCTGAAAACAGGGGATGTCGTCAAAGCCGCCTGTGTAGCGGCCATCGATAAATTCCGGCGTGGTCGCCAATAAGTTTTCAATGCCGTACAAGCGGACTATCGGCTCGGTAACAAAGCGATTGGTTGCGGTAATGACCAGCAAGGTATCGCCCCGTTCTCTATGTTTGGCAATCAGTTGCTGCGCAGGTTTTAACAACAACGGTTTGATCGCTTCTTCTATGAATTGCTCCCGCCATTGATAAAGTTGTTCAGGCTCATGCTCCGCCAAAGGGTGTAGCGAAAAACGAAGAAACTCGACAATATCCAGGGTGCCTTGTTTATAGTCATCGTAAAATTTGGCGTTGGCGCTTTCGTAATAACTTTTATCGACAATGCCCTGGTCGACAAGAAACTGTCCCCATAAATAGTCGCTGTCATCGGCAATCAGCGTGTTATCCAAATCAAAAATCGCTAAGCTCACGGTTAATCCTGCCTTGAGTAATTAAAAAGAGCTGTGCGCTATGGCATCTGCACTTTATTTGTGGAACAATGCTGTCATTAATTTAAATTACTGACCTCTCTTTAATAATTTTACCATCAGCAAGATTAAAGATATAGGGAAGGTAAAAACACAGGTTTTAACATGATTGACTCTAAAGGATACCGACCCAATGTCGGGATCATCCTTTGCAATGACGAGGGTCGCGTGTTTTGGGCAAAACGAATGGGTGTAAACTCATGGCAATTCCCGCAAGGCGGGATAAATCCGAATGAAGACCCAGAAGCCGCGATGTATCGTGAGTTGTGCGAGGAAACCGGACTACAGCAGCAGCATGTCCAGGTGCTTGGCCGTACCCGCTATTGGCTGAGATACCAGTTGCCCGAGCGCTATATACGCAAAAACTCCCTGCCTTTATGCATCGGCCAAAAGCAAATCTGGTATATGCTGCGCCTGATAACGCATGAATCCAATGTGCGTTTCGATCAATGCTCCAAACCCGAATTTGACGACTGGCGCTGGGTGGATTACTGGGACCCCCTTAAAGACGTGGTCTATTTCAAGCGCAAGGTTTATCTCAAAGCGATGAGCGAGTTAGGCGCCATTCTGACAGCCGACACTGTCCCGGTTAATGCCGCAGGATATTTAGCCAAGGAAATTGAAAAGGCAAAAGACAAAAAGCGCAAAAAATAGCCGCATCACGCCATCGCCGGTCGATTTAAATAAGGAAGATATTAAAAAACAACTACTTATATACCATTATCCCAACCTTTTCCCTCAATGGAAAAGGAGCCGGTACTTGCGGTAGATACTTATGAGTTGAATCTAAGATTTCTTTCGTGTCTTTCGTGCTTTTCGTGGACTAACTGCCGTTTTTAGGATTATTGGCTCACAGTAAATCCAATCGTTTCATTACCCACCATCGCTTTAAAATCCCCCGGCTCGACAATCCGCTTAAGATCAACCCCAATAAACGATAAATCCTGCGGCGTTAAGGTGAATTTTACCCTTTCCGTTTGACCGGGATTCAGCTCGACTTTTTTAAATGCTTTCAGTTGTTTATTGGGCCGGGTTACCGAAGCCGCCACATCATTAATATAAAGCAATACCGTTTCCTTGCCCTTTAACGCGCCGGTATTTTTAACATTAACGCTGACATTGATATTTTCGCCCATTTTGACTTTATCTTTTTCCACCTTCAAGCCGCTGGTTTCAAAAGTGGTATAGCTCAAGCCATGCCCGAACGGATACAACGGATGATAGATATTCGTCTCGAACGATTCGATCGGTTTGTAGTCATACGGTGTAATACCGTTGGTGTTTCTCGGATAGGTAATGGGCAGCTTGCCGTTGGGGTTGTAATCGCCGTACAAAATATCGGCAATGGCCTCGCCGCCTTCCATGCCCGGCAAAAAGCCCAAAACCACGCCGGAGGCCCGCTCCGCAATCGAGGTGATAATACGCGGACGACCGCCCAAGGTCAGTAAAACCACTGGTTTTCCGGTTGCAATCGCCGCGTTGGCAAGATCGATTTGCGCCTGATCGAGATTTAACGATTCGATATTGCCCGGCGTTTCCGTATAGGCATGCTCGCCCAGACTAAGCAGAATAAGGTCGTGATTTTTGGCTTCGTCGACGACCTTTTGAATATCGATTGGCGCAGCGAAAGAATCGCCGCCAATGTAAGTCACTTTGCCGGTGGCCTTTTCCTGTATGGCTTCCAGCACCGTCAGCTTCTCCTGAGGATAGAGTTCCTCGGCAAAACCTTGCCAGGTAACAGTCCAACCGCCATTCATCACGCTTAATAAATTAGCGGTAGGCCCGGTCACCAATATATTTGCGTCTTTTTTGAGCGGCAGGATGTTATGGTCGTTTTTTGCCAGAATAATAGATTCCCGCGCCGCCTGACGATTAGTTTCTATCGCTTCCGCCGTGGCAAAATTACCTTCAATCGGCAACAGCGGTTTGGGATCGAATAATCCGGCCTGATACTTGACTGTCAGTATCCTGGACACAGCCTCATCGATTCTGGACATCGGCACTTCGCCCGATTTGACCAAATCAATCAGTAAATCGTAAAAAGAAAAATCGAACGGCACCATGCTCATGTCGATACCGGCCATCACCGCAATTTTTACCGCTTCTTTAGGTGACGCGGCCATCTTGTCGCGGCTGTAAAGGCGCTCGATGTCCGCCCAATCGGACACGGCAAAGCCTTTAAAGCCCAGTTCGCCGCGCAGAATCGTGGTCAGGTAATGATGGTTGGCGTGTCCCGGAATGCCGTCGACTTCGGCTGAATTAACCATTACCGTCGGCGATCCGGCCTTTATGCCCGCTGCAAAGGTCGGCAGGAAATACTCGCGCAGCATTCTTTCGCCTATCCAGGCCGGTGTCCGGTCTTTGCCGTTCAGGGGGTAGCTGTAGCCGACATAATGTTTCAGGCACGTGGGCGCTTTATCGGCAGCGGAAAAATCATCGCCTTGATGGCCTTTAATATAAGACGTGCCCATCGCCGCCGCCAAATGCACATCTTCGCCGAAAGTTTCCCACAAACGCGGCCAGAGCGGTTGGCGGCCAATATCCATCACTGTAGAAAAATTCCATTGCAGGCCGGAAGCGCGCACTTCCCTTGCCGTGATTTCTCCCTCCTTGAAAGCCAAATCCGGATTGAACGTCGCCGCCATATTAATCGCCTGCGGAAACAATACCGAGTTTTGCGTGTAAGTCGCACCGTGAATAGCATCAATTCCGTAAATGACCGGGATTTTCAGGCGCGTTTTTGCCGCCGCATTCTGTACAGTGCGCATCATCTTGCGCCATGTTTCAATGGATTGCGCCTTGTTATCCGGCGTAAAAGGCGTATTAAGAATAGAGCCTACATGATGATTTAACACCGCATCTTCCAGCTTGGCCGGATCGATTTGATCCTCAGCGTTTTGCTCTTTTGGAATGCCGATAACCGTAAAATCAACCTGCATCATCTGCCCTACCTTCTCTTCAAGCGTCATTTGAGACAGCAGATTTTTGACTTTATGCTCTATTGCTTTGTCAGTTTCTTGAGCGCTCACAGAATGCCCCGCCGTGGCAGCTAGCATGATAATTAAAATGATAGGTAAGGTTTGCAACTTAATATTCTTCGCGTGTTGATTGTTTTAAGATTCGTGGGTTAGACAAACTGACCACGAACGACACTGGGTTAAAGCTATTCGTATTTTAAGCTGCACTATGATTTTTCAACAAAAAACATTGTCGATCGGGTTTAGCAGACATCCAAGTTCCACTTCGTCCGTCTCTGAAAGAATTAATCATTTGACATGCATACTTTTGCAGCGTAGTTTTTTAGGTAGAGAGTGGGGTTCAAAGTTCTCACTCGTTTATAAGACCATTGAGGAGGCAATGTGAATTTTACAAAATCAATCTTATTAACAGTAATTTATAGCGCTGGTTTGCTGGCCCCTGCAATGGCTGTTGCAGATGATCCTGATCCGGCGACATTTCAGGCAGATAAGGATCGCCAAATAGCCAATGTTCTGGAAAAGGTGCAAATTGCTCAAAAAAACCTGAGCTGTGTGCAAGCCGCTCAAGATCATGCAGCTTTAAAGGTTTGCGCCGAGACCTTTAAACAAGATTATGATGTTTCAGAAACGAAAGTAAAAGCCCAGGCCGCCGATAAAAAAACGCAAAAAGGCACGAAAAACAAGGAAAAGCAGTAGCGTCGAGTTCCGGTTGCGGCCGTTCGATCTAAGCCGGATAAAACACCAGTCGTTCACGCGATTGGTGTTTTTTAGTTTTTAAGGGATATTCACGAAATAATTTGAGCCAGTTTTATTTTTAAATCATGAGGATGTAAGTCTTCATGACCTTCATGGTAATTGCTTAAATTAATGCGTGTTCCTAAAGAATGTGCATGAAACGACTTTTGCAAATAGCATCGCCACTACCCCAGATCTGGCAGGTTTTAAAAACCTGCCAGATCTAACTTGTGACGTTATTTTATGCGCATTCCTAAGTTAGATTATGAAATTTATTGGCGAGCCTGCTTAATAACCCATTTTGATAACCCCGAAAAGCAAGCCACTCTATAGAAACTCCGGGATCATACATTTCAAGCTCACAATCCAGGGTTGTTATGATTTTTTAAGTTGGGTATGTTATTTTGTTCCCATTCCCAACATTCAAGCCATCCCCCATGAAAATAAAATACCGGCAGTTCGGTTTTTTACTGTTACTGCTCATATTAACAGGCTGTAGTAAGACCATCACTTCAGCGCCGGACGTAACCTTTACCACTATCGCCGGCCAAAAAATCGCGCTAAAAGATTTGCGCGGCAAGCCGGTGATCGTCACGTTCTGGGCGACTGACTGCCCGTCTTGCATTGAGGAAATCCCCGATCTAATCGATCTTTATACCCAGTATCATGCTTCAGGTCTTGAGATGATTGCCGTTGCAATGTATTACGATCCGCCGAATCACGTCGTCGATATGACCAATGCCAAGCAACTACCCTACAATGTGGCGCTGGATTTAAAATCGGAGCACGCCGAGGCTTTCGGCGGCATTATGTTTACGCCCAGCACATTTTTGATTGCCCCGGACGGTTCGGTTGTTAAAAAGGAAATCGGCCTTTTTGACTTGGCGAAAATGAAAACTAATATCGAATCACTACTTAAAGGCTAACCCATGCTCTGGTTGAAAGCGTTACACCTGATTTTTATGGTCACTTGGTTTGCCGGCTTGTTTTACCTGCCGCGCCTGTACGTTTATCACGCAATGAGCGATGACGAGATCAGCAACGAGCGCTTTAAGGTCATGGAACGCAAACTGTTCTTCGGCATTATGACGCCGGGCATGATAGCGACCTTGCTGTTCGGCATCTGGATGCTGGTCGCTTACGACTGGGGTGTTTATGCTACTGCCGGTTGGCTGCATGCAAAGCTGGCGCTGCTGGCGCTGACGCTGGTTTACCACTATTTTTGTTATCTGTGGCTGCTTGATTTTAAACACGACCGCAACCGGCGCAGCCATGTTTTTTATCGCTGGATGAATGAAGTGCCGGTTTTGTTTTTGGTCGGTATCGTAATCCTGGCGGTTGTTAAGCCTTTTTGATTAGATAAATGATTTAAACTATAGCGTCCAAGGTTTTAGAGAGAAATATGAATTTATCTGACTTCACCCACAGCGCCTATACTGCCGGTCTCTTGGGCGGCTTACTGATAGGCATAGCCGCTGCAATGTTTGTATTATTGAATGGCCGGATTGCCGGCATCAGCGGAATTTTAAGCGGCCTGCTTCAAGCCGACAAGGGGGACAAGCTCTGGCGCGTATTGTTTCTGCTCGGCATGGCGGCTGCGCCTGTTGTTTATCAAATTGCCTCCGATCTGCCCGCTGTGACGATCGATGCGGGAACGGCGCAATTGATTATCGCCGGCCTGCTTGTTGGCGTGGGCACCAGCTATGCCTCAGGCTGCACCAGTGGCCATGGAGTCTGCGGCATTTCCCGCGGCTCGATGCGTTCCATTGCCGCAACGCTGACTTTCATGATGGCGGGTTTTATCACCGTCTATCTGACCCGTCACTTGTTGGGGCTCTAACCGTGTTGAATCTTAATGCTTTTCTCGTCGGCCTATTGTTTGGCCTGGGGCTGATTATCTCCGGTATGACCGATCCTTCAAAGGTCATTGGCTTTCTGGATTTGGCCGGGGCTTGGGACCCGTCCCTCGCATTTGTGATGGCGGGCGCAATACTGATCGGCGCAATTGCTTTTACTATCGCTAAAAAACGTCAGCGCAGTTTGTTGGGAGCCCCGATGCGACTGTCCTCTGCAACCGAGCTGGATAAAGGTTTATTAATAGGCAGCCTGGCTTTTGGAATCGGCTGGGGACTTTCGGGATTTTGTCCCGGACCGGCGGTGGTAAGCGCAGCCGCCGGACAGCCAAAAGCATGGATATTCGTTGCGGCGATGCTGGCCGGAATGGCTTTGTACGGCATGCTTGAGCGGCGCGGAAAATAAAGCTCAATGTATTTTTTTAGCATTATCCGCAAGCAAGCGCGCGGCATTATCCGCCGGGACCGGTCGGCTGAAATAATAACCCTGCATCTCATCACAGCCGCTACTCCGTAAATGGCGTAACTGCTCTTCTGTTTCCACGCCCTCGGCAATGACTTTAAGCTTAAAATTTCGGGCTATAGCAATGATGATGGATACAATCGCGCCATCGTCCGCATTGCTGATCAGGTCGTCAACAAAAGACTTGTCGATTTTCAGTTTGTCGAAAGGAAAATGCTTTAATTGGCTAAGACTGGAATAACCTGTCCCAAAATCGTCGATAGAAATTAAAACGCCGAGTGTTCTCAAGCCCTCCAGAATACCCCGTGTGTTTTCGGGCTCTTTCATCACGATGCTTTCGGTCAACTCCAGTTCCAAATAACGCGGCTCCAAGCCGGTGTCGGACAGCACCGCCGTTACCATGGCCGCCAAGCCGTCCCTATCCAATTGCCGCGCCGACAGATTCACCGCAACAGTTATCGGAGGCAAGCCCGCTTGCTGCCAAGCCTTGTTTTGCAAACACGCCTGATGCAGCACCCATTCGCCGATCGGTTCGATTAAGCCCGTCTCTTCCGCCAAAGGGATAAATTCATTCGGCGGCACTAAACCCAGTTCGGGATGTTGCCAACGAACCAGAGCTTCTACGCCGATAATTTTGCCGCTCTTCAAGTCAAGCTGCGGCTGGTAATGCAAGACCAATTCATCGCGCTCCAAAGCGCGCCGCAAATCGCTTTCCAAGCGCAATTTGGTGGAAACATCCTGTTCCATGCTTTCTTCATAAAAACGGTAGCTGTTGCCTTGCTCCTTGGCGCGATACATGGAAATGTCCGCATGTTTAATCAGTAAGCTGCTTTCAACGCCATCGGCGGGATATAACGCTACACCGACACTGGAACTGATATAGAGCTCACGATCCATGATGACATAATGTTGTGAAAGCGCCCGGCAAATTTTCTCCGCCACGGCCGCAGCAACATGAAAGGAAGAGATATTTTCCAACAGCACCGTAAATTCGTCGCCGCCAAACCGCGACACCAAATCGCCGCTCCTGACGCATCCTTTAAGACGTTCGGCAACGGCTTTGAGTAATAAATCGCCGATTTCATGGCCCATAGTATCGTTGATCAATTTAAAACGATCTAAATCGAGAAACAACACCGCATGAATCGGCTGTTCGTCGTAAGTACGGCTCAACACTTCGGTCAGTCGCTCCATAAATTGGGAGCGGTTGGGCAAATCGGTCAACACATCCTGATACGCCAGACGATTTAAGTTTTCTTCGGCGCGAATCGCATCCAGCAGCCGGGCTACCCGCTGCCGTAACACGGCAAAATGCACCGGCTTTGGAATGTAATCGGTGGCGCCTGCGGAAAACGCCAAGTCAATGGACTGCCCATCATCCAACGCGGTAACAATCAAAATAGGCGTATGCGCGCCTTCCGGCAGTTCGCGAATACGCGCACAGGCGCAAAAACCATCCATTTCCGGCATCATCGCATCCATTAATATCAAGTCCGGCATTTGTCTTTCGCAGATGGTCAGGGCTTGCGCTCCGGTGCTGGCCAACTCGATGCGGTAGCCGTCTTCCTGCAATACATCGTTCAAGGCAAAACGCATCGCTCTGTCGTCATCCGCAACCAGTATCAATGGGCCGAACCGTTCAATATCCAGGCATTCATCCCTTTCCGAGTTTATTTCCTTTGCTAGTGCAAACTTGACGCGCTCATACTCGTCGAACAATGCCGACGATAAATCCTCCGCGCCGTAAACCGACCCCTGCCGACCCAAAGTCTCCAATTGTTTGGCGATGACGGCAAGCTGACTGGCGCCCAAGTTTCGCGCCGCGCCTTTCAAACTATGCGCCAATTCACCTAAGGCTTCGGCATCCGCTGCCGCAATAGCTTGCGTTATAGCCTCCAATTGACCTGGCGCATCTTCAAGAAAAAAGGCCACCATTTTGACAAAGGCATTGCCTATTTCTTCGCGCAATTGCTTTAACATCTGCTTATCCAAAACCTGTTGATCGTCAACAGCCGACGCTGATAAAGCAGTCGTTGCGTACTGGTTTTGTCCCCGCCCCAACCACAGATGCAGCTTTTCCTTCAAGGCGTTCAGCTTAAATGGCTTAGCCAGATAGTCGTTCATGCCCGCTGCTAGACATTGGTCGCTGTCGCCTTGCTGCGCATTCGCGGTCATGGCGATAATCGGAAGACCTACGAACTCTCCTTGCAATGCACGAATCTGCCGTGTTGCCTCAAAACCGTTCATCTCCGGCATATGGCAATCCATCAGGACCAGATCATAAGAACGACGCGTCAGACGCTCTAAAGCCTCTCGGCCGTTCCCGGCTATGTCCATGCTGCACCCCAGCCGTTCCAGCATGCCGATAGCCACTTGTTGACTGGCTCGGTTGTCTTCAACCACAAGAATCCGGCTACCCAGATAGACTATCGGTTCTTTCTTGAGCTGCGGCAAAGGCAGGGCTTCAACGGTTTTCTTATCGGCGGAAAGGATGCAATCGTACAACATCGAAGCCTGCACGGGTTTACCCAAACAGCCGACCACATTCGGTAAATTTATTTCGTTCTGCCCGTCCTGGGTAGGGTTCAACAGCAGTATGACCTTAATATCGGCAAGCCGGGGATCGCTGGCCATAGCGGCCGCTAAATCGGCGCCTTGGCTACTCGACACGGTTTGATCAATAATTGCGAACTGATAAGACTCACCTTGATCGGCGGCATTGCGCAATAGCTCCAGGGCGCGGTCGCCCTGCTCAACACTACGCTGGAAGATGCCCCAGCGACCGAGAATCTGCACCATAAACTGGCGCATCTTGCTGCCGTCCGTAACGATTAAAATCCGTAAACCGGCGATAAAAGCCTGCATGACTTTCGAAGGCGCAGACACCCCCATAGACGCTTCGAAAGGCACACTAAACCAAAAGGTGCTGCCTTTTTCCGGCATACTTTTAACACCGATTTTACCGCCCATCACTTCGACTAATTGATGACAAATCGCCAGCCCCAAACCGGCCCCATCATGACTCCGGGTGCTGGACCCGTCCACTTGAACAAAGGCTTCGAAAATATGTTTCTGTGCGTCGACAGGGATGCCTATGCCGGTATCGGTCACTTCAAAGCGCAGGCTCATTTTGTCCGCTCTTGACGTATCGACCATGACACCGATTTCGATGCTGCCATTGTCGGTGAATTTAAGCGCATTACCGACCAGATTGATCAGCACCTGTCGGACTCTCGAAGATTCACCGTGTAAAGCCATCGGAATGCCATCGGCAATTTGGTAACTTAGCTCCACCCCTTTACGTTGTGCTTGACCGGCCAACAAGCCGACGACCTCATCCAGAATCTCATGCAGCACAAAATCCACCGGTTGTAACTTCAGCATGCCCGATTCGATGCGGGAAAAATCCAAAATATCCTCGATCAGCTTCAACAGCGCTTCACCGGCATTGCGCGCCACCGTCACGTATTCTGTTTGCTTTGAGCTCAACCCCATGTCATACAACAGCTCCAACATGCCCAATACGGCGTTGAGCGGCGTGCGTAACTCGTGGCTGACATTGGCGGCGAATTCCCCTTTGATTTGAGCGGACTCCAAGGCTGAATCCCGCGCTTTTTCCAATTGCTGTTCGCGGGTTTCCAATACCGACATCATGCTGTTAAAGGCGTTTTCCATATCGATAATATCCCGAGGCCCACGCACTTTCGCCCGCACGTTTTGCTCTCCCGCTTGTGCGCGCCGCATCCTGTTTGCCAAATGTTTCAACGGGATGGTCAGGCGTCGGGTAATACCGTACAAAAACAGCAGAAAAACCACGGCAAATGCCGCGGAAACGGCAAGATTGGAATACAGGATGTTGTTTTGCATCGCCTTGAGCTTTTCCTTGCTCATCATCAAGCGTACAAAACCGATCAATTCCGGTTTTTGCGGACTGGCGACAAAAGGCGATACATTTTGATCATCTACACGATGAGCGAATACGGGGGCGACGAAATACCAAGCCTTTTCAGTTTCCTGATCCAATTGCAACTGTTGCGGCCATGTTTGCGTATCCACCGCCTCTACCACGGACTCTCCTTGATTCATTAGCGGTGTGTAGCCTTGGGTGTAGATAGCCACACCGCGCACATCGGGAAAAGCCAAGGCGGCTCGTGCGGGTTCTTCGGCATTTTCCTTGCTGGCATACAACAACGCGAGCGTACTTTGACCGGCAAACGTTTCAGTAGCCTGATAACCTTGTTTTACCAGCTTGTCACGAACAATTTGGTACGACAACCTTGATATGGCGAAGGAAGACAGCAGGGAAAGGCAGATAATTCCCAGGGTAAAGGTCACGACCAGTTGCTGAAGAAAGCTGGGGCGCTTCAAAGTAAATCGCACACGTGTGTTCATTTAGGAATAAATTGAAATTTTTGTCGTATAGTAAAAATAGAACGCAAATGGGCAAGAAAAAATAAAAGCGTAGTGAGCTTTTAAGCCTTTAGCCTTTGTTCACGGCGTCGGAAACACCAGATCGAACCGTTCCCGTTCCTGACTTGGAAAGTGAAGCCCCAGATGTTCGGCAGTTCTTAAATTGACCGCAAGCAGCAGATCCCGTAGCGGATTAATCGCGGCAGCGTTTGCACCGTTTTTGAGCCTATCCAGCGCCAAGGCCGCCAAGCTGCGCCCCATACCGAAATTATCGGGATAAAGCGAAAACAGCGCGCCTTTACGTACATGATCGAGATTACCGGAAAAAACAATGAAATTTTTCTCCCAGGCTTCTTGCAACACTACCGGCAACAACGCCTGCTCGTCCATGGCCGCATTATCCTGAGGCAGCCAAATGGCAATGGAGCCGTCTTTAATTTGCGCCAGCACTTTGCGATAAAGTTCGGCAGATAAGCGCAAGTCTTCAGTCGGAAAAGCATTCAGCGTCAATCCCTGAGTCTTGGCCGCGGTACGGGCCCGCTCTATTTCCCAAGCCTTTTGCCTAGGATCGAAAATAACCGTCACTTCTTTTGCATTGGGAACTATGCCCTTGAGCCGTTCAAAAAACACTTCCGGGTCTGGCGTCAGCGTAATGCCGGCCTGTCCTTTGGCTGCCTGGCCGGGAGAAATCAAAACCGCCCCGATTACGACGGGAAAGACCTCGGCAAGCTGTTTAGTCGCTGAAAGGCCGGCGCGACCAAGACTGATCACCAGATCGACACGGTCGTCATGTACGCGCTCCGATAATGCGGCCGGTGTATCGTCGTCGCCGTCCAATACATAATGCTTGACCGATTGCCCCAACCCCGTTTCGATGCCTCGTATAATCTCCATAAACACTTCCCGATAGGGCTCGCGGACATCGGGATAAATAACTGCGACAGAAGGCGTGGCGGCGCTCGCAAAGGCAGGATAAACCACGCTGAGAACAAACAGAAAATGAGTCAGGGTGCGTAGTAGAGACATCGTTACAGTTATCCGATAGTTGACAAACGGGCCTGCGACGTCCCGTTTTGTGATGATGTTATTCATAAATGCCGGATTAAAAATTAAGGCGGACTTCGCCGAAGACGCTTCTGCCCGCCAAGGGTAAGTCGTTCGGTATTGCTGCCGTGGGTCTTCCAGCCAAACTGGGCTCGCGCGCATTGACATTGAACAAATTGCGCACCGAAAAAGCGACTTCCCAATGCTCCGCCAATTGCTTGCGGCGTAAGGTCAAGTCCACCCAGGTATAGTCGGCGACGGGAGGACGGTTGTCTCCTGCTACCCGGCTACGATCAAGAATCCACTTAGCCTGGGGAGTTATTTGCCAATGCGGCATAAAATCCCAAGTAGCCCGTAAGTAAACCATATGATTAGGAGAATTGCCGGCATCGTGATTGAGCGTCGTGTCTCTGGGTTTCTGAAAAGCATAGTTCCCCAGTAATTTAAGCGTATCAAAGGCCTGCCATTCGGCTTCAAGTTCCGTCCCGTAACCGGTTTGAAGGCCGGTATTTTGAGCTGTAACAGTGGGCGCTCCGACATCGGGTATAAAGCGGATAATGTCTTTCCACCAATAATTGAATACATTCAAGCCCAAACGCAGTTTATCCCTGGGGCGGTAATCGAAAGCCAGCTCAAGGGTATCCATAGTTTCCGGTTTAAGGCCGGGATTGCCACGATTGACGGGATTGTTGATGCTATAGAGTTCCTGGAATGACGGCGCCCGAAAAGCGCTGCCGTACATCAGCTTGGTGGTCAGGTCGTAACGGGTTTCCCAGACCAACGCGGTGCGCGGATTGAGCGTATTGCCGAAATCGGAGTAATTATCGTAGCGTACGCCTGCGGTAAGCGCCCAGTCCTTAACAAACTTCCATTCATCCTGGAAAAAAGCAAAAAAGTTCTTGCGGTCGACAGGCTGTATAGGTAAATACGGAGTACCGGTCACATCAATGACGGAAAAATTCGGCAGCAACGGGTTTGCAGTCCCCGTGATGGGATTAATGCCGGAGTTTTTATGAGCGGCAACATCGTAAAGGCTGCTGTAGTTGAAACCGGTGCCTATGCGTAGCGTATGCCGATCAAAACCGGTATAAAAGGCCGAGGTATTGAATCGGGCATGACGTTCATAAAAACTGGGGGCGGCGATGAAGCCTTGGGGGAAAGTCACTAAAGGGCCGCCGCCAATAATGCCCGTAGCGGGATCAATCGGCAACTTCGCCCCCGGCGGGAAGAGTGCAAAAGCTGTTTCCGTTGTCTGCGAAGTGTCGAGATAGCTGATCTGCGCTTTCACATCCCAGTCTTTGGCGAAATCGGGGTTATCGTAATTCAGATCCGCATTCCAGCGCTCGCTACCGCCACGGCCGTTCGGATCCAAAGTCTGCGCACTGGTAGGACTGGCGCCTTGGTCGCCTCGGTGTTGCAGACCTCCGCGAAAGCGCCAATGATCGCGGGACAAATCCAAGCGGGCATCGAAATTCCGCCGCTGCAAGTTAACCGGCCCCGGCGCCAAAGAGGCATGAGTGCCGAACTGCTTATCGAAGTTGGTCTGAGTATCGGCATCGATAATGCTGTTTTGGCCTTGGGTATCGTGGTATTCCACCATGGCTGCCACGTCGAAACCCGCCCAGGTATCGCCGTGCAGCGCCCAACCGTCGTAAGTGTCGAAGCTGCCGACACGCCCGCCCACTTCGGTGCCGTTAATATCCTGCTTGGTTTTGGTGATGATGTTGATCACCCCGGCGAACGCATCGGCGCCATACACGGCGGAACCCGGCCCGCGCACCACCTCGATACGGGCGACAGCCTGCACCGGCATTCCGCCCCAAAAATTATTCCTATTTCCGCCATAGGCATTAGTAATAGGGATGCCGTTGATCAGCATCAATACCTGCGGATTATATTCAGACGACACGCCGCGAAAACTATAGATAGGATTGTAACCGTCCTTGCTGCGCGCCACATGCAAACCCGGTACGGTTTCCAAGGCCTCGTCAATGTCGGTGGCGCCTATGGCCTTAATATCCTCGGCAGTAACGACCGAGGTCACTGCCGGAGCTTTGCCGACAGGTTGCTTCGCGCCGGTAGCAACGCTGATCATTTCCTGACCGCCGTACATTTGCAATAACTCCGCTTCATCACTGTTCAAGGGAGCTTCCTGTGCTTTAGCGGTGGCAGTAACGCCAAACCACATCAGTAAAAAAAATAAGTTATACATGGCCGATCACAAAGATAAACGCATAAAAGTTGTGTAAATGGTAAGTCATGGACCGTAAATTAACAACTTGATGACAACCTGCATTGATCAAACTTACTTAACTGATGTTACGCATTGCCCGTGAAAAGAGGGTTTGATAATGGATCGCGACGGATGTGAGTAGACGTGCCGTGCGCGCCTTAGGCTATGGTCAATAATAACTTCCCGGTATGAATGGGGTGAAATTTTTCCGTTGGCTCTGAGCCTGTAGCCTGTCGAAGGGTGAGCGGGAAAATTTCGGGCTACCGCGTCAAGCCGATCATGCTTCGACAAGACCTTTAGTCCTGAGCGCAGCCGAAGGGTCAGCACGAACGGCTCGACGATCGAAAATAGTGGTTTCGGGACGTTATTTTCAACCAAGCCCTTAGTAATGAGCATGAAATAACGTAAGCTGGTTTTTAAAACCATGAAGGATTGATGTTTTTTTCTTCCTGATTACTCCCATCTGAGGACAAACCGTATGCCTTTGCAAACGAGAAATCCCTTTACCATCAAGAGATACGCTGTTTTAAACTTGTACGCTTTCAAAATAAGATGGGAGTAGCAAGATGCTTCAGCCAGAGACAAAATATTCAATATACCGACAGTTAGTTCAAAAAAAATGCGACCCGTAGAGACGCGATAAATCGCGTCTCTACGGGTGGTTGGCTGAAGCCATCTGGCTAATCAGGTTTTTCTTTGTGTCCTTCGTGGTAAAAGTTACTCTTCTTGTCTGTTAATCAAAAAATAAACTACCGGAATCACCAGCAACGAAAACAAGGTCGAAGCAAAAATACCGAAGATAAAGCTCCACGCCAGCCCTGAAAAGATCGGGTCCAGGATAATTACAAACGCGCCGAACATGGCCGCTCCGGCGGTCAGGAATATCGGCCGCAAGCGAATCGCACCGGCTTCAATCAAGGCTTCTGCCAGCGTCACATCGCCGCGGGCTCGGATGCGTTCGATAAAATCGATCAAGATGATCGAGTTGCGCACTACGATGCCTGCCAACGCAATCATGCCGATCATCGCGGTGGCGGTGAAATAAATCGGGTTCGGGTAACCTGCAATCGGCGTAGCGAATAGGTTTAGCACCCAAAAACCCGGCATAATGCCGATCACGGTCAGCGGGATGGCGATCATCATCACCAGCGGCACACTCAGCGATCCGGTTTGCCCGACCAGCAGCACATAGATCATTACCAACGCGGCAGCAAAAGCCAAGCCAAGGTCACGAAATACGTCGACGGTGATTTTCCATTCGCCTTCGCCGGCCAGTTCCGCCTTATATCCATCCGGCAACGGGCGCTCATCCAGCACATCATTCAAATCGAACACCGCTTCCACCGGACTGCGTCCCGCCATTCCGGCAATCACATAATTCACCCGTTGCAGGTTCTTGTGAAAAATGGGCTGGTCTTCGGTTTCTATATTGGCGCTGCCTATTTCACTTAACGGTATCAAATCGCCCTGCCCGGTTTTAACGCGCAACGCCAATAAATCGGCAACGGACGAGCGAAGCGCCCGAGGCAGTTGCAAGGTGATTTCCAGCGGCTGGCGTTCGCTGTCGACATGAACGATGCCGACTGTCTGGCCTGCGGCGGCAATGCTCAGGGTTTCAGCGACTTGCGCGACGCTGACGCCGGACAACGCGGCTTTTTCACGATTCAAATGAAAATGCACTTTGTCATGTTGCGCTTCGGAATAATCATCGACATCAACCACGCCGTCGGTTTTTTCCATATCGGCTCTGACGCGCTTGGAGACGGCGACCAAGCTGTCGATACTGGCTTCCGGCGGGCCGTAGACTTCGGCGACCAGATCGGACAGCACCGGCGGTCCCGGCGGAATTTCGGTAATTTTCAGGTTTGCGCCGTATTGCTTGCCGAGCCGTTCTATTTCGGGGCGAATGCGCAAGGCGATTTCGTGCGATTGCTGTTCCCGCCGGTCTTTAGACAATAGATTGATCCTGACTTCGCCGACATAACCGCCGCTGCGCAGATAATAATGACGAACCATACCGTTAAAGTCCATCGGCGCGGCAAGGCCGGTGTAGGTTTGATAATCGGTGACTTCGTTGACGGTCGCAAGATAATTACCCAAAGCTCTAGCGACTTCATCGGTTTGTTCCAGCGTCGAGCCGCGCGGCATATCGATCATGATTTGCAGCTCGTTTTTGTTGTCGAACGGCAATAACTTGAGCGGAACGGCGCGGGTAACAGCCAACAAGGTTGAAGCAACAAAAGCTACGAACACAATCAGTAAAAACAGTTTGGCGCGTCCTGAAGTTTCCAGCAAAGGGCCAAGCGCTGAGCGGTAAGTACGATAGATAAACGTCTGCTTAAGCTCTAACGGCGCTTCTTCTCTGTGGTTGTGATATTCGCTTTGCAGCAACTTGAAACTCGCCCACGGCGTGACGGTAAACGCGACAATCAACGAAACAATCATTGCTATCGGCACGTTAAAAGCCATCGGCGCCATATACGGCCCCATCATGCCGGTGATGAAAAACATCGGCAGGAACGACACGATCACCGTGAAAGTTGCCAGAATAGTCGGCGGCCTGACTTCATCAACCGCCGTTAATAATGCTTGCAGCGGCGATTCCTTGCGTAATTGATAGTGCCGGTGGATATTTTCGACATCGACAATCGGGTCGTCCACCAGCAGACCCAGCGACAGGATCAACGCAAACAGGGTAACGCGGTTGATCGTGTAGCCGGAAATATAATCCAGCAATAAAGTCAGCGCCAAGGTCATCGGCACCGCGATAGACACGATAAACGACTCTTTCAAGCCCAATGAAAACGCCAGCAACACCACGATAATCACAATTGCAAAACTCAAATGCTTAACCAGCTCGTTGACTTTGTGGTTCGCGGTTTCGCCGTAATCGCGGGTAATTGTCAGCAAAACATCTTCGGGAACCAAGGTTCCGTGCAGTTTCTCGGCGGTCGCGATAACGGCTTCCGCAACATTGACTGCGTTGCTACCTTTGCGTTTGGCAACCGCAATGGTGACCATCTGCCGCTCCTGCCCGACTTGCGGCTTGTTGCCGCCGGCATGACCTATCGTCGGCATCTCATCAACCGCAGGGCCAAAACCGATGCGGGTGTAATGATCGACATCGGCCGGGCCGTCTTCGATACGGGCTACATCGCGCAGGTAAACAGGGCGTCCGGCAACGCTTTTAATGACGGTCGCGCCCACTTCTGCCGACGACTCAAAATGCGGTCCGGCTTCGAGCAGTAGGTCGCGGTTGCCGCGTTCGATATTGCCGACTTGCAGATTGACGTTGGCATTAGCCAAGGCCTGGGTAATTTCAAGCAATGTCGTTCCATGAGCAGCCAATGAGGCAGGATTCGCATAAATCGATACCCGCCGCTGTTCGCCGCCGACCACCCAACTTTTACCGACATCGCCGACGCTTCTCAAGGAAATAATCAGCTCGTCGGCGATACGCCGCAAAGCCATCGAATCGTAATTGCTATTCTGCGCGGAAAGCGTCATCAACACGATAGGCACGTTATCGATTTCAACCGGCGACACTTTCCAGTGGGTAACGCCGGGAGGAATAAGGTTCTGGTTGGACATCAACCTGTCCCAGGTTTTAACCAGGCTGTCTTCAAAAGACTGGCCGACCAGATAACGCACGGTCACCAACGCCGCGCCGGGTCTGGAGATCGAATACACATATTCGACGCCTTCGATTTGCTTAAGCAAAACCTCCAACGGCGTGGCAACCAGTTTTTCGACTTCTTCGCTGGACGCGCCCGGATATTCGACTAGCACATCCATCACCGGCACCACAATCTGCGGGTCTTCTTCGCGCGGCGTCAGAATTAGCGCCGCCGCTCCGGCCAACAGCGAAATAATCAGGAACAGGATGGACAACTGCGAAGTGGTAAAGATTTCGACAATCTTGGTCGTCAACCCGCGTTTGGGTTTTTCATTTTCCCGGCTGTCCATTATTGCGCCTGCTGCGGCTGGGCTATGACGGTTTCACCGGCATGCAAGCCGGAAATGACTTCAATTTGATCGCCGAACGTTTTGCCGGTTCTGATATGACGCATCAGCTGTCGGCCATCCGCTACGACTTTGACCACTTCAAGCTGGCCGATATGCTGCACTGCGCTGGCGGGGATCAATAAGGCTTCATGTTGATCGCAGGCTTGCTCCAGCCAACCGAAATATCCGGGTTGCAAGCCTGCCATTGCAGGCAATGCGATTTTAATCAGTTGGGTGCGGGTTTGCGGATCGACTTCGGGACTGATCTCGTCGATTTGCGCACTGACTGTTTGTCCCAGCGTATCAATGCGTACGTTGACGTTCATGCCGATGTTGTAACGTCCGGCACAGGTGCTTGGCACGTCGGCTTCAAGCCTTAATCCTTGCGGCGTTTGCAACGATACGATGGCTACGCCGGGCAGTCCCATGTCACCGGGTTCTTTAAGACGCTTCACAACGATGCCGTCGAAAGGAGCGACGAGCAGCGTATCGGCCAGATGGGAGCGGATTTCCGTTACAGAGCTTGCTGCCTGACTTGCACCGGCTTGAGCCTCTTTAGCCCTGGCGACGACGGCATCAAAATTTTCGCGGGTCGCCGCTTCTTTGCTGTACAAGCTACGGGTGCGCTGCTCGTCCGCTTTGGCGCGATTGGCTTGAGCATTGGCGCCGACAAGCGCGGCCAGGGCTGCATTTTCTTGAGCTTTAATATCACGCTCGTCCAGACGGGCGATAATGTCACCCTTTTTGACTTTATCGCCTGCGTTAACCTTGATCTCGATAATCCGCGCCGTTGTTCTAGGGGCGATATTGGCCACGGTTCTCGACTTTACCGTGCCGGGCCAGGCAAGAATATCGTCAACCTGTTTTTTTTCGACAACAGCCGTGTTGCCAGGCATGTTTGAATCGTTAGCCAACGGGCTTGATCCAGGCGACACTTTGCTGACAAAGCTGCCCTGCATATAAAGCAGCAATAGGATCAAGGCTAAAACGGCTGCGGCAATAGCGACGATTTTGTTGGTATTTTTGGGTTCGGTTTGAGACATAAGATTTCCTTTGTCTTAAAAAATATTTGTCCACGAAAGACACGAAAAGCACGAAAATATCCTTATCGTTCCCACGCTCCAGAGGCTGTGAAAGTATTCGTTTTTAGAAAAAATCAAAGAATTCACCACGAAGACACGAAGGGCACGAAGAAAAACAATCGTTTAAATTCAATACATTGAAAACTTCGTGTTCTTAGTGCCTTCGTGGTAAAAAATGTTTTTAGCCTAATTTGGATAATAATTTCACAGCCTCTCCAGCGTGGGAACGCAGTGGTAGACGTTCCAGCGTCCCGCAACGCTGGAGCGTTGCAGACTGAATTCCCACGCCGGAGCGTGGGAACTATTAATTGTTATTTACTTCCAGTCGCCGACCGCTTTTTTCAATGCCGCTTCAGCACTCAACGCATCGTAATGCGCTGCAATCGTGTTCGAGTGGGCTTTGTTTCTGGCTACTTCGGCTTCGATATAACGGGTAATCGTCACTGTTTCCGCGCGCCGTTGTTCATTAACCAGCCTTAAGGCCTCGTCGGCAGCGGCCACCGAGGCTTCGCTAACCCGCATACGAGCCAAAGCTTCTTCCAACTTCAGGAAAGCAATTTTGACTTCCCGCTCGATAGCCAGTTTTGTTTTGCGTTCCGTTTCGCGAGCCTCGGCAGCTTTTCGCTCCGCAGCACTGACGCGGTTTTTGGTTTCCAATCCGGAAAACAAATCCATCTCGACGCTGACTCCTGCTGTGACATTGTCTTTGCTGCTTGAAAATCCAGGGGATTGGCTGTTTTGACCGTAACTGACGTAAGCATCGGCTTTCGGTAAATAAGCGCCCTGCTCGCTTTTGACTCGACTCTGACTGATTTCCACCTGATTGGCGGCCGCTTTAACTTCCGGGCGTTGCGTCATCGCAAGCTCGAGCAAGTCGTTAAACGATGCGGTTAATTTGGGTTCGGGTAACATCGAAGATGCCGGCGCGACAGTAAACGCTTGCTCCGCCGATAAACCGAGCAAAATAGCAATGCCGGTTTTGGCCAGCTCGATGCCGTTGGCGGCCCTGATTTGGGCTTCCTGCGCTTCTGCCGATTTTACTTCCAACGATAAAACATCGGATTTAAGTACGGTTCCGGCTTCGTAACGCAGTTTCGTTTGCTTCAATTCGCCGGCAATGGCCGAAATGGAATCCTGCGCGACTTTATGCGCTTCCTGAGCAGCTAAATACGCATAATATGAGGCGGTTACCGCTTCAATCAACGCATTGCGTACTGACGAGCGTTCAAATTCAGCAGCACTAATGCCCAGTTCCGCAGATTTGCTGTTTTGATAATCCTGGCCGCCGCGGAACAAAGACAGCTTGCCGATGATTTCAGGGCGAAAGTTTTGCCGATAACCGGGATTATTAATGTTAGCGATCGAGTTGGAATTAAAATCCCTCTGCACCACAATCATCGAAAAGACTTGTGCAGGATTGTTGGAATGATCATAGCCAAGCTTGGCGGTAACTTGCGGATAAAACGCAGACAGCGCTACGCCTAATTGAGCTTCGGCCTGGCTGATGCGTTCCGTAGCGATTTGCAGGTCGGGATTGTTGATTAATGCATGATCGATAGCTTGATCCAGCGTGAAGGACTGGGCGATTGATTTTTGCGGTACAGCTTTATCCGCAGGATTTTGTGAAACATGATCCGCTACAGCCGGCCCGTTCGATAGTATTAGTATCGGTAATAGAGTTAATGCTAATTTGTTTTTTATTGTTTTAAGCATAATCTTCACGTACCTGTTTTAGGCGAACGACACTGTAGGAGCGGGCCATGCCCGCGATATTGGCGGCGCTGATTGCAGAGTTTTAGCTCATTCATCGCGGGCATGGCCCGCTCCTACAATGTTTAACTTAATGGCCGTATTGCCGCGTTTCGCGATCAGAACGCACTACCCGACTTAAAACCCAACTTCTTCAGTATGATGGCCATCGGGCAAAAACCCGTAAACGCCGATTGCAGCAAATTAGCGCCGACAAAAGCGGTAAACCATAGCCACAATTCAGAATGATAGTGCGCCAGCAACAAGCTGATCAAAATAAAACTGCCGGCAACGGCAAAAACTACGCGATCAATAGTCATCTTACTTACCTTTTAACCGGACTACGCCTATTAATTTGAGCATCAACCGTTCATAAAAAGGCTCACTGATGCCTTTTCGTATCTTACGCATGAAATATTTCTCGAAACCTATTTTAGCCAGATGCACCCATTTACCTTCGGCCGACCACGTCACATTGCGCGGCGGAATTTGCGGCTTAGCCAAAAACGCCACCCCGGAATCGCCAAAATCGGCCAGACATAAGGCATTCAAGGTGGCTCTGTGGGTCGGTTCTTTACCGGCCAATTCGTCGGCAATATTATGTGCGGTGGCAGTGACCATTGATTCGATCATATAGCCGGTTTTCGGCGCGCCGACCGGCACCGGCGTCTTTTCAATAGGCGGAATCGCAATACAAACGCCGACGGAATAGATATTTTTAAACGTTTTGTTACGTTGATGTTCGTCCACCAAAACGAAGCCGCGCGGGTTAACCAAGCCTTCAACGCCGACATTGCGCACCGCATCAACTCCGGTAAAAGCCGGTAACATCATCGAGTGTTTAAAGGGCAGCTCATGTTTTTTCTTGTCCTTGCCGTCGTCATCGACTTCAGTGACAAACATCATGCCCGGTTCGATTTTATCGACCTTGGCATTGGTTATCCATTTGATGGTCTTGTCGCGCAAAGCGCTTTCCAGCATACCTTTGGTATCGCCGACACCGCCCAAGCCCAAATGCCCGATATAAGGTTCTGCGGTAACGAACGTCATCGGCACTTTGTCGCGAATTTGCCTTTTGCGTAATTCCGTTTCAAGAATCATTAAATATTCATAGGCGGGACCGTAACAGGATGCGCCCTGAACCGCGCCGATAACAATCGGGCCGGGATCTGCCATGAATTTATCCCAATCTTTTACCGCAACTTCGGCATGATCGACATGACAAACCGATGAGGTATAACCCTCAGGCCCTAAACCGGGAACTTCATCGAAAGCCAAACGCGGCCCTGTGGCAATAACCAGAAAGTCGTAAGCAACGGCCAAGCCGTCATCCAGCAGTACCTGATTATTAACCGGGTCGACTTTTGCGGCGGCTTTTTGAATGAATTCGATGCCTTTCTTCTTAAAAACCGGGGCTAATTCAATTTTCAACTCTTCAGGCGTTCGCCATTTGGGCGGGACCCAGGGGTTTGACGGAACAAAATGAAACGTCGGGCTATCGGAAATTACGATGACATCATGATTCTTCCCTACCGTTTCCTTCATTTCATAAGCCATTGGTACGCCGCCAATGCCTGCACCTAGAATTACTATACGAGCCATGATATTTTCCTCACTCAGTTATTATTGTGTGTCTTACATTTTTTCAATTAACCTTAGGCTAATTGAAATCCCCGTTAAAGCAAACCGGTACCAACACTGAAAAGAAAACTCACCCCATAGCCGATCAGTCCAAAGCACCGAAAAACTTAAAAAAATAAACTAGTATATTAGAAATCATTAATAGACAATAACATGGTTCGTTCTTAACGCACAAGGCTAATTAATTGTTGGATTAGTCCAGACTTGAACGATAGTTATCTTACTAAATGTATGGTTTAATCATGAGAAACATTTAGATACTTTATATTCAATGTCATTTATCACAAGTCCCGTTCTACAGGACTGCAACCGATAGGAGAAATTTATGATTTCAGAGGCCGTGGTTGATTTATCGCGCTGGCAGTTTGCAGCAACTTCGCTATACCATTTTCTATTCGTTCCGTTGACATTAGGTTTATCGTTTTTACTGGCGATTATGGAATCGACCTATGTGATGACCGGCAAAGAAATTTACAAGGATATGACCCAGTTCTGGGGGAAACTGTTCGGCATCAATTTCGCACTGGGCGTCACCACCGGCTTGACCATGGAGTTCCAGTTCGGCATGAACTGGTCGTATTTCTCGCATTATGTCGGCGATATTTTCGGCGCACCGCTTGCTATCGAGGGCCTGATGGCGTTTTTCCTGGAATCCACCTTTGTCGGACTGTTTTTCTTCGGCTGGGATAAGCTGGGCAAAGGGCAACATTTGCTGGTGACCTGGCTGGTTGCGTTAGGCACCAACTTATCCGCATTGTGGATTCTGGTTGCCAACGGCTGGATGCAATTTCCCGTCGGCGCCGAGTTTAATTACGAAACCATGCGCATGGAGATCGCCAGCTTTGGCGATCTGATATTTAACCCGGCCGCTCAGGTTAAATTTGTCCATACCGTTGCCGCAGGTTACACCACCGCTTCTGTTTTCGTGCTGGGCATCAGCGCTTATTACATGCTGAAAGGACGTGATGCGGCTTTTGCGCAACGCTCTTACACCATCGCAGCAGGCTTTGGATTGGCTGCAATCCTGTCGGTCATAGTGTTAGGCGATGAAAGCGGCTATACCGCAGGCGAAGTGCAAAAAACCAAGCTGGCCGCTATTGAGGCTGAATGGCATACCGAACCGGCCCCAGCGGCATTTACGGTTATCGGCATACCGAACCAGGAGGTCATGGAAACGCATTACGCAATCAAAATTCCCTGGGTGCTGGGCTTGATTGGCACACGCTCTATCGATGAGCCGATTACCGGTTTATCGGAGATTTTGGAAAAAAACCGCTTGCGTATTCGTAACGGCATGAAGGCTTACGCACTGTTGCAAAGCTTAAGATCAGGCAGCAATGATGCCACTGTCCGTGCCGAGTTTGACCGTTTCAAACAGGATTTGGGCTACGGTCTATTGCTTAAACGCTATACCGAAAACGTAGTCGATGCGACCGACCAACAAATAGAACTGGCAACGCAATACTCAATTCCCAGAGTCGTGCCTTTATTCTGGACTTTCCGGATCATGGTCGCTTGCGGCTTTATCATGTTGGCAATATTTATTTTTGCGGTGATCGCCAGCTCGGTTCGTAAATGTCGGCAAAACTGGTTGTTGCGTGCAAGCCTTTATATGATGCCTTTACCCTGGATTGCCTGTGAATTGGGCTGGTTTGTCGCCGAGTTCGGACGTCAACCCTGGACTATTGCGGAGGTTTTACCGACATTTTTAAGTACGTCATCCCTGACCGAACTGGACATATACCTGAGCTTGGCAGGCTACATCGGTCTATATACCGTATTTCTAGCCATCGAAATGTTCTTGATGCTCAAGTTCATCAAGTTAGGCCCGAGCAGCTTGCACAAAGGCCGTTACCATTTTGAAATCGCCACAGGAGCATCACTATGATTCTTGATTATGAAACCATGCGCTTGATCTGGTGGGCTTTATTAGGGGCTCTATTGATCGGCTTTGCGATTACCGACGGCTTTGACATGGGCGTAGCCGTTCTTTTGCCCTTTTTAGGCAAAAACGACACCGAGCGTCGCGTCATTATTAATTCGATAGGTTCCGTCTGGGAAGGCAACCAAGTCTGGTTTATCACCGCAGGCGGCGCGTTGTTTGCCGCTTGGCCTATTGCTTATGCGGTGGCCTTTTCAGGGTTTTATTTTGCGTTGCTGCTAACCTTGTTTGCGTTATTTTTGCGGCCGATAGGCTTTGATTACCGCAGCAAATTACCCAGCCAAAAATGGCGCAACAATTGGGATATTGCGTTATTTGTCGGCGGGTTTGTACCGTCGTTAATCTTCGGCGTCGCATTCGGCAACTTATTGCAAGGCGTACCGTTCCATTTGGATAACGATATGCGCATTTTTTATACCGGTTCATTTTGGGCATTATTAAACCCATTTGCGCTGGCGGCGGGACTGGTTAGCTTATCGATGCTGGTTATGCACGGCGCGGTGTATTTGCAACTCAAAACCGGGGACGATATTAACCGGCGCTGCAAAAAAGTAGTCCTGGCCGCTGCAATCATAACGCTGGCTATTTTTGCCGCGGCGGGCATTTGGGTCTCGAACCTTGACGGTTACCATATCAGCTCTGAAATTCTCCCTAATGCACCGTCAAACCCACTGGCAAAAATTGTTCAGAAAGGACCGGGATTATGGCTGGATAACTACGAGCATTATCCTGTGTTGTGGATTATCCCTACTCTGGCTTTTATTGCCGGCGGACTCACCATCGTGTTGTCAAAAATTGAGCGTCCGGGTCTGGCCTTTATCACCAGCTCATTAACACTGACTTCAATCATCTTAACCGCAGGCGTATCGATGTTTCCGTTCCTGATGCCGTCAAGCTCGGCGTTGAACAGCTCGTTGACGGTTTGGGATGCCAGTTCCAGCCTGACCACGTTAAAACTTATGTTATTGGCTACGCTGATTTTTTTACCCATCGTTTTGGCTTACACCACATGGGTATTTCGGATATTGCGCGGCAAAATAACGCCGGAACATATTCAACAGAACGATCATTCGACTTATTAGGAGATTGCTATGTGGTATTTCACTTGGATACTTGGATTATTACTGGCCTGCTCATTAGGCATTATCAACGTGCTTCGGCTGGAAGCCCAGGAAACATGGGATAAAGAGCATATCCCCTTAGACCCGTTAACCCAGTTAATGACCAAAGAAACGATGCTGGGCCGGTTAAAGGAAAAAGTTGAGAACTCCAAACGCAACGGCTTTCCTTTTTCTATTCTTTTTATCAGCTTGAAGGATTTTAAAACCCGGCATAACGACCTGCCCGACTACGAAATGGATGCGATATTGCGCGGCGTGGCCGATTGCTTCAAGAGCGACATCAGGGCTGGCGTCGATATTGCGGCGAGAATCGGCGAGCAAGACTTCCTGATCGCCCTGCCGGGTTCGCCGTTGAGGAAAGCCGAGCGGCTTGCGGAGCAGATTAAAAACGGAATTTCACAGCAGGTTAAAGCGCCCGGCCTGACGGTCGAAGCGTCGGTTGGCGTTGCCGAATACGCGGCCCGCCCTGTCGATGAAGAATTCGCGGCAACAGCCAATGAAGTCGATAACTTGATAAATGCCGCCGTTGCCAAGAGCGCTTGATCAACCGGTGGATAAGCGTAGCGCATCCACCGAATTTCTCGTTCCCACGGAGCCCGCTCGTCGTTATACACATCTCGGCGTAGGCCGGAATAAGCCTGTCCGCGCGTTAAGCGCAGGACTGACGTTTCCGGCGCTCCGATTGCCGGAAACGCCCACCCCGGCTGACGCCGGGCGGTCTTATTCCGGCCTACATCCTAAGAGAGATTAACCATGGCTAACGATACTTACCAACCCGTTCCGCACGATGCCGCATTTCGCGAACAATTATTAAGTAATCCGGCGGTAAAAGCGGATTATGACGCCAACATCGCAAAATACGCCATACTCGACGAAATACTCAGCGCCAGACGCGAAGCCGGATTAACCCAAGCGCAAGTCGCTGAACGCATGGGCCCAAAAGCCTCGGCGGTGGCTCGCCTGGAAAGCGCCTTGGTCTCAGGCAAACATTCGCCGTCTATCGACACCTTGCGCAAATACGCCGCTGCTGTAGGCAAAAAACTGGAAGTGCATTTGGTGTAAATCAAATCAGATAGGATAGCTGCTGGATTGCAAACCCCGCTCCGCCGGGAAGATATTGCGACACAGATGATATGGTATAAAACAATTATGCAAGTAAGAGAAAAAAGGAGAGGCAAATGCACAATGCAAGACCTGACTACGTTACTTCGGAAGAAGTGAAAGGCTTTTTTCATGCTGACTTTTCCTGCTACACTGATTCTCGCTGGCACGCACGTTAGCTGGTATTTCAAATAAAGCACCGCCTGAAGAGATAATCAAAATGTCTGAATTGAGCAGAATTACTATTGACACACAAATATGCGGCGGTCGTCCTTGCATCCGCCATATGCGCATTAGAGTAAAAGATATATTGGATTTATTGGCGTCCGGAGCCAGTACGGAAGAAATTTTAGAGGACTACCCCTATCTTGAGGCAGCTGATATTACGGCCTCCCTCGAATACGCCGCGCATTTGCTGGATCACCCAATTTTGAGTGTCGCTTAAAATGCGATTTTTGGTCGACGCTCAGTTGCCCATAGCCTTAGCGCGGATGTTACAGCAGCATGGACATGAGACCAAGCATGTTGCTGATTTAAGGATGATGGAGACACCGGATAGAGATATTTGGATGTGGGCCAAGCAAAGTAAAAGCATCATTATCAGTAAAGATGAAGACTTTGTAATTTTACACGGTGCGGATGAACATCCAGTACCATTGATTTAGGTAAGAGTAGGTAATACTCGACGAAAAGAATTACTGGAATGGTTTGAACGGCTGTTACCCCTCATCGAAGAAAAACTTGCAGCGGGTGAATTGTTGGTTGAGCTCAGGTAAACAGGAGAGCTGTTATTACAGAAGCAGCCTTGCTCTGGAACAGGGTTAGACAGATCGACTGGAATAATTGGGGCTGAGCAAAGTCAATCTAAGTTTACCGATAGCCGGACGGGGCATGTTGCCCCGTCCGAAACGTTTTGTATTGGTTAAAACTCAAGCATCGCAAAAACGTTAGGGACGGGGTTACAAACCCCGTCCAGCCTAGTCTTGTTCCGGAACAGGGTTAGACAAATCGACTGGGGCAGAGCAAAGTCAATCTAAATATAAGCTTACTCTGCCCCCAGTTATTCAGGGGCGCAAATTTGATTTAACCACTTTTTTGTGCCGTTCTCTTTTTTATTGACATCTCAATAGCTCCAACTTAACTTGTCGAAATTAACTTATTGGGAACGCTATTATGACCACTCTAACTTTTGATACGCATCGATTTATAAGAACGTTGCAAGATGCCGGTTTCGAGCAGCCTCAAGCAGAAGCCGTGGCAAATGCATTTAAAGAAGCATCAAGCCAAGCAGAAATCGTAACCAAATCAGACATTGACTTAGTTCGACGCGACATGCGTGAGTCCGAGCTTCGCCTTGAAGCAAAGATAAGCGACATCAAATACGACCTTGTGAAATGGATAGCGGGTATGTTACTGGCTCAGGCGGGCCTAGTTGCTGCACTGGTTAAGCTGCTGTGAGTTTTCTAAAAAAAAGCTGCTCTTTGAGCATGATCTGGTTTTTATTTGCGAAAAATGCACAATGAAAGACCTGACCCTATGCTTCCGCTTAATAAAAGATTCATTTTGAGCCAAAAACCAACAAACGAGAATAGCATGAGTAGGCGCAACAAAAATGCCGGGATAGGAGTCGCGGCACTTCTATTCCAATCAAATCTATAAAGTCGGGCTAAAGTAAGACATTCCTAAAACAAAAATGTGGACATAAATTTCATATGCCACCGCCAGCAGTGAAAAAACTGAAAGCCCAGCCATCAAATTCACCTTACGTTTTTCGAGAACGGTCAATTCATTTACATCGGATTGCTGACGATGAGAACGCCCATACTTGATCACATACAAATTGATGGTCGCACCCAATATGGCGAATATCTGCAAAGGAATTCGTATCTGCGCCGCATCTAGCGCCCCAAATGCCGGACCAAGCGCGCTCATAAACGCTCCAAATCCGAGCATGATCGCGAGCGGACTTAATGTGGTCACCACAGCACACGGCGCACCGAAAATGGTAAACAACACTGCTCCCAAGCTAATCTTCTGCCGTATGGCAAGCGGATCGGGCTGCTGGATTGGAGTCACAGCATTCTCACGATCCGACTTTCCAATGCGATAAGCTTCCACGGGTTCAGCAAACCCACGCACATTTAATTCTTCGGAAGCCAGATCAGGGTAATCCTCTGCTAACTGAGCAAATGCTTTTCCATCTACGATCACCTCACCGGGTTTCGCGAACGCCTCAAGTCGTGACGCGAGGTTAACGACATCCCCAATAGCCGTGTAATCCTTTCGATCGGTTGAACCCAACCGGCCGACTCGCGCAAAACCGGTTGCAACTCCAACTCGCGCTTGCAAATCAAGGCCCAATGTTTTGGAGACAGACTCCATTCCTTCCTGAATACCCAGTGCAGCGGTTGTCGCACCGCGAGCGTGTTTAACGTTTGGAATCGGCGCATTAAAGATTGCCATGACTGCATCCCCGATATATTTATCAATGAACGCATCGTTTTTATGCAACACCTCATTCGCCATCTTGAAAAATGCCTCTACCACCTCATAGCTGCGTTCAGGGCCCAAGCGGTTGGTCATCTCGGTAAAACCAGTCAGGTCGGCAAATATTACAGACAATTCAATGACGCGCCCCTCTTGCATGTGAGCATCGCAACGATTGCAAACATTGGGGTTGCGAGCACTTCGCGTAATCCCGAATAAGTGAAACAAGAATCCCAGCGAACCATCAAGAGCCGTCCCACAGACCAGACACTCATGAGATATTTTTTTAGTCATGCGCTTCTCCAAATGCTTTATTCAATAACTATCAGGTTTCACAAGATTATTCTATGAAAAAGCATAGGTCGCTTTTGGCACATCGAATGATAAAATAATTCAGGTGGCAACTTATACCAATAGACTAGCAGCCTGTCGGACTTCAAGCTATAACATATTAAGTTTCTTTTAATCACCCGATAAATAGTACGATTAACTGTATTCTTGAGGGTGTTGTTTGTCAAATAACGCCGCAAGGCGGCTTGCTAGCGTGAATCCATCCGGCCGTTCTCAGGTGATTGCGACAATAGTTTGTATTTTTCTGACGCCCGGCGACCTGCCTCCGAAATTCCCTGATCAAATGCTTGCGGAGGCTCGCTTGATATGAGCAAAAACCGTCCCCCCTACTATTTAGATATTGCTCTCCCAATCCGGGATGTTGTTGTGCTACTTACAGCTTTTGGTTCAGTCCCGGAAATTGTCAATCTAGTTGTCGCCTCATTGGTTAAATTTATGCGGCGGATTTGTCTTCGGTGCCTGCCTCCTTGGAGGACTTTGTTTAGTGGTATTCCGGATTCAAATAAACCGTATGGATTC